>Mack_p2__coassemble_4099_pt1 | contig 5523 bp, 4 predicted proteins | sample Mack_p2__metabat2_high_PE_008 | metagenome-assembled genome bin Mack_p2 | reverse complement strand
ATTCGACCTGAAGCATTGACCGTGATTCGAGCACTGAAGGCCCGAGGTAAGCGCGTCATTATGCTCACAGGTGACGATGAACGCACAGCCGCAGCCGTTGCTAAAAAGCTCGAACTCGATGCCTATCGCGCACAAGTCTTGCCTACTGACAAGGCTGATGTTGTGATGCGACTTAAGGCCCAAGGGGCCAAAGTCTTGATGATCGGTGACGGTATTAACGATAGTCCAGCGCTAAGTGCAGCTGACGTCGGTGTCACCTTGCGTGACGGGACCGATATTGCGCAAGAAGTGGCTGATGTGGTGCTTGCGCCCTCGTTAGACCATTTGCTCACGGCATTAGACCTGGGTGAAGCAACGATGAAACGTATCCGCTCGAACATGTATTGGAGCGTCGGTTTAAATACGGGCTTTTTGGCCGGTGGCTTGACGGGGCTGATTACGCCAGCTGTCTCCGCCTTGATGCATAACTCCACCACGATTGGGGTGTGCTTAAACGCCATGCGTCCTCTGTTAGGTCACTACGAAGGCGAAACGAAGTTTTTTCGTGATGTCGAAGGCGACATCGTCGATATCGTCAATCGAATCAAAGCACTCATTGATGACACACCAGTTGGACGTGTGAAGACTGACGCTCGCCAAGCGTACGTGAGTGTTGCGCAGGGCGCGGGTCACGCTTTTGGGCGAAGCTAAAGGAGAAAAATCATGGCTGAATTTAAAGACGCGATTCGTAGTCTTTTACCCGGACGACTACGATTACGCCATCCAATGTTGCGTGAGATGACTGCTGACGATGTGGCTTCTTTGCGAGACTTACTCATGGGGATTGACGGGATGGTTGATGTGACCATCAATCCGAACGTCGGGTCAGCATTGTTGCTCTGGGACACAAGTGTGCTCTCAGAAGAGACATTGCTCGAAACATTGAGCTTTTATGCAGAGATGTTTTTAGCTAGTGACGAAGCACCTAAGTCTTCTGTCGGTGGAGACGTTGATAAAACCAAATCAACCTTATGTCGACAGGTGACTGGTGCATTTGACCAAGGTCTGACATCGATCGAGTCAACGGTCGTGAGTGGATTTGCGAGTGCGGCAAAGACCTTTACGCCGAAGATGGCCGAAAAGAACGGTCGTCGTGCTGCGCGTGTTTTGCAAAACCGTACGATGTTGGGGCTTTTCGGTGGCAGTATTGCCGCATTAGCGATTAAGCAAACGGGTTGGCATGTGGGTTTGGGAGCTGCTTTTATGGCGCTCTTACTTATTCATTTGCTGCAACATAAGCGTGTGCTTTAAGGGTGATTCATGACGAAATTCATGAAAGTCGTCGTGATGGTGTTTTTGAGTGCAATGGCGATTGGGCTTCTGATCGCCGTTGCCTCGCTTTTGATGTACGCTTCGCGTTTATGTTGGTTGCTTTGGTGGCAGCTGTGGTGCTTGCACCCAATGACCTCAAAGCAATGGTGAGTCAGTTGACGGGTGTCTTTGATAAAGGGTTAGGGCGGATAGAAGTGCTTTGGCAGGATATCAAGGCGACGTTGGATCAGTGGGGTGCCAGAGAAATGGCCAAGACTCAAACGAACACCCAGACCCAAGCGAAGTCAGAGAGTGGGGAGGAAGATGCTCGTGCTGTGGTGAAGCAACAATGTGACCAATGAATGTGAGCTTCTCAAGGTCTAAAAAAGGCTTTGGAGCACCTTTAGAAGAAAAAAAATGAGATGCCCAAAAAACTTTCAACATTTTTTCTCACATCTATGGTAAGATTCAAAGCTCACTGAATGACAGGGGTATAGCCAAGCTGGCCTAAGGCACCGGATTTTGATTCCGGCATTCGAAGGTTCGAATCCTTCTACCCCTGCCATCAACGCTCCCTTCCAAATCTTCTCTTCTTTCTCCCTTCTTTTTCTTCTTATTGCGCTAAATCGCTTTCAGGCGAAGTTGCATCTTCTTTACGCGCCTTGCGTGGTTCCATTGAGTTTGTCTTGCTTTTGTCTTCCGCTCTTCGGCGCTTTGGATTGTTGGTGCCTTTGAGGGCGTTCTATGACGTTTGTGGCCGATTGGGTTTTTAATCACGTAAAAGAAAACCCGCTCGCGGTGAACGAGCGGGTGATTGTGTCGTCACGGGACGGTGTGAGCATCCCGTGTGGGTTTAAACCTTAGGCCTTGACGGTCTTAGGCTGACGGAAGACATAGACTTCAGGGAGTTCATCTTCGTCATACTTCTTGATGCGAACCTGCGTGGAGTTAGCCACATTACCGCAAGAGAGTTTGGAGGACGGAATGTCGATGGTGAGCACGTTGTCGCACCCATGAAGGTCTAATGAGCCTTCGTCATCGGGGTCTTCAGGACAATACCAGGCACCATGATGCACGACAACCGTATCAGGACGGACGCGATCCGTGACGATGACACCCGCAAGAATCTTACCGCGACGGCTTTCAACGACAACGATGTCGCCTGTTGTGACGTCGAGCTTCTTCGCAGCATCAGGATGCACCCAAACCGGTTCACGATCATCGATATTCGTAAAGAGGTTCGAGGCCGTGCTGTCGAGCTGCGAATGCAAGCGGTAACGGCTCTTGGCGGTCAGAAGGGCGAACGGATACTCGTCAGCAATCTTGCCACCTAACCATTCGGTCGGTTCAAACCAGGCCGGGTGACCTAAGCAGTCATCGTATTGGTAGGATGCAACCTTTTCGCAGAAGACTTCAATCTTGCCTGATTCAGTACCGAGCGGGTTCGTAATCGGATTCTTACGGAAAGCGCCAAAGTAGTTGTAGTGCTTGGATTCTTCAGAAACCGGGAAGAGGACATAGCCACGCTGCCAGAATTCTTCAAAGGTCGGCATGTCAAGGCCTTTAGCCTTGGCTTCGGTGGCGGCTTCTTCGTAGAAGCGCTTGATCCAGCCCATTTCGTCCAAACCTTCGGTGAAACCTTCTTCAAAGCCAAGCTTCTTGGAGAGTTCCCGATAGATCCAGAAGTCAGAGCGCGACTCGTATTGCGGTGCGATTGCTTGATGCATCGCAACGTAACCTAAGTTCGAGTAAGAACCAATCGCCGTAATGTCAACGCGTTCTAAGCTCGTGCAGGCGGGCAATACGATGTCAGCGTGTCGCGCGGATGCCGTCCAAACTGTGTCACAGATGACCGTGGTTTCGGGCTTACGCCAAGCTTCAACGAGTCGATTCGTGTCTTCTTGCTGACCGAAAGGATTGCCACCCGACCAGAGCACCATGCGAATGTCAGGATACGTGATCTTCTGACCGTTGTAATCAATCGTCTTACCTGGATTCAAGAAGCAGTCAGAATAGCGTGCCAACGGAATGTTGACGCACTTTTCAGGCTTGGCGGACTTCGGCATGGCAGAGATACCAGGCAACGCCGGCGCTTCGCTCGTGGCTGCACCACCATTGGAGTAGTGGTACGTAAAGCCAAAGCCACCGCCCGGCTGACCGATGTGACCGCACATTGCAGCCAGCACGACCATCATCCAATGAACTTGTTCGCCATATTGTGCGCGCTGGATCCCCCAGCCACCCATCAACATTGAGCGACGTTCACGCATGAGTTTGGCTAAGCCACGGATGGTCTTGGCGGGCACGCCCGAAATCTTTTCTGCCCATTCAGGTGTCTTTGCGACACCATCTTCTTTGCCGAGCAAATACGGTACAAACTTGTCATAGCCAACCGTATAGCGCTTCATGAACTTGCGATCAACCTGATCCGTCGTTTCAAGTTCATGGGCCATGGCGAGCATCACAGCAACGTCGGTACCGGGTTTCGGTGCAATCCACGTGCAATTCTCACCAAAGAATTCAGCCGTATCAGGTTTCAACGGATTGATCGCGACGACAGGAATACCCTTGGCTTTGACAGCTTTAAGACCTTCTGCGTTTTCGTGCACAGTCGTCGACCAATCGATGTCATTCGTGACGATTGGGTCAGCCCCCCAAAGGATGATGACTTCGGTCTTTTCTGTGATCAGATCCCAACCCGTCACTTGTTCGTAAACGCCATTAGAACCAATGACGTAGGGAAGCATCACCTGAGCGCAACCTGTCGAGTAGTCACCATAGTAGCTCGTATAGCCGCCATTTAAATTCAAGACGCGCTGCAACAAATTACGAGCGTTACCTAAGTTAGAGGCCGACATCCAACCGTAGGAGCCGCCCCAAATGGCACCAACGCCATAGGTTTCTTTGACGCGCTTCAATTCACTTGCGACCAAGTCAAGGGCTTTATCCCACGACACACGAACGTACGGGTCAACGCCACGCTTTTTGCCACCGGCTTTGTAGCCCTTTTCAAGATAGGACTTACGAACCATCGGATAGCGAATGCGTGCGCCATTGTAGGGTTGCTGGGCTACTGCTTGGAGTTGATATGAAGGGGCATGGTCGCCTTCAATCGGCTCAACACGAACGATACGGCCACCGGCGACATGCACTTGGTACACACCCCAGTGAGAGGCGTTCATTACCACGCCGTCATTCAAAATGGATTTACCTGGATTAAAGGTCGTTGAGAGCGAAAGGTCGGGCGCTGGATAGATCTTCGGTCCAGCGATCACACCGCCCTTAAAGGTCTTAGCAACGTTTTCGGCAACAGTAGAAGCAACAGGTGTTTTGTCAGCAGCTTTGGCAGCAGGGATGGTTGCGGCAACGGTCGCAGCACCCGCGGCTTGGAAGAAGGAACGACGATTTAACATAAATTTTTCCTTTATCAACGGGTCTTTGGTTGGTCTATTTGGTCTTGGTTTTTAGGACTAAAGGGGTTAAGGCTTGGCGTGCTCTTGCAAGTACTTGAACATCAACGCATTGGTGCCGGCTCTGGAGTGTCCTGTACGACCACCGCGTTCAGGCAATTGGCTAGCCCATTGGTTAGCCGTAAAGTGATTTGCTGCTGGTGCCCCGTGGCAAGAGGCACATGCTTGCCCTAAGCGGTCTTCACCAGCTTTCCATAGGCCTTTGATATCTGCAGTAAGGGCTTTTGTTGGTACCCAGCCAGTGACACTAGCCTTAACCCATGGATTGCCAGCGACTTCTTTGACGGTTTTGTCGTCAGTTTTGACGGCATCTTCTTCGTCTAAGCTTGCGTATTCGATACGAACATTGGCAGCCTTAAAGAGTTGAGACGGGAATTCTTGCAGTGTCCAACCATCAATACGGACTTGCGTGAAGTCACCTGACTTTTTGAGGACGGTAACAGGTGTAGCGACAGTCAACGTGCCTAAATAGTCGCTACCGGCTTTGGCTTCGATCTCGCAAGGTTGAGCCGTGTAGAGGACGTTGGCAGCCATGACTGGCACTGTGAAAAGTGCGCCGATCATGAGCGCACAGGTTTTGAATGACATGAATAAATCTCCTTACGGGAGGGCGTTTTTTAAAACGGTCTTTCAATTGTTCTTTTGAGTGTAAGGAGAGGGGTGAGGTTTAACCTCGGGAAAAACGTGCGAAATTCCTAAAAGGAATAGCGGTTTGAGGTAATGCTTTGATGTAGGTCTAGGTTTGTGGGAGGGTTGACGGAGG
>Mack_p2__coassemble_3843_pt1 | contig 5880 bp, 5 predicted proteins | sample Mack_p2__metabat2_high_PE_008 | metagenome-assembled genome bin Mack_p2 | reverse complement strand
TCCGTCAATTCTTCTATCACCTCTTGCTTTTCTTCATCGGTCAAGACATCCGTGCCAAAGAGATGATGAAAGAACATCGCATCATAGGTGAGCGAATAAACCAACGCGCGTTTGGAACCACAGGTTGACTGTTTGACGCGATCAAAGTATTGACGATACCAAGCTCTGATAGGCTCCATAAACCGACGATTGTCGCGTGAAGCCATGGCTAAAGCTAAAAGCGGGGAACTGCCACTATCAAGTTTGCCCGTTGAAAAGCGCTTATACCACTCGGCATACGCCTCTAACATCGCACGATCACCTTCCTTTTCGGCCGTGAGCGTTGTCTGCACCGTCGAAAGATGCTCGGCATATTCATTCACTAAAGCTTCAATGAGCGACTCACGATGTGGGAAATGATAAAGAAACGACCCTTTACTCACGCCCGCACGCTTGATGACGCGATCTATAGAAAGGCTGTCAGTACCCTTTTCAATAATGATTTCACGCGCAGCCTGAAGAATCTTTTCTCTTGTCACGCGCCCATTTGCACGTCTTTTCTCGGATTTACTATCGGGGTTCTCTTCATTTGCCACAAGCAATCACTCCTTTGGTTAGCTACTCATTTGAGTGTTACACCTTAACACAAATCGGCCGCTAAGCAAAAACCCCAATCATTTTCTAGTTGCTCAAAAACAAGTTTAGTTATACAGTACGGACGGTACTAATAAGCATTGCTTAAGCCAATAGACCTGCTTTAGAACTTACTGAGGCTGAGCCTAAGCGATGCGTCCACAGGAGATAAAACATGCAGAAACGCGATTTCCTCAAAGGAAGTTTTGCTGCGCTCGGCGGCTTTGGTTTTGCGGGCATGGCCGCGGCCAAGTCTGACATTCCAGAAGCAAAAGACATCAAGTGGGACGAAACCTTCGACGTGGTCGTGGTCGGTTCCGGTATTGCTGCCACGTGTGCAGGTAACGAAGCTCTTGACCTCGGCGCCAAGCGCGTGATCATGGTTGATAAGATGCCGGTCTTTGGTGGTAACTCCGCCATTACGGGTTTCTGGATCAACGTGCCGCGTACGCCTGAACAGCTCGCTCATGGCGTCAAGGATGACTCCCCTGAACTCTTCCTTCAGGACACCCTCAAGGCTGGCGAATACTTCAACGACCCGAAGCTCGCTCACGCCCTTTGCTTCAAGGCTCTCGAAAGCTTTGAATACCTTCGTAAGCTCGGTTGCGAATTTGCTTCGACCCCGTTTATTCAGGGCGGCCACTCTCGCATTCGCTCTTTAGCCCCGAAGGTCTCCGCTGGCGTTTCTGTGATGATTCCACTTCACCGCCACTTCTTGAAGCGCGGCGGCATCATGCGTAAGAACACGATCGTTGACGAAGTCATTAAGGACGAATCTGGTCGCGCCATCGGTGTGGCTGTTCGTGAAAACTACGTTTTCGACCTCAACTCTCGTGACAATGACTTGACGAATAAGACTGGTGTTCGTAAGTACTACCGTGCCGAAAAGGGTATCGTCTTTGGTGCTGGCGGCTTTGTGAACGATTGGCGCATGTGCTCTCTCATTGACCCGAAGATCACGAAGGATACCGAAGGCACGAACCATCCGGGCGCAACGGCTGGCGCACTCTTTACGTTGATGCGCGCTGGTGCCATCCCTGTTCACACGTCTTACATTCAGTGGGGCCCCTGGTGCTCGCCTGACGACAAGGGTATTGGCATGGGCGCTGACGTCTGCGACTACATCAAGCAGTATGGCGCTGCCTTTGACCCGAAGACCGGTAAGCGTTGCTTCAACGAACTCGGTAACCGTACTGAACTCACGAACGACATCTTCCGCCTCAAGAACGAAGACGGTAGCCAGCGCTTTGCTGTGTTGATCGCCGATAGCCAGTTCGTGCCAAAGGTTTCGATTGATCGCTACCTCAAGAAGTCGCTTCACTCTGGTACCACTAAGAAGTTTGAAACGCTCGAAGAATTGGCCAAGTTCTACGGTATTCCGCTCGAACCGCTCAATGCTGAAATCGCCAAGTACAACGGTTGGATCAAAGAAGGCCGTGAGTTCGATCCTGACTTCCATCGTCCGTTGACGCCGAACGAAGGCGTCCTCATGGGCAAGGGTCCCTGGTACGGTCATCGCTTGACTTCTAAGCTCCACTACACCATGGGTGGCGCTCGCATCAACGAAAAGGCTGAAGTGATCGGTCAGGACTTTAAGCCGATCCCGGGTCTTTATGCTGCAGGTGAAATCACGGGTGGCGTTCACGGTGTGACGCGTCTCGGCGGCAACTCTGTGCTCGACGGGATCGTCTTTGGTCGTATCGCTGCTCAGAGCATCATGAATGCCGGTAAGTAATTGAAAAGGAGTTAACCATGAAAAAACTCGTTGTTATTGCCATGGCGGCTCTTTTTTCCGCCGGTGCTTTCGCTGCCAATGTCACGATGCCGACCACGGCTAAGCATAAGCTCGATTGCACGATGTGCCACCAAAATGGCTTCAAGCCCGTTGAAACCGACAAGTGCTTGGGTTGCCATGCTGACGTTCTGAAGGGTGAAGCCATCTCCGCTGATGGTAAGGCCAATCCGCACGTCTCAATCCACTACATGCCTGAAAGCGTGGATTGCAGCAACTGCCACCGTGAACACACCAAGTCGCAGAACTACTGCTCGGCCTGTCACGCTGACGGTCTTGGCTTCAAGGTGCCGTAAAGCTTCCGTCAATAGTTTGATTTGACGTACAAACACCCCGATGGTCTGTGATCGTTGGGGTGTTTGTTTTTATGCGAGTTGATGGATGTTGATCATTAAACGCCATGCTTACAGGTAGTAAAAAAGCCGCAACGACTCCGTTACGGCTTTTCCCCGTGGATCGACGAGCTTACAGTTCGCTTAAACGTTAATTCGATGGCCACAGTATACGGCGCTTTCGCCCGCTCTTTAAAGGTACGGGATTCAACGTCGCTTGTCAAGCTATTAACATTTGGAGCGCTTCACTGCAACGAAGGCCTCTTTTCAACGTACAAACTCCAAAAGATTTGCTTCGTCCCTCTCACCGTCTAGAAGCACTGGCGTCATATAGAAGCAACAAACGGCTAGATTGCCTTGAAAGCACCGGGCAATTACTAGTTTTTTTGTTTGCCATATCTATCGTTAAGAACGATAACGATTAATCGAAAAGGTGTCCGAACTGACCGCCCGAGTTTTCATCAGCCAAGTAATAAAGCACCACTAAACCGCATCTGTTCCTCTGTTTTATACCCTCATGATCAACTGAGACAGATAACCCGAACGTGATACACCAGCCTTCTTAGCTTGCGCATCTAACCTACGAAGGATGCGAGCAGGAAGCGTGATGTTGACTCGTTCAACTTTGTCAGAAAGCTTGGAAAAGTCCACATCGACAGAACCCAAAATCCAACCTTGGAATTCCTCCATCTTAGAAATTTCTTCCATCGTAGACGGCTTGGGAATTTCCTCTCCGTCATCCATTACGCATTCAATCCAACCCTCGACAGCTTCTTTCGCCATTTCAAAGGCTTCATCTAGCGTATCACCAGCAGAAAAACAGCCAGGCAAATCAGGAACCACGACGCCATATGCATGGGTTTCATCCCCACGCTCAATAACAATGGGATAACGCATATGTGACCTCTTAGAAGTGGGGCAGGAGCTATTGCTCCCACCCTTGTTCAACATCACTTGAAACGCAAACCAGACTGCCTTTCGATGTTTCCGAGAGTACCGACTGGCAAATCCTTTTTCGGGTGTGGAACACACACCGTCATTCGGTGACCTGTTGTTTTGAAATAGTAGTGACTCCCTCGAATTCGATCGAGCCGCCACCCATTTACCTCAAACTTACTGGTAACCGCGGAACTTTTACATAAGCGCTCCTTTAACTACCAACAAGAATATGATACACACTCATGTGTATCCTGAACTCATCGCTAACCCATCCCTCTTTTGCCCACGAAGTTTCTCAAATATTGCCATTTCCAACAAATGAAACCGCTCAAGCTACGCTTAGGTATAGGTAAGTATGACCTAGGTTTTTCATAGGCGTCTTTGTTGACTAGGCAATTTTTATGAAGAAGACAATTCTCATTGCAACCTCTCTCTTAGTAGCTTTTTCTACCCTTGCTTCTGCCAAAGGCAATACTGGCGGCGTAGTCGTAGTTGGCGCAGCCATCGGTGCCTCAACCCGAAATGGCGCGATCGCTAATGCTAGCCTTCAAGAAGCGGACTGCGCAGCGTGTCATGTAGAAATTTATCCGTTCAAGCATCCTGACAATTGTTTTCTTGGTATTGGTACAGACTGCTGGATCAAGAACAAACTTAACGATGAAGTCACCGTCATGACGAGGGCAGAGAAGAAAATTAAAAAGCTTTACCGATACGCTCTCCGTTATCGTCCGTATCGCTATTTCTTACCGGCCGCAGAGGGGATCAGGAATCCTCATTTTGTCCTTGAAGAAAAGGAGTGACACGTAAATAGGTTTAGTGCCAACACTGTCTATCGCAAAATCAAAATGCCCTCCTTGTTAGTTAGACAGCTTGTTGGCCACAATCAACGTACAAAGTGCGGAAGCTTTTCCTTAGGCGGATAGAGCGTTCTGACTTGGTGTTCGAAAAACGCCATCAGGGCGTTAGCGTCACCCGTTTCGTAGAACACACCGAACTTTTCATAAAAGGTTGCGCCGTCCTGATGCAACATCGTGATAGGAAAGTAGCCGTCTCTCATCAAGCAGCCGTTCATCATAAGGGTTGCCGTCCGCCTATTGGCGTTGAAAAAGAATTGGTTTCTAGCCATAAAGAGAAAGACGCCAATCGCCCTTTCCTTTGGATCCTTGATCTCTGTCTCCAAGAATTTGAAGCCTTTGGCTGCAATCTCTGAAAGTTGGCTCGCTTGAGGTAGAGGTTTTTGACACCCTTGAAGGCTCACGTCGCCCGTTCTAAATCGTCCACAAACCAGAGCATCGCCTTTGGCCACAACATGATGTAGTTGTGATGCGCACGCTTCGGTGAGCTCAAACGCATCGGTTCGGATCAAATGTAAAAGCGCTTGACCAGCCTTGCCGTAATTGACCACCTGCATCATGTCATGCTGTTCGAGGCCACCTACCGTGTAGCCATTTAAGATGGTTGCTGTTTGAGAAAAGGTGGCCGGGGTATTTTCTAGCAACCGCATCAGATGCCAAGTGATGGGCACCCGGTTTTGCTGATAGACGTAGACCGCCTTTTGGCTGTCGGCAATGTATGGAATATCAAAGGAACGCGCGCCGACATCCCAATATATGCCGTTTAAATGGCTTTTCATGACTTCTTTCATATTGTTATCTTGGCACACCTGAAAGCCAACCATTAGGCGCCACGCATCAATCTCAAATACTTTGACCAAACCTCATCTTCGTGACAAAGGGTTTGTAAGGTTTGACGGGCAAAGTATGGTGCCATCGCGCCTTGATTACCTTTTTGAGCGAGCTTACGCGCTTCAAAGAACGGTTCTAAATGGCGCCCTACTCGATCTTCAGGACAGCCTCTTAACACACAGTTCCATTCGAGTAATTCAGCAAGATTATCTGTGGTCACAAACGCAGACCGCATGGCGTCCTTATTATGCGTAGTGACTAGGCACGGCATATTGGCAGCAACGGCTTCAAGGACCACTTGACCGACACCGCCGACAAAGGCGTACTTGTGCCCATGGTTAGTGAGGTAGTGGCGCGTATCAATCACACCGATAAACACTTCCTTTGACTGCGTCGCTGCCCAGGCTTTGACTTCGCGGGCGTCGTTCACTGAACCTGCGATTTCATAGTCAACGCCAAAGCGTTGACAGACCTCAACAAAGCTCTGCACCGTCAAAAGCTTTTCAGCGTCAATTCGACC
>Mack_p2__coassemble_3781_pt1 | contig 5980 bp, 5 predicted proteins | sample Mack_p2__metabat2_high_PE_008 | metagenome-assembled genome bin Mack_p2 | reverse complement strand
CGTACTGCCTAGCTATCCAAAAACCGAGTTGAGAATGGTTCTTGGACAGCAGTGACTTTTCTTATCACTTGATCAAAGTACACATTCAAAGCTACTGATCGAATTGGGGTAGTGCCTCATCGGCATTGAGAAGCGCGTTGAGTTGAAGGACTTTGATCGAGAGTTCAGCTAGATAACGTAGGAATCGGATGTTATGAAACACGCCTCATACTCACTCATTCATATTGCCGTGATTGCTGCTGTCGCCGCGACAGTTGCGCCAGCTCATGCGAAGTTCGTTCTTGAAGGTCAGAACATTGATTTGACGGAGACTACCTATAACAAAGACATCATTGGTGGTCAGTACATTAAAGCTGATAAGCCGTATGATGATGAAACCTATTATTATGGTCCGAATCGTAAACCGCTATATGACAAGCTAAAGAATTTTGAGACCACGACGATATATCTTAGGAAAGGCCAGACTGTCAAGGAAGAAGTGATTGGTGGGACGTACTTACATGGCGGTGCTAGTGGGCTCGAAGGAGAAAGACAGTTCCATATTGGCCAAACGAATATCGTCCTGGATGGTGGTTCAGTCGGTCAGAATATTTTCGGCGGTAACAAGTTCAATACCAATAACCAGGCAATATTTAATGCCTCCATCAATGAAGTCACCATTGATTTGCGTAACGGTGCCAAAGTGACCGGCGCAGTTTATGCTGGCTCAAGCATGAAAAGCCAGTTAAATAAGAATGTTTCAAGGATCAATGATCATATCAAGGCTGTCACCCTTAATGTGACCGATAGTGAGGTCGGCGGCGTAGTGGCTGGGACATTCATGCAGAGCGTCGCTGTTGGAAAGGGTGCTAATGTCCATGGTCTGATTGACGTATCGAAAGTGACCATCAGTGGTTCCACGGTTGATAAGTTAACTTATGAAGGGATGAACGGTACAGATGTCGTGCCAGAATACTCAATGAATGTGAGTGGTTCAGTTTATGGCGGCGGGTTGGTATTAAATGGCAATAACGGTGAATCCTTTATCAACAAAGTAGGTCAATCAGACATTCGAATTCTAGATGGCTCGACCATTAAGGGTCACGTAGTGGCGGGCGGTCTGATTTTCTTAGGGAAAGACGCCCAAAAAGAAGGATCGTCCTCAGCGACAGAAGTGGGTGACGTTAAATTAACGGTAGCTGACTCGCACCTTGAAGGCGATGTGATTCTCGGGTCTCAAGTCGTGCATCAGTTTGCGGGTGATCCTAAGCAATACAGCACGACGCTTGGTTCCACCGAATTGGCACTTCATAATGCAAAGATTGACGGCGTGATCCGTGGTCAAGATTTGATTGTCGACGGTTCGTCGACTGCCGGTAATGACGTCTTGACCTATTAGGCGAATACTGCCAAGAAGTCGCTTGTTGCGTCTGGCGCTAACGTGGTGGGTGGTATTAGCGAAGTGTCAACCATCACGCTCAATGCAAGCAAAGACAATGTCGGTGACAAGGGACAAGCTGTTTTGACGGTGAAGGGCGGTACCGCTGACCTTCAGGATGCTGTGATTACAGTGAATGGTGGCCTTGATGTTGGGGCGCAGAATGTGCGGTTGATGGCTTTGGCAGATAACGCGAAGGTTGTTGGTGACAATACCAAGATTGTGGGTAAAGGAGTCTTTGTTGACCAGGTTTGGCAAGCGCAAAGTCAAGCTGAATTAGAAGCCCTCTTCAATAAAGAAGGCACACTCGGTTCTCAGGGACTGGACTTTAAGCCGACCCTCAATACTAACGCCGAAACGTTGAGTGATGTTCGTTTAGGTACCTTGGCATTTATTAATCAAGGCGCTGAATTTATTGCTGATGAAGGCTTGACCTCAATGCGCCGTGCAGCAACAGCAGGTAGTGCGACGGGCTTTGCTGCCATGCATGGCGGTTGGTCTAAATATTCGACGGGCTCTGATGTTGACTTGAAGGGCATGGCCTTGGTGGTGGGTACCGCCACGCAACTCAACGACTTTACTGTTGGTGCATTTGCTGAAGTTGGAACCGGCAGTTCAGACGTTGGCGAAGGTGCGTCGACGGCAGATGGCGACCATCGCTATTATGGTCTCGGGTTAGGCGCAGTTTGGGCACCAGACGATCATTGGCATGTTGACGGTGCGGTTCGCCTTGGGCAAGGTAAGACCGAATATAAGGGCTTCTTAGAAGGTAACCGTGCTAATTACGATTCGGATAGCTTCTACGCTTCGATGCATGTGGGTGCCGGCTACCAGTGGATGTTGACAGAACGTCTCTCGGCTGATGTCTATGGTCGCTATGCTTTGGGTTATATCGACGGGGACGATCTGACGATCGATGACCGGGATCGTAGTCGTTTACATATGGAAGAAGCTTGGACCCATACCGTGCGCTTGGGTGCGCGTGTAGGTGGTTTACTTGATCAGTCGGCCTTACGTTGGACGGTAGGTGTTGCCTATGAACATGTATTCGATGGCGATTCTGAGAGTGCTGTCCAAGACATTGCTTTGCGTACGCCATCGCTTGAAGGCGATGCGGGTATCGTTGAAGTGATGTTTGGCAGGACGCCTGCTACGGTTGGACAATGGGGTTGGGGTGTTGGCCTCAAAGGCTATGTCGGTGACCGTAAAGGTGTGCTCGGTGAAGCCAATCTTCAATATGCCTTCTAACGCGTAGTGTATTGGTAGCTTCGTCACCCTTGATGACAACAAAGAGGGTGACAAACTCAGCTAAAACAAAGCCCTGGTGCAATCAAAGCATCAGGGCTTTTGGGTTTAACGGCACGCTTGATTTAGGTCGATCAAACCGAGTGCCGGTTGGTTGGGCGCAATAAAACCTCGCGCTTAAAACTCTTCACGCTGTAATTGTTTGAAAGCGGCGTACAAAGCGTCAGCCTCGAAGAAAAGGCCAAAAGTCCCATCAGCTGGATTACGATACATCTTTAGCGTTCGGTTTTTGGCGAGGTATTGCGCAAAGCCCTGGAGCGGGTTTTCGCTTCGTTTGGCGAGCGCTTGCGCAGCCACAAAGTCTTTCTTCGGGAAGAGCTCCAACATGAAGAGCTCATCGGTTTGGAAGAGTTTTAAGCGTTTTTCTGCATAGATTGTTAAGACTTCTTCAATGGGCTTATCGAGCATGATAGTTGTTTCGCTACCGATGGTGAGGCTTAGTGGCACATAGTCTGAAAGCTTATTCGAGAGGTCGGTAAAGAGCTCTGTGGAGTAGTCTTCCGTCGAAATGAGGCGAACTGCCATGAGGCCAATTGGCTCTTCAAAGACGTATACGCATAACCAGTCGTGATCGAGGAACTTTTGTGGATACTTGCAATATGCATTTGATGGGAACCCGTCAGCAGGAAAGAGTTCAGAACAAGGCTTAATACTGCTATCTACCTGAGTCACGGCATCAAGTGGCATGCCAAACTTAAATTGCTTAAAGAGTTTAGGACCCATGACTGGCTCTGCTGCACTCGCTACGGAAGCAAAAGCACCTAGTAAGGTCGTACAGACCAAGGTGGTGAAAAGCTTTTTGATGGTCGTCATGATGGATCTCCTTAAGGCATAAACCTGTCTGAGGCAGATAGCCAACGAACAAACGTTGGTGCTTCTGCTTTTTTCAATTGTATTGTAGGAGAAGCGATGTTTCTTTGATTTGCTTCAAATGCATTTCAATAACCCATATGAAACGTAAATCTCCTATCAACGTCCTGTCTCACATCAAGTTTTTATTGAATTCCGTTTGAGAATGAGAACGACTCCCATTAGCATTTATGTGTAATTGAAAGTTCTTTCTCTCTTAAAGCGATTTCTTAGTCTGATTGCTAAGAAGCGAAGTAGGGCACGAAGGGCTTTCAAGATCAATCCAATATAAACAGGTGCTCTCAGGAGAAAATCATGAACGAAACAACGAAATACGGTCTCTTCTTTTTAGGTGGCGTGATGTTAGGTGCCTTGGGACGATCGCTGTCACGCGCGGTAAGCTCGATGTGAAGCCTTTGGCTACGGATTTACTTTCGACCGGCATTGATCTTAAAGATAAGGCCATGGGTCTCGTTGAAAGCGCCAAAGAAGACCTCGCTGATGCTGTGGCCGAAGCTCAGGTAAAGAGCCAAGTTCGTCGTGCTCAGGCTGAAGAAGCTGCGGCCAAGACGGCTGACGTTGAAGTGGCCCAGTCTCAGACGGTTGAAACGCCTGCAGAAGCTCCGGTTGCCACGCCAGAACGTGCTGTGCCTGCGCTTTAATTAGCAACTTTGAGGCATACGCATGCGCTTTCAACTCATTCATGAAGTCGGCAATCGTCAGCGTTGGAAGACGCGAGAGGTGATCTCGAGTGCGTCTGCTCAATTGATGGCTGCCGACATTGCCGGTTTAGCCGGTATTCAGGGTGTTAGCGTCAATCCGAGGACGGGTTCTGTGATCGCGACTTTTGAGTCTGTCGAAGGTCGTCATCAGCTCGCAACCTATTTAGCGTCTTTATTGACCTGTCCTCCGATTCGACGTGAAGCCCGATCTAAGTATCCTATGGTTCCATATCGGGAACCAATCTCAGCCAATGACCTGGTGCAACGCTTATTGCCTGCTCGAGCGCAAAAAGCGTTAACGTCACTCAACCAAAATCGTATGGTCAATGGTGTGACCCGTGCCTTTCGCTCTGGCGCGAATGGGATGCCACTATTGACGATGGTCGTGCGTCCGATCATTTCGATCTTTAAAGGCTGGGAAGCACCTACTGTGACGTCTCGTCCCGAGGATCTCAAGCAAGACCAAAATAGACAACGTCTCTCAAGCAACGACTATGTGGTTCAAAAGCCGACCTTAGATTTTGGGCCATTGGCGAGACACATTGGCATTGCACCTTTCATGCCGATGGGCGCGCGGGCTGCGAATGCGTTACTTGGCGCTTTACCGATTATTCGGGAAGGGTTTGGTGAGCTTTTTAAAGGGCGCTTAAATGTTGCCGTCTTGGACGCCGCTGCACTTCTAGTATCACTTTTACGGCGAGACTTTAAAACCGCGGGGTTATTGGTCTTACTCCTTGGCATGGGCGAGATGCTCGAAAACTACGCCCGCAAAAAGTCGATGGCGAGTTTGGCAGAACAATTGTCGGTCAAAGTGGATCGTGTTTGGGTACAGTTGCCTGACGGCACGCAATGCCAAAAGCCCTTTGCAGAATTGACGACCGACGATCAGATCTTGGTACGTACCGGTAATGTCATTCCTGTCGATGGGGTTGTCATTGCGGGGGACGCAGCTGTTAATCAATCCACGATGACTGGGGAGCCCTTAGCCGTACCACGAACGGCAGGCGGCGCGGTCTTTGCTGGCACGGTTCTTGAGTGCGGCGAACTCTTGATTCGTCCCACCAATATTGGTGACGGGACGCGTCTAGCGAAAATCATCGCGTTCGTCGAAGAAAGCGAAAAGCGTAAGGCTGGCATTGAAAGCCGTGCCTTGAAGTTTGCCGATGCAATCGTTCCTTTTAACTTTGCCTTGGCAGCCCTTGTCTGGTGCTTTACTCGTGACTGGACACGTACAGCGTCTGTTTTATTGGTGGACTATAGCTGTGCTTTGAGGTTGGCTACGCCCTTAGCGATCTTGTCTGCCATGAAAGAGGGCACAGTCCGAGGTGTGGTTGTGAAGGGTGGGCGCTTTCTAGAAGCGTTGGCTGAGGTCGATACGGTGGTTTTTGATAAAACCGGCACGTTGACGAATGCCACACCAGCACTTTCTGACGTCGTGTCTTTAGACGATGCCCGTGACGACGATGAACTGCTTCGTTTGTCGGCTTGCTTAGAAGAACATTTCCCGCATCCTGTGTCCCGTGCCATTGTTGATGCGGCCCAAAAGAAGGGCCTTGCACACTTTATTGAAGCGCATGACGCACAAGTCCAATATATCGTGGCGCACGGGATTTGCTCTTCTGTGGACGGCTCACGCGTCTTGTTAGGGTCACGCCACTTTATTGAAGACGATGAAGGCATTGATTGC
>Mack_p2__coassemble_3778_pt1 | contig 5985 bp, 4 predicted proteins | sample Mack_p2__metabat2_high_PE_008 | metagenome-assembled genome bin Mack_p2 | reverse complement strand
CCCGAACTCCGCAGTAAATCTACTATCTAGATAATGCGATCGGCTTAATAGCCCTGTTAGACAGTAAAAAAGTCTAACAGGGCTATTGTTTTTTTACGAAAACTAGAGTAAAATAAGATATATAGATAGATTTTTACTGAGGGGCCGATATGCTTAGTGGTCAAGAGATTCTTCAGCTTAAATTGATGTCCTATAAGAACAAAGGGAAGACGTATATCAGGGCGTATCGAAATAAGTGGGTTCCGGCTACGCCAGAGGAAGCTGAGAAAGGAAGTAAAGGTCGCTCGGTTCCCGATGTTCAAATTCAAGTGGGGGTTTTGCAACCTGATAGTCGTGTTCAGATGGGGAAAAAGTTTTTAACCCTTCATCCTGAGTTTTCTAACCAGGACTGGTATTACCTCAACCACGACTTGGTGGACGAGAACACGTTCTTTGAGAATCTGCCTGATGATGCTCATGATTCACACAAGACTATTCAGCCTGTAGGAGAGTCTTTTGAAGATGGCGATGATGTCTCTAAAGAACAGGTCGATGAGAATGAAGATGATGTAAGTGAAAAGAAGGAGCCTAACCATAAGTTCTTCTTGCCAACCTATGCCCTGAAGGGGCTTGCTATTCAAGGTGGCATTGTTGCTACCCTTCAGAAGGTGTTTGGATCCAAGCTTGCTGAGCAGTGGATTAGTTTTGCGATTTACCAAATCATGGAAGGTGGATCTGCTGACTGTTATAGCGATTGGGCCTACCATCAAATCCTTCCGCGCACTGCGCAGAATCTTTCAGGTCAAGACATCACGAAATTGCTTCGTACTTGCGATTCTGACAAGTGGGATCGGTTTTGGGTTAGTCGTTTTAAAACCCTTCAATCGCAGACGACAGACGATGGTTTAAAAGCTCCGATTCGATATTGCGCAATCGATAGCACTAGTATCAATTCTTACTCATCAGCAGAGCAAGTCGAATATGGTCACGCCAAACAAGACGAAGGGCTACCCCAGATAAATCTCGCGACTGTTCTTGATCAAGTGACGGGGCACATAGTTTACGCCTTTGTCTATAACGGCTCTATTAATGACCGTGCTTCTTATGCGTACATATACGAGCGCATGAAAATGGCTGGCTTTCCGATGGATCAACTCATGTTGGTCACGGATCGCGGCTATCCCTCTAATGCTATGTTGAACACGCTGATTAATGACAACAGCGCCTTTCTAACAGGTTGTCCAATTGCTGCTAACAGTAGTGAAGAAAAATGGATTCTCGGACCAGGGCGTCAGCTAGACGGAATGGCTCACGCTCGAGACTATGTTCATAAAGTATTTTTCCACACCAAGGTCATTCAGTGGCGAAAGTCGAATGGGACAACAGCCAAAGTCTACAGCCATCTTTATTTTGATCCAGAGCATGCCACAGCTGCTAAGTATAGTTTGATTGATAGTGTATTAAAGGTTCTTGATGATTTGAAAAAAGGTCAGAAGGTTGATCAGCGGTCCTTCCAGGAGGCAAGGCCTTATATCAAGGAGATTCCTGATCCAAAAGGGTCAATACATCAAAAAATTAAAAAAATTTGGGCCATCGACCAAGACGCAATAGATCGAACGGTCTATCGACTTGGGTGGTTGAATATTAAAAGCAATGTCATAGAAGATGCATCTGTCGCAATCGAACTATATCGTTTGCGTGGGGTAATTGAACAAGGTTTTGACCAGATGAAGAACCAGCTTCCTGGCAGACGATTGCGCGTTACAGAGGCCTCTCATTTAGGAAAGCTTTTCGCTTTCCTGCTCGCCTGCGATCTCCGGTTACAAATACGACATAACCTCTGGAGACAACAAAACCTGAACCCCAATCGAAAGATGGAACTCCCAGGCAACTCGATCAACAAGTTGCTAGCGTCCATGAATCGCTACACGGTGTTTCGAAATAGATCGTGTGAGCCGTGGTTGTTGGACTTGCTACCTAAAAAGGTACGTGACTGGCTTACGTGTCTTTTTAGGGTAGAAGTGCCTCCCAAAAAATTCCGCAGCTAACAATCATCAATTGATCATCGTCAATGATTAGATCCTAGATAGGAAATTAGCTGCGGAGTTTGGGAATCTATGCTTTACGCCCACATCTGTAATAGGTGTGGGCGTTTTTACTATAAAAATCGTGCGTTACACTTGACAGACTGCAGTGTTTTGATCGAAAATCACATGCTTTTCGGAAGTATCGACTCTTACGAATCGCCGTTTTGCCTCTGCGGCTAGGTTGTTCGGGGAGAATAGGTGTTTCTGAAGCGTTTATAACCATAGCCTGTTGTAGACAGGTCTTTTTTTAGTTTTAGACGGACGTTTATGCCTACTATTAACCAGCTTGTTCGCAAGCCCCGTGAGCTCACGCACGACAAGAGCAAGAGCCCCGCTCTTAAGAACTGCCCGCAGAAGCGTGGCGTTTGCACTCGTGTGTATACCACGACCCCGAAGAAGCCGAACTCTGCTCTTCGTAAGGTCGCCAAGGTGCGCCTGACCAACGGTTTCGAAGTTATTTCGTACATCGGTGGTGAAGGCCACAACCTCCAGGAACACTCTGTCGTGTTGATTCGCGGCGGTCGTGTGAAGGACCTTCCTGGTGTTCGCTACCATATCGTTCGTGGCTCTCTGGATACTCAGGGCGTCAAGGATCGTAAGCAGGCCCGTTCCAAGTACGGTGCCAAGCGCCCGAAGGCCGCTTAATATTTCGCGGCGTCACGCCGTGGACAAACGGTTGAGTCAACGAAAATTGAGCAACCGAGTAAGTCGCGATCCATGGGATCGCTTTATCCAAAATTGTCCACAAATATCAAAATTGTGGATATAGACTGAAGACACGAAAGAGGAAATTCAAATGCCCCGTCGTCGCGAAGTACCGAAACGCGAAGTGCTTGCCGATCCGAAGTTCGGCAGCGTCGAAATCACCAAGTTCATCAACGTGATCATGCTTGATGGCAAGAAGGCCGTGGCCGAACGTATCGTTTACGGCGCCCTCCAGCAGATCGAAGAAAAGTCCGGCAAGAACGCGCTTGAAGTGTTTAACACCGCTCTCAACAACGTCCGTCCGCTGGTGGAAGTCAAGTCCCGCCGAGTGGGTGGTGCTAACTATCAGGTTCCGGTTGAAGTCCGTCCTGTCCGTCGTATGGCTCTTGCTATGCGCTGGCTCCGTGAATCTGCCAAGAAGCGTTCTGAAAAGTCCATGCCGCAGCGTCTCGCCGGCGAATTGCTCGACGCGGCCGAAGGCCGTGGCGGCGCCATGAAGAAGCGTGATGAAGTTCATCGTATGGCTGAAGCCAACAAGGCCTTCTCGCACTTCCGCTTCTAATTTCGATTCGCTGCATGAGGGATTCCCTCTCATGCAGCTTATTTAGTGAGGAACCTTAAATGGCTCGTCAAACCCCGATTTCGCGTTACCGCAACATCGGTATCTCTGCCCACATTGACGCGGGCAAGACCACCACATCCGAACGTATTTTGTTCTACACTGGTGTCAATCATAAGATCGGTGAAGTGCATGATGGTGCTGCCACCATGGACTGGATGGAACAGGAACAGGAACGTGGTATTACGATTACTTCTGCTGCTACGACCGCTTTCTGGCGCGGTATGGAAATGCAGTGGGAACCGTACCGCTTGAACGTCATTGACACCCCGGGGCACGTTGACTTCACCGTTGAAGTTGAACGCTCTATGCGTGTTCTTGACGGCGCTTGCATGGTTTATTGCGCTGTTGGTGGTGTTCAGCCCCAGTCCGAAACCGTTTGGCGTCAGGCAAATAAGTACAAGGTGCCCCGTCTTGCCTTTGTGAACAAGATGGACCGTACCGGCGCTAACTTCTTCAAGGTCTATGACCAAATGAAGAAGCGTCTTAAGGCCAATCCGGTGCCCATCGTTGTGCCTATCGGCGCTGAAGATCAGTTCGAAGGTGTTGTCGATCTGATCAAGATGAAGGGTATCATTTGGGATCCGAAGACCCAGGGTATGAAGTTCGATTACGTTGACATTCCTGCCAATCTTGTTGATGTGGCTAATGAATGGCACGAAAAGCTCGTTGAAAGCGCTGCTGAAGCTAGTGAAGAGCTTATGAACAAGTACCTCGAAGAAGGTGAATTGTCTGAAGAAGATATCATTGCTGGTATCCGTCAGCGTACGATCGCTTGCGAAATCCAGCCGATGCTTTGCGGTTCCGCCTTTAAGAACAAGGGTGTTCAGCGTATGCTCGACGCTGTTGTTCAGTTCTTGCCGTCCCCGGCCGACATTCCGCCGGTTGAAGGCTTTGACATGGATGAACAGCCGACGAACCGTCCGGCCGAAGACAACGCTCCGTTCGCCGCTCTCGCTTTCAAGATCATGACTGACCCGTATGTTGGCCAGCTCACCTTCTTGCGCGTTTACTCTGGCGTTCTGAACTCTGGCGACACGGTGATCAACTCCGTTAAGGGCCAGAAGGAACGTATCGGTCGCTTGTTGCAGATGCACGCTAACGACCGTAAGGAAATCAAGTTCGTTGAAGCCGGCGACATTGCTGCCGCTGTTGGTTTGAAGAATGTAACGACGGGTGACACGCTCTGCGCTATCGACGCCCCGATCATTCTCGAACGCATGGAATTCCCGGAACCGGTGATTTCCCAGGCTGTTGAACCGAAGACCAAGGCCGACCAGGAAAAGATGGCTCTCGCTTTGAACCGCCTTGCTCAGGAAGACCCGTCCTTCCGCGTTCGCACCGACGAAGAATCTGGTCAGACGATTATTTCTGGTATGGGCGAACTCCATCTTGAAATTCTCGTTGACCGTATGAAGCGCGAATTCAACGTTGAAGCCAGCGTTGGTAAGCCTCAGGTGGCCTATCGTGAAACCATCCGTAGCACGGTTGAAAATGCTGAATGCAAGTTCGCTAAGCAGTCTGGTGGTCGCGGTCAGTACGGTCACGTTGTGCTCAAGCTCGAACCGCTTGAACCGGGTAAGGGCTTCGAATTCGTTGACGCCATCAAGGGCGGTGTGGTTCCGCGTGAATACATCCCGGCCGTTGAAAAAGGTGTTGAAGATACCCTCAAGGCTGGTGTGCTCGCTGGTTACCCTGTCGTTGACGTGAAGGTCACGCTCCACTTCGGTTCCTACCACGAAGTTGACTCTAACGAAAATGCCTTTAAGATGGCCGCCTCTATGGCCTTCAAGGAAGGTATGCGTAAGGCTACTCCGGTTCTTCTCGAACCGATCATGGCTGTTGAAGTCGAAACGCCGGAAGAAAAGATGGGCGACGTTATGGGCGACCTTTCTTCCCGCCGTGGTGTGATCCAGGGTATGGATGACTTGGTTGGTGGTGGTAAGAGCATCAAGGCTGAAGTGCCGTTGGCTGAAATGTTCGGCTACGCTACCCAGCTCCGCTCTTTGACGCAGGGCCGTGCTACGTACACGATGGAATTCAAGCACTATGCTGAAGCTCCGCGTAACGTTGCTGACGCTGTTATCGCCGACAAGACCAAGTAAGATTACAATAGATCTGTTTTGTAACCCCTATTTTCTTAAGGACCTAAAATGGCCAAGGGTAAGTTTGAACGTACCAAGCCCCACGTTAATGTGGGCACGATCGGTCACGTGGACCATGGTAAGACCACGTTGACGGCTGCTATTACCACGATCCTTTCCAAGCAGTTTGGCGGTGAAGCTAAGGCTTACGACCAGATTGACGCTGCCCCAGAAGAAAGAGCTCGCGGTATTACCATCAACACGGCTCACGTCGAATACGAAACGGCAACGCGTCACTATGCTCACGTTGACTGCCCGGGGCACGCTGACTACGTGAAGAACATGATTACCGGTGCTGCCCAGATGGACGGCGCTATCCTCGTTTGCTCCGCTGCTGACGGCCCCATGCCTCAGACGCGTGAACACATCCTTCTCGCTCGTCAGGTTGGCGTTCCCTACATCATCGTCTTCTTGAACAAGTGCGACATGGTTGACGACGAAGAACTTCTCG
>Mack_p2__coassemble_3357_pt1 | contig 6755 bp, 5 predicted proteins | sample Mack_p2__metabat2_high_PE_008 | metagenome-assembled genome bin Mack_p2 | reverse complement strand
AAGAATTAAAAGTCTGGACAAAACCACCACGCAACATCAGTAATCGGCGCAAAAGAGCAATGGGGTTATGCACTTCGCCCGTGTTTTTCCAACCGTAAGAGCGACCCCAGACGGCAGACGGTCCGTAATTGTCATAGGTGTGATTAATAGCCTTGGCCGCAATCTTGATCGCTTCATTCCACGTCACACGCACGAAGGGCTCTTGACCGCGCCCGGCTTTCGTAGCAAACGGATCACGATCTTCTCTAAATGCGCGTAAGTAACCTAAACGCACTTTCGGATAGAGCGAGCGCTTATAGTTTTGACGACTCGTCATGTAGTCATCCATACGTGGTGACGGCTTTTGATCTTCAGGGATAGGCGTCAGCGCCCAATTATCTGAGTCAACTTGGGTGGCTTTTGCGATGCCCCAATGGGCAGCGATATGGCGAGTCTTGGGTTCTGTGGTTACGGTTTGGTCGCTTTTTGTCATGACAAATATTCCAAAAGCCGCCTTAAGACGAAGTCAATGACCTCTCTCAAGACGGCTTTGATCAGCCTACTTTAAATAGATTGTCTCTTCTTAGAAGACCGGCAAGACACCGCCTTGGTACTTCTCTTCGATGAACTTCTTGACTTCAGGCGACGTGATAGCCTTCTTTAACTTTTGGAAGGCTTCCTTCTTGTCGTCGCCTTCACGAACAGCCACGACATTACCAAAGGGCGAGGTCTTTTCTTCTAACGCAATGGCGTTCTTGGCAGGATTAAAACCCGCTTCAAGTGCGTAGTTTGCGTTAATGACCGCAGCCGTCACATCGTCCAAAGCACGGGGCAACAGAGCCGGTTCAAGTTCTAAGAACTTCAGGTTCTTTGGATTGTCGACGATATCAGCGGGACCCGCAAGAAGAGTTGCGCCTTCGTTCAATTTAATTAGACGTGCGTGCTCGAGCACCTTCAGCGCACGACCTTCGTTCGTGGGATCAGACGGAATCGCGATCTTAGCGCCGTTAGGGATGTCAGCCAGACTCTTAGCGGTCTTCGAATACAAAGCCATCGGTTCCAAATGGACGCTCACCAAAATATGAAGGTTGAGGTTCTTTTGTTTGACCATTTCTTCGAGGTATGGAATGGTCTGGAAGTAGTTGGCATCGATGTCACCACTATCGAGGGCCAAATTCGGCTGAATGTAATCATTAAATTCGATGACTTCAAGATTGACGCCTTCTTTGGCAAGCTGCGGTTTAATGAAATTCACGACATCAGCGTGCGGTACAGGCGTAACACCGATACGGAGCGTAGTGTCAGCGAGCGCACTGCCAGAAACGAACGTTAAACCAATGGCAGAAGCCAAAGCGATGGGTGCAAAAAGGCGGGAGAATTGCATGTTGAGTCTCCAAGATGTTGAATTGCAAAACAAAATGTTGTGTTTTAGCCAGGGACATAACTGGCCGTTTGCAGAAACATCAGATAGGCATCGCGCTAATGATGAATGATGCGCGCCTCTCAGAGGATTGGAGGTTGCCTTGTCTGGAGAATGTTCGCCAACTTAAAGAGCCTCTCAGGTTTTAAGTTGGTGAGCCTGATCACGTCAGGCGTTTCCGTTTCGGACTTCCCACAGAAGCCGTGAGTTAACTTTATCAGAGCAAGAGGCGTTATGGGAGACACATGTCAAGCTTTGCGGCAAAATCTGACGAATGTTTGAGGTATTACTTGTGCATTGAGAGGGTTGTCTTAGGGAGATGTGCTCAGAGACTAATGTTTGGTTTGTGAATTTGATGGAGATGTGTGGCTATATATGTGTTGGCTCCTTGATGCCTTCTTCAGCTGACTGATTTCATGGCTCTAAGAAAAAGTTTGCCCGGCTAGATAACCTAACCGGGCATGGTTATTCAAAGTGCGTTAAAGACTTTAGAAGGCATAGTTGAGACCAACTTTACCACCGATAGACGACGTGCCTTCCTTACCGCCACCGAGCAACAAGTCTGCGTTAAGCGTCATGGCGCCCTTACGTGCTAAGAGACCGAAGTCTGCTTGCACTGGACTAGTGTCAATGACCGTTTGGTCGACGCCACCCATCGAGATTTCTTTGTCACCGAAGGTCGGTACAAAGGCAACCTTGAAGTTCGGTGCCAAGGACCAGCCGTCAACATTTTGATCAACTGCCGTCACACGAAGCGCGATCGGCATCTGCACCAACGTTTGGCTTTGGTCATCCACACGCACGGTACCAGCGTTAAAGCCATCCGTTTCGAGGCGAGAGAAGCGCAAACCGACGCTCGGGATGAAGGCGAAGTTACCTGCCGTCATTTCGTACTGTGCACGAACGCCAGCCGAATACATCTTGGCATCCACGTCAACGTTGAGTGCTGCTTGGCTCGACGTGATTTCGTTTTCTGACTGGATGCGCTCAATTTGAGGCGAATCGAGACCAAGGGATTTCAACTTAACAGTTACAACGCAAGGCGTAATACATTAACAATTGCTCGGGATTCGGACTTAACTGAAAATTTAGATTTGAATAGAACCTGATCAGTGATGGCGTGAGAGGATGTACCACAAGTCCCCAAATGCCGCTAGTTTCACTGACTTTTAATGTTTGCCTAATCGCATTGATGACTAAAGCTCGACCAAGTCCTTGCCCTTCATAGTTGGTATCAACTGCTAAACGGCCCAACAGCATACAAGGTATGGCTGGAGGCGCTTTTTTTTGCAAACTGGCAGGGAGATCACGAGTCATAATCGCAAAGTTCGACAAGGTATAGTAACCGGCCAATTTTCCTGTGGTTAGACAAAATGTCGCATACGTTCTGCTATAACCTTCCTCTTCATTGTGAAGCGCCCATTGACGCAACCATTGATTCATTGCCTCAGAATGTGAAACAAATGTTTTAAAGGAAGGCTTCATCTCAGGTGAGATAGGAACAGGCCGCGTAAATTGCATCACTTGCTCCAAAACTCTTCTTCTTCTGCTAGTAACTTCTTCTCAAACTCAACATCTTTTGCTGTTTTTCCATGAGAAAAATAAGTCCACATTTCCTCAAAGTCTTGCGAATCAACTATGGCTGTGGCCTTGTCAGCCAACATAGACTCTAGGGCTGGAAACATGATCGAGCGCACCAAATCAGCTTTGGTACGACCTGTTAATTTTGCGACGGAAGAAAACAAGCGCTCCTCATCTGGCAAGAGACGCATAGTGAAAAGATTAGAACCCATGATAAAACCTCTAATGTAAACGTCATTATTTTAGATCTCTGTATATACAACGTCAATACTAAATCAGTGGATCTTGGTCACAGAAAAACCGCAGGAAGCCCAGATTAATCAACCTGTTGTACTTTGATGTTTATACAAACCTATGACTCAGAACGGATCCGTGAGGCCGTTTAAGCTGGAGTAGCAATCGGATTTGACGTTGTTGCCTTAGGGAGATGTGCTCAGAGACTAGTTTTTGGTTTGAGAATTTGTTGGGTGTGTGGCTTTATATATGAGGGCTCGAAGATGCCTTCATCGGTTGACTGTTTTGTTAGCTCTAAGAAAAAGTTTGCCCGGCTAGATGACCTAACCGGGCATGGTTATTTAAAGGGCGTTAAAGGCTTTAGAAGGCATAGTTGAGACCAACTTTACCGCCGATAGACGACGTGCCATCCTTACCGCCACCGAGCAACAAGTCTGCGTTAAGCGTCATTGCGCCCTTACGTGCTAAGAGACCGAAGTCAGCTTGCACGGGACTTGTGTCAATGACCGTTTGGTCAACCCCACCCATCGAGATTTCTTTGTCACCGAAGGTCGGTACAAAGGCAACCTTGAAGTTCGGTGCCAACGACCATCCGTCAACATTTTGATCGACTGCCGTCACACGAAGCGCGATCGGCAACTGCACCAACGTTTGGCTTTGGTCATTCACACGCACGGTACCGGCATTAAAGCCATCCGTTTCGAGGCGAGAGACGCGCAAACCTACACTCGGAATGAAGGCGAAGTTACCTGCCGTCATTTCGTACTGTGCGCGAACACCAGCCGAATAAATCTTGGCATCAACGTCAACGTTGAGTGCTGCTTGACTTGACGAGATTTCGTTTTCTGACTGAACGTAAGCGAGTTCGCCAACCACCTTGAAGTCGCCCAACTTCTTCGCGACATATCCCGTTAAACCGTAGCTCGTAATGTCATTCTTGATGTTGGCAACGTCTGAACTCAATGAGCCATTACCATACTGCATGGCAGCACCAACCACCAAGTCAGGCATCACTTCAATGTCACCGCCGAAAGCAGCGTAACCAGCGTCGGCACTGAAGTTACCGCCATTTTCTAGATCATCCGCTTCATAGCGTTCACCGGTCACATCGACCCAGAGACGCACGCCATCAGTACGTTCGTGGTCAAATGCTGTACGGTTAGCGATCGTTTCAGCCAACACGAAGTCAGCACGACGCGTCATGGCTTGGATACCGGTAGAAGCAAGCGACGTTAAACCATCCGTAGCATTGAGGCTTGAAACAAGCTTGCCATCCACAAAGTTACCTTCGATGAATGGATTGTCGGTCGTGACGTTACCAGCAAAGTTAACCTTGCCATCAGCCAAGTTGACAGTACCAACGGAGGCATTCACGAGTGTGAGCGTTGCGTCTTTTTCGACGTTGACCGTTGCGTTCGTAAAGAGAGGTTTGTCTTTTGCGGCAGCCTGGTCAACCATAAGGACGCCGCCATGGTTAGCAACGACTTGACCGTCTGCAGCCTGAGTGCCAGAGCCTACTGCTAAGCTACCAGCAGTCATGTCCATAGGCTTAGCGACATAGATGACACCATTCTTGCCCGTGACGCCAGCTTTTTGCATGGCTGTACGAGCGGCGGCTTCGTTAGCACCAAAGACAACCATACCGTTATTAGCCGCTTTGACCGTACCTTGAAGTTTGTTGTCAGCGACTTTGTTGACAGTTACAACAGCTGAACCCTTTTCGGCATCGACAGACAAGACGCCAGGCATATTGAGTGTGTCAATGACTACGTTACCCTGAGCGACGTCAAAGATACCGTTGAAGTCCTGCAAGGAGCTATTGACGACCATGGTGCCAGCACCTTCTTTTACTAAAGTAGCATTGCCTTGTTCGTCTGTTGCGAAGGAGTCGGTTTTAGCATCAACGACACCAGCTTTACCGATGGTGAGGGTGCGGCCGTCGGCCACGTTGATCGTCAAGTCGGTGTCACCCGTCATGTACACAAAGCCACCTTGGGCTTTATCACCTGTGACTTTATTGCCAGCATAGGTCAAGTCTTTCTCGACTACATTAATGAAGTGGCCTTCAGATTTAGCACCACCCTTTGTCGGGGCAATGTAGAGTGCACCGCCATATTTAGTTGCTGTGTTGTCTGCAAAGACGACGTCAGTCATCGTCAACTGATGCGCAAAGGATTCGATAGCACCGCCACAGCCCGATGTACTCGCGCCCGTACCGACGGCCATATTACCGATGAAGGTTGAACCAGTGATATTGACCTTGTACGGGTCGATATACATGGCTCCCCCTTCGCCGGCCTGATTGTTTTCGAAATGAGAGTTGACAACCGTCATCTCAGAAATGACCTTAAAGTCCGCCTCATAGATGAGGCCGACTGCACGCATATTGTTGTTCTTAAATGTAGAACCCTCAATGCGATGGCTATACTTTTCAGTTCCTGTAGCACCAGAAACAGTCAAATGCAATACATTACCATCAAAGTGAGTCCCGTTATTCTCAAACGATGAGTTTTTGATGACTAAATCCTTGCCATAGATGTTTGTATTATCTTGGGTCTTTGCATAGTTACCAAGTACACCGTTCGGGAATTTATTTTCGACTGTTATTCCGCTTATTGTCCCAGTGATCGAACCATCGTCATTCTTAGTGAATGATTTCTCTGTTGCACCAGAAACATTGTCGTTGACTAAGACTTCGTTTCCATCCCATGAAAAGGCGAATTGGGCATCAGGGATATTCTTAGCCTGCGTTGGCATCGTAGCGAATACACCCGCTACGGCCATGGCTATCAAGGTGGTCTTTCGGATCATTGTTTGCTGTGTCACGTTCGACATAGTTCTCTCCTCTATTACGACAGACGACATTGGTCGTAATGATTTAAAAACTACTAAAAAGGTATCACTATCGTCAATTCTTCTTATTTCAGCGGTTGCATGACTACAACAACGGTTGGATAGATTTCGGCCGTTTCGGAGACCTTTTTGTCATCAAAACTACCAATAAACTCGAAAAGCGCTTTTTAGAGTGCTGTGTTCGTCAGTTTGCCACCTTTGTGTCGCAGATCAGGAAATTCCTAATAAAATATCCTCTGTAGCAGGACAAACCATGATGACAAAATAGGAGGTCTGGTTAGCTTGATCACCTCTTAAAATCGTCCAACAAACACTACCGATAAGAGTTTGGGTACAACCATTCGTCGAATACACCTAGAAGTTATATTCATAGAGTTAGCTGAAGGTACATCTTGATCTTTCACTCTGAACCTAAGGCCCACAGGAACTAGCTCAATTCGCATTGGACTACACGTGGGCATTTCGAGCACCAATGAATGACAAAAAGGCTACCGAAGACTGTCAAGACATATCCTCGATAGCCTTTGCGTTTAACCGTTTAACACGGTTTCTTTACATTACCAGGAATACCTCATACCAAAATTGACGCGGTAATCAGTGTCGACCTCGCCACCGTTAGCGGCTTCAACGTCTGCATAGAGATGCACCTGCTTTGTAGCATTGAAGTTAGCACCAATGCCGTATTCAA
>Mack_p2__coassemble_2493_pt1 | contig 9057 bp, 9 predicted proteins | sample Mack_p2__metabat2_high_PE_008 | metagenome-assembled genome bin Mack_p2 | reverse complement strand
AAAGATAGAATGGACCCTCTAATCAGGGCTGTCCATCAATACAAGCTAGCGACTACCACCGACAAACGAAAATTTCGTAGACAGGCTAACCCGCTCACCTGGCATGATGAGGTGTGCCTTGCTGAGTTAAAAGCTTTATACAAGCGCGCAGAACATACTAGCCCATGAAGTTGCGTGTTTTGATTATGTACGGTAAAATACCGTACATATAAGGAGCTATATTATGTCCACTTTAGCTATAGAACGTTGTGATCTTCGATTAAGTGTTGATGACAAATATTTGATACAGTATGCAGCCCAACTTAGTGGGGTGTCACTGGCGAGCTTCATTAGACAAGTCGCCCTTCGTGAGGCCGAGAAAGTCATCGAACGCGAAAAAGTTGTTTACTTAACTTATCAAGAATCTAAAGAGCTACTCGAGGCTTTAGATCGTCCTTTTGCGCCTAATGAAAAACTGCAAGAGGCTATGGATTTGGCTGAAAAAATTATTAAAAATTCTTAACGACAGTAGAACGATGCTAGTTTTTGAAAAGCTAAATCCCAAGATCCATGATCGAAATATGTTTTCGTGCGGAGTTCCGGTACTTGATACTTATCTTCAACGATATGCTTCCCAGAACTATCGAGATGGAGACTCAACGACTCACGTTATCGTTGATACAGAGGACCGAATTCGCATTCTCGGTTATGTGACTTTATCGACCGCGTCACTTAATTTGGCAGAAATAAATGGTGATGAGCTACACAAGTTTCGACGAAACCCTGTGCCTGCTATTCGAGTCTGCCGATTAGCAGTTTCTAAAGAGCATCATAATCGGAAGATCGGATCCGCTTTGTTGGGTTATGCAGTTCTTAAAAGTCGTTCTTTACGAGACATTGCAGGTGTTCGTGTTTTGCTAGTAGATGCTAAAGATGAACAGGCCGCTTGCTTTTACAAAAGATTCGGCTTTAAGCCTACTGTGCTAGAACCATTAGTCTTGTACTACGTACTTTAATTGGATCAATCGCATTCACAAATCGCTTCAGAACTACGCTCAACATACTTTTGTTTCGACAGCAACTATGTATGTCCGATCGGTGATCGATAGTCTCAATTGAGGCAACACAGTCCTTTGCAGATTTAATCAATGGGAGCAATGCTCCCATTGACTGTCATTCATGCAGATAGATTCCTTCGTTTTGCTTTGGCCGCGTTAAGTTTATTTGCAAATGGACGAAATCTACCCTATAGGTTACCTTTTTATTGTTTAATAAATATTCTTATCTTAGGTAAAAATATTATTTACTGATTAAATAAAAGAAAGTCGTCGAGTCTAAAAATCGAAACGATTCTATTTTAATTTAACAAAGTGTATTTGATCCATGCCTTGTTATATTCGACCTTTACTCCACGAAAACAACACGTGTATAGGCGATATAGAAAGATTGATAGACCCACGAACGTGGGTATCACGAAGCAGTCAGTACGACTAAATTCTGACACGGCCTAGTTCTCTTGTCTTTGAATAAATGATACCCTTTTCTAAATTAAGTGTGAATGCTAAATAACATCGCTGTAGCCTGACTCATACCTTATAATCGATAACTGCTTTACTTCCTTTCTAAAATAAAATAACAAGCTCTATTAATTGATTATATTAATAAGCACTGATTACAATATAGCCATTTCCGCTGCACGACGCATCGCTTCATCACCGCGGCGGTCATACATGGCAGTCGTGCTGATGTTGGCATGGCCCATCATATTTTTGACAGTCACAATATCTACATTGTTAGCCAAAAGTCGGGTTGCAAAAGTTCGACGTAAATCATGCGCGGTGGCAGATTCGTGATTTGCTTCTTGCATCCTTCGTTTTGTAATGCGACCAACCGAACTCGCATCCAATGGGTCCTCTAAAGAAATTCGCCCATTTTTATAAATTCGACCAAAAAGCAAACCATCAGCATCACCTCGCCAGCGAGTAACCCAAATTTGAACAGCTTCGGCGACTGGGGCCGGCATAAAGACGCGACGTTCTTTATTACCTTTACCGATAAGCGTCATCGTCCGATTGTTAAGGTCAATTTTCTCCATCCGAAGCAATGGAATTTCGCCACGTCGTAGACCACATCCTAACATTAGTGATAAAAGAGCCCTGTCTCTTGCGTCTATAGCTGTACCTGCAGTACATGTCTCAATTAGCCTATGAGATTCATTAAAGGTCAGAGACCTACCTGTGGGTAAACGGTAGAAACGCCTCTGCTTCAGCGAATCAATACGAAGATAGTCTTCGTGCGACATCGATCTGGCTAGCCATGCTGCCTTCGCAACACCTTTAATCGCAGCAAGATAGCAATTCGAGGTAGAACCTGCCTTCCCTGCTTTCTCCTGTCCTGCAAGGAATGCGAGGACATGTTCTGTTTTCAATTCACCCCAAGGGCAACTGCGTAAATCGGCATAGCCTGCCCATCTAGCAAGCACATTCAATTTACTGGCCATGCTTTTGCGTGAAGTTTCTGAGTGCAAAGTGGCTAAATAAGCCAAAGCGGCATTAACAGGCGGTTGATCCCCTGCACTGCCACTGGTGGCCAATCCAGTTTGAGGCATTGAAGAAACGACGGTCGGTTCAAAAGACATGATCACAGAAAACGATGAGAAATTTTACCCATCAATTATAACGCACGAGAATGAACATTCTACGACATTATCAAAATCAAAAGCCACTCCATCAACCAAAGGGAATGTCTATCGGTTTGACGTTTCAAAAATTTCGTGAAAAACTATGATTCACGTAGTCTCTTTTCATTGAGTGAGTTGGATGATGGAAAATCTCAAAGACCACCCGACGCAAGCTGCTATTAATGAGTTGACCTTGGCGCTCCTTTACCTCACTAGATTTGGAAATCCAGAAGACCGGGTTTTACGTACAAGTTGGCTCGAATATGATCGGGAAGCAACACATCAATTGACGAACGAAGGATTGTTAACTCACCGATCGAGATATCAGGCCTTTTTGAGTGACGATGGATTAGAGGCGGCTAAAGCGATTCTCAAAAAGTACAACATTCCAGATTGGGATTAGTTAAAATTTTGTATTTTGTTGAATGCGGGTATTGATACGCGTTCCTCAAAATCTGCTAAATCTACCATCCAGAACTAGATCGCCCGAATAGCATCGAAAATCAGGCGTACCTATCTTATGCACGTGGGCTCGTTTTTCTGTCAAAGTTTAAATCTTGAAAAGAATGGAAAGATAGTGAAGAGTGGCCTTGATTAGTTGTTTTTTTTGAACTATGATGTACTACATGAAATACGTGTAATACATTTCTGTAACAATGGATCAATACTATGACATCAATCCGATTACCTCTCTCTTTGGAAGAGCGATTGAATTTTTTAGCAAAAGCCACAGGTCGCACTAAGAGCTTTTATATACGTGAAGCTCTTGAAAAGAATATTGAAGACATGGAAGATGTTTATTTATCCCAACAAACGCTTGAACGCATTCGTTCTGGTCAAGAAAAGACCTTCACATTAGAAGAAGCGGAGAAGATCCTTGGCCTGGAAGATTGAGTTTGCAGATTCAGCTTTAAAGAGTATACGCCGTCTAGACATGACTCAAAAACGCAGAATTTTCGACTACTTAAAATCTAACATCGCGAATTCTGATAATCCAAGGCTTTTTGGTAAAGCTTTGACGGGCAATTTGGCAGGTCTGTGGCGTTATCGTGTTGGAGACTACCGAGTCATTGTGTCTATTCAAGATGACTTGGTTCAGGTGCTTGTTGTTCGGATTGGACATCGAAAGGATGTCTATCAGGATCGTTAATGATCTACAGTAGGCTTCAATCAACCGACATATCGACCAATATCAGCGTTGCCTATAACGAATTGACGTAGCCCTATCAAGTCATTGAAGATTTAGACGAATATGGAGCTGCCAACCAAACTACTGCTGATCTGTTTTCTGCACGCTCTTGATAGGTATAAACAAAAATCCCGCCGCTAAAACTAGTGACGGGATTTCATTAATCAACGATCGTGATCGAATTAGTATTCGAGCATCGGCGGGAGTTCGTTAGCTTCCTTGACATAGCGCTTGACTTCCTTGAGAGCAGGAACGCGCTTCGTCATATGCTTTTCAGCATTAACTTCTTCGAGCTTGGCGAGAAGGTTTTCAGGAACGCGATGGGAGAGTTCCTTAACCGTATCAACACCGGCCATTTCAAAGAATTCAGCGTACTGCGGACCAATGCCGTGAATGCGCATTAAGTCGCAATGGTTAGCCCAGCGAAGAATATCCTTTTCAGGGATACCCGTGACATCAGCGAGTTCACGACGCTGAGCCGGGGTGCGAACTAAACTCAAGTATTCTTCGGCGTACTTAATGCCACGAAGGTTGAGTTGAACGGCGTATTCATTGGTTACGCCAGCGATCATATTAACTTTGTATGCCATCAGGGCCTCCTGGAGCGGTATTTACAAGAGAGTATAGTCACTCTAGGCGTTTTCAACCATAGTATCTAAGGACTAAGTTTCTTTAATAAATAATCATAAGAAAGTTTTATTTTGATACCTCTTTTATGATGTATCCCGTATGCTAGTCTATCTTAAACTACTCTCGTAGTAGCGATAGAATACATTCTAAAAGACGTGTTGTTCGTGAGGAGGTATAAAGATTTATAAATCTCCTACTAAACCAGTAGGGATTAATTCAATGCCTTTAACTTACCTCACTGCCGTATTTAGGTATGTATGAGGTGATTTCGCTGTGCGAGAGGATAATAGAGCGTCTAATTTAAACGTCAACTGAGTCGAAACGCCTAAAATATTCGAATTTTCCTTTTATTTGTGACTTTTCGTGTATTTGTTGATCTAAATCAATCTAAGTTAAAATCACTACTCCATTAGGCGATCTTCATTAGCGTATTTTGATAGCTATTTGGCGAACGCCTAAAGGAGATGTTCGTTATCAGGCCAACAGCGGCTTTTTGTTAACGCGTTGCAATAACGCGGCCGATTTGTCACACGTGGTCATTGAAATGACACCAGAGGCATCACGAACGCACGCAGTTCCAAACGGTGCTTCCAAATAGTCTTTGACGTAAGGAATGTAATTACAGATCGTATTCAAATCCATCATGGCGAACTGATCTTTTTGATGGATTTCTTCTTCTGTTTCGTTACCCGTCAAGAAGAACCAGCCGCTGTCGGTAGGACCGACTTTATCTTGGTGGTCACGATAAAAGATCGCCGAATCTGCTCCGTCAACCAAGATATGTTTGCTGACGCAACCGAACATGCCATGGTCGTCATAAATCTGACGGATCTTATCTCGTGGAATGAGCATCTTCCAGTTTTCGCCTGGGCATGAACTCATACGGTTGGGCTTAGTTGGATAGAATGGTACATCCATTAAACGGTGCAAAAGCCGTTCAGATCCCATCATGGCAGCAAAGTCATTCTCTTCTTGATAGACAGGTACGACCTCTACAAGTGCAATGGGTGACGACTCAGGGATAAACGTTTCCCACGAATCGAAGAGCACAACAGACGGAAAACCGATCCCTTCAATCAAATTCCCACCCATCGGGTTCTTGAGTGACATCCCCATACGAGGACGAATGCCCTTTTGTGCTTGTAACGATTGACTTAACGTTGCTAAGAGTCTTACGCGCCAGTCGTCAGGTTGAATAGAATTAATGTCAGCCTTTGGAATGGCCATTCCAAGTTCGGCAGGTTTCAGATTTTCGAAGGACGCTTGTCTAAAGCTAAGCGCCAGCGTAATCAGGTGCGCATTGGGCATCGTGTTATTAGGACGCTCAACGATCGCAATCGGCATGGTACCCTCTTCTACTTGAAGAATACGATGCACCTTCAAGCCTAATTCGACAAACGTCTGATTCATCAAGCGGGCGTGACCAATGATGCCTTCACCTTCCCCTGTTTCATTTTCATGGAGGGCGCGTTCACATTCTTCGATACTGTTATCAATAATGAGTCTGAGCGTTTGGGCGCTGTCGCCTGCCTCATTGACGACAGCGCCAGCTATCTTGAATGCTTTGAGGGCTTTATCAAACTTTTCTTGAAGCATCAAAAGTCGACCAGAGAGTAGATACCAATCAACCTTACGTGCAGGGGCTGGAATGCTCTTCAGAATACGAAGACCGCGTTTGACGTACTTACGCTCATGACGAACGGTATCAGCGTTCATCATCATCTGAACGAGCAAAATCTTGATTTCGATCTGTTTCCAGTTTTCTGGGAACGATTCTAAAAATTCAATAAAGCGTTCATAGTTTTTGTTGCGATGGGCATGCTCATGCATTAAATGCACCGCCATCTGAATAATCGGCGTGGCCATCGTCACTGAGACGTCCGCGCTAATGCAGAAACCAACGGCTTTTTCGGAGTATTCGAGCGCCTTTTCTTTGTCACCTTCGACATAAGCGAGGCGTGCGAGGTTGAGTAAGCGCTGCACGTTGCCGTCATCATCATGGCCCATTGCTTCGAGCACTTCGCGCGCTCGGCGATATTGTCCCTTCTCGATCGCAGCGAACGAAATCAAAAGGCCTTCAGAAATCGTGAGGTCTGCTGGATGGATTGCACCTGTGAGTGCCAATAAGTCTTCCCATTGACCTTCAGCCGCAGACCGGCGCAGTAGTTCGATGCGGTCAACTATCTTAGTTGTAGGTGTGATGCTCTTAATGCGAATACGCTTAAAAGCGCCTTGCACTTGAAGAAGACGCCAAAGACCCAATGAGATGATCGTTCGTTCAACGAGTTGATCCTTTTTATCTATAGTCTCGATCCATTGATAGGCCTTCTCGAAGTTTTCGTAGGCAGCGCCAAATTCATGCAAGCTTTCATGAGCTATGGCACGCTGAATAAAGACGTCGAACGATTCACCAAAATAGTCAGCATAGTCGTCCACTAATTGAATAGCGCGTCTTGCCTGCGCTTCCCAATCATCCTCATGACCTGTCGCCATCCGTGTCAAGCAGATTGAGGCCAAAACACGAATATGGGGATCTCGGTTTAAAGAATACTCATCCAAACTGTCGAAGTATTCCATGGCTGTGTCGAAATGATTCTCGAGCATGTCTAAGCGCATATATAGACGTGCATTCAACGACTTAAACAAAACGTCTTTGGGGAGATTATTCGTGCGGGGCGACTTATATTGTTTGCGACCTGAGAGAAAGTGTTCTATGTCACAAAGCGCGGTGATACCCGTTTGAAGGTCGTTTCTCAAGATGCACACTTCAATATAGGCCACGTATCCTTGAAAGCTCAGCTGTGCGATGTTGTTAATTAACTCGAAAAGCTCAGCCGCGATTTGTAACAGTTTTGAAGTCCGATTTTCAAGATAGCTATCAAGCAACTGGCAGCCTAAAGCTTCGATTTCTTTTTCGGGGCGGTCTATGGGCTCGATGTTTTTCCACGTGCGCAGTTTACTTTTAGAGATGGTCAGAAGCGCTTTGATTTCTTTCGTAAGTGTTGTGTTTAGCTGACGGGACATGGATGAAACGAGCTTAAGTATTACCGAAAGCAAACATTTTACTATTAAGCGCAACCGATTGAAAAAACTCGTAGGTGCTTATTGTAGTTAGCTAAAATATAGGCATCGAAGCGCCTTCACTGACGCCCATTAGAAGTATTCGACAGAAAAATTATGAAAATAGGCTCCTTCCTCTCCATCACTCTCTCGTTGATCGTTGTTACATTCGCTGTTATTGCCACTGCTATCGGGTGGAGTCGCATTCTTTTTTATACTGGCTGGTTCGCGAAGTCATTCGCCTATCCAGTTTCGATCCTCTTTTATATTGCCCTTCTAGGTCTCGCGATTAATCGACTGGGTACCTTTACACGTGCAGCAAATGCCGCAATCATTTCTGGTGTTATCGCGATTTTCTTCTGGATCGGCATCTCTGCTTGGGATCAGTTCAACAACGGTCCGATCGTTGCCTACATGTCTGACTGGTTCGGTATGCATAGTATTCTTGTTGAAGAACAAGAGTTGAATATCATGGCCGTCCTATGTGGGGTTGTCTGGCCGATCCTCTTTTCAACTGCCCTCTTCTTTGTTGCCGGTGTCATGGGGCCTCAAAAGTTGAGCTACCGAAAGCTTTAAAGGCTCTCATTACAAATTGAATTTAAAAGACCGCCGTTCGCATGTCGTTCGGCGGTTTTTGGCTTTTTAGTGGCTATATCTGTTTAGTATCGAAATGGTGGTTATCTTATTACGACAGCGTCATTTTTGAGTGACGATGAGCGTTGTCAAAAACGTCTCTTGATGAGACTGAATTTGCTCTTAACTAAAAATCGTTCTTTAATTATTTCCCAGTGGGAGAGCTGTCTTAAAGGTTCATTAATTTCACTTCTTTAATAGGTCAAAGTATGAGACTGAAACATCTTGTTACCCTATTAAGGTTTGTGATTCTAAAATCACGGATGCTGAACAGTTGATAAATTTATATCACTCTCACGGATTAAATTTAAAACCTACCTACAACGGTTCGCAATTGACTTGACTTGCCCTTGCGTAACATCCGCCCTATTTTCTAGCGTTTCTGAGGGCATGGTAAAACCGTGGAGAAGGTATCACTTCGTTGGCTTCTAGACTCTTTTTATAACGTGCGTCTTTTCGCACGGCGTTAAAAGGTTGATGTTATGAATAGAAGCTTTAAAGTCGTTTTTAACAAAACGCGTGGCGCCTTAATGGTTGTCAATGAAATTACCTCTTCGGTTCAGGCTAAAGGTACCAAAACAGTCATTGCTTTGGCGATCGGATCGTTATTGACTGGAGCTGCAGTCGCAAATGATCTGAAACCTGTGGTCATCACTAATCAGACGTTGTCTGATATCGGTACGACCAAGTTTATTTCTGGTCAGAAAGTAAAAGAAGACGGCGATTCGAACATAGCGATCACCACGACTGGGAATGCAAAAGCGTTAGCGAAAGCGGTTCTTACTTTTAATAAGAACGACCTGAAAGGGTCTATAAAAGCGATTCAGAGTGCCCTTGGGCATGACGGCAATTGCGCCACGATGGTCGGATTTGCGGGTGGGCATAA
>Mack_p2__coassemble_2204_pt1 | contig 10371 bp, 10 predicted proteins | sample Mack_p2__metabat2_high_PE_008 | metagenome-assembled genome bin Mack_p2 | reverse complement strand
ACTGGTAGGTTGCGGTGTGGGAGGGGGAACCCGTGAGGGAACCCTCTACCCGATTCTAGAGGTTTTAGGTTTTAGGTGAAGAAGGACGGGCGAAAAAAATCCCTCAGCTTCATAAGAAACTGAGGGAAAATCACTTTTGACACGCAACCGTGTACGTGAGGAGGAGGAAAGCGGTAAAGAACCTGGTTGCCTTGTCCTTTACTTCAACACGTACATCAGCAGGTTTCCCTGCCTGATATGAATTCTATCAACATTTTCTCTGTCGTGTAAAGGGTAATGCTGTCATTAGTGTCAGGAATATCCCTGAGAGATTAGCCTGAGAGACAGGGGAAATTGGTCTATAACGCTCTTCGATAAAAGTTTAAAAGAGGCTTTAGTGATACAAAAAATCTAGCACGAAGATATAAGAATGGGGTGTGACGAGTGTGTGATGTTACATCTTTCGTATCGCATGTGATGTTATCTTTAAGCTATTTAATCTGCGTGTTTTCTTTATATTAGTTGATTTAACGAAATTGTCGCAATAAAGCTTCATGTGTCAAAGGAAAGTCGCAAGAGTACGGTATTTTGCTTAGGTGATTTGTCCATTTCGACGAATAGGACTATGATGGCGTCACGCGACGCATGGTTCACTTGGATGCGCCTCGGAAAGTGAAATTTACAAAAATTAACGGTGTAATCTATGCTCATGACGCGCGATGGTCCTCTTTGGCTGGTGATTTTGTCTGTCTGTAGTGGTGCATCGATTGGTGCATTGCTACGCTGGGCCGTGTCTTATTGGTTAAATCCGATTTGGTCGGTGATGCCTCTAGGTACGCTTTGCGTGAATTTGCTTGGCTGCTATCTCATTGGGATTGCGGTGGCCTGGTTAACGGCAGACCCTTCAGTACCGCCAGCTGTTCGCCTCTTTCTTTTGACTGGATTTTTAGGTGGCCTCACAGCCTTCTCGGCTTTCTCAGGTGAAAACGTGGCCATGCTTGCAACGACAGAATACTTGCGTGCGCTCGTGCATATGTTGGCGCATGTGGCTGGCAGCTTTGCCATGACGGCGCTTGGCATGCTCACTTGGAAGGTGGTTCAGTAGGGTTACTGTTAGATATTGAGGGACGAAAAACGGTGGAGAGGACCTTGGTCGTTCTGATTGGTCTAGATGTTGAACGTTGGCATCACTTAGGCTGCAATTTTGCGATTTGGTGTGCAGTTCACGTAAGAAAGCCGATTTTGGCATAGATCCATTTGGAATGTATTACTCAAGAAACGACGTCCTAGAGAAGTTTCGATCGTGTGAAATCTTTGAGATAACTATCTGAGAGTAATGATTACTTCACGTGTTATATAAAAGACACGAAAAATCATTTGTCAATAGGTGGAAGGGCTCATACTTTGCACAATAAAGTCTTACGTTTAAAAAAACGCTACAGTCTGTGGTGTTGTGATTCGTATGACACAATGGTAGGGTTTATGCTCGTCTCGCTGTTACAACGATAATCGCGTTTTTGGCTTGAACGACAGTGAATTTAAAAGGCCCTTAGGGTACGCTAGTTTTGTCGAGAACAGTTTTTGTTCTCTCAAAACGTACAAAAGACTTTGTTCCCTAGGAGGGTGCTTTTTATGTTTAAGAAGTCGATGATTGCGATGGCCGTGTTAGCAATGGCAACAGGCGTTCAGGCTAAGACTGTTCAGGGTGATACAGCTAACGGCGATTTGACGTTCAATAACAAAGCCGAAGATTTTGTTGTTGTTGGTGGACATATTGGTAAGACCGATATTGACATTACTGCTCAGAACATCACCGTCACCAATCCCAAGGAAGAGACTACGGATAAGAAGCATGGTATTTATGCTCAGGGTCCAGTGAAACTTACCGCGGTAAAGGATATCACGATCAATTCCAATTATTTGGGTGTCTATTTAGCTGGGCATGAAACGACTGATCATCAGAAGCCTGCCAAATTAGAAGTGACCGCCGGCGGTACGATCACAGTGAATACCAAGAGCGGTTGGGCCGTTAAAAACGAAAAGGCTAACGGTCAAAACGCAGGCATAACGCTTAACGCTCCAACGGTTGTCATTAACGGTGCCAACGGTATCACGAATAACGGTTCGGGTACTGATATTGCTATTAAAGCCGAAACAATTAAGGTTGATGTCAAGGGTAAAGCGGTTGCTGCGAACTTTAGTGATATCAAGCTTGACGGCAAAAAAGCGATTGTCATTACGTCATCCGACACAAGTGGCAACGGTTATGCGTTGCAGACCTATAAAGGTAATTTGACGTTTAGCGAAACGGCTGATATTTCAATTACTGGCGATATCGTTTACAGCAAATATTCGCCGAAGTATGAGGCTGGTAATGGGAGTATCACTCTCAACTCATCAGGTACGACTGTCATTAACGGCAATATCAAAGCCGAAGAAGGCTCAACGATCACGGCTAACTTGACAGGGGCTAACTCGGTATTTAATGGCAAGGTCGAAACGATCACAGCCGAGGGGGGTACGTCTAAACCGACTACCAACATCGGTCTCAAGGACGGTGCAACGTGGAATGCTAAGGCTGAAAGCCATGTGACGAACTTGACGCTCGCTGGCGGTGTTGTGGATCTGAAGGGTCAGAAGGTCGCTGTGGATACGCTTGCCAAGGACTCCACGGGTACGATCCGCATGGACGTCGGTGCCGATGGTAAGAAGGAAGTTGGTAGCTTCACTGTTGCAACTGCAAATAACGCCAAGCTTACGGCTGACCTCGTTCAGAACGCTGACGTGGTGACCTCTGACATCGCTAAGAATGCTTTAGACAAGATCACGACGAGCGATAAGGACGGCAAGTTAACCGTCACGGCCGATGTGAAGGAAGGCTTGGTCAATCCGGGTACGGTCTACGGTCAGGACGGTAAGGTTCTCTCCACGACGGGTAACTCCTTGATGCGCGATACGCTGCAGCTTGCTCAGACGAGCTCCTTGTCGCTTAACCGCATTCTCATGAACGACGTTCGTAAACGTATGGGTGACCTCCGTGCTGCTGAAGGTAAGCATGGTGCTTGGGCTCGCTACGACGGCGGCCGTCTCTCTGGTGAAGGTGGTTTCGAAAACGACTTCCACACGATCCAGGTTGGTGTTGACGCGATGCCGCTAGATAACGGTGTGCGTTTCGGTTTGGCTGGTAGCTACACCAAGGGTGATGCTGAATACGCTCGCGGTGATGCCGACATGGATGCGTTCGGTCTTGCAGCTTATGCTACGTGGATGGGCGATAACGGCATGTTCGTTGACGGCGTGGCTCGCATGGCCAAGGCTAGCAACGACTTGACGGTTGACCGTGATATGAAGGGTAAGCTTGATTCGCTCGCCGTCAGCCTCTCTGGTGAATTCGGCTGGCGCTTCCCGATTGCTGCCAATGCTTACGTTGAACCGCAGTTTGAAGCGACTTACACCTATATCGACGGTGAAAAGATGACGCTCTCGAACGGTAAGCAGGAAGCCAACTACGAACTTGGTTCGTTTGATAGCTTCTTGACACGTGCTGGTGTGCTTGCTGGTTACACCTTCCCGAACAATAAGGGTGACGTTTATGTCCGTGCATCCGCTGTTCACGAATTCCTTGGTGATTCTGAAATCAGCGGTAAGACCGGTAAGGCTAACCACATGGAACGTATCGACGGTAAGGATACCTGGGTCGAATTCGGTCTTGGTGGTAACTACAGCGTGACGCCGAACACCTATGTTTGGGCTGACGTTGAACGCACGACCGGCGCTTCAATCGAAACCGACTATCGTGCTACCGTTGGTGTGCGCTACGCCTTCTAAAGGCGACGATAGGGTAGGGTGATTCTATCGTCACCCTCCTAACACCTAAACTCAAACAAGGGCGCTGTGAAAACGGCGCCTTTGTTGTCTCTGATGACAAGGTGGTAAGTGGTCTTTAGAGGTTGAGACAATCGTGCCATTAAAACACCATCAAGAAGGTATAGACTTCGAAGTTCATCAGGTGCGTTTGATGTGCTTGTTGCATGTTGAGCGACTTCTATCTTTGTATGCTTGAGTGAAACATGACGCCCGTCGTTAAAGCGACTTGTATTGGTCTGTTGGCGCCCGTGCTTTGGGGCATGAGCGTGGGTATTGTCCGTGGTGTGACGGAAGATTTTGGCCTTGGACCAGGCTTTACCATCATGTATGGCGTGGCCTTTTTATTTTTGTTGCTCCTTTTTGGTAAACCACCTCTTAAACGCTTTTCGCTCAAGTACCTGATCTTTGGCATTGGATCAGCGAACCTTTGTGCGCTTTGCTTTATTTTTTCGCTTTCGATGGCACAAAACGCTGAGCAAACAGTTCAGGTCGGAATGGTGAACTATCTTTGGCCATGTTTGACCATTGTGTTTGCGGTGCTCTTTAACGGTGAGCGCGCTCGATGGTGGTTAGTGCCTGGTGTCTTGATATGCTTGGCTGGTGTCTTTGTTGTTTTGGGTGGTGAAAAGGGCTTTGACGTCTTGGGCTTTTTAGCGAGTTGGGGCGCTAACCCTTGGAGCTACACGATTGCGTTGATTGGTGCCTTTTTATGGGCGAGTTATAGCTCAATGACCCGTGCTTGGTCTGACGGCAATAACCCAGTGGTCGTGATCTTTTTTAACGACATGGTTGTGTTTTCGCTGATTTGGGCGTTGACACCTACCGCTCCGCTCGAATGGTTGCATCCTGGTTGGGTCGGCGTCTTTTTAGGAGCTGGTGCTATGGGACTGGGCTATGGCGTTTGGACCTACGGCATGCAACGAGGCAACATGACTTTGCTTGCGATCGGATCGTACTTTACACCCGTTTTATCGTGTGTCTTCGCATCCTTTTGGATTGGCGCAGAACTCACGAGTACCTTTTGGCAGGGCGTTGGCTTGTTGGTTTTAGGGTCACTCGTTTGTTGGTCGTCTGTGCGCCCAACCAAGGCACCAGAAAAGGTGGGTGAGCCTATCAAACTCAAGGCTTAAGCAAACAACCTCACCGAAAACTTTCAATAAAAAGGGGCTGACCCAAAGTGAGCCAGCCCCTTCGTCTTTCACTTTACTTCTGACAGGCTCCAGGGGTGAGCCAGACGGTTTACGTCCGGTGTTTCACACTAAGAGATCCCCACCTCTCTCAGAGCGAACGTAACTCCGTTTGAACTCGGAGCGAAAGCAAAGCAAAAGTCGACTGGTGCCGATGGTTGATCGGCGTGATTCTGTTCGACCTACAATGGGTCATTTCGATGGTTGATGTCGTCACAAAGCGTGATGGGGTTATTATTTTTTGAAAAACGCCAAAGTCGTGACAACAAAATACTAAAGCGCTCTATCATACGCGGCATTTCGTAACTCAATCTTAAAGGAATTGCGAGAGACTGAACGTTGTGCATCGGATCTAGTCCTTTTGGTGAGGGAAACGCCGATCAGTTAGCGTTTTACAAGATCGCGAAGAATTTTTAGGTGATCCTTGTTGCGTCGAATCGATATTGCTGGCTGATGTAGAGCGATGATGCTTGAATTTTGTTATTGAGAACCAATCTCAATATTGTAGCGCTGCGATCCGCTACAATTAAAGCACTATTGCTTCTCGGTCGTTGTGACGCATATCGACCCTATCGTCAGACGACCGCTCAAAGGAAATTTCATGCCAGCCGTGTTTGTTAAGCCTTCTCTTTCTTCTGTGGAGACGCCGCTCATTGACGCATTACGTCGTCGTGCTTTGCAATGGGTTAGAGCTAATGCCCGCGTGACGCGTGGTCAGTGGGTAGATGTGGTGTCGGTCAACGGTTTAACGCTTGACGATTGGGTTCGCCAACTCGATAACCACAAGCGTTTGCCAGAGGTCTTTGAAGAAGTCGTCTTTGATTGCTATACGCGTGAAGCGCTACCCGAAGGCTTGACGGATGCCATGCTCGATGGCGCAACGGTTCGTGCTTTACCGTGGGTGCGTTGGACGCCAGCGAAGATCGAAGCATATGAAGCTGAAGTCATTTTGAGAGCCAAGGATAATCAAGTGCCGGCTGTACGTTATCGCCTTATGGCTAAAGCGGTGCCCTCGACGTCTCAGACTAAGCCAGACTATTTGACACCAGCAGAGCGTGCGAAGTTGTTAGGACGCGCAACTTACGACAAGAAGGATCTGTTATGGGACGACTCGATGGACTACGTGCGTCCTGGATTTAGAGATGCAACCAAGTCCACGGCCCGTAAAGTTCGCGTGATGGCTGTTGAACGTTTGACGGCACCCGTGCAGCTTTTGCCTATCAATCAGGTTGTGACAATATAAAGGAAAGATCACTGATTACTCACAGCGCGCTGTCAAGAGTAAGCACCTTGGCGGCGCTTGTTATGGCTGGTTGTCGTGATGGGCTATGAGGGCCATACGCGTTTGAAAGGTATAGTCAAACGTCATATCTAAGGCTTGCATCACGATCAAAAAAGAACTCATGCGAATGTCTTCGCCTTTTTCTAAACGAATCAAGGTTTTCTTGGTGAGGCCTGTGGCTTCAGATAAGGCGTCTAATGAGTAGCCTAGTGCTTTGCGACGTAGTCTGACCGCTTCAATCAGATCATCAGGAAAAGTAGGGTAGTGATGCAAAATGTCGGGGGTCATGGTTAGGGCAGACAATGAAGGTAAGGAGCCTACATTGTAGCGAAGTGCACGCAAACGCACGACGCTTTAGACTCAAAACCCTCGCCAATGACGCAGCCTACGACTCATGCTCGCAGCGTCTTTAACGTTCGTATAAAGTCGTCATGCCCGGATGCTCCCATAGCGCAGCGGGCATAAGGTAGTGACCACCAATGACAGGAACATCAACGAGGTCTCGCGGGACATCAAGCACTAGATCAGGCAATAAAGATTGCGTAACCAATGTCGTGCAATAGAGAGCATCGGGGTTGTCGGGCGAGAGTTGAAAGGGGGTGCCCAAGCGTTTTTCGGCACGTAGCGCACTTTGTGCCTTAATGTCATCTGACCAATGAGGGCGCTTTACACCAAAGCGGTGCCCATGCTGCAAGAAGGCTTCAAGGGATGATTGGATGACTTGATCGCGGTGTTTGGGGTCATCTGTGGTTGTGGCGTGTGTGATCACGACCGGATTGATTTTCGTCACCATGCCAACGTGAGAGTAGGGCGCGCGCGCTTCGGATTGCGCTCTGACGATCAGGTTACTTTCGGTACCAAACCCCCAGCGAAAAACAAGGTCTCCCACTTTTAAGGGTGGCATGTCTGCGACGTCTGCTAAGGTGAGCGGACGCACCGAATTAGTTTTTTGTGTCCCTATGTCGTCAGCGATGCCAGTCGTCATGACAAAATGAACGCCAACCGTCCCTAAGGCCAAACATAAGGTCACGGCAATAAAAAGGCCTGTGGCCAAGCGTCGAGAGGTGGTTTTCGGCGCTTGGTGCTGAGGCACATTGTTTGATGGTGTGGTCTTCACGTGAGACGCCTATATCATGATCTTCCAGGTAGCACCCTTCTTGGTGAGTCTCACGTCTTCGAGTTTTTTAGAGCCATCACCAAAAATAACCCGACAATCCACGTGCACAATGTCTTTCACGGTTTCTTTAGGGTCACTTGTTTCAATACGCTTAATGCCGCCTCTCTTTTTGGCTTCATCTTTGGCTTCAGCCACCGCAGCGGAAATCTTGCCTTCAACCAACTTCACTTCCGCTGAATCATGGTCTTCAAAGTCCACGTACTTGAGCGCAGTGTCGGTGTCGCCTTCATACATGGCTTTAACAAAAGCGACGGCAACCTCGGTAGGTGTTTCTGGGTCACTACAGCCTGTTAAGGTGACCGTAGAAAGGCCAGCCATGCTTAGGAGAGCAGTGGCAATTAAAGTACGACGAGTAAACATAGTCCTCCTTCATGTCGTAGTTGAGTTTATATGTCAAAAGCAGTTCATGTAGTTTTTTGACCAATATACACGGATTATGATGCTGTTGGCGTTGCCTTGGAGTGATTGACTAGGCGACGCATACACTCTGTCCGTGAGCCTTTAAAACGTTAACAAAATGCCTGAGCTCAAGTGTCGAATATTGTCGTCGGCGCTTAAAGTCACAGGCATAGGTTTTAAAGGTGCGAATTAAAGTTTTACTTTCCAGACGCCATCCTTCATGACGAGCCTGACGTTCTCACGCTTGGTTTTGCCATTTTCAAAAAGGACTTCGAGCTTGACGGACACAGTGTCCTTCGAGGCGTCAGATTCGTTAGGTTCTTTCAGGATCGTGATGTTCTTAACACCACCATCTTCTTCAGCGCGTTTCTTGGTGGTGAGCGCAGCGGCTGAAATCTTGCCTTCGGCATACTTCACTTGCGCTTCTTCAGCGCCAGACATATCCACAAATTTGAGCGCGGTCTTGCCGTCACCTTCATACATGGCTTTGGTGAAAGCTAGGGCGACGTCGGTCGGGCTTTCAGAACTGCAACCCGTTAAAGTGACCATAGAAAGGCCTGCCATGCCGATGACGGCTGATGCGATAAGCGTACGACGAGTAAACATATTCCTCCTTAATGTCTGTGTTATGTTTGAGTGTCAAAGTGGTTAAAGTGATAGTTTTCTGCTAAATATACACAGTTTTTGATGTGCTTGTTGGATGCTTACCCAATTGTGGCGTAAAGCTTCGTCCTTCAGGGCGGAGATATGAGCCACGCAGTTTTAGGTTAATCAGGCGTCTCCTGATTTTCGATGTATGTCTTAATAATTGAGAGAGGAGCTCCGCCACAGCTGGCGGCGAAATACGACGGCGACCACAGGCATGATCCAAAGCATCTTTCGAACCGAGTCTGCGATTGCTTTCGAAGCATTCGGCTCGAAACGCCCTTGAGACTGTTGACAAGCTTCGAAACGGAAACATTGGGAGGATAGTTCACTAGCAGGTGAACGTGATCCCGCTCGCCGTTCATTTCAACCAGCTCTGCATTGAAATCCTTGCAGACGCTCTCGAAGATGTCTTTGAGGAAGCTAAGTTGATCTGCTGAAAAGCATGCACGTCTGTATTTGGTCACAAAGACCAAATGAACGTGCATCATGAAAACACAGTGTCGTCCTCTGCGGACATCGGTGTTTTGCATCGTTTTGCATCGTACCTCCTTTCGAAAGACCAAGTATAATATGCGTATGATTATACGCCAAGGCTTTTCGTTCAAACTGAAACCCGACGGAGCTCAGGACAGAAAGATGTCCCGCTTCGCCGGTTGTACGCGCTGGGTGTACAACCAAGGGCTTGCATGGAACGAAGAGCGTCGGACAGCAGATCCGACCTTCCATATCAGCCATACGAAGCTTTGCTCTGAACTGTTGGTTTGGAAAGAGAAGAATCCCTGGTTGAAGGAAGTGCACTCTCAGGTTCTTCAGCAATCGCTGAAGGATCTGATGAGCTCCTTCCAGAAGTTCTTCAAAGGTCTTTCGGCCTTTCCGAAGAAGCACAAGAAGTTCGTGACAACGGACTCCTTCCGTTTTCCCCAGGGCTTCAAGATTGACGAAGGACGACGGCAGATTTATTTGCCGATCATCGGTTGGGTCAAATACAAGCGAAGCCGCTTCATTCAAGGCAAGGCCAAGAATGTGACGGTTTCTCGACAGGCCGACGGATGGCACGTTTCCATCCAGACCGAGTACGAAATGGAACCTCCAAAGCATACTGGCGACAGTGTCGGCATTGACATGGGATGCGTCCGTTTCTGCACACTTTCCGACGGCACGTTCTACGAACCGTGCAACGCACTCAAGAAGCTACTTAAGAAGCTCGCATGGATGCAACGCAAGCTCGCAAGAATGCAAAAGTTCGGGAAGAATTGGCGTAAACAGAAGGCAGCGATTGCAAGGCTTCATCAACATATCGCCAATGTCCGTCGTGATTTCATCGAAAAGGTCTCGCTGGAAATCTGCAAGAACCACGCAGAGATTTTCAGAGAGGACTTGAAGATCAAAAACATGACGGCATCGGCGAAGGGAACTGTTGAGGAGCCAGGTAGTCGTGTTGCACAAAAAAGCGGTCTCAACCGTTCCATTCTCGATCAAGGCTGGGGGATTTTCTTCTCCAAGCTTGATTGGAAGGCGTTGAGACTGGGCGGACACGTTCATAAGGTGCCGCCGCAGAATACAAGTCGCACCTGCCCGATATGCGGCTGTGTTTCCAAAGACAATCGCAAGACGCAGGCATCTTTCGAATGCGTCTCCTGCGGACATAAGGGGAACGCGGACATGGTGGCTGCGATCAACATTAAAGAGCGCGGACGAAGCTCGTTAGCCTGTGGGGAGTCTGAGAAGAATGCTCAGGCTCAAGTGAATTCGGGTCGGTCTAAAAGCCGACGCCGAATCAGCAGCAGGAATCCACCGAAGTGATCAGTAGCGCAAGCTACTGACACAGTAGA
>Mack_p2__coassemble_2109_pt1 | contig 10818 bp, 7 predicted proteins | sample Mack_p2__metabat2_high_PE_008 | metagenome-assembled genome bin Mack_p2 | reverse complement strand
TGGGCTTGTTGTCCGGGATCGGTAATGCTGTGAGCCGTTCGAACGAAGAAATCACGACAAGCATTACAGGCACTCAAAGCAAACGTTACACGAATGCCTGGGCCTCAGGTCTAGGTGAAGGCATGAGCGATGCCATGGATCGCATCACGGACTACTACCTCAAGCTCGCCGACCGAATCTTCCCGGTCCTCGAAGTGGATGCCGGCCGACCTGTTGACATCGTGTTGAGCCAAGGCGTTTTGCTTAGCCCAACAAAACCGAATTCATAACCTAAAGTCGTTTATACCCCATTTTTGACCTATGTTCTTCTCTACGTTGTCACTCAAAAAATCCTTGACGCTCGCGTCGGTTGTTTCATCTTCAGTCTTACTCACAGGTTGCGGTTCGCTCACTGGGCTTAACGCCAATGACGACTTTTCGTGCCCAATGCGCCCGGGCGTTCAGTGCCGTTCTTTGTCTGATACTTATCAAGATTCCATCTTACGTCGTACGCCAGACCACCAAGAAAAAGATCGTGCGATTGAAGTTTCGTCATCGAACACACCTACCACAAACCCGCCCTTAGCGTCGGCTGTCTCAACGACCGATGGGGCACCGGTGCCAGCTGAAGCCGTCGTTTCTAAATCAACGAGTAGCCTTGCGACAGACAAAAATCCGAATCAATTACCCCAGCAAAATGCCCAACAACCTACGGTCGAAACGACACCGTTAGGGGTAACAAAGCCAAAACAAAAGGCGCGTCCCGTCTTGCGTCCGATGTCGCACACACCTGCTCGCGTCCCAGAAGTCATCGTCACGATTTGGATGGCGCCTTGGACCGATGACGAAGGCGACTTTCATGAAGGCGAAAAGATCCATGCGCGCGCCTTTGATGCGCGTTGGGCATCTGCACGCCGTCGTGCGGATTTAGCAGACAACCGTCGAGCCGTGGTGCAACTTCCTTACACAGCGATTGAACGTCGCGCTTTTGCCTACGACGCACAAACCCCAACCGAAACCACTACCGTCACCCCTCAAGCTTATGGCCATGGTGCACGCGCCTTTCAAACGGCCAAACGTAAGGCGTTAGAAGGGACTGACTTTATTGAAAAGCGTTTTCAAGAAGCTAAACCTATTTCAGAAGACGATAGCGTGGACGACTTGCCTGACGACACAACAGAGCCTAATGATCGTTTAGGCGTCGTCGCAGCCACCGAACACGGTCGTCTCGTCTCACAAGTGACGAATGGCGGGAGTCGCTAATGACTGTCCTCAAACATTTGAAGGCGCTTTTTAGTACCAGGTCTAACTTGACGGTTGAAAGCGGCATGCCTGGCTTTAGGCATGGCGACGTTGCTAAGGTTGATCGGTTGAGTAGCTTTTTGCCGTGGGAATCCGTCACGGACGATGGCCTTTTCATCTTAAAAGGCAAGCGCCCAGAAGAAGCTGAAGGTTTAGGTTTCACGATCGAAATCTTTCCACAAACGGGCGTCACTGACGAAATGGAAAAGTCGTTACTGGGTATCACAACAGCGCTCCCCCCTAACGCCACGGTTGCGATCACGGCCTATGCGTCACCGGCGATTGAAGGACTCACAGAACTCATGATGCCAGACGCCCATCAGCCTGATGCTTTTACGCCCTTAACGGACAATGCGCGTAGCCTTATGCATGCGGCGATTAAGAGCGCCATGGCGAATTTGAATCGAGGCGCACGTCACCAGATTACACCGGGTGCTCCTGTTGTGATTCGTCATTGGCGTGTGTGGTTGTCAGTTGTGATGCCTGGCGCCAACCCCATGGACGAAAAGCTTCGCGAAGCAACCTTAACGGCACGTCGCGCGATCACGGCTGTGTTAGAGCAATCCGGGCTTTTTATGGGTCACTGGGATGCGCATACCTTAGTGGGTACTGCAGCTGAACTCTTGAACCCGCAAAGCGTGCGTGCGCAACAGTTTGTGCGCCCAGCCGCCAATTTGTTTGAGTCGCCGTCAGCACAAATCATGCGTGCGGATACTGAAGTCACGGTCACGAAGCACCATGTGCGCTTTAGTGATTCGTCACACGTGCGTGGCGAAACCCATGAAGACAATAGCGTACATGCTGTGGGCTTGACGGTGGAGTCGTATCCAGAACGCAAGTGGTCTTTGTTGACGGCTACCGGGCTTTTAGGTGAATCAACGCGAGGCGGAAGTCAAATCCCCTGCCCCTTTTTGATGACCACCCTTATCAGCTTATTAGATAGCGCAAGCGAACGCGTCAAGGCTGAAGGCCACCGTATGCGTGCGATGCAGATGTCTAAGACCCCGATTTCGCAGTTATCACCGTGGTACCCCGAAAAGGCGCAACAGTGGACGATTGCCGTCAAAAGCTTTCAAACCGAAGGCGGCTTAGCGCGTGTATCACACCAAATGGTTCTTTTGGCGCCAGCTGGCAACGAAGCCGAAGCCGTGCATGCCGCACAAACCATTGCGCGTAAGGTGGGCGTAGAAATGCGTCGCACGACGTGCCTACATGCCCAGACTTTATTGGCGAGTTTACCCATGGCGGCTGGCCCCTTGATGGCGCAAGACTTAAAGCAAGCGTGCCGACTGCAGCGACGCACTTTGGCGACGGGACTCTATGGGTCACCGATCATGACCGAATGGCAAGGGACTGGCGCTCGAGACGACCGTCACCGCCGTACGCCCTTATTGACCTTAATCGGGCGACGCGGACAAGTCATGCACGTCGATCCTTTTGCTAACCAAAGTGGCAACTACTCGATGACGATCGTCGGTAAACCGGGCTCCGGTAAGTCGGTCGTCATGAACCAATTGGCCTTTTCGACTTTAGCGCAAGGGGGCTTAGTTTGGATCATTGACGTGGGCCGTAGTTACGAAAAGATGGCAGGCGTCTTAGATGGCGAATTTTTAGTCTTTGACAAAGACCACATCTGGGACTTGAACCCCTTTGCCATTTTGAATGCATTGTCAGGAGACGACCGTAACGAAGGCATCGAAAGCGTGGTCGCGATTTTGGGTGAATTGGTGTCCCCAGGGCGCCCGTTGCCGGACTTAGAACGTTCGGTCTTAATCAATACCGTCGCGTCCGCTGCCATTACAGCCGAGCGTCAAGGGCGTCTTGCAACTTTAGCGGACTTAGATCATGCGATTGCAACGTTGGCCGTGACTGACCGTCGATTAGACGACCTGCGTATGCAGTTGGAGCCCTATTTACATGGGCCACTTTCGCGTTGGTTTGATGGCTCAGGGCGACCTGTGAACTTCACGAACCGATTTACGGTGCTCGAGTTAGAAGGCTTGAGCGCCCACCCCGCGTTACGTCAAGCCGTTTTGATGACTTTGATGCTTTGGATTGAAAAAACCATGGCGCGAGACCGCTCGACCGTCAAGCTCGTTTTGATTGACGAAGCCTGGGACTTAATGGGATCGGGTCACAGCGGCAAGTTTATTGCAAGTGGCTTTAGACGTGCCCGAAAACATAAAGGTGGGTTTGTCGTTGCCACACAAAGCCTTGCCGACTTCTTTAAGTCAGAAACCGCACAAGCCGCGTGGCAGTGTGCCGATACACGCTTAACGCTACGTCAAGACGGTGAAGTCCTTTCAGCTCTCGAGAGCCAAGGCTTGATGACGACTGACCCCTGGTTTAGAGCCGCACTCGGAAGTCTCACCACCGTTCGTGGTGCTTGGAGCGAAATGATTGTCAAAGTGGGCGACGCGCCCCCTGCGATTGGGCGACTCGTGCTTGACCGCTTTAGTCAAGTGCTCTTTTCGTCGTTACCCGCTGAAGTGACTGCCGTGAATACCTGGCGACAGGCTGGCGCCACGATGACCACTGCCGTTCAAGCTGTGGCTCACGGATTCATGACCCCAAGTAAAGAAGCCATTGATGCCCTCACCCGACTCACACAAAAAGAAAATGACTGAACCTCAAGTAACCCCAGTAACCACAAAGCCTGAAGCCAAAACGGCTAAGGCGGCAGCAAAGCCCAAGGCCAAACCTAAGCGCACAAGTGCCACTAAGGCTAAGACAGTGTCTACCGCTAAAACTTCAACAACACCCCTTGAAGCCAAAGACACGACTGCGCCCGAACAACCATTATCGCCCACAGCAAACTTCGTTATCCCAACGCTTGCGAGCGCTTTGGGGTCTGCGCGCTTAGCGACAACCACCAAAAAGGGGCTCACCGCCAAAGAAATGGACGCAAAGCTTGAAGAAAAGCTCACAAAAGCCCATGCCGGTCAGGCTGTACCTGAAACCGATACCCCGACCTCAGAAAACCCTGCCCCTTGGACACAAGCTCATGGTGAAGCGTCAGGCTTGCCGCCCATTACGACGGTGCGTCCAATGCCCGAAGTAACGGTCAAAGCGCCCAAGAAGACGGCAACGAAGAAGGCAACAGCGAAAGCACCAGCTAAGGCAACGACGAAAACGACGGCAAAGGGCACCTCGAAAAGCACGACCGCATCTAAAACCAAGGCCGCGAGCCCTGTTGCGTCTCAATCGAAAAAAACTGCGACCAAAGAGACAGCTGAACCTGTCGTTAAAACGACTGAAGCCACAAAGGCGAAGCCAACCGCCAAAACCACTGGCGCCAAGAAAGCACCGGCCAAAAAGGCGAGTAGCACTTCGACGACCGCTAAGGCCAAAAAGCAGGCTGAACCGAAGACGTCCAATCACAAGACGGCAGACAAAGTTGAAACGGCTGACGCCAAAGATTCGTCGTCAGACACTGGGCTCTTGGCTACCTTGATCAACGTGGCCCCCTCTGGCATTGACGATGCTGTGGCAAAAGCCAAAACGACGTCTAACGAAACAGCTGAAGTCACGACCGACGCCCCAATCACTAAGAGTCTCAAGAAGGTCGATCAACCGATCAAGCCTGAAGACGTCCCTCAAGAAGGTCAAACACTTGCCTTCTTAGCAGACGACGGGCTGCTTCCGATTGATGACGAAGAAGCGGCAGCGCAAAAAGACACCAAGGCATCAAAACAAACGACTACGGCCCCAACCGTGGCCGAAGCCTCGGCGCGTCCTCAAGCTTCAACAACGTCAAAGACGATTGTCCTCAACACTCTAGATGACGATAGCGACGACGAAGACGATGAGCCATTTGTCGCCGATGCCGATGACACGATTGACACCAATGACGAACGCCGTTACCACGACACCGTCACACTGACGGGTCGCCGTGCGCCCGTTAAGGGGCAGATCAAAGACCCAGAACCGGTGTTACCTAAAACCGTAGACCTCGAAGAGGAACGTATTGCCGCCCAAGCGGTGGCCAAAGCGACCTTAGATCGTCGTCACGCGGAAAGGTTAGTGAAGCGCGACGAACTCGAAGCACGCCTCTCAAAGCGTGGCCTCAAAGCCATGTGTCGTGAGAGCGGCATCCCTGAGGCCGCTATTGATCAGTTAGAAACCCATCAGCTTATTCAAAAGCGTGACGCTAAAACTGACGTTGCGCCTCTAAAAACAAAAGAGCAACGTAACCTCACCGAAGGCGTCAATCCCTTGTGGCGTAATGATGCAGTACGCGCCTGCAATGAACATTTAGAACGCACCACGGCCATTCGTCCGCCTGTCTACAACTTTGCGGCGGGCGATGAGGCGCAACCCACGATTGATCCTCGCGTAGCGGCAGCTCAACAGTATGCCGAAGCCATGGTTGCTTGGGAAAACCAAGTGATTGGTGAATCTAAAACCGATCGTTTGCTGAGTCCAGATCGCGATAAAGAACCTGGTAAACGGATCCCGATCGTCACGCCCGCCAACGAAACCCTCGGTGGTTTTCTGGGCGCTAAAGACATGCGCCCTTGGGTGTCTGTGTCGGGTAAGCCCGCTCAAACCATGCCTTTGACTTTAGGCGAAAAAGTCGACTTATATCGCTATAAGGCGAATCTTTGGTTAAACCGTTGGCGAGCGCTCGACGCCCTTTTGCGCACAAGCCTTGTGGCTTTAGGTTGCGCCATTGTGGCTGCCGCAACGAGTGTGAGTACGAGTTACTGGTTAGTGCCAGAGCTCACGTGGCGTCATACCCCGGTGACGGTCACAGCTTTGGTGGCGGATGACGAAATCCGTGACTTGATGATGTTGGTGTCGTTATTAGAAACGCAAAAAGTTGACATTGGTCGCACGAGTCCGACGGTCAATCGCGCCTATTTGCCCACCGCCCATTTAGACCGTTTAGCAAACGATACGCCGGACGTTCGTAAAACGCTGCCGCTAGACGACGTGCTCCTGCGAGCAGCGATTACTGAAGTGAGTAACCGTGTTGGGGCACCCGTGATTAGCAAAAAGATGGTGTTAGCGACGCCAGAGAGTACCTATCACGCCGTGGGTCGCACATTGGATGTGACTGACGACGTGGTCGATTTATTGGGTCTTACTGGCGTGAGCGCCGCTGCCGCCAAAGAAGCCTTGAATGGCCTCATGAGCCCAAACGGCAAACCCGTCACCGAAAAACTCCAATCAGACCGCTTGTCTGGTCGTATCCCATTAGGTCAACTCACGACGCCTGAAAAGTAACCATGACTGATATTCCACATTCTTTGCAACCCAAGGGCAATCATTTGGTCGAAGCCCGTCAACAGCACTATGACGCAGCCGTGAAGCGCCGGGCACGCAGCTACCCAGACGTCTCGGCCGCTGGCACGCTCACGGACTTTGGCTTACAGCACCTCAAACTCACGGGACACGCCACTGTTGAAAACGTGTTAGCTGGCCTTTTGGCCTTAGCGTCGATAGGTCTTAAACGTACACCTAACCTCTCGAACGAACAGATCGTCTCAACGATTGAACGCATGACCTTATTGGATGCCAAAGCCGTTTTGGAGCGCGTTGAAAAGGTCTCTGAACATTCGGTTAAAAAACTCAGTCGTGCAGTCGCCAAGCAACCGAAAGTGATGTCGACAAGAGAACTCCGTGAACGTCAAAAGTGCCCAGAAATTGTCGCTAAGCTCTTGGGGCGCTTTCATGCCCTCCCCTGGGACGCTTGTCAAGATGGTCATTTGGTCTTGCGTGACGTAGCTCGAGCCGCAGGGCTCGTTCGTTGGGCGCATGCCCAGACCGCTGAACGATCCGGGCGCGTCCATGACGCGATCGGTCATTGCGTGTTGCTAGGTAACGGCGCGCGTGAAGTTTGGCGCCATCGCCGACCCCTAGTCGTGATCGACAAATTAAATGCCTATACCGTGAAGCTTGTCACCGACGCTTGGATCTATGACCCGCAAGTAGCCGTGCTTTATACGGGTGGTCAGCTCGAAAGCAATCCCTTTGAAGCGTGGCGCATTCCGCTTGTTTGCGATACGCACGGGTGGTTGCGTGCTTTGCTCGCGATTGAAATGGTGCCTGCGGTCATTGAACCGAGATTAGGCGGCTTTACGATGACTGCGGCATGCGGTCGCGTAGACCCTCATGGCTTTAAAGAAGATTCAAAGCTACCGGCTTGGATGAAAACTTTGGCCGAAATTGGTTTGATTGCGGCCTATGAAGACGAAGCCAAGCGCCAAAATGCGCCCGCGATTCGAGGCGCTGATGCAGTCACATGGCATGAACGCTTTCAGGCCTTATTAGGGGTCACTTTAGCGATTGAAAACGATCAAACGCACTGCGCCCATATGTTAGCAAGTGGCATTGAAGAAGCCGCTAAACAGCGTCAGAACTTCATTCGTTTACGCCAAGACGTGACAATGCTTTTAGAGCGCTTAGCGCAAAGTGGGAGCGAAGCCCATGCCGCTCGCGAAGCCACACGACAGACCGTAAGACGAGAACGACGCGCGCGTGAGTTAGCTGGCCTACGTCGCACTGAACGCACAGGGCCCGCTTTTAACGAAGACGCGTTTAATCAAAACAAAGCGATCGAAACTCAGTCTAACAAAATCGATGAAACCACGACGACAGCCACCGCATCAACGGAGGTTGCGGCATGAGTGGTTTGACGAAAGGCATGATGGGATTGTCGAGCAATAAAACCCGAGCCTTCACTCGCACGCTCGTTGGCATGGTGTTGATTGGATTGATTCTGACGGAGACCTCGACCGTTGACGCCTCCGAATCAGGGACTTGCCGCGGCAAGGTGATGAATCCGGTCACGGACGTCTGTTGGTCGTGTGTTTTCCCGATCGAAATTGGCGGCAAGATCCCGTTAGGTGGCAAAGGGGCTTTACCCAACCCTGATACAGGGATCAATCCCGTTTGCTTTTGTGGCAAAGGCGTCACGATGCGCGCAGGTGTCACGATGAGTTTTTGGGAACCCTTGCGAACGGCAGAAGTCGTGCGCCACGCCGGGTGCTTACCCACGATGGGTGGCGCCACCTTAGGGGACATGGGTCTTCGAATCTCTGACCACATCAAAGTGTCGAGCAAAACGGGCGACGGCTCAATGAGACGCCACACGGACTTTCGTCAAGTGCATTGGTACCAGACCCCTTGGATGTTCTTGCTTGAAGTCCTTTTGGATTCATCGTGCCTTGATCAAGCCGCGTGGGATTTGGCCTACCTCTCAGAACTCGACCCCTTGTGGGACGACAACCTTGCAAGCTTTTTGCTTGCGCCCGACGCTGCGCTTTTTGCAAACCCAATTGCCCAAGGCGCGTGTGCCGCTGACTGCTTATCGGCCTCCACGGGCTTACCCAATAACGAGTTGTATTGGTGTTCTGGGTGTCAAGGGAACGTCTATCCATTGACCGGTTGGACGGCCTCATTGACGAACCACGTCGCCGTTTGGGAACTGATGGCGCACCGCTTTGCAATGAAGATGGCGCGTGAAGGCTTGCTTCTAGGTGCCCACGGTAAAGAAGGCCTTTGCGGAGGCTTTTATGAACCCTTGATGCGTAAAGACGTTTGGCGAACTCAAATCGTTTATCCGACCCGCGGTGACCAGTCTAAAGACGGAACGTGTTGCCATCCCTTAGGCCGCACGACCGCCTTAACGGGATCAGGTCGCGCCTATTCACCGGGCGGCGAAGACGGTGGCGTATTGCTTTGGCGTCGCCGTGATTGCTGTTCAACGAAAGCCCCCTGGCAAGGTAAATAAGGACATCTGATGGAAGACAACATAAAACAAAAACTCATGAATCAACAATGGTTGGCAAGCCCACGCAAAGGCCTATTCAAAACCGCTTGTGTGTTCATCGCTTTCGGTGCGATTGGGTTCGTGGGCATGACGTTCTTCTTGACATTTTCGTCTACGGTTGCCCATGCGCAATGCCCTTGGGCTGAAGTTCAAAACGCAACAAAAGAGCGTGAGGCATCCATCCTCATTTTGACACCCAAACACCCACATTGGATTGAACCCGATGAGCCATTAGACGACGTCATGCGCCGTAACGCAAAGCACGCGATTGATTCGGGCCTTTGGGAAGCGCAATTAAAAGCACAACAACAAAGCTTAATCAAGTGGGCCGAAGAACCCGCTTTTCCGTTAGTGCGTCCGATGGCAACGACGAGCTACATGACCGTGAAACCAACCGGCATTACGCAAGATAGGTTCAATAAAGCGTTCCCGAAAGGGACATTTGAGAACCTCGCGCGGTGGTATGTGCTTTTTGACGAACGTAATGACGCACAAAGGCGGTTCGTTAAAGCATTGCTCAGAAGTGACTCGGTTATGGCGATGCCTGGTGCTATTAGACCCGTTGTCACGGGCGGTAGCGTAAAGCGTGCCATGACGCTATTGGATACCCGCGTCTGGGCGGATCAAGGGTCTGTCTTAACGCGACGTTTGGGCGTAACCCATTGGCCGGCTGTCGTGAAACTCACGCCCTCAGACATCGTGACTTGGGTGCCTGCCTTAGACGTTGAAGGGGTGCCTCTAGACGCGATGCCCACTGAACTAGGTTTGTCGAAATAACGGGACTGACTTACGTCACATGCCCACAACTGTTTGTTTTTTCCTTTTATCAGTCATGTTTACGGTTTTGAAGTCTCCTTTTGAATCTTCTCATTCGCATCTTTTGGGGTTGCGATCTTTCTTCTTGGTGGCATTGGGTTTTGCGGCCATGCAGGACGCTCTTGCGACAACCTCGACGTCTAACCCCACTACCCCTACGCATGAATTGCCCCGGGTGAGCAGCCCGATCGCACAAGTGGTGTCGCCCTTAAGTGTTGAAGGGGCATCGTCTGAAAACGCTAGCCAACGTCACAGCAGTACACGTCGACAACGTCGTGAAGGGTTTAACACGCAAACCGAAGGGCCTAAAAAACTCCAAGTGATGGTTTATACGTCCACCCATATGGATCCCCAAACCACGGAGCGACTTATCAGTGAATTGAAGCGCTTTAAGGCCGTGATTGAACCCGCTGTCCTTTTAGCCGGTATGCCCGTCACCAAAAATAAAGACGGCTTAGAGGTGATTAACCCGCAGGTTTTTAATACCTTCTTGTCGCCCTTTTTGAATGAAAAAATCCCCGTCGCCATTGACCCCACAGCCTTTCGACTGATGTGGGCAGAGTTGACCGCCAATCATACGGGGGATTTGGCTGTAGACCGTGCGCCACGTTTACCCATCGTCAAACTCACAGGCTTTGGCGAAAGCGCCATGGTCGTGCAAGGGTCAGCTTCGTTAGTCGAAGCGATGAGCGTCTTTGTCAATCAACGTGACACGAATCGTGAGATCACGACGAAATTAGCGCCGCTGATTGAAGCGTTAGAAAACGACCCGCGCTTTGCGGACTTGATGATGTGTGCCAAAGCTGCAGGGATCGAATGATGGTGCCCAATCTTTTTAATCATTCGCGCGTCTTAGCTTTAGACAGCATTAGACGCCCGTTAGGGGTAGTAATCAGCGCTTTAGTGGCTGTGACATTCAGTCCAATGGCTAGCCTTAGTTACGC
>Mack_p2__coassemble_1704_pt1 | contig 13483 bp, 9 predicted proteins | sample Mack_p2__metabat2_high_PE_008 | metagenome-assembled genome bin Mack_p2 | reverse complement strand
GAGGTAATGAGAGCCACTGCAGCCATCATGGCCAAGGCTAAAGGTGTACGCTCGAAATGTGTAGACATAACTCTAGTCTTAGGAGTGAAAAAATGCTAGTGAGTTTAGAGTATTACTAAAGGTGTCTCTGATAAATAAAAAGAACGAAAGTGTCAATAAGTGTTTCAAATAAGCGTCACTTGTCTAAAGGTATTGTGCGTTTGAAGGGCTGTATCGTCAGGAAAATAGTCAGCCTCAATCTATCTGAGTAATACGTATCATCTAAGGTTGAAAGATAAAATCAAAACTGAAATGTATTGCGATAAGCGATAACAATAAGCGATCGAAACAACCGTGTGTTGATGGGACGAGCGCGAGTCGTATTAAATAGTCATTCTCTTGTGCTCTAAAAACGCATCGAGTGGTGTAAGAAAGTTTCATTTTTCGCCAAGTCTATTCTGGTGACCTCAGATATTTCGTAAGACTAAAGCGATGCTTTAGGGTGATAATCGTCAAGGACTGGTAAACGCTTTTTGGGTTGTGAGTATTGAAAAAACAATATAAATCAATATGTTGAGCCTCTTATAACAAACAGACACAAAGGGGCGCACAATAGAAACAACTATCCTCATATGGTCTCATTACGTTATTTCGGTTGAGTTTTCTTATTGATTCTGTAACATGGTTTAATTGGGCAAAGGTATCAGTAGTTACCAAATTGGTAATTGCTATCGCGAATTTACTAGAGGTCTAGTGACGCGAAATATTTGTCTAAAGAATCAAAAAGGAGATAACGATTCGTTATGATGACCTCATTCAATAAAGCAATTGTTTTAGTAGCTTCATGCTTTTGCATGGCGAGTCCAGCGCTCGCTGAAGCCGTAGCCAAGTATCGTGTTTCAGTGGCCGATTTGGCAGTGAGTGATAGCCTCAGCGAGCAACAAAAGAAGACAGTGTTGACGTCAAGCTTAATTGCTGATATTGAAAACGCTATTCGTAATGGCCGAAAGTTTGAATTGCTCACGCGCCGTGCGGACGCGTTGGCTGAAATTCGAAAAGAACAGGCGTTTGCGAAGTCGGGTTTGGCAGCCGGCGACGCAGCAGCTGAGGGCCAACTCTCGAACGCTCAGTCCATTGTGAAGGTGACGGTTGAATCGTTCTCATTTGGCCGTTCTGCTACCAAGATTCCGAATTTAGAGGGTAAGTACAAGGTTCAAGATAGCGCTTCGATTGCTTTGAACGTGCAGATTCTTGATACCACGAAGGGGACGGTCACAGGTGCCTTCCCGGTCAAGGCATCTTCAGCGTCTGGCACGTCAATTCGTAATGGCGTGGGTGGCGCTTCTAAGAGCATTCTTGAGCAAACGATGGCGAAGGCCGCTGGTAATTTGGCTAATCAGTTGTCTGACACCATCTTCCCGATCACAGTTATTCAGGTGAAGGGGAAGCGCATTTGGGTGAATCGCGGTAACGACTCTGGTATGAAGATGGGCGAACGCTTTATCGTCTTTGAACCTGGTGAAGACTTGATTGACCCACAGACGGGCGAAAACTTGGGCTCTGCTGAAATGGAAGTGGGCGAAGCCAAGGTCACGCGCATTAATCCTAAGGTGACGGTGCTTGAGGTCACGAAGGGTGATCCTGCTCAGATCGCGCAAGGGTTCTTGTTACGTCGTCCAGTGAAGTAAGGAGTGACCATGATGAAGTTAACGCATCTCATGGTGGCCATGATGTGTGCCACGGCTGCGATGGCAAGCGTGGCCGCAGGTATTCGGACGGTGACAGTTGAAGCCCACGGTGTAGGGGCGAATCGTGACGAAGCGATGAAGGCCGCTCAAGCTGAAGCAGTAGCTCGTGTGAATGGTTTGTCGCTCGATAGCCGTGACGTCACTCGCGTCAAAGCTGAAGTCTCAAATAAGTCTGAAAGTAAGAATGGCGAATCGTCCTCCGACACCAAGGCCAATATGCGTGAGTACCAGGAGCGCCAAACGACTACGGCTACGCAAGGGTCGGTGAAGAGCTTCCAGGTCTTAAGCGAAAACTGCGAAGCAGGTAAGTGCGAAGTGCGTCTTTCAGTTGACGTTAATAAGTACGAAGCAGGTCAACAGACGCAACGCGCTCGCATTGCCGTGTTGGATTTTCGGCGTAAGGCCGGGGGGCAAGGGACGTTTGCCGATCAGCTCAATCAAGCGATGGTCAACTATCTGACGAGCACTCGTCATTTTGCTGTGCTCGATCGCACGTATGAAAAGGAACGCTTGGCTGAATTGAAAGGCCTGACGCGTGACGACGTGCTGACTGAAGAACGTGCTCGCATTGGTAATTCGTTGGGCACCGACTATATCGTCGTGGGATCTGTTGAAGAGTTTTCTCAACAGCGTCTTACGACCAAGGTTCCTTATACGAACGAAATCGTTCATCAACAAGAAGTGAACGTGGTGGTGAGTTGGCGCACCATTGAGGCGGCGACTGGTCAAGTGATGGTGTCTAACACGATTGCCAAGAAGGTGACGTACAACCTTAATGATGCTGATCAGGGTGCTGTTGGTCGTGACATTGGTGCGGCGATTGCTGAGGCGATTACGGATGTGATTTATCCCATCCCCGTTCTTTCTTACCAAGAACCTACCAAGTCGGTGGTGATTGGTCAGGGCGGTTCGACCCTTAAAGAAGGGAAGGAATATCGCTTGGTGAAGTATGGTCCTTTGCTCACGAACCCCTACACCGGCGAAACCTCCTCTCGCGAAGAAATTGAAGTGGGTCAGGTACGCGTGACACGCGTTACGCCTAAGAGTGCCTATGCCGAAGTTTTGAAGACGACGGTGGACCTTCGCCAGGCCGTTGCACGTGAATACATTTTGCGTCCGATGTCTGCAGCAGACGACCAGGGCGCCAAGTCTAAGCCCAAGAAAACCATGCAACCTGCTTGGTAACCCATTGAGACCAGGAGACATAAACTCATGATGAAGAAAACAATGATGGCGTTAGCCATTGCTTCACTTTTTGGCACGTCAACCGTGTTCGCTCAGACGGCTGCTCCAGCTTCTGCAGCTACGCCTGCCGCCGCTCCAGTGGCGACGCCGGCACCTGTTGCTGCACCCGCTGCGGCGCCTGCCGTAGTGACGGTTGAAACGGTGGCTCCGACTGTTGTTGAAACAGCAGCCCCTGCCGTGGTGGAAACGGCGCCGGCAGTTGTCACTGTCGAAGTGGTGCGTGACCTGAATACCCCTGTTCAGAAGGCTGCTCCAGTAGCTGAAGAAACCTGTAAGACGGGTCGTCAATGCATTCAGCAGGCCTACCATGCATTCATGGAAAAGAATGGCTTCCCAGAAGAAGGTCAGGATGCCAAGGGTAAGTCCTTCCATTTTGGTTCCGCGCCTGTGAATGTGCCGCGTACGCATGCTGACTATGCCAAGTACTTGTCGATGGCTTACACGCAGGCCTACATGAATGCCGTCAAGCAGTTTGCGTCGACGTTGGGCGTTCAGGTTCAAAACGAGATTGTCTCGAAGTTCTTCCTTCAGACGGGCGACAACGCGCGCGACTTCCCTGTGGATCAGAAGGGGCGCACCGACACGGAAGCCCTTTGGCTCAAGATTTCGAAGTACTCTCAGGCTCGTTTAGATAAGGGCTTGCGTGAGTTGGGTATTGATCCGACGCAGTACGATGCGGTGGCCCCTGACCAAAAGAAGAAGCTCTTTGAAGATGCTCTAGCGAACAAGACCATTGAACGCATGTCCTTGGCCTTGGGTGGCATCAATGTGGCTGGCAACTTCATTCATGAAGGTGCAAGCGATGCTCATGTCGGTGTGGTGATTGCTTATTCTCGAAATATCGAAGGCATCGCCCAGTCGTTACGTCAGGGTAAGCGTCCAGCCATCCAGGCCGTTGGTCAGCCTTTGAGTGTTCAGATCCCTAACCATCCGAAGCTTTTGTCTGACATGTACGGTCCGCACCTCATGGTGGACGAAAATGGTCCTGTCATCGTGGCTTATTCCTTCTGGGGTGTCACGAAGGGTGTGCCAGCTATGCAGGATCGCCTCCATCAGGCTGCCCAAGAACAGGCGCGAAGCGAAGCTCGCGCTCAGCTCGCTCGCTTCTTGACGCTCTCTTACTCTGCGAACAACGAACGCATTCAAGAGATGGCTCAGACTCAGATGTTGACGAAGTCGGGTAAGACGGGTGATGTAACAGAAGCTGTGACGACGGCCCTTGATGAAATCGTTAACGACCGTGCCGTGGCGCAGGCGCAGGCTCACCTCCAGGGTGTGCGCACCATTCGCGAATGGGAAATGGTGACCGAGTCCGGTCAGACCTTAGTGGGTTCAGTGATGGCTTATAGCTTTGCTGGTATTGAAGCCGCGAGAGCAATCACGGAAGGACCTCGTGCGGCCGATCCTGCTACTAACGCACCTCAGCAACCTGCCAACTTGAGCACGTCGACGCGTGAAGGCGGCATTAAGAACGCACTCGATCAGTTCTAATTGCGATAGTTTGTAAACCGAGACCGGCTTTTGGCCGGTCTCTACTTAGGTGCCATATGAAAACAAAACGACAGTTAAGACGGTCTGGATTGTCTTTGGCGGTGATCGGTGCACTGATCCTTTCGGGTTGCGCGACACATAGCGACAAACTTGGGTTTGCTGAGAGCGAAACGACGAAAACGTATGCCGAGGCCTATGAACCTGCCAGGCAGATGTTGATGCTTGGTCAGTGGGATGCAGTTCGAGCAAAGCTCAACGAAAATAGCACCAAAGAAGTCAAAGAAGAGGTGGAGGGTGAAAATGGCGAAATTCGTAAGACTGTTCGCCACGAAACACTCACCAATGACGAAGAGATGGAGCGCCTCATCAAAGAGCAAAGTGAACTTTCGCTTGTTGAACGCGGTCTTTTGACTTTGAATGTCGGTGACTTTGAGCGTGCACTCTTTTATTTCGATGCGGCAGAAGAAAAACTGGGATTGACCGAAGAGGATTCATCCATTACGGGTGCGGCATCAGACTATGGCAAGTCGGGCTTATCGATGCTTTTAGGTACGGAGGAGTTAGCCAACTATGAATTGCGTGGCTACGAAAAGGTCATGCTCCTCAATTACAAGGCGCTCTGCTATATGCTCATGGGGGATCGTAAGGCCTATAACGTGACGCGTCGCGCCATTGACCTTCAGCAAGAAGAGTGGGAAAAGTTTAAGCAACTCCTTGAAGAAAACAAGGATAAGCAGTACGACATGAAAGAAAGTGTGGGGGAGGCGCCGGGTCAATCGTCGGGTCGTCGTGCCCCTAAGACCGAAGCCGAGCACTACGACTTTCAGATTGAGCAAGCCCGCAATATGCAAAAGCAATTGCGTGAAGTGCGCAATTCTAAGGACATTCGCCCAAGCGATCGGCCTGCGCTCGACCAAAAGATTCGCGAAATCGACGGTCAGATTAAGCAACTTCAGAAGATGAAGACGGCAGCTGTGGGGACATCGCCCGACAGCATGTCAATGAGTGATGTGGACGACCGTACGGCAGAAGTCAAGAAGAAGGCGGGTTTAGTGGCCTCTGCCTACGTGAATCCGTTTGCGGACTATTTAAACGCCATGATGATGGAAATCGACGGCTTTGACGATCCAACGATGCGTCAAAATGCCAAGATTGCCTACAAGAAAGTGGTAGAAAATAACCGCGATTGTACAGTTGCTAAAACTGCTGTCTCGCAAGTCGAAAAGGGGATTGGTCGCAATCAAAAGCTCGTACAGATTTTGCTCTCTGACGGCTTTTCGCCTTATCAGCTTGAAAAGACCAAGATCTTCCCGATCCCGATGGATAATCGGGTGATTAATGCGGTCGTTAACTATGCAAACGCGACACCGGTCCCTACCCAGACGCGTGGTGCAGTCATCAAAGTGGGTGGTAAGACCACAAAACTTTCGAGCCTCACGAAGATGGAATCGTTGATTCTTCGTGACGAACAAGACCGTCTGCCGATGCGTGCGACGATGTTTGGCTTAGCGATCATTCGCTCTGCCACCTCGGGGGCCTTCTTAGGCAATTTGGGTTCTGCGTTAGCGGGTAGTATTCAGCGCCCTGATACGCGTTCTTGGCTCACGCTCCCGAATCAGGTCTTCGTGGCTCGTGTCGCGGTCCCGAAGAACCAAAAGACGTTGAAACTCCAAACGATGAATGCCAAAGGTCAGCCGCTTGCGACGACGGACATTAAGCTCGCTAAAGAGGGACCGACGGTGGTTTATGCAGTTTCGTACGACAAAAACATCAAGGTCTATGCCAACGAGTTCTCGTGGGTTGACTAACTTAAATGAGGCCTCATGCGGTTGATGTGTGAGGCTAGGAGACAATGATGATGAAGAAAACCACATTGGTTGCTGCCGTGGCAGCAGCTTTGCTCGCAGGTTGTGCCACGCAAGAACCTCCAGTCGCTCAACCAGAACCTAAGCCTATTGAACTTGTTGACACATCGGTGTCCAACGTGCGTATTACCTACGCGAACGAACAGGTGGCGACGGCCATGAAGGCCATGAATGTGCGAATGATCAAAGACGGTACCTTCCCGAAGTTAGTCTTTCAACTCGTGAATTTCACGCAGGCGAAGTTCCCTGTTGAATATAAGGTGCAGTGGCTCGATCGAGATGGGGCGCCCTTACAGTCAACGGCGCCATGGCTTCAGACGACTTTAACGGGTATGGAAGCCAAGCCCCTCGTTTCGTTAGGTAAGTCGGTGGATGCTCAGAGCGCTCAGGTCACCATTCGCTTCCCGCAAAACGTTGAAATCTATGTGCCGACGCCTGATCCTGCTGAACAGCTCCGTATTGAGCGACAGGTGATTGATGACTATAACGCTCGCCTGGCTTCGGGTGAGCTAAAGCTGTAATTCAAAATAATAGGAGAGAAAATTTATGAAGAAGTCGATGGTTGCTGTGGCTATGTGTGCCACGCTCGCGATGCTCGCTGGTTGTACGACGACGCAGTATGTGGGTACGCCTGTGGCAACACCGTCAGGCCATATGCAGACGATTTCGATTGTCGATTCGAGCGAACGTATTAAGTTGAGTACCAAGGTGTCGCTCTCTGACATCATTGCGTTTGCCGAAAACCTCACCAACAAGATGCTTCAGTCGAAGGTGATTGCTAAGGCCAAGAAAAAGCCACGTATTGTGCTCGGTTCTTTGAAGCAAAACACCCACGACGAAAACCTTCGTGTGCAGGATATTCATGATCGCATCCAGGAAGTCCTTTTCAACTCTGGAGCTGTGCGCGTGATGGACCGTACTGCCACGAACTTTGACTACATCATTCAAGGTGAAATCACAGATATCGTGACCCGCGCTCCCGATGGTCAGAAACTCGTGGACTATACGATGAAGATCAAGCTCTTTAATCTTGAAGGTGAACTCGTAGGCCAGTGGTCTGACGACTTGTCGCTCTTTAAGAGCCGTTAAGCGCACTTTTATGCAAGGTATTCATTAGATCGAATGCCTTGCGTACATTCCAAGGCCATGATGGTTGGCAGCATCCGCTTTGTCAACCTCATGGCTTTTTGCGTTTTGTTGAAAAATTTCGCAAGCGATGCAAATGCGGTTCTGTACACTGAAATCGCATTTGAGTGCAGACAAAGTGCTGCGAACATGAAGTTAACTGGTGCGAGTTGATGTTAACAGGTGCTTGGTTGATGTTAATGGTGATGTTAAATGATCTTGAGTGATGTTGTTTGATGTTAAACTTGATGTTAACTTGATGGTTAACATGATGTTAAGTCACATAATCCAACGTCATTAAACAAAGTCAATGGCTTCACTTCCAACGAGAGAAACGTTAACAATCGAACTTAAAAGTGACCCTCCATCAGGTCTTTCAGACAAAACGGTTGTAGAGTCCGTTGTTGGTATGACCAATGCTCATGGAGGCACTCTTTATATTGGTATTGATGATAACGGCAAAGTAACGGGTGTGCGTTCGCCAAAATGGTCGGATCCAGAAAAGACTGCGGCTTATCTGACTGGACAGACGGTGCCACCTGTAGTGGTACGCGCAGAGACGCTTTATGCTGAAAACGAACTACCCGTGACCGCGGTGTATGTGCCCGCAGGCCGTGGTTTGACTGCGACGAAGGACGGTCGAGTCATCCAACGCCGCATGAAGATAGACAAAACACCAGAGAACGTGCCGATATATCCGCAAGAATACGCGACAGTCCTGTCTGACCAAGGACTCTGGGATTTCACGGATCGCGTGCTGCCTGAAGCAACGCTTGATGATCTTGATCCTGTTGAGCGGGCTCGCCTACGTCGCTTGATGGAGAATTTCAGCGCCGAAGCTACGCAGATTGATCTCGAAAATGATGATTTGGATAAGGCGCTAGGACTTATCAAACAAACCTCGCAAGGGTATCAGCCGACGGTGGCTGGTTTGTTGCTGATTGGTAAAGCACATCGACTACAAGTACTACTACCTACGAGCGGTGCCGTTTTCCAAGTGATGAGTGGTACAGAGGTCATTGTGAATGATGACCTTAAGCTTCCGTTGCTCGGAACCTTCGAAGAACTGCTTTTGAGATTTCGAGCTCGAAACGGTGAACAGGAGTTTACCGAAGGTTTAGTGCGTGTACCTGTGCCAGATTTTTCAGAGCGCGCGTTTCGTGAGGCACTCGTGAATGCGTTTGTGCATAGAGACTATGCAGTTGCTGGTTGTGTCAATGTGTGCATGAGTGAAGAAGGCTTTTCCGTGACGAGTCCGGGTGGCTTTGTGCGCGGTGTCACATTGGACAATTTGCTCGTCGTAGAACCTAGAGGTCGAAATCCGTTGTTGGCAAGCATCTTCAAGCGTATCGGTCTAGCCGAGAAAACAGGACGTGGCATAGATCGCATTTTTGAGGGCGCTGCGCTTTACGGCAGACCGTGGCCAGACTATTCTGAGTCGACCGAAGCCGCTGTGCGGGTACGAATACTGCGTGCCGAAGCGGATATGACTTTTTTCAAGCGCGTTTTGAACTACAAAAAGCGCTTTTCGCGCAGTCCTTCGACAGTAGCGTTGCTCATTATGTCGGTGCTTGAAGATTCGCTAGGTGCAAACGAAGCTGAACTTTGTCGTCGAACAGGCTTTTCTGAAATGCGTATTGCCGGTCAGATTCGTGCGCTTTTGCTTGAAGACGTTATTGAAAAGTCGGGTGAAGGCTATCAGCTTCGAAATGCAGCGGGCGCGACACCTAGCCCTTTGTCTCATCCTGATAAACCATTGACGTCATCAGGTGACCGAATTGGTGATCTCTTGCGGTTGGTGAGGGAGAAGGGCACTGTGCGTCGTGAAGACGTGGTTGAGGCGCTCTCGCTCACGACGCAGCAGGCTTATCGCCTTCTGAAGAAGTTAACGGACGCTGGTCTCTTGGTTCGGTCTGGCGAAAGACGAACGACTGTCTATGCGTTGCCAACCAGGATTGAAAAATGAGGTAAGAGCCAATTTCTCATTAGGGTTTGCGCGGAGCTGCGTTCCTAGTGGTCGCAGATTTCTGAGCTTACCCGCTATCTGTGCCCAGGCAGTCCTTCTAGTAATACAGAAGGAAGCACCGTCCAATGATTTGGGCGGGAAGGATTCACAATCTCGCAAGCAACGCAAATGCGGATGTGTGCATTTCAACGGCATATGGATGCACGCAAGATCGAACCGCTGTTGGATTGCCGAGATGGTTATAATTTTCGAAAGTTTCCGCCTATTGGCTCAGCGCGTTCACCTTCTCTTTTGGCATCTTTACTTTTATTCGTGGAAGGAATTCATGGCTAATATCAACGCAATTCTTGTCGACCAGCAGTTGACACGTTTTCTAGAAAAATATGGTGATCGTCTAACAGGTGATGACCGAAAGAAGCGTTCCACGGCTTTTTTGTTGACCTGCATGAAGAGAGTGCTGGATATTTCTGATGAAGAATCCTTTGACCTCTTAACAGATGGCCCTCACGATGCTGGGATTGACGGTATCCATATTGGCGATGTGGTAGATAATGAGTTCGTTGTTACAGTGTTTCAAGCCAAATATAAGCATGACTTAGAAACGAACGCAAATTTTCCTGCTACGGCCGTTACATTGGTTTGTGCAGCCATACGAACCCTTTTTGATCCTCACAAGATCGTTGAAATGAATCCAGCCCTTGCTGCTAAGGTTGCGGATATTAGATCGTTGATTGCGGATGCTTTCATTCCACGCATCAAGGTCGTGCTTTGCAACAACGGTGATCCGTGGGATAGTACGGCACAAAAGGAAATTGATGATGTTCGTCGAGAATTCAACGCACAAGTCGAATTTCACCATTTCAATCACGTAAGCATTGTTCAGATTCTCAGCAAGGCTCAAACGATCGATACATCTTTAAATTTGCAAGGCAAAATCATCGCTGAAGATCAGAATTTCTTGCGTGTTCTCATTGGACGCATCCATGTTCGCGAACTGGTCGAACTCTATCGCCAGTATGGTGATTTACTTTTGCAACGCAACATTCGTCGCTATCTTGGTCTCAACGATAATCGTGTGAATCAAGCGATGAGTCAGACGCTTACCTCCGAACATGCTGAGAACTTCTATTGCTACAACAATGGCTTAACGGTCGTCTGCGACAAGTTCACGTATAACGCCCTTCAACAAACTGATCACACGGTTCGTTTAAAGAATTTTCAAATCGTCAACGGTGGTCAAACTTGTAGAACCATCTATGAAACGCTTAAAGACAAAGCTGATGATGATATTCCGAATGCCTTTGTCATGATTCGCGTCTACGAAATTGAAGAAAATCGCGAGGAGTTTGTGCGTGCGATCACCTATGCTACGAATAGTCAAAATCCGGTGGATCTACGCGATCTGCATTCAAATGACGCTGTTCAAAAACAACTCGAGATTGGTTTGAGCGAGCTTGGCTACGTCTACAAGCGAAAACGTGATGAGTTTGGCGGCGATCCAAAGACCATTACAAGCACATCGGTTGCAGAAGCTGTGCTTGCTATTTGGCGTGAGCAGCCTCATCAGGCGAAGTTCTTTAAGCGTGAGCATTTCGGAAAACTCTACGACGCCATTTTTGAGAATCTCAACGCAGCACAAGCTTTGCTTGCCGTGATGATCTTTCGTGATGTCGAGAGCCGACGCAAAAAGCACCTGCCAGAGGCACCGATTTTTGCGCCTTATGCCTCCCATTACGCGGCGATGATTATCGGTCGACATCTCTTGAAGGCAGGACATCTATCAAGTGCTACCAAGCTCGATCATCGAACCATTGACGCTTTGCTCGCGCTTTTCGAAGCGCAAAAGGACCATCTTTATCAACAAGCAGTCAAAGATATCCAAGTGGCACTTTTGGCTTGTTATGGTGATCGTGACATTTCACTGCAGCAACTCTCGGCCACTTTCCGACGAGGTGATTTGCTCTCGATGTTAGCCATCTAAATGCATTAGGTTACAACGCGCATTGGACTTCTGAAAAAAGCTGACGCGGCTCTCGCTAGAGTACTGTGCGGCCTGAAGGCGTGGTTGAGGCGCTCTCGCTCACGACGCAGCAGGCATATCGTCTCCTCAAGAAGTTAACGGACGCTGGTCTTTTAGTTCGGTCTGGCGCAAGACGAACGACAGTCTATGCGTTGCCAACCAGGATTGTAAAATGAGGTCAGAGCCAATTTGTAGCAAGGAATAGAAAAGGACGCTTGCAATGTGCGATTATTTTGATTTGCCTCTAGGCATTCAGTCTTTCGAAACCTTAAGAGACAACAAGCAGATTTATGTTGACAAAACGGACATGCTCTATGAGCTTGTCCGTGGCCCAAACAAGGTTTTCTTGGCTAGACCAAGGCGCTTTGGCAAGTCTTTATTGCTTTCGACCATTGCTTCTCTTTTTGCCGATGGCGTTAGACATTTCGAAGGTCTTGCGATCGAAAAGCTTTGGAAGGATAAAAAATATCGCGTTCTTCAGTTGGATTTTTCGAACATTACCAATTTCGATGATGTGGCACAGTTTGAGAGTGCTTTTCGGTGCATGTTGTCTGCTCGGTTTGAGCCATTAGGATTTAAGGCTTCAGGCATAGATAACCGTTTTATGGCAGAGTTGTCGCTTTGGTTATCCAATCAACCAAGCAATGCTTTGGTATTGCTGATTGATGAGTATGATGCACCTTTGACTCAAGTTTTACATAATCAAGCGCTTTTTGATGGTGTCCAAAAAGTTTTGAGAGAGTTCTTCAATATCCTAAAAACGAACGATGGGTGCTTTAGGTTGCTCTTTTTAACGGGTATTACCCGTTTTAGCCATACGAGTATTTTTTCTGGTTTCAATAATCTCAACGATATTTCTTTGGATCCAGACTTTGGCGGTTTGCTTGGGTACACTGAGACTGAGCTTGAGTTGTACTACAGCGAATTCATCGATTCAGCCGCTCAAAAGCTTCAGCTTTCTCGAAAGGCCTTATTAGCCAAACTTCGCGAGTATTACGATGGTTTTTCATTTGATTCTGACGGAAGTACACATGTGTACTGCCCGTGGTCGATTTTAAAGTTTTTTGCCGCAAGCCAAAAAAAGTTTTTCAGTAAGGACGCCAGGTTCGAGAACTATTGGTTTAACTCGGGAGGTCAACCAGCCGTCCTGATGAATTATCTCGCGCAAAGAAAATTAGAAAAGCCTCTGAATTTCTTTGAGACCATTTGCATGGATCCAACGAAGTTGTTGTCCAGTGCGCCTTACCACGAGATGGACATTAATCTGCTTTTACTCCAAACAGGCTATTTGACCATACGTTCTGTGGATGAAGTTGGCGGCCTTTATTTGGGTTACCCTAATCGTGAGGTGGCGTCATCGATGGCTTTGCTCTACGCAAAGGTCATGGTGAATGATTCTGAGTTCACGCCTCAGCCAGTGTTAATCCATTTGGTGCGTGGTGAAACAGAGCCAGCCGTTTCGTTTTTCAATCGTGTCTTTAATGCGTTGGATTACGAACGTTATCCGATCAAAGATGAAGCATCCTTTAAGGGTGCTTTGCAAATTCTCTTTATTGGACTCTCGCTCAATCCGCAAGTTGAGGTGCATACTGCCAAAGGAAGAAGTGATTTGGAGGTGAGCGTTGGTGCTTATCACTGGGTGTTCGAATTAAAGTTCGCTAAATCGCAAGGAAGTGCGTCTCAGCTTTGTGACCAAGCGGTTGCCCAGATGCGCGAAAAAGATTACGGCAATACGCCTCACGGCAAGGAATTAAAACGTGTCGCCCTTGTGTTTGACGAAGATCAGCGTCAAATTATTGAATGGAATGAGATTTAATCATTTGCAGTGAGCTTCTCTGAGCAACTGACTCAAGACGAACGATTGTCTATGTGTTGCCGGCCAAGAGCACTCGAAGCATAAGCGTGTGCTGCTATTTCCACGGTGTTTGGCGAGTTCTTGAGATATGACATCGCCTTACCTCCCTAATTGGAGCAAAAAAAGCCCATTCCGTTGGCGCGGTTTGGGCTTTTTTGCATATTGGCCGAGCCAAAATGCACAGCGACC
>Mack_p2__coassemble_1463_pt1 | contig 15719 bp, 10 predicted proteins | sample Mack_p2__metabat2_high_PE_008 | metagenome-assembled genome bin Mack_p2 | reverse complement strand
CGGCACGATACTTTTCGAAATTGAAAGCTTCAGTGAGTTTGGCCAGCGGGCTGTCTAAAGCTTCAAGGCACTCCTGTCGTGTTTGAGAGTCGAATAGGCAGGCGCTTGAAATTTCCGAGAATATCTTGTATACCTTTCGCACAATGGGTTATTGTTTGTTTTTTGTTTGTGGTAAGACAATTATGTCAAACTTTAACGCATTTTCTTTAGCTAAAACACCTAAAAAATCCTCCGAAACACCTGTCCTACAGGCTAGTAATTTTTGAAAATCCCCAATATTGAGCGACGTTGCCAGAAGCACCAGATGCTTGAGAAAGATTTCGCCTTCCTGTTTGAAACGCCTGAGCGTGCCCAGCGACACACAAGATTTTTTTACAATCGCTCCCTGCGTGTAGTTTTGTTCCAGCCTGCGCGCCTGAAACCGTGAGGCAATTCGGCGCTGAATTTCACCCGAACTTTGGAAGTTTGCGAGCAAATTCATACGGAAATTCCTACAGAAATGTCGGAGAACTTCTACTCATATCTTAGTATTTCTCTTCATTTTCGGCATTAATTGCGAACTTATTAGCAGTTGCTTTAACCAAGACAGCTCCGTTCGAAGCGAAGGAATTCTGCATCAATAGCCTTGGATCTCTGAAAGAAAACCTCCGGCGATAGCGTCACCGGAGGCTCTCTTTCACTCATCCGCACGAGGCCTGTGCGAATTTACTGGGATCAATTGTCCGTGAAGGCCTTCTTCACGCTGACCGGGAAGGCGCGGTAGCCGCTACCCGCCCCCATCTGAATTTCGACGGAAGGCTCCTTGGCGCCCCACTCGAATTCATTAAGGATCGGACGCGGGGGTCGGCTGCCGTGGCCGCCCTTGAGGCTGAAGTCCATGCCGGCCGTGGCGGAGTAGACCATGACGGAGTCCTTATCGGCTTCGTAGCGGGTGAGCGACGTCACCGGACTGTACCAGTCATAGCCTCGTTCCTTGCCGTATTCCCAAACCTGCTGAACGGTCATGTTCTTCTGGTCGATCTTGTAGATGACGGCGCGGCTGTATTTCATCGAGGACATTGCCGGCTGATCCATGTTGCGGGCGTCGCCGTTGTCGAAGACGGAGATCATACAGTAGCGCTTGTCGGACTTTTCGTCGACGCGGAAGGCCGTATGCTGCGTATAGGTCCAGTCGAAATCGGTGTCCATGCACTCGACGTCCGTGCAGTTGAGCTTGTCGCCCTTGGCGGACACCGGCGTCAGGAGCGCCTCCTTCCAGGGAGAGCGCCATCCCTTCGGAGCGCCCAGAATCCACTTGACTTTCTTGTCGCGTCCGATCTTGATGCAGGCCGACTGATGGCGGGACGAAATGATGATCGAATCGTCGGTCGGATCGTAGTCGACGGAGTTGACATGCGCCCAGTTGCGTCCAGGGCCTACGCCGGCGATGTCGCCAAATTCACCGTCGGCCTCCTGCTTCGCGAGCTCTTCGGCGGAGAGCGTCTGGCCGGATTTGGCCGGATCGATGTTGAGGCACACAGCACCCTGGTCAAGTGCCTTGATCACGTCGGAGCGATACGGGTCGAGAATGTCGAAGAGACGCCATTCGTCAACCACCGTGCCGTTCTGATCGACTTCGATCACGATGTCACGGACGGTGCGGACGCGCTTTTCATCGGCGCGGCGAAGATCGGCTGAGGCGACTCGCAGGAAGTAGTGGCCGTTCTGGGCCGGATCCATAGCATGGCTGAAGTCGCTGTAGGCATTGGGCAAACGGCGGTTCCAGATCTTGCGGCCGAGAAGGTCGTACTTGGCGTAGCGCTGGCCGAAGCCGAAAGTGAGGCAGCCGTCCGGATTCTGATGGAAGCCCATCATGACGCCGTTAGAATACGGATCCTCGGGCTTCCACAGATCGCGATAGTCGAGGAACCAGCGGACTTCGCCCTTTGTGTCGATGATGACCGTCTTCGGCGGGAATTGCCAGGTCATGGCGCCGCCCATCGGATTGTTCCAGACAGTGCGCATGGTCTGCGCATTCGGCGTGCCGAGATTGTTGACGAAGTAGAGGCGGTCTGCAAACTTCTTGTCAACCTTCTTGACCGTGATCGAGAAGAGAAGGCTCTTTTCCTTGGGGCTGCCCGACGGAATGCCGGTAATGGGACCCGCGTAGATGGTGTAGGTGAACTTGACCGTATCGACCTTGCCCTTGAAGCGCTTCTTGGCGGTCACTTCCACCTGGTTCTGGTAGTCGGGATAGAGGCCGAAGACCGGCACACCGCCGTGCGTAAGAAGCTGCGCGCGGGAGACCTTGTAGGCGATTTCCTGACCGCCCTTTTTCGGCACGACGCGAACGTCTGCGTCAAGGAGCTCATAACCGCCGTTCTTAATGATGGCGGTGAGCGGCGCAATGCCGTACGGATTGACGATCACTTCGCCGAGCGGGCCGTACAGGGCGGCAAAACCCACAACGTTGTAGCCAGAGGCCGTGCCCATGGCCATGACGCCGTTCGCGGCGCCCGCGGTCGCCGCCATCACGGCACAACTCAGAAACTTTCTGCGGTTCATTTTTCAGTCCTTTTTTTGGAATTCGGCTCGGACGCCCGCTCACACGAAGGTCCTAAGCTCCGGTCAGAAAAGACGCGGCCCGAAGCGGCCGCCGTCCCATGGGTTTTCATGTTACCGAGGAGCTCCCTCGTCTTCCATGAGCTGATTCCTCCACCATTTTGCGATTATCGGAAAATATGTTTCGTCACTTTCCGACATTCGTAAGGGGGTATCGCCTGCCCGTTCCATGCTCCCGAAAGAACGCCGTCGTGATAACCTTGTTTCGGGACCTTCAGAGAATCGGAACCACGCGAATTCTCCGATAAAACTAGCATTTCAAAGGCATCACACATGATCCAATCCCCCCTCAGCCAGCAGGATCTTCTCTTCTTCGTCACGCTCTGCCGGCTTCAGTCGCTCACCGTCTGCTCACAGAAGCTCGGGCTCAGCGTTTCGTCAGCGAGCCGCATTCTGACGCATCTTCGCGAGGTTTTCGGCGAACAGCTTTTCGTCCGCAACAAGGGCGGCCTCATCCCGACGGCGACCGCCCTGGCGCTTCTGCCCAGAGCGCTACGCCTTCTCGACTGCTATGACAAGCTCTTCGAGCCCGAAGTCTTCGATCCAGCTCTGGCACTGCGCGTCATTCGAATCGCCACCGCCGACATGGGCGCCGTTTCGATTCTCACCAAGGTCATTCCCGTCATCCTTGAGAAGGCGCCCGACCTCGACTTTCATATTCTTCCGATCGAGTCCGACCTAGTCTCAAAGCTAACCTCGGGCGAAATCGATTTCGGCATTTTTCCCGCAGAAAAGCACGCGCCGGGCGTTCACTGCGTCAAGCTCTTCGAATCGCCCTACCGCTACGTCGTCAGGACGGGCCACCCGCTCGAAGCGATCTATCACGCGCAGAAAAAACTCACAGAAGAAGACCTTGCCCGCTGGCGCCACATCAACGCGTTGATTCCACCCGGCGCAGGCATCGACATCTCCACGCATACAGAAATCACGAACCGCAACCTTCCCGGCCGCACGCAGATTCACTCTGCCTACATCCTGCCGCAGCCTGCACTGATCGCCGCCACCGACCTTGTGGGCATCATGCCCGAACTCCTCATTCGAGGAGCCCAGGATGCCGGCATCCGCATTACCGCGCTCTCGCCCGTCTTCACAGGCCTGACGCACAAGCCGCATCTCTTCTGGCACGAACGAAACGATGGCGACACGCTTTTGGGCTGGATTCGAGCCATTTTCGTGCACGTCTTCCATGAAGAAAAGAGCGCGCCGACCTTCTCGTTTCCGCTCACGTAGTTACCCTAATCTCTCCCGATAATCGAAAAAAACATCATCGAAATTCGGTAATCGCGGCGGGATTCGTCTGAAGAGACATGACGAACGCCGTTCTCTAATCTTTGACTTGATGCGAAGGCAATCCAACCGACCCGGCTTGTGCCGCCAACCATCAGGACGCAGCCGGCACCTTCGTCCTCCCAAGACCAATCCAAAGGATTAGACAACATGCATTCTACTTCCCTCACCCGAAGCGCTCTGGCCGCGGCCATTGCCATGGCCTTCGCCGGCTCGGCCTTTGCCGGTGGCCCCGGCATTCAGTTCGCGCCCGCCGCCTATCAGGAAGGCATCTCCATTCACGGCCTCATCGATACGGGCATTCAGATCCACCACGCTGGCGGGACCACCAGCACCCGCATGATGCCCAACGGCGACGAAACCTCCGCCGTTCACATTCGCGCCAGAGAAAATCTTCGCAACGGCAACTACGTTCGCATGAAGCTCTCGGCGCCGTTTAAACCCGACAGCGGCGAATTCAACAACAAAACCTCCTCGAACCAACCTGTTCTTTTCAACGAAGCCTTCGTCGCAGTTGGCGGCGACTGAGGCGAGCTCGCCGCCGGTCGCATCACCAACATCTTCTCGGGAAGCGGCGACTACGGGATTTGCCCGCAAATTAATCCGTCGCCCATGGGCACGAACTTCCCGAATGCGGCCTTGCTGCCGATCTTCTCCTCCGGCTACTCGTTCAACAATACCGTCGTCTACAACTCGCCGCGCATCAACGGCTTCCACATCACCACCTTATATTCCAACGGACGGGACGACGACTCCGTCGGCCGCTCGAAGAGTGACCAATTCGCCGCCGTGGCGCTTACCTACATCGGAAAGCAGTTCAAGTTCGCCGTCCTACCGACCTATATCGACAACGACTCGCTCAATACAAAGGACGTGAAGCTCAACGACGAATACGGCATCGCGCTACTCGGAAGCTACTGGCCCGATCCGACAATGGGCCTGCACTTTGGATACCAGTACGTGAGAGACGGCCGTGCACTCGGCGGAAGCTATTTCAACTACTTCACGCCCGCCGCTGCCGGCGGCCCCGGCATCGCCAAATCCGAACGCGGCGTCGACACCCACGCACTCTCGATCGGACTTTCCAAGCGCTTCGGCTCTCAGAAGATCTCCGTCGTACTCATGGGCAACAAGGTCGAATACAAGGGCGACAGCCATGTTGACGGCGACAAGGACGGCTGGCGCGTCAATCCGGCCGCGATCTATCGCTACTACTTAAGCAAGCGCACGCACGTCTGGGCGGCGGCGAGCACCACCCAGAGCGGCGGCCTCTACAAGAAGTCCCGCAGTTTTCAGGCCGATCCGACCAAGGCCTGGGACGTGGGCACAGGCCTTGTCCATCACTTCTGACACTCGTTATCAAACCGGGATTTGAGACCCGGTCGAATCCGTCGGGCGCGGCTCTCGCAGGAACCGCGCCCTGCTTTTTAAGCGCTTTAGTTGATTCCTCTATCACCCAGTTTTCGCCTCACCCTCGCCATTCACCCAAATCTCGCAATATTGCCGTTTTTAATGCCTATTGATTTTGTCGTTAGAGTGAAAGATCACAAGTCTTCTTTTTAATAGGTTCATAGGTTCCTCCATGGGTTTCGAAATACTTTCCAATAAAGCACTTCACGACATTTCGATCAAAGTGATTGGCGTAGGCGGCGGTGGCAATAATGCCGTTAACCATATGATCCGAACAGGCGCAGAACCAATTGACTTTATTGCAGTGAACACGGACCACAAGGCATTAATCAACTGTGAAGCACCAGCAAAGATTCAACTCGGCACCACGGGCTTGGGCGCTGGATCTCGCCCTGAAGTCGGTCGTACGACGGCCATTGAAAAAGAAGGCGAAATCCGTGCGACGTTAGAAGGCACCGACCTTCTCTTTATTACGGCCGGCATGGGTGGTGGCACTGGTACGGGTGCCGCACCTGTGATTGCACAGATTGCCAAAGACATGGGTATCTTGACGGTTGCAGTTGTGACAAAGCCTTTTAGTTTTGAAGGCGGTCGTCGTATGCTGCTCGCTGAAGCCGGTATCAAAGATTTAGAAGAGCATGTCGATGCGTTACTCGTGATTCTGAACGAAAAGCTTGAAACAACCATGCCTGACACAGCAACGATGCAAGAATGCTTCAAGATGACCGACGACATTCTTTATAAGGCGTGTGTCGGTATTCCGGCCATTATTCATACGCCCGGCGTCATCTCGGTTGATTTTGAAGACCTTCGTACGATCATGAGTCAACGTGGACCCGCGATCTTTGGTTTAGCGAGTGCTTCGGGCGAAAACCGCGTCACAAACGCAATGATGAATGCGCTCTCTTGTCCTTTATTAGAAGGTGCTCGCCTACAAAACGCACGCGGCCTCTTGGTGTACTTTACGAGTGATGAGTCGTTAACGCTCACCGAAGTGCGTCAAGCTATGGATCAACTCAAAGCTTTTCAGCACCCGAACGCTGAAATCATTTTAGGCACTGCCATTGACCCGTCAATGGGTAACGAAGTGCGTGTCACGCTTTTGGCAACTGGCCTACAAGAACCTAGCGAAGCCAATGAGGCACTCTCGATAGCAGTGGCCAGTCAACAAATTGTGAACCCCGTGGTGATGCCAACGATCCCGACCTTAAGTTCAACACCAAGTGCTACTACTACAACGCTAGCCACCACGCCTACCGTAGCGCCAGCCCTAGCACCGACCTCAACAGCAACCGAAACGCAGACAAACAACGCGCCGAAGCCCCAAGCTACGCAAGCAGAGCCCAAGACGACACCCACCGAAACGCCTAAACCCGCTGCGCAAGCCTCGGCTACCACGACCACGTTTAAACACTTTGAGATTCCGACCTATTTACGAAACTTTTAAGTCACGCTGATTTAGAGCAACAAGCAGACAAAGATAAGGTAACCTTGATAGACCACGTGACCTTTTTGTCTTCTAAAAGCGCCTTATCAAAGAGCACACCATGACGAAAGTAGCTGAAAAATCCAACCTAAACGAAAGCCATTGGCTTTTAGTCTTTGGCGAAGATGTCCGTTATTTACCGACGACACTCTCTGCGCTTTTTGATCGTCAGCTGATGCACGTGCCACAAAAGGTCACGGTCTATCACGAACATCAACGCTACCTTCAAGTCGTTAAACCGAAGTTGGGAACTCGGCTTGGTGAACACAAAGCCGTATTTAACTCTCTCACCCGTCTGACGCCCATTCGAAAAGACGGCACGCTCATCGAGTCCGTGAATACGGAGACCGACCTTGACGCAGTCAAAGAGAGCTTAGAACGCTTTGTTCGAGCGGCAAGTGATGACAAGAAGGCCCCACTTCAGATCATGATGATGGGGGTTGGTGCCCAGTACGAAGACATTATTCGTCGTGCCATCTTGCTTTGCGGGACAAGCCACACAGACCTATTTGTCATCAACACTTGGCACCCGGCTGGTATTCGTACGCTCCACTACCACAAGCCAGCGCACTATTTAGGGAGCGAGCCGCCTGACGTGATCGACCTCAAGGAGGCGACCTTTGTTGGCGATGAATACCTCGACTATCAGCCAGAGTTTCCGAGGTTCATCGAAGAATACGCAATATATAGTCACCTCAAGAAGGCCTATACCAACGATCTGTATTTTGCGTTTACGTACGGATCTCTGGTCATCAAGCCACAGGTCGTACTCAAACCCACACGCTCAAAATGGGCTTTGCATATCGATGACGAAATGGTGCCTTTGCCTGACAACCTATGCACGTTGCTAGCGTGGATTTTGATTCGTACGCTCGTAGACCGCCCGACCTACATTGTGCCTGCTCACTTTGATGACGCCCACAACTTCTGGCTTCGCTATCAATACTGGCAGTGCTTATCTCGCATCACGTCGCCCATCAAAGCCAATAATGCTGGTAGCCAAATTTTTGGCCTCTCGATGGATAGATTGGATCGCTATATGAATGCCATCTCGTACCATCAGATGCCTACGGGTGAAGACTTTTACGATCAGCTTGTCAAAGACTTGACGGCTGCCAATTTGATCGGATTATTCAACACAGGCAACGATCTTTTTCAACGTAAGATCACATCTGACCGAACGAAATTGAATAACAAGATCAAAGAAACGCTCGCAAGCAATCAGCTTTCGAGTAAAGCAGCGGCCGTTTTAGCGGGCTTTATGGTTAACAACATGGGCCACAAAGGGCTTCGTCATTATCATGTCAGTTATGACGACTATGGGTTTTTAAAGATTGACGACCGCGTTGCAAAGCTTTTTGAAGTATGCGGCTATGGTCCGCGGTACTGGCAAACTATCTAAACCTATCGTTTTAATGCATCAATCAATGCACCCAACGGCTTATAGTTAACCTGATACTACGCATCGGACAAACGCCTGTTGGCAAAACACTTCAACAATGCGTATAATCGCTATGTCTTTCGCCGCTTCTCCCATTCCACTTTCTCATGAGTAGCGAAAGACTGCGTGATTGTCCTTTGCGGTCTATGCCCATCGACTGCTATCCCCAGGTCAATCACGTAACGAAGTCATAGATGTTGTTTGTTCCTATGATTTCTTTTTTCTGGCTACTCGGTCCTCCTCCGAGTAGCCTTTTTTTTGTTTTTTTTGTCACCCAAAAGCAAACGCCCCGTGTTTCCACGAGGCGTCTTTTGGATTATCCGGCAAAGAAGCTAGCTACTATGTGTTAACAGCCAGGCATTCTGAGACTCGAAGCCCCACTTTGATGAGACCAGTCCCCACGAGGTTGATACTGGATAACCAACATTGAAATGAGACTGGATACTTAGAATGCCTGATACTTCATGCCTTAGCTGAAACGATACCGCCTACCACGTGTGAGACATGAAACCACATTGAGTGAGAGTCTTTACCTTGGCACAATGAAAGGGCGTAACTATGCAAAGTTCTCGACGCCATAGCGTACGGATTCGTTGGCAACACGCCTGAAACTATCGCCCTACGCTCTGCGAGACGGGATACCCAAATTGGAGAGAGGATACCACGGTTAGTTGAAACAAGATACCAACATAACTGAGACTACAAAGCCACATCTTTCTATGTTAACAACAGAGTGAGACTGGATAACAGAAGGGAGATTCACAATACCTATCACTATCAGATTCGGCCATTCTCAATTGTGGAGGAGGTGTTTTCATCATTTTCCACTTCACCAAGGAGGGACAGATGCCGAAATCTAAAATCTCCAAACCGGAAGTTAAACAGCCACGCGTTGTTTTACGATCCTCTGCTGCCGAAATTTTGTCAGCCTACGACAAACAAATTTACTCCGTAGAGCAAGCCGCGCAGATGCTCGGTGTTTCTCGCCCTACATTTTTCCGTCGGCTGAAAGCCTGGCGCGAAACAGGTAAGATTCCGCCCCATGGGAACAATGGACACGCCCCATCCAACAAGATCCCTGATGAAACGCGCCAACGGGTTATCGGCCTCGTACAAACCAAATATCATGACTTCCAAGCCTCACTTCTGACAAAGTACCTACGCGAACAAGAAGGTATTACGGTATCTGTTGAGTGGGTACGCAGGCTGCTGTTGGAGTTACATCCTAATCAAACTCCAAAAGAACGGCGGCGCTCAGCTCATACACTACGTCGACGCAGAGCAAGTCGTGGAGAGCTTGTACAGATCGACGGAAGCCCGCACTTCTGGTTTCCAGGAGACACGGAGCGCCGAACCTTGATTGCTTTTATTGACGACGCTACGAGCGAACTTCTCAGTGCTCACTTCAGTCCAACCGAAGACACGGAAGCGTATGTGAACGCGCTCGAGTATGAGCTGATTCACAACGGCATTCCTATGGCGATGTACAGCGACAGGCACTCAGTCTTTACATCTAACGTCGATGAGGCGCGTCGCAAGAGTAAGCCGCAACCAACACAGTTTCAGAAGATTTGCGATCATCTTGGAATCGAGCTAATCCTGGCTCACAGTCCAGAAGCGAAAGGACGGATAGAGCGACTCTTCCAAACTCTTCAGAAGCGTTGGCCAAAAGAGTTTCGCATTATGGGTATTAACAACATGGCAGAGGCAAACAAACGAATGCCGGAACTAATTGAGAGTTACAACCGGGAATTCGCAATCACCCCTGCCGATAGTAAGGATAGCCATATTCTTCTGAATCAGGATGATATTGCTAGCTTGGATGTTGTTTTAGCCAACTGGCAGACCCGCGTTGTAAGTGCGAATCTGACAGTATCTTGCGGTAAAGAAATCCTCCAAATCGTCGGTCTTGACGCGAGTATGCGGTTCGCCATCAAGAAGACCGACATAGAAGTCGTAACCTTCAAAGACGGCCACGTTGAGTTGTACTGGTGTGACCAAGTTAAATGGGAGGAGGAGTGTCGTCGTGAGGGCAGAAAAGTACAAAAGTACTATCACCCCATCCAGTTCAAAGCTCACGATCGCCGTGAACGTACACCCAGGTTTTCAACCACAACAGAAGAATTGGGAGCGACCTCTAAAACAATCGATGCTCGTGTCTCTAAGATCGCCGCTAAGCGTCCATCCCCATGGAAAGCTTCAATGACGAAATGGGCAGAAAAAGGGAAAGAAAAACGCCATGAAAAAGAGGTCAAGCTAGAAGCCGCTAAAAAATTGGAGGATAAGTTGAAAGCCGCTCAGAGCAAGTAGCATCCCTCAACCATTGCCTGCGGCGGCGTGGCGGCGCGCGCGTTGTTGTGCCCCAACTCGTGGGCTACGCCCACTTCGTTGTTGCCCACCAACGCGCGTCGGTTTTGAGGGCTCTCAAGAGGATTCCAGTCTCAAAGTCGCAGTTGGTTGTTTAGTATCAGAATCGCTTACCGTTAACAAAGAAGCTAGCTACTATGGCCAAGCTTTAGAACATCTGATTGAGGTGTTCGAGTTCCTTTTTGCGTTGCGCTTCTTCTTCGTGCTTTTCTTCAATCATGCGAGCGAGCTCTTGATCAAAGACTTGTTTACCCACAAAGAAAAACGTGATAGGTGCATCATCTTGGTGGTGACCCGTTTCAACCACACTCATCTGCGTGTCATGCCAATAGTGCTTCACCATGCCACGGTTTTCAACAGCACCAATGGGACCCAGGGTTTTAGAGAGCTTATCGCGCATGAGTGCGACGCCAGGCCCCTCTTTGGGGTAGCTCACCATGAGGCCTAAACTCCCTCTAAACTGCTCAACAGACAAACGTGGGTGACCAGGCAACATAATGCAAGGCTTAGGGTGACCGTCTTTAGCCATACGTACAAGTTCACCATCGTCTTCAATGCGGCAGCCAAGTTCTTCAGCTTCGACCTCGGCAAGTTCCATATAAGTCTCGCCCGGCGTCAAAATACCAAAGAGTCGACCGATGTGCTGCGCCGCATCTTCGTGAGCTTGCGCTAGACGTGCTTCATGTTCATGCTTTTGCGCGGCTTCAAGTTCACGCTTTGCCTGAGCCTCTTGAGCACGACGTTCGTCTTCAGCTTCAATGGCCGCTAAACGAGCTTTTTCGCCTTCAGCACGCCTTTTAACTTGATCGTAATAGTCGGCCGGTCGAATTTCGATTTCGTAGCTACGCAAAAAGCCCATGGCTTTCAGAATGATCGTACGATCGTGCGCTTTAAAAAGCCATTGATGCTCTTTACCGCGCCCCGCAGCAACATAAGGCTCGCCCCAGCGATGGCGCATCGCTGAAAGTAAACCGTCCTTATCAAGATTAGAGCCTGCGTCAATCTCGATCACATCTTGTCCGTCTTTATTTTGGAAAAAGACCGTCACCGGGAAACAGTTAGCCATCCCTTGATCTTCAGGGAGCAAGCGATAGAACCAACCATAGGTATTGGTCATCGAGGCGGTCGGGTCCTGTAAAAGACGATTATTGGATCGATAGTGGCACCCCATGCTCTTTAAACGCGTGAGGATCTCGCCGTGCGTTGTCTTGCCAGGCACATAAAAACGATTGACCTTGTCAATACTACTCATCAACGTATCGACGCGGTGCGATTGTGCAGCCATTGCCGTCACGTTCGTGGTCATCAGCAATGTAGCCAGGAGTCCTGATAGTAGAGAATCTCTCATCGAAAGAATCCGCTCAAAATTTGAATGGTCGAATTATACGCACTCAAAAAGAGTCACTCTCATGATTGTAAGCGAGATTGACCGTTAAACGACCTCACAATCAGGTTGTGCACCCGCTTAGGACACCTCGTTCACTTCAAGGTGTTCCGCATTTTCCATTGATTCCGCGGGCGTTTCGGGTACAGGGCTAGCGTTTTGAGCGCCATCAGATGTTGTATCCTTAGAATCGAAAAATTCTGTTTCTAGACGTTTCCCGTTGGCGTCATAAGCTTCTTTGAGGCCCACAGGGTGCCCTTTATCGTAGGTTTCAACAACATACGAGCCATCCGTTGACCAGGTCGTGATGCGTCCTTGATAGGCATCATGTTCGTACGTCCCGCGCACGGCCGGTAACCCAGTGTCTTCAAAATAGAGCGTAAAAAGCCCGTGACGGGCTTGACCCGCCATCATGATGTCGGAAATCAGGACGCCTTTAGCGTTATAGGTTTTAAGTGATCCCGCTTGTTCGCCTAGATGGTAATTCACTTCGGTTTCGACCGTACCGTCTTCAAAATAGGTGGTCGTCAAACCTTCTTGTTGACCCTTCACCCAAAGTTCACGACGTAATAAAGAGCCGTTTTGGCGAAAGACTAATTTCATGCCGTCCATCACACCTCGACGGTAGTCAATGAGTTCGAGCACAACACCCGTCTTCGGGTCAAAGAACTTCGCCTCCCCTTCTTTGAGGCCTTTCACCCAAGGGATGAGAGAGACAAGCTGTCCGTTCGACATTGTGATCGCCAATCCATCACGAAGCCCATTCGTCATCGGTGTCGTCGTGAGTGTCCCTCCTTGGGCAGTCAACATACGACCATTAAAAAGACGTCCTCTTTCACCCTTATATAACCCGTCTTCAAGCGTCATCTCTAACGCAGGGGTCGAGGGCAACATCATGATTAAGTCATAACGCATGGGCCACAGCGTCCCAAAAAGTAGACCTGATCCCAAAAGGACCAGTAAAGTCTTTATATAAGGCTTCATAGACACGACAACTAACGAGAATCAACAAGCAAACTTTTAATTAAACACACAGCCTAAGCACGTTGTCTCAATGACAACGCGAGCCTATTTTACGTGGTTTGCGCGCCAACTTCATAGAAAATTAGGCACGGAAACCTCTGCCTTTGACCGGAGGTTATTTACCTACAAAGCAACTTTGCGATTGCTTCTCAGCGTGCCAGTGCGAGACATTCACCAAGATGTCATTTAAAGGTATCAAATACGACACACACGCAACGACACTAAAAAAAAGCCCGCCTCTTCCCTACCGAAGAAACGGGCACAAATTCCGTGATATGGCTCCAGAGAACCACGAATCCCCATACCCTCCTAGTCCCTACCGACAAGTCTAGGAGATAAAAACTATGCAACCAGATCCCAATAAGGCAGATAGTTGATTCACCACGGATGAGACGATTCTAATCCTCTTAGTGTCAAATTAGCGAATTTCCGTCAAGTGGCTCGAGGCACTCGATTCTCTCACATAGACTGTCTCTTTCTTACGAAAAATGAAGAATTCACATTTTCAAATCAACTTGTATGAAATTTCAGCGTCTCTCGCTAGGGTTATTACGATATTACCCACGATAAGCGATCTCAGCATTTGCCTAAAATCCACGGTTTTGATCCAATCTCGCAACTATTTTTCCTCATTACCACTCGATTTTTGCCTAAACAGCTCAGACGCAAGCTGAGATTTCTTTAGCGTTTCTCGGTCATGTTCTATCGTCTTTCGGTCATTGTTTCATAGCTAATGGCATCATCAATACCCCAAACGAAAGGCCTTTGAGTTCACACAACACGATTTTTGCGCTCAACGTCGACGAACCTAGCCTGTGGAAGAAGACGAACTGACGGCTCTACTATTTACATTTCCTTACACTCATTCATTTTAATTTCCGTATTTTTACGTAGGTTATAAGTTGCTCTAAAGCCACAAAATCACCCCCTCAACAGAGCATGATGACCGGCCTTAGAGTGCCAATCTCACGCCAAGAAAGAGACTGAACAATAATTCAGTTTTTGTCACTATTGCCCTTTAGAGAGCCTAAGTTAATCATTAACACCGACCAATCAGATCCAACTGAACATACTCAACACACTCAACAACTTCAACAACACTCAACTTTCAATGCGAGAGAAGCGATCGACTTACTTTGTCTCCTTCAATCAACAAGTAAAGTTTAAAACTAAGTATTTATACGCAACGCTTTATATAACATTGAGGCACTCTAAAACGCTACCAAGCGCCCTGTAGACGCCACTTTGACGCATCTATGGCACGCTTCAGGTTGGATTCGAACTGCGCCCACGCAGGCATTGATCCTATAGAATGTCAGGATTCTTTCGTCCTTGGATACCTCATGCCGATTAGCGACTCGATTCACGATTTCTTTAGTCTACCCGTGCCGACTTTAGGGCCATGCCCCGCACGCCTTGCGTGCCCCTATACGAGTGCCCCTGACGAGCATGCCAAGGTTGCCCAAAAAGCGTTAATGGCAGCAGGTTGGTTACCTGATGGTTTTATGGGACGTGTCGGTGTGCTTTTAGTCGCTAAAGACGACGGCATCACGGCTTATTACGCAACGCGACCCTTGTCGGACGTAGGCAAAGCACCGTGGCAAAGAACATTAGCCGCTGATATTTGGCCAGGGCTCGAAGACGATGACGTACCAACGATCGTATTGACCAATGGCTTAGGGCAGACCAAAACGTTGCACACCCTGATTGATGAAGTCTTTGCACCCTTTCCTAAGCGAGACGACGACCATGGGGGTCGAGAGCAAGCCGTACGACGCGCTTTGTGGCGTGGCTTTTTGTTGGATGGCGTATTGTCACCGTCTGTGCAACTCCTTTTAGCGTTCAACGCTTCTTTAGCAAACGGGCGCTTTAAAGACTCCCGTCCACGAGTCATCGGTCTCACCGAATGGTGGGTAGGTCCCTCGCCCGCTTGGGACATTCGCTTTAATCAAACGTTTTATGCCCCAACGTCAGGCGCACGCTTTATTTTGGCTTTTGGGTTAGAGGGACATCCCCACGACGATGCCAAGCCACAGCAAGACCCGTTGACGGTACCGGCTTTGCCGATTCTCTATGAAGATGATCATCTCTTGGTCATCAATAAACCAGCACGCTTATCGTCAGTGCCTGGCGGCAGTGAAACTGTGAGTGCCAAATCGATCCTTGAAGCAACCTATGGTGAACTCTTTGTCATTCATCGCTTAGATATGGGAACGTCAGGTGTCTTAGCGTTTGCCAAAACCAAAGCCGCTTTACGCCCTTTAAATAAAGCCTTTAGTGATCGGCACGCCCATAAAACCTATGTCGCGCGCCTTGAAGGCACGATTGAAGCGACTCACGGGACGATTTCGTTACCCATTGCGCTCAATTGGTTTGACCGTCCCAAGCAAGCCATTCTCCCTGAAGATCAAGGCGGTCGTGAAGCGGTGACCACCTATCGTGTGATAAATACAGTGTCGACCCAATCTGGCCTTAAAACCCTCGTTGAACTCTCACCGATCACGGGTCGCACTCATCAACTCCGTATGCATTGTGCCCACCCCGAAGGGCTAAACTGCCCGATTGACGGCGATCCCTTCTATGGTCATGGTGGGTTAATTGAAGAAACACGCACAAGACGCTTATGCCTACACGCAGCATCCCTTTCGATCGTGCATCCCATGACGGGCGAACCACTCACAGTGGTTGCACCCGCTGACTTTCCGAATTTCTAAGAGGCG
>Mack_p2__coassemble_1361_pt1 | contig 16846 bp, 13 predicted proteins | sample Mack_p2__metabat2_high_PE_008 | metagenome-assembled genome bin Mack_p2 | reverse complement strand
AAAGATCACTTTAAGGGTAAAATCTAGCGTCCCTAATTTTATCGTTACAGTTTAAGAACACCGGCCAGACGTCCGAGATCGTCTAACATACCCTCCTATTAACTGTCTAACCGGATGCCTCGCTGCGAAGAATGCAGACGGGGCTATATGTGTTGGTGAAATGAGTGGTTTGCTCACCCGTTAAAATAAAGGGATCGAAAATTTCGATCCCAGATTATTTTTGGAAGTCCCCTATACTTCTAGGAGAAAATAACGCTTCCCCGCCTTTCCTCTCAGAGGCGAGGGTTCCAGGCGAGATTTTGCTGAAAGGATAGGTCTTCTTCATTGAAGACGCCTTCAAACGTTTATCTTGAGGCATACACTATGACGACAAAAGACATTCTGGTGGCCGTGATCGGCCTAGATCAGCCGGGTGTCGTGGCGGCAACGGCTGAGACCTTAACGCGTCTCCACTGCAATATTGAGCAGATGACCCAAACGACGCTTCGCCATCAGTTCACTTCCATCTATCTCGTCAATAAGCCCGAAACTCTCGATAACGACCATGTCGTTTTGGAGCTTCGTACGGCATTTCAGGCCAAGAAATTTCATTTAAGCGTCTCGATTCGTGACTATGAAGCACCTGAGGCGTCCCAAGTCATTGAAGGCGAGCCTTTTGTGATCAGTGTCTGGGGACCTGACCGTAATGACATCATCGGCACTTTTGCCCGAATTTGTGCTGAACAGTCGATCAACGTCGAAAGTTTGAAGGCTTTCCGCATTGAAAACGATCAAAGTCTGCAGGTCTTTGAGGTCGTTGTGCCGAATTCGGTAGACACTCGCGCATTACATCGTGTGATGGGGGAACGCGCCAAAGCGATGGGCTTACGCATGAATATGCAACATGCGGCGATTTTTGAAGCGATTCACCGCGTACGTGTGGACTAATAACGTAAGGAATCTAGATCATGCTGACTGATCGCGAAGTACTCTCTACTCTCAATATGTTGCGTAGTGAGCACCTGGACGTGCGCACGGTGACGATGGGCATCAATTTATTTGATTGTGCGAGTCACGACTTTGATACGTTCGCTTATAAGGTGCGTAGCAAGATTCTGCGTAACGCTGAAAAACTCGTTGAAACGTGTGACATCGTCGGGGATCGCTATGGGATTCCTGTTGTCAATAAGCGTATTTCGGTGAGCCCTATCGGGACGGTGTGTGCCGCTTTTAGCCGTGACCAAATGGTGGATGCTTGTCGCGTCCTCGATGAATGCGCCAAAGACGTTGGCGTGGACTTTATTGGTGGCTTTGGTGCCTTGGTCGAAAAAGGTATGACGCCTGGTGAACGTCATTTGATTGATGCGCTCCCAGAAGCTTTAGCGACGACCGATCGTATTTGCTCGTCGATTAATGTGGGTTCGACCAAAGCGGGTATCAATATGGATGCCGTGAAGCTCATGGGGGAACGCATTCTCGATGTGGCGCAAGCAACTGCTGAGCGTGATGCCATTGGTTGTGCAAAGTTAGTGGTCTTTTGCAATATTCCACAAGATGTCCCGTTCATGGCTGGTGCCTATTTAGGGGTTGGTGAGCCTGATGTGGTCATTAATGTAGGGGTGTCTGGTCCAGGTGTCGTCAAGAAGGCTTTGGATCGTGCTTTTGATGCCAAGGGTGACCACCTGACGATTACGGACGCTGCAGAAGTCATTAAACACACGGCATACAAGGTAACGCGTGTGGGCGAAATCATCGGTAATGAGGTCGCAAAGCGCTTGAATCTTCCGTTTGGTGTAGCTGACCTTTCGTTAGCGCCGACCCCGGCTGTGGGGGATAGCGTGGGTGAAATCTTCCAAACGATGGGGCTCTCCTCGATTGGTGCACCTGGTACGACGGCAATCCTTGCTATGTTGAACGATGCGGTGAAAAAGGGCGGCGTCTTTGCCTCGTCTCATGTGGGTGGCCTTTCGGGTGCCTTTATTCCTGTTTCTGAAGATAGTGCGATTGAAGCGGCTGCTCGTAGTGGCGCCCTCACGCTTGAAAAACTCGAAGCGATGACAAGTGTGTGCTCGGTGGGGCTCGATATGATTGCCATTCCAGGCGATACGTCTGCAGCGACGATTTCGGGCATGATCGCGGATGAAATGGCGATTGGTATGATCAATGCGAAGACGACGGCGGTTCGCATTATTCCTGTGCCTGGAAAGGGTGTGGGTGATAAGGCGGTCTTTGGTGGCCTCTTGGGTGAGGCTGCTATTATTCGAGTACCTGGTGGCGATGCGTCGGGCTTCGTGAAGCTCGGTGGTCGTATTCCTGCGCCGATACATTCGCTGAAGAACTAATCCTAGCGAATCCTAGAAGAAAAATGAAAGCACTGAGAGACATTGTTGCTCTTGGTGCTTTTTTTTATGCAAAAACGTCTGATTATATATGAAGATGTTTTATAAGATATGACAAAAACGATTCTTGTTGTATTATTGTTGAAAGTGTACTGATAATAACGCGCATGGAGGTAAACCCTAGATATGATACGTCCTTTATTAAATTATATGGGACTATCTATGTCTGATTTAACCTTCACGCTTACGTTAGCTACAACCCTCAGTACACTTGCTATCACCGGTCCAACCTTTGCGAATGATCATTATAGTGTATCCGATGAAAGTGACGATAAACGCTTGATATTCGAAGTTCCAGAGGTATGGCCCTCTCCGAGTTGGAAGGTAGATTTGAATGGAGGCTCAGGGCTCATTGAGAACTTTAATGAAGAGGTTGGAGTGATCGATCTTGTTAGTAAAGAAACGAACTATACTGGTCTAGTTGAGAAACAATGGCTACGCAACGTCTTATACATACAGAATTTATTGAGTACGGATAACCCTTTAACGATCCGGGTTCATGGCATTGATGTTGCTGAAACTTCCAATTTGCGGCATGGCGTTGGCGTGGCTATGTTCACGAACGATATCGACGGCAAGCGCCGAAAAGTCAACTTAGAGTTGAGTAAGGGGTCGAGTGCCTTCTTATTTAATCAGCAACTCGACTTCTCAGAAGACTTCTCAGAAGAGGGTGACCAACTAACCAAGTTGATGCTGTCAAGTCAAGGTGCACTGAATATTGCGAACACTATTCTTGATGAGGTTAATCGTCCTAAGACGAGCTTTTTGTATGTCACCGATGGTTTGTATATTCAAAAAGATACTTTTATCGCGGTGGGCGGCACATTAGCTGAAGCGCAGAAAAACGGATGGAATCTCTATATGGGGGCAGATTCCGCGTTAATCTTTGATGGTCTGCAGAAGCAAGAAGTTGATGGAATCCATGTCGAAGATGGGGCGAGTGCGTACTTCGAGAAAGGCTCGGTCATTGTGATCATGAACCCGCTCACCGAATTCACTGCTAAAAACACTACACTCACTCCTGATACTTTTATTGAGGCTGGCCCGAATGCAAAGATTGAAGGGCTTGAAAATTGTTCGACGTTTGTGTTCAAGAATGAACAGGTGTTCGAGGTGAGTTTCACAAAAGTTGATGGCGGCTGGCAAATGTCAGAAAAGATCTGGAAGCCAACAGGATATTTTGCTGAAAGTATCAATGAGCTTTTTAAGGAACTCTCGGCTGGCACGGCGCCATCAAGCCTACAAAACTATTACAAGCAATGGATTCTGCTTGATGACTTTGCGCAGCATGTTGCGACACTTAACTTGATGCAAAAGGCAATGGGAACGACGACGGAGATGGATCGTCAAACCCAACGAGTGATTCAGACAGGGGTACACGCAGCGCGTCGTTATGAAACGATGCTGCCGCTCGACGTAGAAATATTGACGTCTCGCTCGGAAGGTCAGGCGATCGGTCTCAATGTGTCAAATCAGTTGGATGGGCTCAAATACGAACGTAAGTCGGACGGGATTGCTTTTGGTTTGAACGGTCGATACCTGAATCGCTTTGTGGGTATGCGTGTCGCTTATGATGACGCCGACGTCAGGATCGATCATCAAAATTTCCGAAAAGGTGACATGATCGAGGGCACTTCCACCATTTTGACGACGTCTTTTTATGCAGGGCAAAGGTATGATTGGGGGTATTTGACGGGGCACCTGAGCTATGCCGCTGCGAATGATAAAACGCGAATTTTGGGGATCTCCGAAGAAGTGATTGGTGCCGAAAAAATCCAACGCCAATCCGTATCGCTTGGCATGATGTCGACCTTTGTCAGTGAAGGCGAGTGGGTCGACACTGGATTCACGGCGGGCGGCTATATGACTTACTTTTTGCCAGTTCGCTACGGGATGGGTATTAACTCTCAAGAGGTTTGGAAACTCGAAGAAGAAAAACGACTCGTGTGGACTGGACATTTGGGGGCTGATGTCTCGGGGCTTTGGCATCCGACGTCTAAAAGCTACATTAAGTTGAATTTCGACACAGGGCTTCGTTTGCGCATAGGCGATACTGAAGTCAAGCAAACCATGACCGTTGGGGGTGTATCGTCGTCAGTGACGACCGATGATTTGGCCAGAGGGGAAGCTTACGCTTCGTTACTTCTTTCAGGAAAGTTAGCCGATGGTCGATTTGGTGCGGGTGTGACACAGGCGTTGGGACCTGATGGTGTGAAGCATGTTTCGGCCGAATTTCATGTGACCTTTGATTTCGACTGATCGTCGATTTTGTGTAATCCTCTACAATGAGAGTTAGGGCGTGAGCGCATCCCCGTTCACGCCTGATGACAGATAAAACGTTTCGCCGTACTTGGACCGACGGTCGGAACGCTCGGAGGAGAAGCAACTAATGGTTGATACGTCTCAAGTTGTCGACGTTGCGTTAGCGAGAAGCATGGTTGAGCCGTTGTACCGGGATCTCACGCTTCCGACGGGGGAAAACGTACTCACCCACGCGGACGGTTTGGCAAGTATTCTCAGAGAAGTACGAGATGACCCAGATTTGATCGCGGCCGCTTATTTGTTCTGTGTGCCGGCGGTTATTCAAAATTCTAGTGAGTGGATTGAAAAGAGTTTTGGGCCTGCTGTGAATGGCTTAGTTCAGGAACTCGGCAAAGTGAATGAACTCTCTCGACGTGCACGCTCAGAAAATGAAGAAGCAAATACCCATCATCAAGTGGAAGCAATGCGCCGTATGTTCTTGTCCATGTGTCAAGACTTACGCGTGGTGTTATTGAAATTGGCGAGCCGCTTGCAGACCTTACGTTGGTTTGCTTCGTCTAAACGTGAAGGTGCTGATCGTTTCGGTGCTGAAACGTTAGATCTTTACGCGCCGCTAGCAAATCGTTTAGGGATTTGGCAGTTAAAGTGGGAGCTCGAAGATCTATCGCTTCGCTTTACGCGTCCCGCTGAATATCACGATATTGCGACCCAGCTCGATGAATCACGTGAGGCTCGCATTGAATTTATGCGTGGCGCCGTTCTTCGCATTCGTGAGCTACTCAAAGAAAACGGGATTTCGAGCGAAGTGTCTGGGCGACCTAAACACATCTATTCCATTTGGAAGAAGATGCAACGCAAGCATTTACGTTTTGATCAGCTCTTTGACGTTCGTGCGCTTCGCATTATTGTGGACACGGTCGAACACTGCTATCAGGTGCTTTCGATCGTTCATGAAAATTTCCCTGTGCTCAGTAAAGAGTACGACGACTATATCGCTAAGCCCAAGCCCAATGGCTATCAGTCCTTACATACGGTTGTGACTGACCAGGCAGGACGCCCGATTGAAATTCAGATTCGTACGCGGGCGATGCATGAGTTTGCTGAACTTGGTGTAGCGGCACACTGGCGTTACAAAGAGGCAGGTAACTCGAACGGTGCGACAAGTGCCGAAGAGCAGCGTGTGGCGTGGCTACGTCAGTTGTTGGCTTGGGGTAGCGACATGCAACATCAGCATCAGCCCGAGGGGGAGGTGGTGCTCGATGATCATGTCTATGCTTTGACGCCGCAAGGTCGTGTGGTTGAATTGCCACGTGGGGCTACGCCCGTGGACTTTGCTTATGCGGTACATACACAACTAGGTCATCGTACAAAAGGGGCGAGAGTCGATGGTTTGTTGGTGCCCTTAAATACGAAGATTGAAACGGGACAAACCGTCGAAATCATCGCGGGTAAAGTGGGACAGCCCTCACGCGACTGGTTGTCGCCTGAATTTGGTTATGCCATGAGTCCGCGAACCCGTAACAAGGTTCGTCAGTGGTTTAACGCGCAACATACGGCTGAACTGATTTCTTTGGGCCGAGAAAAGGTCGATAAGGAATTGGCTCGTTTAGGTAAGACGGCAGTGAAGCTTGAAGACCTAGCGAAGCGTTTAGGTTGCGAAGGGGTTGATGAACTTTGTTTGGCCTACGCGAAAGAAGAAATCACGCAGACCGCTATTGCGACGGCTGTTCAGCCACCTAAGCCTGTGGTTGAAGAGCCTGAGTTCCAGGTTCGCGCTCAGCGTAAACCGACCGGAAAGAGTGACGTCTTAGTGGTGGGGGTGGATTCACTCCTTACGCAGCTAGCACGCTGTTGCCATCCGGTGCCGCCTGATGACATTGTGGGTTATGTCACTCGGGGTCGAGGGGTCACCATTCATCGTGCCGACTGCCCGAATATTCGCAATATGTCTGAGCAAGACCATGGTCGCTTGATTGAAGTGAGCTGGGGTCAGGGTAGCGATAGCGTCTTTCCAGCTGAAATCTTTGTTGTGGCGACCGATCGACCTGGGTTATTGAGAGATATCTCTGAAGTCTTTATGAAGGCTAAGCAAAGTATCGTTGGAATGAATTCTCAAAAAGTTCGTACTGATGCACATATGCGCTTCACGGTTGAAATTAGTTCGGCGCAAAGTTTGAGCGCTTCGCTTAATGCGATCCGTGAGTTGCCCGGGGTGCTTTCGGCGCGGCGAAGTTAATCCTGTTACAAATTTAATACCAAGAATACGTTAGGCGGTGAAATTTTTCATCGCCTATCTTTTGGTTAAAAATCAATGAGTTAACGTAAGATTTTGGCAAATTTTCAAAAAAATCTATTTTAACCCTATTGATTTTCCTGAAAACTCAGGCATAATTCTTGCCTCACACAGGCACGTAGCTCAGTTGGTTAGAGCATCACCTTGACATGGTGGGGGTCGTTGGTTCGAGTCCAATCGTGCCTACCAGAATCTTCTTCGGTAGGTTCCTGTGAGAGCGGTTCAAGGATCGCTTCGCAAGAAGTTTGCAAACGGATCAAACTTCAGGCATAATAAAAACCTTGACAGGCACGTAGCTCAGTTGGTTAGAGCATCACCTTGACATGGTGGGGGTCGTTGGTTCGAGTCCAATCGTGCCTACCAGAATCTTCTTCGGTAGGTTCCTGTGAGAGCGGTTCAAGGATCGCTTCGCAAGAAGTTTGCAAACGGATCAAACTTCAGGCATAATAAAAACCTTGACAGGCACGTAGCTCAGTTGGTTAGAGCATCACCTTGACATGGTGGGGGTCGTTGGTTCGAGTCCAATCGTGCCTACCAGAATTTTTATTGGGAACTGTTGATAATGTGCTTATTACTAAGCTTTCGCACAACAACACCCTCTCTGTAAAATAGAGGGCGTGAGCGAAACGTTGTCCAGTTGTCCAAGGCAAAGAAAGTGCGGCTCATGTCCGCACTTTTTTTTCGCCTATACAAATCGAGGTTAAACATGGTTGCAATTACCCTTCCTGATGGCTCCAAGCGCGAGTTCTCTGGTGCCGTTACTGTTGCCGATGTCGCTGCTGATATTGGTGCTGGCCTTGCTAAGGCTGCTCTCGCTGGTCGCGTTGACGGCGAACTCGTTGATCTTTCTTTCGTTGTGGATCACGATGCTACAGTGGCCATTATTACGGGCCGCGATCCTGAAGGGGTTGAAATCATTCGTCACTCCACCGCCCACTTGATGGCTCAGGCTGTGAAGGAACTCTTCCCTGAAGCTCAGGTGACGATTGGACCGGCTATTGAAAATGGCTTCTACTACGACTTCTCCTACACGCGTCCCTTTACGCCTGAAGATTTGAAGGCGATTGAAGACCGTATGGACGAAATCGTGAAGCGTGACCTTAAGGTCGAACGCCTCGAAATGTCCCGTGATGACGCCGTGGCCTTTTTCTTGGGCCTTGGTGAAAAGTACAAGGCCGAGTTGATCGAAGCCATTCCTCAGGGTGAAACAATTTCTCTTTATCGTCAGGGCGAATTCACTGACCTTTGCCGCGGTCCTCACGTCCCGTCTACGGGCCGTTTGAAGGTTCACCGCTTGATGAAGGTGGCTGGTGCTTACTGGCGTGGCGACAGCAAGAACGAAATGCTTCAGCGTATCTATGGTACGGCTTGGGCAACGAAAGATGAACTCAAGGCCTACCTCACGATGCTCGAAGAAGCTGAAAAGCGCGACCATCGTCGCTTGGGGCGTGAGCTTGATCTCTTCCACCTCCAGGACGAAGCGCCGGGCATGATTTTCTGGCACGCCAAGGGCTGGGCTTTGTGGCAGGTTGTTGAACAGTACATGCGCCGTGTTTACCAGGACAATGGTTACGGTGAAGTGAAGGCTCCACAGTTGCTTGATCGTTCGCTTTGGGAACGTTCTGGTCACTGGGCTAAGTACCGTGAAAATATGTTCACGACGGAATCTGAAAACCGTTACTACGCCTTGAAGCCGATGAACTGCCCAGGTCACATCCAGATCTTTAACTATGCTTTGCGTAGTTACCGCGACCTGCCTTTCCGCGTGGGTGAATTCGGTCAGTGCCACCGTAACGAACCGTCTGGTTCCTTGCACGGCATGATGCGTGTTCGCGGCTTTACCCAGGACGACGGTCACATCTTCTGTACCGAAGATCAGATCCTTGCCGAATGCGAAGCTTATACGCGCCTTGTTCAGAAGGTTTATAAGGACTTTGGCTTTAACGAAATTGCCTATAAGGTCGCTACCCGTCCTGAAATGCGCATCGGTGAAGATTCGGCTTGGGATAAGGCTGAAAGCGCATTGATGCAGAGCCTTGATGCGCTTGGCATCAATTACGAAATTCTTGAAGGGGAAGGCGCCTTCTACGGTCCTAAGATCGAATATCATTTGAAGGACTGCTTGGGTCGCTCCTGGCAGTGCGGTACGATCCAGGTTGACTTCCAGATGCCTGGCCGTCTCGGTGCTGAATATGTCGCCGAAGACAATACGCGCAAGGTGCCTGTGATGCTTCACCGTGCCATCCTCGGTTCTCTCGAACGTTGGATCGGCATGTTGATTGAAGAATACGCTGGTGCTTTCCCGACGTGGCTCGCTCCTGTGCAAGCTGCCGTGGCTTGCATTACGGATGCTCAGAAGGATTACGCCGAAGAAGTTGCTCGCAAGTTGCATGAAGCACATATTCGTGTGCAATCTGATTTGCGTAGCGAAAAGATTAACTATAAAATCCGCGAATTGAGTCTGCAAAAGATTCCGTACATTCTCGTTGTTGGCGAGAAGGAAAAGCAGACTGGTTGCGTAGCAGTTCGTGCACGCGGCGGTAAGGATCTCGGTTCGATCAAGCTTGACGATTTCATCGCCATGATCACCGAAGAAGACCAGACCCGTTCGGCTTTTAAGCACTAACTGGAACTTTTAACTTTTTAGGAGATTGTCATAGCACAAGATCGCAAGCATCGGATCAATGGTGAGATCCGAGTTCCTGAGGTCCGACTGACCGGCGTCGATGGCGCCCAGATCGGGATTGTCCGCACCGCGGAGGCTCTTCGCATGGCTGAAGAACACGATGTTGACCTCGTTGAGGTTGCGCCGAATGCTCAGCCGCCAGTCTGCCGCTTGATGGACTACGGCAAGTTCCGCTACCAGGAACAGAAGAAGGCTCAGGAAGCCAAGGCCAAGCAGAAGGTGATTCAGGTCAAGGAAGTGAAGTTCCGCCCGGTGACGGACGAAAACGACTTCCAGACGAAGCTCCGTAGCTTGGTGCGATTCCTGTCTGATGGAGATAAGGCCAAGGTGACCCTCCGTTATCGTGGTCGCGAAATGGCTCATCAGCAGTTCGGTATGGAACTGATGGATCGCATCCGTACGGAACTTGCCGACGTTGCTCAGGTTGAACATCAGCCTAAGCTCGAAGGTCGCCAGATGATCATGGTGCTGGCTCCTAAAAAGAAAAAGTGATTTTTTCACACACAACCTCAAATTTGAGGTAGAATCACGTCTTTCCCGAAATCGGACTGGTTAAAAAAACCAGTCCGTTTTTGGATAACAAGTGGGCCTAGGCTAGAAAAAGTTTCCGCCGCATCGGACGGAGCGCCTATGGTTCATACAATAAAGAGGTAACGGCAAATGCCGAAGATGAAGACAAAGCGCGCCGCTGCTAAGCGTTTCAAGCCGCGCGCCAGTGGCTCGATCAAGCGTGCCCACGCTACGAAGCGTCATATCCTTACGAAGCGTACGACGAAGAACAAGCGTCACCTCCGCGGTATGGTTGATATCCATGAATCGGATATCGCATCCGTGCGTCGCATGCTGCCTTACGCCTAATTAAAGGAGAGATATAAGATGCCCCGAGTTAAGCGTGGTGTGACGGCTCGTGCCCGTCATAAGAAGATTTTTGCCCTTTCCAAGGGTTTTAGCCTCCGCCGTAACAACGTCTATCGCGTTGCTAAGCAGGCTGTTATGCGTGCTGGTCAGTATGCTTACCGTGACCGTCGCGATAAGAAGGGTACGTTCCGTCGTTTGTGGATCGCCCGTATTAATGCTGGTGCCCGTGCTAATGGCATGACCTACTCCGTGTTCATGAACGGCCTCAAGAAGGCTGGTATCGGTCTTGACCGTAAGGTTCTCGCCGACATGGCCGTGTTCGACAAGGAAGGCTTTGCCTCCCTCGTTGCCCAGGTTAAGGGTGCCTAATCAAAGCGATGTTCGGACGATCGGTTGATTTTTGATCGATTGGCTTTTATCCGAAAGTTTTGATGCGAAAGAGAGACTCTGTTATTTGGCAGGGTCTCTTTTTTTTACACAGTGCAAATTTGTAGCTAGAAATTTCCCTTAATCCTAATCACCTATTTAGTGAAATGACACTCAAATTGCTTTGGGTTATCAATCTTGAAAAGCACTGTTAAACAGTCTATTTGAGACGTAAAATCGTTTAAAACAGATAGACTATTTTGAGGAGCGTCTCGTTGAGGCGTCTCGTGACACTAGTAATGGTTAGCTATACTTACCTTTACGCTCAATTTGACGGGTGTTTTGACTTGTTTATATCTGTTTGAATTCTCACGCTAAATACAGAGATACAAGTCCCCTCTTTTTACCTCCCGATCCTACAGGAAAGATTTATGTCAGATCTTAAATCTCAAACAAATTCCGAGGAAACGCCGAAGGTTGGTATTGGTGCTTACATTGCTTTAGCCTTTGCCATCGTGCTTTTCTCGGGGGTTTTCTACAAAATGCCCGATGCCTATAAGTGGCTCGGTGCTTTCGACTACACGACGTTAATCGGTCAGTTTGGCACGATCGCTGGGTCCGCCAACAACTTCCAGGGTGCTGGTGGTATCAGTGCCCGCGCTGGCTTCCTCTTCTCCTTGTCCCTTATTCCGGGTGTGATGCTTGCAATGGGGCTGATTGAAGTGCTTTCTCACTACGGCGCCTTGCGTGCTGCTCAAGTTCTTTTGACGCCCCTTTTGAAGCCAGTTCTAGGTGTGCCTGGTTTTACCGGCTTAGCTTTGATCACTGACCTTCAGAGTACAGACGGTGGCGCTGCTTTAACGCGAGCTCTTTATGATGAAAAGCGTATTACGACGCAGAATTTGATTACGATTGCTGCCTGGCAGTATTCAGGTGCTGGTTGTATCAGTAACTACTATTCGACCGTGTCTGCCATGTTCTCCTTGTTCTTGTGTCCGGTTTGGGTACCGATGGTGGTGATTTTGGTCTTGAAGTTTGTGGGTGGTGCTTTCATTCGCACGTTGCTCAACACCGTTTACAAGAAGGACTTTGCAAATGAATAATCATAAGAATGCCGAATCCGCATCCAAGAACCCGTTTGATATTTTCATCGTTGGTCTGCGCAAAGGGTTGGACATTGGTCTTTATAGCCTTTTGCCTAACGTGCTCATGGCCTTCGTGCTTACCTACATGCTTCAGCTCTTTGGCGTGATGGATTTTCTTGGTCGCACCTGTGGCGGCGTGATGGGGATTTTCGACTTGCCGGGTGAAGCGATTACCGTGTTGATGGCCACGTGGCTCTCTTGCGGTGCTGGCGTGGGTGTGGCTGCTTCTTTGGCTGCTAGCGGCGTGCTCGGTCCTCATGAAATCACTATTTTGTCTCCTGCTTTCATTTTGATGGCATCCCAGATTCAGTACATGGGTCGTTTGCTTGGTGTGGCTAACGTGCCTAAGAAGTACTGGCCTGTATTGATGTTTAATAGCGTCTTTATGGCTTGTATCGGTATGACGATCATGCGCTTCTTCGCCTAATTGATCGCTTACCGTTAGTTTGAATCGAATGACAGCCGATGGTTTTTTAACTATCGGCTGTTATTGATTGGGGAAAACGTGTTGAATCGCACGGTTTGACAAGGGTTTACACGCCCAAGAAAATCGCAAACCGCTGTAAAATAAAGACTTTATGCCTATTTCACTGGTAAAAAGGTGCCTCTTAGGCAAAGCGCTTGTAACGAACGAACGTTTTGCGTAATAGGTACCTAGATGCTCAATGAGACACCTAGCAATAAGTACACCAGTTACAGGCAAGGCGCATAAGACACCCAGTGGGGCATTATGCGTTTATGGGAAACATATCAAGCAGAAGTCGAGAATAGAGAATATGCAGGATCTTTCCGAACTGATCGAGTCCGCACGTCAGGACTTTGCCCAGGCTCAACAGCCTGCCGCCTTGGAAGACGCCAAGGCGAAGTACATTGGCAAAACCGGTGCTGTGACCATGCTCATGAAGCAGCTCGGTGCGCTCGCACCTGAAGAACGCCGCGCACGCGGTCAGGAAATTAACAAGGCCAAGGGTGCGATTGAAGCCGCGCTGAATGCCCGTCGTGAACAGCTCGCTCAGGCCGCTATGCAAGCCAAGCTTGAAAGCGAAGCCATCGACGTGACGCTGCCGGGTCGCATTCGCACCGAAGGGGGGATTCACCCCGTGATGCGTACGTGGATGCGCATCGAAGAAATTTTCCGCTCCATCGGCTTTGAAGTGGCTGACGGTCCGGAAATTGAAAGCGACTGGTTTAGCTTTACCGCGCTCAACAATCCGCCTAATCATCCTGCACGCTCCATGCAGGATACGTTCTATGTCGACCGTAACGACGATGAAGGTCGTCCGTTGCCTTTGCGTCCGCATACGTCTCCGATGCAAGTTCGCTATGCTCGTACGCATCAGGCACCGATTAAGGTCATCGCTCCGGGTCGTACGTACCGTGTGGACTCAGACGCCACGCACTCCCCGATGTTCCATCAGGTCGAAGGCTTGTGGATTGGTGACGATGTAAGCTTCACCGACCTGAAGGGTGTTTATAGCGACTTCTTGCGTCGATTCTTTGAAACGGATGATCTCGTTGTACGTTTCCGTCCGAGTTACTTCCCGTTTACTGAACCGTCCGTTGAAGTGGACATGATGTTTACGAGCGGTCCGCGTAAGGGCAAATGGCTCGAAATTTCGGGCGCTGGCGAAGTCCATCCGAATGTTGTCCGTAATTACGGTCTCGATCCTGAAAAGAACATTGGTTTTGCCTTTGGTTCTGGTCTCGAACGTCTGACGATGCTTCGTTATGGTATCGATGACCTTCGCTTGTTCTTCGAAGGTGACTTGCGCTTCTTGCGCCAGTTCAACTAATGCTGAGCTCAACGAAGAAGGAATATTGAAATGCTGTTTACTGAAGAGTGGTTGCGCCAATACGTCAATCCGCAGCTGAGCACCGATGAGCTCGCCGAAACGTTGACGATGGCTGGTCTCGAAGTCGAAGAAGTCACGTCTGTGGCGCCTGCTTTTACGGGCGTTGTGGTGGCTGAAGTGTTGACGTGCCGCGACCATGAAAATTCTGATCACCTCCATGTCTGCGAAGTGAATGCTGGCACAGGTGAAGTGCTTCAAATCGTATGCGGTGCGCCGAACGTGCGTGCTGGGATTAAGGTGGCTTGCGCCACGATTGGTGCCGTGTTACCGGGTGACTTCAAGATCAAGAAGTCTAAGCTTCGTGGTGTAGTGTCGATGGGTATGCTTTGCTCGGCGCGTGAATTGGGAACGAGCGAAGACCATAACGGTATCTGGATTCTTCCGGATGATGCGCCCATTGGTATGTCCATCCGCGAATACGCTCATCTTGACGATGCCCGTATCGAAATCAAGTTGACGCCGAACCGCGGTGACGCGCTTTCGGTGGTGGGGGTGGCACGTGACTTGCATGCTGTGACGGGGGCTCCTTTGACGTTGCCGTTGATGGACGCTGTGGCACCGACGTGCGAATGCCGTTTGCCGGTGAAGGTTGAAGCGCCTGACCTTTGTGGTCGTTTCACGGGTCGTGTGATTCGCGGCTTGAACGCTAAGGCTGAAACGCCGCAGTGGATGCGCGACCGTTTGGAACGCGCTGGTCTGCGTCATATCTCTGTTTTGGTTGATATTTCCAACTATGTCATGCTTGAACTGGGGCGTCCGACGCACTTTTTTGACATGGCCAAGTTGACCGCTGACCATTTGACGGTTCGTTGGGCTCGCGAAGGCGAAAAGCTGACGCTCTTAAACGAAATGACGGTGGATCTTGATCCGTACTATGGTGTTGTGTGTGATGGCGACAAGCCGTCCTGCATCGCCGGCATCATGGGTGGCGAAGAAAGTTCGATTTCTGAAGAAACGACGGATCTCTTTATTGAAGCCGCTTTCTGGCATCAGACGGCTATCCAGGGTCGTTGCCGTCGTTTGAATTTCTCGACGGACGCCGCTTATCGCTTTGAACGTGGTGTGGACTTTGGTACCAATGCCGAACACATGGAATACATCACACGTCTCGTCCTCGAGATCTGTGGCACGGATGCTACGCGCGTGGGTCCTGTTGACGACCAGATCGTGAATCTTCCTGAACGTAAGCCTGTGACGATGCGTGTGGCACGTTGCTTGAAGGTGGTGGGTATGGATATTCCTGTGGAAGCCATGCATAACACCTTTACGCGTTTGGGTTTTGAATACACGTTTGATGGTGAAGCCTTCACGGTTCAGGCGCCGACCCATCGCTTTGACATTGAGATCGAAGAAGACCTCATCGAAGAAGTCGCCCGCTTGTACGGCTACGAAAAGTTGCCCGATCGTCCGCCATTGGCTCGCATCGCAATGAAGAGCCCGAAGGAAGCGACGCGCAATGCACATGCTCTTCGTCGTGAAATGGCTGTGTTGGGTTACCAGGAATTGATCAACTTCTCCTTTGTGCCTGAAGCCTGGGAAAAGGACTTTGCTGGTAACGAAGAACCGATTCGCCTCTTGAACCCGATCGCTTCTCAGTTGTCTGTGATGCGTACGCAGTTGATCGGTGGCTTGGTTGACATCCTGAAGTACAACCTTAACCGCAAGGCTGAACGCGTTCGTGTCTTTGAATTGGGTCGCGTCTTCTTCCCTGATCCAGCTGTCCTCGATGGCCCTTGGTCTGTGAAGGGGGTTCGTCAACCGTCTCATATCGCTGGTCTTGCTTATGGCACGGCGAACGATGCTCAGTGGTCGGTTGAAGCGCGTCGCGTTGACTTCTATGACGTCAAGGGTGACGTAGAACGTCTCGTTGCGCCGCTCAAGGCTCGCTTTGTGAAGGAAACATTCCCTGGCTTACATCCCGGCCGCTCTGCCGCCATTTACATTGGTGAAAAGCGAGTTGGCTTTATTGGCGAACTGCATCCGAAGGTTGTTCATGACTATGATCTGCCGCATGCGCCGATCGTCTTTGAAGTCGAAGTGGATCCGCTTTTGACGTTGAGCTTGCCAAAGTACACGCCTGTGAGCAAGTTCCAACCGATGCGCCGCGACATCGCTGTTGTGGTGCCGGCTGATTTCGAAGTACAGAAGCTTTTTGACGCCGTGAGCGAAGGTCAGCTTGCTGACGCTCGCCTCGGTGCGCTGACGAGCTTTGAACTCTTTGATCTCTATCGTCCGAAGACTGAAGATGGCGCGAACGAAAAGTCCTTGGCTTTCTCGGTTGAACTCAATACCTTCGGCGAAGAAGCTTTGAGCGACCTCGAAGCCGATGGCACGATGCGCGCGCTTGTCGAAGTGCTCGAACGTGCGGGTGCCCGTTTGCGTGGTTAATTAACGACTGAGAATACGGCCGATACGCATCGGTGTCGGCCGTTTAAAGCCTATGATCAATCATTTCGAAGCGCCGGACCAGTTCGATGCGTTTGACGACCGAGACGTTGATCTAGATGAGGGTACTGAGACGACAGAGGTTTGTTCTGGGTGCTTAAACAAAGCGGCTATCGCGGATGTGCTTTATGAAAAGTACAAGATCGATCGCGGCAATGGTAAGCGTCTGGCCTCTCAAATCTTTGAGCTCATCATTAATCATCTCAAGGAAGGTCATACGGTTAAGTTGGCTGGCCTCGGTAATTTTTCGGTTCGAGACAAGACGGCACGCCCTGGTCGCAATCTGAAGACAGGGTCAGTCGTGGTCATTGAGGAGCGCCGAGTGGTGAACTTCCGACCGTCAGGCACACTCAATCGTCGTGTGTCCGATCAACGAGCAGGAAGACCGCCAAAGAAAAAGCGTTTCATTTAAATACCGTATTTTAGTTATTTTGAGACGTACTCTTGCTTTTTTGCAAAGGTTAGGATATACTTCAAATCCTTCGGGGCGTAGCGCAGCCTGGTAGCGCACTTGCATGGGGTGCAAGGGGTCGCGAGTTCGAATCCCGCCGCCCCGACCA
>Mack_p2__coassemble_1071_pt1 | contig 21411 bp, 18 predicted proteins | sample Mack_p2__metabat2_high_PE_008 | metagenome-assembled genome bin Mack_p2 | reverse complement strand
CCGAAGCGATTGCCGAGGCAGCGTTGAAGAAGCAGGAAGCCTCGCCCGATTTGTTGTCAAATCGGACGGGGAGCAGTCACAAAGGTTAAAAATTCATGTCTGAAGATCCTCTTCAAAACACAAATTTATGTATTGGCTTGGCGCCTGTGGTCGGTGTCGCGCCGAAGGTCTTGATTCTTGGTAGCATGCCTGGTCGCGCGTCGATCGATGCAAAGCAGTATTACGCACATCGAGCCAATCGCTTTTGGCCGTTGATGGCGAAGCTATGCCCTAATGAATCCGATCGTTTGTTGTCACCTAATTATGACGACCGATTAGAAGGACTCAAACGCTCGCACGTGGCACTCTGGGACACCATCGGACAGTGTGAGCGCATCGGAAGCCTTGATAGTGCCATTAGAGCAGTGGTGCCTAATCCTATTGGCGACCTACTCAAGGCACACCCTACGCTTGAGCGGATTTTGCTTAACGGCCGCAAAAGTGAGGCAATCTTCAAGCGCTATTTGGCTACAGCCATAGCAAGCGAATGTCCTCATATAAAGGTCTACGGAGTCCCTAGCACCAGTCCGGCCAACGCAGCTATAAAGCTTGATGATTTGTTCGTCGCCTGGTCTGACGCCTGGCCAAAAGTGTGATCACACGGATAAACACGCGAACAAATGCGCTATTACAGGCCAGACCACGCCCTCAAAACGCCTGTATTCGGGTAATGGCGCATAGAAAAAAGACCTTATATGTCGGTAGACTGTCAGGATGGCAACAAAACGGCAGGACCAATCCGTTAAGCCTATCTATATATAGAGAAGGAGAAAGACATGGAAAAACCGACGCTTTCTGCAGAAATGAAGGCGCGTCTGACAACGCTGTGTGCGGATGAACGCGTGAAGGCTGCTTTACAGGTGTGCGTGGATGAAGTGGCCACAGCCATGGAAGAACAGATTCATATTTCTGAAATTGAGTCTCCTACCTTTGCTGAAGGCGTGCGCGGTGAAGAAATTGCTCGCCTCATGAAGGTCTACGGCTTGACGGACGTGGTGATCGATCCGATTGGTAACGTGGTCGGCCGTCGTCCTGGGACGGGCAATGGCCCCGTGTTGGCGATCGCAGCGCACTTGGATACGGTCTTCCCAGCAGGCACGGACTTAAAAGTACGCAAAGAAGGCCATCTCTATTATGGTCCTGGGATTGGTGACAACGCCTCAGGGTTGCGCTCGATGTTGCAGATTTTGCGTGCGTTAGAAAAAGCCCAGATCGAAACCGATGGCGACATCCTCTTTGTGGGTACCGTGGGCGAAGAAGGTAATGGCGATATTCGTGGTGCCAAGGCGCTCTTTGATGGTTCTCGCAAGATCGACGGCTTTATGGCCTTAGACATGGCCGATATCTATACCGTGCAAAATGGTGCTACGGGTGCACACCGTTGGCGCTTGGCGATTGAAGGCGAAGGCGGCCACTCTTATTTAGATTATGGCCATGTGCCATCTGCCATTCATGCCATGTGCCGTGCGGGCGCTTTGATTGCTGACCTTGAATTGCCCGAAAATCCGAAGACCACCTATACGATCGGGACGATTAAGGGCGGCACGACCGTCAATACCATTGCGGCGCGCTGCGAAGTGGACGTCGATATGCGTAGTGTGGATTTGCCTACCCTCGAAGCGCTTGAAGCGAAGATCCTTGCGGCCTTTGAAGAAGCAGTGCGTTTAGAAAATGCCCATTGGCCAAAAGCCGACGAAGCGCATCAACTGAAGCTCGTTAAGACTCAGATCGGTAACCGTCCGGCAGGATTACGCCCCAATGATTGCCCGGCCGTGCAGGCTGCCTTGGGTGCTTTGGACGCTTTAGGGATTGAAGCGCGCAATATTAAGTGTAGTTCTACAGACGTCAATGCCCCGATGTCAAAGAATATTCCGTCGGTCTGCGTTGGTACGGGTGGCGTGACGAACCTCGAACACAGCCTTAAAGAATATTTCGACTCGACCGATATGCACTTAGGTCCCCAGCTAGCACTCCTCGCGACACTCGCGATGGTGGGCTTAAAGGGCACGAAGGGCGCACTCGCCTAAGAGTTCAAAAAAATTGAACGATGAGCGGATTTCTCAATGAGAAGTCCGCTTTTTTTATGGTTTTTGGCCAAAAAAGACCAAAGTTCACTCAACGCGGCAGGGCGACGAAAAGACAACCCTAAAATGTCTTAAGACAAATAGGAAAACTTAAGAATGTTAAAAATCGTGTTTACCCTAAGGTACGTTAAAAAAGAAAAGAAAGAATCGATAAATCCACGAAAAAACTAACTCTTTCAGGGTTTTTTAGAATTGAGATGACAATTTTTGAGTGCTTGACGGTGTCTTTTTAAAAGCCTTAAAGACCTTAAGAAAACCGCCAAATGTTACAAAGGTAAAACCTAATAGGATAGAGTGGCTAATAGAGAAACTTAATCAAAACGAGGATTTTTACAAGGGGCGTTTGCGGGTTTTTGCACCGTTCGAAAAAACTGAACGGTGAGTTCAGCCAAGGTTGAACCCTCTTGGGAAAGGTCGCTAGTAAGTCTATGTCATTCCGTTGGGTGGAAACGACCATTCCATATGGCGTTCAAGGTGAGTTATTAAGCCCTAGGTTTTTGAAGAGTTGTACCTCTAAAGAGGTAGTCTGTTAGCGGAGGGAATGAAGGGATAAAACACGGTATCAAATTTGACTAATTTAGAGCTTAACGCTACTTACAGAGCGAAATATGGGATGTGTGTCAGTTGAAACATGGTGTTTGTTCTAGCTATTTGATCTAGATCAATAGAACAAAGAAAGCTTGCGAAATCAGGATTACTTAAGGAAACAGCTTCGTGCATCATAGTGACGCGGGTTCATTCGATCCCGCATTGACCCCATTACCTTTTCTCGTCTAGGGGAAGGGATATGAAATCTCAGGAGGGTCTTCGGACCTGACAGAGAAACAACCAAAAATCGATGTTGCTCGTCGTGTTGAAGACGACGGCCTCTTCTTCACACGATGGTGCCTTCTCCGCTCTGGGGAACGGAGAAGACAAGACATTAGGAGATAAAAACTATGCAATCCACTACCAGAAAAGCAGCGGCGTCTGTCCTGTTTTGCTCGGTCGCCATGGCTCTCGCCTCTCAGGCTATTGCTGCGGACGCCCCGGGTGTCGGTAACAAGAATGTAAACGCGCTCACGCAGCCGATTTACGCGAATCCGGACGGCGATGAAGCCACGAAGGGCGTTAAGACCCTCCAGGACTACATCGTTCAGGAAAAGGAACTCTGGCAGTTCCTCTTCGACAACCATCCGGTTTTCAAGTACGCTGAAGAAGGTCGCATCAAGGGTGTCTATAAGATTTCCACCCGTGGTTCCGAATTCCTCGGTGAAGGTAATGCTCAGAAGTACACGAAGGCTGCCGGTGCTAAGCCGTCCGCTTCCCAGTATCGTCTGGCTGCCAAGTCCATTCTTGACTATCCGAACAAGTTCGTTGGTCCGGAACGTTGCGGCGAATGCCACGCTGTTCAGTACCAGAAGTGGAAGCGCTCCCGTCATGCTCAGACGATTCGCTTCCCGGGCGAACATCCTGAAGTCGACAACGACCTCAAGAAGAAGCTTTATGGTTCCGACGCCTCCATCCTTCCGGACGGTATCACGCCTGACGTGATCTACGCTACGGTTGGTACGCCGCGTACGAAGTACGGTTACATCGACGGCTATCTCGTCCGTGGTTCCTACCACGTTCGTGACGGTCTTCTCCGTGACGGTACGGGTACGATCGTCGCCGGTGGTAACCAGTTCTCCCGCGGTTGGGCTTCTTGGCTCACCCCGGAACGCTGCGCTGAAATCGCCAAGGTGATCCCTGACTTCCCGACCAAGATGGAAGACTTCGGTGCCTCTGGCTCCCACCAGTGGGGTATGACCTCCTACGGTTCCAAGTTCGAAAAGGAATTCCTCTTCCAGCCGGCTTCCTCCTATTGCGAAGTCTGCCACGCCTTCAAGTTCGACTTTAAGGATAAGAAGGAATTCTTCGCTGCTCTCGGCAACCCGAAGGAACTTCAGAAGCACACCATCTCCAAGGGTATTGCTTGTGAAGAATGCCACGGCGCCGGCGGTCACTTGGTTGGTGCTGAATCCAACGGCTTCCAGACGAACTGCGAACGCTGCCACCAGCGCTCCAACTTCATCCCTGAAGACGTTAACACCGAAGCTGGTCAGGGTAAGATCGAAAACGGTTTCAACGTGAAGACGAAGTCTTCCTGCCCGTCTTGCGGTACGGAAGGTTCCCAGCTCATGATGTCCAAGCATTATGAAAAGGGTATGCGTTGCGTGACCTGCCACGATCCGCACGAAGTCACCTCCAATGACTGGAAGGACTACTACACGAAGCCGAACATCAAGCAGACCTGCCAGGACTGCCACCAGGTTCAGAAGGATGTTGTTGCTCAGACCGATACGCACCAGAAGATGGACTGTATCGACTGCCATATGCCGTTCACGATGTCCTGTGAAAACTTCACGGCCATCCAGCGTCCGGACATGGCCGGCTTTGACGCCGTCCGTCGTTCTCACGTGTTCAACATCAAGGTCGACCCGACCGCTAAGATGATGAACCCGGCTGAAGGTCAGTCTCGCGCTTCCAACTCCAAGGGCTGGCGTATTGCCAAGGACGAAGAAGGTCACGGCTACCTCGACCTTATGTGGACGTGTGCCCGTACGGCTAACGCCGAACCGGCTCTCACGGAAAACAAGGGTTGCCACTCTGCCTTCATGTCCGAGCTCGAAAAGGGTCTCCAGTACACCGACCAGAAGCAGGTCTATGACGAAGTCATGGAATGGCAGAACCCGGTTAAGGATGGTTACAAGGCTGCTCTCGCCGCTCAGGACCGTATCGTTAAGCTCCTCGAAGTCACGAAGCTTGACGCTGCCACGAAGGCTGACGTCCTGATGCTCCTCGACAAGTCCCGCGATATCACGAACGAAATCGCTAAGGACGGTTCTTGGGGTGTCCACGCTCCGAAGTATCTGAAGCAGCGTGCCGAAACGGCTCAGGCTTACCTTGCCAAGGCTCAGTCGATCCTCGACGCAGCCGCCAAGTAAGTAAAAGGCCCGTTTAGCTTCAACCTTAGAATCCCCGATCCCAACCGGGATCGGGGGACCAAATAAGACCAAGAAGGAATTATGAAATCGCATCTGAAACGGTTGGCTTTAGGCTTAAGTCTCGCGACAACGGCGCTTTGCGCTTACGCGGGCGCTGATGGTGAGATTGAACCAGCCCCCGTCTATGACGAAGTGATCAATCAGATTTCGATGCGTGAAGCAGAAATGCTTCACGAGGAAGGCGTTCAGTTTTATGACGTCAACGAAGTTGAACTATGGGCAAAGGGATTTATTCCTGGCGCTATTTTCTTCAACGTCAATGACTGGAAAAAACTGCTTCCCGAGGATAAGAGCACAACCATTGTGTTTTACTGCGTGGATCCACTCTGCACGAGTAGTGAAATGGCAGCTCGAGAAGTGATGAAGCTTGGTTATACGGATGTTCGTCAGATGCCGGAAGGCATCACAGGATGGCGTCGTTCTAACCGTCCCATTGAACTTCCGTAACAGATGTGTGTTTTATCACAAAGATAAGACCGTAATTCACGAACTAATAAGTTGAGATCATTATGTTTACCCTGAAAAAAGTCATTCTCTCTGCCTCGATTGCGCTGTCCATGAGCACCGTGGCATTTGCTCAGGCTCCGCAGACGCAGCTCCAGAAGGAGTCTTACAGTATGGGTGCTACGCTGGGTAACGTGCTGGCAAGTCAGGTTTATCGCCAGACGAACTTGGGCGCCAAGGTCGATATGGACTTTGCCGTCCAGGGCTTCATGGATGCCTTGAAGAATAAGAGCCAGTTGACTGAAGACGACATGTTGAAGATTCTCAACGTGCGCGCCGAACAGCTCAATAAGCTCGAAGAAGCGGCTACTGAAAAAGTGGCCAAGGCCAACGCCGAAAAGTCCAAGGCTTTCCTTGCTGAAAACGCCAAGAAAAAGGGTGTGATTACGCTGAAGTCCGGTTTGCAGTACGAAGTCCTCGCTGAAGGCAAGGGTGAAAAGCCCCGCGTTGAAGACGTAGTGACCGTGAATTATGTGGGTACGTTCATCGATGGCAAGGTGTTTGAAAGCACCTACGAAACGAAGGAACCTGCTCGCTTTGTGATGATGTCCGTGATTCCTGGCATCGCCGAAGGCGTTGCTCTCATGTCCCCGGGCGCCCGTTATCGTTTCACGATTCCGGCCAATCTTGCCTATGGTCATGACGGCGCTGGTCAGATTCCGCCCGAATCTGCCCTTGTCTTCGACTTGCAGCTCGTTAAGGTCGAAAAGGTTGGAGCTCATAAGCAGAGCTTCGGTATGCCTGGTATGGGCATGAAGGGTATGGAAAATCCTCACAAGTGAGGATGACCATTAACCGCATGGAGAACGTGTGATGAACATGCTCGGCGTCCTTTTAGCTGGTGCTGCAATGCTCGTTGTTGCTGTACTGGTCTGCTTTCAGGTCAAAAACCGTGGGCAGAAGGCACATGGGAAAAACATGTTCATCATGGGTTTCGGTGGTGTGCTACTTGTCTCGAGTCTCTGCGTTTATGCCACGTTAGGACGTTGGGGCGATTGGCAAAAGGCTGAGGTAGACCACGATGTGGATTACCTCCTTGCCGCCAAAGTAAACGAGGCACGTCGTCAGGTGACATTTGCCCCTGATAGCGTGTCTGCACAGCGAGAATTCGCGCAGATCAGCCTTGAGGTGGGTCAGTACGAGGACGCTGTGAAGGCGATTGACAAGATGCTGAGTTTGGTCGGTGATCAACCAGACCTCCTTGGTATGAAAGTCTTCGCCCAGTATTACCGAGACGGTCGACAATTCACCCCTGAAACTCGTCTCGTCATTGATCGAGTGTTGACGATGAATCCTCTTGAGGTTCAGACTCGCATGCTCCTCGGTCAGGATGCGTTCCTCAACGGTCGATACGCTGAGGCCATCCAAGAATGGCGAACACTACTCGATGCCGGTGCTGCTCCTGAAAAGGCGCAGGCCCTTAAAAATGCGATTGCCAAAGCCGAAGCTAAGCTGAAGCGGTAAGCAATTTAACCGACAGATTTTCCTAACCCCGGGAAGTCTGTTCATGGAGAACATTGTGAGCGAAAAGATCGACAGGAGAAAATTTCTCGCTGGTGCCGGTGCTAGCTCTCTCGTCCTCGTGTCCCTCGGCGGATGCGGTGCTGGACAGAAGCAGGAGCCCGGTAAGCCTCACTATGGGATGGTCTTTGACCAGAACAAGTGCGTAGGCTGTACCGACTGCAGAATCGCTTGTAACAAGACGAACCACCTCCCCGAAGGTGTCTCTCGTCTGTTGCTCGAACTGGAAAATAGCCAGATCGAAGGTTCGCGCGGTTACGCCGCCGACCGCCGCTACATTCGTGTTTCCTGCCAGCAGTGTCAGGATGCACCGTGTGTGACGGTTTGCCCGACGGGTGCTGCTCATCGCGATCCCAAGACCGGTATTGTGACGATGGATGCTGACAAGTGCGTCGGCTGCAAGTACTGCATCGTCGCTTGCCCGTACAATGCACGATTCATCAATGAGGAAACGAAGGTTGCCGATAACTGCGACTTCTGCCTGCATACGCGTCTCTCTAAGGGAGAACAGCCTGCTTGCGTTGAAGCCTGTAAGTACGACGCCTTGGTGTTCGGTGATCTCAATGATCCGAACGCGTACATCAACAAGCTGCTCGCTGTGAAGGATTCCGTTCGTATTCGTGCGGAACTCGGCACGGAGCCCAGCCTGCGTTACATCCCCATTGTTAAGCAAGGAGTGTAAAGATGGACATTGCCATGAACTTTACACTGGGTTTGAGCCAGGGCGTCGCCTGGCCGTGGCCGATTGCCGTGTACCTGTTCCTCGCAGGTATTTCCGGTGGCGCCGTTGCTGTGACGCTTCTTCTTAACTTGTACCGTAAGCAGACGGCTGTTAACACGCCGCTTCTCAAGGCCGCTAGTCTCACCGGCCTCGTGACGATTCTGCTCGGTATGGTGTGCCTGGTTCTCGACTTGACGAATCCGCTGGTCTTCTGGCGTATTCTCATTTACTACAACCTGACTTCCGTGATGAGCATCGGTGTTATAGCGCTTCTGTTCTATATCCCGCTCGTCTTCGTGTTGACGCTCGTTGCTTTCCGTAAGGAAATCAAGAGCTGCGGCGCGTTGGCCTGGCTCGACGGTATCGTTGGCGTGTTTGACTCGATGCGCGGTGCTTTGCACTGGATCGTTTTGATCCTCGCGGTCACGATCTGTGCCTACACGGGCTTCTTGATCTCCGTCCTCGTCCGTTTCCCGCTCATCAACACGGCTGTGTTGCCGGCGCTCTTCGTGGCGTCTGGTCTCTCCGCTGGTGCTGCCGCTGCCAAGATCATGGCTGTTGGTTGCTTCGGTGAAGATCACCACAGTGCTGACATGAAGCTCTTGCACGGTGCTGAATGGCCCATCATGGCCGCTGAAGCCCTCTGCATCTTCATGATCGCTGTCTCCCTGATCTGCGGTAACGCCGCTGCTCAGGCTGCTGTTGAGGCTTTTGTCTCTGGCACGTGGTCTACCGTGTTCTGGGTCGGTGTGGTTGGTGTTGGCTTTGTGATGCCTGTGTTGCTCAATTTCGTGAAGTCTTCTGCGGGTCTCTATCTCGCTGGCTTCTGCAGCATCATCGGTATGCTCTGCCTGCGTCACTTCATCCTGTACGCCGGTCAGCTCTTCGGTCTCTAATCTCTTTGCGAGACTTCTGATCGAAGTGTGCTGAGCACATGAAAAAGATTCACTAGGTTGCTTCGCTCGTTTCGGACGGGGCAACCAGTGAATCCAAAACAAAAATAATCAAACACTGTGCCCGTTAAGGGCAATTTTTTTATCCGAAATTTGTTCAGATTTACTGAACACGATGTTCAGTTTTTCTGAACGAATAAAATAAGTTAGAAATCATCTGACAGAGGAGAGTGCAATGACGATGTTGAAGAAAGTCGCAATGGTGGCCACTGTGGGCGCGTTTGCGTTCATGCTCGGTGGTTGTGGTGATGAAGCCGCCCAAAAGACGTATCCTCCCGTCCCCTTTGAAAAACACGATCGCTGCCATCTCTGTGGCATGGTCATTGCACACTATGAAGGTCCTAAGGCTGAGGTGATTATTAAGGGCGCTGAAGATACACCGCTTAAATTCTGCGCCGGGCGTGACGCGTTTACCTATGCGCTACAGCCTGAAAACAAGCGTCGTTTGTTGGCGTTTTATATTCATGACTTGGCGAAGACTGATTGGAATACGCCTGACGACAAATATTTGATTGCTGCTGATCAGGCGATGTATGTCTATGGTCACCGTCGCGAAGGTGTGATGGGCGATGAACCTGCTGCATTTTCGGATAAGGCAGCCGCCGAAAAGTTTATGAAAGAGTGGGGTGGCAAACTCTATCAGTACAAAGACATCACGCTTGATTTGCTCGACTAAGGGAGCGGCGTATGTTGACTTCCCTCTCTAAAGGGATGCGTCTATCGGTGGTGTCAGTCTTCTTGGCGTGTTTGGCGATGTCATCGCTTGCCGCAGACTATGTGGTGGATTCGCCCGAGTCGTTTGAAGATGCGTTTATTGATGTCGAAGATGGTGACACCATCACGATCAAAAAAGGCGTTTATATCCCTGAAGAACCGATTGAAATCTTTGCCCGTGGCATTACGATTCGCGGTGAAGAAGGTGCTGTGATTGATGCAGGGGGCGAAGGCTCAGGCATCATCATTCGAGTGCCACGCGTGCGTGTAGAAAACCTCACGATTCGCAATTACGGGGGTGACCTCTATAACCGAGACGCCGGCGTCAAAGTCGCTGACGGGGCAGACAACGTAGTGCTTAAAGGCCTGACACTAAAGGGCCCTGGTTTTGGCGTGCGTGCTGACCGACTGAGTGACCTCACGATTGAAAACTGCCGCATTGAAGGTGACCAAAAGCGCCATGTGTTAGACCGTGGTGATGGGGTCTTTTTGAATTATGTGAAGTCGGCTGACCTTCATAACAACCATTTGCGTAATGTGCGCGACGGGTTTTATTTTGAAAACGTCGATCGTGCGCGATCGAATGGCAACTTCTTTACGGGTGCTCAGTACGGGATTCACTATATGTATACCCGTGACTGCAGTGCTGACAATAACCGCGCCATGGGTGTGCGCGGCGGCTATGCGCTGATGAGTTGCGAAACGGTGACGCTCACCAATAGCTACAGCGCGCGCAATATTGAATTTGGCATTTTGCTGAACGTTGCGGATCGTTGTTTTGTCAAAGATAACATCGTCGAAGGGGTGCATAACCCCAAAGGTCGCGCAGCGCTCGATAACGAAGGCAAAGGCATCTTTATTTATGGCCCTGGTAAAAACCGCATCACGCAAAACTATATCGCCAATAGCGATATCGGGATTGGCGTGGCGTTAGGTGGCGAAGGCAACGTCCTTTGGAATAACGCCTTTGTTGATAACCAAATTCAGGTGCGCTATGTCGGCGAAAAGCCTTTGGAATGGAGCCACGAAGGGCGCGGCAACTTCTGGAGTACTTATCTAGGTTGGGACCTTGATCATGATGGGATTGGGGACCGTGCTTATCAACCCAACGATAGCCTTGATCGAATTTTTTGGATCTACCCAGAAGCGCGTTTCTTGATGGATAGCCCTGTGACAGCTTTGTTGCGGTGGCTTGCGAACCAATTTGAAATTGACCGCGGTAAAGGGGTGACGGATTCACATCCGTTGATGACGTCACCGATCGTGCCTCCTTCTGACGAGAAAAAATGATGAGTGTGATCGATTGTAAGCATTTGGTTTTCTGCCGCGGTGCGAAAACGGTTTTGAACGATGTGTCCTTTGAATTGTCTGAAGGACGTTTATTGGGTTTGATTGGCCACAACGGGGCAGGCAAGTCCACGTTGATCAAGTTGATCTTGGGATTATTGAAACCCAAGGCTGGCGAATTGATGGTTTTGGGTGGTGCACCAGGCGCTTCGCCTTTAGATATCGGTTATTTGCCAGAAAACGTGAGTTTTTATGACGCAATGACCGTTGAAGAGCATCTCAACTATTTTGCGGGTCTCAAAGGTGTTTCGAAGGGGCGCATCAATGAGCTCGTTGACGAATTAGGTTTGGGCGTTGTTTTGAGACAACGTTTGGGGCAATGTTCTAAAGGCCAACGTCAGCGTTTAGGGTTAGCGCAAGCGCTTTTGACGCGCCCACGTCTTTTGATGCTTGACGAACCGACCGTGGGGTTAGATCCAGCGGCGTCGTCTCTGATGTATAAAGAGCTCTCCGCTTTGCGTGACGCGGGGTGTGCCGTGGTTGTGTGTACCCATGAATTGGCGTTGGTCGAACCCTATCTTGATCAGGTGTTACTCTTGGCTGCGGGCGAATGCCGTGGCGAAGGGACGCTTGAAGAGTTACGAAGCCAAGCGAAATTGCCAGCCTTGATTAGCCACATTCATAATCCTGAGGCCTTTAAGGATCCGCTTTTACAAAAGTGGGTACGGGGTCACCGATTGGCCGTGCCTGAGACTGAAGTCTCGAATGCGGTTAAATGCTTGACGTCTCAATATGGGGTCTATGACTTCCAGTTACGTAAAGCCGACCTTGGCATGATCTTTCAGCACTTCGTGTTGAATGTGCCTGTGAATGAGCTCTAAGGAGAATGGGTATGACGAATCATCAGACCATTGGCACAGGACGCTCGATCAGTGCCATAGAAACCATCCTCATTGTCGCGGGCAAAGAGCTTCGTGACTGTTTGCGTAGCCGCTGGTTGGTGTTTGGCTCTGCGCTATTTGCGATTTTAGGCTTGGCCGTCTTTTTTGGCACGGCAGCGATTGGGGGGACGTTGCAGTATCAACCGCTACCGAGCGTCATGAATTCGCTCCTTAGCTTGACGGTTTTTTTGTTGCCGTTATTAGCGTTGTTGCTTGCTTATGACGCCTTTGTGGGTGAAGCTGAGTCGGGCACATTGCTTTTGATGCTCACCTATCCACTTTCGCGTTTGCAGTGGTTGACTGGCAAAGCCATGGGGCAAGGGGCTGCCTTGTTACTCGTTTTAGTGATTGGTTTTGCCGTGTTGCCGATCGTGCAAGCAACGCTTGACGTACCGTATGACATTAGTGCGCTCATTATGTCGCTAGGGGTGCTCATTTCGAGTGGGTGGCTCTTGGGGCTCATCTTTATGCTGATTGCTTATTGGGTGAGTTTGTCCGTACGTCACAAGGCGCAGGCGTTGGCACTTTTATTAGTCGTTTGGTTTGTGGCTGTTCTTCTTTACGACTTAGGACTCTTGGTGGTGAGTGTGGCGGGCGCTGATGTGCTTGGGCGCGAAACATTGACGGCCTTAATGTTGGCGAATCCAGCGAGTGTCTTTAGATTACTTAATCAGTCGGTGATTGGGGTGTTGTCTTTTAGTGTCCCGTCACCCGTGATACTGGTTGGTGTTCTCTTAGGGTGGATCGTGGTTCTCTTTGGGATTTGCGCTTTCACGTTGGGACGTCGTCGGCTTTAAAAAAGCTTGAATTTGATATTTGTCTTAAGCTAAATGACTGGGTCAGTGCGGTAAAGTAGCGCTGACCCAATAGAATCCAAGGACCCCAAAGTGATTCCTGAACTCGGCCACTTTTTGCTCATTATTGCCACAATGACTGCTTTGCTTGCCCCAGCGGCAGTCTTTTATGGTGTGCGTACGTCATCGCAGTATTATCGTGACTTTAGTCAGCCCGCGGCTTTATTAACGGCCTTGTCCCTCATCGGGGCAACGGCGGCGTTGGTTTGGTCGTTTGTGACCAATGACTTTTCGGTGGTCTATGTGGCTAACCACTCGAACACCAAGCTTGAGACCGTCTATAAGGTTGCAGCGCTCTGGGGTAGCCATGAGGGCTCGATGCTCCTTTGGATTTTGTTGATGGCATTGGGCACAGCCTTCGCAGGGTTTTTGCGTTGTGACGATCCAGTCTTTAAAGCGCGTCTTCAAGGCTTGATGCTGATTGTCATTGCGGGCTTTAGTTTCTTTTTGCTGCTGACCTCAAACCCCTTTTTGCGTCATTTGCCGATGATGCCGCCTGAAGGTCGTGACTTAAATCCTGTGTTGCAGGACATTGGGATGATTCTTCATCCTCCTGTCCTATTTATGGGGTATTCAGGGTTAGCGCTCATGTTTGCCGCTATGGCGGCGTTACTCTTATCGGGCAAGTGGACCAAGGCTGCTGTTGACTTTACGACTAAGATTGCAATCGTAGCGTGGGCTTTCTTGACCGCTGGCAATATGCTGGGGTCTTGGTGGGCTTATAACGAACTCGGTTGGGGTGGCTGGTGGTTCTGGGATCCCGTTGAAAATGCGTCCTTTATTCCTTGGTTAACGACGACCGCGTTATTGCACGCCTTGATTCAAACGCGCCGGCGCGTTCAGTTACGTCGCTTGACCGTCTTTTTGACGCTGGTTGGCTTTGCACTTTGTCTTTTGGGAACCTTCTTGGTGCGCTCGGGTGCCATGCAGTCTGTGCATGCCTTTGCGACGGATCCCACGCGTGGCATTGCGTTGCAGATTCTGGCTTTGGTGCTCTTAGTGCCGGCGGCCTTTCTTTATGCAGCGCGTATTGAACCAGTCTGCGCCGATAAAGAATGTCCCGTGACGCGTGACGACGCCTTGATGACAGGCGCAGTGTTCTTACTGGTCGCCGCCGCCTTTGCGGTGCTTTTTGGGACCATCTATCCGCTCATTTATGAAGTCTTTGCGGGTCGCACGTTGACCGTTGGGGCGCCGTACTTTAATAGCTTTTTTGCGCCGATGGCCTTGATGGCGGCTGCAATGGCAGGTGCTGCGCAATTAGGATTCAAGTCGTGGATTCGCTGGGTTGTTTCTGGTGTGTTGAGTCTGGGTGTCGCGGCAGCGGTGACCTTCACCACCAAACCCTTGGATGCCGTGATGACCTTTGCATCGATTGCGGCAGCCACTTGGTTGATCACGAGCTCTATTTTGCATTGCGTGCCACTGAAAGCCCGTCAGATGAGTGTGGCCGCTTTGATGGCGCATGTTGGGATGGCGGTTAGCATCATTGGGGCGGTCGGCGTTCAGCAGTACGAAAGTGAAGCCTTGGTGCGTATGGGGCCGGGCTTAGGGCGTCAGGTTGACAATGTGATTTTTGTCTATACCGAAACGCGCAACGTCAATAACCATTCTTATTACGCCAAGCAAGGGGTGATCGAAGTCCTCGACGCAAAGGATGAATCACTGATCACCATTTTGCGTCCAGAAAGACAAACCTTCGTCGCCAATGGTATGCAGATGTCTGCGGCAGGGATCGATCACGGCTTCTTGCGTGACTACTACGTCTCGATGGGGAATCCTTTGTCTGACAACGAATGGCTTGTGCGTCTCTCAATTAAACCCTTGGCCGGTTGGATTTGGGCGGGCGGCCTCATCATGATTTTGAGTGCCCTTTGGATGCTGATTAGCCGTCGCCGTCTTGGCCAAAAAGGAGAAGCGTTGTGAAATTTATTCGAACTTCGTTGATGCTTGTGACGACCGCTTTGTTAGCAACGTCCGTTTATGCTGGTGAACCGCTTAAAGGGGCTGCTTTACGTGACGAAGCGATCAGTATCACCAAGGTTTTGCGTTGTCCTGTGTCGCCTAATCTGACGCTTTATGACTCTGAAAGTCAGATTGCAAGCGAATTGAAAGGGGTGATTTATGAAAAGCTCCGTGAAGGCCAAACGCGCGAACAGATTTTTGACTTCATGGTTGAGCGCTATGGCGAACAGATTCGCTATGAACCCGACATGAATGCGGGTACCGCGGCTTTATGGGCTGCCCCCTGGGTGGCCTTAGCTGTGGGTGGCATTTTGCTTTTATTGCGTATTCGCCGTCGTAAGCCGCAGGCCTAACTGATTTTTTGTAAGGAAGAGATTCAATGTTCAAGAAAGCCCTGATTGCCCTTAGTCTTTGTATGGGTCTTCAAAGCGCTATAGCTGCCTTGCCGCCCTTTAATCAAAAGTATGAAGCTAATGGTAAGCCGATTGCCGAAAAGCCTTTAGTGGCACGTGACTTTATTGAATTCCGTACGACGCGTGGTTTCGTGACGGATGGCTTTAAGACGCTCGATGGTCAACCGATGTCTTTAGAGCAGTTCAAGGGCAAACTCGTTGTGGTGGATGTGTGGGCTTCTTGGAGTGAGTCGTGCTTACGCAATATTCCGAACCAACTTTTGCTTCAAAAGCGTTTCAATAAAGAAGGTAGCAAGGTTCAGATCATTTCGATTGCTTTAGATACCAAGCCTAAGCGCCTCAAGAAGTTCATGCAAAAGCATAATGCCACGGAACTTTTGACCTGGTATGACCCTGACAAGACCCTTTATGCCCATTTGCCGGTTGACGTGACGCCAAGCACCTTTGTGCTTGATGGTAATGGTCACTTGGTGGGATTTGTGCGTGGCTATATCGACTGGGCAGATCCTGCGGTGCCAGCTTACTTTGAAAAGTTGGCTGAAAAGTACGCTGATCGTTCGAAGAAGGTGGCAAAGTAACCTTGATTGCATATGAGCGGCGAGAGGATGTTTTGACATCGAAAATGTTGTCGAATCTGCTGTAAAAGCGATCTTTCGGAAAGGCGACTATATAAATTTGATATAGTTGCTAGTGAGAAAGAGTTTGACTGTCGATCGTTTTTTGGCATCAAAAAGCTTGACTAAAGCTACTTCTTTTTTATTGTGTGAAGTAGAGAGTTTGTGGCTTTTTAGTGTCACTTTTACTTGTCAAATCTAAATGTACCGGCAGTCTGACAGTCCATTGTTTTATACGAAAGATTCCCATGTCACTGAAAAAAATTGCTCTCGCTAGTCTTGCGATCGCTGCGGCGCTTAGTATGACGGCTTGTGGTCATATCCAGAAAGAAATTTCTTCCGAAGAAATGATGCTTGATAAGGCCGAGTTTGCTACTGGTATTTCTGCCAAGAATTTAAAAATTGTTGAAGGCTCTGTGTCTGGTTCGCTTGATGCCGTGAATTACAAAGTGAAGGCTCGTAACGGCCAGGTCTATCGTTGCTACTTCACATCGGCGATTGCTATTACGTCCGATGCGCTTTGTACGCCGATTGATGCGACAGGCAAGGCCTTTAGACAGCAGAAAAAGAAGGATGCCAAGGAAGGGCGTTGCAACGAATTGCTTCGTGCCGCAGGTCGTTGCTAATGACGTAATCGAGCAGTGTGCCGTGTAGCTATGGTTTGGTGACTGATACATTGCCAAAGCACTTAAACCCTGTCAAACGTCGGTGTTTGGCAGGGTTTATCATACCTGGCGCCCTATGTAAGAGCCTATCTCAGAAGGGAGGTGTGGCTCTTATTTCTGATATAGGCGATAGAGAGCGGTACGCCATGAAATGGCGTACCTAAGTCTGAGCGTGCTCAATTAAAATTTATGCACTAAGCCAGATGTGACTTCAATGGTCTTATTTTCAAAGTCCACTTGCTTACTCTTGCCGTCACGATAGCGATAGCCTGTACCTGCGTAGAGAGACGTACGCTTAGAAATGTTATAGGTGTAGCCTACACCGAAGTCGTAAGCATAGATATCGCGATGGTCATTATCAACATAGATCTTGCCATCCATGTAGCCTGCGCTCACGAGTAATTGGCCGCCCATCAACGGGGACTTCGTGCCGACCGTCAAGCCCCAGCCATCGGCTTGGTTCACTGGACGATTCAGATTATTACTGGTCGTCATGCCGGCCACGTCGACAGCATTCTTAAAGTACTGCGTTGCGATATAAGCTTTGACGGCGCCAAAATTGTAGGAACCCGCTAAGTTCAGCGTGTAGGCATCTTTGACTTCATCGTGATGTGGATTGTCTTTTATCGTCAAGCCGGCCGACTTCTTATTGGTGTGGTCGACGGCAGCAACTAATTCAAGGGGACCGGCCACGTACTGTGCACCCACTGCAGCATAACGGTTGGCCTTGGCGGTGTTTTCTGCTGTCTGTTCGCCCATGCCGTACTGCGCATAAACGGTCAAGCCACCAACGGTCGGAGAGACATAACCGAGGACGTTATCCAGGATGCCAATTTGATTAGCAAAGACACGGGAGTGACTTCCGATAACCGTAGCCCAGCCATTGCCAAACGGGTTAGCGGCCTTGGCATAAAAGCCCATCGAACCAACGCCAGAGAGCATCGTGGAGATGCGACCCGCACGGAACGTACCGAAGCTCGTCTTCACATAAGCAGAGGATTCACGGTCAAAGAGGCGGCCCTCTTTAGCGCCAATAAGCATACCGGTATCAGCATCAAAGCCGTTTTCGAGCAAGAAGCCGACTTCTAAGCCGTTACCGAGATCTTCAGAACCTTTGAGACCAAACCGGGACTTGGCAGAGTTACCGCTCTGAAGGGCAAAGCTATGGCCCTTCTTATCCTTGATCTCGCCGTTATGGGTCAAGTCCGTTGTATCGCTCTTATAGACGAGTCCCATATCGACAATACCATAGAGGTTCACTTGAGCAGCCTGGCTGAGGGCTGGGATGGCTGCAAGCATCGAAATAATCAGTACATTCTTTTTCATTGAATAACTCAATAATGATTGTTTATAACGGTAACATTAAACCATTAAATGCTTTTGTAAAAATATTTGAATGGTCTATCGGTTTTACTTGATATGAAATAATGTGTTAGGAAGTGGGCTGCTATTTTATTCGTATTTAAAAATATTCAAAAGTACTTGTTGATATACGCAATGGAATAGCTTCTAACAGAGTTTAAAAACTCATTGTTGTTAAATTGAGTTAGATAACTACGCCAAAAGGCTGATGTTTGACTCATCAAAGGACTTAGGTCGATATTTTACGACATTAAGATATATTTAGAAAAACCTGTGCACACAAAAGTGAATGTTTGTGGCGAACTGATTGAGTTGTCTTTTTGTGTCAAATCTGAGTACTGATGCCGAGGTTTGGGTTGAGCTGTTGACTTTTCGATGACAAAGATCATCGATAGTAAGCAACAATATAAAGACAATGGCGTGGACTACTTCCAGCCTAGGCTCGTGCTTATGACAGACGGCAAGCCCAAAGTTACGAAGCGCTAGCTGAAGTAGAGCGTCGCGCTTTGTTAGGTTTAGCCGAGCACGGGCGTGAGATTCGTTTTGCGCGTTACGAGCAGATCATGCGTTTACTCAACGATGCCGCTGACGACGGCTTATCGGTCTCATCGCTCGCTCGGACGCTAGGCATCAAAGAAAAGCATCTCGATAAGCATTTGCAGACACTCATCGGCAAAGGTCTTGTCGTGAAGCGTGGGCGTAGTGTCTTTTGCGCCATACGTTAAGCGACCGCCACGCTACCAATCAGAGTAGGGTAAAGAAGAAGGACTTGATGCCAAAAGCGTCAAGTCCTTCGAGGTCGTTGGCATTGTCCCCTACCAAAAACCTATGCAAACAGCGTAATCAAATCAGCGATCAAAGTGGTTCTATTTGATCAGTATTTACGCAAAGTTTAAAGTGGCGGACGTTGCGTAACTGAATGTGAGTTTTGTCGCGCTTGGTTGCCTTGCTGGCACGGTGTTGGTAGCTTCGCCGCAAAGGAAAATCCCAGAAAGCCTAGACTCTCTGGGATTTGTTTAGGACGCGCTAAAGATGCTCTTAGAAGTCTACCCGCATGGTGGCTTCAAGGGCGTGGTTCTGGCGACCAGCATCACCTGCCGAGAGGCTATAGCTCATACCCAAGTTGAGGTTCTTGTAGGTAGACATGTAGCCAAGTTTCAAATCACCCACGAAGTCACCGGCAACTGCGTAGTCGATGTTGTCGGTGGTCTTTGAACCTTTGAGCGTATAGCTCGATTCAGTATCACCAAATCGGCCACGCAAGGTGACATCAGCGTAAGGTTGAACCGTGAAGTTCTGGAACATAAAGCTCGGCGTCTTGATGGCCACACCAACAGGCACTTCATAGATCATCGCTTTGTCTTCGTTCACGGTGAAGAGCTTCTGCTTACCCAAATCAATCGTGTAGTTGTCAAGATCTACAGACGTGATGCGGGCACCAACGTGCGGTGTAAAGATCATGCCACCAAAGTCAAAGTTACGCTCTGCTCGGATACCTGCGGACAAAGCCGTAGCCTTGACATCAGTAGAGAGCGATTGATTCTGGATTGTTGCCTGCGTTTCGCCATCCGTCTGGATATAAGAGAACGTTCCGATCAAGTAGGTTTCGCCATAGGACTTGGCGGCCCACAAGTGTGCAGCCTTGCTCTTAAGCTTAGTAGAAACAGGCAATACGGTGCCTTCACTATCAGCATCACCACTCTGGTAAGAAGCAGCGAGACCGAAGGTCCAATCGCCACGATGAATGTCATAACCACCCATGAGGCCATAAGCATCTAACGAGTAGCCATACGACGTAACGCCCATAGCAAGGTCATCGGTCTTCATGCGTGAGCCCATTGGCTGAACCCACCAGCCACCCATGTTGTGCGGCATCGTGGACGCGTGGTGTTCAATCTGGTCAGCCGTGTAGCCCGCAAAGTCAACCGACATCGCCTTGACACCAGAAATGACACCAAGACCTGTAGCAGTATTAATCGCGTTACTTACATCGGCCAATGAAGATCCATTGTGAAGGAGACTATTCACAAAAAGCAGGTCATCGGCGGAGGTGCGGTCACCCTTAAAGATGTTAGACACAAGGTTTTGCGCATTCACATCAAGACCAGAACCCTTGACAGAGTCAGAGCCTACAAGGACGGTTACGTTACCGTTTTCGTCAACTTCGAGTTTCAATTCAGCGCCAGGCTTCTTGAGCTGTTCGGCCCACATGCCAGCGGCCGTCAGCTTGTTGCCTTCGGTCATAAACGCGTTCTTGTCAACGCTACCCTTGCCATCAAAGTTTTCAAATAGTTGATAACGGCCCCAAGACAGATTGGATGCTTCGACGTTTACCTTCGAACCTTGCGTAACAGTCAACTTACCCTGATGACCATCAGCGACGAAGAGGGCGTTCTTATTCATCTTGGCCGCGTCAAACTGCAACGTGGTCGTACCTGTAAAGGTTAGTGAGGCACCATCGTGCTTTGTGGTGTTATTGGTTTCTTTACCACCAAACGTCACCTTCGCAGACTCGCCTAATGTAATTCGAGCACCAACCTCTAAGAGGAGATGAGTAGACTCTAAGGGCTTATCTTTGTTGGTTATGAAATCAGCCATGTTGTGCTGAACATTCAGACCAACATAACCTTTCTGAGCAATCAAAGTGCCATCAACTTTTTTAACATCGTGCGCAATGAGCTTAGACCATGAATCGTCGATATTGAGCTTGCCCGTGGCTAAGTTCAAGGAGCCAACTTCCACGCGAGAGCCACCGGTAATGTTGAGCGTATGAGAGCCAAGATTGTCAAATTTTTCTGTGACGGCAATCTGATCCTTATTTTCTGGCTTTGTATTGGCGTCAGCCTTAGTGGTTGAGAGCTTCGAATAGTCTCCGGTCAGTTCTGCTTCTTTAGCAACAAAATTCAGCTCTTTAATATAAAGGTCAGTGCTCGTGAATGTGTGGTTAGCATTGACTGCGCCAATAGAACCGACGCCGAACTTGTTTGAATGAGCATCCATTTTCTTATCAAACTCATCCATGAACTTTTTCTGTTCTTCTGGCTTTAAGCTCGAGACCCACATCATTAAGTTGACATTGAAGTCGGAGCCTGTCCAGTTGTCGAGACCTTCAGGTCCTTTCAATTGTTGATCTTTGATTGTCTTCTTAATGTCATCGATCACTGTTTTGGTATCGATTTTGTAGTTCAACTTTATGTTTGAAGAGACAAAGTTCAAACGATCCATTTCAATGGAAGCATGGTACTTTTCGCGGGAATCTTTGTCTTCAAACTTGTTAGATCTCAAATACAACTTCGCATTTGTGCCAACGGTCATTGAGCCGAGCTTATGATTGGTTGCAGTCCACTCACTCTTGGCAGAGTCAGTAGAATTTTGAGTCCAATTTGCTCGGAATTCTCTGATATCAACGTTACCCTGGCCGTAGTCTTTACGAGCAACTTTACCTTGGTCATTCAATTCAAACTCAGCGGCAGACCCCAAATTCAAAGAGGCGCCTGGAGCGAGTTTGACTCCGTGCATGTCTCCACCATTGAACCTGAACTTGACCCCTTGTTCAAAGGACTTCAGGGTCAGAGTATCTTTAATGCCAAATTCAGCCTTGCTATTCGCGTTTTGTACATAGTCGCCAAGGTGCTTATTCTTTCCAGTCACCTTATCAATCGTTAATTCATTGGTATTGACAGTACCCTTACCACGTGAATTTCTCTCAAACGGGTACACTCGGCGCTCAGAACTAGCGTGAATATTT
>Mack_p2__coassemble_591_pt1 | contig 51908 bp, 39 predicted proteins | sample Mack_p2__metabat2_high_PE_008 | metagenome-assembled genome bin Mack_p2 | reverse complement strand
TCATGCAAAGCTTTACGCAGTCTGCTGCTCAGTCGATTGACCCCACCTATACGGTGAACGTTCTTTGTAACTACTTCTACGCTTTGGGTGGTACCTTCTTCGTGATTGCTGCTTGTTGGTACGTCACGGACAAGATTGTTGAACCGCGTCTTTGGGCAACGATGCCGCTCGATAAGGGGCTTGAAAAGGATCCAGACCTTCAGATCACCCCGATTACAGATCTTGAAAACAAGGCTTACCGTCGCGCCGGCCTCGTCTTCTTGGGCCTTGGCGTTTTGCTCTTTGCGCTCTGCTTCCCTGAAAACTCCATGCTTCGTGCGCCTGATGGCTCTTTAACGAGCCCGAAGGCACCGGTCATGCAGGCCATCGTTCCATTACTCTTCATCTTCTTTGCGTTGCCTGGCATCGTCTACGGCTACACAGCTGGCACCTTTAAGTCCTCCACCGATGTGATCCATTCGATGGAAGAAATCATGAAGATGTTGCTCGGCTTTATGGTCTTTGCCTTCTTTGCCGCACAATTCCTTTATGTGTTTGGTAAGTCCAACATTGGTACGTTGATGGCTATCTCTGGTGCTCAGTTCCTGAAAGAACTTGGCATGCCTTCGACGATTTCGCTCTTAGGTATCATCATCTTCACGGGCTTCTTGAATCTCTTGATCACGTCTGCCACCTCGAAGTGGGCCATTCTTTCCACGATTTTCGTCCCTATGCTCATGCTTTTGGGTATCTCGCCGGAACTCACGCAGGCCGCTTTCCGTGTGTCTGACTCTGCCGTGAACGTCTGTACACCGATGTTCCCCTTCTATCCGCTCTTGATCATGTACTGCCAGAAGTACTGTAAGAAGGCTGGTGTGGGTACGTTGAGCTCTATGATGTTGCCTTACACGTTTGCGTTGCTCATCGTCTTGACGGCCGTGCTTTACGCTTACTGGGGTCTTGGCCTTCCGATCGGTTTCGATTCTGGCTACGTCTATCCCCCCGTTAAATAATTCACTACTTTAAGTGTTCCCCGTTAATGTCATTCTTAGCTGCCATTAACGGGGTTTCGTTTATGTAAAAGGACATCCAACATGACTATGCCTTACGTTAAAGAATTGCAGGAACGTTTCCTCCGATATGTTGCTGTAAGCTCTGAAAGTGATGCCAACGCTAGCGTTGTACCGAGCTCCGAAGGTCAGCGCGACCTCGCCAAACTTCTTCAAGAAGAATTACGCGAAATGGGATTGGTCGAGATTGAACTCAATGAACATGCCATTCTCACGGCTCGCTTACCAGGCAACGTTGACAATGCGCCTACCATTGGTTTTGTTTGCCACTTGGATACAGTTCCAGTCAATCTTTCTCCTAACGTCAAAGCGCAAGTCCTTCACTATGAAGGCGGTGACGTCTGCTTGAATGCCGCTGAAGACATTTGGATTCGCTTGAGCGAACATCCTGAGCTTGCTGACTATGCTGGCCAGGACATCGTCTTTACAGATGGCACGAGCGTGCTTGGAGCTGACAATAAGGCCGCCATTGCGAACGTCATGACCATGCTCTCGATCATGACTCATGAGAACCGTCCGCACGGCGACATTCGTGTGGCTTTTGTGCCTGACGAAGAAATTGGTCTTTGTGGTTCTAAGTTGATGGATCTTGATAAGTTCAAGGTTGACTTTGCTTACACGATCGACTGCTGCGCCTTAGGCGAAGTTGTTTATGAAACGTTTAACGCTGGCTCGGTCTTCATCGACATCAAGGGCGTGACGGCGCATCCGATGAGTGCTAAAGGCGTGTTGGTAAATCCTTTGCTCGTTGCAACAGATCTCATCAACCGCTTTGATCGTCAACAGACACCAGAATGCACCGAAGGCAAAGAAGGCTACTGGTGGTTCACGGACTGCGAAGCCAACGCCTCTGCTTGTCACCTCAAGATGAATATTCGCGACTTCGACCGCAAGAACTACGAAGCCCGTAAGGCCTATGTGCTTGAAGCCGTTGAAGCCATTCGTGCACAGTATCCTCGCGCCAAGATCGACGTGAAGCTCGTCGACGTCTACAACAACATCATTGATAGCTTAGGCGATGATCGTTGGCCGATCGATCTCATCTATCAGGCGGCTGATTTGATTAACGTAAAGCCTAATACCATCGCCATGCGTGGCGGTACAGACGGCTCTGCACTCTCGGTGAAAGGTTTATTGACGCCGAACTACTTCACTGGGGCACATAACTTCCATAGCTATGCTGAATTCTTGCCACTTCCGAGCCTTCACAAGAGCCTCGAAATGACGCTCACGATTTTGGATCTTGCAACTAAAGGCAAATAATCTAGGGGCTATACTCAATTTAGGTCGCTAGCATTTTCATGCGAGCGACCTTTTTCTTATTTGAAATTTTGCGAAAATAAAAGAATTGAACAAACGCTTTTCAAATAAAGGATTTCCTCATGGCCAAAGAAATTGAACGGAAGTTTCTTGTAGTTGGCTCGACTTGGCGAACACTTGCCCAAGGCACTCGCTATCGGCAAGGCTATTTAAATAGCGACAAAGCACGTACCGTTCGAATTCGTACCGTGGGTGACCAAGCCTTTCTTACGATCAAAGGCCCGACAATAGGCGTGACACGCACAGAGTTTGAGTACCCGATTCCCTACGACGACTGTGTCACGATGCTCAACGACCTTGCTGAACAACCGGTCATTGACAAAATCCGCTACAAGATTCCTGTGGATGGACTGATTTGGGAAGTAGATGAGTTTTTAGGCGTGAACGAAGGCCTCATCGTCGCAGAAGTCGAACTCACATCTGAAGATCAAGCATTTGAAAAACCTGATTGGGTGGGTGAAGAAGTCTCTGGGGACGTGCGTTACTACAATTCGTCTTTGATTAAAGCACCGTACACAACTTGGAAAGCCTAATGACGCCCACGAGACCGCCTCACGCCGAATTTCGTGTGTTTCTGCCAGGGCTACTTCCACACCTTCAGAAGCGCCTACCAGAAATGGTTTTAGCGACAAAGTCCGCTCACGAAACCACGCAAGACCTCTATATTTTGTCGAATCAAGATCACGTGCATAACGTCAAGATTCGGCAAGATCACCTCAAAATGAAGAAGTGGCTCGGTCAGACACCCGAAGGCTTTGATATCTATCAGCCGTCCAACAAGTTTGCGTTTCCCGTGAGTCAATCCCACGTCCAAGAAATATTGTCAACCCTAGGTCTGACGATCCCATTGGAAGCATCTTGCTACGACAAAGAGACGTTTTTGGCTTTACTCGAAACGCACGACACTTTACGAACTCGTCAAGTCCTAAAAACTCGACACAAGTTCATGCTTGACGGCACGATGTGCGAGTACGCCGCGATTCAATTGGAAAACCGAACAATCGACAGTTTTTGCTGCGAAAGCACTGATCCGAAAGCGGTCGCTAAAGTCATCCATCAATTAGGACTCACCTTTGCCCTCAACACCAACTATGTTGAAGCATTAAAGACGTTATGAACATAAAATGATCATCCAATGAAAAAAGCCCGCAGTTTGCTCGCGGGCTTTCTTCGTTTTCGTCTACCGTCTAGGCGCAATTAACCGCCATAAGGCTTCCATTCACCGCCATTCAAGCGGACATACTCACGATCTTTGTACTTAAGAACCTGAGCCTGACCGTTTTCAGAGACAGGATTGGTCTGCGGAAGATCCTTCACCAGATCTTCGAGCGGCACAGATCCACCCTGCTTGCCAAAGTAGTCCGTTTCAAGCGTCTTACCGATCAAACTCGTGAGTGCCAAGTAACTCGTATTACCCGTCACATGAATCGGTTCGGCAGGCAAATCCTTCAAACCAAAGAACTTCACCATCGTTGGGACCTGCGTGATGCGAAGATTCGGAATATCACGTAAGCGCGGTGCCTGAATCTTGTCACCACGCACAGCAGCCCCATGCTCAGGAACGACCACCAACATGACCTTGCGACCCGAACGTTCGAGTTCATTCATGAAGGTATTCAAATCGTCGAACATTCGCTTCGCACGTGGTTTAAACGGTTCACTACGACCACGACCAGGCAAACGGTTACCATCATGAAGCGCAATGAAGTTCATCAAGGTCACCGTACGACGATCCTTTGAGCGAGCCTGCGTACGCTGCCAGTGGCGAAGCACTGCCAAGCTATCCGAAATTTCTTCGTCGTCAAAGCCCATATAGCGAAGTGGGAACTTTGTGTGATCCAGGGTCGCGGTAACGCCAGCCTTATCACGCAAAGACTGCAAGAAATTGTCGTACTCACCGCTATGGTCCATCAAGAGACGCTGTGTGTAGCCCAACGTTCCCAAACGCGTCATGACTTCACATTCCGTACGACGTTCGCCATAGAGGTCATTATGTGTCGGCTGACCGCAAGCACCGTTTAACAAACGTAAAAGCGCTGGACCAGAATACCCCGTTGCCGAGTTAAATTCGTCAAAGCGGATATTGAAGCGGTTAAAGACAGGATGTGTATCGAGCTGAGAAGCGACCAAGTCGTCGTTTGACAGCGAGCAGATGCTCAAAAGCAAAATATCAAACGGCGTATCTTTCTCAGAGAGCCCTTGAGGCATCGTGGCACGACGTTCACGTTCATAGTCCACAAACGCAGAGTACCACTCACCCACAGCCTTCAGATCATCCGCCTTCGTCTTACCTGGCGCCTGTGTGGTCGTCGTTGTACCTGCAACCTGTACTGGCGCTTCTTCTGGCAACAAAGATTGCACAAATGGCAACGTCACAGCCCCCAAGAAATACGCGATCGTAAAGAACGTCAAGCGCAAGTAGTTACGGAGCAAGAAGTAGAGTAAAAGTGCTAAAAGCGACCAACCTACCATCTGAGGATTGATGAAGTCAATGGCAAGCTCAGCCACATATAAGAGCGAGAAACCAGTGATCCCACCCTTATTCTCAATCATGCTCTCAATCCCCGGTAACCAACTTTCGGAGTAAATGAGAATGACCGCAGCCACAAAACCTAATGTGCCGCGCAAGATACGTAAACCACGGCGCTCAACAGGCAACAAGAACCACGCCATGAGTAACGCATTACCCAAAAGGTTCAAGTTAATGTAGCCAAAGCCCGCTAGGGCAAACTTTAGAACGAAATAAACGTTCCAAATGCCTAAGCCTTTCCAAGGACGGTTTTTCACGCCGTCATGCTGATTGGTTTGCATAGGTAATTACCAACCCTTCGGGAAAATCAAACGACCATCACGGTCAAACGCAAATCGACCCGTGTCCCAGCCACGGCCATACATCGCCAACACGCTCGAATAGTAGCTATCCCCCGTCAAAGGTTCGGACACCACCACTGAACGAATCAATCCTGCCGTACGATCATTACCCAGCATGGGCATCAAGCACGCACCAAAACCAAAAGGTCCGGTATCGTTCACCTTGAGATTCACCGTATGGATCTTTTCGGGCGGCATATTGAGTGCCTTCGTTGCTTCGACCATGGGCTCAAAGTGCTTTAGCAAACGACGACGATTGGGGTCATCAGGCGACATCATGCCTGCCCACAAGTATGTACGAATCGCGTTATAGCTACCAATTTCGTAATCAACACCGTCAGGAGGCACTAAGCGACCGTTCTTATCAAAGAGCGCCCAATCAGGGGCAATCCCCGCAGGCGCGGAGCGCAACAGCATACGAAGAGAACCGTCGTAAACATCGTTCCAATACGGATCTTCGAGCGCAAAACGCTTGAAGATAAAGAGCGGATAGTAACTCGGGTTGAGTTTGACGATGCCGTTGTCTTCAAAGCCAACACGACCAGGCAACACGACAGCCCCAAGGTTATCAACGACACGGACTTCTTTTTTCAGAAGTTCCATCATTGCTAACCCCTTCTTTGTGTACTCAGGATCCTTCCACAAGCGACCAGCTTCTAAGAAGCACCAAGCAATCCACATATCGGAATCGGTGGCGTTGTTAGTATCCAAAATACCCCATTTATCGCCACGCTCCTGCCCCCAAAGCCATGAGGGCAACGTCTTGGTCAAGTCACCACCTGACAAATTGTCAGCCGTCCAAGTCACCAAGCCGTCAAACGAAGCACGATCATTGGCAACTAACGCAAAGAACATTGCATAAGACTGACCTTCACTCGTCGTCACCTTGCGGCTATCACTACGATCAATCACACGACCGTTTTCTACCGCATTGACACGGAATTCGTCCCAAAGATCCCAAGCAGCCATCGTAGGTGCCATGACTGTGGCAAGCACAGCCGTTACTAAAAGTTTTTTAATCATGCACGTCTCCTAACCCAAAGGCGCATGAAGGTAAAGATGCCAAAGCCTACAAAGAGCGCACTTAAGAGCGCACAAACAACAAGCACCACTGGACGATCAATCACGCTCATCCAAACTTTGTGGTACCACGGCAAATTGCCAACTGTATATTTCTCACCAACCTGAAAACCGGTGATGCCCGCGTCATTCAAGATCGCCACTGCACCCGTTAAAGTTCCCAATCCAGCAGGATTGACGAGTTCTGCGTTGAGCGTTGCGGCACCATGCGCACCTTCAGAAAGTAGCGCAACCACCGTACGACCTCTAGACAAAGGCGATTCCGCCGAAACAACAGCCGAAACACCGTTATCGAGGTTACCAGGCAAGGCTTCAGTCAGTGCACCAGCCTTCTTAGCACCGAGATCATCGATCATCTGCTTTTGTAGCTTGATGGCATTAGCTTCATCAATATCAGTCATTTCAACCGGGAAACGACCCACAGCCAAAATATCGCGATCGACCAACAAAGGCGACTTCGTATCCCCCGTCACGCGAACATGTAACGCTGGCGCCCCTGTCATCGCAGCCATGCGACCTACGGTGTTGAGCATGGTCGTCATTTCGGTTTCAGATGCCTTTTCAGACATCAGAATCGCCGTCTGCGAGAGGTCAGCGTACTTCGTAAAGGGGAAGCCACTACGAGCAAAAAGCTTCAAATCAGGCAACTCTGCATGGTGATACAGCCCCTTGATCGTCAAAGTGGACGTGGGTTCAATCTCCATCTGATGAGCGATCAACATGACCGAGCGGCAGTTATCCTTCGAACCACCCTGAATCGTACGCTCATAGTCGACCGAGAAGCTCAAGTCATTCAAGTGCGTTAAGACAGGTCCCACCGGATCGTTCACGGTCAAAGAACCGTAGAAAGAAGGCAAATGAACCTGACGGGTGCCACGACCGTCTTTACCTGCTAACGTATCGCTATCTGCCAAGAAACCATTGATGAAAGTGCGGAACTGTGCCGTTTCTTCAGGCATTGGCTTCGCATAGCGATAGTTCACCTGCATACCCAAAACCGCATCACCCACCATATAAAGGTCAGGCACTAACTTCACAGGCAAATGCACCTGCGGCATAGCATAACCACGAGCACTCAATTGACCTGGATACTGAATTAACTTCGAGAACGGAATTTCAACGTCTGTATTGATCCAACGTGGTGCATCATAGGCTTCACGCACAGGTGGAATTTCAACCTTCTTCACCTTGAAGCGCTCACCCACCATCACAGGACGATCAACCGCCAAAGCACGAACAGCCGCGAGTAAATCCTCATCATTACGCCCCGAAATCACGAGTACCTTGCTGTAAAGTGACCCAGGCGCATCCGTAATGCTCACCATCGGTCCTTCGGCACGCGGCAAGTCATGCAAAAATTCTGGACGCTTGTCATTCGTAGCGAAAACCACATAGTGACCCGCGGCAGGTGTCCCCTTATAAAACACAGGGAAGTCAGCACCGCGCCACTCCGTCATACGGCCAACTACGCTCGATAAAATCGCTGCAGCTTCCTTTTGGGTATCGGTAGGATGACCAGCAAAGACCATCGGCAACACCGTGGGAGCCCCTGTCACCGTATCGACAAAAGGTGCAGGGAAATTAGCCAAATCATTGGCGAGGCGAATGCGTTGCTTGACCAAGGTCAACTTACTATCAGCGCCAATATCGAGCCAAATCGCAGCGTCGGCGGGATTTTCACATACCGAAGACGTGTGACCAATGAACTCAACGGTCAGCTGATTGACTGTTTCGACGACCTTTGGCGAAAGCTTCAAAGACATGTGAGCGGGCTTACCAACCATGTCGGCCGTCAAAGGTATGGAGCGTTGCAAGCGACCATTCAAATAGAAGTTCAATTGCGAAGCTGTAGCAGCAATCGAAGGCGACGGCGTGAAATGCAAGTCCAAACTTGCTTCAGACACCACGTCGTCAGGACGTACACCAAAGTCAAAGGCCTGTAAACGAGAAAGTCCTGTGAGTTTCACAGAGGTTGCCATACCCCCGGGCACCAACTTCATTAAAGGATGAACTTCGGTGCGACTTCCCGTCACGTCCGTACGCCAAACAGGCTGAATATCGGACACAGACTTTAAGTTTTCAGCCGACAACGTCGTGCTGTAAGTGCCGATCGTCATGGCGGCCATCACGGCCGTGATCGTAGTTAATAGCGTGGTCTTTTTCATTAGTAGCGACTCCATCGGCGCTTTTCACTGACCGGACGATAGGGCAGTAAAGAACGAATACCGTCTCGAATAGCCGGCAAAACCCGGCCAGGTAAAAATTCAATCATGGAACGATAACCATAAAGTGACAACTCGCCGAGCTTCAAGAAACCCGTCAAGAAGCGATCATCCACCGTGCCTTCTGGCTTAATGGCCCACATGCCTTCACGAGAGAAGGTCACACTGTTCCAAGCGCGTTCAACGGTGGTATCAGGCAAATCAATAGCCAAATCTATGCCACGATCCTCAATCGTCTTGATTGTCGTAGCCTTAAAGCGCTGACAATTGTCGCCGTCTGCCAATTCGACATAAACAACTTCACCATCTGCTAATCCTTCAAATTGCGTATCTACGGCACGGATGCGAAGTTCCTTTTGGGAATATTCCACCGAACGCATATTCACGCGCGTCCCATCTGCTTTTTCAAGCACAATCGGGAGATTCAATGCGATACGAGGAAAACGATGCTCTTCTTTTTCTTCAACAGCGACAGCCATTGAAGCCCCTAATACCATCAAGTTGTACACAATCCAACCTAAATTAATGACTAAAGTCAGATACTCAGGATTAGGATCGAAGATCGCTTTATTGATGCCAATGGCTAAACCAATCATGTTAAGCCCCATCAACATCAAGTACGGCCATGAAATGTGCCAATCAAGGTACTTTTCACCAATCGTCCCACCCTTGGCGGTCACGTTAAATTTACCCACGTGCGGGAAGAGCAATGCCACCGTCGTCGGGATCAAGATGTACCAAGATAAAATCGTTTCATAGACGCCAGATAGGAATGGATAACGATAGCCTCGTTGCAAAATCTGGTTCGTCATAGCCGTATGCACCATGTGCGGCACCACGTATGCAAACACAGCAGCAGCTGTAGCATAAATGATGTAAATATCCGCAAACATATAGGGCAACGGCGCTAGCAAGAAAATGATGCGCGGCGCACCATGCAAGAAGTGAAGCATGGCATTAAAGAAGCAAAGACGCTGCGGCAACGTCAACCCCTTACCGAACAACGGATTGTCAACACGGAAAATCTGAATCATACCGCGTGCCCAACGAATACGCTGGCCAATATGAGCAGACAGCGTTTCAGTAGAGAGGCCTGAAGCCAACGGTCGATCAATAAAGGCAGACGACCAACCACGACGGTTGAGCTTTAAAGACGTATGGGCGTCTTCAGTCACCGTTTCAACAGCGATACCACCAATTTCTTCCAAAGCAACGCGACGCATCACAGCGCTCGATCCACAGAACATCGTGGCATTCCATGTGTCATTACCCTTCTGAATGAAATCATGGAAAAGCGAATTTTCAATCGGCACCGCACGATCCAAGTGCAAGTTCTTTTCAAAAGGATCGGGACTATAGAAATGATGTGGCGTCTGCACCAAAGCAATGTTCTTATCTTTGACAAGCCATCCCACCGTGGACGTCAAAAAGTCATTCGAAGGCACATGGTCACAGTCAAAGATCACGATGTATTCACCATTCGTGACCGTCATGGCATGATTGATATTGCCTGCCTTCGCATGATTATGTTCTTCGCGCTTGATGTAACCAGCTCCCACTTCATCCGCAAAGGCTGCGATGTAGTCACGGCTACCGTCGTCAAGCACATAAACATGAAGCTTTTCTTTGGGCCAATCCATATTGAGCGCTGCATAAACCGTAGGCTTAATCACGTCAATGGATTCGTTATACGTCGGAATAAAGATGTCAACATGCGGCCACGTTTCACGATCCTTGGGTAACGGTGCAGGCTTACGATCCAACACCCAGCAAACCTGGAAGTAGCCCAAGACCATCACTGCAAAAGCATAGATTTCTGCGATCAACAGCAAGGCGCCAAAGAAAAGGTCTAAGCCCGATCCCATACTCACAGTTGACGTACAGCGCCACCATAAATAGCGTCCAGACACCACAAACGAGATCACAAAAAGCAGCATCAAAGTAATGCGTGCGCGAATACGTGTCATGACGATCATCGAACAGAACATGAACGTCAAAAACACAATCTGACCATGCAAATTAAATGGTTGCGTAATACAAAGCGCAGCCAAAGCAATGCCTGGCAATACGAAGAGCCAACTCACCCACGAAAGGCCTTTCCTTTCAGATTTAATCGGATAACGCTGCGAGTCATCCGCAAAATGGCGTACAACCTTTAAGGCCAAAGCTCCAAAAGCGTCACCCATACGATTAATAGCAGCTCCAATCGTACGTAAGAAGCCTAGTGTCGTATTAACCAAGCGAGGACCATGCCCACGTGGGGGACAAACCATCATTAAAAAGAGGGTTTGAATCAAAATGCGAAGTGGATCCAACGCTTTGGGGGCAGAAAAGTCAATTTGAGGATAGAAAAAGTTTTTTTCGCGACGTAATGAAGCTAGCGGTTCACGCTCTAAAGGTACCATTAGCCACAGTAGGCCAAGTGACACCAGGTTCATCGCGACACTCAGTCGGCTCACGCCTCGACTTCGCCATTGTCGAACCAGGTCACTAGTTTGATGAGTTACGCGCTTAATGAATGAGAAACACATTCCGAAATTGACTTAGTAAGAAAAAAGTCCTCAAACTCATTGAGGAAATGACGGTTAAGACATTAACCCATTGACACGTACACGTGAGTCAAAACGCCTGTGACGCTCAACCTTCTTTTGCACGCAAAGGCATGTATTCTACCGATAAATTCGACGTAATATTATGTCAGTCTGTCAGACAGATACTGTCTTTTACGAATAGCAAAACACCTTTGACATCGCCCATCTGACAGCTTATGGCTTTACTTTACACCTAATGCTTTATGGCACAGGACGATTTAGACTTGCTTTTTGAGTGGGTATTTTTTAATTTCCCTTCTCGCCCATTCGTTTTTTTACATTTTTTCGGACAAAAAATGACTTTTAATCTTTGCACTTTTGCGCAAAAAGCCTGCACGAGGCAGGCTTTTATAAATCTGTCAATCCAGCCGAATTAAAGACGAGCGATCGTAGACATCACACCCGTGACCTTATCACCAATCGAAACTGTGATTTCGGCATCTAACGGTAAGTAGACATCGACACGGGAACCAAAACGGATGAAACCATAACGTTCACCTTTTTCAAGGCGGTCACCGATCTTGGTATAGCAGAGAATACGACGAGCAATGAGGCCAGCCACCTGAACAAACGTAATGCTTCGACCTTCATCCGTCACAACGCGAACGGCATTTCGTTCGTTGTCCGTCGAGGCCTTATCAAGGTCAGCGTTCAAGAAGAGACCAGGCGTATACACAATTTCTTCGACACGACCAGCAACGGGAGACTTCTGAGAATGCACATTGAAGACATTCATAAAAATAGACACCATTGTGCAATCTTCGCCCGTCAGCGGATCCGTCGCCTTCTGAACCTTACAGACGCGACCATCCACTGGACTCAACACAGCACGAGGATCCGTCGGCATTTCGCGAGCAGGATCACGGAAAAACTGAGCGCAGAAAACAAAAAGGATCAAGGCAAGGAAAGCCAAAAATTCCCAGTCCAGAAACCAGAAAATGGCAGCCATAGCGAAGGTTCCAATGATAAAGGGGCGACCTTCACGAGCAAAGAAAGGATGCGGATAGATTCGCGAGTTCAATTCGTACTCCGGAGAACTTTAAAAATTCACGACATTGTAATGAAAATTGAACCCTTATGACAGGGTTTTACCGATCATCTTCTGTCATTCTTGCCAAAAAAAGGCACATAGACACAAAGAAATAGCTTTAGCGCCTCTTTTCGACTGTCCTTTTGGCCATTTTAGTTATGTTTATCTCGGCAGTTCTGCCTGTAAAACAACAGTTAGTGACATTTCTGCCGTGCCCGCACTAACTTGGGGAACCGCTCGATGAGTGGATGCACTCTCCGAAGCCAACATAGGCGCAGCATAATAGCGACGGCCACCATCAGAAACCGATCCCACACGAATATTCGTCACCTCAAGTTCACTCGCTTTTCGACCGATCGATTGCGCAACGACATGCGCTTGACGCATGGCATCGGAGACTGCTTGTCGAATCAACGCATCCTGTTGAGCGTTTTGTGCACAATCAGACACTCTGAATTGAATGCCATCATAAGTCATGTCGTCACCCGCAGCACTTAAAACCTTCGAAACTAACTTCACATCTCGCACGGTCACACGTAGCGTTTGTCGGGCTTGCCAAGCACCGATTTCAGACACTTCGCCTTCTTTGGCACGCGTATAAACAGGTTGCGTGCTCAGCCCTGTCGTTTCAACCATCACATTCGGCCCTAAGGCCTTCAAAGCTTTCGTCACGACATCACCTCGGCGAAGCACTTCATCGGTTGCCGCATTGACGTCCTTGTGCTGACTTTGTGCAGTCAATACCACAATGGCCTCGTCGTTAGGTACAGTCATACGTGCTTCACCTTCCATCGTCATCTGGATCGCTTTCGCCGCGACCTCAGTTTCATTCGCCGCCCAACACGATAATGGCATCATAGCGGCCGCTACCAAACACGTCATGAGTTGTTTTTTCATCGCGTCCTCCTCAACGAGACTTAACCGTGAATTGATTATGCCGCTCATTGGATAAACCAATGTCCGCATATCCGTTCTGATTGCAACGAGATGTACATATCGTCTCACAAAAAGTTAACTTTAAAAACTGAACAATTGTTCACGGATTAAAAATCTCCTCCAAGTCCTCTTTTAAAGCAAAAAATCAAGAAAACAATGCAAAGATATTGATCCCATCGACTATAGATCCTACGAAGTACTTAGACGCAGAATCGTCACACCTGTTACGATTCTTAAAGTGGTGCAAACTATCTCCTGATTTTTGATGCATTTACACCGGCTCTGTTGTACAGAGACGACATAACGCACAAAACCTCAAATCTGGAATATTTTGCACATCAGTTTTTGCTTTCTTCGTGACTAATTTCATCAGTCACACAGTCCGTCGAGAAACGAATAAAAAGCGACGGTTCAGGAGTAATCATTATGTCCGGAGCTCAGAGAAAGACCTGGACGAGTCGAATCGGCTTTGTGCTAGCAAGCGCTGGTGCAGCGGTTGGACTCGGCGCCATCTGGAAGTTCCCCTATATGGCAGGAACGAATGGCGGTAGTGCCTTCCTCTTTCCCTACATTCTTATGACCTTTACGGTCGGTGCTGCTTTGCTCATTGCTGAAGTGGCCTTGGGTCGCGCAGGACGCGGTGGCATTGTAACGGCCTACCGTAACCTTGCAGGTCGTGCTTGGGTCCCAGCGGGCTACCTAGGGGTCCTTACTGGCTTTTTAGTGCTGTGTTTTTATTCAGCCATTGGGGGTTGGACGCTCGCTTATTGTGCCGAAGCAGTCACAGGCTCTGGTCTCATTGCTGACCAGAATGAGCTTGGGGCACACTTTGGTGCTTTTGTGTCAGATCCTGTCCTAGCTTTAGGATTTCAGTGGCTCTTTCTACTAATCAATGGACTGATTGTCGCCTTAGATGTCACCAAAGGGATTGAACGCATCTCCAAAGTATTGATGCCATTACTCTTTGTAATGATGTTGGTTCTCATTGGTCGTGGTTTGATGTTGCCAGGCGCCACCGCTGGTCTTGAGTTCCTCTTTAAGTTCGATCCTAGCACCTTTACGTGGAGTACCCTCTTACAGGCAATGGGCTTTACATTCTTCTCGCTTTGTGTGGGTTGCGGCTGTATGCTCACCTATGGGTCTTACCTTGATAAAGGCTCGAATCTCGTTGGCGGTTGTTTGTGGATCACCTTCTTGGCCGTTGTATCGTCCATTTTAGGTGGTCTCATGATCATGCCTAGCGTCTTTGCTTTTGATCTTGATCCGACTGCAGGCCCTGGTCTCACTTTCATCACGATGCCTGCTGTTTTTGCGCAGTTACCGTTTGGCCAAGTCTTTGCCGTGATTTTCTATCTCTGCATTGTGGTCGCAGCTGTGACTTCTTCGGTATCCATGATTGAAATTGTCGTGGCGTTCCTGGTCGATGAGCATCGTCTTTCTCGTAGTGCTGCAGCCATGCTTGCCACGCTCGCACTTGCCATTGTTGGTGCCTTGCCGTGCCTTTCTTTTGGGAAGCTATCAGACATCACTTTCTTTGGTGGCAAAACGATTTTCGACATGTTTGATTTCTTCACGAGCAATATCTCACTTCCGATTGGCGGCTTGATTATTTTGTGGCTTGCTGGTCAGAAATGCTGGCCAATGATTCGCGACGATATTACTCGTAACAGCAATCTCTCTGAAGGACAATTGAAGTTCCTTCGTACCATGATGATCGGATTCTCGCCGATCCTCGTGTTGATTGTCTTGATTTCGGGGCTTCTCTGAAGTTCCACCCACAATTAGCCCTTAGCACCCCCTAAGGGCTTACAATTTTCGATCGATTTTAAAAGTTGGCACTTCCAACCAAAAAATAAAACGGATAGATAATCATGGCAGAACGCTCCATATGGGGGTCTCGCATCGGCTTCATTTTGGCTAGTGCAGGCTCCGCCGTTGGTCTCGGCGCAATTTGGAAATTCCCCTACATGGCAGGTACAAATGGTGGCTCCATTTTTATGTTGCCTTATATCTTTTTCACGATCACGATTGGGCTCACTCTCTTGATTGGGGAAATGTGTATGGGTCGTGCTGTGCGCGCAGGCGCCGCCACAGCTTTTCGTAAACTCGGTGGTCCCTTCGTCAGTGGCATCGGTTTTCTGTCCGTCTTAACGGGCTTTTTAGTGCTCGCTTTCTATTCGGTGGTCGGCGGTTGGTGTGTCTATTACATGGTGCAAGCCTTCCTCGGGAACGGCATCATCAACGATCCTGCGATGATGCGCGGTGCCTTTGAAAACTTTGCTTCGTCTGGTGCGACACCAGTCCTTTCTCACCTTGCTTTCTTAGGCGCTACTGCTGTCGTCGTCTTCTTTGGTGTTGAAAAAGGAATCGAACGCGTTGCCAAAGTTTTGATGCCGTTGCTCTTTGTCATGATGCTTATCTTGATCGTGCGCGGCCTTATGCTCCCCAATGCTTGGGAAGGCGTGAAGTTCCTCTTTAAGCCTGATTGGTCTGCCTTTACTAGCGAATCGCTCTTAAACGCCATGGGCTTTGCCTTCTTCTCGCTCTCTGTAGGTTCTGGCTCTCAGATGAACTATGGTAGCTACCTGAGCGACAAGGTTCATTTGCCGACATCTGTCTCCTGGATTGTCTTCTTGGCCATCATGTCTGCCATCCTCGGCGGCTTGATGATCATGCCTGCGGTGTTTGCGTTTGGCCTCTCACCTGATGCGGGTCCTGGTCTCACATTCGCGACGATGCCTGCTGTCTTTGCTCAATTGCCTTTTGGTCACTTCTTTGCCATCACGTTCTACGTGTGCTTGTTTGTCGCCGCTTTGACCTCGAGTATTTCTATTTTGGAAATGTCTGTTCAATATTTGCGCGATGAATGGAACTTATCTCGTCCAGCTGCCACCCTTTTGACAGGGTCAATCCTGGCTGTTTTGGGTACACTTTGCGCCTTGAGCTTCGGTCCTCTCTCGCACATCACGATCTTTGGTAAGACCTTCTTTGACTTCTTTGACTATACGACGAGTAACATCGGGATGCCGATCGGTGTGTTAGGTATCGCTATTGTGACAGCCTGGTTAGCTTGGTCAACAACGAAGACTCAGCTTTCGTTAGTTCACCCTGTCTCTCCATGGTTCCTTACAACCTACCGCGTGGTGGCTGGCTTCTTCGCCCCGATTCTCATCACAATCGTGACCCTTAAGGGTATTGGTCTTATCTAACGACTTTTAATAACCGTTTGCATATCGGCAGCCTTCTCCCTCGAATTTTGCTGCCGAGTGCAAATCACCCAAAAACAACAATCGGAGTATCCATACATGTCTGAAACGCATAGCGTTAGCTGGGGCTCACGTCTTGGCTTCATCCTGGCGAGTGCCGGATCGGCCGTTGGACTCGGTGCCATTTGGAAGTTCCCTTACATGGCCGGGACCAATGGCGGTTCCGTTTTCATGCTGCCTTACATTTTCTTTACGCTCACCGTCGGCATTTCGTTGCTCGTGGCTGAATTTGCCATGGGTCGTGCCGGGCGCGCGGGTCCCATGGAAAGCCTCACGCGTGTCTGCGGCCGCGGCTGGGGTTTCTTTGGTGGCGTGGGTGTCTTTACCGTCTTTTTGATTCTGTCCTTCTATTCGAGCGTCGGCGGTTGGTGCTTGAAATACACGTTAGATGCTTTCACCGGACACGGCCTGATCAGTGACCCTGAACTCTTGGGCGCTCACTTTGGTAGCTTCGTGTCTGACGGCGCCTTAAGCTTCTTCTACATGATGCTCTTCTTGGGCTTCACAGCCATCGTCGTGCTGCGCGGCATTCAGGGTGGTATTGAACGTGTCGCCAAGATCTTAATGCCTGCCCTCTTTATTTTGATGATCATCCTCATCATTCGTGGCATTACATTGCCTGGCGGCATGGCGGGTCTTGAGTACCTCTTTGCGCCGCGTTGGGAAGACTTCAATGCAACAGCCCTCTTTAACGCCATGGGCTTTTGTTTCTTCTCGCTCTCTTTGGGCGCTGGCACGATGATCACGTATGGCTCCTATTTGAGCCCTAAGGCTGACCTTCCGGGGGCCGTGGGTTGGGTAGCTGTCCTTGCCATCATGTCCTCTGTGCTTGGTGGCTTGATGGTCTTGCCGGCCGTGTTCGCATTCGGTCTTGACCCGACGGCGGGTCCTGGTTTGACGTTCGTCACCATGCCGGCCATCTTCTCGAAGATGCCCTTAGGTCAGCTTTTTGCCATCTTCTTCTACCTCTGCTTGGTCGTGGCCGCCCTCACTTCGTCGGTCTCGATGCTTGAAGCTTGCACGGCTTTGTTGACCCGTCGCTTCAACATTAAGCGTAGCACCGCCATTGGCGTCACAATCTTAGGCTGTACCCTAGTGGGTCTAGCCTCGACGCTCTCCTTTGGTGCTTGGAGTGATGTCAAGCTCTTCAATAAGACGATCTTTGACTTACTCGACTACGTCACGAGTAACGTCGGTATGCCGCTGTCGACCTTTGGTATTGCCATTGCCGCCGCTTGGGTTGCTTGGCCTGCCACACGCAAGGAACTTTGTGCTGCGCACCCGATGTCCGAAGCACGTCTTACCTTCATCCGCCTCATGATTGGTGTGGTGAGCCCGCTCTTTGTGCTCGTCGTTGCGGGCGGCAGTCTCTGATGAAAGACCCTGCTCAACATGGTCGACAACTTGTGTTCACGGTACTCCTCACGGAATACCGTGCGCACAAGTCGCTTTGGTTGGGTGGCCTTGCCTTTGTGGTGGTGGCCGCCCTTTTTGCGCCTTATGTCATCGAAGGGGCTCACAGTGGGCAACTTCTTGCTGGCGCCTTCGGCTTCATCTCGCTTCTCTACTTACAGGTCTTAGTGATTCTGCGTCAAGCCCTCAAACATCGACGCCAAGATATCGCTCAAGACGATCTTGCAGATTTTGAGGCAGGCGCTGCCTCTGGCCTCTTTTTTGCCGCACTTCCCGCTGTCTTGGTTATCATTGTCTGCAGCACGACGCTTTTACTCCTTTAAAGCGTCTTTCACTCCCTCTTTTTTCGCGTGACAATATGACCCCATCACGTATTTTTTTGGCTCGTTTTTCACCAACGGGCCACACGCGCCGTGTGATGCGCTTTTTGGCATCAGGCTTTCATGGCACTGGCCTTCCTGTCGATGAACTCGATGTGACCGATCGCTACGCTCGCGAAGCAGAACGTACCTTTGCCCCTGACGAATTAGTCTTTGTAGGTGTGCCTGTGTACGCTGGTCGCGTACCGCGTCCCATGCAGCAACTGCCGCAGTGGCATGGCAATGGCGCCATTGCGATTCCGGTTGTCACCTATGGCTATCGTGCCCATGAAGATGCCTTACGTGAGCTCGCTAGCGTACTGCGTGCTTCAGGGTTTGTGGTGCCTGCGGGGGCTGCGTTCCCCGTTGAACACAGCATCTTCCCTGAATTTGGTCAAGGCCACCCCAACGACAACGATCGTTATCAAATAGAAGGGTTTGCCAAAGAGGTGCTTACGCGTCTGACAGAAGACCGTCTCACGGGGAAACCCGCCTTCCCGGGCGAAGGTGACTTGCGTCCTTATCCTGCGCAAGTTGCTGTGCCGGTACCTGAAGCCATCTGCCGTCAATGCGGTCGTTGCGCTGAAGTGTGTCCCATGGATATCATCGATGCCTTTACGATGCGCGTGACAGATCCCAGTCAGTGTATTGGTTGTCTGGCTTGTATTCACGCATGCCCAGATGGCGGTCGCAAGTATCCTGAAGCCGTTCAAGCCCATCTTCAAAAGGTGCGTGAGCACATTGCGCCATTCTGTACACAACCCAAATCGCCTGAGTTTTTCTTTTAAAGCATGACTGAAAAAGTTCTCAAGGTTACTGACATAGCGCCTAGTGGCGCTGGGATTGCGTTTGACGACAACACCCGTATCTTTGTGCCCGGCACTTTGCCGGGCGACGTCGTTCGTGCTGACGTGACGCCGCCCGCCCGTGGCGCACGTTCTGGCATTGCGCAACCGATTATCTGGCTCGAAAATAGCGCCTGGCGTGATCCCAATCCATGCCCCGCTTACCGAGCATCCCCTGCTTGTGGGGGATGCCCATTGGCCGCGCTCTCTCCTCAAGGACAAGCCTACGTTAAGACGCGTCTTTTGACGGTAGCGCTAGACGAAGCCAAAGTCGTCACACCTATGCCCTTGCCACTGATTGAAGCCGATATCAAAGATGGATGCTTTAGCACGGCCTTTCGTAATAAGGCGGTGCTCTACGGGTCTAAAGAGGAAGACTACGGTTGGCAATTTGCGCTTTATGCCCAAGGCTCACACACACCAGTGCCCGCTTCGGTTGATTGTCCTCAGACACCTCGCTGGATGAGCGACGTCGCAAAAACCACAGCGCAAGCACTCAACGAGACATTGTTGACTCCTTGGGATGAAACGCGCCTTCAAGGGGATGTGCGCACACTCTTGATGAGAGAAGGCGTGAGTGACCATTCACATGAACGCTTGGTTTGTTTGGTTGTTTGTGACTGGACGCCTGATGTGATGGCGTTTGCAAGTCACTTGGCACAAACACTCGATGTCCACCACGTGACAAGCCTATATCTCTCTCGTCATCCTGCGGCGGGTAATGCGGTTTTGGGCAACGACTATCGACTGATTGCTGGGCGTGAAGCAATCACGACGCAAATCGGTGGCTTAACCTTTGATGTGCGTCCTGAAACCTTCTTACAGGTGAATCCAGGGCAAACCGAAAAGCTCTACGCGCAAGCTCTTCAATGGGCGGATCCTAAGACTGATGATGTCTTTTTAGACCTCTACTGTGGTATTGGCACCATGACGCTGATAGGTGCACAACGCGCTCGTCATGCCATCGGGATCGAGTGGGTTGAAGCGTCTATTGAACGCGCGCGTCATAATGCTACCCAAAACGGCATCACGAACGCAGAGTTTTATGCGGGCGCCGTTGAGAATGTTCTCCCGAAACTGATTGCACAGGGGCTCAATCCCACCACGGCGATTTTAGATCCTGCTTTTAAAGGTCTTGACGAAACCGTACCAGCCATGCTCACAGGGCTCGCACTCAAACGCTTTGTGTATGTGTCGTGTAATCCAAAGAGTTTCGCGCGTGACGCTGCTCGATTTATTCAATTCGGTTGGCGTATTGAATCGATCGTGCCCGTAGATCTCTTCCCGGGCGCCCTACACGTCGAAACTGTTGCGAAGTTCGTGAGAGACTGACCGCTCGCACGACTAACGTCGATAAAGGCCTTCGGCAAAACGTTCTGGTTGCAAGAAAAATTCGAGGGCCTTATCTTCACGACGGGTACGGTAAAAGTCTGGCAAGCTATCAAGCACCAATTTGCCGTAACCCTTTTGCACGATACGTGTGTCGCAAATCACGAGCATCCCGCGATCTTCCTCGCTACGAATCAAGCGCCCAGCCCCTTGCTTTAAGGCAATAATAGCTTCAGGCAACGAAAGCACAAAGAATGGGCTTGCGCCAGACTCTTTGATTGCTCGACTACGCGCTTGATTCACAGGGTCGTTGGGCGGCGCAAAAGGCAACTTGTCAATCACAACGAGCGACAGCGCATCCCCTTTGACGTCAACACCTTCCCAAAAGCTCATCGAACCCACCAAAATGGCGTTGCCGTGTGAGCGGAAAGACTCAATCAAACGCATCTTAGGTCGATCCCCTTGCACAAGCAAAGGATACGGATGACCATTCGCTTCTAATAAAGCCGATAGGCGTTTGGCTGCTTCAACAACGGCAGCGAGCGACGTACACAAAATAAAGGCACGCCCCCCTGCAGCATTAATGAGTGGCCAAACCTTATCGATCATATTGGCCGTGTGTTCTTCGGTGTTGTTCGCTGGTGGCGGCATCACCGGCAGATAAAAGCACCCCTGCTCCCAATATTGGAAAGGACTCTCCCAACTGCGTTCAACGCACTCACCAATCCCAAGACTTGCCTTAAAGTGCTTAAAGTCGCCGCCAGCACTCAATGTCGCCGACGTAAAGACCCAAGCGCCGCCTTCACGCTCACGCATTTCAGCGAATTCACGGGCAAAGCTTAATGGGGTTTGATTAAAGCGGATCCCGTGTTGAGAGACTTCAACCCAGCGAACCAAATGACGATTGACTTTTGCGTCTTGCTTCGTCGCTGATGCGCCATTCCCTTCGGTCATTGCGTCGTCATCGGTTTTATCGGTGTCGATCAACGAAACCTCTTCTGGCGGCACCCCATCGCGACTTTGCGTCAAGACTTCCATCCAAAGCGTCATTTCGTCTAAGACGGTTGCATGGCGTTCGGCGAGCGTATCGAGTTCGTCATCACGCCCTTTATTAGCTTTCAACGCATCACCCAACACCACGAACGTATCTCTCAAACGAATGAAGCTTGGCGACAATTCGCCAAAGCGTTCAATCTCTTCAACCGCAAAACGGTCGCCTTCTTTGAGACCGATCGTTTGAGCCGCTAAGCGAAGTTCTCGGATGGCTTTCGTGACGCGATCAAAAATAATTTCCCAATCGGCACCATCTCGACATTTCGTGCGACCGATCATGCGTGCCTCAACCGAGACATCTTCAACATCATAGGTCGAAAAGCTCGAGCCAAAGAAGTTCGAGGCAATACCAGGCAACTGATGTGCTTCGTCGATCACGGTGAGCCCAGCTTGCGGAAGCATGCCATCAATGGCGTCACTTTTGCGCTTAAGTGCCATCGAACTCAAATAGAGATGATGGTTCACCACCACGACCTGACTTTCCATGGCTTCGTCGCGTGCTTTTTTCACAAAGCAGTGTTCGTAATTTGGACAACGCTCTTTACCCAAACAGTTTTCACGGGTACTTGTCACCATGGGCCAAAGTCGATCGTCTTCAGGGACATCTGGGAGTTCAGCGCGATCACCACTCGAAGAAACCGCCGCAAAGCGTTCAATGCGGCGAAGTTTTTCGTAGGAATTTTGTTCTGGCAAACTGTTGCCCGACCGTGCCAACTCTAAACGATAAAGACAGATGTAATTGGCGCGCCCCTTCAATAACGAAATCTTGAGGGGAATACCTAAAGCCTCGCGCAATGCGGGTAAGTCTTTGGTAAAGAGCTGATCTTGAAGGGACTTGCCGGCCGTAGAGATCACACACGTTTGCCCAGCCAACAAGGCTGGCGTCAAATACGCAAATGTTTTACCCGTCCCAGTGCCCGCTTCAGCAACTAGCTGACTTTTGTCGTTCACCGCACGGCAAACTTCAAGCGCAAATTCTTTTTGCCCTTCGCGTACTCGAAACCCTTTCACTGCTCGAGATAGTGGCCCATTTGTTTCAAAGGCCAGACTCACGCGTTCAGCGAGTGGAATTAATGGATCAAATAAACGTGGATCTCGACGCGCTGTCGACATGCCCTTTCCTTAAACAACACTCAACTTAGAAGAATCGTTCAAGACCCGATTCTCGCTTTCCCTTCGTCTCTTCATAGCGCTCTTGCGCTTCACGACGCGCCTTCAAAGTCTCATTAAAGGACTTTTGACGCGCTTCGCGTTCTGCACGGCGCTTCGCGGCTGCGGCCTCAGCTTCAGCCATACGTTCACGTGCATCGGCCTGCTTTTGTTCATAAGCCTGCGTGTTCACTTCTTCTTGAGCGCGACGCGCATCCATGGTCGCCTGATCATTCTCGACATGGTCCTTCACGGTCGTCTTTGAGCTGCCTTGCGGCATCGATGGCGCCTGCGGTTCGCGAGCCTTCATACGAGCGGGCTCGGGTTGCTTATTGGCGCGTTCAGCGGCTTCACGTTGTTTTTTTTCATAAGCACGCAAATTCGCTTCTTCTTTTAATCGGCGCTCTTCGGCCTTGATGTTATTTTTTTCAACATCTTCAGCGGTTTTCCCCAAATGAGGTACGGGCTTTGGGGCTGAAGACGTCATGCCCACGGGACCACGCTGGGCTTCACGCTCAGCCTGACGCTGCTGCGTACGCACCGTGCGATCCGTACGAATCACGTCGTCTGCTTTGAGATTAATTTCGCGGATTTCGCGCTTACGTAAGTGCTGTGCTTCACGTGCCTCATCAATACAAGCGTTCACGAAAAAGCGTGAATTACACCAATATTTCATGGCACCAAAAGCATCATCAACACGCTGAAGTTCGAGCTTAGCTTCGCTTTGGGCGCGTTTGGCTTTGTCGACCGTATCCAAGGCACCGGGCTTCGACCAGGTTTCATAGAACCCATGATCGTCTAACACGGCTTGCGCGTTATCTCTCATCAACTCGAGCTCGCTTGGTTCGCCCGCCTGACTAACGAGCGGCATTAATGCAGCAAAAAGAATGAGGAGACGTGTTTTCATGAATGAACCTATAAAACTTTCAAAGAAGGCCGAACCTATGGCATACCTATGAAGTGACAGTCTATCAAACTCGACGAAAAAACGGCCTTCTTTTCTTTTAAAGAAGACCGTTTCAATGTGTCTAGTTAAGTAACCAAAGCGATCAGCGAAAGGCTATTTAATCACCGTGACCACTTCGTCTAACGGTAAGCGAGACTTAGGACGTGCTGCATTACTGTCGTTCTCAGAGCGGTACCCAAGGCTTAAGGCCACCACAGTACGTAAGCCCTTGACTTCTAAGCCAAGCAATTCGTCCATTTTGGTCATATCGATCCCTTCTAAACAGGTCGAATCAATACCACGTTCGGCGGCAGCCAACATCAAAAAGCTCATCGCGATATAAGCCTGACGCGCTTCCCAACTCACCAACTCTTCTTCAGTGCCGCTATGAAGCCCAACAAAATGACGTCGACCCGCGTCAATCTTCTTGTCGAGGTCTTCAGGGGCAACGCGACCATCGGCTACTTCTTGCTTCAATAAGCGTTCAAAATACGCTTCATCGATCGATTTACGTACAGCAAAGACAATCAAATGACTCGCATCAGCGACGCGAGGACGATTAAAGTCCAAAATTGCTGGCATCAAACGGGCTTTCGCCTCTTCAGTATCTGCCACAAAAAAGTGCCACGGCTGTGCATTCACGGACGAAGGCGAAAGACGCAACACTTCGAGCAAATCGGCCATATCCTCATCGCTTACACGACGCGTCGCATCGTAGTGTTTGGTGGTATAGCGTTCACGAATAACTTTGAGCATGTCCATGCGCGATCCTCCTTGAATAAGGTGCAAATTTTGCGAGTGTTTCAAACACTATAGCGACTCGCACGTGTCTTTGCCTACACCAAACGTCCAATTTTCTTGAATGCTTTAACCAGCACTCAGCAGGACTTTCAACGCTGACAAAGCCCCCCCAAGCATTCGTGAGTCCAGACACAACAAGGCGGCTCTGAAAGTCAGGCCGCCTTGTTGAGTTAAGCGATCAAATCAGGAGAATGCCGCTTTAAGCTTCGCCCTCTTCGACGATGGGCGCTTTGGTGATCTTGACGCGTTCAATACGATTGCGAGTCACTTCAGTCACCTCAAAGATGAGGCCAGACTCTTCAAGGCGCTCACCCTTTTGAGGTAAACGCCCCCAGCGGTCAAGCAGCAACCCAGCTAAGGTCACGTAGTCACCGTCGTCACACTTTAAGTCATCGACACCACAGGTTTGTTCGACCAAAAAGAGTTCAACACTCCCTTCAGCACTCCAACCACCGTCGACCTTTTCAATCGAGAGACGATCGCCTTCATCTGGGAAGTCGCCTGCAATGGCTTCAAGAATGTCATGTGCCGTCGCAAGGCCCTGGATCACCCCAAATTCGTCGGCAACCAACACCAAAGAACTTTGAGAACTCTTGATGTCTTGCATCAAACGAATCACGTTGATGGTTTCGGGCACCGTCAGTGGCTGGCGTTTGCTCGCACGTTCAGCCAATGCCTTCGAATCGGGTGCCATGCCAATAAAGTCCTTGGCCTTAATCACACCGATCACGTTTTCGAGCGTACCGTCGCAGACCGGGAAGCTACTGTGCGGCATATCCTTCACGCGGCTCATATTTTCTTCAAAACTACGACGCACATTCAACCAAGCAATTTCGCTTCGCGGCGTCATGATGGTTTTGATGCTACGTTCAGCCAAGGTCAAGACGCCTTCGACCATATGTCGCTCTTCTTGGGCAAAGCTTTCAACACCTTCAGACGCGTTTTCGGTCACAGTTTCATCTTTGACCGGCGGCGTACGAGACATCAAACGTACAATCGTAGAGGTCGTACGTTCACGAAACGGCACGCGAGCCAGATTCTTCGACGCGTTACGTGCAGCCAACTGATTAAAGAACTCAATGAGAATCGAGAATGCAATCGCAGCGTAGAGGTAACCCTTTGGCAGATGAAAGCCCAAACCTTCGGCAATGAGGCTACAACCAATCATCAAAAGGAACGACAAGCAAAGGACAACCACCGTCGGATGCGAATTCACAAACGTAGTGAGCGGACGACTTGCAACAATCATCACAATCATGGCAACCACCACAGCGGTCATCATGACGTAAAGGTTATCCACCATACCGACAGCCGTAATGATGGAGTCAAGCGAGAAGACAGCATCAAGGACGAGAATCTGCGCAATCACAAACCAGAAACCAGCTTTGCCTTGCGAAGCGCTTTCCGTATGAGGCAACGCCTCAAGACGCTCATGGAGTTCAGTGGTGGCTTTATAAAGAAGGAAGAGACCACCGCCCAACAGAATCAAATCTCTCAGAGAGAAAGGATGTTCCCAGATCGAGAACACAGGGTCGGTGAGTGCGACAAGCCAAGACATGATGGACAAAAGTCCCAAGCGCATCACGAGCGCAAGGCCTAAGCCCATATAAAGCGCCTTATCCTGCTGAGAGGCCGGCAACTTTTTGGCAATAATGGCAATGAAAACGAGATTGTCAATCCCGAGAACAATTTCAAGAACGATTAGGGTAATCAGACCCACCCAAATGGTCGGATCAAGCAAAAATTCCATTGTGGTACAAGAAGAAAGCACCCGACCCGCGGATGCTCGGAGCGCGACAAGCAAGTCGATTCTCATCAACTGCGCGAAAAATAGTCGCGTTCGATAAAATTAGCACATTTTTGAGGACTTGCTCCTCATTAGAAGACGGAATTTTCCCGAATACCCACTTATGAGTCTCACCGAAACCTTGCGCCACAGTGTCATCACTGACTGTCTTACGATCCCTTGTCAACCGATCAAAGGTTGCCCCATTGTGCTTGACACAAACGTCATCCTCGATCTGATTTTTTGGCACGACCCTAAGGCCGAGCCGATTCGCCAAGCTTTGGACAAAGGTCTCATTACCGTCCTTCGTGACGAAGAAACCATCATTGAGCTCGCTGAAGTCCTTTCTCGACCTCACTTTTTAGGCGATGAAACCAAAGCCATCGAAGTGGTCAAGGCCTGGTGCCAGCAAACGGCACATATCGACAACACAGTGATTGCTACCGCCCAAGACCATATCAGTGTGCGTTGTCGCGATCCATTGGATCAGAAGTTTTTAGTGTTGACGCTCGCTGGCAAAGCGCCTTTATTGGTCACCAAAGATAAGTTGGTGCTCAAAGCCGGTAAAAAGATGGCACGCTACGGCACGATCACCGTAAAACCAGACGGCGTACCCGCAGCTTTTATTGCTCTTAAGCTACAGCAGTCTTAACTGATCGCGTAACGCACCATCGCGACCACGTTGACGAGTACCCAAAAGGCCACCATCGCAAAAGCCACATAAATAGCACCGCGCATGAATTTGCGAAGCATGCTTTACTCCCAAGAAAAGGCAATTAAAGGCCGAACATTGTAATCGATATGCGTCGTTTAGCGTTAAAGCGCTTGTCTCAAGCCTTGGAAAACCCTTGTTATTGATACACATCAAAACAGGCCTTACACCTATGACACAAGGTTTTCAAGGTAATTCGTTAAAAAGGCACTGTAATTTTCTAAGCAATCTGCGATCCCCTCTTTACGTTAGTCGCCCATAGTTCACTCGACCGATGCGCGCGTACAATGGCATTTCGGGTTCCTCCTGAGGTCTCGAGACCGGGCCTTTTCTTTATATATACATCTTTATTGCAGGGTCGTTTCCTAGTGTCCGCATCCTGCCGCCCGGCCAAAACAAAAACAAGCTAATGGCCAACGTCACGCACGTTGTGCCCTATTCAAGCATCATCGGGAGTTCTATCGTGGATCAAGCCACACACATTGTGCAGAGCATTAATAGCCTGCTTTGGGGCATTTATTGCCTCATCCCGCTCTTAGTAGGAACGGGTATTTACTTTACGTGGAAGCTTCGCTTCGTACAAATTCGCCGCTTTACCAAAGCGATGAAGCAAGTTTTCGGTTGCATCAACCTCTTTGGTAAAAAGGCCGACAAAGACGGGATGTCCTCCTTCCAGTCGCTCGCCACGGCCATTGCTGCTCAGGTGGGCACGGGTAACCTCGCTGGTGTCGCCACAGCCATTGCCATGGGTGGTCCTGGGGCCATCTTCTGGATGTGGATTGCAGCCTTCTTTGGGATGGCCACAATCTTTGCCGAAGCTGTGCTCGCACAAATCTACCGCACACGTGACTCACACGGCCATATCACGGGCGGTCCCGCTTACTACATCAGCCAAGGTTTGGGTAACAAGACCTTAGCGGCCTGCTTCTCTGTCGCCATTATCATTGCGCTCGGTTTCGTGGGCAACATGGTTCAGGCAAACTCCATTGCTGACGCCTTCAAGACGGCCTTTGGTATGCCGACCTGGTTGTCTGGCATTCTGGTCTTTATGCTCGCTGGATTCATCTTCATTGGTGGTATTCGTCGTATTGCTTCGTTTGCAGAAAAGATGGTGCCCATCATGGCTGTGGTCTACATCATCGGGTCGCTCACCATCATCTTTACTAACTGGGATGGCGTCTTAAAGGCTCTTGAAATGATCATCGTCGGTGCCTTTGACCCGGTCGCTGCCACTGGTGGCGTGATTGGAGCTGGTATCAAAGAAGCGATTCGTTATGGTGTGGCGCGCGGCCTATTCTCTAACGAAGCAGGGATGGGTTCGACTCCACACGCACACGCTGTCGCTCGTGTTCGCCATCCAGCCGAGCAGGGTTTGGCTGCGGTTGTCGGTCTTTTCTTTGACACCTTCATCGTGGTCACAATGACCGCCTTCGTGATTCTTTGCACGGGCGCACTCGACGGAACGACGACGGGTATTTCGCTCACGCAAAAGGCCTTTACACTGGGGCTAGGCTCGATCGGTAACGGGTTCGTAGCAACCTGCTTACTCTTTTTTGCCTTCACGACCATCATTGGTTGGTACTTCTTTGCTGAGCAGAACGTCAAGTATCTATTTGGCGTTCGTTGGGTATCGGTCTACCGCGTGCTCGTCTTAGGCTTCATCATGCTCGGCTCCTTCTTGCACGTGACCCTGGTTTGGGAGCTCGCCGACCTCTTTAATGGTTTGATGGTCATTCCGAACGTCATTGCCTTGATTGGTCTCTCGAAGCTCGTAGGTCGCGCCCTAGAAGACTACGACACGAAGTTTACGCAAGGTCTCACACCTGAGTTTGGTGAACTCGCGCCCAAGCCCGTCGTTGAAGCTCCGACGCCAGAAGAACAAAACGACCGTCGTCCGACGCACCATCGTCGTCAAGGGTCGCTTCGCAATCGCTTCCGCCGTCGCTCTCGCACGACAACCAACAAAGAATAACGTTCTTTAGCATCTAAATGCACGCCCTCGATTTCAAACCCTTAGAAATCGAGGGCGTTTTGTTTTTGTTGCATAGTCGGCATTCTATTTGACCAAAGAAAAAGCAGTGACCTCATAGCGAAATCACTGCTTTTTCAAAAGTTACTTAGCTGGGGTTTGGCTCGAAGAACCGCCGCCACTACTCCCTGCGCGTTCGAGTGCAGAACCGACATGTTCAGCACCCTTCTTAAGGTCTGTGCCGAAACCCGCAACGGTGTTACAGCCTGCAAGTACGATAGCACCGCTCACAATCATGGCGGCAAGCACAATCTTTTTCATGTTTTTCTCCTTGTTTGGCCTTTTGAAAGGCATAGGCTTAGTTTAGCCCTTGGGAAGCCCGATCGGTGTCAGAGTCAGGTTTTTTCTCGCCTAATGACATCGTTTGAGTTGTTTCTGTGAGTAAACCGACGGTTTCGATCGCGCTCATTTTCTTTTGCATGACGTTTTGGCGCGTCTTCATCGCATCAAGACTCGATTGCGCTTCACTAAATTTCTTTTGCACCTTCGCAAAGCCATCGGCAAACTGCAAGAATTCACCCTTCACTTCACCAAGCACCTTCCAGACTTCACTACTACGCTCCTGAAGTGCCAAGGTCACAAAGCCCATCTGCAAACTATTAATCAATGCGCTCACCACAGTGGGACCTGCCGGCGTGATGCGATAGTCACGTTGCAGACGTTCAAAGAGCCCAGGAATACGAATGACTTCAGCGTAAAGCCCTTCGCTAGGCAAATACATCACTGCAAATTCTGTCGTGTAGGGTGGTTTCACGTACTTATCGTGAATGGACTTCGCCTGCACCAAAACGGCTTTTTCTAGGCCACTGCGCGCTTGAGCGGCCTTGGTCGCGTCGGCAGCGTCTTCGGCCTCTAATAGGCGAGCATAGTCTTCAACCGGGAACTTCGAATCAATCGGCAACCAACAAGGCACATCTCTTTCAGCGCCTGGCATTCTGACCGCAAAGTCAACCACTTGGTTGCTCCCAGGTATCACTCGCACCTGCTCCCCAAACTGATTGGGAGTCAAGATGTTACTCAGGATCGTTTCAAGTTGCGTTTCACCAAAGGTACCACGCGTCTTCACGTTCGTGAGCACCCCCTTGAGGTCACGCACACTCGCAGCCATCTGACGCATTTCACCCAAACCTGTTTGCACAAGGCCTAACTTTTCGTCCACGGTCTTAAAGCTTGCCGTCAAACGATCGGCTAAAGTGCGATCCAACTTTTCTTGAACCGTCGCACGCATTTCTTCGAGTTTCACTTCGTTGGCTGTACGCACCTTATCGAGGTTTGCGTCGACCGTCGTACGGATCTCGTTGAATTTCCCTTCTAAGCGCGTACCTAAATGTTCACTCGCATGCGCATTGGCTTCAATGATGCGGGCAAAGCGCTGGTCAACCAACGTTTGAAGTTCCATTAACTGTCGATGCATCACTTCTCGCGTTTCAGCCAACGACTGACGTGCCGTCTCGTTCAAGGTACGCACTTCAGTCGCACTCTTTTGTTGCTGATCCATCACAAAAGCCGTCAAATTGGCCATGGCTTGACTCAGGTTACGCTCAACACTTGCCAAAGCCATCTGCCCTTCTTGGCGCTCGCCACGAACGCCCGTCAAAATCGCTTCGATGATTTCATCTTGTTCGTCGCGTCGCGCACGCTCGTCATGCATGAGGTTTAATAAACGCACCTGTACAACGAGCCACGCAACCGCGCCAATGAGTCCCACCAAAAGGAGCGCAACCACCATCAAAAGTGTCTCTATTGTCATGCTTTATTGTCCTTGAACGCTATCCTTCGTCTCGGGCTTTCCTTCAGGGGGCACTGCGGGCGTCACGTCAGCCTGGGGCGCAGTGTCTGTGGGCGACACATCAGCCTTTGATGCTGCCGTTGCCACATCCTTGGGTTCAGACTTAAACGCACTTGAAGTCTTCTTGTGGATGCTAATCGATACTTCGGGTAACGAGAACTTCGGTAAGTGCCACTTTGGCATCTTGATCTTAGGCACCTTAACAGGCGGCACTTTGATCTCTGGCATTTTGACCTTCGGCACCTCAGGCATCTTCACCTGATGAAGTTTGGCGCGAATCACTTCGGCAAGATCAGACTCACGCTTAGCTTCTTCGAGTTCTTTTTGCTCTTCGGGCGTCAACGCATCATCATCGTCATCATCGTCGTCATCATTACTCTTCAAGGCCGTCGGTGGCAAACCATAGGTCTCATGAATCAAGTTCGCCAAGGTCGTCGAAGCGATGGCTACGTCACAAATGACGGTCACGTATTTATCGTTTTTATACACCTCTACATCATCAGGATGCACCACACGAACGATGACCGGCAAATCTTCTTTGAGCCCACGCACAGCCGTCAAAATATGTTGATTCACCACCGTATCGGCCGAAGGTAAGACCAGTAAAGACGCGGACATCACGTGCGCCTTCACCATCAAAATCGGATCGGATGGATCACCCACAATGAGAGAGCAGTGCTTCAATTCATTCATCCCGTCAGGGATTTCTTTTTCGTTAGGCACAAAGCACACGGAGTTGATGTTGCTCGCCTCTAACTTCGGCAAAACCGTGGCAATGACTTCACCCACTTCAGCAATGACCACATGCCCCTTCACATTCGCTGGCCCTGCCACTTTAGAGGCTAGTGGCGAATCACGCATCGCGGCCTTACGGAAGAATTTGCCATGCCCCACTAAAAAGTGACGAACGCGTGGCACCACAGCAAACATCAACGGATTTAAAGCAATCGTCATAATGGAGGCCGCCACGATTAAGCTCATCGTACGCTCAGAAGCAATCCCTAAAGCAATCCCTTGACCACACAAAATAAACGAGAATTCACCCAACTGAGAGACGCAAGCACCAAGCACCAGCGCTGTATCCAAGGGCCAGCCCAAAGCCATCACCAAAAAGGCCGACACGGAACTCGTGATCACCATGATGATCAAGACGACTCCGATCACAGCGAGCGGCTCTTCGACAAAGACCTTGAGATCAAGCATGAGCCCCACTGATACAAAGAACAACACCGCGAAAGCGTCTTGTAGCGGCAAACAGTTTTTGGCTGCTCGATGAGCAAAACTCGACTCACGCATCACCATGCCTGCAAAGAAGGCACCCAACGCGAAACTCACGTTAAAGATCGCACCCGCACCATAGGCAATCCCAATAGCAATAGCCAAGACACACAACGTAAAGAGTTCTCGAGAGCCCGCCAAGGCCACGCGTTGCAAAATCCACGGAAACACACGGCGACCCACGATCAACATGCTCGCGACAAAAATCACCAAACCGAGCATCGTCTTGGAGAGCGATACAACGATTTCGCGAGGATCCATGGGACCGCTACCCTGCGTGACTTGGGCAAGAATCGGCAAACACACCATGATGAAGACCGTCACCAAGTCCTGCACCACAAGCCACCCAATGGCTACCTGTCCACTTGGTGCGCTCGTCAAACGACGTAATTCGAGGGCTTTCATCACCACGACCGTCGACGCACAAGACAACGTCATCCCAAAGACGATCGCAAGGGGTAACGACCAACTCCAAGCGAGCAAAGCAACAGCCGTGCCTGCTGAAGCCGAGATGGTCATCTGTAGGAGTGCCCCTGTGACAGCCACGCCTTTGACTTTCACAAGGTCGGCTACAGAAAAATGCAACCCCACGCCAAACATCAGCAACATGACACCGATTTCGGCAAACTGCTGCGTCACACCGTGGTCAACAGGTGGCAACAGCGGAAATAAGCTCACTGCAACACCTGCAATGATATAGCCCACCAATGCCGGTGTTTTTAGAAATCGTTCGGCTAACCACCCAAACACTAAGGCTAAGCCAAAGCCAGTCACAAGGGTGGTAATGATGGAAAATTGGTCGTGCACGCGATCCTCCAAGACATCAACTTTATCGCACGCTGCTCAAAAAGCGTATACGGACGATATTACTTTAACAGTACTGAATCGTTCTTGGTACTTGCAATTGGCTACACAAAGACGAAGAAAAGCCTCCAATCCAAAATGAGAAAGGAGGCTCATCGAAGTGCGACCTATCGCCGCACTTCATCATCCGATAAGATCGGCAAATTACTTCTGGGTCGGTACCTTGTTGGCCACACCTTCGACGAAGTACATCATGTTCTGAAGTTCAGCGTCGGTAGCGGTCTTGCCAGCCGGAATCATTTCCTTCCCTTCGTTAGAAACCACAGGACCCGTGAACGGATGGAATTCACCCTTTTCGAGGCTCTGATAGGTCTTCACGATTTTGTCGGCCACTTCCTTCGGCGCGTTCTTCGTCACGTCGGCGAGTTCAATCATATGAACGTTGGAACCACCCCAAACCGGCGTATTGTTCCACTTACCATCCAAAACGGCCTGGATTTCACTGGTGTAGTACTCTTCCCAACGGTGAACCACACCAGCCTGGAGCATGGTGGGCGCAGCCTTATGCATAGCAGAGTGGTAAGAGATGACCGGGATCTTGGCTTCTTCGCAGGTGGCAGCGACAGCCGTCGAGTTGGTGTGATGCGTGATCACGTCAGCCTTCTGACCAATCAAGGACTTCGTGGCGTCGGCTTCCTTACCCGGGTCATACCAAGAAGACGTCCAAACAACGCGAACTTCAACGTTCGGGTTCACCGTACGGGCACCCATCGTGTAGGCATTGATACCCTGGAAGACTTCAGGAATTGGAATAGCGGCCACATAACCCAAGACATTGGTCTTCGTCGTCGCAGCAGCGAGCATACCAGCGAGATAACGAGCTTCATAGAAGCGAGCCGTGTAGTTCTTCACGTTCTTTTCGGTCTTATAGCCCGTCGCATGTTCAAAGTAGACATCCGGGAATTCCTTGGCGACCTTGAGGACGGAATTCATGTAACCGAAGGATGTGGCAAAAATCATCTTATTGCCCTGCTGAGCGAGGTCACGAATCACGCGTTCAGCGTCAGCGTTTTCAGGAATATTTTCAATCCACGTGACCTTGATCTTGTCGCCAAAGGTCTTTTCGACGTGCTGACGAGCAAGGTCATGCTGAGAAGACCAACCTTCTTCGTTTGCTGGGCTCACATAAACAAAAGCAACCTTCATCGGTTCGGCAGCGGCCTGAGCAGCAGGTTTGGCTTCCGGCGCGACCGGCGCGGTCTTAGGTTCTTCCTTACCACAGGCAGTAAGCAACACGGCGGCGGCACCTGCGATGCAGAGCTTGAAAGCAGTACGTTTTTGCATAAAAGTCGGTCTCCAGTAAAAACGTATAAATGAAAAGAGTATCTTTTTAGTTTAGCCAAGACGGCGCGTCTTGCCTACCGTCTTAGCCATACAAAAGTTTGTCCAAATTTAGCTTCTTGGCGCGAAGGGTTTGCCTAAGGACGCGGGCACATTCAGGCGAATCCAAGCAGGATTACGACTGATCAAAACGAGCACCAAAATCGTCGCTAAATAAGGGGTCATCGCCATAAACTGAGGCGGTATTGCAATGCCTGTCCCTTGAACAGCAAACTGTAGCATCGTGACGCCCCCAAAGAGATAAGCTCCAACGAGCACACGTGCGGGTCGCCATGTTGCAAAGGTCACAAGTGCCAAAGCAATCCAACCACGACCAGCGACCATGCCTTCGACCCAAAGCGGCGTGTAAACAAGCGATAAATATGCACCAGCCAACCCCGCCATCGTTGCCCCAAAGGCAACGGCATAAAGACGGATCTTGCGTACTGGGTAGCCAAGCGCAAAAGCGGACTCAGGCGACTCACCGACGGCACGCAAAATCAAACCAGCACGAGACTTAAAGAGGAAGTACCAAACTCCTACGAGCATCAACAAAGCACCATAGACCAACCAATGCTGCGAGAAGAAAGCTTCACCCAAAAACGGAATATCTTGAAGCCCCGGGATCCCCAAAGGCGCACGGGAGGGCAATGCCGCCCCTTGTAAGGGTTGCCCCATAAAGGCCGAAAGACCCGTACCAAAAAGCGTCAATGCCAAACCTGCGGCATACTGATTGGCACGAAGACCAATCGTAAAGAAAGCAAACAAAAGCCCCAAAAGAAGCCCTACGCCCATTCCAGCTAAAAAGCCGAGCGCAAAGCTTCCCGTGGTGTGGGTCACAGCAAAACCAGTGACAGCCCCCATCAACATAATCCCTTCAATCCCGAGGTTAAGTACCCCAGACTTTTCATGAATCATGATGCCCACAGCCGCAATCAAGAGCGGCGTCCCGGCATTGAGGGTAGACGCAATAATCGAAGCAACGAGACTCATCAGGCAGCCTCCTTCTTAAAGCCAACCCACTTGAAGTGATAGAAAATCATGGTGTCGCAGGCGAGAATGAAAAAGAGCAAAAGCCCCTGATAGACGCCCGTAATTGAAGACGGCAAACCCAAACGACTTTGAGCCAATTCACCGCCCAAATAAAAGAGCGCCATGATAAACGCGGCAGGAATGCAACCCAACGGGGTCAAACGACCCACAAAGGCCACGATAATGGCCGCAAACCCATAACCCGGTGAAATCGTAGGCGTTAACTGTCCCAATGGTCCAGCAGCTTCAATACCCCCCGCCAAACCAGCGAGTGCACCGCAAATGAGCATCGAGCGCCAAATCAAGTGACCAGGACGATAGCCCGCATAGCGTGCAGCCAAGGGCGCCATCCCAGAAATCTTGAATTCCATCCCCATTTCCATTTTGTCCATCAGGATCCATATGCCTAAAGCCGCTATCAAGGCCATCAGGGCACCTGCATGTAAGCGTGTCCCTTCTAAAAGGATGGGTAAGAGTGCGCCGCTTTCAAACATCGCGGTCTGCGGAAAGCCAAAGCCCATCGGGTCGCGCATCGGCCCCTGCACAGCCCAAGATAAGAAAAATTGGGCCACATAGACCAACATCAACGAAACAAGAATTTCGTTGGCATGGAATTTGTGTCTTAAAAGCGCCGTCACAGCACCCCAAAGTGCACCACCCAAGGCCGAAGCTAACATGACCAAAATCACAAACCATGGTCCCATGCTACTGTCGCACGTTAAGGCAACCGCACCCCCCGCAATGGCACCAGCAACCAATTGACCTTCAGCACCAATATTCCACACATTGGCTCTAAAGCAAACCACTAAACCGACAGCACAGAGGAGTAGCGGCGTCATTTTGACACCGACTTCAGCCCACCCGCGCAAACTATCGAGCGGCGCCACAAAGAAGGTCTTCAAAGCCACAAACGGATCTTGCCCCAAGGCCGCAAAAATGATGCCGCCCGTGAGCACAGTCAAGCAAAGCGCTAAAAGCGGGGAGAACCATCGAAGATAACGCGCAGCTTCCTGGCGTGGCGTCATCGCAATCGGGAACGTCTTACTCATGCCTTTTCTCCTTCTTGACTTGCAGGGCCATTCGGCCAAAGGCCAGACATCCAGCGACCAACGATTTCAATATTCATTTCAGACTTTGGCATCGCTGGCGACAAATGTCCGCGATACATCACCGCAATACGATCACAAATTTCAAAAAGTTCGTCGACTTCTTCAGAGACGACCAACACACCGGCGCCATCATCACGCAATCGCATCAAAGCATTACGAATCGTGGCCGCAGCCCCTACGTCGACACCCCAGGTCGGTTGATTTACCACTAGGACGCCTGGGTTCTGAAGAATTTCGCGACCCATAATGAACTTTTGCAAGTTGCCGCCTGAGAGGCTACCAGCATTCTTTTGTGAGGACGGCGTCTTTACGTGGAAGCGTTCAATAATAGTTTCGGTAAAGGCGCGTGCCTTGTCTTCCAAAATGAAGCCATGCTTCACAAGACCGTCGCCTGTCAAATAGGTATTAGTCTGTAGAGAAATATCAGGCACTGCCGCATGACCCAAACGCTGTTCAGGGACGTAACGCAACCCTAAGCGACGACGTTCACGGGTGCCTAAATCCCCCACCGGTTGGCCAAAAAGCTTGACAGCATCGGCAGGCACATTGGCTTCGCCTGCAGCCACAGACATCAAACGCGCCTGGCCGTTACCAGAAATCCCAGCAATCCCGACGATTTCGCCCGCGCGAACAGTCAAAGACACGTCTTCAATCCCGCACACACGAAGCGTGCCTTCGTAATTCACGTGCTTTAATTCAAAGACCGTGTCACCAGGCGTCCCACTCGCTTCACGAATCACAGGTGGCTCGGCCCCAATCATGAGACGAGCAAGCGAGGCTTCTGTTTCTTTTTTAGGGTCTACGGACGAGACAATGCGTCCTGCGCGCAACACAACGCAACGGTCAGCCAACTCGCGAATTTCGTCCAACTTATGAGAAATAAAGAGAATCGACACACCTTCTTGAGCCAAGCGATGCAAGGTCACAAATAGCTTACGTACCGCTTGAGGCACTAAAACCGATGTTGGTTCGTCCAAAATCAAAAGCTTAGGATTCGTCATCAAGGCTCGGATAATTTCAACGCGCTGACGTTCACCCATCGAGAGTTCATACACAACAGCGGCAGGATCCACCTCGAGACCATACTTTTTGCCTAACGCTTCGACTTCAGCAGAGATCTCAGCCGTACTACGACCACCGCTAAGACCCAAGGCAACGTTTTCGGCCACAGTGAGCGTATCGAACAAGGCAAAGTGTTGGTGAACCATAGCAATCCCGCACGCACGTGCTTGGGCAGGACTATCAATGACGAGCGGTTGACCGTCGAACTCTAAATGTCCCTCATCAGGTCGTACGGACCCGTAAATGATCTTCATGAGGGTGGACTTACCGGCGCCGTTTTCACCTAAAACGGCCAGGACTTCACCAGGAGCAATGTCCATATTGATGCTGTCATTCGCAACAATCCCGGGATATCGCTTGGTGATATTTTTCAGACTGAGTCGTGGATGCATGCTGAGGCTGGACCTAAGGTCTCTTTCCTTTGCAAGGTGTGGAGGGCTATCGATTGTTCTTTCATCAATGAACAACGCGACGATAAACTCTAGATTTTACTGATTGCTAAGAAAACTGTCTAACGCAAATAGCCTTGAGCGCAAGCCCCTCTTCAAAAGTACATTCACTCGCATCGCGTTATTTACATTTGGTAACATTATGAAACTTTCTTTTTTTAGGGAAAGTATGTATGATTCAAATCCTCGAGTGCGGATGTAGCTCAGTTGGATAGAGTATCTGGCTACGAACCAGAGGGTCGTGGGTTCGAATCCTGCCATCCGCACCACCTATTTAGAAACCGTCGATGATTCATCGGCGGTTTCGCTTTTTTCAGGAAATTAAAACGTCCGCGAACTTTTTTTAAAGTTTTTTTTGCTTTTTTTCTCAGTTCGTGTTATGCTTCGTTTCCCTGATACTTGAAGGACAAAGCAAATCTGATCCGATGCTGCGTCTGATTGACAAGTATCCCAATATGCGCTGCCTCGACCGCGGCAAAACATTGGAAGGATCCCTGCGGAGAAGTGGCAGAGAGGTCGAATGCACACCCCTGCTAAGGGTGCAGGTCTGAATAAGGGCCTCGGGGGTTCGAATCCCCCCTTCTCCGCCAGTTTTCAAAAGGGAGAAAGCGGTTAACGTTTTCTCCCTTTTTCGAAAGCGGGTGTCGTATAACGGCTATTACCCTAGCCTTCCAAGCTAGAGACGAGGGTTCGACTCCCTTCACCCGCTCCAAATTCAAAAAAGGCGCTTCAATTTGAGGCGCCTTTTTGCTTTTGTGCTTTTATACCGCTTGAACTTTTACTTTGCGGCCCGCTTTGCCAAATGGCGTTCCAGCCAGAAAAGCGCCACGATGGTTTTCACGTCAGTAATACGACCATCGGCACACATTTCTAGCGCCTCGTCCAACTTCACGCGCACAACTTCTAGATGCTCCCCTTCGTCTAGTTGCTGCTCACCCCAGGTCAGCCCTTCAGCCAAAAAGACCACAATACGTTCACTCGAATAACCAATAGCGTTATTGAGTTCGCCCAAACGCGTCCAATGGTCAGCACGAACTCCACACTCTTCGATCAGCTCACGCTGTGCGCACGTGATTTCTTCTTCACCCGGATCCAACTTACCAGCTGGAATCTCCCAAAAGGCACGACGTAACGGATGGCGCCACTGACGCTCTAAAAGAATCGTATTGTCGTCTCCTAAAGCAACCATGCCAGCTGCCCCACCATGACGCAAACAAAAGCGCTTGCTCGGGCGACCTCCAGGAATCAAGACATCTTCTTCGACGATCGAAATAAACTTACGATCCACCAAGATATTTTCTTTGACTGTGGTTTCAGTGAGTGGATCATTCTCGCGTGCCGCAAAAGGGACAGGCGACGTTAAAAGCGGAAAAGGACAAGCATTCATCATGAGCCTCTATTAACTAAGTTCTTCAAGTATAAACCTCGCTCATCACAAAGCATGTCTCTCAAAAAAGGACAGGATAAAATATCGATTCGTTTTTCTTTTTGCTTTCAATGTACGTCTGGTCGTGCCAGGCATTTGATCCATGCATGTTTTAGTTGTTGGCGCAGGTTTGACGGGTCTCCAGACAGCCTTTGCCTTATTAAATAAAGGGGCCGAGGTCACCCTCGTCGAAGCCGCGCGTGCACCTTGCCAAGGGGCGAGCTATTGCGCCACGGCCTGTGCGGGTAAACAAGTCCCCACACAAATCGCATCGTCAGCCACGTTAATGGCGCGCCTCAAGGCCAGAGCCTCTAATACCTCGAACCTCCAGTACAGTTCGGGTGCCTCTGTTCGTTACGCAGGTTTTATTTCGGCCATGAGTGCTGCGCGTGCGCCTGAAAAATATCAGAATCGCGAACAAACGCTCCAAGCCTTGGCCGAGCATAGTACGGCTTTGTTGCGTAGCGACGCAGATAAGCATGGCTTTGAATTGCAAGAAAGCGCAGGCACTCTCATCGTGCACGGCTCAAAAGCAACCGACAACACCACGCCATCTCTGGAGTGCTATACAGCCATTGAACCGAGCCTTAATGAAGCACAGGCCGTTGAAGGGGTCACCATTGAGCGCACGACGACGTGGTCCTCTAGCTTTTACGCGAAGCAACTACGCGAGCATCTCGTAGCGCGCAATGTGCGCATTCTTTGCAACCACCGTGTGACGGGATTACTCACCGACAACGGTCAAATCAAGGGCGTTGAATGCGCTACGCCCATCGAAGCGGATGCCGTCGTAATCACCGCTGGCCGCTCAGCGCCCGACATAATCCCTGCAGAGTGCTATGGTAACGTGCCTCTGGCGCCCATCACCCGTGCCGTTTATAACGTCGACCTGATTGCCGACCACGGTCGTGTGCGCCATGCCGTTCAAAGTGAAGACGGACGCATGATCGTGCCTTTAGATAACTTTTTGCGTTTGATCGGTCAATGGTATTTAGGAACGCCCGAACACTGCAACATGGACGCCGAATACCAAGCTTTATGGGCTTTAGGGGTTAAGTTACTTCCGCAAGCGGCCAACTGGTCTCAAGGACGATACCTCAATAGCTGCGTGCTCTCTAGCCCTGACGGCCTACCGATTGTTGGTGCGTCGTCACGCCCAGGGCTCTACCTCAATATCGCTGGCGGTATTCATGGAGCAGACTTTGTGAGCGCCTATGCCGAGGCCACAGCAGATGCTGTGCTTGGGCTCGACAATCCCTTCCACGAAGCACTTCGTTGGTCGCGTTTTGCCTCATAAGCAAGCCACTAAAACCCGCTTTACCTAGTGCTTCAAGCCTCATTCAAACGAAAAGTCGAAAAAAAGTACTTAGAACGGTAGAATACGTCTCACCATTTTCCTTTTGGACCTAAGGAAGCCCATTATGAGTCTCACAATCCTCCATCCAGACGAACTGGAGAATCTTGAAAAGCGTATGTCCAACTTGCTTGGACCCGATACGTTGATGCGTCGCGCAGGTGCAGCGGCTGCCAATTTGATTATGTCCCGCCTTGAAGCCAGTGGCACAGAAAACCGTCGTGTAACGGTGCTCGTTGGTCCAGGCAATAACGGTGGCGATGCGCTCGCTTGTGCTTGTGAGCTTCGTGAAAAGGGGGCAACGGTTAACGTGGTACTACCTGGCGGTCGTCGTCCGACCTCGGCCTTGGCACTTGCTCAGCTCGAACGCTGGCAGGCCATGGGTGGCACGACCGAAGATGATCCGTATATGACCGAAAAGGCAGATTGCGTCGTTGATGGTCTCTTTGGAATTGGTCTGACTAAACCAATCACGGGAGACTACTTGGATGCTGTGCTCTGGTTTAACGAACGCCGAGCCCTCAAAGTGTCGCTCGACATTCCGTCGGGTCTCAACTACATGACAGGCCACTGGGTTGGCACCTATCCGGGTTGCAGCGCTGACATCACGATCACGTACCTCTGCACCAAGATCGGTCTTTATATGTGTGAAGGCATTGATGCCGCAGGCGAAGTTGTTCTTGATGAACTTGACGTGTCCGTGCCGCTCTCTCCGATGTCCGTGACGGGCACCGATGAATTGAGTCACGTATTACGTCCTCGCACCAAAAATTCTCACAAGGGTGATTATGGTCGTCTCGTCGTGATCGGCGGCACCGACGGCATGATTGGTGCTTCAATGTTGGCCGCGCGCGCTGCTCTGATCGGTGGTGCTGGTCTTGTGACCCTTGAATGCCATGCCGAACACGCGCCACACGTTGACATGCTCTACCCCGAAATCATGTTCGCCACCCAGCCCGTCAACCTTGACAACTTTGACGTGGTGGTACTCGGCTGTGGTTTAGGTCAGTCCCCCGAAGCCAAAGCACGCGTGATTGAAGTCTTGAAGTGCAATAAGCCTGTCATCATTGACGCGGATGCGCTTAATATCATCGCCGCTGACATCAAACTTCAGGACATGGTCTTAGCCCGTCAGTCGCCAACGGTTTTGACGCCGCATCCTGGCGAAGCTGCACGTTTACTTCGTCGCGATACCGCGGGCGTGACCGTTGACCGCGTCTCTGCTTGCCGAGAACTCGCCGTTCAGACGGGTGCTATCGTGGTTCTTAAGGGGGCTGGTACTGTGATTTCGCTGCGTAGCTCTCGCACTTGGATTAACCCGACAGGTGGCCCCGCACTTGCAACAGCAGGTAGTGGTGACGTGCTCGCGGGTCTCATCGGCGCCATGTTTGCTCAAGGCTACGACATGGTCGAAAGCGTCCTTGCTGCCGTCTACTTCCATGGCTTGAGCGCCGAAGGTTACACCGCTGGCTTTACTGCTGGTGACATCGCTCCTAACGCTATGGCTTTGATTGCTGACGCTCGTGCTGAGTACGAAGCCTAATTAACTTCTGAAGCATCGTCTAGACGCTCAACGCCCTCTCGACAATCATGAGAGGGCGTTTGCTTTTAAGCCCTTTAATCTTCTTTAAAGGCCGTCTCGCGCCCAATCCGTACCGTGGGTGCCAGGACCAACAATAAGAGACCAAGCGCCAACACCAAGAACCCGCACGAGATGGGACTTGTCACAAAGATCGTCATATCACCTCGAGAAAGCAGCAAGGCGCGTCGCAAGTTTTCTTCCATCATAGGCCCCAAAATGAAGCCCAAAATAAGCGGCGCACATTCGCAATCAAGCTTCATAAAGAGGTAGCCCAAAAGCCCAAAGCCAATCGTCATCCAAACGTCAAAAACATTGTTATTGATCGAATACACACCGATACAACAGAAGGCCAAGATCGCTGGATAAAGCCATCGATATGGAACCTTCAATAACTGCACCCAAACCCCTATCAAGGGGAGATTAAGCAAAATCAGAAAGAAGTTCCCAATCCACATCGAGACAATTAATCCCCAAAACAGGGCTGGATCGGTATTCATGACTTGGGGACCAGGCGTAATGTCATGAATCATCATGGCACCAATCATCAAGGCCATCACTGCGTTAGACGGAATCCCTAGCGTCAGCATCGGAATAAAACTCGTTTGTGCGCCTGCGTTATTCGCAGACTCTGGCCCCGCCACCCCTCGGATATTACCTTCTCCAAAGGCAGGATTTGCCGTTGTACCCGCGAGCTTTTTCTCAAGCGTGTAGGACGCAAACGATGAGAGTAAGGCGCCGCCACCTGGCAAAATACCCAAAAAGGAACCCAACAATGTACCTCGCGCAATGGGGCCTACCGACACCTTGAGATCGTCTTTTGTAGGAAGAACCCCTTCAACTTTGATGCTCCCTACGCTACGGGTTGCACTGAACTCAAGATTCTTCATGATTTCAGCAAAACCATAAATCCCCATCGAAAGCGCGACAAAGTCGATACCATCCATGAGTTCATCGACACCAAACGTAAAGCGAAGAGCACCTGAATTAATATCTGACCCAACAATCCCTAGCAAAAGCCCCACGAAAATCATCGCGATCGCCTTCAACAAAGAGCCGTTGGCTAACACCACTGCACCCACAAGACCCAAAACCATCAAACTAAAGTATTCAGCGGGGCCAAAATGAAAAGCGAGTTCAGTCAACGGTGGCGCAAAGGCTGCAATTAATAAGGTCGCAAAGGTGCCCGCAGTAAAACTCCCTATCGCTGCAATACCTAACGCTGCCCCAGCACGCCCTTGACGCGCCATGCGGTGTCCATCTAAACACGTCACCACGGCAGCAGCCTCTCCAGGGATATTGACCAACACAGCCGTCGTTGAACCACCATACTGCGCGCCATAATAAATACCGGCCAGCATAATAAGCGCCGAGGCGGGATCAAGCGCATAAGTAATCGGTAAGAGCATGGCCACCGTGGCCACAGGCCCCATGCCAGGCAAGACGCCAATCAAGGTTCCGACCGTGACACCAGCAAAACAGTAGAACACGTTCTGAAGCGTCACCGCACTCTCGAAGCCGAGCATCAAATTCGCTAATAAGTCCATCGTCAGCACCTCAAAGTAAGGTTGGCCAGACAGGCACCTGTAAACCAATGCCGTAACCAAAGACCACCAAGCAAAGGGTTGCTAAAAAGATCGTCAAAACGCTAACTTCTTTCCAACGTGACCCGATCTTACCGACAGCCAAAGAGGACGTAACAACCAAAATGGCAATGGATGCCAAGAGCCCGAGCGTTAACAAACTTAAGGCAAAGAGCGCTACGCTACCGAGCACGAAAAGCAACACACCCCAGTGAACAGGTGCAATCCTTCCGTCTTTTGATACAACGGATCCCATGAGCGCACGAAGACTAATCAGAGCGCCCAAAAAAGCCAAAATGACCCCCAATACCGTCGGAAAAAAGCTCGGCCCCATTCGTGAGAGGGTACCTAATTCGTTTTCTTGAGCCACTATTGCCGCCCCTATGCCCAACAGCATAAAGAGGACACCCGCCCAAAAATCCTTTTCGTTTTTGATTGTCATTATTCGATTCTGCCGCTTGCCTACGTAATTCAATCGTCGTGATGGTAGCACGGTCGAACGTGATGACGCCAAAAGGTCTTACCTCCATCAAGAAAGTAAGACCTTTGACGAGAACTCATTAATCGACGCGAGCACCAGAAGCTTTAACGAGGCTCGCGTACTTCGCACTTTCATCTGCCACCAATTGCGCGAAGGCTTCAGGCGTCGTTGGCGACGCGACACCACCGAGCTTTTCAAGACGTGCGACGACGTCTGGTTCGCGTAACGTAGCCGTCAACGCTTGATTCAGGTGTTGCACGACATCATCTGGCGTTTTAGAAGGAACAAAAAGGCCATACCAGGTCGAAATATCGAATTCTGGGACACCAGCTTCCTGCATTGTGGGTACATTGGGCAAAGCCTTTGCGCGGACATTTGTGGTGACCGCTAATGGCACCAACTTACCCGCTTGAATATTCGCTGTTGCGCTTGCCAAATTATCGAAAATCAAATCCGTCTGGCCACCCAAGACCGAAAGTTGCGCCGGCGCTGCCCCTGCAAAGGGAACGTGCACCATATCAATGCCCGTCAAGCGCTTTACCCATTCGCCAGCCATATGCCCCGCTGACCCGTTACCCCCCGACGCATAGTTGAGTTTGCCAGGATTGGCTTTGGCGTAAGCAATCAAATCTTGCACTGACTTAACACCCGTCTTCGAAACAAATTCAGGCGTAACCACCAAAACATTCGGGACATGAGCAATCAAAGTGACGGGCTTAAAATCTTTTTGCGCATCGTACGGCAAACGCTTATAGAGATGCGGATTAATCGCGTGTGTCGCCACAGCCCCCACAACTAGCGTATGACCATCACCTTTTTGGCGCTTAACATACCCCATCCCTACACCACCACCGGCGCCAGGACGGTTATCAACAATCACGTTACCCAAAGCACCGGTCACAGCTTCAGCAATCGTACGTGCTGAGACGTCCAAAGGGCCTCCCGGCGGATAAGGCACCACAATTCGAATGGGGTTGCCGCCATCGCCTTTAGGCATAGGCATAGCCGCACCTGCGGTCATCGGAAAATAAGCGGCACTAGCCAGTGCCACCAAGCCGATGGCACTTATTAAAGTGCGACGTTGCATCATGAGAAAAACTCCTTTGAAAACAGAAAGGGCACGAAGGCTTCACCTTCGTTAGAGAACGCATGATTGACAGCTCAAAAAGCGCTACATCATTCATTAGAACATCCAAAAATTTGCTTGTCAAAACTAAGACATTTGTTTTAATGAGTCGCCAAATCAAGTGCGGGAGTAGTTAAATACTGTCTATTTAGGGTTTCTACCTTAAGGATTTGCGATAACATCATGCCTCGTAAGGCATAGAATGACAAAACGCCTAACGCATCTGGTCGCGTTAGGTTCCTTTAGGAGGAATACATGCAACCCCTTCGTCCCTGGCCTTACGCCCGAGTAAGTGCCCATCGAGGTGCCGGTACGATGGCGCCAGAAAACACCTTGGAAGGCTTTCGTGCCGGACTTCATTTTGGCTTTCATGCCTTTGAAACCGATGCCATGCTTGCCAAAGATGGCGTCCCTGTTCTGATGCATGACGAACATTTCGGTCGTACGATTCACGATACGCGCTCGGTTCCTGAACTCACGAGTCAAGAAATTCGATGCCTTGATGCAGGCAGTTGGTTTGCCCCGCAATATACGGGCGTACCCCCTGCAGGCTTCGAACAAGCCGTACGCTGGTGCCGAGCCAATCACGTGTGGCTCAATATTGAAATCAAACCTGCCAAAGGCGCTGAACTCGAAACAGGCCGGACAGTGGGGCACCTGACGCAATCGCTGTATGCGGATATCGTGAAGCCTAATGGTGGTACGCAAGCAGGTATCGTCCCAGAGGTTCCGCTTTTTTCGTCCTTCAAGCCCGATGCCCTTCGCGGTGCTCTAGAAGTCGCCCCGGATATCCCTCGTGGTTTTCTGATTGACGTCATCCCAGATAACTGGCGCGAGATTCTCACTGAAATGCAGTGCGTGTCCTTACACTGCAACCATAAGCGTATTGATGAAGCGTTTGTTCGAGAAGTCAAAGCCCTGGGCTACTGGGTCTTCTGCTATACCGTCAACGATCCGCATCGCGCTCATGAACTCTTTAGTTGGGGTGTCGACGGGTTCTGTACTGACCGTCTAGATATCGTTCATCCGTCTATATGAGTTAGTCGGCAGACAACACAAAAAAGGGCTGTGCTCACCATCAGACTTTTCTGATACTGAGCACAGCCCTTTCTTTAGATCGGATCAGTTATTCTTCAGGACGAATCACATGATGATGCATGACATCCATGGGTATGCTTGGCGAGTGGTCTAATTCGACCGCAGACACAATGGCGCGCAAGCCTTCCGGATCAAAAATACGAACGTGTTTTTGGTTCACTTCAATCAAACCGTCATGCGAGAAGCGAGAAAGCACACGGCTTACCGTTTCCAGCTTCAGACCCAGGTACGACCCGATTTCGGCACGTGTCATACGAAGGACAAATTCGCTACGAGAGTAACCACGGTTTTCAAAGCGCTGAGAGAGTGCCAAAAGGAAAGCAGCTAAACGCTCTTCAGCGTGCATGGAACCCAATAAAAGCATGACACCATGCTGACGAACGATTTCTCGAGAAAGCATCTTCTGGAAATGCACACCCATCGTACGGATGCTCGTCGTAGCGTCTTCCATGCGTGAGAATGGAATAATGCACACTTCGGTATCTTCAAGTGCGATCACGTCACAAGAATAGACGCCACTTGAAATACCATCTAAACCGATCATTTCGCCAGCCATAAAGAAGTTGGTCACCTGCTCACGGCCGTCGCTACTCATCACAGTGCTTTTAAGAAACCCTAGACGAACAGCGTACAAGTTATCGAAATAATCGCCGGCACGATAAAGTGCCTCTCCTCGGCGAATGCGGCGACGGGCTGTTACCAACTCTTCAACGCTTTCCATTTCTTTAAGCGTCAAACCTAGCGGCATACAGACTTCCCTAAGGTTGCAATTGGAGCAACCTATCCGCAATGTCGTAATGTTCATTGTGCCTCCTGAATCAGAAAGAACGTTGGTCTAGGTTCTTTCTTGGCATACTGTTTTTTTTATTAACCTCAGGTAAACGAGAACACAAGTCGACGGGGCAATAATATAGAAATAATCTGCCTTCGCTAGAATGCTGACATACATCCTGTAACACGGCCAGCGTGTTTTTCGTCGAAATGCTCCAAGCACCTTTGGCGTGAACGCTTGTTGATACAAGTCAACAAAGAGCGATCTATGGCTTCAATAATATCAGGAAGTTTAACCTAAGTCACAGACCAAGGAAAAAACCTCAGATGACGAACCCTGCAACTAGCGGCGTTGAGCTGCCTGAAATGGATCTTCTTCGTAAGTTCGACGTCCCAGCACCCCGTTATACGTCTTACCCGACGGCCGACCGCTTCAATGCCTCTTTTGGTGTTGAAGATTATCGCAAGGCCCTCGCAGGCCGAGCCGAGGCAAAAGATCCCGCCGACCTTTCTCTTTATGTTCACGTGCCTTTCTGCAACGACGTTTGCTTTTATTGCGGCTGCAATAAGATTGTGACGCGTGACCATTCCCGTAGCGCTGAGTACATTGAGATGATTGGCCGTGAAGCCGACCTCGTCAAAGAAAGCATCACGGGCACGACCGAATTACAGCAGTTGCACTTTGGCGGTGGTACGCCAACCTTCTTAACGAACGACGAACTCACCCACATGATGGACACACTGACGTCGCGCTTCCCGCTCGCTCAAGGTGGTGAATTCTCGATCGAAATTGACCCGCGTACGTGCGATGCAGACAAGGTGGCTCACCTCCACAAGTTGGGTCTCAACCGTATGTCGCTTGGCGTGCAGGACTTTAATCCAGACGTTCAGAAGGCCGTTAACCGTATTCAGCCCTTTGAGATGACCAAGGACACCATTGAAGCAGCCCGCGCCAATGGCTTTGAGTCCATCAACATGGACTTGATCTACGGTCTTCCGAAGCAAACACGTGCCACGTTCGAACACACGATCGATCAGGTGCTCGAACTCTCTCCAGACCGTATTGCCCTTTACCACTACGCACACCTTCCGAACCACTTCAAGGCTCAGCGTCGCATTCTCCCTGCTGATCTTCCGGACACGGTTGAAAAGGTCAACATCATGTTCGACGCCATCACCCGCTTGACGGCTAATGGCTATCGCTACATCGGTATGGATCACTTTGCGAAGGAAACGGACGAACTCTCGATCGCCCAGAAGGAAGGCACCTTGCAGCGTAATTTCCAGGGTTACTCCACGAAGGCCGAATGCGACATGGTTGCCTTAGGTGTTTCGAGTATCTCCAAGATTGGCAACGCCTACGCTTGCAATCCGCGCGAACTCGAAGACTACTACGCCGCCATTCGTGAAGGTCGTCTTGCCACCAACCGTGGCTACCTCTTGAATGAAGACGATGCGTTGCGTCGCTATGTGATCATGACGATTATGTGCAACTTCGAACTCAAAAAGCGCGATGTCGAAGAACGCTTTGGCATCAACTTCGACGAAACCTTTGCTTATGAGTTAGGCAAGATGAAGCCCTACGTCAAGCACGACCTCGTCGAACTCTATGACGACCGCTTGGTCGTGTCTGCCAAGGGCAAGATCTTCGTTCGTGCCGTCGCGATGCACTTTGACCGCTACTTGCGCGAATCTACCCGTGCTGGTGGTTACTCCCGCATTGCTTAATTGAGTTAATCGCTCAAAATCACGCCCGAGTCTCCATTTCGATGGATTCGGGCGTTTTTTTATTCTCTAAAACCTCTCAATAAAGAGTCATAGAGGTAAAATGAAAGTTTTCGTGAGTTTTCTTGTTGGATGCCTTTGTCCGCAGGAAGCCTCCCTATGACAGAACATCGAGCTGACCTCCATTGCTCAGCGTACGACCGAGTGGCATCAGCCACCCACCATACGCCAACTCAGGTGTCGGTCGAGTCGAATTCAGGTGCGCGCATCTGCCGCACCCACTCTTTACTTATATAAATAGGAGATGGGTCTCCTGCGGATCGTCCGTTGAAGGAACCCCAAGACTTATGAAAGTTGCTGATATCCGTCGAACTTTTTTGAAGTTCTACGAAAGCAAGGGCCATACGATCGTCTCCTCGAGCCCGGTCATTCCGGCTCAGGATCCGACGTTGCTCTTCACCAACGCTGGGATGAACCAGTTTAAGGATGTTTTCCTTGGCTTTGACAAGCGTCCTTACTCCCGTGCCACCACGAGCCAGAAGTGCATTCGCGCTGGCGGTAAGCATAACGACCTTGATAACGTCGGTTACACCGCTCGCCACCACACGTTCTTCGAAATGCTCGGGAACTTCTCCTTCGGCGACTACTTCAAGCACGATGCCATCTTCTTTGCTTGGGAACTTTTGACGAAGTACTTCATGCTTCCAGCTGAAAAGCTGACCGTCACGGTCTATGCTGAAGACGACGAAGCCTATGACATTTGGCACAAAGAGGTCGGCGTGCCTGCTGAACGTATCATTCGTATCGGCGACAATAAGGGCGCTCGCTACATGTCCGACAACTTCTGGATGATGGGCGACACGGGGCCTTGCGGTCCTTGCTCCGAAATCTTCTATGACCATGGTGACAAGATCCAAGGCGGTCCTCCGGGAAGCCCTGATGAAGACGGTGACCGCTTCATCGAAATCTGGAACCTCGTCTTCATGCAGTTCAACCGTGACGAACGTGGTGTCATGCACAAGCTTCCGAAGCCCTCCGTTGACACGGGTATGGGTCTCGAACGTATCGCTGCTGTGCTTCAGGGTGTTCACAACAACTACGACATCGACCTCTTCCGTAACTTACTCGCTAACGTGAAGCGTGTGATCGAAGAAACGAGCGGTGCTGAAGTTGATGCCCAATCCCCGTCCTTGAAGGTGATTGCTGACCACATCCGTGCTTGCAGCTTCTCCATCGCTGACGGCATTGTGCCGGGTAACGAAGGTCGTGCCTACGTGCTTCGCCGCATCTGCCGTCGTGCTATCCGTCACGGCTACAAGCTCGGTGCTCGCAAGCCCTTCTTCTACAAGCTCGTTGACGCCGTCCGTGCTGAAATGGCTGAAGCCTATCCGGAACTCAACAATCCGCGCATCGAAAAGGTTATCGAAGAAGAAGAACGTCGCTTCTTCCTTACGCTCGCCAAGGGTATGGACATCCTTGATGCAGCTGTCGCTGAAACCAAGAATGGTCAACTCGATGGCGAAGTCGTCTTCAAGCTCCATGACACCTATGGCTTCCCGGCTGACTTGACGGCTGACGTTTGCCGCGAACGTGACCTCACAATCGACTTTGATGGCTTTGAAGCTGCCATGAATCGTCAGCGTGAAGCCGCTCGTGCCAACGCCAAGTTCAAGATGGCTGCCGGTCTCGAATATACAGGCGCCGATACAGAATTCACGGGTTACGAAACCCTCGTTGAAGATAACGCCAAGGTGCTCGCTGTCTATCGTGACGGCCAGGCTGTTGAGGCCGCTGAAGCCGGTGACGATTGCGTTGTTGTCTTTGACCGTACGCCTTTCTATGCTGAACAAGGTGGCCAGGTTGGCGACCGTGGTCAGTGCCGTAACGACTCTTCGATGCTCGCCGTGCTTGACACGTTCCGCGTCAAGGGTAAGGTGACGGGTCAGTCTTGCCACGTTGAAGAAGGTCGCGTTGCCGTAGGCGATACATTCCGTCTCACCGTTGACGAAGATCGTCGTCACGCAACCGAACGCAACCACTCTGCGACCCACCTTCTTCAGAAGGCACTTCGCAAAGTTCTCGGTACGCACGTTGAACAGAAGGGCTCTCTCGTTTCTCCGACCGAACTTCGCTTTGACTTCTCTCACAGCCAGGCGATGACGGCTGAAGAAATTGCTCAGGTTGAAGATCTCGTCAATGCTCAGATTCTTGGCAACACCGCCACGAAGGCTGAAGTGCTTCCGCTTGAAGAGGCGCGTAAGACGGGGGCCACCATGCTATTTGGTGAAAAGTATGGTGACGTCGTTCGCGTTGAAACGATCGGCAACTCGATCGAACTCTGCGGTGGTACGCACGTTGCTCGTACGGGTGACATTGGCTCCTTCAAGATTCTTGGTGAAGCTGGCGTTGCCGCTGGTATCCGTCGTATCGAAGCCGTGACTGGCATGAATGCCCTTCACGAAGCTCAGAAGAACGCTTCGCTCCTTGGCCAGGCTGCTTTACGCTTCAATGCCAAGACCTGCGAACTTCCGTCCAAGATTGACGACATGATGGCCAATGTGAAGGCGCTCGAAAAAGCGCTTGAACAGCTTAAGAGCCAGATGGCTAGCCGCGTGGGCGATACGCTCACCGAACAGGCCGTTGAAGTCAAGGGCGTGAAGGTGCTCGTTGCTCGTATCGACGGCGCTGATGCTAAGGCCCTCCGTGAAACGATGGACAAGGTCAAGGATAAGCTCGGTACGGCTGTTGCTGTGTTGGCTGCTGTCAATGCCGAAGGTCGCGTCCAGCTCGCCGCTGGTGTTACCCGCAACCTCACCGACCGTATCAAGGCTGGTGAACTCGTTAACAGCGTTGCTGTCAAGCTCGGCGGTAAGGGTGGCGGCAAGCCAGATATGGCCATGGCTGGTGCTCAGAGTGCTGACGGTCTTGATGCCGCACTCGCTGAGGTCACCCAGTGGGTTGAAGCGAAGCTCTAATGCGCTATGACTGAAACGCTTCAAGTCACCGACCTTTGTCTGCCAGGGCTCAATTGTCCCATGCCAGTTCTGCGTGCCAAGAAGGCGCTTGCCAAACTCG
>Mack_p2__coassemble_588_pt1 | contig 52172 bp, 36 predicted proteins | sample Mack_p2__metabat2_high_PE_008 | metagenome-assembled genome bin Mack_p2 | reverse complement strand
GACGTCAGATAGAGCGCCTCAAAGCGCAAGGCTGCGATGAAGTTATCTCTGATATCGGTTCTGGTCTTAATTGCGCCAAACCCGGCCTTAGAAAGCTTCTTAAATATTTATTGTCCGGCAGCATTCGCCGATTGACTGTCATTCACGAAGATAGACTCCTTCGCTTTGGTGTTGGCCTCATCAAGTTTATTTGCAAATGGACTAAGACTGACTTCGTTGTGGTCGATCCAAAGGAAGTTGTCACGTTTGAAGCGGAACTTGCTAAAGACGGGGGTGTTGCAAAAGTCAGGTTCTCCTGATCGCTACAAAACCCTTTTTTCAGTCCAAAATCGCCCAAAAAACAGTCAGTATTAGCGGCAGGACGCAGTAACTCGATAAATTTAGCCCGGTTTTCTGTCAAAAGTTTCAGTTGCTTCACTATATATGTGGAGCAATTCTGCTAAAAAACAGAATTTTGATGTAGACGTAGTTATTCTTAAGGGGGCTTCCAAAAATTAATTCAGGGTCCGACCAATGTCGGTCCCTTCAAATTATCAACCGAACAATGAGTGTTTGAAGAAGCGCAACTAGCCTCGTCTGCAATCTTTGCAGCAAGGCATCGGGTTAAATCAGTTAATAGGAGGGTGAGTTAGACGATCTCGGACGGCTGGCCGATTCTTTTATGATTGGAGTTGTACTCGCCGGCAAAGGTTGTATGCAAAAACCGTAAGCCATTGATATGCGGCCGTTCGTTTCAGGCCAACACACCGTACAAATGAGCCTCCCATTGAGTTCTGAATAAACCCAAAGACATGCTCAATACGACAACGGCGAGATGCTTTTGCTTTGTTGTTCCGTTTTTGTTCCTCTGTAAGAGACGCTTTAACAGTGCCTTTTTCGCAAATCAAAGGTTTTAAACCAAAGCTTTCTACAATTTCTATTTGCTTTTTGCCGCTGTAGGCTGAGTCTGCCAAGAACTCCATGCCTTTATCCTCATCGCTAAGAATGTTTTCAAGAACTTGCGAGTCATGGACATTGGCTGCTGTCGTATACGTGTAAACGATGAATTTGCTTATTTCGTCAACGAGGGGATGGATTTTGTAGCCAAAATGAGTCTCGTTACCCTTCTTCGTCCATCGGGCATCAGTGTCTTTTTGACGTGCTTTAGCTGGTTGATCACCCCATAGATCCTGAGCAGTTTTGCCGTATTTTTTTGACGTGCTTTAGCTGGTTGATCACCCCATAGATCCTGAGCAGTTTTGCCGTATTTAATTAGATGGTCAGCTCCTGAAGGGCAGCGAACACCGGAGACCATCTATGAAATACTTGACACCTACCAAACAAATGAAGCACTCTCTCTTTTGCTCGCTGTCGGGATTGGATTCCATGCGAGTAATCGGCATCTAAGTGCCACTGAGTAACGTAACTCATTCAACAAGAGGAGTGCTTCATCATGAATCCTACACAAGTTTCATCCAAAAGCCAAGTTGCTGTTGTTATTGGTATTGATCTAGCCAAAGACCATTGTGATGTTGTTGGCTATGGCGCAAATAACAAAATCTGCCTTACCAAGTGTGGATGCTCATACCCTAAACTCATGGAAATGCTCTCAAATATGCCTTCGGCTGTCGTCCTAATGGAGGCGTGTAAAGGGAGCATGTTTAGAGCTCGCGCAATTGCTAACCTGGGTCACGATGCAAGACTCGTTAAAGGAAGTGATGTCAAAGCACTACGCAATGTGAATCAGAAAAATGACATTCGAGATGCAGATTACATTGCAAGGCTCTATTACGTGCCAGGAACCACATACGTTTATATTAAAAATGAACACCAACAAACTTTGCAGTTTCTGCAGAACGAATATAAGAGTCTGCAGGACATGCGAATCAATGTGGGCAATCAGATTCACGCAGGTTTAGAAGAGTTTGGTTACCCAGCTCGTAAGTCATCGCTGTTCATTAAGAAACGCTTAGTAGAGCACCTCGATAAACACGCTGAACACATTCCAGAAGAGGCGATAGCAGCACTGAAACGGCAACGTGAACTTTGGCTCATGCTACTTGATAAAGAAGAAGATGCCCAAAGAAGGATGGAGAAGATTGCCAATACTGATGCTGATGCCAAGCGCATCATGACAGTCCCCTCCGTTGGGCCACAAACCGCCGTTAGGTTACTTGCTCACATCGGTGGAAATATTGCTCGCTTCAAGAACAGTAGACAGTTCGCAGCTTCCATTGGACTCGTACCCAAACAGAACAGTACTGGGGGCAATACCACACTTAACGGTATTACCAAGCGTGGTCCCAAACGACTGAGAGCAAACTTAGTTCAATGTGCAGGTGTTGCTCTGCAAAACGCTGAACATCTTGGTGGCAATCTTGGCGAATGGATACGCAAGATGAAGGAGAGCGGAAAAAAATATGGCGTTATTACCTGTGCCATAGCCGCAAAGCTTGCTCGCATTATCTATCGACTGATGAAAGATAAGGTTGTATATGTACCATAGCCGTTAAAGGTACACATCGCATAGTAGCGATAATCGGCGTGAATCCTGCCAAGGACTACGAAGGCAACTACTAGTGACGAATCGTGCTCAACGCAATAGAGTGATGCTGGGATCAAAAATGTGACAATGCGAATCAAAGCATCAACACGCGCATTTTATAAAGCACCTCTATTGTCCCGAATCTCACTATGTCGGCTGAGGCCAAGATATATACGCCTCATGACCGCGGATGTATTTCAGGAAGCCCTTTCTTCAACTTCGAATTTGTTGAATATGGTTACTGCTAGTAGATGTCGAAATGAAGTCTATTGTGCTGAGAATGCACATTTGGAGAAATGGATTTGAAGCCCGCCAAGAAACTACTGTGCGCAAATCAGCCTAATTATTCGAGCTAACGGAAACGCGCTTTTACATCAAGATGGATGTATTCAATGATGCTGCATTAGACAGCGTCATACACATGCCAGGGTCTTTTTGTCTTTGAGCGTTTTGACTTTATCTCTTAGTAATGGTGCGCGGCTTTGGGCCGCGCTGATTGGAAAAAAGGCGCTCTAAATGGAGCGCCTGGGGGCTTGCGCCGTGAAAAATTTGATCAACCCTTGCAAACAGGGAGCTGACCATGTATTTTGATCTGTAAGTTCTCCTCTCGGGTATTGCGTTGTTTAGGAGCTTCTACGAAGGAACCGTCTAAAATACGTGCAGTAGAGCCTATCAAACCTGCATCAGTTAATTCATAAATATGACTGCGCGCCAAGCTTTCGCATAGACCATCGTTAGTGAAATATTCACGATACTGCCAGATCGTTTGACGTGAAATGTTGACATTAGCGGGCAACCCAAGAAAGAGCCTAAAAGAGGCAGAGTCGCGTAGCTTGAATGCCAATGCCTCATCGCTAAGGCGATAACGTACACCGAACATAACGATGGTGAACATCAAGACAGGGTCAAAAGCGCGACGACCTCGTGCATCTTTGCGTTGACGGCTAATCGCTTGGCGAAGAGAAACTTTAGGCAGGGCTGAATTAGGAAAAAGCGGATTTTGCTTTTCATGAGGTGCCTGATTAGCAATTTTTTGCTTTGTTGTTTCTCTCTGGATGCATGCGATAATTTGCGGACGATATTTTTCGAAGTTGAAAGCATCGGTCAAACTCGCCAAGGGGCTCTTCAAATCTTCAAGTTGCTCCTTGAGTGTGCGAGTTTCAAAAAGGCAAGGAGTTGCGCCAGGAGCAGAGGTCTGATATACTTCTAACATAATGGGTTATTGTTTGTTTTGTTTTGCCAGAAATAATTATATCAAACTTTAACCCAATTTTTTATATCTTTTTGCCTTGAAAATCACCTAAACGCTTGTCTTGCAGGCTTCCAATTTTTGGAAGTTCCCTTAACTGTCTTGCAAATGCCGGTTGGTGTGACCTTCTCTGGTAATGTCGAGATGGGCAGCTTTAAGCTCGCTCCGATGGTGGACCTGTCTGTTGTTCCTTCGTTCGGAGATCGTGATGCTGACGCCACCTACTTCGGTGGTGTGACAGAAAAGGTTCGCATCGTTGACGCAAGCCCTGTTCAGGCAACTGTCGGCGTTGAGGGCTCTATCGGTGCTTGGCACCTTGGGCTCAATTACGGTCTCAAGACGGGTGGCGATAAGCGTATGAACAATACACTCAATGCCAACGTGAAGTACACGTTCTAACCATGCTGTGTGTGCTTGCTAGCCTTTAACAAGACACAGGCAACTAACGCCAACGCGCGGTAGGAGCCCTGCTCCGAATCCAAACGTTGGCGTTTTTTTATCAAAGTGTCAATCAAAATGCTTGGCTTAACTTGCACGCAACGCTTCAGCAATCGCTGTGCCCATCTCTTGAGTTCTGACAACTCGCGCACCAGAACGTGCTATAGCGATATCTGGTGTACAAAAGCCCGCCTTTAAGACATCATCGACAGCCTTTTCAATCGCATCTGCTGCTTCTAGTTCGTTTAACGAATGGCGAAGCATCATGGCCGCTGACAATATCTGCGCAATCGGATTTGCGATCTGCAGACCTGTTATGTCGGGTGCAGAACCTCCAGCGGGCTCATAAATTCCAAAGGATGTTGCGCCTAAAGACGCTGAAGGCAATAGCCCCATCGAACCCGCGACCATCGCACACTCGTCAGACAAGATGTCGCCAAACATGTTCGAGCAAAGCATCACATCAAACTGCGACGGATCTTTGAGAATCTGCATCGTCGCATTATCGACATAGATATGGTTGAGGATGACGTCGGGATAGTCTTTGGCCACTTCGATCACAACCTCGCGCCAAAATTGCGACGACACCAAAACGTTTGCTTTATCGATATTTGTGACCCGCTGCCGACGATTTCGCGCTAACTCAAACGCCACCTTAGCGATACGACGAATTTCGGCACGGCTATAGACTTCAGTATCGAAGGCATATTCTGCGTCACCTGTACCAGAGTGCCCTTTTGGTTTGCCAAAATAAATACCGCCCGTAAGCTCTCGCACACAGACCATATCAAAACCACGCTTAGCGATATCCGAGCGTAAAGGCGAGAGACCTTCTAGACCCTCGAAAAACTTCGCAGGCCGAAGATTGCAATAAAGTCCATAACGCTGTCGAAGCGGCAACAAAGCACCAACTTCAGGACGCTTAGCTTGCGCCAGATGGTCCCATTTCGGTCCGCCGACACTTCCAAACAAGATAGCCTCGGCATGGTCACAAACGTCGAGCGTTGATTGTGGGAGCGCTTCACCATATTGATCAATCGCAGCGCCACCGACGGCACATTCGGTTCTCTCGATCGTGAAGCCATAACGGTCACCCGCAGAATCTAATACTTTGAGCGCTTCTGCGACAATTTCTGGACCAATGCCGTCACCGGCAAGAACGGCAATTCGATGCAATCGTTTTTGCATGACATTCACCTGCTACGAAGAAAACCTAGCCAGTCATCAAGTGCTACGCCTCGGCCGCCTGTTTAGCAAAACGAGGCTTTTTCTCGAGGATCTTTTGATGGCGATAGTAAAGCCAACAAAGTGCCACTGCAGTGACTGCCCAGCTGACCGGATACACAATCATCAGCACGATGTAATCGTGATACGCGGCAAAGACCGTCCAGATCCAAATGACACGAACGGTACACACACAAATCAGTGTCACCATCGCGGGTGGCATGGAGTAGCCATAACCACGCATGGCGTCAGAGACGGTTTCCATGATCACACTAATGGGTTCAAAAAGCACAACCCAATAAATACGCGTCATCGCAAGCTCAATCACTTCAGGGCTATCAGTGAAGAGACCTAACAGTTCACGACCAAAGCTCACCACAAGCGCAATCATCATGAAGGTAGCCACAAAATTGAGCCCCATCGACACCCAGGTCGCACGACGGCAACGCGCCAAATTGTTGGCACCATAGTTCTGACTCACAAAGGTGGTCGCGGCCAAACCAAACGCATTAATAAAACAATAGACGTTGATTTCAACCGTAAAAGCCGCAACAGAACCAGCCATCACCGCTGGACCTAAACTATTAATCGCCGCCTGAATAATGAGGTTCGAAACCGAAAAAACAGCCCCTTGTAAGCCTGCTGGCCAACCAATACGCACAATGGGCTTGAGGGCTTCTCGATCGATCTTAAAAAGATGCTTGAGGTCTAGATGCAAAGCGCCTTCAGTCTTCAAAAGCTTCACAAACAAAAGCCCCGCTGCCACCGCATTAGCAAGCACCGTCGCCAAGGCCACGCCGCCGGTGCCCCAATCGAGTACAAGCACAGCAAAAAGGTTGCCTGCAATATTGAATAGACTTGCTGCCACCAAAGCCCATAAAGGCGTTTGCGTGTCCCCTTGACTACGCATCACGGCAGCCAAGAAGTTATAGATCGCGATAAAAGGAAAACCTAAAAGAAAAACACGCAAATAGATTTCTGCGTCATAGCGAACAACTTCTGGAACATCCAGAATATCCATCGCGGGTCCGGCAATCGCCTCACCAAAAAGGACGGCCGCCACACCAAAAATGACAGCGGTGGCAAAAGCGGTGTGCACAGCACTATTGGCTTTGGCCTCATCGCGCATCCCTAAACAACGCGCCACAATGACATTAGCACCAAGGGCCAAGCCCATCACAAAACTAATGATGAGTCCGATGATCGGGACGTTGTTGCCGACACCCGCCATCGCTTCGTCTGACACGAAGCGTCCAAGTGTCATGACGTCCGCAGCGTTAAAGAGCTGCTGGAGCATCCCTGTAAAAGCGAGCGGGAGCGCAAAGACAATCATTTTGTCCCAAAGCGACCCGTTCAACATATCAATTTTTTTAGATTGTCGACCCATGGCGTGGCTCTCTTATGTTCTTGATTTGAAGCCTGGTCATTCGTGCTCAAGGGTAAGCACAGACGGCAAAAAGCACCGTGTTTCGGTCACGGTGCTTTTTGTATTTTACGCTGTTCGCCTCTCCTCACCCATGGTTTAAATCAAACGAAAAGGTTTTCGTAAGCAGCGGCGCTAATTCAGTTGTCAAATTTTTCTTTACAACTGAATATTCGAACCTTTCACCATACAAAGGCTTTGACATTGACGAAGATGGCGAAGAACCGTCATTTTAAAAAGAAGGCACACTCCGTGATCCAAGGTTGCGCCAACTGTTGCCATTGGCTCGTTTCCATCCCTGTAGGACTGACGATGCTCCCTGGTCGTCTTTGAGATAGTAGCGAGATCGACTTTAAATCAAACGAAAAGGTTTTCGTAAGCAACGGCGCTAATTCAGTTGTCAACAAATCGTTGACAACTGAATATTCGAACCTTTCACCATACAAAGGCTTTGACATTGACAAAGATGGAGAAGAACCGTCATTTTAAAAAGAAGGCACACTCCGCGATCCAAGGTTGCGCCAACTGTTGCCATTGGCTCGTTTCCATCGCCTGTAGGACTGATGATGCTCCCTGATAGTCTTTGAGATAGTAGCGCGAAAGACTTTCAAAATAACGCCACCGATCACGATCCTTAGGAGTCTTTGACGACTGAACCAAACGTGCGGCTCCCGCTTGAGCAACCGACCAATCTTCTGACGCAAAGGCTAATTCAAGCGCTAAAGCTTCACGAGCGTGGCCACGACGACTTTTAAGATAGTCACGTGCTTTGGCTCGGTCACCCGCTTTGATCCAAAGACTCACTAACAACGTATCTCGTTCATCTTGAGACCACGCGCGAGGATACTTTTCGACTAGCGCCACTGCCTTGGTTGGCGCCTCTTGCGAGAGCGTCAACGACACCAAAAGCGGTACAAGCCGCTCATCGAGTTGGTTCGCTTTATCGGCAGATGACAAGACATTCAAAGCCTTCTTTTCGTGACCCGCAACATATTCAAGGTACCCCCACCGATTCCAATACACCCGATCAGGCCAATCACGTACCATGGTTGGTAAAAAATCACGTTCAGCTTTTTCGTCACCCAAATGCGCACAAAGCGCCAAAATGAAGTCACCTCGCGCTTTTTGTGGTGCCCACGCATAGGCTTCACGTGCACGCGATAAAGCCACTCGATCGGTCTTTAGTTCATGTAACGCATAAGCGGCGAGCGTCCAGAGTTGCGCGGCCTCTTCTCGCTTCGAGCGCGTATCGATTTGTCCAACGACTGCTTTCCATCGATCAGCATAGGGCGCCACAGCAGCATAGTCACGACTTTGATACGCCAATTGGGTCGCAAGTTTGAGTAACCCAACTTGTTGCTCGGGTGTGGGCTTTAAATCAAGCAATGTTTTAACAGCCCCCAAGGCTTTACGATAGTCTTCAGTCACGAGACTCATACGTAAGACTAGATGCGCAGCCATCGTCCGTTCATCACGCTGTCCTTTGGCGTAACGTTGACTAAAGACATCAATCGCTTGACGTAATGCTTCGCGATCTGTCTGACGAGTACCTTGTGCGTTTTTCGATTCAAATTGGGCTAGCTTTAAGTCGAGGGAGCGATAGTCTTCATAGGCACCTGCCCAAGCAGCACCTGACGTCGCCCAAAAAAGCGAAAGAAGACAAAGCCCTCGGCAAAACGACTGATTAAAAATGATCCACTTCATTTATCTAACTCATAACGAATCGTCAAACGTTGCCATGTGGGTTGCGAGGGAGCCATAAACACCCAACGGCGCACAACTTTCGTTGCCGATGATTTAAAGACGCCTTCAGGCTTTTCTTTGACCACACGAAGATCTTCGACACGCCCTTCTTGATTAATCAACAAGTCCATCGTGACAAAGCCTTCAATCCCTTGTTGACGTGCCTTAACGGGATATTGCGGTGGCACACGATGCACGGGCTTCGCTAAGGCAATCGTGCTCACCGCCTTGGGTGCTGCTTGCACGGGTGGCGTCGGTGTCGCCGTCGGCGTAAACGTCATAGGGACTGCCACAATGCGATCCATCGTTGGCGTTCCGACCGTGTAGTCCGGCACCGCAACGCGAGCCTCGGTCAGTGCTGGTGCCTCAAAAGGTAGCGTCAAAGGCATCGCAGGCGCTGTCACATCAGGCACTTCGGTATTCAAAGGTACCTCTTCAGGAGGCACTTGGTCTTCGCTTGGCGCTTCACTTGGAAAGAGATAAACCGTTGGCAAAAGCGGGACGCGCTCAGGGCGCATCAAGCCACCTCCCACTAAAAGAAGCATAAAAACCAAGATACCGCTAGAAGTTAAGGCCGCTTTAGCGACACTTTGGCATCGATCAATGACGCTTAGCGTCGGTTGCAACGGCCACATTCGCAACACCTCCTAAACGAATTTGATCGACGACTTCAATGAGAAGCCCTGAAGGCACCGTACGATCGGCATTCACAATGACGTTTCGCATTTGTCCCACCGTTGCACCACGCACAGCGCCCGTCAATTCAGCCATACCGACCTGACGCCCATCGAGCCAAATCAAATGACTACGATCGACTGTAATCATGAGGGCTTCAGGCCCCGTCGCTTCTTTGGTCACGCTTGACGGGCGATCGACCGATAAGGCTTGGGTTTGCGTAAAGCTCGCACTCAGAACAAAGAAAATCAGCATGATGAAAACTATGTCCATCATGGGCGTCATGTCAATATTGGCATCACGCCCTTCGCTTTCTCGATGATTGAATTTCATGATGTGGTTTCCTTTTCGACCTGTTTATGTAGCCCAGGCAAGCAACAATGGCCTGGTCGCATAAAGCGACGCAATCTCGCTCGCACCTGGTCGACTAAATGCATCGACCGTCGTTCAATGCGATGAACCGCCACCAATCCTGGCAACGCACAGACAAGCCCAGCAAGCGTCGTTAAAAGCGCAGCGCTAATCCCGCCCGTGAGTGTTTGTTGGTCGTTTTGACCTTGTGCAGAGAGCGTTTCAAAGCTCTCGATCATGCCAGCCACGGTGCCGAGCAACCCCAAAAGCGGCAAAATGCCCACGAGTACCTTGGCCCAATGGAGGTCAGCCGACACGGTTTGTTCGACACGAATCAGCGCTCCAGCGATGAGTCGAGCACGACCTTTTGAAGTGGTTTGCATCCACGCAATCGTCGGTGTAGCCGTCGCGATACGCCACGAGACTTCAGCGGCCGCAAGTTTGCGACGACACCCGAACAAAATGAGCCACAAAACGAGCGAAAGCCCAAGAATGAGCCATAGTACCTGACCGCCCTGGCTCAAAAAGGCACCCAATCTCGCGATTAGACTGGTGACCCATGCTTCCATGACGCGCCCTCCTAGCGACTTCCTGCCGTATGACAGGCACCACAGCAACCATGGGCTTCGCGTACAGCCAAGGTGGCCGCCGCTTCTTCTAAGGTCGCCACCAAAGCATCACGACGGTTTTTCAATGCGCAATGAAGAAGCAAAATCGGTATCGCCGTGATCAAACCCAATTCAGTCGTAATGAGCGCTTCGGCAATCCCACCCGCCAAGAGCCCTGGGTCTGCCGAACCATGGGTACTCATGACACCAAACGTTTCGATCATGCCGCTCACAGTCCCTAAAAGGCCCAATAAAGTCGGGATACCCGCCAACACCGCCAACATCGAAATGCCACGGTTTAGCGTAGGACGCTCAGCCACCAGTGCAGCGTCTAATCGCGCTTCTAAAAGTTCATCGCTCTCTTCAGTGGCTGCCGCACGTAAGCGCCCCAATGGATTACGTGTGTCTGGTGTTTCGCGTTCGGCCTCACGACGCACTTCACGTAAGGTGCTCGTCAAACGCCACCAGCGTAAGGCACCTAGGATCAATGCCACTAAAGCCACCAATCCGATTAATACCCCGACAAACCCAGCAGGCTTAAGCCAAGCAAAGGCAGAATGACGTTCGCTATAAGACTTCAGTCGCTCGCCATAGGTAGGATCCAAAGCCACCAACCCTGATTCAAACGTAGGCGCATCTTTGAGTGCCTGCCATGACCGTTCAGCGGGCAAATAGGTGAGCCACCCAGACGACTCGCCATAGCTTCCAAAGGCACCATAACGCGTCACCGGTTCTTGAATCGGGATGCCTTTTTCATCAAACATCGACTGCGCTTCAAAGTGCGTGACTTCGCCAGAAGCCACAATCGCCTTCATGGTGGCAAGCCAATGCGTTTTAAAGCGCTCTAGCCGTGCTTCGCTTTTTGCCATGTCACCCTTATCCATCAAAGGCGCGACGTCACGACCTAAAGGCGTTTTTAGGACGGCATCCTTCATCAAGCGTTCATGTCGGTCAAGCGTTTCAAAAAGCGCTTCTGTCCCTGCTTTTTCTTGCTCTAGTCGAGCGCGCGCCTCCTTGACACGAGCCTGAGCAGCGATAAGTTCTGCTTCAAGCGTAGCCACTTCTGTCGCCAAAGCCTCTTTTTGTGCTTCAGCTGCATGTTGGTCTTTCTTCATCACCTGGGTCGCAGTACGTTGCGTTGCAACCGCTTGATTAGCCGCGTTGATTTCAACCTGCGTCTCACGCACGACATCGCGATAAACATCCGCTAAGGAGGCACTTTGCACTGACATCACTGCCATTGACAATCCGCCCATCAGGCTTAGACGCGCCAAATTCATCATGTGACGTGATTTCATACCTGGCTCTCCGTCAAAGAAGTGTCTTGATGAGTAACGGCTTCAGGCAACACACTGGCTGGCACTAGCAACACGTCTGGCACCATTTCACCTAATGCCACGGCACGCGCACGAAGTAACAAAGCCACGTCCTTTTCTTCAACCGGCACCCAACGACCATCGACATACCGCATCGCCGTTTCTTTATTCGGATTGACGGCAAAGTAGCCCAAACGCCCCAAACGAAGATAGGTCACTAATTCACCTGCTTCGTTCGTGCCATTTTCTGCCCCAATCGTGAGACCATAAGTTAACTCCACTTGATAGGCATCTAAAAGCACATCCATACGTCGACCATCATCAATCGTAGGATCAGCCATCACACGCTCGAGTTGCGCTAAACGTGCTTGACGTTCAGCGGACAAAAATGGCTGATCCGCTGCGACAAGGCGCTTCAACGATGCCACCATCTCATCCATCAAAGGCCCCGTTTCAAGACGCACTTGGCGAAGCGCTTCTCGTTCCGTTTCAATACCTTCTTCAGCGGTCTTGAGGCGCTCAAGCTGTGCGTGCAACTTATCGCGATAGTGTTCTAATAAACGCAATTCTCGAGTGGCCAATTGTTTGGCGACTTTTGCCGCCTCCTCTTCAGTGGTCAAGGTTTCAAGCGTTCGTCCCGCAGCTTGTGCTTTCACGGTACCTATTTCATCTTTAGCCAAAATATCGGGCACAGTTGCCGCATGCGTCGCTGCCAAACTCAATGCGAGCGCAACCCCCAATCCCCATTGCTTTACGGTTTGATTTGTCATTTTTGATCCTTTTTGGGCGTCATCAAATAAACGCGTGGTTCGTCTCCAAAGAGTCCTTTTAAGAGCGTATTGACATCTGTCAACGTCACATCGTTTGAGACCTTTAAAGCCTCAATCGCAGTTTTGTCACTCATGGTTTGCGCAAGCGCTTCACACCAATACGAGGTTTGCGCTTTGGCTTTTGTCTCCATCAATATGTGTTGCGCCTTCACGGCCTCAAAGGTCTCGGCGTCAATGCCTTCACGTGCCAATGTCTTGAGCGTTTCGTCACCCCAAGCGACCAGCGCATCCGCGCGCTCTGGTGCCGCCGTGAAATTCAAGCGACCCAAGAAATACGGTGTCGGTTCTTTCACGAGTAAAGGATTCAAGGTGACGACATAAACGCCTGAAGCTTCTGTACGCAACTTTTCGCGTAAGGCACGATTGGCCGCATAACCAATCAAGGTCACCGCCTCTTGACGGGGCTTTGACCAAGCCATGTTGGCGCGATAGTGCATCTGCACCATCGTTTTGTCGGCACTGGCCCAAGGCCAAACTTGATACCCGACTTTGTCATTGGGCTTTACACCGCGATCCACCCAAGACGCAAACCCCTCGCCTCTTGCTGTCAGCGCTGCGAGCCAAGGTGAAACCGTTCGATAAATGTCAGACACTTTGTCCTTAGCGACAATCGTCACGACGAGTTTTGATGGATCCCCCAAAAGACGCGCTTCTAACGCAGTGAGACGTTCGACATTGTCAAGCGCAACCACATCGGCACGATTCACAGTCATTTCTTCGCCATGCGTAAAGGCATCTTCTGCAATTGCCTCCATAAAGCGACGTTCTGCAGGTGCATGAGCCAGATCATTCGTCTTTTGACGCACCATCTCTTTGAGTGCAGTCGGGTTCATTTTTGGCGTCTGTAGACGTGCCGACAATAACGCCATCAGCGTTGGCAATGACTCACGAGCACCTTCAGCACGAATACCATGGTGAAGCCCTTCGGCATAACTCATCATCGAAATACCAGACGTTTTAGCAACCTGACGAATGCTCTTGGGGTCTAAGTCGCCGATCCCTGATCGCATCGGTAGTGTCAATGCCGCCGGGACACTTAAGACACCATCCTCAACGACAGACGTACCGCCTTTCGCACGCACATTCACCATGACCTTCCCCTTGAGGGTTGGATCCTCCATCAGCATCAAGGTGAGCCCATTGGCAAACGTATAGCGTTCCAAATGTCCAGCGCCTGTCGGCGACGGCAACATGGCTTTTTGCACATGCTTCATAGCCCCTGTCATTTGGGGAGGCGTCACCTCGAACGCACGTGTTTGAGGCTTCAGCGTCCATCGGACGGCTGGCGCTTCTACGCCGCTATGCCAAGCTTCGCGAAGCGCAGCTTTGGTTACCTTTTCTGACGACGATGCCACAGCACCCAATTTGATTTGAGAAGCCAATAGCTCAGCCGCAACGGCACGAATATGGTCTGGCGTCACAGCCCCTAAAAAGGTCGTGATCATCTCGGCCTCTTGTTGGGCATCCAACATCGGAAGACGATAAATCACAGCGTCGGCCAGGTTGTCAGCAATAGGGCCATGCTCACGGTAAGCCGCCGTTTGTGCATTGTTGAGCGCCCGCTGTCGATGTTTGGCAATGACGCGTTGAAGCTCCTCGTCTGTAGGACCAAAGGTCGCCAAGGTTTGAATGGTGGCCGCCGTACGACACACACTCTCAGCCAACGTTGTCCCGACCTTAGGTCTCGCAATAAAAAGGACTTGCGTTTCAGAGGGCGACAGCGTCCAGTTCGAGTCCGGTGCCTGAATACGAACCGTCTCATCATGGTCCGCCAAAAGGCTAAAACGCTCGCTCAAAATATCAAGCGTCAAACGCTCTAACCTGTCTCGCCAGGCTTCATTCACCGTATTAGCTGGCGCATTCAACGACCGCTGACATTGAATTTGTACAAATCGGTCACTCACCTCCGGATCAAGCACCAAAGTCGTCAAACTCTCGTCGGGTTGGTCATGCTTAAAGCGTCCCCAATCGACAGGCGTCACTTGGCCTCGCTGGGGCTCGTGCCCAAAATAGGCCTCAATCGCCCGATCCGCCGCTTGCGTATCAAAGTCTCCTACCACCAAAAGCGTCATATTTTGTGGTGTATACCAACGCTCATAAAAGGCCTTGGCACGTTCAACGGGCGCATGACGCACCACGTCAATTAAACCAATCGGATCGCGATCGCGCGCTGCGCTTCCTTCATAACGCAGGGTTTGCAATGGACCATTGATACGTGCGCCCATTCCTTCACGTAAGCGCCATTCTTCAACAATGATTTCGCGTTCACGTTCAAAGGCCGATGGCTCAAAGCTCAAATGAAAGGCCCATTGGCTCATGATGTGCATGGCTTTATCAAGTGACGTGTGTGTCCCTTTGGGAAGACTCAATTTATAGGTCGTCCCTGCGAGCGACGTCACAGCGTTGACGTCAGCCCCCAACATGATGCCTTCGGCTTCTAAAGCCTTAAAGATCGTTTGTTCTGGATAATCACGCGTGCCATTAAAAGCCATATGCTCAACGTAGTGCGCTAGCCCACGTTCGTTTTCGGCCTCCTGTAAGCTACCAACCCGAACGGCCAAACGAAGTTCTAACCCACCTTGCGGCGACTGACGAGGGTAATAAAGGACTGTGAGCCCATTACTTAATACTCGTCGCGTCATCCCGTGTGGTAAAGGCAACTGATCTTTTTGTCGTTGGACACTGGTTACGCTTTGTGCTTCTGTCGACACAGCCGGAGCGCTTCTCATCTCAGAGGTCACGCAACCCGACAACCCAAACAGCGTGGCCAAAAGGAGCGCCACTTGCGTCACTTTATATTGACCCATTGATTTCATGACTGAACTCCTAAATGGACAAGACGGTCTGCTAAACGATGTGCCGTCGGTTGATGTGAGATCAGCACCATCGTGCTGTGAGTTAAAGTGATTTTTAAGCGATGAAGGAGTCGTTCAACCAAAGCGTCGTCAAGCCCCGATGTCGTCTCATCCATCAAAAGAACGTCTGGCTTTTGTAAAAGCGCACGCGCGATTAAAAGACGTTGTTGCTCGCCGCCTGAGCAACGTTGAGACCATAAAATCGGGGTCGAACAATCCAAGTCATCCTTCAATGCGGCTAGTCCCACGGCCTCAAGCGCTTCGACATACTGTTCATGCGTATAGGCCTCGGGTTGATTGGGATACGCGAGTAACGAAGGCAACGTCATCTGAGGCAACCATGTCGCTTGCGAAATCCAAAGTGCTGAACGATCCGTCGCGATGCGCCCGTCGACCCATGGCCAGAACCCTGCGAGCGCACGCATCAACGTGCTTTTACCAATCCCAGAAGCCCCTTTGATGACAGTGAGTTCACCTGGATTAGCACTAAAAGCCACATCCTTTAAGAGCACCTCACCCTTGGGCGTCTGAAGCGCGCCCACTACTGAGATCGAACGACTCTGACGGGGATTCTCGAAGGTCGCTTGCGGTAGCGGTGTGGCTAACGCACGTTCAAAACCCATCAAACGATCCACAGTCGCAGACCATTCCGCAATATCGCGATAGGCGTAGATAAACCAGCCGATGGCAGATGCAACCTGACCAAAGGCCAAACGAACCTGCATTAAGCCACCTAACTGAATCGCGCCTGACAAGAATTGGGGTAACGCAAAAAAGATGGGCACGAGCTGCGTCACTTGACCAAAACCTACCGTAAAAAAGGCCAGGTTACGCTGTCGATCCATGAGGGCACGCCAGTTACTCACAACCCCTTTAAAACGCGCTTGCAGACGCTGTGACTCATTCGCTTCCCCATGAAAGCCTGCCACCGCTTCACCATGCTGACGCACACCAAAGAGACCACTACGAAAATCGGCTTCACGCTTTTGCTGCTCAAAATTTAATGCCATGAGCGGTCGACCAATGAGATGCGTCAAACCAGTGGCAACCAGCGTGTAACCAATACAAGCCCACAGCATGTACCCTGGTATCGTCCACTCAACGCCAAAGGCCACCCATGACAAGGTGCCTGACAACGTCCACAAAATCGTGATGAAACTCACGATCGTCAAAAGCGACCGTGCAAACGAGATCAAAAGCGAGAGCGATGACTCCACCAAAAGTCGAACGTCTTCTTGAATACGTTGATCTGGGTTATCAGGTTCAAGCCCTGCGAGCTTTAAACGATAATGGCGACTATCTTTTGACAACCAACGCGACAAAAGATCGGCCGTCATCCATTCACGCCATTCGATGATGAGCTTCTTCTGAAACCAGTCCGCATAGACAAGTACCACCACAAAGACGGAGACAATCGCAATAAATTCCAGCAACAAGGGATAAATCTTGTCGCCATCCATCGCCTGAATCGCATTAAAGAACGCGCCATTCCATGTATTCAAACGAACTGAAAACCAAACGGTCGAAAGCGACAACGCCATGACCAAAGCGAGCAAAGCCCAGGCCGCCACACGACGTTCGCTACGTGTCCAAAAGGGACGAATCAAAGACCAAAAACATTGAAGTTGATGCATGTAACATCCATATCGAAAAGTAAAAACACACTTTGGCTTCGCTAAAGCGATCGCTCTAGCGAAGCCCTTGATTGCGTTACATGTCAGCTTTAGTACTCGTACGACACCTGTACCCAGAACTGACGACCCGGGTCAAAGCTCTGGTACTGACGGCCTTTATAGACAAAGACGTCGGTGGCATTACGATTATTCGTGAGGTTATAGACTTCAAGCGACACACCAACCCCCTTCATCCAATCAGGCTGATAAAGGACCTTGGTATCCCACGACCACGCAGAACCAAAGTGCACCTTGTTGTACTTACGAATCTGATCGGTCTGCTCGTATTGACCCCACTCACTATCCACCGTATGCGTCCAGGCGTAATATTCGCCGTCATCTCGGATCGCCTGATCACGATCGAGGTTCAGATGAAAGAAGTTGAACCATGTAAGTCCCAAATTGCCCCATTCAGACGTTGTTTCAAGATCGAACTTCACCGGGATATTGAAGTCCGTCGCATCCAAATCACTGGCCTTAATCACCTTGCCGTCATAGTAGACATAGTCCATATTGACGGTCTTGCCGCTTTCAAGTTCGCTGTAGCCTTGGTCGAGTGCCGTATTACTCTTCGTTTTTTGCCAAGCCGCCGAGAAGCGCACCCAGTGCGAAGCTTGCGCGAACTTCATCGGTGTCACATTATTGAGGCTAAAAATCACAGAGTCGTGCTCAGACTCGCCGCCGTTATAGAACGATCGAATAAAGCGTTTGTCATAGCCATCACCCTCCACCTTAGCCTTGGAGCGCACTTCGTCACGCCCATCACGATGCACATAGGCGATGTTGGCAGACCAGTCCCACAAGCGCTGCGAGAGTCCTAGGCTCAACTCATCGCTATATGGGGTTTTCAGGTCTGATAGGCCTTCGTAGTCATTGGCCGAAAACCATTCACTCGCATCGCCAGGATTTTTGTCATCGGCATACGAATAGGTATTCTCCATGCCGCCATTTTGAGCACCATAAAGCGCATAGGTCAGGATATTGCGACCGTAGTATCGGTTAGCCCCAAAAGTGAGAATCGACTGACCGTTACCCACAACATCCCAAGAGACCGATAAGCGTGGGGCGACATTAAAGTCCTTCGTGAAGTTGTCATATTCACCACGGACGCCTGCGCGCACCATCCAGTCGTCAACACCGATCGTGTCTTGGAGAAAGACCGCGCCCTGGTTGTAGTCGGCCTTATAGGTCCCTGCCTTCCAACGCGTCGTATAGAAGTTCGTTTGCGTAAAATAGTCGGATTCAGAAAGCTGCGCCGTCCAACGATAATAGTTTTGCTTACGTTCGTATTCGGCGCGCGTCAACGACCATTCAGTCCCCACCGTCCATTGTTGAGTCACTGGGCCCCATGTGATCGGATTAAAGTCTACCTTGGCCTTACCCGACACTACGCCTTGCGAAGACGAAAGGTCACCCAATCCCCCCGAAGCCATGGACGACATGTTGGTGGTTTGCATGGTCGGATTGCCGTCAGGCCCCGGCACCATTTCAATCGTATATCGGTCTAACTGCGACCAGTTTTTGCTGTCACTCGTACGCTTATCATGCATCATGGTATAAGCGAGCGATGCGTCCCATACCCCACCATCAAATTGATGCTTGATGGAGCCCATCAAAATGTAGCCATCGTGCTGGTCTTGATAGCCAGAGTTGGCCACTGTTGACAAAAAGCCGCGCGATTCGTAGCCCGAATACGTAAACGCTAGATTCGCTTCGGTATAAGGTGTCGCATAGAAAGTGGCCTTCATAAAGAAGTTATCAGCTTCACGCTTTTGGTTTTGCGTACGACCGTTTTGCGGCTCTAGCAACACGTCTAACGTATTAGGATCGTCGGCAGAAGGCACAAAGGTAACCGATGTCACAGGCACTTGCACCGTTGGGATTTTCGACTCTCGACGGCTATACGCCATCACGATACCGAGCTCATCGGTTAAACCAAACTCCGCATTAAAGCCATACGTGCGCTTTTCAAAGTCCGTCTGGAATTGCGCAGGTTTAGAAACGTCACTATCGCCAGAGTTGACGTCCAAGGCTGGATCCGTATGCATACGACTCCAGCCCGATTTGGTCATGCGGCCAAAGACACTGAAATGGTTTTCACCACGCCAACTACGGGTCGTGGCATCGACGACACCGCCCGTAAAGCCACCAAAGTTGACCGGAATGTTGTGGTCATACACGGTGACACTATCAATCAAACGAGAATCCACATAAAAACCCTGCTCGTCAGCTGCCCCCAAACGTGTGGTGGTCACAGACGTCTGTTCTGCAGGATCAAGGTCACTGTTCGTAGAAATCCCGTCTAACATGTAATTATTTTGATAGGCAACAGAGCCATGAATCGAAATATTCGATGGCTTAATTTCGCCCATCTGCAAAGAGCCATCGCCATGGGTCGAAAATTGCACAGCAGGATTACTCTTTAAAAGATCTGTAATGTTCCCGTCTTCGGTCGGACGCTTCGCAATATCTTCACGTGACAGATGCTGAAACGATGTCAAATTTTGGTCAGCACGGTCACGAACCACGACCGTATCTTCACTGGCCGCCTCTTGCGCTTCGTCAAGGTCAGCCTCCTTATCGACCACCAAAGCCTCTTCGTCTGAAGACATTGCCTGTGCCTGAGCATGGGTCATGTGCGTCATGGCGGCAAGGGCTGCCATCATACTGACCGCCCAAAGATTTCGTTTAAACAACATGAAGGAACATCCTTTATTACTCTTTTAATGAGACTCATTCTCATTTGTGAGTAATCTTATAGGAATGTTTCAAGACTCATCGTTGATTCTTCTTATGGCTTCCTTATGTTTAATTGAGAATGATTATCATTGCTACTTAACCAACTCTTTGACGTCCTACTCTTTGAAGAGACTGCTTGACAGATAGCTGTCTTTAGACATCAATCATATTCCACAGCTTTCTTCCTAAACAACCTCGCCGACAAATCGGTAGGGGTGATCTATCCCAGAAAGTGAGACACCTTACTGGGATAGATCAGGGCTAAGATGGTGTTTCAAACGGTGCAGTTACTTTTTCTCAGATAGTTCCAACCGTTTCTTTTCTTCACGCTCAAGCTGTTTGATGCTCTTCTCAGGAGTAGGAAGATCCTCGGGCATCGTGCCACCTAATCGCTTAATAGTTTCTCGCACCTCTTTACCTACGGAATAGTGCGTTTGGTTTGCTTCCCTTTTGCCAACGATGTGTTCGCGTCGGAGTTTTGCTTCGGTCTGGGTCGCTCGGAAAAGGTTTGCTGCCAGTTCTTCGTGTCCCATGTAATCAAGGATCTCCTGACTCTTTTTTAATCCTTTCCTTTCGTGGATATCCTTCCGATTAAGTCCTCCATAAAGGCCTTGGTATCCGTGGTTCTGGAAGATGGCATAGTCTCTTGGCTCAACAATTCCTGCCACATGAGCTGCATCACTCAAACGCTTGTTATGCTCCTTCATTTCTCTGCGAAGGAACAGACGCTTTTGGTCTTCGTCTAGTTGAGCGAATACCGCCTCGTCCGCAAGTTCTTGGCGACGCGTTTGAACCGCGAAGTAGGTTTGACCGGCGGCAATGACAGGCTTGCTTGGGTCACCGTTCTGAACGATCAGGTAGCAGGCATAACGGGAAAGCAAGATGTCGTCGATTTCACGTTGCGCCCCTTTGCCTGCTTCGATCAATTTACCAACGCTGGTAAAATGATCATCGACACTAACTTTCATTGCCGCACAAGCGGTCTTTGCTTTGTCAACAGCAGTTTGAAATCTTTGCCAACGGCTATATCCCAAGAGCGGGTAAAGCTCGCGCGCGAACCAGTATTCTCGACCATCGTCGTCCAGATGGCGTATTGCATCGAAGTTTGGCAGACTTGCCTGTTCGTTGCTATTTTGGGTATTATCCATATATACCTCGTCATAAGGGTTAACCGAGCCTCTAGCGCATTGCACTGCGTTAGGGGCTTTTCTTATTTTACGTGGTTGACCTTAGTAAAGCCTGCTTTACCCTCTCTACTGAACTAGCTCAATCCTCGAATGAAAAAAGCAGCCTGCTAGAGACTGCTTTTTTTGTTTGCGTTTTGAACTCCTTACGTTAACCACACAGCCACAAAGCTGCGTGGTAGACCACAAAAGAGAACGCATAAGCGAGCATCATATAGGCCACCCACAAAACGGCTGGCGCTTTCCAGGTACCCATTTCTTTTTTGATGGCCGCAAGTGTCGCAAAGCACGATGGGCTAAACACAAAGAAAGCCAAGAACGAAAGACCCATGGGGATTGTCCAACTATGCTGCAAAATCGGCACAAGCGCAGCCTCGGCTTCACTCCCTGTTGCATAGAGCGTACCCAACACAGCGACCGCCACTTCACGAGCGCCCATCGCCGGAATCAAAGACACACACATCTGCCAATTAAAGCCAATGGGCGCAAAAATGGGTTCCATTGCACGCCCCATCATCCCGGCAAAGCTATAGTTGATCGCCGGACCCGTCGCACCTTCAGGCGCACCCGGGAACGTGGTCAACACCCAAAGCACCATGGTCAGAGCCAAAATAATCGTCCCAACCTTTTGTAAGTAGATCCAGGCGCGCTCTGCAAGGCCACGCGCCAAGGCATCTATGCGAGGCAAATGGTAACTCGGCAATTCAAGCATCAAAGTGCGGTTTTCCCCCTTGCCCGTCGTATGCTTCAAAATCCAAGCGACCACCAAAGCACCGACCATGCCTAAACAATAAAGGGCAAATAGAACGAGCCCCTGTAAGCCAATCCCTGCCACAGAAATATCGGGGACAAAGGCAGCGATCATCACGGCATATACAGGCAAACGTGCGCCACAGGTCAGCAAAGGCGCAATCGCAATCGTTGCCCAACGATCACGCTGATTACCCACAATACGTGCGGCCATAATCGCGGGTACAGCACAAGCATAACCCGAAAGCAACGGTAAGAATGAACGTCCCGATAGTCCAACAGAGCCCATCGTACGATCAAGCAAGAAAGCGGCACGCGGCAAATAGCCTGACTCTTCCATCACCAAAATAAAGAAGAACAGAATCAAGATTTGCGGCAAAAAAACCACCACGCCGCCCACACCACCGATCACGGCATCGACCAACAGGTCTTTGATAAAACCGTCAGGGAGATACGTGGCACAAAGCTCACCCAAATAGGTAAACCCTGCTTCAATCCACTCCATGGGTAAAGCCGACCACGCAAAGACAGCCTGAAAGACCACAAACAGGATCGCCATCAAAAGCGTGACACCCAACCAGGGATTAAGCACAATACGGTCAATGCGGTCAGAGAGTTCGTCCGGGAAAATCCGATCGAGCCCCAACTTTTTGAGGATGCGATTAAGGCGCTCAAGATCATCTTCGTCATCTGATGGCTTAGGTGGCACCCATTGGGACCAGGCTTTAGGATCCGCCAAAAGAGCCGTGAGGGCATCGATCCCCTGCTTTTTGACTGCGACCGTTTCAACGACCGGGATACCCAATTCGCGAGAGAGATCCTCAGCCTTCATCGTGATACCACGACGACGAGCCAAGTCCATCATGTTCACAGCAGCCACAGCTGGCAACCCCAAACGTTGAGCGGCCAGCACCAGTTTGAGACCACGACGCAGATTGGTCGCATCCAACACACACACGACCACATCAGGACGACGCTCACCACGCGCCACGCCCTTTAAGACATCAACGGTCACTTTTTCGTCGGGTGAGCGCGGATGAAATGAATAGGTCCCTGGTAGGTCGAGCACACGAATCTTGGTGTCCACGCCCAAAAGCTGACCTTCGACACGTTCAACGGTGACGCCAGCATAATTTGCGACCTTTTGTTTAGAGCCCGTCAATAAATTAAAAAGCGATGTTTTACCCGCGTTGGGGTTACCTAACATCGCAATCAATGGCCCCGATGGATAAATATCAATAGGTTGAACGGCCATTTAGTGACTCCTTGCACGAACTTCAATACAGGCCGCTTCGGCCAAACGCAACGCAAACGTTGAAACCCCAATGCGAACCGCAATGGGGTCACCACCGAGCGCAGCGCGTTGTAGCACCATGCAAGGTTCACCAGGCGTAAAACCAATTTCTTCGAGCCAGATGTCCCACGATTCGGGTGCATCTTCAGCCTTCACACGCACCACTTCCAACTCTTCACCGAGTGGCGCCGTGTCAAGTGTCATCACATCAACCATAACAACAAGGGGGTCTTTAATTCTTTTAAGTTTTCTTTTAGCTAGCGTGCCAGAACCGACTAAGCACTTTTTTAGCAATGAAAAGAAAATCATTCTCGTTAAGATGACAGCATTTTACCTTTTTCAGAGACAAATTGAGAACTTCTCTCGCGAAATACCGTCATTTTTTTCTATTGCTGTCATGATACAGGCCGCCTGTTGAATCAGCCTTAAGACCAACGCCACAAAAAACGACATTTGTGTACCGAAAACCCACACGAAAAGTTGCTTGGCACCTACCTCTATCGGGGTACAGATGGGCGATACAGCCTAGACCGTCCGAGCTAATTTCCCTCTCTTTCAATGGGTTAGAATGAATTCATACTGCCATTTCACGTTGACCCGTTGCCGCCAAGTCGTGGACAACTCGTCACACGTCAAAAATTTCGGAGCCCCCTATGACCGAAACACCATTCAAACCCCGCGTTCGAGAAATTCCGTATAACTACACGTCTTTTTCGGACCGCGAAATTGTGATTCGACTCCTCGGTGCCCCCGCCTGGGATACGATTGAATCTTTACGAACCTCGCGCAAAACAGGTCGCTCAGCCCGTATGCTTTTTGAAGTCTTGGGCGACATTTGGGCCGTTAAACGTAACCCTTATCTTGTTGACGACTTGATTGACCATCCGCGTCGATTAAAACTCCTTGTGCGTGAAATGAGCCGCCGTCTTGAAGCCGTGCGTCAACGCGCAGCGGGCAATGCCGACGTTTACAACCTCATTTCTTTAGCGAGTAACGCCGTCTGCGAATTTGAAGCCGCATTCCCAAAGCTAGTTGCCAAGCGCGCAGAAGTCAAAAAGCGTCTCTCAGCCATCACAGCACCCACCAATATCCGTTTTGATGGGTTTGCTCGCGTGACCCACGTCACCGACGCCACCGACTGGCGTGTTGAATATCCCTTTGTGGTGGTGTTCCCTGATCGAGAAGAAGAAATTGCACCGCTTGTGCGTGCCCTCTTCGATTTAAAACTCACCATCATTCCGCGTTCTGGCGGTACGGGCTACACGGGCGGCGCGGTGCCGCTTGACGAAATGAGCGCCGTCATCAACATGGAAAAATTTGACCGTCATAGCGGTCCAGTGATGCGCGAACTCCCAGGCGTTGAAGGTCAACATCCGGTCATTGAATGTGGTGCAGGATGCGTTACGCGTCGTATTGAAGAAGCTGCAACTGCGGCGGGACTCGTTTTTGCCGTCGACCCAGCATCCGCCGATGCTTGCTGTATTGGAGGCAACGTAGCCATTAATGCGGGTGGCAAGAAAGCCACCCTATGGGGTACGACCATTGACAACCTCGCTTGGTGGAAGATGGTGAACGTTGAAGGTAAGGTCATTCGTGTCGAACGTGTGGGCCACAACTTTGGTCGCATTCACGAAGTCGAAACGGCCGAATTTGACATTCATGAACTCACCGACGATGGCAAGATCGTCAAGACTGAACGTCTCTCTATTCCTGGTCGCACCTTCCGTAAAGAAGGGCTTGGCAAGGACGTAACCGATAAATATCTCTGTGGGTTGCCAGCCATTCAAAAAGAAGGGACCGACGGTATCGTCATGGCAGCAGCCTTTGTGTTGCATCGTATGCCCACCTACGGCCGTACGATCTGCTTGGAATTCTATGGCACAGTCGCGCAAGCCACGCCTGCGATTGTTGAAGTGCGTGACTACGTGCGCAACCACAAGACCGTGCAACTCGCCGGCCTTGAACACATCGACTGGCGCTACGTACGCGCCGTGGGCTATCGCGCCAAAGAAGAAGGTCGCGGCATGCCTAAGATGGTACTTTTGGCCGACATTGTCTCGGATAACGAAGCAGACCTTGATGCTGCCGCTGAACGCATCTGCGAAATGGCACGTGCGCGTACAGGGGCAGGCTTCATTGCGCGTACCCCCGAAGCCCGTAAGGCCTACTGGAAGGAACGCTCTCGCACGGCGGCCATTGCCAAACACACGAACGCCTTTAAGTTAAATGAAGACGTCGTGATTCCGCTTGAACGCTTGGGTGAATATTCGGACGAAATCGAACGCATCAATATCGAATTCTCGTTTAAGAATAAGATCCGTATTGCAAACGCCTTTGCTGACATCTTGGGTGACGTAGCGCACGACCAGACCGCAGGCATCAAGTGGGCGCGTGAACTGACGGCGCAGATGCGAGACCGTTGGGTCACGATGTACGAAGACCTCGACGCCTTGGCACTCCCCTACCTTGAAGAAGGCACCGAACCCATTGACGGTGAATCGATCTTCTTGGCCATGCGAGATGGTCGCTTACGCATTTCGATTAAGCGCGACATCCTGAAGCCTTTGGCGCAAGCCCTGCCGGCCGACCTATTGAAGACCCTTCAAGCCGCACATGCTAAGCACGTGCGTAGCCGCCTCTTTGTGGCGCTTCATATGCATGCGGGTGACGGTAACGTCCATACGAATTTGCCAGTCAATTCTGACGACTACGGCATGATGCAGGACGCCGAAAAGACCTTGGGTCGCATTATGGCCTTGGCCGAACGTTTAGGTGGTGTGATTTCTGGCGAACACGGGATTGGTCTCACGAAGTTTGAATTCTTGAGTGACGAAAAATTCCGTCCGTTCCGTGAATGGAAAGAGCGTATTGACCCTGAGGGTCGCTTTAATCGAGGCAAACTCATGGCGGGCGGTGGTCTTGAACGCGCCTATACGCCGTCCTTTGAACTCTTCCGCGCAGAATCCTTGATTCTTGAAAATTCGGGCCTTGGTGCGATTTCGCAGTCCGTCAAGAATTGCCTACGTTGTGGTAAATGTAAGCCTGTTTGCACGACGCATATTCCGCGTGCCAACTTGCTCTACTCGCCGCGCAACAAAATTCTGGCTTTAGGGCTCATGACCGAAGCCTTCCTTTACGAGTCACAGACGCGTCGTGGCCTTTCGTTACGTCACTTTAACGAACTCGTTGACTTAGCTGACCACTGCACGATCTGCCACCGTTGCGTGAAGCCTTGCCCCGTGAAGATCGACTTTGGTCACGTCACAACGGCAGTCAAGGCCTTCTTAGCGCGTAGTGGCTATCGTGACTTCAATCCTGCAGCCATAGCGGGCGAAGCGTTGGTCGATGCCGTCAATCCGATCGCCGTGCGTGCCCTTCATGCAGGTGCCGTACGTGCGGGTTACAAGCTCCAGCGTATGGGACACGAACTCGTTGAAAAGCGTCTTAGTGGTACGCTCGAAAAGATTCGTACGGAACCTCGCTCTACAACGGGTCGTCCAAGCCTCAAAGGGCAGGTCATCCATCTCTTGAGTGCCCCATTGCCCAACCGTATGCCAGCCAAAACCATGCGTCAAGCATTGGGGATTGAAGAAGAAATCATGATCCCAATCCTGCGTCGTCCGGACATGCCTGAAGACACCGAAGCCGTTTTCTACTTCCCTGGTTGCGGCTCCGAAAAGCTCTTTGGGGACGTTGGACTTGCCGTACAAGCCATGCTTTGGCACGCAGGCGTTCAGACCGTCTTACCGCCGGGCTATCGTTGTTGCGGTCACCCGCAATTAGCCTATGGCAATACTGCAAAGGCCGAAAAGCTCATGACCGAAAATCGGGTGCTCTTCCATCGTATGGCCAACACGCTCAACTACCTCGACATTCGTACGGTGGTCGTGAGCTGCGGTACGTGTATTAAGGCCTTGGACGAATACGACTTCAATCGTATCTTCCCGGGTTGCCGTATCATCGACATCCACGAATTCCTCTTGGAGCGTGGCATCACGATGCCAACGAACGAAGGCAAGTACCTCTATCACGATCCGTGCCATACGCCGCTGCGTAACAGCGTACCTTTGGATACTGTTAAGCAGCTCACGGGGGCCAACGTCGTTCAGAGCGAACGCTGCTGTGGCGAATCGGGACTCTTTGCTGTGAAACGCCCTGACATTGCCTCTCAGGTTCGCACGCGTAAGTTCGAAGAAATCGAAAAGGCCAAAGCCAAAGCTGAAGTCACGGGCAACGTCAAAATGCTCACGACCTGCCCGGGGTGCTTGCAAGGTCTTTCGCGCTACGAAGGACGCGCCAACTTCACAGCCGACTATGTCGTTGTTGAAATGGCTCGCCAGATTCTCGGCGCTAACTGGCGTGACCAATTCATTCGTACAGCCAAGAATGGCGGTATCGAAAAGGTCTATGTATAGTCGCGCTCCTTGACCTAAATTGCGGGCGCAAAAATGGCTCCGTCGGGCGACTGACGGAGCCATTAGCATTTTTAGTGTCTGTTTTGAAGCGTCCTTTGAATCACCTTAGGGCGCTTCAAGTCGATTTAGGGCGCTTTGACCTTCGTCTTTTTCTTTGGCGTAGGTAACTGCGCCAACACCACTGCGCCAGCCATCAAGAGGCAGCCAAAGAGTTCGCGCTCAGAGAGCACTTCACCTAACAAGAACCACCCTGCGATCACAGCAATTGCGCTTTCTAAACTCATAATGAGGCTAGCGACCGTTTCGTTCATCCCACGCTGACCCACAATCTGAAGGGTGTACGCAATCCCGTTAGACATAATGCCCGCCCACAATAGCGGCCACATTGCGCCTTGGAGACCTTCGATCGTAGGGGTTTCAGTGAGAAGCATCGCACACGTGGCCGTGATTGAACCACAAATAAACTGCCCAGCGGCGAGTTCGACGCCATTGACTTTCGTCACAAAAAACGAGATCACCAAGATATGCAACGAAAAGACAAAGGCACAGAGCAACGTATAAAAGTCGCCCAAGCGAATCGAAAATCCTTCTGGCGGCACACACAAGAACCACAAGCCGCCGATGGCAATCGCGACAGCCACCCACACAAGCCACCCTGTTTTACGACCTAAAATCAAACCGATCAGAGGCACCAACACAATATAGAGTGCGGTAATAAAACCTGCTTTACCGACCTCAGTGTCATGCACGAGACCAAACTGCTGCAAAGACTCACCACCAAAGAGGCAAAGTCCACAGCAAATACTCCCTATCAACAAGGTCTTACGATAGGCAGGCGACGAGCGGTGTGCATATTCAACGGGATTCGTGATCTTGAGTCGTCGACGCGCCCAAAGTAGAAACGGCATCAAAAAGAGCGCCCCTAAACACATACGAAAAGACGTAAATGTGAAAGGGCCTACATGATCCATACCAACAGACTGAGCGACAAAACTCAAGCCCCAGATAGTCGCGGTAATGAGCAAAAAGACGGTTTGGCGTAATTGAAAGAGAGTCATAACAGAAGCGTTTTAATTGTCGTAACGTCGAATCTTACTTATTTTTGTCGCTTTTAACCATACGGGCAATGTGCTAGCAAGGTGAAATACGACTTTTGCATCATTGCGAGCGCGAGCGATATCGTCTACTGTTATTAGACTTGTTTTGCTCAGAGGTGTTCTGTGAACGACTTGATTTTAATGGGCCCTGGGGTCACGCCAGATGTTCTGTGTAACCTTGCCGACGAATTTCAGATTAGCGAAGTACTCTCACGCCCCAAGGGGGTACGTCTCTGTGATCTTTCACCCATGACTGCACGGACGATTGCACGTCGTTATGCTGACGATGAGACCATCGACGCCGTCGTTGTACCGGCCAACTTATCGATCAAAAACTATCGTGTCTTATGTCTAGACATGGATGGCACCATCATTCATAACGAATGTATTGATGATATGGCCGCTTTAGCGGGCGTTGGTAACGAAGTAGCCGCAGCCACACGTGCCGCGATGGAAGGTCATCAGACCTTTGCTGAAAGCCTCACCAACCGTGTTGCGCTTCTCAAAGATGCCCCGACCACGATCATTACGGATGCCCTTCAAGGGATCCGCTTACAGTCGGGTGCCACTGCCCTTATCGACTTTTGTCGTTCTCACGGCGTAAAAACCTATATCCTCTCGGGCGGCTTTACGAATTTCACAAAAGTGGTCGCTGGGCGTTTAGGCATGAATGGCGCCTTTAGTAATGAGCTTGATATCGATGGTGACCATTTGACAGGTCACGTCACGGGGCCTGCTGGCGGTCGCATTTTGGATGCCGATGGCAAACGTCGTACGCTCGAAATCTTGTGTGCCCTTGAAGGCGTTTCAACCAAAGCCGCAATTGCTGCGGGCGACGGCGCCAACGACCTTGAAATGTTGGGCGCAGCTGGCATTGGCGTCGCTTTTCACGCGAAGCCCGTCGTGCGTGCTCAAGCCAAATACCAGGTCACGGCCGCGGGACTTGATGGCCTCACGCTTCTCTTTAAAGAAGCATGGGGATAGTCGCAGGTAGAATAGAACGTCTCAAGCGACTCGCCCTTTTCCTGTCGCTTGAGGTATTTCTTTTTGTTTGAGGATTGTGATGCGTCGTCAACTGTCTGCTTTTTTGAGTCTACTTTCACTCTTTGCGGCTTCTTCTTTAACTGAAGCAAGTCCCGTGGCACAACAAGCCGCGTCAGACAATATCGACACACAGATCATTGAAACGGTGCGAGCCAAACACGCGCCTGACGAACGCCTCGACCTCTTTGAGATCCAAGCAACGCGCGAAACCAATGGCCGTGTCCTTTTAGAAGGACGCACCAATAATCCTGCTGCGCTTGCTGATTTACGCGCGGCCTATTATGTCAAGCACATCCCGATTGACGTCAAAGTCCGTTTATTGCCGTCTCGAGATGACCTTCAAGATAAAACCTGGGCCATCGTTAAAACGCCGTCGGTCGTTGTCAAAGACCTTCAAAATCGTACGCAAATGACGGTGCTCATGGGCACGCCTCTTCGTCGCTTAGACGATCAAGCGGGCGAGACCCTTGTGCAATTGCCTAATGGTTCTATCGGCCTCGCACCATCTGCCAACCTCCGAGCTGTTGACGATACGGGTATTCTCATTTGGAATCGACGTGACAAATTGATCGTAACCGCACCGCAAACCTCTATCCAAGTCGAATCACCAGAGCATCAAGGCGTTGAATTGATTCATTTGCCACAAGGCGCCGTATTACGCTTAGACCGTAAAGATGAAAAGACATGGGTAGCGGCTCTTCCTGACGGCCGATTAGGGACAATCAACCGAGCTGAGGCAGAACCGCTTTACGACTTTCAGACGCGCGAAGAGTCTGCACGTCGCACATCGATCGCCGCCTTTATGAGGTCGTTGGCAGAGACGGCTAAAGCGTTGAGCAAAGCGCCCTACTCTGACGGTGGTGCCTTTTTGCGGGACGTCTTTTTGAGGCACGACCTCTATCTGCAACGTGATCCAGACATGTTGACCAAGAGCTACCCTGCCGTTAAGCCTGGTAAGCGCTTTGACCAATTGAAGGCTGGCGACATTTTGCTCTTTAAGCCTGTTGACGGCGTCACGCGCGCGGGCATCTCGTTGGGCGGTTCGCGCTATGTCGCTGTGCCTGGTCAAGGCATTGAGGATTTTCGCAAAGGCGCTCCTCATGAACGCCGCGCCAAACAGGCTGCGTTGACAGGTGCCGTGCGTGTGGATCCAGGCTTTTTGAATGACCCGTGCCTTACTTCTACACGCAGTAATCCCTATTGGCAAGCGCCAGCCAACCAACTGATACCCTGTCGACGTAGAGCGGATGTGCCGCCAGTGAGGTAGTCACACCGCCATGAGCGATGGTTAGGTTCGACAAGAAGAGGAACGCCCGCCAATCCAACGATTGTGCGGGCGCTTTGATTGTACAGTGTTGCTTTAACGAACAGCCGGCCAGGTTTCTAATCGCCAGGCCGCATCCCAAAACATCCATTCAAGACGATTGGATCTTAAGAACGCAGCGGTCATGGCAAAACGCTCAGACGGCGTCAAATCACGCGCTACGTCACTCCCAATGCCCATGGCTTCAGCCACAGTCTTTTCATAAGCAGGATCACCGTAACCTGCAATCCAATCAGCATAACGGTTCCCTTGGGTCTTCTTGGTTTTAGCAACATAGCGACCCACTTCACCATAGCTCCAGAAACAGGGCAACATCGCCGCAACCGCTTCATGAACAGGCAAAAAGGCAGCTGCTTGAGCCTCCCACCCCATATAAAGCTGCGTTGTTGGGGCAACGATCAAAATATCAGGAATACGTGGACTAAAGGAAGCATAAACATCACGTGTATACTGCTCGGTCGCTGCTGTTTCGTCAGCCCAATCTTCAAAACGTTTGCGATGATTGGGGTCTTCCATGCGTCGCGACAATGCACGTAAAGACTTCTGATAAGCCATCAAATAGTGAATATTTTGTCCAATATAGTAGACAAAACGCTCCTCACTCAAAGAGCCGTCAGCCAATCCCTTCACAAAGGGATGATTCACACAAGCCGCTGCTAAGGGCGCAGCTAAGCCAGCCGCTTCTTCAGCCCAAGGACGCATCAAACCATACGCGTGCACATTGGGGACCAAAGAACCCGTCGCCATCAACGTGGCCGCACCCAATAAACGACGACGAGAGATCATATTCGATGCCAATGGCATCCACTTGCTTGACATCGGACCTCCTTAGTTGCGTATTTCTATTGCATCAATCGCGTCAATGACGGCAGATCTAAAACCTTTACGCTCTAATGCAGCGACCCCAATGATGGTCGTGCCGCCCGGCGAACACACAGCGTCCTTCATGGCACCCGGATGCTGTCCCGTCGCCAACTGTAATTTGGCCGTGCCTGCAATCATTTGAGAGGCCAAGCTCAAGGCCATGGCACGTGGCACGCCATGCTTCACAGCACCATCCGCCAATGCCTCAATAAACATGGCAGCAAAAGCGGGACCGCAACCCGCGAGCGTCCCCGCGGCCGACATGGTGCGTTCATCCACAAATTCGCAAAGCCCCAACAGCCCGAAGAGTTGCTCAACATAAGTCTGATCGTCAGCGGTCAACGTGTGGCACGCTTCACAAATCACAATCCCTTCATTGATCGACACAGGGGTATTCGGTAAGGTCGACAAGTGTCGCGTGCCTGGCGCAAGGATTTCTTCATAAGCAGAAGACAATAAACCCACGGCCACAGACAACACCAACTTGTCTTTCAGAATGTCAGCTAACGGCGTCACAACGGGTTTGACTAAATGCGGTTTCACAGCCACGATCACGACATCAGCCCAACGGGCAGCTTCTTCACAAGTAGCAAAAGCCACCATGCCACGCGCGTCCGTCTTGGCTTTGAGGACATCTTGACGACGTGATGCCGCACCCAACTGCTGAGGTTTGATGGCGCCAGAGCGTAAAAAACCATCAGCCATGGCTGCAGCCATATTGCCAAACCCTAAAAAAGCAATTTTCGACGTCGAAATATCGAACATTCATACCTCCCACATCATTTGTTGGTCTTCCATGTTAGCGGAATATGCAACAAAACGTTGCCTCTTTGAGAGAGCATTATCTCTCAATCACTTAAAATACTCAAACTACCGTTAACGACTGTCTGTCTAGTTAATTCCTCTCTCTAAGATGACTTTTTTGTACTTTTAATGCAACACCCTCAAAAATCAAGCCATAGAGAAAAACCCGAAGACCGTCAACCACAACTACAAAAACTGATGACAAACGTTTTGTATAGGTCGTTCGACATCGGTTGATGTAGGCACGCAAGGCTCGGTCTTATCGAGACGTGAGTTTCTCGAGCGCCGCTTTTACTTCTGCGCTTTCTGTGGCGTTGTCTTTCAAAAGATCACGAATTTCGCGAAGCAATACGATATCTTCGGGCGTAGGTGCTGGTGTAGCAGCCTTGGCTGCTGCGGCCTTTTCTTCTTCGGCTTTGAGCAGTCGGCTTGCTTCGGCTTCAATACGCTTTCTGAGTGTCGTCACCACCTTGATCAACCAGAAGATCACAAAAGCCAACAATAGAAACTGCACAACAGCCGTCAAAAAGGCACCGTAACCAAAGACCGTTGCGCCGGCCTTGACGAGGGCATCATAGGTTTCGGGACCTGTATAGCCTTCCACGGGCTTCAACACAAAAAAGAGGTTTGTAAAGTCCGGGCGCCCAACCAACACGCCAAGAATCGGATTGACGATATCCTTCACGAGCGAATTCACAATGTTCGAAAAAGCAGCACCGATGATCACAGCGACTGCGAGGTCCAGAACATTGCCTTTGCTGATAAACGCCTGGAACTCTTTCAAGAAATTTCGCATAACACTTTTCTCCTACTGAACTTTTTTTATTGTTTCGTCAGCCAACAATCTGTTGTGCTCTACAAGGAAATATTCTGACATTTTTAGCGTGATATTTCTACAAATCAATCCATCGCGCCAAGCGATATCAAAAATATCCTCATTAAAGTCTTAACTGATCTCTTTTTTTAAATCCATCAGATCCAAAAAGTTCCCAATACTTCACAAATTCACGAGGTACGCACCAATAAAAAACTCTTGCGTTTCGACAATTTGAAAAACGCAAGAGTTTCTATTTAACGGTCTAGTTGTTCGTTTTAACGGTTGAAAGCTTGCACTAAACGGAACACATCCTTCGCGACCTGACGCACATGAGTGGCCGTTTCGCTCATCGCTTCGCCCGTCGTCATCGGACGCGTCGTGAGCGGAATCACCGACGTGACACCCTTTTCATAAAGCGCATCCATATTGACATCAGGGGAAATGCTTCCCGCCAACACAATCACAGGACGCCCCTGGGCGCGTTGGGCAACGGCCGAGACGAGCTTACCGCTTGCTGTTTGATTATCCACGCAACCTTCACCCGTCACAATCACGTCAGCCTTGGCGGCAAGTTCAGTGAAGTTGACTAAATCGAGTAGCGCTTCGCTACCCGACATTAAGCGACCATTCAAGAAAGCATGGACACCGGCAGCGCAACCGCCCGCAGCACCTGCGCACGCCATATTGGCCAATTTCGGGCCATTGCCATTGGCAAAGATCCCAGCCAAATGCTGCATACCCGCTTCAATTGTTTCGACTTCTTGAGGCGAAGCCCCCTTTTGTGGCGCAAATTGATGAGCCGTGCCGTTAGGGCCACACAAAGGATTCGTCACATCACAAAGGGCTTCAACTTTAATGTTGCCACTCCAAAAGAAGGGATTGAGCGTCATGTGACGAATCGCAGAGAGCGATTCACCCGTCGGAATAAAGGGACGACCATTGGGGGCAATAAAACGCGCGCCGAGTGCTGCGGCCATCCCGCAACCGGCATCTGCCGTACAACTGCCACCCATGGTTAACACAAGACGACGGTGACCAGCGTTAATCGCCTCACCGCAAAGTTGCCCCACCCCAAACGTTGTGGTATTGGCAGCATTAAACCCAGGCAAACGGTGCTGTAAACCAGCCGCTTCAGCCATTTCAATATAGGCCGTATCACCTGCACTCAAATAACGCGCATTGACGGGCTGGCCACATGGCCCCGTCACAGTATGAACCACAAAAGCGCCGCCAATCGCACGGTGGAGCATCTCTAATGTCCCTTCACCACCATCGGCAGCCGGTAACGAAGTGACCTGAGCCTCGGGCATCACCTCGTTGGCAACCGCTTTTAAAATGGCACAAAGTCTTGCAGAAGAAAGACTCCCCTTAAAGGAGTCTGGAATCAAAAGAATATTCACGTTGGGGCCCTTCACTACGATACGATCCGAAAACCTGTCCTTTCGGAAGTTGGTTGAGTCGAATCACTCAAAACCAAACACATTAAGTGTCATGATATAGGTTTACGAAAGAAAACGCCCGATTCCTTGCATTGTGACAAGACTCTGCACCTTTTATACACTGATTTTTTATTTGCGAGCCGTGACCTCGTCGTTGACACCATAACGATAGTCATTAAAGACATCAGCTGTCGTCGGCAAAATCCAACGGCCGTCTTCACCACGCACGGTGGTTTCCTTCAGTCGATGTCCTAATGCTCCCACGGTCCACACCTTGCAATTACGCATTTGAGCGCAAAGGCAGGTCTTCTCAGCAATCCCTTCTTTGACGACCCCCGCCGCATCAGCCGCTTCCCAAGCCTTCAAATAGGCACAACCACCGCGATCCAAAATATAGCCGTAGGCTTCGCACTGCGGCTTTAAGGAGGCATTAATCGCAGGACTCGACTTCAGCATACGCATGGGGTAGCCTGTAGGCGACACGCCATTAACTTCAATTTCAGTTTCTTCAGCATCTAAATATCGCTGCTTCACTGCTTCAGGGAGCCCCGACTCTTGTGTCACCGTAAAGCGCGTTGCCACCTGAACACCTGCCGCACCCGCTTCGGCAATTAAGCGTACGCCATCGGTCCCCGTAAAGACGCCACCCCCAGCAATCACAGGGATAGAAAGACCGTTTTCAGCCAAATAAGCCTTCACGTCTCGCACAATGTCAGCGAGCTTAAAGTTCGCCCAGTCCATGCCAAAGCCCAAGTGACCACCCGCCAAAGGCCCTTCGACCACGATATAGTCGGGCATACGTTCGGTCTTTGACGAACGACGCAAAAAGAGATTCAACGCACGGCGGCTCGATACGACAATCCCTAACATCGCATCACGAAAACGCGGATGTTCACTCATCAAAGAGAAGGACGACGTATGAAGGCCAGCCGACAAACTAATGCCATCCACGCCCCCGTCAAGGGCACCAAGCAAACGCGCACGCAACGACGAGAGGCTATCGTTCATGGTCAACTTTTCCATGACGTTCACAAAGACCAAGCCTTCCTTGGCATCCCCCGTCTTTTTTTGCATCACGCTTTCGATGTACTGCTTCGCAGCAGCGCGAACTTCTTCTAACGGGAAGTGGAAGGCGGCCTTGCCGAGGGCCGCGTCTGCCGCTCGGCAAAGGCCAGCCTTCATCTTCGTAAAACCGGTACCGAAAAGACGGTCTACTAAATCCGGAAGCATGGCATCCGAAACATGTCCAACGCCGCCTTCTTTGGCTACCGCTAACGCCATCTCAGCAGTCGAAATATTGACACCCATGCCCCCCTGCATGATTGGTACCAACTCACGACCCGCGAGCATCAGGCGAAATTCATCAAGTGAACGATCTTCAATGGCTTTCATTTTTTTAATTAACTCCGTAAAGCATTTGACCGTCCCATGGTGATTAAGACGTCAAATGAAGTACGGAAAGTCTGCCCACCAAAACCATCGCCTAGCCTGATCATTTGCACGGGTAAACACCTATCAAACACACGCGTTCAGACTTCTATTTTTTAGTGCCCAATCATTTTCAGGTGTTTTTAAAACTTTCATCAGTTATACATAAACAAACAGATGACCCATTTAAGGTGATAGGCTGTTTTACCTAAACAACTGTCTATTTATTAAGACGCCTGTAGTTTTTTAGCTTAAACAACAGCCATCATTGGCTGTATCCGTACATTCACATCTATCACAGCCTTTTTTCAAAGGACTTAAAACCGGCATCGTTAATTTCACGATCAAACTGCCGCAAAAAGTCAAGCTTGCGCGACAATGGCGCAAAACCCGTCACTACGCTTCAATGCCTGCCATAATGCTTTGAAAGAATTCTTTTCAGGACTGTATATGGACACAAACGGATTTGGCCGTATGCTCGGCCGTGGCTTTGGTAGCCTCATCAAAAATGTCGACGCCAACAAATTAATCAATACGCTTGAACAAAAGATGGTTGAAGGCGCCGATGCCGTAAAGCGCGCGATCGATGATCCAAAAGCCGCTACTGACAAACTGAGTCAGCAAACCGAAAATCTCAAAAAGGCCTTTCAGGAGGGCTACGCCGAAACCATGCAAGGTACCGATAAGACTGACGCCTCAGGCTCAACCAAGCCGGCTGAATCCTCAGAACCAGCGTCTCACGCGGCCGCCGAGCGTCCTTCTGAACCCACAAAACCCTAAAAAAAGCAAAAAGGCTCTCCGATCATTGCGTGAGAGCCTTTTTGTTGGTGCGTCTACATTACGCCACAAAGAAGAGCATCAATATAATCTGCCCCGAAATAATGCGAAGGAACATCGCCAGCGGGTAAACGGTTGAATAAGCTAAGACGGCAAGCCCACGTTCAGACAAGCTATTCACAAAGCTTAGCGCTGAGCTACTCGTGCTACTCCCCGCGATTAAGCCCGCGATCGTATGGAAGTTCAAACCCATAAAGCGGCGCGCAATGATAGCCATCACCGTCATCGGGATCGTCGCAATCAAAAAGCCAATTCCCATATAAGCCCAGCCGATACCACTCATAAAGGCATCGAAAAAGAGGTCACCTGCACTTAAACCGACGCTTGCCAAGAAGAACGTTAACCCCCATTCACGAAGCATTAAGTTCGCCGACACGGTGGTATACGTGACCAGATGAAAGCGTGGCCCATAGTAACTCAACAAAATCGCGGCAATCAGGGGGCCACCGGCAAGCCCTAACTTGATGGCAACAGGCATCCCCGGAAAACTCAACGGGAGACTACCAAGCACCAAACCAAACGCAATCCCAATAAAGATCGCAAAGACGTTGGGGCGCTCAAGGCGCTTTTCTTGGTTACCCATCAAAGCGGTCAAACGGGCCACGGCGTTTTCGGGACCCACGCAATTGAGACTATCACCCAACTGTAAGCGTAAAGAGTTATGAGGGAATAACGTCACCCCAGCACGGTTCACACGCGTAATGTTGACGCCATCCATGCGCGAGAGATGCAAGTCTTCAATCAAGATCCCATTGACTTCTTCACGCGTCACACTGATACGACGAGACACCAAGGGCGAATGCGCCGTCGCAAGGTCAATCTCTGTATCTTCTTCGCCACAAAAAGCCACGATGGCTTCTTTATCTTTGGGCCCCGCCACAATACGCAACTTGTCGCCATCGCGCACCACGGTATCGGCCGTCGGGCTCGTAATCACGCCGTTATGCAAAATACGAGAACAAATGAAGTGGCGTCCAACAAGGGCACGAATTTCTCGCAACGTATGACGGTCTAAAGCATGATTAGCGACCGTGACATGAAAGTAAATTGGCGTCTGGGCGCGCTGCTTTTGAGCTTCTTCCCACAACTGCTCTTCAGTCTTAATATCAATGCCAAAGAGCTTACGTACAATCGTCAAGACGGTGATCACACCAATAATGGAGACTGGGTACGCACAGGCATAACCCACGGCAATATCCCCCTGGTAACCCAAAGCCGCCAACGCTTCTTGCGTTGCACCCAAACCCGGCGTACTCGTCACCGCTCCAAAGTGCACCCCTAAAAGTTGCGGTAAAGAGAGGTCACCCCCAGAGCCATACCAAATACCGACCGTCAGCGCCAAGCTCAAAAAGACTGACAAGCACATTAAGCCATTCAATCCCCAGCCGCTATTTCTTAAGGTCGAAAAAAAGGATGGCCCCACCTGAAGGCCAATAAAGAAGACAAAGAGCACCAGCCCAAAGTTTCGGAAAAACGAAATGATATCGGGATGCACATCAACCCCGATATAGCGCGCGACCAACCCCAAAAAGAGGACGCACGTCACCCCTAAAGAAACACCGAAAAACTTAAAGCGACCTATCCAAAGGCCGCAGGCAATAATCAACGAGTACGCAAGCAGTGCGTGAGTAAAGGAGTTGGTATCCGATAGTAGCGTCAGGAGCCATTCCATGGCGATTACCAGCAATGAGGACAGAGGGTTGACAATCGGTTATTTTAAACCCGTACCCCACTTTTTTGTGAAGACTTTCCTGATAGTCAGTAAAAAGCAACAAGTGCCTTTAGAAGCCCGTCGTGCTCGGCGATGAGCTGAATAGATGATTTCAGGAGCTTAGCAAGGAAAGCCAATATAAAAAGGGGACGCCTCAAAAAAAGCATCCCCTCTTTTTAAGAACGCCGAAGCGTGTTCGGCACTCTCAACGAATTACTGTGCCTTGGACAAAGCGTTCACAACGGCTTCCTTGATGCCACGGCTAGATTCGGTAGCGCCAGAAACAGATTCAACGCCTTCGACGCCATTCTTGGCAACGATTTCAGGGATCATCATTTCGATCGGAGCAGCGATGATCATGTCCGTTTCGCCGTGCTTCGTGACCGTGACACCAGCGATCTTACCGCCAGCCACGTCAACCTTCACTTCGATCTTGGATTCGCGACCCTGGCCTTCACCCGTATAGGAACCGTCCTTGTAGGACGCAGCCTGAGCACCAGCAGCAACGAGAGCGGCAGCGGAAAGGACGATAAGCTTCTTCATCATGATGGGAAAACCTCAATGAAATTAATTTGTTGTTCTATCAAAGTTGTGCGTATCTTCGGTAGGTTTATATCCCACCAGCGAAAGCAAGCTAGATCATATCACAGCATAAAAAGAAGATTTGCAAAAAACTTACCCAATTGTTTCAAAAGTAAAACGCCTCTATAAGTAGACGTTTCACCTATCGTCCTAATCTAATACGCCTTTAGTTCTAATCTATGACAGTCAGATGTTTCTCAATTTATCAACACTTTTTTGAGTCAAATAAAACCCCAGAGGCTTCTTAACATTTCCAAAGCGAATTGACTCGGACAGAGTTCTATATAGTTACATGTACGCGATGACCTCGACCAAGACCAGGGTCATCGATTTGCCGCACCAATCTATGATGTCTCTATGCATCGCAAATGCGGCAATACATTATTTTGACTTAGGAGTAAGTATCATGAAGAAGATTCTGATTGCCTCGGCTGTTGCTGCCGCCATGGGTTGCGTCGGCGCCGCCAACGCTGCTGAAGATATTACCGTCGACGTCGCCGTTATCGGTGCGGGTGGTGCTGGTCTCTCTGCCGCTGTTCAGGCTCATAATCTCGGTGCCAAGGTTGTCGTCGTTGAAAAGATGGCCATGGTTGGTGGCAACACGATCCGTGCCGCCGGTGGCCTTAACGCTGCTGGCACGGCGCTTCAAGCTGCCAAGGGCACGAAAGACTCCGTTGAAATCGCTTTCTACGACACGATGAAGGGTGGCCACTGGCGCAACGACCCTGACCTCGTTCGCACGCTCGTTCAGGGTGCAGGTCCCTCTGTGGAATGGTTGCTCGCTTTGGGCGGTGACCTCCGTGACGTTGGCTTGATGGCTGGTGCCTCTCAGGCTCGTACGCATCGCCCGACCGGTGGTGCTTTGGTTGGCCCTGAAGTCATCCGCACGCTTTACACCGCTGCCAAGGCTCGCAACATCGACCTTCGCACCAACACGACCGCGACCGAAATCATCATGAAGAACGGCAAGGTTGCTGGTCTTAAGGTCACGAGCAAGAAGGATGGTACCTACACGATTCACGCCAAGGCTGTGGTTGACGCCGCTGGTGGCTTCGGTGCTAACAACGAACTCGTCACCAAGTATGTCTCTCGTCTGAAGGGCTTCGCCACGACGAACCATCCGGGCGCCACGGGCGACGGCATCAAGCTCGCTGAAAAGGCTGGTGCTCAGTTGATCGACATGGATCAGATCCAGACCCACCCGACCGTTGTGCCTAAGGTTGGCGAAATGATCACCGAAGCCGTTCGCGGTAACGGCGCCATCCTCATCAACAAGGAAGGCAAGCGTTTCTTCAACGAACTCAATACCCGTGACGCCGTGTCCGCTGCTATCTTGAAGCAGAAAGACGGTGTGGCTTACCTCTTCTTCGACTCCGACATGCAGAAGTCCCTGAAGGCCACCAACAAGTACATCAAGCAGTCCTTCTGCTTGACGGGCGCCACGATGGATGAAATCGCTCAGAAGATGGGTGTTGATGCCGCTACGCTCAAGGCTTCTATTGATGCCTGGAAGCAGGGCAAGGCTGCTGGCAAGGACGCTTTCGGTCGTGCCAACATGCCGCGTGACCTCGACAAGGGCCCGTTCTACGCCATCATGGTAACCCCGGCTGTCCACCACACGATGGGCGGTATCAAGATCGACCCGAAGACCCAGGTCTACAATGCTAAGGGTCAGGTCATCCCGGGTCTCTTCGCCGCTGGTGAAATCACGGGCGGCGTCCATGGCGCAAATCGCCTGGGCGGCAATGCACAAGCCGACATTGTAACTTTTGGGCGAATCGCCGGTCAGCAGTCCTACATCTACGCTGTTCAGGCTGATCAGGCTGCCAAGAAGTAATCGAGTGTCTAAAGCGTAAATCGCTACTTGACATCGTCACAAATGCCCGACGTCCACCGACGCCGGGCATTTTGTTTAGTGCTCAAAATGGGAGTTGAAGACGAACATCTGTCTAACCCTTCGTCGCTGACGCTTTGAGTTAGTCGCGCATCATCGCTTTGGCGATACCCACCAAACGCCCGTCAGCTCCGTGCGTACCCCCCAACATCAGCCCAGTCGGACGCCCCTCGGCATTGAGTCCCAACGGAATCGCGATGCTCGGTGCACCCCCGATTGCCCACCAGTCGACAAAGTTGAGCGCACAAAGTGCATCAACCTTATGGGTTTTCATCGTTTTGCGAATCAGCGCATTCGCTGCATTGATTTGTAATTGCGCCAAATCATCAACTGCTTCTGGCACCATCGGTGCAAAGCGCACTGCATCCTCCAAGCGATCCATGCCAAAAGGATGCGTCTCAGGATGAGACCGATAGAAATTGATGAGTTCATCAAACGATTGAGGTGTTTCGCCAGAGGCATAACGCCTCAAAAACCGATCCATGTCCGTCTGAATATCGAGCGAAGTGATCCGCTTATAGTCGAAATCCACCTGAGGCACAACAATCTCAACGAGCGTCACATCAGGTGTTACACAATCCGTCAACAGCTGACGAGCTTCTGGTGTCGCCGCTTGTCCCTCAACCGTGAGTAGACCCACGCGCAACGATTGATCTGGCACCGTCGGCGTCAAATCGATTTGCTCGCTTACCCAGGTCGCTGAGTCTTCAGGATCAAACCCACGCATGAGGTTCACCACTTCAACCGCGGTCTCCAAATCGCGTGCCAAGACGCCTGGTGTATCAAAGTGCCGAGAAATCGGCACAATGCCGGATCGAGAAATCAAGCCTCGCGTTGGTTTATACGCCAACACACCATTGGCAAACGCTGGATCCATCAAACTGCCTCGCGTTTCGGTACCTAGCGCCGCATCACAAAGCCCAACAGCGACCGCAATCGCTGACCCAGTACTAGAGCCACCAGGCAACCAATCCGCATGCCATGGATTGACCGGAAAGCCGCCTAAGTGCGAATAGCCAGTGTTCGGTTTGGCTGTCGTCACGAAATTGGCCAATTCTGACATCGTCGTTTTGCCAAAAATATCGCAACCTGCGTCCTTGAGGCGCTCAATACAAAACGCATCGGGCACCGTCAACGCCCTCAAAGCCAATGAACCAGCGGTTGTTGCAAATTCGCTTGTGCCGATATTGGCCTTGGCTAACAGCCGATAACGTGCGTTGACGTTCGGTTCTCGCCAAACCTCAACCGCACGCAATGCTTTAGACCACTGATGGCATCGCGCTGTCATCTCCTCAACCGTTAACGGTTCGTCGACCTGATAAATCGCCTCAGGCAGTTCATGTCCTGCTATCGTTGAACATCCGAATAACATCTGTGGCCTCTTCATCCATGAGCCAACACCGCTCGAAGACGATTAACAATTTCATTTACGACCCCGCCGTCATTTGGCATCAAACCATTCAAGCGACGTAATACTAAGTCTGGCGTCATCATGACGCCGCCAGCTGCAGCCACATCAAAGAAAGACCCTTCTGGGCTCGCATCCGGCGTGACACTACCGCACCATAACCAAAGCCCAGCAAAGACGTCTTCTGGTTTGATCGGACGTAACGACATCAAGTACTTAAAGACTTGCGAAGCGCCGTAATACCTAATGACCGTATTGATCGTCGAATATTTACTATCGACAACACCCCACGCCGTGCGACCATCAACTTCAAGCGAAACCACAAAGTCAGGCCAATACCAACAACGTTCACTGGGTTCAAGAACCATTGGTTCACGCGAACTCATCGACCAACTTGTCGCTCTAAAAAGACCTAACCCATTAGGTCCCACACAACCTTGATGAGGCAATCCACCAATCACAGGTTCATACCAAAGCCGAATCGTTTCACGTCGTTCACCGTTCGTAAAGACAAAAGTATTGAGTTTTGCCGCACTGCGATGATCGTCGTAATAACCCCCTGCCCAGTCATAGACTTGTAGCCCATGCCCCGTGAGTTCATAACCTTCGGCATGAAGCCCACGCAAAAAGGTCACCAACGAGAAGTATTCATAGAGCTTGGGACTCGTGACACTCATTAAGCGCTGCACAATCCGATCGACATCAATCGGTGGCAGCGTAAACCACTGACGCATATATTCATAGACACGCCGATATTGCGCAGTCTCTAAAAAGTGCGCCGTAGGGGCTGGCACTTGTTGTAGTGCCTCAATAGGTACACCTAAGGCATCCTGATAAATCGTCACAAGACGTTGTAAACGCTGGCCTAACCCTTCAACCGCTTGGATTTGCGACGCAAGGATACGAGAAGCTCTAGCCAGACTGACAGCATCACCGCTTTTGTCTTCAAGCGTCTTCAAGGAAGCCACTATGGCCTTGGTCTCTTGTACCAATTTCGCCACAAAGCCCAAGACCGCACGATTTTCAATAATATCGCGATCTTGCACAATCGTACGCATAGGCACATGACGAGGCATCCAAGTACGACCTCTGCTACGAACACCTGTTCCTTGCGACACCTGTTGCAATTCATATGGATGCGTTGCTATCCACTGCAGGGTCGCGGGCGTCACCTCTCTCAAGCGATCGATATTTTGACGCGTGACCACCGTCGACAAACGATGTCGCGGTTGTTCTCTGAAATACGGATAGTACCGATCATAAAGATCAGCCACTTCAGATAAGACCCTCAAGCGAGCCTCAAGCGCTTCGTCCAATGTCCTTGTTTGCATCCGGTCGTTACCGAAGATCGCCTCAGCGAGCGTATCGACCGTTGCAGACATAGCCATCAAATTTTCAGCGGCTAATCCTGGCTGCAGACGAACCCTAATGGGCATCGCCTCATAGATATCTCTTTCGTTCGGTCCAAAATTGACTGTGATTGTGAGCTTGGCTAGACCAATGGTGTCTGCGAAGGGAGAGGCCGTCTCAGTGGGTACAAGCCGTAAGCCATGTGGATCATCATAGGATGACACAGCAATCGAGACGTCTCCAATAGACACACTGACCAAAAAGCGAGGAACGGCAATGCCCTGCAACAAAAATTCAACGGTCGCATCGGCATCCACACAAGGCAAGGCCACCTCGTCAAATAAAGGCGCGCATCCCTCTGGCCACAGAGGCAGATCCACTGCCTCTTCGCCATTTTTAAACCGAATCGAGAGTTTAGGATCACACTCGACCATCATTGACTCGCTTGTTTAGAAGAAGCGATAACAGTCGAGCGCGTCTTTGCCTTCTTGAATGATTTGATCAAGTAAGGCGACCGAACGATCTAACGACAAGCGATCAAGCACCTGACGAAGCCCCTCAAGCCGTTCGCAATAGTTGCTTCCCGTGCCACTCACTCTTGGGAGTCCCTTTTGCATCACTGCAAAGTCAATCGCTTCAAGGTACGCGGGTTTGGCATGCTTGGCTTTAAAGACACTGCTTGCAGCCCCCACGTAGCCCGTGATCTGATGACGGGCTCGCGGTGAGAAACGAATGCCCACTGCCGAGAATGCTCGATAGACTTCATCGAGGACTTGATGCGTTTGCTGTGCGTGGTCAGTGATTTCACGCGCCCCAAAGACGGACTTTAATTGTTCCCACGGCGCACGCACAACCGTCACACGATCAGCCGGCACAGTCGGAACGGTGTCTTCCGTATCAGGCAACGTAATAATGCCCGCACGGTCAATCAAACGAGGCGACAAGCCTTCGGTCGTATTGTCGTTATTGATGGTCGCCATAAAACGTAAGGTTTCTGGCACCTTCGTGATCGCTTTATCCCAGAGACGCACGTCACCCGGGAAGGCTTCTTCGTCACAAAGGCGCATCCAATCTGACCAGTAATATTCCATGGGCGACAAATTGGCTTCGTCTAAGAGCATCATGGCTGGATAGACCGAACCCTTTTCACTGCGTGCTTCTGCGTCCAACCGACGAATCAACTGCCAACGATCAGGATCGGGCGACTCAAAGCGACTCGTCAATGGGTTCCAATACCCAATAAAGTCGCGCTTTGTAGTCCAGCCATACTCGACTGGCACACATAAGAAACGGTTCGCAGATATACGGGCGCGAAGCGACTCATCTAACACCTCGTTAAAGGTATTCATCCCTAACGATTCAGCAAGGATGCCGCAAATCGAAGTCTTACCGACACCTGGAGCCCCCGACAACACCGTCAAGAAATTTTGCACCATCGACAAGTAGAGATTTAGCACCGTGTTGTCGTCATAGGCACGCTGACTCTGAACGTAGCGCACCAACGCATTGGCAAGACTCTGACCAGTTGGGCCCTGATAGGACACCTCATTGACCGCCTCTGCCACGTCCGTCACACGACGCGCCTCTTGCGCTTCATCCCAGCATTGCACAGCCTGAGTCACATCCAGAGGCAAAGCATCCCCGACCTTAGACGATGCCTTCGTCATCTCAGCCTTGATGTCTTCTAGAACTTGATCCTGTAAACCCTTCAAACGATTTAACTCTTGCCGCGCCTCATCTATGCGTGCATCCATCGACTTAAATGCATCGATGATGTCGGTATTTTCGTCAAAGAGCCCGAGTGCTTTCGTTTTGGCGTTAATGCTCTTTTGAAGTTCAGCGACCTGACGTTCGTGATGTTGCACTTCATTGAGCGCCTTTTTGACCTCTTGACGACGTACAGCAACTTGCTCATTCAAGGACTTATGTAAAGCCTTGAGACCGTCCATTTCTTTGCCGATTGTGGCATTTTGCGTAAGAACCTTGAGTAATTCGTTGTCGTTGGCAATACAACGCACCACAGCAGTCAAAATTTTGTCTTTACGCTGAAGGACTTCGCGCGCTAAAAAGTCAGCAAAGGCCTCACGAGTATCCGCACGTTGATTCACATGCAAAATCATGTTCTTCATGCGTTGCTGACGAGCGAGCGAAATATCAGGATTAGACGAGAAAAAGACGTCGCCTCTTTCAATCATTTCAGCAAGCGCACCAACGTCTTTAAAAGACTTCGACGACGTCAAATGCTTCACCAGCTCTGCATCCGACCAAATGTCAATATCAACGGGCGTCATGAACTGCGTATCGACACAGAGCATCGACACATAGGTGTTCCCTGTACTTTCGGTTCCTCGTACAAACTGCGCGACCGAATGGTAGTAACGTCGTTCAACTTTGAAGCCTTCAACCACACCCATCTGATCAACAAGCTGTACATATGGCAACTTTTTGGCTGACTCTCTCAGACGAACAGGACCATAAAGTAAGCCATTGGCTTCAAGCATGACCCATTCATTTGAGAGCTCCACATGCGCTTCGTCGGCTGCACGATCGGTAAACACCACCTCCACCGCACGCGTCAAATCTAAAGGTTGTGACATCGTAGGCGCAGGACGCACCACGGGATAAATCCCAAAAGCGCTAGCAGGCAAAAAACGCCTTTCGCTCAGCAAGCGGTTATAGTTGACACGATAGACGTAATCCTGGCGAGGTTCATGATTTTCATCTCGATTGAGTTCCCATTCGGCCTCATCGACATCCATCACAAAAAAGCCCCCTTCTTTGGGACCCTTACGCTGCTCAATCGCTAAATTGACGGCACCCCACTTCGGGAAGCGTTGTTTGGCAAGACTCGCTTCGATTTCACCAAAACGATCCTGAGCCCAATCAGCGATAAAATAAAAATTCTGAAAGTTGCCGCTGTTTTTACGCACGTACCCTAAGTAACGACCAAGCCCTGGCTTTAAAGCCGGCAACGTCACCTTACGCTGACTTTCAAAATAGTTGCGTACTGGAACCTGTCGACGGTCTTCAGACTTAAAGGGACTCACCATCACGTCAGGCGACGCCACGTCGCTTGAAGTGGTGACACTAGACTGAACGGGCACCGTTGGTTCAAGGTCACCCTCATAGATCGGCATGCCGTCCACCACGGCGACAGGCTCAGTAGCAAGCGTCTGAGTCTCGGCTTGAGACGCTTCTTGTACCAGGGTCTCAACCTCGGCTGTCGCAACCTGATCATCAACACTTGTCCCTTCTTCTACTTCAGGTTCAACGTCAGTTTCAGGCGCTTCCGTTAATTGCAGTTCGTCGTCAGTAATGTCGACCTCATCGTCATCATCTTGAGTCGCTTCTTTAAGCTTTTGTTCGAACTCATTAGCGATCTCTAGCCATTTTGGATCCCAAATCAACGCGTGCGGACCGTGCTCCTCTAAAGCTTGAATTTGCGTTAAGAGACACGCCCCCATAAAAGGCGCTTGCCCAAATGACAACGCTAAAATCACATCTAAAATCAGCGTGTCCTGATCAAGGGGCTGATTGGCAATGTCTTTATACCGATGGATAAAATAGGTCGGTTGCTTCGCACAGTTAGGCAAGTCCGCCGTCGTCCAGAATTGAAAAAACTCCTCTTTCGTCCAAGATTTCTTATCGCCATTAAAGAGAAACTCACCAAGACGCTTACTAAAACGTACATGATTGAGGAAGATGTAATCGACGAAAATCTTGTAATGCACACTCATGGGGCCCATGGTGCGTTCCATTTTCTCAATGTGCCTTAAGATCTCATCTCGCTTCCACCACGTTCCTTTGGTACTTTCTTTACAGCCCCACCTTAAAAGAAGCTTTCTTGCGTGCTTATTCGCTTTGTCTCTTTGACCTGACCCTAACGCTTGAAAGACCCAAACCAACAATTCTTTCCAAAGCGTATCAACTTTGTTTTGCTCGACTTTTCTCACTTTTAGTTCCTTTTCTCGCCAAAAAGACGCAAGCACACCGCATCAACACCACCGTTAACTTCTTTTGACGTCACAGTATTTTTGAGACATTTTGCGACTCTTTATTATTTTGCAACGCGCCGCGTCACAACACGTCGTTCTAAGAAGAGTATGCACGAAAAATCTCGGACTTGAGGCCTTTCTTTACTGAGACCTACCGTCCGAAACACCATCCCAAAAGTAAAATTTACGCTTTTATTGCCACAAGCGTTCGCGAATGTGTCAAAATGCACGTTTCGCGTTCGTCTAAGGACATTTGCTTAGACAAACGCCATTAGCGAGATAGAGGCGCAGGAACTCTGTAAGAGTAGACGGTCGAGAGGGTACTCAATGACACCGATTGAAAGGACAGCCTGCCGAAATGACGTCACGGACACGTGGCGGACATTGGGGTTGCGGAGAATATCCGCTTCACTCCCGCATAAAGCTCATTGAGAGAAGCTTCATGCGGAGGAGCTGTCGGCTGACCATTCGGTTCGCACCTTCACGACGGCCCGTCCTTGCCCCTACGCAAGGTTTCTGGGTCACGTCTTTCGGAAAGTTCGTTCAGGATGTGTGTCGCACGTTGCGGAGTCATTCATCGTTTCCGCACGCCTATTTGACGCTCTTCCCTATCACGCCAACGAACGTTTTTCTTTCCGGAGGATTATTCCACCATGTCAGAATCAGACACCCGTCAAAATTCGGGACTTCGGCGTGACCTTAAGGCACGTCATATCACGATGATTGCCGTGGGTGGCTCCATTGGGACAGGGCTCTTCGTGGCTTCTGGCGCAACGATTGCGCAAGCGGGTCCTGGGAGCGCCTTATTGGCTTATTCCATCATTGGGCTCATGGTTTACTTCTTAATGACGAGCCTTGGCGAACTTGCTGCCTATGAACCGGTCGCTGGTTCCTTTTCGACCTATGGCCGTCGTTATGTCGACGAAGGCTTTGGTTTTGCGCTCGGATGGAACTATTGCTACAACTGGGCCATTACCGTTGCAGTCGACTTAGTGGCAGCCCAGCTTGTCATGGGCTGGTGGTTCCCCGATGTGCCTGGCACCCTATGGAGCGCCCTCTTTTTAGGGTTCATTTTCTTATTGAACTATGTCTCTGTCAAAGGCTTTGGCGAGACAGAATATTGGTTCGCCTTGCTCAAAGTCGTCACCGTGATCTTCTTTATTGGCACGGGGCTTGCCATGATCTTTGGCATTCTTTCGGGCGATACCCCGGCGGGATTTGCCAACTGGACGATTGGGGAAGCGCCCTTTGTGGGCGGTTTACCAGCCTTGATTGGCGTAGCCATGGTGGTGGGCTTTTCCTTTCAGGGTACTGAATTGATTGGGATTGCTGCAGGCGAAACAGAAAACCCCGAAAAGAATATTCCGAAGGCCGTACGTCAGGTCTTTTGGCGAATTCTCCTCTTTTATATTTTCTCGATCTTCATCATCAGTATGATCATTCCGTATAGCGACCCGCGTCTCTTACGTAATGACGTGTCTGACATTGCCGTGAGTCCCTTTACGTTGGTCTTTGAGCACGCTGGTCTCTTGTCGGCTGCAGCCTTGATGAACGCCGTCATTTTGACCTCCGTATTGTCGGCGGGTAACTCTGGCCTATATGCATCCACCCGTATGCTCTTCGTCTTGGCTTGCCAGGGTGACGCTCCAAAATGCTTTGCCAAACTCTCAAAGTCTGGCGTCCCACGTAATGCCCTTTTCGCAACCACGGCCGTGGCTGGCTTATGCTTTTTGACCTCTCGTTTTGACAACCAGGCGGTCTACTTGTGGCTCTTGAATACCTCGGGTATGTGTGGCTTTATTGCCTGGCTTGGCATTGCCATTAGTCACTATCGCTTCCGTCGTGGCTATATTTTGAATGGCTATGACGTCAATAAGCTCCCCTATCGTTCGAGCTTCTTCCCGTATGGCCCGATGTTCGCTTTTGCGCTCTGCATGATCATCATGCTTGGTCAGAACTACACGGCCTTCTTAGAAGGCACGATTGATTGGGGTGGCGTCATTGCGACCTACATTGGGATTCCGCTTTTCTTGTCTGTTTGGTTTGGTTATAAGTTCATCAAGAAAACGCGATTCGTGCGCTATAGCGACATGACGTTCCCTGAAAAATACCGTTAATCAGTATCAAGTGCCACACCGTTGGCACCTATAGCAAAATGCCTCGAATCAGCTATCTAGTTCGAGGCATTTTAAATTCACTAGTCGACTTTAAACTTCGTCTTCAAAGAGAGTCGGATGCGCTTGCAGATAGTCTGCTGCCCAACCTACATTGACAAAATAGTCGTCGGACTCATCGTCTTCAAACGTCATAAGCTGTACAAAGTCAGAATACATATCGTTCAAGAAAGGCACTGTCCCCATCAATTCACCCGCATCACTCACGGCCGCAAATCCTCTTTGTTTATTTGACACAAAGAAGTGCAATTCAGCAGGCATCTCGTCCTTTTGACGATCCAACGTACTTAAAATGATGAGCTTCATCATTTCAATCACGCGGTCATCTAACCCTTCATGGAAGATCATTGCCTTTTCGCGAAACTCCACGCGATCCGTCACAATACGGAGTTCCGTCTTGACAGTGATCCCCATCTTACGGAAGTGTTCAAAAGCCTCTTGGGCTGACTTGATATGTTCATCAATCACGTCTTCGTCGTCCGACGCCGTGTATTGAATCATGGCGTGGTGCTTCATATCATGCCAAAGCGTTGGGTAATTAGGCGTCACTGGTCGACTGCAATGCGGACAATGCACAGTAAACGGATCCCCCGTCAACACTTGGTGCGCTAACGTGGCATCCAATTCCGTATTGATACTCTCAAAAGCAGTACAAGATAATTTGCCCTTGCAATGAGGGCATGTGACAGTCAGTTGACGCGCAGTAGACATAAAGGCCTTAATGCAATGAATTGATGAAATGAACGAGAAACAGTCGCCCTTAGATGGCACATTGTAGTCAGAGGATATTTATATCAACTTAAGAACAAAGCTCTGGCACGTAAATGGAACGAGCAACAAAAATGCAACAACGCCTAGCTCTATCTGCCACTGATCAAATAAGCACTAATTCATATCATTTTTTGATCACATCAAAACAAAGAGAGTATGATATTGAAATATCTTTCTTGTTATTTCAATCCAAACAGGACAATCAAATGAAGATTTCTGCCCGTAATTGCCTCGAAGGTACCGTTGTTGCCATTAACGAAGGCCCCGTCTCTACCGAAGTCACCATCGAAACGCCCGCTGGCGAAAAGATCGTTTCTTCCATCACGACGACCTCTGCTAAGAACCTCGGCCTCAAGGTCGGTGACAAGGCTTATGCCGTGATCAAGGCTTCCAACGTCATGATCGCCGTTGAAGACTAATTTTTAGTCTCGCCTATACAAAAAGCGCCAAATTCTCGCGAGTTTGGCGCTTTTCGTTTGTCTTAACGCCTGGTCTCCTGATCCTTATCAGCTTCTAGAGTTATCTGATCTAGACAACGCTCCAAGTTCGACAATAATTGGCATACTGTAACGCTACCGTAAAGTGTTCAGTCGAACTGTTCAATTACCTGTTAAGTTCACTGTACCTTTAACGATAAGTGGAGTGTTTAATCAGTCATTCGGAGCGTACATGCTAGACATTGTCGATATTCGCAAAGTCATTTCTCAGATGAGAAAAATCGGTGCCGACACTCAAACTTGTGAACTGAAAGAAGCAGTTCAAGCGATACCTAAAAGTCTAACAGAGACCATTTCGGCTTTTTCGAACAAAGCCGGCGGCTTAATTCTCCTTGGTCTATCTGAGAAGAATGACTTTAAGCCTGTACCGAATTTTGACGCTCAAAAAATTTATTCGCAATTACAAACAATAGGTGATCAGCTGACACCTCGTGTGCGGTTGGAGATTGAACTCATTCCTTTTGAATCATCGACAATCGTGGCGGCATATGTTCCGTCAACACCAGCCAATCAACGCCCTTGTTTTATCACAAATCGTGGGCAATATGAAGGCGCTTTTATTCGTTCTGGCGACGGAGACAGGCATCTTTCCGCCTATGAAGTTGACCGACTTATAGAAGTCAGAACGCCACCGAAATTCGATATTGAACCTGTTGAAAACGCAACGATTGACGATCTCAATCCCGAAACACTCCAGAAAATTGTCGATAGAGTTCGCTTGTTATTTCCAAGAATATTTGGCCGTTTGGAAAAAGAAGTGATTCTGATCCAATTAGGCGTTCTTACTCGCTTAGAGGATACCTTACGACCCACGTTGGCAGGCTTACTCGTTGCTGGCATCTTTC
>Mack_p2__coassemble_494_pt1 | contig 169638 bp, 156 predicted proteins | sample Mack_p2__metabat2_high_PE_008 | metagenome-assembled genome bin Mack_p2 | reverse complement strand
ATAGATTGCCGCGGCAGAAGCACGCCAAAGCTGACCACACTTCCCATCGTTTTCAGTGGGAATATTGGTGATAATGCAACGAAGATCCGCTTCCTTGGGTTGCTTGCCTTTTCTCTTCTGTTCCAGGGTAATAGCAGGTTTGGGAGCGTATTGATCTCGAAGGATTAGGCGAAGGTTTTTGTGTTCTTCGGCAGTCCGTTTGGCAGGACGTCTAAATTTTTCCCAGACCATACGTAGAGACTGACTTTTTAACGCTAAGTTGTTGAAAGTCAGTCTTTTTTTACCCAAAACATACGTACTACGTGGTATAATAAGCGTACGTAGGTTTAAAGGAGCTTTAAATGAAAAAGACTGGTACTAGCGTAGACATCCGCACGATAAAAAACTTCCCGAGCGACAACCCTAATGCCAAGATTGTCAAAGATGGTTTATTCCTGCGTGTCGTTGAGCGCGAGTACTATTGGAGTAAGGAAAAGCAACGTGGTTTGGAAAGACGTCGCTACCTTGGCTATATCATTGACGATGTCTACTACGACACCGAGACCTACAAGAAATACTTCAAACGCACTGGTGCGCGTAGGCTTGTTCCTATGACAGATAAGACTGAGGTTGCTACTCCTGCTACGCCTTCGGTTTTAGAAGCGAAAGTTGCAGGAGAGTTTCCTCTTTATTACGCAATTGCCCAACAGACAGGGCTTTTAGAGGATTTGATTAGCACCTGGGGTGAGGATCGAGCTAATGCTATTCTTTCTCTTGCGTTTCATTGGCTTAACACGTCGTTCAATGCTGCCTATTTGTATGATTCCTGGTCGCAAGACAAGCTCCTACCCTACAAACAACGCCTTACCGGGAAGGAAGTCACTGAACTGTTTCGTTCGCTGAGCAATGAACCAGCATGGCGTAAAACATTCTTCAAAGCTCGCCTCGATAGGCTTCCAGAGGATGAGCTATTGTCATTTGACGCAACTGAAATTGCCTCAGATGCAGTTGATGTCACAGATGCTCAGTTCGGTAAAGGGAAAGAAGGCGGTTTCCAATCGCAAATCGGGTTGATTTTGCTACTTGGTCAAAAGAGTCGCATGCCCGTATTGTTCCGACTCCTTCCAGGGAACATTACCGACGTTTCCACCGTGCCAGACATGCTTTTTCGTTTCGATGAAATTACCGAAAAGAAGCGCGTTTTTGCAGCCGTTTTAGATCGTGGTTACTGTAGTTTGGATAACATTGCCCGCTTTTGCGATGCTAATGCTCGTATCGTCATGGCTGCTAAGACGGGGAATTCTTGGACTCGAGACGCGATGGAAACCGCCATGAGTAACCTCTGGATGAATTCCAATCGCATCGTAGGACAGTCTTGTTGGGGGGCAACCGTTCCTATGGATTTAGCATGCCCAGACGGCAAGCAGAGAAAGGTCTGGGTGCATGTTTATCGAAGCGACATGATGTCGCATAATCAAAACGAGCAGTTCTATGCAAAGCTTGACAGCTTTGAAAGCCAATGGTTACTTGCACGACCCGACGACAGTACCCTTTCAAAGAGTCCGTTGATAAAGTTCTATAACAAGATCAACGGTAAATTACCTGAGCCGGGAAAAGACCGACTGGTTCGTAACGACGATGTCATTGATGCTGAGGTTCGATACTTCGGCTTTTTCTGTAATGTCACCACTTTTGAATGCGATGCGAAAGATGCTTTGCTGGATTACCAGATGCGAGACAGTATCGAAAAAAGCTTCAAAGCAGGAAAAACGTACTCGGAGCTCGATGTTGTCCGAACTCACTCAAATGCTACGACTGAAGGACGTTTCGTTGTGAGTTTCTGTTGTATGACTATCCTCAACGAGCTATATCGCCGCATGCGGGAGGAGACAACAGTAATCTCAAAAAAGGAGCAGGTTAAAGTTCTGGGGCCATTGGCCAAGGAAATGACATTCAACCAGATTCGGAACTATTTGAGCTCGATCCGCGTTGTTTATGACAGCAACGGTAATTGCCGTTGGCAGGAAATCACCAAGCGCCAGCAACAGATCGCTGTACGTCTAGGCCTATCTGGCGTTTATGACGCTGTACCGACCTGGGCGATGAAGTGATTTACACTCTACGTACGCCCAGGGAAAAATTTAGAAGGACGGTATTGCTCATATTCGCCGAGGGCTCGGAGAACAAATTCCCCTTCAGCCGAGTGGCAATACTGCTTGATAACGTCAGGCACCCATTCTGTATCGGCGTATTTTTGAAGGGCGCGATTGGGTGCATAACCAATCACATAATATGCATCCTTTTGAACCAAGCCACGGACAATACTTTCACGTACAAATCCTGCATCGGCACGAAAAATCACTGGCGTGTCACCGAAATGTTTGCGCAAAAATTCGATAACTTCGTTGTATTGCCCTTCGAGCATATTTCGACTGTCTTCACAACCTCTTGCGAGCGTAACGTATACGGGGAAGTGATTCACAAAAATCACCATAGCCATCAAGCAATAGTCATCGGTAATGACCAGAATATTCATTGTTCTCCTGATTACCGCAGACATAGATAGGCGTACAGTCGACATCCACCCAAAGAACATCAGGATTCCTCGGAGAGTAGTGAATAAACAACTCTCGTAAGCTCTTTTGCATGGCGCGAAGGGTTCCCTCGTTGAGGGAGTTCTCAAATTTGCATAAAGATGCACATCCAGAGGTCGCTGATAAACCAGTAGCAGCGAGAAAACTAGGGTCGGCATCGATATGATCGTGATCATTCAGCTCTTCTTTGCCGATCAATAACCCAGAAAGGCGTTGAATAAAGTTGCCAAATTGAGTGCGCCCACTACGACATTTACGAAAAGGGAGCGATGTGAAAAGAGGGTGTTACAAAATCAGATTTTCCTGAACTTTGCAACACGCCTCTTTTTGGAGATTAGTCTTTGATTTTGTTACGAGTTACGAAAATTTGATCAATTTTGTTGTTATCTACATCCAAAACCTCGAATGTATAGCCTGCCCATACTACTTTGTCGGTACGTTTGGGGATTTTTCGTAACATGTACATCATGAAACCAGCGACGGTTTCATACGTAGTATCCTCTGGAAATTCTTCAATATCTAAAGCATGTTCTAGATCATCAATCGGAGTTGAACCGTCGACTAACCAAGTTCCGTCTTCGCGTTCGATAATTTGAAGTTCATCAGCGTTAGTAACGAGTTCACCCATAACGGTACTCATCACATCGTTAATCGTAATCACACCAACGACTAAGGCGTATTCATTCAGAATGACAGCAAAGTCGCTACGAGTACGTTGAAAAACATCTAAAACTTCAGATAAGGTTAGGCTGTCTGGGATGAAAGGACAGGTTTGGACGACGCCTGGTTCTTTAAAAGAAATAGGTTTGTCATTTAACACTTGTCGCAGAATATGCATTGAATCAACGTAGCCAATAATGTGATCTAAATCTTTATCGCAAATAAGGAACCGATTATAGGGAACGTTAGAAATTTTGGTTCGAACAACGTCTTCTGGATCATCCAATGTGAAATAGACAATGTTTTCTCTAGGAGTCATTGCTGAAGGAACAAGGCGACTTTCTAGATCGAAGACATTTTGAATTACTGCCTCTTCTTGAGGGGCGATTACGCCAGCTGCAGTGCCTGCTCCTACACTCGCTAAGATGTCTTCAGATGTAATCGTGTCTTGTCGTTTAGTTGAGTAGCCCAAGCCTTTCATGAAGGTGTCAGACAGTTTTTCTAATAGAAAAACAAGCGGACGCAAAATTTTTATGATCACTGAAATTGAGCGAACAACTGCAATCGCGGTTTCTTCAGGTTTGGCAACAGCAAGACGTTTTGGTAGAAGATCGCCAAAAATAACGAAGAGCAACGTGGAGAGTAAAAAGGCAATGAGATAGGCCACTTCACGATGGAAGTCAGCGGAAATCACTGGCGCTAAACACCAGATGAAGAAGGGGGTAAACGCAGCAATGCCAACAATGCCCCCAAGAAGAGCGAGTGCATTCGTACCCACTTGAATGGTTGAAAAGAATAAACCAGGATGTTCTTGTAGGTCTAATACGAGCTGCGCACGAGCATCTCCTTCGTCAACGAGATTTCTTAGACGTGTACTACGAGCAGAAGCTAGAGAAATTTCAGCACAACTAAGGTACGCGCTAAGTAGGATAAGGGCTGATAATAAAAGAAGTTCTGTATAAACAGACATAAGGTAAGCGGGTAGTTGAGGGAGGCGTCATTGTAACATGTGGCATTCTAAGCTCCTGTTTTAGAAGCAAAAAAATATGCAATGCTTGAAATGACACCCTCTCTAAGCAAAATAAAATAGAAGATTTGTCACAGACCTTATGTCAGCAAAAAAAAATATCTTCTTTTGGTAGGCAAAGGTTAAACTTAAGCCTTGAGTTTAAGGCCCTATTGCGACTTCTTTGAGGTGGCTAGATTTCATTAAAACGGGTCTCCATAGTTCGAGGATATTTCAAATGAAGAAGAGACTTCTGTCAATGGCTGCCTTATTGGCTACGAGTGCTATCGCGACTCCTGCGTTAGCTGGTGTAACGTTAGATGCCGTAAAAAAGAGAGGTCATGTTCTTTGCGGTGTGAACACTTCGGCTCCGGGATTTTCCAGTGCTGATAGTCAAGGAAATTGGCATGGATTAGATGTCAATATTTGCCGTTCTGTTGCAGCTGCCGTTCTAGGGGATGCTGATAAGGTCAAATTCGTGCCATTGAGCTCACCACAGCGTTTTACGGCTTTACAGGCTGGTGAGATTGATATTTTGGCTCGTAATACGACCTGGACGATGACGCGCGATGCGAGCCAGGGATCGGTGTTTGTCGCTGTGTCTTATTACGATGGGCAGGGTTTTATTGTCCCGAAGGAATATGGTATCAAAAGCGCTAAAGAATTAGATGGTGCCACGATTTGTGTTCAATCTGGGACTTCTTCTGAAAAGACTTTGGCTGACTACTTCAACTCTCACAAGATGAGTTATAAAACAGTTGTATTTGATACAACGGAAGCGACGCAGTCTGCCTTCTTATCTGGACGATGCCAGGTTTATACGACGGATATGTCAGATTTAGCAGGGATGCGCACCTTGGCATCTAATCCACAACAGTATGAGATTTTGCCAGAGGTGATTTCTAAAGAACCTTTAGGCCCAGCTGTTCGCCGTGGCGACGATGAGTGGTTCCAGATTGTTCGTTGGTCATTTGATACGATGATTGAAGCTGAAGAGTTAGGGATCACCAAGGCTAATGCTGAACAATTGAAAAAGACGAGTACTAGCCCCAATGTTTTGCGTTTATTGGGGTGTAGTGAGGATATGGGCAAAATGATTGGTCTTGATAAGGATTGGTCTTATAGAATTGTTACTCAGGTCGGAAATTACGGAGAATCTTGGAACGCTTTTTTTGGTCCGAAAACTCCGCTCAATTTACCTAGAGGACTTAATCGTTTATGGACTGATGGTGGTTTGATGTATGCCATGCCGGTTCGATAATTTGTCTGTCTAGGTAGATAGTCCCGTTTTTATAACAAAAGGCCCCAGTGCAATCACACTTTGGGGCCTTTTGTCAGTTAATGAAAGTCACATGCTATCTAGAGAATCTTTTGGTATTTTTGGCGATGATGCCTGGAAAGAGCGAGAAAGAGTAAGAAGGCGTAAAGAGTACACGGTGCAAGCTCTTTTAATACTATTACTCGTTGCCTTTTTAGCAGGTGTTGCAATGAATGTGTCTGATAATTTAGCGGAAAGACATATTCATAGTGGGTTTGCATTTTTGAATAATCCTGCGGGTTTTGATATTGGCGAAGCTTTAGTTCCTTTTACTAGTGCAGACCATATGGGTAGAGCCTTCTTGGTAGGTATTTTGAATACTATCAAGGTATCGTTTGTTTCCATTATTGCGGCGACAGTGTTAGGTGTGGTCGTTGGATTGATGAGATTGTCTCGCCATCCGTTAGTTCGTTTTTTAGGTACAGCACATGTTGAGGTGTATCGAAATATACCGTTGCTAGTTTTGTTGTTGGCTTTCTATTTGGTTGTAACAGAGTTGCTTCCAGCTGGACGGTCTGCTTTACATATTGGAAGTTGGTTATTTTTGTCAAAATCGGGTTTTCAATTCGCGTGCCCGATAATTGGCTGGTGGGCTTTAGTTATTTCTTCGATTGTTGGATTGATCTTAGGCATAGGAACAGCCTGGGTGAGTCAACGATGGATGACAGGGTTAATGGCTAATCTAACAGGCATTACTGTGTTTGTTGTTAGTTTTGGTTTGGGATGGATGTTTTGTGGGGTTCTAACTGGATGGGAGTACCCTGTACAAACACGTTTTTCTTTACAAGGTGGGGGCCAAATATCGCCTGAGTTTTTGGCGTTAAGTTTAGGGTTGACGATGTTTACGTCGGCTGCAATTGCGGAAATTGTACGTGCAGGCGTACTCGCTGTTCGGTCAGAACAGTGGAATGCGGGCTTTGCCCTAGGGATGACTTTGACTGAAACTGTCAGTTACGTCATATTCCCTCAATCGATGCGTTTGGTGATCCCGCCGCTAGCTAGTCAGTTTATGAATTTGACGAAAAACTCTTCTTTAGCTGTTATGGTGGGCTATCCTGATCTTGTCAATATTGGTAATACAGCTATCAATGTGAGTGCTCAGGCATTAGAGGTGATCTGCATCATTATGTGCGTGTACTTACTGCTGAATTTGATCATTTCTGTTTTGATGAATCGTTTGAATGCTCGTATTATGCGAGCACCACAGTAAGAGGTTGGTGGAAATGATTGCAGAAAGTTCTTTCAGCGGTTCATTCATTGAACGTATGCGCAGGAAATATTTTTATTCAATTCCTGCGACATGTTTAACAGTACTCATTGCTGTTGTGGTTATAGCCATTTTTACTAAATTGATGGTTTGGGGTGTTTTAAATGCGGTATGGGTGCCAGATGTACAAGCTTGTCAACAAGGAAGTGGGGCGTGTTGGGGGTTTGTGGTTGAAAAATGGCGCTTAATTATTTTTGGACGCTACCCTTTCCATCTGCAATGGCGTGCAGCGCTGGCGACAGGGATTGTATTAGGGATGTTAGCGTTAAGTGCTCTTCCTCTGATGTGGCGCAAGCCGTACTTGAAAACTTTGTGTGTGTTGTGGATAGTAGTACTGGTTACTTTCTTTAGTTTAATGGTTGGTGGTGTGTTGGGTTTGGAAAAAATCTCCACGGATATGTGGGGGGGACTTCCGCTAACGATTATGCTCACTTTATTTGGGATGGCTGCATCTGTTCCACTCGGCATACTGTTAGCTTTGGGACGACGCAGTAAAATGCCTGTCTTATCTGCTGTATCGACGGGTTATATCGAATTAGTTCGTGGCGTTCCTTTGATAACAGTATTGTTTGTTGCTGCCTTTATTTTCCCGTTGATTTTACCTGCAGGGATGAGAATTGATCCTTTCTGGCGAGTTGCGGTAGGTATTGCATTATTCCAAGCAGCGTATATGGCTGAAATTGTACGAGGGGGAATGCAAACCATTCCTCACGGTCAGTTTGATGCCGCCGCCTCTCTAGGGTTAACGCAAGTCCAAGTTTACACTAACGTAATTTTGCCTCAAGCTCTTGTCGCGATAATTCCTGCTTTTGTAAACAGTTTATTGTCATGTTTCATGGATACATCTCTTGTAACGGTTGTCTCCATGTATGACTTAACGGGTAGTTTAAGATTGGCTCTAGGTGATGCTGTTTGGCGTTCATACTTCATTGAAGGGTACGTTTTCATTGCATCGGTCTATTTTGTGTTTAGCTTTATGGTATCTCGATACAGTCAATGGTTAGAGAGGTATTTGCTAGGTGAAAAAGATCGAGCGCATGCAGTTGAGTAAGTTACAAGGTGTTATATGCGAAAGATTCACGAACACATAATTCGAATTCCTGCTCTGATTTCCAGGGAGCAATTGTGGGCAGGTATTGAGCATGCGATGCGTTATCCAGAGTTGTATGTTGAGCATATGGTTGCTTCCAAAGTGCTTGAAGAAACAACTCAAGAGGGGGCTCAATGTCTAAATAGAGAGATTGATTTTGGGCAGTTTCGTCTTACTGATACCGTTGTTCTTGTTGATGGGAACGAAGCGCGTACGAGTGTTTCTGCTGGCGAAAGTTGGCCGGCTTCGGCATTTCTGATTCAAATTGAAGAACCTGAAGCTGGGAGCTTGTTTGTTCGTTTCGTATATGAGGAGCAGAGTTCCAGTGATAATGACAATCCTATGGTGATGTCATTACGTCGTCAGGCTTATGAGGCCAAGGATCGTGTTCTTATTGAACGTATCCTAAAAGATGCGCAATCAGGGGTGAAGTCATAATTGAGGTAACTATTTATAAAGGGGTGCCTAAAACGCACCCCTTTTTTTATAAAAATGATGCACACAGAGACTCGAATTTTTGAAATCATCGCCATCGATATTCAGGCGAAACTTTATCAAGTTCAAGCGGCAGTGTCGCTTCTTGATGAGGGGTGTACTGTTCCGTTTATTGCTCGCTATCGCAAAGAAAAAACGGGTGGATTGGATGATCGCCAGCTAAGGTTGCTTGAAGAACGATTGAGTTATTTACGAGAGTTAGAAACTCGTCGTCAAGTGGTGCTCGAGAGTATTCGTAATCAAGGTAGTTTAACGCCTGAATTGGAAGAAAAAATTCAGGCGGCCGAGAGCAAACAGCGCTTAGAGGATTTGTATTTACCATTTCGTCCTCGCCGTAAAAGTGTCGCAACTATGGCTCGTGAGGCAGGTTTAGAGCCATTGGCACTTCAGTTGTGGAACGATCCAACCCTCGATCCTGAAGATTGCGCAGTTACCTATGTGTCTGTCCCTAAGGGCGTTAGCGATGTTAAAGCGGCCTTGACAGGCGCACGTGATATTTTGGCTGAAAAAATCAGTGAGGATTCTGATTTGTTAGCTATGTTGCGTGAGTGGCTATTTAAGGAAGGCTCTTTGGTTAGTCGTGTGGTTGATGGCATGACTGAGCAAGGTGCAAAATTTCAGGATTATTTTGACTATCAAGAGCCAGTGGCTCAAATTGCATCGCATCGGATGTTGGCGATGTTACGAGGACAAACGGCGGGTGTATTATCGTTGTCCATAGTATTGGCTTATTCTGATGATGAACCTATTTGTCGAATTTCGGACTTTTATAAGCGTGGGCAACAAGGGCGATCCGCAGATTCATGGCTTTGGCAATGTTGTCGGTGGGCCTGGCGAGTTAAATTGAAGGCAAGTCTTGAGTCCGAAGTGATCTCTCGCGCTAAAGAAATGGCTGAAACGGATGCTATTGATGTATTTGGTGCGAACTTGAAAGATTTGTTGTTGGCTGCTCCAGCGGGTCAAAAACGGGTTTTAGGTTTAGACCCTGGGATTCGTACAGGTACAAAGATAGCAGCAATTGATGAGACAGGAAAATTGCTAGAGGTAGGGATTATTTTCCCGTTTGCTAGTCAGACAAAAAAGGAAGAGGCAATTGTTCTTTTAAGCCGGCTTATTCGATGTCATTCGATCGAGTTGTTGGCGATTGGAAATGGTACGGCGAGTCGAGAGACGGTCGATCTTATTGAAGAATTAAAGCGTAGAGAGCCTCAATTAAACTTTGTTTTTATGGTTGTTAGTGAGGCGGGCGCTTCTGTTTATTCGGCTTCTGAGTTAGCTTCGTTGGAATTCCCTGACCTAGATGTTAGTTATCGCGGGGCGGTGTCAATAGCTCGCCGTATTCAAGACCCTTTAGCTGAGCTAGTGAAAATTGAGCCAAAGGCTATTGGAGTAGGGCAATATCAACATGACGTGGATCAACACAAGTTGACTCGTAGACTCGAATCGGTAGTTGAGGATTGCGTTAATGCTGTGGGCGTAGATGTGAATACGGCTAGTGCGGCCTTGTTATCCCATGTTGCTGGTTTATCGCTTTCGCGTGCACGGGCTCTTGTAAGTTATCGTAGTCTTCATGGTGCCTATAAGACCCGTGAACAATTAATGGAGGTGCCTAGATTTGGAGTGAAGACGTTCCAACAATCAGCGGGTTTTTTACGCATAGTAAATGGAGATAATCCATTAGATGCTTCAGCAGTTCATCCTGAAGCCTATCCTGTTGTTTTGAGAATCATGAAGCAAACAGGCTTAGAGGTTGGGCAGTTAATTGGTAACACTAGTGTTTTACGTCAATTACGACCGAGCGATTTTGTAGACGAAAGATTTGGTATTCCTACTGTCAGAGACATTATTTCGGAATTGGAAAAGCCAGGGCGAGATCCTAGACCAGAATTCAGGATGGCTAAATTTGCTGAAGGTATCACTCAACTCGAAGATTTAAAATTAGGCATGACGTTAGAGGGGGTTATAACAAATGTAGCTGCTTTTGGTGCGTTTGTTGATGTGGGTGTACATCAAGATGGACTGGTTCATATTTCTCAGCTTTCCAATCATCGGGTTGCTGATCCTCGCGACGTTGTGAAGGTTGGCAAAATTGTGAAAGTGCGAGTTTTAGATGTTGATGTCAAGCGGCGGCGTATTAGTCTTAGTATGCGTTCAGAATCAGGAGTATCGAAAGAACGGATATCGAAAATAGTGAAGGATAAGAAGCCCTTAGGAGCAATGGCAACGGCTTTTTCAAAGCTTCGACGATAGTGGTAAAAAGGGGCTAGTTCTTCAACTGAATTGGAGAGCTAGCTCTGTTAAAATGATCGCCCGTTTAGCCCAGTTAATTAACTGGGCTAAATAGTTTATTTTGAATTTGACGAAAAGAGAATTTCCTCGGTTATGACGAGTCCTAATCCTGCATTGTTGCGTGATGTTGATATGCGTCGCACCTTTGCTATTATTTCTCACCCTGACGCGGGTAAAACTACACTAACTGAAAAGTTACTCCTCTTCGGAGGTGCTATTCAGATGGCTGGCGCGGTTAAGGGGCGTAAAGCTGCGCGTCATGCAACCTCCGACTGGATGGAGGTTGAAAAACAGCGTGGTATTTCTGTGACTAGTTCGGTCATGCAGTTCCATTACGCTGATCATGTGATTAATTTGCTTGATACTCCAGGGCACGAAGACTTTTCTGAAGATACATATCGTGTTCTTACGGCGGTTGATGCTGCTGTGATGGTGATTGATGCGGCAAAGGGTGTGGAAGCGCAGACAATTAAACTCTTGGAAGTCTGTCGAATGCGTAAAACGCCGATCATCACTTTTATCAACAAACTTGACCGAGAAGTGCGTGATCCTTTGGATGTGATTGGTGAAATTGAAAATGTCTTGAAGTTACAGTGCGTACCAATTACTTGGCCAATTGGGATGGGTAAAACGTTCCGTGGCGTATTTTCGCTACTTAAAAATGAACTAGTACGATTCACCGCAGGCGAAGAACGGTTAAGCGCTAATCGAGAAACGATTGTTGGATTGGATAATCCTGAATTAGATCGTTTATTCCCAATGGAAATGCCTTATGTTCGTGAGTCTATTGAGCTTGTTCAAGGCGCCACTGAACCGTTTGAGTTAGAGAAGTTCCTAGCTGGTGAACAAAGTCCTGTTTTCTTTGGCTCTGGGGTTAATAACTTTGGGGTGCAGGATGTTTTAGATGCTTTGGTACAGTGGGCACCTTCTCCGCAGGCTCGTGATGCTGGTGTACGAACAGTTGAACCTACAGAGAAGCCATTTTCTGGATTTGTGTTCAAAATCCAGGCTAACATGGATCCTCGTCACCGTGACCGTATTGCTTTTTTCCGAGTTTGTTCAGGTCGGTACTCTCAAGGAATGAAGGTTTTTCATACTCGAGAAGGTCGAGATATGAAAATCCCGAATGCTTTGACGTTTATGGCTCAAGATCGTGTAGTGATGACCGATGCTGTAGCAGGTGACATTATTGGTATATACAACCATGGTCAATTGCATATTGGGGATACTTTAACCGAAGGGGAAAAGTTAGCCTTTACTGGTATTCCTAGCTTTGCGCCAGAATTGTTCCGAGCAGCAAGAAGCAAAGATCCGTTTAAAGCAAAACAATTGCAGAAGGGCTTACAGGAACTCGGTGAAGAAGGAGCTATTCAGGTTTTCACGGGTGAGTTCGGAAATATTCTGCTTGGCGCCGTGGGGCACTTGCAGTTTGAAATTGTGGCTCAGCGTCTTGCGACTGAATATAAGGTTGATGCGATTTATGAGTCCACAGAGGTGTCAACAGCACGTTGGCTGTCCTTCCCAGATGAACAAACCCGCAAAGATTTCTTCAAGGAACAAGAAGCTCGATTAGCAACTGATGTGAACGGGAATATTGTGTATCTTGCTACATCCATCTATAACCTCGAGACAACAATGAAGCATTGGCCCCAGGTTGTATTCCATACGACACGCGAAATGCATCAGAAGTTTGATTAGTTCCTGAGCTGTTATTATTTAAAGGTAGGTGTTGTCTAAGTTTATTAGCTTATGCAAACCTACCTTTTTTTTGCTGATTTTGCTTATGGAGAATTAATTTGTTGCTCGCTCAAGAGCTTTTTTATAGGCTATTAAGGCATCAGGATGACAAAGCAAGACACGCTCGATAACCCCCTGTAAATATGATATGGTCAAGCCGTAATTGGTCATAGGGACATTTTGGGCACGTGCTGCTCGTAAGCGTGACAGCATATGGCGTCTTGTGACAACACAACCGCCGCATTGAATAAGAACCTTATAGGGACTTAAATCGACAGGGAAGTCTTTACCAACTGCGATTTCGATGATGAGATTTTTTCCTGTTTTTTGTTTAAGCCAACGAGGGATCTTGACGCGGCCAATATCATCTTTTTGAGGATGGTGGCTACAGGTTTCACATATGAGTACTCGATCTCCGTCTTGCAAGGAAGCTAAAGCGGCAGTTCCTTCAGCCATAGAAATGACATCAGATTTTGAGTAAGCCATTTGGATGGAAAAAGTTGTCAGCGGGATGCTCTCTGGTGTTTGATTTGCTACATCCATGATGACTTGTGAATCTGCTATGACAAGTTTAGGAGGTTTACGTAGCTCGTTGAGACACTCAGAGACTTTGTCTTGTTGTACGACAAAACATTTAGCATGTGCATCTAAGAGTTCTCGAATAGCTTGAACCTGAGGGAGGATGAGTCTTCCTTTGGGTGCGCCTGTATCTATCGGAGTCACGAGAATCACCGTATCTCCTGCGCCGACTAAGTCTCCGACTAATAGTCGGTCTTCGGGGATATGGTCAGCAGCTATGGAAATGATGGCTTGTCGCAGATCTTCAATACCAATACGATCTTGTGCGTCCGTTTGAACAAAAGGTAATCCGAACGAGCGGATTCTGTTTAAGAAAACTGAATCAATAGGGTATAAAGACGATTTATTTAGAGCCAAAATAGTAGGGGTGCCGAGCTGAAGGGCTTCTTTTATTAAATCTTCTTCATAGCGGTCAAAGTTTTGAGCGTTGCCGACAATAATGGCAATGTCAACCCATTGCAAAACATTCTTTGTTCGTTCGACGCGCGCTAATCCAAGGGGACCAATATCATCAATGCCAGCAGTATCAATCAGGACAACAGGCCCTATCGGTGCTAATTCACAGGCTTTTTCAACAGGATCAGTTGTTGTTCCTGCAACGTCAGAAACGATAGAAATATTTTGATTGGTCAGGGCATTAATTAGCGAGCTTTTGCCCGCATTGCGTTTACCAAAGAGACCGATGTGGAGTCGTAAGCCTTTTGGGGTTTCAACCATGATTTTCTTCATAGGCAAAAAAGGTCAAAAAGATAATTTCTTTGACTCTCAAAAACGAAAGAAGGCAGTCAAGAGACTGCCTTCTTTTATATCACATCAATGATCTATTGATCAGAGAGGATTACTTTTCAATGTTGGTGCGCACAACGTCACGTTCGAACCAGGTCGGAGCGTGATGTTCGGCAGCTTCAACAGAAATCGTACCGGGGCCAAGACGCCAAATACCCTTGAAGTGTTCCATTGAGAGGAGAGCAAGCGGAATATGAGCGCAAACGACCAACACGGAAACGATAATGGAGCCCCAAACGTGGAAGTAGAAAGTCCACAAGAAAGCTGCCTTACCAAGAAGCGGTGCGCCGATCCAAAGCATCCAACCCGTAACTGTCAAAGCGGCGATCATGCCCATGAAGAGCAAGTAGGAAGCTTTCTGACCACCGTTATAGCGACCCTGAGGCGGTACTTCAACAGGACCAAAGGGAATCTTGAAGAAGCGGCGAGGATAGCCACCAAAGTTGCGGAACCACATGATCGTGTTGCGATCCCATTCCAAGCAAGCGCGAAGAATGAGAGCAAAACGATCAGGAGCAAGCACGATGAAGCCTAGCAGGTTAAACGTGAACACTACACCAAGAATAAGGTGAGCGAGCATCGTTGCTTCTGCAGCGCTAGCTTCAGGATTGCAAAAATAAGCATAAACGCCCGTAAAGAGCAAGGCGAACCACGTGATAGCGTTCACGGAGTGGAACACCTTATCGGGGGCGTGGAAACGAAGAATACGGTCATTAGCCATGGTGTGCCTCCGTTATGGACGCGAGCATCGTACGCGGATAGTAGTGAGTATGGAGCAATTCATGCATGGTGTGATCAGTCGGTTTGGCACCAAGATCCTTATAGATCTGCATCACAGTAGGATTCTGGTGGGAAGACGTAAGCCCCATCGCCTGGCAGAGCTTGTCGTCTTGATAGAGACCAGCCTGACGAGCCTTGATAATCACACCGCGACGAGCGATCAAGTCACCAATGGCGTAACCGCAAACAGCCACAGCACCAACGCAGAGACCGACAACCTTCAGAAAACCGCGGCGACCTAAAATCAACGCAGCTGGGCGCTCGGCGTAATCATAGTTTTCAGAGAACATTATTTAAATCCTTGCGACAAAAGTTAGGCACGCAGTGGGAGTGGGATCGTCGGGTTGAGCCATGCCGTACCAACAGGTTGAACAGGCTGACCACCACCGTTAACGCAACCACCAGGGCAGTTCATAACTTCGACGAAGTGATAGCGGTTCTTGTCAATGCGGATGCGACGAAGAACTTCTTCGAGTCCTTGGTTGGCCCCATTAACAACGCAAACACGGATTTCTGCAACTTCGCCACCCTTAGCTTGTAACGGAACCGGGATCGTTGCTTCAACGATCGCGTTATTGTAGCCACGAACGATTTCGATGTCAGCGTTCTTGAGTTCTTGACCTGCGAGAACGAAGTAAGCTGTACGCAAAGCGGCTTCCATCACACCACCAGAGTTACCGAAGATCGTGCCAGCGCCAGTGTAGATTTCGAGGGCGCCACGCTCACGCTTCTTGGACATAGTAAGAGGGTTGATACCCTTACGACGCAAGAGTTCAGCGAGGTCACGAGCGGTAAGGCATGCATCAATATCCTGATAGGACGGGGTGTCTTCAGGAATCATTCCATTTTCCTTGGCCCATTTCCAAGCGCTATTCATTTCAGGACGAGCTGCTTCAAAGATTTTGGCTGTGCAAGGCGTGACGGAAACGAAGAAGATTTTACGTGGATCGCACTTGAAGAGATGCTTAGCACCCCAAGACTTGGCGAGCGCACCACCCATTTGAAGCGGCGACTTAGCCGTGGAAATATGCGGAATCAAATCGGCATGGTTGGTTTCCATGTTTTTGATCCAGGCAGGGCAGCAGGACGTGAAATGCGGGAACGGATGTTCGGCCATTTCCTTGACGTCATCGCTACGATCGTTGAGCAACCAATAGCGTACTTTCTTGATGAATTCTGTGCCTTCTTCAAGGATGGTCTGGTCTGCCGAGTTGTTGCAGTCATAGACTTTGAAGCCAAGAGCTTCAAGAGCATTAGACATCTGATCTGTAGACAATTCACCAGGCTTGCCACCGAATTCTTCACAAAGAGACACGCGAACAGCAGGAGACGGATGAGCAACGCAGACACGAGACTTGTCAGCGAGAGCCTTCTCGACCTGATCGACGAAGCTCATTTGCTCAATGGCTTCGAACGGGCAAGCAATCAAGCACTGGCCGCAATAAAGACAAGCGTCTTCAATAATGTGATGCTTCGCACCGAGACCGCCAGCAATGGCGTCAACGGGGCAGAATTTAGAGCACGTATCGCAACCGACGCAACGGTCTTGGTTGATATGAATGATGCTACGGAGTTCTCCCTTTCGGAGATTACCCTGATAAGCAGGTCCGTCTTCTCCGTGGGCGTTGGCGCCAGGGAGGTACGTACGAACCGTGATCGTATTGTTGGACATTGAAAAACTCTCCAGAATCAGCAGAACTTAAAAAGTTCCTTGTGAAATCTCTGAGTGGCAGAGTCAGAAAAGCTGAACTCGGGGGAAGCCAATCACAGATACAACGTGCTGAATTTTTGAAACGAAACGGATTGCATATAAAAGCCATGCGTTTCGGTGAAACACGCTGTGCATTTTAAGGGGGTTTGCGTTAATGAGATCTACCTAAAAGTAGTAGAGGCGTGTTTGTGGCGAAGAAATTTTGATGAAATCGAAATAAAAAGTACAAACTGTTAATCTTTGTCAATCGAGAGGTGAAAGGGTTTACATTCTAACTAATTACCTAGACCAATTTTTGCTGTTTTTTTCTAGGCGCAAGAAGTAAAAAACCTCGAACAATGAAGAAGTTCTTGTTCGAGGTTTGGATTTCAGAAGGAGTAAAACTTAGGAGTAATCTTCTTCTTTGAGCGGTTGTCTCAACTCTGCTCGGACATTATCCATAGCAGAGTAGAAGGCTTTCATCATGACTAAACCCAGGAATTTACCAGCATCAGTGACAATAATATTGTCAGGGTCAGTTGGGTCGTCCTTAATTGCCCCTGCAATTTTTAAGCCTAACATTTCTTTAGTTAGTGCTCTATCTACATCAACCCCGTGAACTTCTCGGAAGTACTTTCGAGAAAGACGATGAGAGAACAGACCTAACATCAAACGATATTGAAGAATGGCATGTTGGTCAAATTGACGTCTGCGTTCAACCCCCGTATTACCATTGGCAATACGTTCGCCATATCGGCGCAAGCTAAATGTATTAACGTAGAGACTGTCATTCAGAAAACTGAAAGCACCAGAACCTACGCCCAAATATTCATCATAGTCTACGACATATTCGTCAAACCCCTCATCGTGAGTACGTCCAAACGTCCAGGATGTTAAATGGTTATAACGAGAGCCTAGGGTGTCCAAAATAACACGGTATTGATCAGCGAGCTGATTGCCTCCAGCGGCAATCACGTTTTTCACACTCTTACGTGTTTGAGATGTGACCATCAACGGATAGGTTGTGACCTGGCGCGGATTGAGCTGCCAAATCTTTTCCATATCGTCATGCAACATATCTAATGTTTGACCTCGGAAACCAAACATCATATCAATATTGCAAGTGGGGAATAGCTCTTGAGCATACTGAAGACGCTCAAAAATTTGTTCTCCAGACCCGAACTTTTCGTATCGATCGGAAAGCTTTAATAGTTCATCATTAAAGCTTTGAACGCCAATCGACATACGATCGACCAACCCCTTCAAGTTTTTAAATTGAGGCGTGGTAATGATTTGAGGATCGGTTTCGCACGAGATTTCTTTAATGGACGGAAAGAGTTTTTTCGCGTGTTCTAGCGTTCTAATCAGCTCTTCTTCAATGATGGTTGTGGTACCACCGCCAACATACATGGAATGGAAGTCATAGCCTAGGGCTTTGACATAGTCCATTTCTTTACGCAAATTCACAAAATACGCACGCGCAACGTGTTCTTTAAAAAGAAAACGATGGAAAGTGCAATACGAACAAAGAGTATGACAAAACGGGATATGAGCGTACAACAAATATTTGTGCCCTTCCTGTGGGGGAGGGGGATTTTGCAGGATGACAGGATCACAATGCAAGTATCGTTTTGTGTAGTAATCCATGATGCGGTCTGTCATACCGATCATCCATTCTGGTAAAAGTTTCCGCGGCTGTGGTTGGTAGCTATTGGTGCTCATTTATTACATCGATACAAAAAAAGTAGGTGCGTCATTGTACTAAAGATAAGAATGGTTCTTGCTTAAATTGTTTTGCTAGTTATGTAAGCATTAACCATGCGTTGCGTACAGTTGAGCAATTTCTTTTTCAAATTTTTGAGAAAGGGGAATTCTCTTGAGTTTGAGGGTTGGGGTGATAAGCCCGTTCTCAATTGTCCACGGGGTTGTGGTCAGTACAATCGCTCTCGGTAATGCATAGTTAGGAAAATCTTTTGCAGCTTCTTTAGCACGTTTAAGTGCTAAAGATTTCACCGCTGGGATGTTTAAGTTCGTTAGATCAGTAGGGTCTACATGACATTCGTGAGCTAGCGCTTCCCATCCTGTCGGTGATAGGACTGTGATGAGCCCTAAATATGGACGATTTTCACCAACAATATAACACTGAGAAAAGAGGTCGTTGGTTTCAATCGCGCTTTCAAGGTCTGCAGGGGGTATCTTTTCTCCTGTACTGGTGACGATGATTTCTTTAATGCGCCCTTTAATTTTGAGCAAGCCGTCAGGGGTGAATTCCCCGATATCCCCTGTTTTAAACCAACCATCAGCTGTAAATGCATGCGCGGTATCTTCAGGGCGATTCCAGTAGCCGTTTGTAATGCTTGCTCCTTTGATTTGTATTTCGCCCTCGTTACTTAATCGAATTTGTACGTTTTCAAAAGGTAAGCCGACGGTGTTGGGTTGGTTGAGTGTAAGCGAATTACCCGAAATAATCGGGCTAGCTTCTGTCATGCCATACCCTTGAATAATAGGCAGACCTAAACTGCAAAACGTTCTAGCAATTTCTTTGTTGAGCGACGCGCCTCCTGAGATGGCAATACGGAGACGTCCCCCGAATTGCGTGGATAGTCGTGAGGCAATATTTTTGTAGAGAGGTTTCAATAAAAAATCGAACCAAGCGTCGTGACTCGGCTCGGTAGGTAGTTTGTTGTGATGACAAAAATCTCTCCAACCGGTTTCTACAGCTTGATTGAAAAGGTAACGATTGAATTGGCTAGCCTTTTTGAGATCCTCTTTGATGCGAGCATAAAACCGTTCATATACTCGAGGAACGGCAATAATTACATTGGGACGAATCTTTTTAAGATCCTCAGCAAGAAGTAATATCGAGCGGTTGTAGGCGATGGTACATCCTGTAGCCAAAGCAAGATAGTAACCAGCTGTTCGTTCAAATGTGTGAGATAAAGGAAGGATTGACAGAAAAACATCCCCTGATCTAGGAGCGACGCACTTCAACGTTGCTTTAACATTACTGACGATGTTTTTATGAGTTAATAAAACTCCTTTCGGGCGTCCTGTCGTTCCAGAGGTATAAACGATGCTAGCGAGGTCGGATTCTTGAGGAGCTATTGATGGAATGGGCTGTGAGTTAGATGCGGCGAGCCATTCGCTGAGGCTAAAAATAATTTGGTTGCTATCTAATGAGGGTGTAGGAAACTCTTCTGTGATGATGATATGAGTCAAATGTGGCAGTTTATCGATGGCCTTAGCAATGTTTAACCAACGATTGATATTGTTTGTAATTAAAACTTTAGCTTGACTATCCGAAAGAATAAATGCGCTTGCTCCAGGTGTATCAATCGCATGTAATGGTACGGTTACTAGTCCATTTGCTAACGCGGCTTGATCGGCGCATACGTGGTCAATGCCATTGGGAATAAGGATACCCACTCGAGTTCCTTTTGGTAGATCCAATAGGGAAAATGCTTTTCTCCACTGAGTAATCGCTTTATTAAGTTGTTGATAGGTGGTGCTTTCCCATATCTTGCGAGATTTATTAAATTGACGTATAGCTTCGTGATGGGGATAGAGATGAACACTGTTGGTAAAAAGCTCTGGCAAAGTGGTACAAGACTCTAAGTGAAATGAAGTAATCTCAGTTTTTTGATCTAACACAGTACGTTCCTCCTCTTGGAACCTGTCATGAATAGCATTTAAATGCGTTGCCGAAAGGTTACTCCCCTAATGAGATTAGGGGAGTAGCTCTAGTTAAGGGTTTCTAAGCGTTTTTTCTCTAACTCTTCCCATCGCGTATAACTATTGTTGATGCTCTCTTCGATGCTCTTTGCTCTTTCAGCATCTTTTCGTAATTCTTCACTTGATTTCATGTGATATGTAGGAGAGCTCATTTCTTGCATCAGTGCCTCTTGTTCTTTTTCGAGATCTTCAATGCGTTTAGGTAGAGCTTCAAGTTCTTGTGTTTCTTTGTAACTCATCCGAACTTTTTGATCTCTTAAGCGGACTTTTGGTGATGATTTTGATTGTGAGGGTTCAGAAGTCGTTTGTACGACGGGGGTAGCTATCTTCGGTTTTTGCCTTAACCAGTCAGAATAGCCACCAACATATTCTGTCCAACATCCATTTTCATCTGGAACTAGAACTTCTGTTACGACGTTGTCAAGGAAACGACGATCATGACTGACGAGAATAATTGTCCCAGGATATGCCGACAATGTCTGTTCGAGCATTTCCAGTGAGTCGATGTCAAGGTCGTTGGTTGGTTCATCTAAAACAAGTAAATTTGCGGGTAGGGCAAACAGTCTAGCTAACAGTAGTCTATTCCGCTCCCCGCCAGACAGGGAGCTAACAGGGACATTAACTCTTCTCGGCGGGAATAAGAAGTCTCCCATGTAAGCAATGATGTGTTTACGTTGTCCTCCAATGTCTACCCATTCAGAACCAGGAGAAATTGTTTCGGCTACTGTTTTGCTTAGATCTAGTTGTTCTCGTAACTGATCAAAATAAGCAATTTGTAAATTTGTACCTAGCTTAACTTCTCCTTGGTCAGGTGAAAGACTTCCGAGAAGGAGTTTGATCAACGTACTTTTACCAACGCCATTATGTCCTATAAGACCAAGGCGATCTCCTCGAAGCAACTTAAAGTTTAAGTTGTTAACAATAGTGCGGTCGCCAAAAGATTTTGTTAATTCGGTTGTCTCAATGACAACTTTTCCGCTTTTTTCGCCAACATCAATTTTTAAGTTGATACTACCCGTGCGATCACGTCGCGCTTCTCTTTGTCGACGTAATTCTTCTAGGCGGCGAACTCGTCCTTCATTTCGAGTGCGTCGCGCTTCAATCCCTTTTCTAATCCAAACTTCTTCTTGTGCCCAGAATTTGTCAAAACGGCGGTTGGCTAAAGTTTCTGCCTGCAATTCTTCTTGTTTACGACTTTCGTAAGCAGAAAAACTCCCGGGGTAGGAGCGAAGGATGCCTCTATCTAACTCAATAATTCTTGTAGAGATATTGTCTAGAAACTGACGGTCATGTGTAATGATGATTGATGCACGTTGTGAGCGAAATTCGGTGTTTAATAAGTTTTCAAGAATAGAAATGGCTTCAATATCTAGGTGATTGGTTGGTTCATCAAGCAATAAAACATCAGGTTCCAATGCAAAGGCTAACGCTAAAGCTGCGCGCTTACGCTCTCCACCACTGAACTCATTGATTGGTGCATCAGGATTTAGGCTGAATTTCATCAGAAATTCTTCTAATTTGGCTATTTTGCGCCAATGCTCACGCTCGTCTTCGAGATTAGATAAATGACCACGAAGAATTAAGCTTTCTCGAATGCTATTAGCTTGCGGCAAAATGGGTTCTTGTTCGACATACAAAGTACGAAGTCCATCTTGAGTTCGTAACTCACCATCATCTAGGTCTGTTTGTTTGGCTAAAACGGATAGGAAAGTACTTTTGCCTGTGCCATTACGTCCAATGAGGCCAACTCGTTCACCTGGCTCGATAGAAAAATCAGCGCTGTCTAATAACGGGAGGTCGCCCCAAGCAACGTGGGCATTCATCAATGTGATCAATGGCATATTCAGTTCAATGTTTATCGTGTTGTTATAGTGGGGAACTTCTTTATTCGTTCGAAGTGTCAGTGTTTTCTAAAGAGTCTTCATCGGCAACTGCGGGGATAGCCGGAAAGTCGCCAGGTGCGATCAAAATATCGGTTGGTACATCTACAAGGGTGCCGTTATGAATGACATACGTCGAAGGGCGTCGATCAATCAAAGCACTGTGCGACCGATCGATTGTTAAATCTCCCGTTTCCCCTTTAAGTTGGAAGCTCTTTGTGTTTTTTGCCCAATTAATAGCAATTTGGTAGGCATCTAGTCCTAGAGAGAAGAGACGTCGTGCCGGCATTGAGTAGGGCATGGCGATGCCGTATTTATTTTCAAATGTCTGTGTGTCGTAGCGCAGAATTAGCGGGCATTCAGCAAAGACAACTTGGTTTAAGTCATAAGCTAAGGCAGAAGAAGACGAACTAGTACTGGGATCGCCAGGATTGGTTGTAGAGGTGGCCCAAACACGTGTTCGCAAAGGGAGTCGGTTACGAACCAATCCGGCTGTCCGTGCGTCAAGGGCAAGTAAGGCTGCTTGATAGGGAGGTTCTGCTGTGGCTATTTTTGTTTTAGCTTCATTGCGGATTGCCTTCAGAGCTTTTACATCTCCGCTAGCGACGATTTCCATGTGTCTGAATTTCAAGCGTTCTTCTAGACTTAATTCTGGACGGCATTTATCTTGCAGTTCTTGTAGGTTGTCTAATGTGACTGTGAAGACCTCATATGGGATATTCGATTGCTGTAAAACACGAATGTATGCTTCACTTAATCTTTGTTCCCAAGGCTTATCTGTTGTTAATACGAGAATCTTTGACGGATTGTCTAAAGAGGTCGGTTGTGGAAGAGCCTGAATGGCTAGTTTGGCAATGTATTCCGCTTCTAAATCCGTAGCCACTGAAAGCATGATTAAATTGTCTGCCGGATTCTGAGCGGCTAAGTGTGAATAGTTCAATGTAACGATTGGTATTGGTAGTTGTTCAGATTCAGATAGATGTTCAACGCGATCCTTTTGCAAAGGACCAACGACAACATCAGCTCCGGCAAAGACAGCAGTGTCAATCAATTCATGAATATTGACATTTTCAGGAGCTTCAATAAGCATTAAGTTTGCACCGTAGTTATTTGCTCGATTTGCTGCGATGAGACCGTTACCTACAATTTTGGCCGCGGACAAAAAAGGAGACTCGTCTGACGGCATTAACATGGCAATGTTTAATGGACGGGATGCGGTCTCGTCGATCAGGTGGCTTTCGTGAGCCCCTGCCACGGTATGAGGCTGTACAGCTTCAGCGTAAGTTGAAATTTGTGAATTCTCGACAGCTGAAACATCCACTGCGGAAGCAGCAAGGCTTACAATCGGGAGGCTAATGATGGCACTGCTGATTAATAAACGGAGCGAAAAAAGGACGGACACAATGAGTTCCCTTAAAGATCTATGGCTTTCAAATGCTTTAATGCAAGCGTCGGGTTTACCTGAACAAAGTTTTCCTGATAGCACACTATATATTGTAGGGTTGCCAATAGGCAATCTTGGTGATATTACGCTACGTGCGCTGTGGACTCTTGCTCATGCTGATGTTATTGCAGCTGAAGATACACGAGAGACGCGAAAACTATTAGATAAGTTTGGAATTAGTGTAAAGCTTCTTTCAGTTCGTGAGCACAATGAACGTCAAGGTGCGGAGCAAATTATTGAATTGTTAACGATAGGAAAGAGAGTTGCATTGGTTACAGACGCAGGTACGCCTTGCGTGTCTGATCCTGGGGCTCGTGTAGTCAAAGCGGTTCGTGAGTCGGGGTACAAAGTAGTGCCTGTTCCAGGAGCATCGGCAGTCATAACAGCTTTATCTGGCTCTGGCCTTCTAGGGACAGGTTTTTCATTTGTTGGCTTTGTTCCTCCGCAAAAGAAAGCTCGCGTGTCTTCCCTCAGTTATTGGCTTGGGCGCCCTGAGCCTTTTGTTTTATACGAAGCTCCACATAGAGTCATTCAATTGTTATCAGATTTGGCTGATATGATTGAACCTGATCGTAGGGTTGTTATAGCTAGAGAAATCACCAAGAAATTTGAAACATTTACTGTGTTAAAAGGTAAAGAATTGCTTGAGTGGTTATCGATGCACGAACCAAAAGGGGAGTATGTCATCTTGGTGGATGAGTCTCCAAAAAACGACGTAGCAATGTCAGATGAGGGTAAACAGTGGGTGAGAGAGTTGGTAAACGAGTTGCCAACTTCGCGTTTAGCAGCGATTTCTGCGCGTGTTTCGGGCATCTCCCGGGAAGATGTGTATCAGATGATTTTAGAGTTGAAGAATAAATAGTTCACTTGAGTGTTTCACGTGAAACACTGACAAAAAAACAGCGGTTTAAAAACCGCTGTTTTTTTGTATATATCCCACGTGAAACATTCACTCAGAACGTAAGGCAACTTCTCGTGTTTTGGATGAGTGTATGTTGCGAACCAAACTATCCAAGAGCCCAGACAGCTCTTCAACAAGATTAGAGTTGGAGATGACACCGACAAGTTTTCCTTGCTCATCCACAATGGGCAGGCGTCGCACACCAAACTCACGCATGCGTGCGAGTGCAACAACCATACTTTCGGTAGGAGTAGCGGTGACTACCGGGGTTGTCATGATGTCTTTGACGGTTAAATTTTCTGGGTTGAGTTTTCTTGCAACTACTTCAATAGCAATGTCACGGTCTGTGATCATGCCTAGGGGTGTTTGATTTTCATCAACGACAACAAGGCTACCGACGTGATCGAGTCTCATCTGAAGAGCGCAAGCGCAAATAGACTGATCTGCGGTAATGGTAGCCACTTCGTGTACCGCCATGTCGATCACTTTCATGGAACGAGTTCTCATGTTTCGTACCTTTGAGTATTGAGAAGGAAACGTAAACTTAATTTTCTGTAGATTCTAACGAAAAATAGTAGCGCTTGATTACGAGAGTCGTAAATCATTCATCATCGTTTTCGTCAGGCTCTAAAGAGGGCATAACGTGTTGAAAGTGTTGAAAATCATAGAGTCTTGAATCCATGAGATGTGAGGGCGAAACACGCTGAAGGCTCATGAAAAGGTTGTAAACTCTGCCTGGGAACTCGCGATCCCAAGTTTTAATTAAGTTCTTAATTTCTTGTCTTTTCAAGTTTTCTCCTGCGCCGCATAAGCCCTTAGACGTAACAGGATAACTTTGGATTTTGGAAAAACGTTCAGTTTCACTTTCTCTGACATACGCTAAAGGGCGAATGACGATATTGTTACCATCGTCACTACGTAAAATGGGAGGCATCGCTTTAAGCCGGCCACCATAAAACATATTGAGCAAAAGAGTACCTACGATATCATCCATATGATGACCTAAGGCAATTTTTGTGCAACCTAATTCTTTAGCTACTCGATACAGAATCCCTCTTCTAAGGCGAGCACACAACGAACAAACATTTTTCCCTTCAGGAATAAGTCGTTGAATAATGGAATAAGTATCTTGATCTTCAATGTGATAGGGCACTTGAATTTTTTTGAAATATGCTTCCAAGCTTTCCCTTGGGAATTGAGGGATGTGTTGATCGACATTGACAGCAATTAAATCAAAATGAATTGGTGCTCTTTTTTGTAAGATGCGTAGCGCATCAAGCAGTACAAAACTGTCTTTGCCACCACTGATGGCCACCAATATACGATCACCATCAGAGATCATCTTGAAATCGGTAATGGCTTGAGCGGTAAGGCGAATGATACGTTTTTCCAGTTTTTTGGTTGCAACTGACTTTTTGTTTCGATTACTGAGGCCCATGTTTTTCCCATCTTTGCTGTTAGCAAAGATTTCATTACTCGGTAACTGTGTATCCTGTTGAGCTAAAGGAACAATGGGAATGCGACGCAAGGGTTCGTTATTGGTCATGATGGGGAAGTTCTAAGAGTTTTTACGTCGCCAAACTTCAATACCAACAGCTTTGACATTTTCATAGGCTTCGGTTTTTGCAGATGTTAGACGTAATACTTGAATGCCTGGAAGGGTGATAAGTTTATCGGCAATAGCATCAACAAGTGTTTCTTGCAAGTTGTAGTGTTGAGCTAGAGCAATTTCCGATATATGTTGGACTAAAACATCATAGTTTAAGACGTCACATAGATCGTCAGAAGAACTTGTAGAATCTTGAAGTGATATCCAAATCTCACAATCAAAAAGAACTTGTTGAGGATGTTGCTTCTCGTGTTCGTAGGCTCCGATCCAACAATTGAGTTTAAGTTGCTGAATAAAAATCTTACGACATGTAAAAGTTAGGTCGTTGGTGAATGGAGGAGTCACAGTGTTCATAAGGTTTCTAGAGAATGCGTTGGGTCATTTGTATTTTTGTTTTGTTGGTTGTAGTGCTATCCTGTGTGCCAACTCTTCGCCGTTGGGGATTAGGTAGGCTTCCTGGAGATATAAATTTTAAATTTTTGGGAAAACAAATCGAAATTCCCTTAATGAGTACGATTTTGTTGACAGCAATCGTTGCGATTGTAGCCCGCTTATTGTGAGTGGTATAGGGAAGCCAATACTTTAATCCGAGCCTGACGAATAGCAATAGGAATAAGTTTGGGGTTAGTTTGTTGGTGCGCAATTTTACCTGCATCGATACTTTGCCAAAGTTTTAAGCCCTGGATTTGTAGATTGACAGACCGTTGGGACTTAACTGACCACATATGAAGCATAAGGTACATTCGTTGTGGTCGTCGTAAGGCGTCTCCTTGTTCAAACAGACGATTTAAAACTTCTGCAGACGGCTCCAAAGCAAAAAGTGCCTGCAAACGATGGAAAGTTTCGCTAAGTTGTTGCGTTGCGGAAGGCGTTTTTAATTGCAGGGCAATCTGTTTAGCGTCGGTTGAAGACTCGCAGAAGGATGTGAGTAGAGCGAAGCGAGCTTCGAGGGGTAGATGTTGTTCGACTGCTCGAGTTAGCGTCTCTCTTAACAATGGATCGCTAGGATCAATTGGTATAAGTTTGTTCCATAAGGCGCATTGATTGAGGGTATCAATCATGCGTAATGGGGCTTTTTGCATTAAGCCTCGAGAAATCTCAGACCACACACGTTCAGGAACTAAAGCATTAGTTTCTCCAGAGTTCACCATATGCCGCATAAGTTGCATAGTTTCTTTTGCAACTTGAAAATCGGGAAATTTAGAAGCGAAACGAGCAACTCGTAAAATTCGTACTGGATCTTCAGCAAAAGCTTCGCTAACGTGACGTAAGACTTTTACTTGGAGATCTTTTTGCCCGTTAAAGGGATCGAATAATTCTCCTGTTTCACTTTGTGCGATGGCATTAATAGTTAAGTCTCGTCGTTTCAAGTCATCTTCTAGTCGAACATTTGGAGATGTATGAAAAACGAAACCATGATATCCGGGAGCGGTTTTACGTTCTGTTCGAGCTAAAGCATATTCTTCATGGGTTACAGGATGGAGGAAAACAGGAAAGTCCGTGCCGACAGGAGTGAATCCTTTTTGGATCATTTCTTCAGGCGTGGCACCAACAACGACCCAGTCATGGTCTCCTGTTTCTGGAATGGAATAGCCTTGTGCTCGGAGTAAAGTGTCTCGTACAAAACCGCCAACAGAATAAATTTTCATAGCTTTTTTGAACCTCAAGAATTATGGGAGTTTTGTTTCAGGGCGATTTGCGTTAGCTGGATGTATTGTGCCAACAAAATCACTAAAGCTACCCAAGTCCTCATTGAGTAGAGAGGCGTATGTAAAAGTATTCGATAGGACATTTTTTACGTAATCTCGCGTTTCAAAAAAAGGGATCGATTCAATAAAGATCGCTCCTTCCATTGGTTTTTGAAGTGCCTTTCTCCACTCTCGAGCTCGTAAGGGGCCTGCGTTATAGGCTGCACTAGCTAAGGCATAGCTCTGATCAAAATCAGTATGTAGCATCTTGAGGTAACTGCTACCAAGAGCGATATTGATGTCTAGTTGTGTGATCGGTTTATCTTTGTATTCGGAGAGCTCTAATTTCCTAATTAGCCATTTAGCAGTGTTAGGCATAATTTGCATCAAGCCTTGTGCGCCTACATTTGAGCTTACGCTTGTCATGAAGCGAGATTCTTGGCGGATAATGCCATAAACCCAAGCACTGGGAACACTGTATCGTTGGCTGATTTGAGTGATCTGAGGCTGATCAGGTGTAGGGAATAAAAAATGAATATGCGGTTTGGTTTTGCTAATTCGTTGTCCAGTATTAATCATGCGATGGATGAGCTGTTCTTTCTCTGCATATTGAGTGGCGGAGAGTAAAGTGTTAGCTGATGCATCGCGGAGTGCCCAGTTCCATTCTCTATGTCCCATAAAAAAGAGTTCTAAGCGATAGAAAGTCTTAGCTTTTTGAAAATGAGGATTCTGATCCCATTGTTGTCTATCAGCCTCTGGCATGGGAGTGGTTGCATTTTTATTCAAGGGATAGGAAATTCCGAGTTCATCACAAGCTAGCTTCCCGTAAAAGCTAATATTTGAAGAAATCGATTTAAAAAGCTTCTGTGCTTCTTGCGAACGCCCTTGAGCTATTAAAGAACGTGCTCGCCAATAAATCCACGTTTCGTTATTGCGCATTTCGGGTGACATATGCGCAATGGCGAGCTCAACGGCTTTCCAATCATTAGTTTTGAGATACGCGCGAGCAGCCCAAGCAGCAGTAAGATCCCTTGAGATGAGTAATGGATGCTGATAGAGGCGAGCGCCTGCTCGTGTAAATAGTGTAGCGCCTTGATCATTTTGATTGACAGTAGCTTCGTAAGCTAATACTCCCCAAACTAGACTTTGCCAATTAGGGGCGAGTCTGGGTGTAACAACTTCGGCAACTTGGGTCGCTAATTTAAAGTTCGCAGATCGTAATCTGAGTAATAAAAAAACTTGTGCTCTTGCAGAATAGCGCTTGAATGAATGCTGATTTTTCTTATACCATTTTTGAGGATTATTGAGAATAGCCAAAAGAGTTGTACGTTTAGCTGGAAGAAGTTTCTCGGGTAAGTTGGTAATCAAGTAACGCACCTCTTGCCAACGCTCTTTTTGGGCTTGAATCACAATGGCAGACCATGCCCAGTTTGGATTGGTGTCGATAACTTTCTCTGTAAGTCTCCTTAGTGGTACACCTTTTATTGACGATTCTTTAATGAAGGATTCTGCAGAATGAATATTTTCTTTGCTAAAGTTATACCAGTGATACCAAGCTAGAATTTCAGGTTCTTTCTTGTTCCATTGTAAATAGGAATAGATTTGATTAAATAAATCCGAGTTGATGCGATCCTGCACAATCATCAGATAGTCAGATGCCGCACGTTCACCAATGTATTCGCCTTGGTGAGATTCGATGAAGTTGATAAAGTCTACATTGTGTTTTGGGCTGTCTTTATTTGATTTAAGAGTCAGAATGAGACGCCATAACTCAACATATTCGGAAAGGGGATAGTTGCCTAAAGCGTATTGAGCTTGCTCAACTTCGGACAACGATCTTTTTTGATAGGCACGGCGAGCATCTAAAAACAGTTGGTCTAATAGATGTACTTGCTGACTATTTTCTGAGGTGACTACACTTGTCTGTACGGATGGTGTGGTATTCGCATGAAGCAACGGTACAATCATGCCAAAAGAACATAGAGACACAACAAGGTGTTTCACAAAACTAACATAAGTAGACATCGTTATCTTCGATCAATAAAGGTCTGAATGGTGAGCAATCAAGCTATCTCAATGTTAACGAAAAAAGATTGGCGTACATCGTTATTGGAGCTTCGAAACCAATTGTCACATTCACAGGTGTTGAACGAAAAGTTAGCGTCAACAGTTATGTTTGAATTGAAGGCTCTCAAACCAAGAAGTCTTGGAGCTTATTGGCCGATTCGTAGTGAACCTAATTTCATTGAAGCGCTTAAACACTGGACGAGAGAGAACGGTGTTGTTCTATCTTTGCCTGAAACACAGGCTGATCAGATGGTTTATAGACGGTGGGAGGCTGGGGGAGCACTAAAGAAAGATCAAGCGGGCATATGGTGCGCAACTGGACAAGTGCTTACATCTCCTCCAGAGTTGATTTTGGCTCCTTGTGTGGGATATTCAACGCGTTGTTATCGTTTAGGGTATGGAGGAGGTTTTTTTGATCGGTACTTAAGCACATGTATGGAACGAAGACCTACGGTCGTTGGCGTGTGCTTTGATCAATTATTGGTACCCGATGACCTTTTTGAAGAGCATGATGTAAGGTTGGATCTAATTATTACAGAGAATAGAGTATTAAGGAGCTAATGCCTTAAACAGAAAGCGCCCATGCTATTTGAGATTTTCTTCGATTGAGCGAAGAAAATCTGCACCTAAACATGGGCGGTTTTGTGATGGTGTTGGTGGTATTTTAGGCTTCAGCTAAGCTGATAAGCGCCTCTTGAACTTCTGTTGGCGTGACATCATCGTTAAAGATGACGGGGGCCTGATTGATTAAAGCAGGTTCTGCTTTCAACTTACCAATCCACTGTCCTGCATCACGCCCAGATTCGAAAGCCTTAGAAATCAATAGTTCTTTTCCATCTTTGGTAAGTTTGAAATAGAACAACCCATCCTTTTCACGATATTGCTTAAAGACAACTTGTGTTTTTTTGGCTTTGTTCTTGACTGGATTCGTACTATCAATCTTCTTAAAGGTGCGCAAACCGACAGCGTGGCGTAATTGCTCTAAAAGTTCACTAGCATAAACTCGAGCTCGCTTGGCGCCTTTTTGCAAAATCTCTTCGATTTGTTCGGGGTGAGCCATGAGGGCTTCATAACGTTGACGCATGGGACCGATTTCGGCATCAATTTGATCGGCTAAACGTTTTTTTGCTTCCCCCCAACCCAAGCCGTTACGTAGTTCGTTACGAAATGCTTCAGATTCATCTGGCGTTGCAAAAGCATCGAAGATAACAGTTAAAGAAGTGCTATCTGGATCTTTCGGTTCGCCAGGTAAGCGACTATCAGTAACGATACGGGAAATTGCTTCATCTAAAGCTTTGCGACCGCCTTCAAACAAAGGAATAACATTGTTATAGCTCTTGCTCATTTTTCTTCCGTCTAAGCCAGGGAGCACTTCAATATCCGAACCGCCTGTGGCTTGAGGTAAAGTAAAAAAAGGAGCATCGGGTTTGGCATATAAATAATTGAAGCGAGTTGCTACATCACGTGCCATTTCAAGATGTTGTAATTGATCGTGCCCAACAGGGACTTCATTGGCATTAAACATGAGAATGTCTGCGGCCATGAGGATGGGGTAGCAAAATAACCCCATTGAAACATCTGCATCTGGATCCTTGCCTGCCGCGATGGATGCATCAGTGGCAGCTTTATAGGCGTGTGCACGATTCATTTGCCCTTTGGCGGTACAGCAAGTGAGCATCCAATTAAGCACAGGAATTTCAGGGATGTCGCTTTGGCGGTAAAAAATAACGCGATCTGGATCAAGTCCTGCTGCGAGCCAAGTGGCGGCGATCTGCATACGACTACGTTCGATACGATCTGGGTCATGGCATTTAATTAGTGCGTGCAGGTCTGCCATGAAAAAGAAACTTTGTACATCTGGATTTTTGCTATCGCGGATAGCAGGGCGGATTGCGCCGACGTAATTGCCAATATGCAAAGTGCCAGTAGTATTAATGCCAGTAAGAACTCGCTTTTTCATGTCAATATGTTTCCGTTAGGGTGGATCACTTACCTTTTCAAGAGATGAGTGCTTCTATTTAAATTAAAGATTCCTAAATAATACGCGCAAATGATGGCTTCGCCCAAAAAAGAACCGGTTTGCAGTAAGCAAACCGGTTTAAAGGTATTTAAGGATAAGGCTTACAAGTTGGCAGCATTGCGTAACTGTGTCGCTTTATCAGTCTTTTCCCATGTAAATTCAGGCTCTTCACGACCGAAGTGACCATAGGCGGCTGTCTTCGAGAAGATAGGACGACGAAGATCTAACATCTGAATAATGCCACGCGGACGAAGATCGAAATGTGCGCGCACCAATTCGGCAATCTTGTCATCGGGGATGATGCCCGTACCGTTTGTAAATACAGTGATATTCATAGGTTCTGCTACGCCAATAGCATAGGCGACTTGAACCTGGCATTGACGAGCTAAACCAGCAGCAACGATATTTTTGGCTACGTAGCGACAAGCGTAGGCAGCGGAACGGTCAACCTTTGTTGCATCCTTGCCAGAGAAAGCACCACCACCGTGCGGACAATAACCACCATAAGTGTCAACAATGATTTTACGGCCTGTTAAACCACAATCTCCCTGAGGACCGCCGACAACAAAACGTCCCGTCGGATTGATTAAGAAGCGCGTATTTTGCAGCCATTCGGTTGGCATGACAGGACGAATGATTTCCTCAACAACTGCCTCAATAAATTCAGGCTTCATAGTTTTGCCGTCAGACATTTCTGGGGCGTGCTGAGAAGAAAGAACGATTGTGTCGCAAGCAACAGGTACGCCATCTTTGTAGCGGAGCGTGACTTGGCTCTTGGCGTCTGGACGAAGGAATGGCAATGTGCCATTCTTACGGACGATACTTTGGCGTTCCACGAGACGGTGAGCGTAATAAATAGGAGCTGGCATTAACGTTGGGGTTTCGTCACAAGCATAACCAAACATTAATCCTTGGTCACCAGCGCCTAAGTTGAGTTCATCATCGCTAGCACGGTCAACACCTTGAGCAATGTCCTGAGATTGTTTGTCGTAGCCAACTAAAACGGAACAGCCCTTATGGTCGATACCATACTCGGTGTTGTCATAGCCAATGCGCTTGAGTACATCGCGTGTCAAGCCGATGTAGTCGACATTGGCACCTGTGGTAATTTCACCTGCTAATACGACCAAGCCTGTTGTGCAAAGAGTTTCGGCAGCAACACGGCTCATAGGATCCTGTTCCAAACAGGCATCAAGGACGGCGTCAGAGATTTGATCGGCGACTTTGTCGGGGTGACCTTCGCTGACGGATTCGGAAGTAAAAAGATATTCGCTGGCCATTCGCCATACTCCAGTAATTAGGTATTAAGAAGGCAGCGCCTAACGCAGGAGGTATGACAACGTCATATGCGTAAGACGCTTTAGCGGTATTTAGTTCGCCCCGCAAGTTGTCTTCGTTAACTCGGCGATTGGCGAATGATACATCGTGCGCAAAAAGGATGCCACCCTAAATGGATAAAAGTTGTCGTTTTAGTCTTATAAAAATGTAATAGCTAGCCTTGTTGGAGCGATGTTCGAAGTCTTTATTGTGGGGAAGTAGATGGGAATTCGATAAAATAAAAAATTCAAAGTGAAATTATTGGAAGTGACATGTATTGGTTGTTAAAACTGTGCTCCAGGCTCCCACTTCGTTTTTTGCAGATCACGGGAGCAGCTCTCGGTGGTATGACATTTAAATTGTCTTCACAACTCAAAGAGAGAGCTAAGGAAAATTTAGAGCAAGCCGGATACACAGATCCTCACTTATTCGCAAGAGTTGGCCGAAACGCGGGGAGGCAGGCGTTAGAAAGTTTGTGGGTGTGGTATCGGCCTTCGGAGATAGTTTTGTCCAAGATCACTGTTTCTGACGAAACTAAAGCAATGATTCAAGAGGCGATGGCGAGCAAGAGGCCAATTGTTTTCATGACCCCTCATGTCGGGTGTTTTGAAGTGCTTCCTGTATGGTTAGCAGCCAGTTTTTATAAAGATACAGGACGGAAAATATCGGTTCTTTATCGCCCACCGAAGGTTGGCATTTTGCGAAAACTCGTAGGTGAAGCGAGACAAGCTCCAGGAATTGAGGCGTGTCCGACGACGCTTGTTGGTGTAAAACGAGTGATTCGAAATCTCAAACAAGGTCATACTTTTGGCGCCTTACCTGATCAAGTGCCTTCAAAAGGTGAAGGAGTATGGGTTAATTTCTTTAATCGACCAGCTTACACTATGACGTTGCCTGTTCGAGTCGCTCAGCAGTTTGACGCGATTCGTATTTTTGCATGGGGTGTGCGTTCGGGTCATGGGTGGCTTTTGGAGGCTGAGCGTTGGGATGATCCTTTATCCGGAGATCTTCATAAAGATGTCGCAGCAATGAATTCTAAGATCGAAACGATCATTCGACGAATGCCCGAACAATATGCCTGGAGCTATAACCGCTATAAGGTTCCTGCAGGGGCACATCCTTTCAAAAAGGAGAATCGTAAGTGACTATGTTATTTTCCAAATTTTGGATAGCATGGGTGCGTAGCATGAGATATGTTCCCATGTTTATTCGAGAGGGATTGGCACGAGTCGTAGCTTTGTTACTTTGGGTAGCAATTCCTAAACGTAGAAAAGTGATTACGACGAACTTGAAATTATGTTTCCCTGAGCTGTCACATAAAGAGCGTCAGGCGTTAGCGCATCGAGTATATGTTCGTTTAGCGAGAGCTGCTGTTGATCATGGTACTTTATGGGAGGCAGATAAAGAGGAAATTCAGAAGTTTGTGACTTTTGAAGGGCTTGAAACACTGTTGGACACAGCATCTAAGAGTCCTGTTATAGTGGTTGCGCCACATTTTGCGGGGCTAGATGCGGCAGGTATTGCGCTCAATACTTATATTCGCGGTGTCTCTCTTTATCAAAAACAAAGTAATCCTGCTTGGGATGAGGCTGTTTTGAAGGGGAGAAAACGGTTTTCCGATCCTATTCTCATTGCTAAAAGTGATGCGAGCGACCTTCGTCCAGTTTTGCGAGCAATGAAAGAAGGACTTCCTTTTTATTATCTACCCGATATGGATCACGGGGTAAAAAATTCGATTTTTGTCCCATTCTTTGGGATCAAAGCCGCAACATTGCCGATGGTTTCACGTCTTGCAAAAGTGACAAAAGCCAGGGTTTTTTGGTGTATTGCTACGATGACAGACCGTGGATACCATGTCATTATTTCTAAGCCGTGGGAAAATTTTCCGACTAAAGATTTTGAGGCTGATACGTTACGAGTCAATCAAGAGCTAGAGGAATGGATCCGTGCATATCCTGATCAATATCTATGGGTTCATCGTCGGTTTAAAACTAGACCAGAGGGTGAGCAATCGCTCTACTAAAAAACGTTGAAAATGAGAAAAGTTTTTTTTACCAAAATGCAAGGTGCAGGGAATGACTTTGTTGTTTTAGATGGCATTCGTCAAACGATTGATCCTAATTCTGCATTTATTAGATATCTAGCAGACCGCCGATTTGGTATTGGAGCCGATCAAGTTCTTTTAGTGGAGAAATCCCACATAGACGGCGTTGATTTCAAGTACCGCATTTTCAATTGTGATGGAGGTGAGGTAGAACAATGCGGTAATGGTGCTCGTTGTTTTGCAGTTTTTGTGCACGAAGTTGGTCTAACAGATAAAAAAGTTATTCGCGTCGAAACCATGAAGACCATCATTGAGCCCGAAATTAAAGATGATGGTAGAGTGACGGTTAATATGGGGGTTCCTAAGCATCATCCTCAAGATCTACCTTTCGTACCTGGACATTTGAAAACTTATCAGGAGGGCAATTCTCGAATGTATTGCGCTCTTCTTAAAAATAAAGAGGTATGGTTTTCGACAGTTTCGATGGGAAATCCGCATGCAGTGATTCGTGTGGAGGATATAGATGTTGCACCTGTGACTGAGGTCGGATCGGAACTAGAGTGTTTTGCGTCTTTTCCTGCACGTGTCAATGTCGGTTTTTTAGAAGTACTTTCCCCACAGCATGGGAAGATCCGTGTTTGGGAAAGGGGGGCAGGAGAGACGTTGGCTTGTGGAACAGGTGCCTGTGCGGCCGCAGTGGAAGGGATTAAAAGAGGTTTCTTCGAGAACGAAGTAACATTAGAGGCTCGAGGTGGACAGTTAACGATTCATTGGGAAGGGTTGACGAATCCAAATGCACCAGTTTATTTAACCGGTCCCGCTCAAACAGTTTTTAATGGTGAAATAACCATTCCAAAAGGCATTAGCCATGATTGATTTAATTTTAAAGAAAGGCAAAGAACGATCTTTGTTAAGACGCCATCCGTGGATCTACGATACGGCTGTTCATAAACTGACAGGGAAGCCGCAAAGTGGTGAAACTGTTCGAGTAGTAAGTGCAGATGGGCGTTTCTTAGCGTGGGCAGCCTATTCGCCAGCCTCATCATTACGTGCTCGTTGTTGGTCTTTTAAGATGGACGACGTTATTAATGAGCAATGGTTTGAGAAAAAGTTGCGCGATGCCATTTCAGCTCGCGAGGTTTTACGTGATCGAACGACAGCCATTCGTCTCATCTTTGGCGAAGCTGATGGTCTCCCAGGGTTGATTGTTGATCAGTATGATCAGTGCTTAGTAACTCAATTTCAAGCAGCAGGTGTCGAGGCTCATCGCGAATTGATTGCAGACTTATTGCTGAAGCTGACGGGCGCGAAAACGATTTTCGATCGATCAGATGCAGCAACACGACAGCGGGAGGGGTTGCCCATCCGAAGTGAACTCCTTCGAGGAGAAGAGCCACCTGCTTCTATTGAGGTTGTTGAGGATGGTGTTCGGTATGGTGTTGATGTACGTATTGGACACAAGACCGGATTCTATGTTGACCAAAGAGAAAGTCGCTTGACAGCTCAAAAAGTCGCAGAGGCATTCCGACGTAAATATGGTCGTGGGATGCGCGCCTTAAATTGTTTCTGTTACACCGGTGGTTTTTCTTTGGCTTTATTGAAGGGAGGAGCCGCCGAAGTTGTGTCTGTAGACTCTTCTCAAGAGGCCTTGGATATGGCTACTTCAAATGCCAAACTTAATGGTTTTGATGGCTCGACGGCTAAATTCGTCTGTGCGGACGTATTTACGTATTTGCGTAAATTGAGAGATGCGGGTGAGAAGTTTGATTTGGTGATTTTGGATCCTCCGAAGTTTGCTTCTAATCATCATCATGTCGATCGAGCGGCAAGAGCTTATAAAGACATCAACTTGAATGGTTTGAAACTTTTGAATCCTGGTGGCCAACTTTTTACGTTCTCTTGTTCTGGTGCGGTGGATGTTGATCTATTCCAAAAAATCATCGCGGGCGCTGTATTTGATTCAAAGGTTGATGCCTGGGCTATTGGGCGCTTCGGAGGAGGATTGGATCATCCGCTGTTGATGACGTATCCAGAAGGTGAGTACTTAAAGGGTTTGCATCTTTTGGTGCGTCCTTTTTGATTCGGTTGGTTGTTAGAACAGGAGAGGGCATTGGTTCCTCTCCTTCAATATAAAAGAAGGCATTGATCATGGTAGTGGAAGAGCAGGGGCCCGATATTCCTGTAACTATTTTGACAGGGTTTCTTGGTGCAGGAAAAACGACGCTATTGAACCGAATTCTGAATGAAAATCACAACTACAAGATTGCGATTATTGAAAATGAATTTGGGAAGGAAAATATAGATACCGACCTTCTTGTACAGAGTGATCGTGAGCAGATTGTCAATATGAACAATGGATGTGTTTGTTGCACAATCCGTGGAGATCTTTCTCGTGTATTGACGGATCTAAGAATTCGTCAACAGAAAGGCGAAATAGCTTTTGATTATGTTGTGATTGAAACAAGCGGTGTTGCTAATCCTGGGCCTGTTGCTCAAACTTTCTTTATGGATGATGCTGTTGCCGCCTTCTTCCGTTTAGATGGTGTCGTGACCGTAGTGGACTGCAAACACGCTAACGAAACATTGGATATGGAAGCCGCGGCGAGAGATCAGGTTGGGTTTGCAGATAGGATTTTGCTATCCAAAACCGATCTCTGCGATGAGCAGGAGATTGCAGCATTAGAGCAACGATTACGCTCAATGAATGCGAGAGCACCGATTAAGCGAGTCAATATGGGGAATTGCCCTGTTGATGAAGTGTTAAATATCACTGGATTTAACATGAATGATGTATTAGATGTGGATCCAGCCTTTTTTAACAATGATCATCACATGCATCACCATAATGACGATATTCATTCGTTTGTTTATGAGTCTGAGCGTCCGTTTGATCCAATGAAGTTGGAACGTTATATTGCATCGTTAACGAGCGTTTACGGGCAAGATATGCTCAGATACAAAGGTGTGCTCTATTTAGAAGGTACAGACCGAAGGGTTGTCTTTCAGGGGGTACATATGCTAGCTGTTAGCGATGTACTGGATACATGGGGAGAAAGAAAACCTTTTTCGAAGTTGGTTTTTATTGGACGAAATTTGCCTGAAGAGGCGATTCGCCGAGGATTAGCCAGTTGTTTGGTATAAACATTACAGCTTCAGAAAGGGTAATGAGGGAATTTCCTCAAAGAAAAAGATTGCCGAATCCTGGCAAAGTGAGTGATTTTCCTGTATAAACCCATATTCACCAATTGCCCTGATTTTATTGGGGCTCTGTTATGCAAACATTTCAATAGAAGACGAAGTGATGGGCACAACGACTTTACTTACAGTTGACGAACTTCTTCAAATGTCCGAAGACGACTATATGGATGATCGTCAGTTAGCTTTTTTTAAGCATCGCCTCCAGTCTATGGAAGCTGAACTTCGCGCTAATGCGGATCAGACAACCGTGAATTTGCGTGAAACGACCATCGTTCCTGATCCAGCAGATCGTGCTACGATCGAAGAAGAACACGCTCTTGAGCTTCGTACACGAGATCGAGAGCGTAAGCTTCTCAAAAAGGTGCAGGCAGCAATCAAGCGTATCGACGATGGTGATTATGGGTATTGTGAAGAAACGGGAGACCCTATCGGGGTTGCTCGTTTGTTAGCTCGCCCGACGGCAACTTTGTCGTTAGAAGCTCAGCAGCGACGCGAACTGAAGCAGAAGCTCTACGGAGATTAATTCTGGAAGCTATTTGATGCAGTTGTCTCTATATAGAAGATAGAAAAACTGATCAGAGCTGATAAACTCGGCAATTGTTTACCTTAATGGTTAACGGTTGTCGAGTTTTTTCTTATGAATGTAGCCAAGACCAAATTGTGGTTGTTAGATTTGGACGATACGCTTTTTGAAGCGTCTTCTAGCATGTTGTATGAGATTCATCTTCGTATGAATGCTTACATCATGAAGTATTTAAACGTCAGCGAAGCTGAAGCTTCGGATCTAAGAACTCGCTACTGGACTCTGTACGGTGCCACATTTTTAGGGTTATGGCGACATCATGGCATCGAACCTACCCACTTTTTATCCTTCGCTCATGATTTTGATCTCTCTCCTTTTGTGTGTTATGACCAAGATCTTGCAAGCATTCTTCGCGGATTGCCTGGTAAAAAGGTTATTTTCACAAACGGTCCGAGGAGTTATGCAGAACGCGTTCTTAGATATTTGCATTTGGGGGCGGTTATAGATGGCATGGTAACTAGTAGTGATATGAGGGCGTTAGGAGAGTGGAGACCTAAGCCTAGTCGGTTGATGCTACTGCAAACGTGTAGACGATTTCAGGTGTCTCCCCATTGTGCAACGTTAGTTGACGATAGCCTCATGAATTTAAAATGCGCTCATGAAGTAGGACTGCGAACAGTATGGTGCACGGGTTATCGACAAAGGAATGGGAAATTGTCGAACCGATATGCATCGCCGTTTGTGGATCATAGTATTACGCATATCCGTGAACTTCCTTTTTTGAAGAGATAGTAACAACATGTTTGCTCGTATTTTGAAGGCTTACAGGCTGTTAGATAGTTTTCGCCGTTTCATCGTTAACGCTTTGTTTTTTATCTTTGTTGTGGCGTGTTTGGTCGGTAGTTGGTACGGAATACAACACAAAAAGGTGTTGGATGGGACGCTATTGACTATTGATATTGTTGGAGAGGTGAAGGAGACGACTCCAGAAAATCCTCCGTCAATCATGGCGATGCTGGCTCAGCCATTAAGTACGGATACTCGCTTGGCTGATGTTGTGCATACGTTAGACATTGCTTCAGAGGACTCTAGAATTGCTGGTGTCATTTTGAATGTGGAAGATATGACCGCTGTAGGCATGGCAAGTGCCCGTGAAATTGGAGCTGCCATTGATAGATATCGGGAAAGGTCTGGTAAGCAGGTATGGGTGTGGGGAAATTCTTTCACGCAGTCGCAATATTTGATAGTGTCTCATGCTGATCATGTTGGCCTTCATCCTATGGGAGATGTAAGTTTAAAAGGGCTGTCCTCCACTACGTTGTATTGGGGTAATTTATTAAAAACAATTGGCCTAGAGGTTGAGGTTCATAAAGCAGGTGCTTTTAAAAGTGCTCCAGAGATTTTTACATTGAGTGAGCCTTCCAGTGAAAGTCTAATGGCTCAAAAGAGTTATATGGATGATGCCTGGGATACTATCATCAAAAGGCTTGAAAAGCGTAGAGGGATGGAAGAGGGGGCGGTCGTTCGTTTGATTAATCAAATTATTCAGGATAGCTCAGACTTCACATCTTTGGCGACTTTATTCCTAGAGTCTGGTTTTGTAGATGCACTTGAAACAAAAGACGATTTTGTTGCCATGATAGAGAAAAAATATAGCCGCAATGGGACGCTTAATTGCATAGATATGCCGACATATGCGACTGTGACAACAAACTCTACAAGTACTCAAGGAGCTATTGCGGTTGTTGTCGCAGAGGGGCAAATTTCATCGATGCCTGATTTGGGAGGTATAACCCCTCAAACGCTCAATGCTTTAATCGACGAAGCGCAAGCAGACCCTCGGATTCAGAGTTTGGTGTTACGAATCAATAGTCCTGGTGGAGATGCTTTAGCATCAGAGCTTATTCGTGCTCGTCTAGAAAAGTACCGTAAAGAAACGAAGAAGCCTGTTATTGTCTCTATGGGTAATATGGCTGCCTCAGGAGGGTATTGGATAGCAACAGCAGGGGATCAAATTTTGTCGGATCCTTTGAGCATAACTGGGTCTATTGGTGTGTTTGCGATGACGTTTCGTGCTGACAGGGCGCTGGCAGAATTAGAGATTGGTCGTGGTGGATATCGCACTACTCCTTTGGCGGATGTAGGGACTTTTTTTGCCGAGCCTTCTTTAGTTGAACGACGTTTAATTGAAGGTAGCGTCATGCGTACCTATGGTGAGTTTAAGCGTTTGGTTGCTCAATCTAGACGCATGGATTTAGCTCAGGTGGAAACACTAGCGCAGGGTCGAGTTTGGACTGGAAAACAGGCGGTTAAATATGGATTAGCCGATCGATTAGGGGGATTGCATGACGCGATTGAGGTTGCCAAAAAAGCTTCAGATCTCGAGCCTAATGCAACGGTTTTGTATTATGAGCCTCAGACGTCTTCTTGGAAGAGTTATATACGTACGATGATTACGACTCATGTGAGTACACAAGTAGAGCGCCTTCTTGAAATTGATACTAAGTTGCGAGCTTTTAATCAGCAAATTGGTTGCTCAATGGCTTGGGCACCTTTTGAGCCGACGTTATGATTAACTTTGCGGTAAAGTTCTAAGACTTTTATTGATGAAATTCTAGTTATTGTTATGTTAGAAGCACCAAATGCGACTTTAAAAAAGCGCCGCTCGGGAAGTGAAAGAAAGGCAGAAGTATTGCGAGCTGTAGCAACAATGCTTGAAGAGCCTAATTTAGAAAAAGTTACCACAGCGCGCGTGGCAGCTTCTTTGGATATTAGTGAAGGGCTACTATATCGTTATTTTGATAGTAAATCCGCGATATTTGATGCATTAATTGATTTTGTAGAAGATAGTTTGATTGGTTTGACCTCTCAAATAAGGGCGACTGAAACGTTAACAGGTGTAGCACAAGTCGAGGCTATGGTTGCGGTTATGTTGAAGTTTGCTGAAACGAATCGTGGTTTGGCCAGAATTATGACGGGACAGGTGTTGATTTATGAAACACCTAAGTTAACGGAGCGTATGAATCGTGTACACGGAGCTCTTGAAAATGCCTTAAAGCAAGGTTTTCGTACAGCTATTGCTCAGCACGAACTTCCGGCTGATTTTGATGCTTCTGGCCGTTCTAAATTACTCATGGCTTTTGTTTTGGGGCAGTGGCAACGATTCGTTCTTTCGGCATTTCAAGTCAAACCTGGACTTAAAGGACCGCATGAATTATCAATTTTTGTGAGACCTTGAGGTTGAACAAAATAAGGACGGGGCGTTTGTTATGTACGCCCCGTCTTTATGGAAGAGCTCTAGTGTGGTTTAGGAGTTAATTTCTCAGCGGCTTTAAGCTTTTTCACTAGATCTCTTGGTTTTCCTCGATATGGAGAGGCTTCTACTTTCTGTCCTTTGAGATATCGAATGGCCTGTTGAAGTTGCCAGTCTTTGTCGTCGCCAAACATATACTGATAGTCTGGAATTTCAGTTTCGTCCCCATCATACGGTAGTTGTTGCAGTGCTTTTTCTTCGTCTAAGCCGTCTTCTTGATTTTGAAGGTGATGGGTCAAATCAGATTCACGAATTTGGAAAGAAGGATAGTTACCTTTGGGAGTGTCATCGACATAGATGTCTGGTGAAATTCCTCTCGCTTGAATGGATTTTCCTGAGGGCGTGTAATAACGAGCAGTGGTTAACTTGACTGCGACTGTTTTGTCCCCAAATCTCATCGGAAGAATTGTTTGCACAGAACCTTTACCGAAAGATCGATCCCCCATGATGGTGGCACGTTTATGGTCCTGTAAAGCACCTGCCACAATTTCAGAGGCTGAGGCAGAGGAGGAATTGATCAAAATGACCATGGGTACATGTTTAGCCTGCGGTGTCAATGAGGCTAGCGCTTTAATGGCATTACCAGATCGATAATCTGCTTCAGATGCAGTGAAGGTATAGTCTGACTGAGACTTGCGTCCTTTTGTGGATACTACAGTTGTGCCTTTAGGTAAAAAGGCGGCAGAAACGCCAATAGCTGCTTGGAGTAGTCCACCTGGATCGTTGCGGAGATCCAGAACTAACCCAGACAGATGCTTGTTTTTGTCTAGCTCGTTAAGGTAGTTGGCAAGGTCTTCGGTCGTGCGTTCTTGAAATTGCGAAATTCGAATGTATCCAAGGTCTTCTCCAATAAGTTTCATTTTGACCGATTGTGTTCGAATAATTGCACGCGTAAGATTAAACGTTAAGGGTTTTTGAGCTCCTTTGCGTGCAACTTGTAGTTCGATTTTTGTATTGGGCTCTCCTCGCATTAATTTCACTGCAGCATTTAGCGACATATCGGCAATTGACTTACCATCAATACGAGTGATGATATCTCCAGCTCGCATGCCCGCTTTGGCTGCTGGGGTGTCGTCAATCGGAGAAATAACCCGAACTCCCGCTGAATCTTTTGTTACTTCAAGACCTAGGCCGCCAAAAGATCCTTGGGTGCTTTCGGCCATGTCTTTATAGCCATCTACATCGAGAAAACTTGAGTGGGGATCAAGTCCGCTCACCATCCCTTCTAGAGCAGATTGAAGAAGTTTCGCGTCTGAAACATCATCGACATAAAAGTCTTTAATGGCATTGAAGGCACTTGTGAATTGACGGATTTCCATCAAAGGAAGAGGTTGCGATTGCTTTTCTGCATAAGCGGTGATGCCGATTGTCGATAAAACTCCAGTGCATAACCCCATGCTGAGAAGGGTAAAAGTTCGAAACTTGGTCATTGGATAAGTTTGGTTGAGTAAGCGTATTAGTGACAAGGTAGAGTTTAGGACTATGGTTTCAACCATGGTTTGGGATTGATAGGCTTACCTTTGTAGCGAATTTCAAAGTATAAGCCAGGCTCTCCTAGGCCTCCAGATGTCCCTACAGAACTAATTGTTTCGCCTTGTTTTACTCTGTCACCGATATTTTTGAATAAAGATTCGTTGTTTGCATATACCGACATATAGGTGTTGCCGTGATCGATAATAAGAAGATTGCCGAATCCACGTAACCAGTCAGAAAAGACTACTTTTCCACTAGCACAAGCAACAACATCGGTACCTTCCTTGGCATGAATTTTAAGACCTTGCCACGTAGCACCGGCTTGATCTCGGCGTTCTTGTCCGAATTGGCCAACAATTTTTCCTTTAACAGGAGGTGTTAAGTGGCCTTTTAAACGGCCAAAATTACCCACTTGAGGGGTGTAGCTAGCATTTTGAGAGTTTTTATTAGGACGACGAATAGCTTTACGTTTAGCCGCTTCTTCTTGAGCGCGTTGCTCTTGGGCAATTTTTGCATCGATACTCGCAACAAGTGCGCTGAGACGGGCTTGGTCTTTTTTCAACTTATCAAGGCGAGCTTGATCAGTTCGAATCTCAGACTGCAATCTTCCAAAGGCTTGTTGCCTATCGCGTTTTTCTTTTAATAATTCCGTGCGTTCAGCTTCTTCTTCTTGCTGAATGCGTGCAAGTTCTTGATGTTGTTTCTGGTGTCGTTCAGATAAAAGTTGAACAGTACTTTTACGATCTTCAAGAAGCGAGATTGCTCGATTTTGCTTTTGAGCTAGATACATCAGAATGGCTTTATCTGTAGACAGTTCACTAGGGTTTCGTCCATTAATTAGAGATTGCCAAGAGCTTCTTCGACTATTGACGAATTGCGCTTTAGAAATTTGCTCAATAAGTTGAGTGGCCTCAGTTAAATCCTTAGCAATGTGCGAGCTGTCTAGTTGTAAGCGCTGCAACTCTTTTTCGACTTGATGCTTATCTTCTCGCAGGCTTCTTAGTTTTTTATTGGCTTTCGAGATGGCGAGATCTGCTTTTTGTAATGCTTGACTTGCTTCTTCACTTTTTGCCTCTTTGGCCAATAATTCAGCTTTAAGCGTGTGAAGTTTTTGTTCAACATTGGCTTTTTGACCTTCCACTCGAGCCTTCTCCCGAGTGGAAGACTTTTTTTGTTGTTGATGCGCTTGCGTGGCTGCATATGCATCACAGGACGGGTCATAAATAGGTAACCAGCTTAATCCTAAGAGGCATGAAATGCACAATATTCGAGAGTGGCGCATGAACACAATTGTTAACCGTAGAAGAGCAAAAACATCCAAAAGACCTATTTAATCATAACGAGAATTGTCTTGATGAGTAGTTAATCCTTAACTTCCCACAAAAGTTGCACTCAAGTGCTATGAGGCGCGTAGGAAGGTCATAAGTTCATCGTAACTTCGACCACTCTTTTTCATAGCATCAAGAATATTCTGACCCATAGCCTGCTCTCGTTCAGTCTGCAGCGTCTGTAGTTCATCACAAAGCTTGTCATAGCGCTCCTTCGCTTTAGCAATCTTTTTCTTGCACGTACTGATCTGAGCATCGATTGACTCAATCGATTTCCGTCTCGGCATTTTCGTCATCTCCGTTCGTTTTTTCTACAATCTTCTCGTCCTTAGCTGTAGCCAACTTCTCCGTCAGCGCTTTAACCTCCTCGAACACATTTTCTACACTCAGGCCGAACGATTGGAAAATCATCTTTTGGTTTTTTGTCAGCGCATGATCTAAGAGGTAGCGTTCGCCGTTTCGACGGGTTATTTCCATCTTATCGAGTTCCCGAATGGCACCTGGTACCGTCATTGTGTTGCGCCTTGTCTTCAGTCGTTCCATCTGTTCCTTGAGCAGATTGAAGAAACGGTTGCGAATAATAAGCGCAATGAATTCGATAAAGATCTTGGCATGAAGCGCCTCGTTGGAATGGATTCGTTGCGCTGATGAGCCTAAGAAGGTCTTGTCTGCTCGGAAAAGCTTTTCAGAAACGTCTCGTCCACGATAGAGGCGATAGGCCTCCTGCGTCGTCATTTTCTTGGAACTGACAAGACAGAAATAGCCGCAAACTTCGTGCTCCTTTTGGATGACATCCGTTTTCTCTTGAGCGAACAAAAAGACTTTCTCCTTGCTTTGATCACCTTTTTTCTCTGTGATGTCCTGGTAGAAGAGGTTGAAATAGTTCGAGTAGGGCTTCCCAATCTCGCCCCCGATCTTTTTGTTTTCCAGTTCCTTGAGCTCATCGGCCATCATGTCGATTTTTCGATCAAGTTCCGCTCGTTCTGCAGCTGCTTTCGCAGGGCTGTAGAAGAGATGGAAATAGCGTTCCTTCGTGTCTCCACTGAAGAGCGGACGCTTAAGCGTGGTGCCATAGATGTTTGAATTAGCGATGCGACACAAACGGTCGGTTTCAAACGTTCCTCGCTTCTCCAAGATCATTGATGAGATAAGCGTCTTGCATCCCTTCACCATCAACAAGAAGTCGATCCCTTTCTCATCCATGAGTTCGACATTGGGACGACTGAAGTAGCCACGGTCGATGATCACGCCGATGTTTTTGTAGCCGTACTCGACCAACTTCTCGACCATCTGCTTGAGTTGCGAAACGTCAGGGATGGAACCAGGATAGGTCTCATAGAACAGTGGAACTTGATTGGTTTTGTCGTAAACGACTGCGACATTGACGATCGGCAACTTATCATCATCCTTGGCGTGACCGAATTCGACAAAATCCAGGTCTCCTGCTTGGCAGTTCTTATTCGTCGAGTCGTAGGAGATGTAGATGCGCTCACGGCGATTGCGCTTGCTATTCCAGGCATCAAGGAAAGCCGTGATCTGATCACGATCGAAACTTGAAAGGAAGCGAGAAATCGTGCTGTCGCTGACGATGCGCATGTCCTTCGTATGAAGAGGATGGCACCGTGCGTAATCTGGATAGTACTGAGCTGCGTTGTCTTCCGTGACGATGCAGTAGCAAGCAAGGTCGAGAACCAATCCAGCCTTATCGCCGAAAACATCCTGAAGGAGCCCCTCGAGTTGGCATTCCTGAATAACGGACGCCAATGCGATGTAAGAGCCGACATGAAGCGTGTTACTGCGCTTAGAGGGAAGCTCTAGAAGAGAGTTCTGAGCCTCCGGAAAGAGCTGAAGGAACTTTTCATTAGGCTGCATCATGGCATCATCCGCATCAGAAACGAGTTTTCCGATGACCACGCGCTTGGGCACGTTGTACTGACGTTTCGTGTCATAAACGCGAGCAACTTCGTAGAGAACATAGATGTTCTCCCCTTTCTTTCTACGAACTATTTTGCCGGGATTTTTTGGAACAGGGATGGAGGAAGACAGGTACATTTGAGTGCTTTTTATTGAGTGCAACCTTTGCACTCAATTTTAACACAAAAATAACCGCACAACAAGGCGGCTCAAAAGAAATATTGCCTAGTTAGACAAGGGGATTGCTTGAATACTTGTTTAGATTTTTGTCTTGAGTGCACATTCTTTTGGGAAGTTCAGGTTAATTCTAGAGGCATCGTTCACATTCCTTTCTTTGTTAAGCGATGTTACTCGGTATTGACAATATGAGCTTTTACTAGAGTTTTCTACTTCTACAGTGAAGAAATGGTTGGATATCCGAATCAGGAGTGCGGAGTGATTTCCCTGTTTTAAACAGAGCTTTTTGGTTGGATTTGGTGTTTTAAACGGCGCTTTTGGGGAAAGGTAGTTATTTGAGGGCATGTGATATTCAAATAAGTATGGTCATCGTCTACAATCATAAATTCTCTTCCACAAAGTTAGCTTTGTGCCGAACTGTGTTTTCACGTTAAAGAAAAAAATGACTCAATTTCTTATTGACAATAGTTTATTGATCGCGGTGATTGTGATCGCGATGCTTGGTCTGTTGCTACCTATGATTAATGATCGCCGTTTTGGGCCTGAAGTTACTCCAGCGCAGGCTACTACGTTAATTAATAGACAGAGCGCTCAGGTTATTGACGTTCGCAAGGGTAGCGATTTTGCAAAGGGACATATCGCGAACTCTAAGAATATTCCTGCAGATCAGATCCAACACGCATTAGGGAAGTTGGATAAGGAGCGTCCCGTGGTGTTGGTTGATCGAACGGGTAATGGCGCTCGACCGATCGCACGTTTATTACGCGGTGTAGGATTTAAGCAGGTGGTGATTTTAGAAGGTGGTCTTTTGGCTTGGCAACAGGCAAAGATGCCTCTTGAATAATCAGAAAAGATCCCCATATTAAGAAAGATGCTGTAAGAGCATCCATAGTTTTATTTTTTTCGAACACATGATGATGTTCGAGCAAGGACCAAAAATGGCAGAAAACGAAAACGCTCAGACACAGGACAATCAGCAACCTCAACAAGAAGCTACAGCAGAACCCGTGTTCCAGCTACAGCGTTGTTATCTCAAGGATGCTTCTCTTGAAATGCCGCATGCGCCTGAAATTTTGATGCAACCTCAGCAGGAGCAACCTCAAGTTGATATCAAATTTGAAGTAGGTCAGCGAGCTGTTGCCGAGGCGCTTTTTGATATTACGGTTCGTGGAACGATCACTGTAAAGACTGGTGACAAGGTCATTATTTTGGTTGAAAGCACCCAGTCTGGTATGTTCGCTATCAGTGGTTTGCCTGTCGAAACCTTGCAACATGTGACCAATGTAGTCTGCCCCTCGATGGTGTATCCGTATTTGCGTGCCAACATGGCAGATTTAATGAACCGAGCTAACGTTCCGCCTGTTCATTTGCCAGAAGTTAACTTTGAATTGCTTTATCAGCAACGTTTGGCTCAGGCCCAGGCCGAAGCCGCAGCTACGCAGGCTCAAGCTTGATCCTAAAGGGATGAAAACAAAAAGCAACCTTTTGGTTGCTTTTTGTTTAGGTCGAAAGGAGTCTTTGATTCGTAGCATGATATTGCTACAATTATGGAAATCTGTTTAGATTTCGGTTATGTTAGGCAGAAAATGACGCAAACAATTCGCATTCTATTGGTCGATGATCATACGTTATTTCGTAGTGGTGTAAAAGCTTTACTTCAACGACAATCCGATTTTGAGGTGGTTGGAGAGGCTAGCGATGGCCTAGAAGGGGTTAAATTAGTCGAACAACTCGATCCAGATGTGGTTCTATTGGATGTCGATATGCCAAGTATGAATGGTTGTGAAGCTATGGCGCAGATTCATGAATCTCATCCAGGATTGGCTGTGTTGATGCTAACGGTTAGTGAGGACTGCGAAACGCTAGCGGAATGTTTGCGACTGGGTGCTAGAGGTTATCTGCTTAAGAAGATAGATCAAGACTATTTGTTGCGTGCGATCCGTTCAGCTTATAACGGTGAGAGCATCATCGCTCCCCAGATGATGACGAAATTTGTTAATCGATTGGCTGATCCAGAACCACGTGTAACACAAGAAATGGAAACGACAACGTTAACAAGGCGAGAGCGTCAAACGTTAGCCTGGTTGGCTCGTGGAGTTTCAAATAAAGAAATTGCTCGCGCAATGAATTTAGCAGAAAGTACTGTGAAGGTTCATGTCCAAAGTTGTTTGCGGAAGTTAGGATTATCAAGTCGTGTGCAGGCTGCTATTTATGCTGTGGAGCATGGGATAGATAAGGAATTAGATTAAAGAAAAGGGGCAGTTTAACTGCCCCTTTCTTGTGTGCGGCTAGTGGCGCATGTGTGTTTATGTGGTGAAAGTCCACTGACTACCCGATAGGGAGAGCAGCCACGCTTCAGTTAATCCAGATTTCAATATGGAAACTTGTTACGTGGATCCGACGGGTAGGACGGAAACTGTATGATGGAATGAGGGAATCCTGTAAGGGATCCCTTATTCGATTAGAGACCTCCTTCGTAATGATTTTGACGCCAAGCTTCAAATACAGTGACCGCGACGGCGTTACTGAGGTTGAGGCTTCTGTTGTTTGGCCGCATTGGTAAGCGGATACGTTGTTCTAATGGAAAATGTGCTCGAACATTTTCGGGGAGTCCTGATCCTTCACAGCCGAAAACGAACCAGTCATTTGGTTGAAAGCTGGAATTGGCAAACGGATGCGAGCCGTGAGTTGTCATGGCGAACATACGCGTCAAATCAGGTTTTTCGGAGGTCAAAAAGCTTTCAAAGGATTCGTGAATTCGCACTGTGGCGTATTCATGATAATCAAGACCGGCACGTTTCATGTGCTTGTCGTCAAGGGAAAAGCCTAAGGGTTTAATGAGGTGAAGTGCGCAACCAGTATTAGCGCAAAGTCGAATGATATTTCCCGTATTGGGAGGAATTTCGGGATGAACAAGAACTACATTAAACATATTCTTTAAGCGGTATAGTGAGCACTAAGTAAAGCTTGCTTCATCTTTTTAATCGCAAGCTTTTCAATTTGTCTGATACGTTCAGCAGAGACCCCAAATTCTTGAGCTAACTCTTGCAGTGTTACAGGTTTAGCGTTGCCATTACTGTCTATATTGAGATAACGAGCTTGGATGATTCTACGGCTGCGATCATCTAGAGTTTGTAATGCAAGATGTAGTCCCTCACCTTCAAGCCTCTGTTGTTCTTTTTCTTCAAGAATAGCTTCGGGTTCATCGCTTTCACGACTTAGCCAGTCTGCAGGCGTAAAAGTGCTCTCATCGTCATTGTTAGCACTTGAGGTGTCTAAACTCGTTTCTTGGCCATACATGCGCTCTTCCATTTCAAGCACTTCTTTACGCTTAACATCCAGTGTAAGAGCTATATCTTCAGCTTGTTGTTCAGTTAACGCCGTTTGAGAATCATTTTTCATTTGGCGCAGGTTGAAAAATAATTTTCTTTGATTCTTTGTGGTAGCTAGTTTCACAATTCGCCAGTTGCGAATGATGTATTCCTGAATTTCTGATCTGATCCAATGAACTGCAAAGGTCATTAATCGCGCACCTCGATCTGGGTCGTAATGACGAATGGCCTTCATGAGGCCGATATTACCCTCTTGTATGAGATCAGCATAAGGAAGCCCGTATCCTAAGAAGCCGCGAGCGATTGAGATCACAAGGCGGAGATGACTGAGAATCAATTGCTGAGCGGCTTCCACATCATTGTGATCACGTAAGCGCATTGCAAGAGAGCGCTCTTCTTCTGGGCTTAGAATGGGAGCACGTTCGGCGGCGCGCATGAATGCCTCTAGATCACCTAGAGGGCCGACTAATGCGGGAACAGACGGCGCCTTATAGGTGACTAGAGCCGTACTATTGGAACGGTCAGTCGAGGAATCAGTCATATCGTTTATCTAGTTTGAGTCTCTAGTGGCGTAGGAGGTCAGTATGGTAACACCGTTTGTTAGGTTATTACGGGTACGAAATGACAAATCACCATGAAAAAACTCGAGAACGTGCACTGTGCAACGATACACGTCAAAAACAAAATTTAATATTGAATTTTTTTCCAAGCATCTTGACCAGATAATGTTGCCACTAGATAACCAATAAAACTACAACAGCCAATGAAACATAGACACCACTTCATTGCAGGCATTTTTAAGTGCAGTGTAACCTCATATAGTTGTGCTAGCGTGGTTATTTGTGGCTGTAATGTCTGTATTTCGATTTGAGTAATGCCTAATGCCCCAAGGCTTGCAACAAACATCAATATAGTTCCTCGCCAAGCGATAGGACGAATGGCAAAACTTGGCGAGGCTCCAAAAACATAAAGAGCTCGCATCTGAGGTTGGATTGTTAGTGTTGTCATACGAATAGCGGTTGCGACAACGAGCAGAACAAGCGTCGTAATGACAATACCTAAACAAAGAATGCCCAATTTAAAGGCTTGAGAAATGGTATCAAGTTTCAGACGCCAATCAGCCTCATAGGCAATGACATCAACTCCATCGATTTTTTCAATCAAGGCTGCAATTTTCTGTGCATCGTTTGCAGAGCACGTCTGAGAAATCGTAGCAATAAGGATATCAGGGAGTGGATTATGTTTTTGAGAGGTGTTTTTAATACCTAAGTGATTGTTGAGCTTGTCTAGTGCTTCAGACTTTGGAATTAGGCGAACAGATTCAATTTTAGACAGACTATCTAAATGAGCAGAAACTTTGGATATGTCGGCATTTTGCTCGGTAAAAATAGTGATTTCAATAGCTGTTGGTAATTGCCTAAGAGGTTCTGCTAATTCGTAAAAAATAGTTGAAATAAAAAGTGGCACTGACAAAGCAAGTGACGATAAAAGGGTAGCCAGAGAGAAAAGCCCCCAATTTTGTTTGAGACCTCGACAAGTCTCCTTGAATGCCCATTGACGAGAGGATGTATAACTCATAAGTTTAGTCCTCCAGCTTACGCAAGGTAATTTCTCTCATAGGACATTTTTGTGAGCTCAGGTGTTGATGAGAGGCAACGAGAACGGTCACACCAGCTGTGGCAAATGTGCCGAGTAAATCAAGGAGCGTTTGCGCATTATTTGTGTCTAGATGGGTGACAGGTTCGTCAGCCAAAATGAGCACAGGATGATTGATAACAGCACGAGCTAAGCATGCGAGTTGTTTCTGACCAGCGGACAATGATGCTGGCTTCAGATTTGCAAGTTCAGAAATGCCGCATTTATGCAATGCAAGTTGGGCTCTGTGTCGAGCCTCTTTAATGGGGACGTCTGAAGCCAATGCTGGCAACATAATATTTTCTATGATCGATCGATCCGTCAACATGGAATCATTTTGTAGCATGATTCCCATGGAGCGACGAAGCCAACGGCGTTGCTCATCGTCGTATTGATCAATGCGATCTCCTGCAATGATGATTTCGCCTTGTGTAGGTTGTATTAAACCGGCAATGAGTTGAAAAATTGTACTTTTTCCACAGCCAGTTTTTCCGTGAAGTACAACAAATTCACCGCGACGGACTGATAAATTTAAATCGTCCAAGACAGTGTGATTGTTGTACGTCACAGAAATATTACGTAACTCTAGTAAAGGCGAATCATCTTCTATCATGACTGTGATTAAAAGGTTTCTAGAATGATAGTTTTACCAACTTTTTGCCAGTGTTCGATTTCTTGTTGTAAGAGGTAAGCTGTTAATGGATGCTCTTGTAACCAAGCTTGTTCAATTTTAATGAATGTCGTATTTGAGTTTTTTGTATTGTGGCTAACAGTCATTAGCGGGAATTGAATGGTCTTACGTGCATGCGCAAAAATAATGGCAAGTCGAAGGGCAAGGACGTGGATAGCAAATTTCGAAGAGTGAAGTTCTTCGCTAATTTTTGATAGTCGACCTCTTTGCGACAGGATCAGACTAGCCATATATTTTTGATCGGTACGCGTAAATCCCGGCATGTCGGCGTTATTGACGATGTACTCACCGTGTCTGTGATAACGGCTCGTAGAAATGGTAGTGCCGATTTCGTGAAGAAGGGCGGACCAACGTAAGCGCTTCAAGTCTGCAGGATCGCTGTCTGGTGCTAAGATGTTCAAAAACTGGACGCTTAAATTTGCAACGCGCTCTGCGTGATCTCGACTGATTCCAGAAGTTTTGATTAATCCTTCTACGCTAATGTCACGAGTGTCTCGATTTTGTACAACTCCCAAAAGTTCGTAAAGTAAACCTACCCTTAAGGCACCGCTTGCAGGGCGCATGGAACGGATACCTAGTGTTCGGTAAACGGCGATCAGTACAGCTAAACCTCCAGCAATAACTTCTTTACGGTCTGCTTTTAAGCCAGGGAAATGGATGTTGTCGATTTTGCCAGCTTGAATTAAGCGAGCTTGTAATTTATTGAGATGTTCAAGACAGACTGCACCATCGCTCCAACCGAGTTGAACGCAAAGCTCCGAAATAGCACCAAACGTTCCTGCGGAACCGTATGCTTCATCAAATTGACACTGGCTAAATCTCAGTTCTCTCTCACTGAATTCTGCCGCACAGGCCACTATGGCTTGTTCAAATTTTTGCGGGGTCAAAATGCCATCTTTAAAAAATTTAATAGATGTATTGACACAGCCGACGTGGAAGCTTTCATAAGCTTGTGCAGTTAGTTCTTGTCCAATGACAAACTCAGTACTGGCGCCACCAATATCGACGATTAATCGCTTTTTTGAAGAAGGTGGTAGAGTGCGAGCACAACCTTTAAACACCAATCGAGCTTCTTCGTGACCGCTTAAGATGCCAATGGGATAGCCTAAAGCTGCTTCAGCTTTAGCTAAAAACTCTGCAGAGTTTTTAGCTTCTCGAAGGGCTTGAGTCCCAACGGCACGTACTTGAGTTGCTGGAAGTCCAGCAAGGCGTTCGTGGAAGCGTGCTAAAGCATCGAGTGCACGTTTTTGCATATCTGGTGTAATAGCACCGGAGTCATCAAAGCCTGCGGCTAAACGAATAGTTTCTTTCCAGTAACTTTGAGTGATAATTCGGTCACCATCAACGCGACCAATTTCAACTCGAAAACTATTACTGCCTAAATCAACTGCACCTAATAGCATAATATTGATCTCGAAAAACAGTGGTTAATTGGTGTCGCTTGCGGGGGTGTTGGGGTCTAATCCCACAAGAGCGTTTGCAAACTGGATGGCATTGAAAGGCTGAAGGTCATCAATTGCTTCGCCAACACCTATAAAGTAAATTGGCAAAGGATTATCTGCTCTCATTTGAGTAATGGCCAATAGCACTCCGCCTTTAGCAGTACCATCGAGTTTAGTTACGATTAAGCCTGTTAAGCCTACGGCAGCGTCAAAAGCTTGAACTTGCGTGAGAGCATTTTGACCGTTTGTCCCATCAACAACAAGAATGGCTTCATGCGGTGCGCCAGGGAGAGCTTTATCTTGAGAACGCCGAATGCGTCGAAGTTCTTCCATTAAGTTGATTTGAGTTGGCAGACGTCCAGCTGTATCCGCAATGACGACGTCGGTACCTCGTGCTTTCGCTGCGCTGACTGCGTCAAAGACAACGGCGGCAGGGTCGCCTCCTTGCTGGGAGATGACTTCAATACTGTTGCGCTCGCCCCAGACGGCTAACTGTTCTCTAGCAGCTGCGCGGAATGTGTCACCTGCAGCGAGTAAAATAGTTTTTCCTTTTTGACTAAGGAATTTGGAAATTTTTCCAATGGAAGTGGTTTTGCCGGCTCCGTTGACACCTGTCATCATGATGACTAAAGGTTTAGCTTGTTCGATATCGAGCTCTTTTTGCGCAGGGGTTAACAACTGAGCAATTTCATCACGAAGGGCAAGCCTGACTTCATCTTGTGTTTTTAATCCCTTGAGTTTAATCCGATCACGTAAACGTTGTAGGATACGGGAGGATGTTTGAACTCCAACATCAGCTGTAATCAGCGCAAATTCCAGTTCTTCAAGGAAATCCTCGTCAATTACACCGCCGGAAAAGAGACCGACGATGTTGACGCGAGTTCTTGCAAGACCGTTTTTTAATCGGGAAAACCATCCCTCGGAAGATCCAGTCATTTAAATTCCAATGGCAATTCGAAAGAATACAAGGCATACAGCCACAATTAACCCAAGTTTAGCAATGACAGCGCGAGTTCGGGGCACAGGAAGTGTACGAATTGTGTCAGGAAAATGGCGCAGAACTGTGATCACGGTACCCACAGCAGAGGGTTTGCGCCCAACTTCGGAACGTGTCAGAGAAACAGTGTTTGATTGGTTGACGCACCTGTTTGGAACTCTTGAAGGGTGTGTTGTTTTAGATTTGTTTGCAGGCTCTGGTGCAATGGGATTTGAGGCGGCTAGCCGTGGTGCTGATATTGTGCATTGGGTTGATGTAAACAAACAGAGTATTGGGGGCATTCAAGCGGGATTACGGCGGTTAGAAGCTGATTCGAATAAGAAAGCCTTTGTTAGCGATGCATTCGTCTTTTTGAAGCAGGTTCGGCGACCATATAACTTGATTTTTATTGATCCTCCGTTTAGCTTGGATCTGCAAGAAAAAGCATTGGCAAGTGCTAAAGAAGTTATATGTGAAGAGGGGCTTTTATACGTGGAGTCGCCTCAAGCGTTACTGTCAGAAGAAACATTGATCAAGATGGATTTGGTTCGTGTGCGTGCAGGTAGTGCGGGGACCGTTCGGTTTGAGTTGCTTGCCCGCGCGGGTAGCGCTATGGCTAGTCTTGCAAAATTATCGAAAGAGGAAAAAAGGAGGAAAAAATGACAGTGGCAATTTATCCAGGAACGTTTGATCCGATGACAAACGGACATCGTGACTTAGTTCGTCGTGCATCGAAGATTTTTGATCAAGTGATTGTTGGCGTTGCGGAGAGTCGTAAAAAACGCCCGTTATTGAGTTTAGATAAGCGCGTTGAGCTAGCCAAGCGAATTTGTGAGGAGTTCCCGAATGTTGAAGTTAAACCTTTCGATGGGTTGTTAAAGAATTTTATTGAGGCCAATCATGGCAATGTTATTGTGCGAGGTGCTCGCGCTGTGAGTGACTTTGAATATGAGTTTCAGATGGCGGGGATGAATCGCCAACTCATGCCAGATGTAGAAACCATATTTTTAACGCCATCAGATCAGTATCAATTCATCAGCGGCACTTTTGTGCGAGAGATAGTGCAAATGAGTCCTTTGGATGCAAAGCGATTTGTGGAACCAGTGGTTCTAGAAGCGCTGATCGAAGCAGTAGGGGCACAGTCAAAGGATGCTTAGTTATGGCTTTAATGATTACTGATGAATGTATTGCTTGTGGGGTCTGTTTACCAGAGTGTCCAAACGAGGCTATTGGGAATCGTGATGGTCTCTTTGTCATTCGTGGAGGGCGTTGTACAGAATGTGTTGGTCATTATCGTGAACCGCAATGCCGTCACTTGTGTCCCGTAAGTCACTGTATTATTCCCAACCCGATGAGACCAGAAACAAAAGCCATGCTTGAAGAAAAAAGCCGCCGACTTTCGATACGCAGGAAAGTTTCGGCGGCTATGAAGTTGCTCTAAATGGGTTGATTTTGAGGTCGGTCGTTCTGTTGAGGATCTGTGTGGGGGGATGTCCAATCAGGGAGCTCGAGGTTAGGAAGTTCTATCTCAGGCCACTTTGTGTTGGGTAATTCCATGTTCATCAGATCGAAATTAGTCCACCAGTCTTCTAGTTTTCTTGTGATTTTATTTTTCAATCGTTGAAGGTTCCAAGGTAGTTCACCTTGGGTTGTGACCGCAGATTTAACTGCTGCTTCCCAATCCAGAACCCATTGCGATTTTTGGAGATTAATGCTCAAAGGCAATGTAAATAGTGCTTGACGCTCTGTGTTTACAAAATTGACTTGACCTGATAATTGATGATCGGGACCTGAAAAAGCCGCTTGCCAGTGATCACCATTTAAAGTCATCGATTCGATAGTCCATTGTTGGTTAGTTCCATGAACTGTCGCTTTAAGATTGTAGAATGAGCAAGAAGTTTCAGGTGAAATGGCTTCCAATGGTGCGATATCTGGTTGTTCTGTGACCATAACCTCTGCAATCTGAGGGAAGTTAATCCCATAGAGTACCCCCTGTCCTACTTGGATGGAAGACTGAATGCGAGTGAGGTCTGGCTTGCTAAAATTTCCCGATGCATTTAAGTTGCCCGAGCATTGGCCAGAAATGATTGTTGGAATCAAATCGTTAATATCTAGGTTTTTCCATGCAGAATTAACTTGCCACTGATCGTTGGCTAGCGTTGCCGTAAAAGGTGCATTACCACTAGGCAAAATAAATTGACCATGATTAACCTTAGCTTCGTTATTTTGAAGCGTTAGATTGCCTGTAATGCGTTGCAGTCCTTTAAATGAGACCTGGGGATTGATAGAAAAATCAACATTAGCATCCATACTTTGAGTGACTTTATAACTCCATTGAGGGAGTACGGTACTAATGTCGAAGAGGCCGAGTTGTACGTAGCCAGTGAGATAAGCCTTTTTTAAATTCGCATCCTTGTTATAGGTATTGAGAACCGGGAGAGATGTGACGTTGGCAATACGAAGTTGAATATTCGTTGGGGCGTTAAAAATTTGTCCTGTTAGTTTGACTTCGCCTTGATTCATTGGACTATCTAAGAATAAAGATCCTTCCAATTTTCCGTTATGAGCCTTCGAACTCTCGGTTATGGGCGTTGCCATACCCGTTACAGTAATTGTTGGAGCATAGATGGCTAATGGATTTAAAGTCACGGAGAGAGGGGATGTAGCGACGAATTTCTGAGAGCCGTTATGGGTTGGATAAGAATAACTAGCTTGACACTCAGAGGCCGAAATCGTTTGATCTTTCCACGACAGGCGAGGACTATTCAAGATAACCTCTGTCGTTTTGGGACTCTGTATCGTCAACTGAAGATCTGAAAATACGATTTGTTCTTCTTCTTGAGCAATCTGTTTGATGGTAGTTTTAAATTTGGTCGCCGTGCCATTTTTTAGGCCAGATAATTCGCCTTGTGTGTTTAGCCATTTGGCTTGTTGAAGCCCATCATGCCAGTCGAGAAAGCCTTGGACTTTGCCTTGACCAGTAAAATCTTGGTGCTTAACCAAAAAGTCTGTAGCGTAGGAAGCCAATTGTTCATTGTTGTTATTCCATGATAGGTCGATATTATTCAGGCTTCCTAAAGCGTTTTTTCCATCCATTAGGTGAACCTGAGCATCCTCCACAGTAAGGTTTTGCAGAGGAAATGAAATGCGAGAAGGCTGCAGACTTTGCAAAAATGTAGAGATATCGTCTTTTTGCGCGGTAACACTCAAGCCGTGGATGGCGATATTTTCAATTCTTGGATTCAAGGCAAACACGGCAAATGGGCTCATGGAAACAGAAAAGTTCTTAATTGAGCCCTCTAGTTCTGAATTGACAGAAGAAAATGCTGTTTGAGGATAGTAGACAACGAGTTTTGGCAAATGTTGTATTTTTGGTAATGAGTCTATTTCTATAGTGATGCCAAACTGTGAGGCTATTGATTGGGAAAATTTCTGATGAAAGCGTTCAGGGGTGATGTATACATAAAGAGCGAGCACTAATAGCAATACAAGAAAAGCAAGTCCCGTAAGAATGGCAAGAATAGAGCGCAAGTAGCGCATAGCAAGTATCCTTCAAAAGATCGATTTTGCTTCAAGTGTGCCATAAAAAAGGGCTAGTCAAACTAGCCCTTGTTGTACTTTAGTGATTTTGTTGACGAATTAAGTAGTCAAAGGCACTCAAAGAGGCTTTAGCACCTTCACCTAGAGCGATGACAATCTGTTTAAATGGGACTGTAGTACAGTCGCCTGCTGCAAAAATGCCGGGTGCAGAGGTCTTGCAACGGTCGTCGACAATGATTTCTTGATAGTCGTTCTTGTCGACATGGTTGTTTAACCATTCTGTATTAGGCGTTAAGCCGATTTGGACGAAGCAACCGTCAACAGGAATGTCAAGCGTCTCTTCTGTCACTTGATCTTTATAAGTTAACTTAGTGAGTTTTTGACCATCACCAGTCAGTTCGGTCGTTAAACTGTTGAATTTGATCGTAACGTTAGGTAAGGAAACTAATTTGTCCTGTAAAACCTGATCTGCTGTTAGTTCTGGTCCTCGCTGTAATAAAGTAACAGTTTTTGCGATCCCTGCAAGGTCAATCGCTGCTTCAACTCCTGAATTGCCTCCGCCAATAACAGCTACATTTTTACCTTTGAAGAGCGGGCCATCACAATGTGGGCAATAAGCGACGCCATGACCACGATATTCATTTTCGCCAGGCACGTTCAGTTGCTTCCAACGAGCTCCTGTTGCGACAATTATTGTCTTGGCTTTGATTTTTGCCTTGTTATTCAAGGTGAGCTGCCACAAATGATCGATGCTTTCAGTAGTTTCAACCGTATACGGCGTCAGAATATCGATGTCATAAGTTTTGAGATGCTCAGTGAAATTGTTGGCTAAACGAGTACCGTCAGTCTTGATGATGGAAGTGAAGTTTTCAATATCGACTGTTTCGTTGACTTGACCGCCTAAACGATCTGCAATAATGCCGACGCTTAACCCCTTACGTGCGGCGTAAATTGCTGCGGTGCTACCAGCGGGGCCACTACCCACAACAAGGACATCAAAAGGGGGCTTTTGATTGAGATCATCAACAGCCTTTTGGGCAATAGAGTTATCAAGTTTACTGAGAATTTCTGATAACTGACGTCTACCTGAGAGGAATGGTTGGCCGTTAAGGAAAACAGCTGGAACCCCCATCACATTACGTGTTTTTACTTCATCTCGATAAAGCGCGCCATCAATAGTGGTGACGCGAACTTTAGGATTGAGGATGGCAATGAGGTTTAGTGCCTGAACGACTTCAGGACAGTTATGGCATGAAAGCGAAATAAAGACTTCAAAATTAAGCTCATTTTGAAGAGATTCAATTTGTTGACGTTCCTCATCCGATATTTTTGCTGGATGTCCGCTCGTTTGCAAAAGCGCAAGAATAAAACTCGTAAATTCATGCCCCATTGGTAGACAAGCAAAGCGAATGTTTGCGGAACCATTTTCTCCTACAACTGAAAAACTTGGTCGACGTACATCAGTGGAATTATCAAGCTCGTAGGAAATTTTGTCAGAAAGCGTAGCAATTTCCTTCAGGAGTCGCTCTAAGTCAGTGGATTCGGGAGAATCATTTAGCGCAACTTTGAGAACAATTGGACTGCGCAACTTGGTGAAATAACCTTGTAATTGGGATTTAATGTTGGCGTCAAGCATATTCAATAAGATCGAGGAGTAACAAGAGGAACAGGCTGCAAACTAGTAGTTTGCAGCCTGTCTAACAGCCGAAAAATCAAGCTTAGATCTTGCCGACGAGATCAAGTGAAGGCGTCAAAGTGGCTGCGCCCGGTTGCCACTTGGCTGGGCAAACCTGACCCGGATTAGCGGCAACGTACTGAGCAGCTTTGACCTTGCGAAGCAATTCAGAAGCGTCACGACCAATACCACCGTCGTGGTGTTCCATAATGACAATCTTGCCTTCTGGATTGATGACGAAGGTACCGCGCTCGGCAAGACCTTCAGATTCAATCAGGACATCGAAATTGCGAGCAAGGGTCGCGGTCGGATCACCGAGCATCGGGAATTGAACCTTACCCACGGCGGCAGAGCTTTCGTGCCAGGCTTTGTGTGTGAAGTGGGTGTCCGTAGAAACAGCGTAGACTTCGACACCAAGAGCCTTGAATTCGGCGTAGTTGTCAGCGAGATCCTCAAGTTCAGTCGGGCAAACAAAGGTGAAGTCAGCCGGATAGAAGAACACAACGGACCAATGGCCTTTGAGATCAGCATCTGTCAATTCGACGAATTCACCGTTGGCAAAAGCCTGGGTTTTGAAGGGAAGGATTTCAGTATTGAGAAGAGACATTTTCGTAGCTCCATGTGAGAAATATTCTCATTTGCGATATGAGAATATTAATCGAAATATATCGCTGTGTCAAGGTAGTAAGTAAAAAACTATTGAAAACGTAAAAAAAATCCCGCGTGATGCGGGACTGGACAGAGGTACTAATTTTTAAAGCGACGTCGAATCTCTTGTTTGAGATTCGGTGCAAGCCGTTCTAAAGCGTCCATCGTCGTAAAAATTGAAGCACGACCACGTTGTGAAAGCTCTCTGAAGCGTGATAGGAGTTCGTTTTCTTCTTCGATTGGTGTATGTCGTTCAGTGGTAATGATGAACAAAATATCGAAGCCACACGCAGATAAGCGTGGTAATGCGTAGATACCAGGATCATTTTCGCCTTTTTCGTAACTTTCATAGACGGGCAAAGGAACCCCTAGTAGTTGAGCAATTTGTTGCGGCGAATATCCAAGCCTTTCTCGTTCAAAACGGAGACGTTCTCCTGTTTCTTGACGTTTTTTGGTTGATGTTGTGGCCATAACTCTTTAGGGGAAGAAGAAAATAAAACTGGTTCTCTACCTGTATGAGGAGAAGGTGTACCTTCTCCTCAAATTGGATTTTTAAACGTTAAAGAGGAAGTTCATAACATCGCCATCATTGACGACGTAGTCCTTGCCTTCAGCTCTCATTTTCCCTGCCTCTTGAGCGCCTTTTTCACCTTTGTATTTGATGAAATCCTCGTAAGCAATGGTCTGGGCACGGATAAAACCACGTTCAAAATCGGTATGAATCACGCCAGCCGCTTGCGGCGCCGTGTCACCCTTGTGAATGGTCCAGGCTCGAACTTCTTTAACCCCAGCAGTAAAGTAGGTCTGAAGACCAAGCAAGTTGTAACCAGCACGAATCACACGGTCAAGACCAGGTTCGGTCATGCCCATGTCTTCAAGGAACATCTCTTTGTCTTCGTCATCTAAATCTGCAATATCTGCTTCCGTTTTGGCACAAACAGCCACAACTGGCGCATTTTCGGATGCGGCAAATTCTTTCACTGCCTCTAACAACGGGTTGTTTTCAAAACCATGATCTTCCACATTGGCGACGTACATTGTGGGTTTAATCGTCAATAAGAAGAGAGGGCGAACCGTAGCGATTTCTTCTTCTGTTAATGCAACAGAACGAGCGGAGCGTCCTTCATTAAGAGCTGGAAGAAGTTTTTCCAAAACGAGAACGAGTTTGAGAGCTTCCTTATCGCCACCAGAACGAGCTTGCTTACTGTAGCGATTGAGTGCTTTTTCTACCGTCTGTAAGTCAGCAAGTGCTAGTTCGGTGTTGATGACATTAATGTCATCAATCGGATCGACCTTACCGGAGACGTGTACGATATTTTCATCGTTGAAACAACGGACAATGTGGGCAATTGCATCACATTCTCGGATGTTGGCCAAGAATTGATTACCCAATCCTTCACCTTTACTAGCGCCAGCTACGAGCCCTGCGATGTCAACAAACTCAACAGCTGCAGGGACAGTGCGTTCAGGGTGAACAATCTCTGCAAGTGCTTTCAAACGGGGATCAGGCACTTCAACGACGCCAACGTTCGGTTCGATGGTGCAGAAAGGATAGTTTTCGGCAGCGATGCCTGCTTTGGTAAGCGCATTAAAGATAGTTGATTTGCCGACGTTCGGAAGACCAACGATGCCACACTTCAAACCCATAATTTATCTCTACTGAAATCAAAAAATGAAGGACAAGAATGTCTAGAAAATTCGGATATTTTAGCAATCTGAACTTTTGTCTGCTTTGAGGTGAGTCGACATAAGTTCGATTTGTGTTTCATTAAAAACAAGAATGCCGTTTTTACGCAATAATTCAGTGGTCACGCCATTTCCTGAAGTTAGCTGACCTGAGAAGGTGCCATCGTAAATGCATCCAGAGCCGCAAGAAGGGCTTTTACTTTTTAGTAGAGCAACTTCGATGTTGTTTTCTAAACAACGATTAAGCGCTATAAAAGCTCCTTTGAGAAAGGCTTCTGTATTGTCTTTACCATTTTTTGCAATGACACGACCTCTATGGTTCAATACGTCAAGGGCGGTGCCTTCGCAAATTTCAGAAGGTAGTCTTGGTGTAGGAAGACCGCCTTCGCATTCTGGACAAACACTTTCATAATCGTTTTCCGTGATGCCCACTTGCCTCAATTCGTTATGAATATTGGTCTTGCATTGTCCATCATAACGACAGGCTTCACCGAGCAAACAACGGCTAATGAGGAGTTTCACTTTGCGTTCTCTAGTTTGCGAACTTTAGGGGGATTGCTAAATTTTGAAAGCTTACGAGTTACGCTTGGGAAATCACCATTAGCAATGCTATCAATTTCTTTGATAGCTGCATTAATGCAAGTTTCCATAGCGGACTCATGCTCAGAAGATGGTGCCGAAAGAACGAAATCAGCGACCTGTTGTGCCAAACCTAAAGTACGTGGATGACCAGTACCTAAACGAAGTCGCCAAAAATTAGGTGTAGATAATTTGGCTGAAATATCCTTGAGACCGTTGTGACCAGCGTTGCCTCCTCCTAGTTTGATTTTCATGCATCCCGGAGGAATATCCAACTCATCGTGAACTACAAGAATTTCATCAGGTATGATCTTGTAGTACATTGCGAGAGCAACAACAGCATCACCCGAGCGATTCATATATGTGGATGGCTTTAAAAGCCAAACATCATGGCCGCCGATACGCGTTTTGCAAACTTCACCTTGGAACTTTCGTTCATCATGGAAAAAGGAGCCTGTTTGTCGAGCAATGGCGTCAACAAACCAAAAACCAGCATTGTGTCGAGTTCTTGTGTATTCAAGCCCTGGATTGCCTAATCCAACGATTAACCGAATGGCTTTTGGAGTAGTCATGGTATTTAAAGTAAGGAAATAGGCCAACGTGGTAGCGTTGGCCTTAAAAAGGATCTGCTGTAAGGTAGAGCTTACAGCATCTAATTTCTTTAATTATCGACGAGGACCGCGCTTTTCATAAGAACCTTCGCGACGAAAGTCTCGTTTTGTTTTAGCTCCACGGTATTCGCGACTCTCATCGCGAGATGCCCAGTTCCCCTTGAAGTCTCCATCACGACGCGGACGATCTAACTTCACAGTTGCTTCTCGGCCTTTGAAGCGGACGCCCTGCATTGAGTCGATCACCTGATCTACGCGTTCTGATTCAAGTTCAACGATTGTGAAGCGATCGGAAATATCGATAGCTCCAATGCACTTTGATGGGATGCCTGCCTCATTGGCAATAGCTCCGACAATGTCTGAAGGACGAATTCCAAGGTCACGACCGGCGCCAACGAAGATGCGCGTCATACCTGCTTCTGGGGTATTACTACGGCGTTCTTTACGCGGTGCGCGTTCATTGCGAGACATTTTATCCGCGCGGTCACGGCGAGGACGTTCAAACGGAGAATAAGCAGGAATTTCGGTATCATCATCGTTGGTGCCCTCATTTTCCTGAGCTAGCTTCATAGCTGCGGCAGCGACGTCGAACGGGTCATATTCTTCGCAAAGCGATTCAACTACAACACGGAATCGGTCGAGATCACCGCCTTCCAAGATTTCAGTTAAAGAACCACGCATCATTTCTAGACGACGAGCGCGGACGTCCGTTGCGGAGGGAACGGAGCGAACTTCAATACGGGCTTTGGTGATGGATTCAATTGCTCGCAGATGACGGTGTTCACGAGGTTCCAAAATAGTGATTGCAGTACCAGTGCGCCCGGCTCGTCCTGTACGACCAATACGGTGAACGTATGTTTCGTATGAGGCAGGAATGCCGAAGTTAATGACGTGCGTTAGATTTTCTAAGTCAATACCGCGAGCGGCAACGTCTGTTGCAACAATAGCGTCAATTTGCCCAGAACGTGCACGCTTCATAACTCGGTCGCGTGTGGGTTGATCTAAACCGCCGTGTAAAGCTTCAACACTAAAGCCACGAGCACGTAAGGATTCTGTTAGGTCATCAACTTCCATGCGTGTACGCGTGAAGATAATGGCGAGTTCAGGTGCTTCTAAATCGAGGATGCGGCCTAACGCTGTTGTACGGTAGTTGTGTCCAACGACATACGCGATTTGCGGAACTCGGGGTGTTTCACCTTCGGCAGTTTTTTCCTTGGCGATCGTAATACGCACAGGATCTTTTAAACGAGCTTCAGCGATACGAGCAATTTTTGGAGGAAGCGTTGCGGAGAATAGAGCAGTTTGAACGTGCTCGGGTAATGCGTCAAAGATAGCATCTAATTCATCAGCAAAACCTAAATCAAGCATTTCGTCAGCTTCATCAAGAACGATAGCCTGAATGTTGCTGAGGTCTAAGGTTCCGCGTCCAATGTGGTCCAAAGCACGCCCAGGAGTGGCAACCACAACATGAGTGCCACGCTTCAAGGCGCGAATTTGACGACTGTATTCCTGTCCACCGTAGATAGGTGTAACTACAACACCAGCCTTACGGCCATAGTTATGAAAAGATTCGCTTACTTGAAGGCAAAGTTCACGCGTCGGCGTAAGAACTAAAACTAACGGATAGCCAGCTTGGCGACCGAGAACATGACGTTCTAGTAATGGCAACGAGAAAGCAGCGGTCTTGCCCGTACCTGTTGCGGCACGCCCCAGTACGTCTGCGCCTGTGAGAAGGGCAGGAATTGCCTCGGTTTGAATGGGAGTGGGCTCTTCAAATCCTAACTCAGTAAGAGCCGTGGTAATGGATTCAGAAAGTCCTAAATCAGTAAACGTTGTCATAGTGATGTTCTTCATTAATGAGAGAGACGTAATCTTGTTACGGCCACAATGTGGCAGGACAAGAGCGGGCCAATTACCCCACACATAACGAACAACGTGAACTATAGGAAGGGGCAAACGGCAACGAGAGTAGATTGCTATGCAAGCAATCTACAATTATGTGTAGTGTGTTTACACATGAAAAAAGATCCGCAGGAAAAACATCCCTGCGGACCTCAGAGAGTCTAGCTGATATAAATCAGAAGATTATTCAGCGGCTTCTTCACCGTCGGCGGAAGCGATTTCTTCTTCAACCGGCAAAGCAACCGTGGCGATGACGATGTCTTCGCCAGACTTGCTATGAACTTCAACGCCTTCGGGGAGTTGGAGCATAGAAGCATGGAAAGTCATGCCAGCTTCAAGCGTGGAAAGATCAACCGTAATGAATTCCGGGAGTTCCTTCGGGAAGCAGGTAACTTCAATAGCGGAGACAGCGTGGCTGATGATGGCCTTGTTGAGCTTAACAGCCGGGGACTGTTCTTCGCCCTGGAAATGCAGAGGAACGCGCATCGTAACCTTTTCGTCAGCGGCGATACGCTGGAAGTCGATATGCATAACCTGCGGCTTGTACGGGTGCATCTGGAAAGCGCGGAGAACAACGAGTTCTTCCTTGCCGTCAAGTTCCATCGTCAAGATCGAAGCATGGAACTTTTCCTTACGCAAAGCGTAGAAAATCGGATTGTGTTCGAGCTCGATCGGCGTAGCGGGAAGCTTGCCGCCGTAAACAATACCCGGCAGCTTGTCCGCGCGGCGAAGGCGGCGGCTCGCACCCGTACCCTGCACGTTACGCGTGGTGGCGATGATATTCATTGGATTACTCCTGAAAGAGAAAAAGATTCCCGCAATCGCGACCAATCACGGGAACGAGAGAGAAAAAAGTTATTCGGTAAACAAATTGCTTACCGAGTCTTCTCGAGCAATACGAGAAAGCGTTTCGCCGATGATGGCCGCACAGGAAACCTGGCGGATCTTCGGACATGCTTCGGCAGCGGCCGAAAGCGGAATAGTGTCAGTTACGACCAACTCATCTAAAGCAGAGTTGGTGATACGTTCAACAGCGGCACCAGAAAGAACTGGGTGAGTAATGTAAGCGATAACGCGCTTAGCACCACGCTCCTTAAGAGCACCAGCGGCATTGCAAAGCGTGCCAGCGGTGTCCACAATGTCATCCGTAATAACGCAAGTGCGATCCTTAACTTCGCCGATGATGTTCATGATTTCGGCGACGTTAGCGCGGGGGCGACGCTTGTCAATAATAGCAAGATCAACTTCGAGAGCTTTAGCCATGGCGCGAGCGCGAACAACGCCACCGACGTCAGGAGAAACGACCATTAAGTCTTCATACTTGTGTTCAACAAGGTCGTTCAACAAGACGGGCGTAGCATAAATGTTGTCAACCGGGATATCAAAGAAACCCTGGATCTGGTCAGCATGAAGATCCATTGTCAGAACACGGTCAACACCGACAGCTTGAAGCATGTTAGCTACAACCTTAGCGGAGATGGCGACGCGCGTAGAGCGCGGACGACGATCCTGGCGAGCGTATCCATAATACGGAATGGCTGCGGTGATGCGACGAGCGGAAGCGCGCTTGAGGGCATCGACCATGATCATGAGTTCCATCAGGTTGTCGTTGGTCGGAGCACACGTGCTCTGAAGGATGAAGACATCCTTGCCGCGCACATTGTCGAGCAACTGAACCATGACTTCACCATCGCTAAAGCGATTAACAGTGGCTGAGCCAAGAGGAATGTTGAGATATTTCGTAACAGCCTGGGCAAGCTTCGGGTTGGCATTGCCCGTAAAGACCATCATACTTTCCGGCACCATGGGATCCATGACTTAAGCTCTTTTCGTTGGCGGGGGCTTACGCTCTCGCGGTTAACAACAATCAAGGGGAGCCGTCAGAGTAACACAAGACGGCCTTCAAAAAAGAAACGGGAGCGCATTTATTGCCTCCCATCTTATTTTTGTTCTGTTGGCAGGGGTAGAAGGATTCGAACCTTCGAATGCCGGAATCAAAATCCGGTGCCTTAGGCCAGCTTGGCTATACCCCTACCGATTTTCTTAACTAAGCCATTGATAAAGCGGATGCTTAGGCAATGATTTAGCGATAAACCCTATCCACTGCTCTGGTAGCTCTGGCAGTTGATACTTAGTTGATTCATGAATTAAGCCAAATACGGCACTTCCTGAACCTGTCATTCTGGCACTGTTGCATGTGGCGAGCATCTCAAGGCTAGTATGTAACCGAGGCTCAAGCCTTGTAGCAACAGATTGAAGATCGTTATGGCCTATTAGTTTAGGCCATGCTTCTCTCACTGCGCCGGAAAAGACTAACATTTTGATTGATTTAGTATTTCTTGTCAAGTGAGGATCGGCAAAAATATGGGCTGTGGAGATACTGATCCCAGGCCAAATAATCGCGTACCGTGCAGAAGGAATTTCAAGAGGGGTAATCTGCTCGCCAATACCTTCTACAAAGCCTGTTTTGCCAAAAATAAAGAAAGGAACATCAGCGCCAAGCTGTTCCCCTAGTTGCATTAATTGAGTTCGAGATAGATTGAGTTTAAACAATCGATTGAGTCCGATGAGTGTGGTCGCAGCATCAGAACTTCCGCCACCCATGCCTGCCCCTGAGGGAATGCGTTTGGTAACGTGTATTCTAATCCCTTGCTGAATGCCAAAGCGTTTTTTAATGAGCTGAGCAGCGCGCACACAAAGGTCAGCCTCTTTACTACCAATCACATCTCCAGTGCGTTCAATACAATCTTGTTCTAACATGTAAAGATCAATCGTATCGTACAAATCGATGAGTTCGAAAATCGATTCTAAGAGATGTTTTCCATCTTCACGTTGCCCAGTGACATGGAGGAATAAATTTAATTTGGCAGGAGCGGGTAAACCTAAAAGCGCAGATGTTGTCATGGGTTAATTACTCATTATCGATGGATAGCAATAGTTTGATGTCGGACATCATACTTTGAGCACGAATCGTCGATGGCATGCCTTGAGGTGTTCGTTTCAAGATGGTAACAGTCCATCCGTATGCGTTGATTTGATTCTCTCTAGTTGTGAGCCAGTCTTCTAGTACAGAAATTGGCAAAGCGAACCCAAGCACTTGTTCCATCAGCTCTTCCGCTGAAGAGGCGACAAGTGGTGGCGTGTTGAAATCTCTTGTTAATGTCGCATTGGAGGGAGTGATCTCTATGCGAGCCAAGATGCCATTGAGTGGTGTCATTAAGTCAAGAGTAATAACACTAGAGGAACGTCGTAGAGAAAAACGTCCATTTATTGCTGTCATTTTGCGATTTTCGTTAGGAGTTATTAACGAAAATCTTCCTGATCTCTCAAACAAATAGACGGGTTTCTGAATGGCACAACCAGCGAGTGACATTACGCTACTGAATAGAGAAAAAGCGAGAATGTGTCGACGTTTCATGGGATGGCTAAATTTAAGCGTTGAGCTAATTCTGAGATGCGTGGATCGCTACCAATGCGCTGAGAAAGCTCTTTTAAGAGTTTGATTGCTTCATCGTGTCGCCCTGATGTCGCAAGAATTTCTATAAGGTGGCAGGCAACTTCAACATCAAACTGCTTTTTTAAAGAGGTAAGGGTAAATTCAGTGGCTTGGTCATAACGTTTTTCTTTAAAACAAAGCCATCCCATGCTGTCTAAAACATATGGATCCAAAGGAGCTAGCCTATAAGCGTGTTCCAATCGTCGCCTTGCTTCTTTTAAATGACGGTCTTGTGTAACCCAAAGGTACGCGAGTGCATTGTTGGCTTGGATGTGATCAGGATCTTTGTCCAATATGCTCTGAAGGAGCTGCTCGGCTAATTCGGATTGACCAAGATTTTGGGCAATAATTGCAGTGTCGTATATTAAATCTTGATCATTTGGAGCGGCCTGGCGCGCCTCATTCAACAGATTTAAGGCATCGTTGCCACGCTCAGCTTCAATGAGGAGTTGTGCTTCGGTTGTCAACAAAAGATTCAGATTATCTGGGAATTGTTGGCGGGCTTTTTGTAAGACGGAACGAGCCTCTGGAAGTTGCTTAATTTCCGCTAAAGCAAAGGCTTGCTTGATGCGTGCTTGTAAGGCATTCGGGCCAGTTGTGAGAGAAGCAAGCGCTTCGACTTCATCTTCGTGATGCCCGTTTTGATGATAAATAGCGGCTAAGCGAAGCCAAATATCATTGTCCGAGAGATCGGCATCTGGGGTTTGAGTTGCAACGAGGTCGAGATAACGCGAAAAAAACTTTTCGGCTTTTTCAAAATTTTGGCACTCGTTCGCAATTTCACCAGCATTGAGAAAAGCAACAGGGTCATCGGGAGCTTGTTGAGTGACGAGCTCAAGCTCCGATAGTGCCTTTTTCAATTGTCCGCTTTTGGCTAAGGCTCGACTATAAACCAAGCGCGTTTTATAGGCATTGGGGTGATTGATTAAATAATTCGAAAGAATGTTGATTGCTTGCGTGCGATCGTGGTTCCAACAAAGATCGGCAGTAGCAGTGATGATTTGTTCGTCACCATTAGCAAGTTTGATAGCTTTCATGCCAGATCGACAGGCATTTGCTACATTGTTGTTGGCTTTATGAAAGAGCCCAATTGCTAGTTGGACTTTTGGATTTTTTGCTTCTTTTTCCCAATAAGGTGTGATGGCCGTCAAAATTTGTGGGGACGTTAATTTTGCTTGTGCAAGCATGGCGGTGATGCGCGCAACCCAACCGCTTTTATCTTCGGTTAGTTGATACATCACGGAAAGCTCTTTGACGAAACTAGCCTCATCTCCACTTTCTAATGCGTACGATAAAAGAGATTGGTGTGGAGTTATGTCTTGAGGAGCGATAGCTACCCATTGTCTAGCGCTAGCGATAATTTTGGTATTGTCCTGCGTTTGAAGCGAGGTATGCCAAATCAACTCAGCCAGCTCTACTGAGGGATTTTTTTTGAAAGTTTGATTTAATAAATCGAGCGCGTAATCAGGTTGTTCGCGATGTGTGGCTATTTCTGAGGTGATAATAGCGTAAAGAGAATCGGATCGTTCTTGGGAAAAGGATTTCGCAAATAAACGATCAGGGAATGCATTAGCTTGAGTACAGAATGCAAAACTAAGCAAAAAAGCGACAGAAGTATTAACCAATTGGCTAAGCATAAATCAGGCAAGTGAGTAGGGATGCTAGTAAGGTAGATGTTTTTGTACTTTACAGCGAATCATAGAAGATTGCTTATGAGCAAAGTAGAGAAAATTGTCACATCCACTTTAATTACCTGGCATCAATCGTATGGTCGTCATGATTTGCCGTGGCAAGTACCAGAATGGTATCCACGGTTAGTGTCTGAAGTAATGCTACAACAGACACAAGTTGTGACTGTTTTGCCAAAATACCAAGCATTTATGGCGGCTTTTCCAACGCCTGCTAGGTTGGCTCAAGCATCTGATGATGAAGTGATGGCGCTTTGGGCTGGTTTGGGTTATTACTCTAGAGCAAGGAATTTGCTGAAAACCGTTAGGCAAATTGAGGAAGAGTTTAATGGTATTTGTCCCAGTACAGCTGCGGAATTAGAAAAACTACCTGGATTAGGCCCCTCTACAGCAGGCGCAATTGCTGCCTTTGCATTTCAAGAGCGTGCAGTGATGGCTGACGGTAACGCTCAGCGCGTTCTATCAAGGCTATTTTTGATCAAGGGGCATTCAGGACAGTCTGGGTATGTAAAGAAGATCCGTGAAAAGGCCAAGGAATTATTGCCAACTTCTGAACAGATGCCTGAGTATACGCAGGCTTTGATGGACTTTGGGGCTCTGTTGTGCACTAAAAAGCCTAAGTGTGAGTTATGTCCGTTGGTATCGGTATGTAAGGCCTTTCAAACAGAATGTGTCTCGAAATTTCCAGAGAAAAAGCCTAAAAAAGAACGTCCAGTAAGATACGCAAGTATGGTCTTTGCGTTCGTAGGAGATCATGTGTGCTTAAGAAAAAAGGTAGAGAAAGGGGTGTGGCATGGATTATGGGTGCCGCCTTATGAAGAGTGTGATCATGCCGTAGAGGAGGTTGAGTGCAGTCACCTTTTGGGGATTCCTTCTGAGCATGTTGCGCGAACGATAAAGCTTCCAATACTCACGCATGATTTCACGCATTATCGTATGGTGATTCAAGCGGCCGTAGTGGATTTAAGTACTATGGACGAGAGTGCGCCATATACTCTCATTGACATTCATAAGTTGACCGAAATAGGGATGCCTACGCCAGTTGTGACACTGTTACAGCAAGGGATCGCGGCTAGAGTATTGGGGCCAAGCTATTAGTGCTCGTTTTGAATGGCAATTTCTCCAGCTAGGTGCTTATGTTGCTCGATGATGCGGTGTCTTACCACGACGCCTGCATACTCCGCAAATTGTCGTCCTAGCTCTTCTGCTACGAATACTGAACGATGTTGGCCGCCGGTACAACCGATAGCCACGGTCAAATAATGCCGATTTTGTGCAATATAAGCTGGTAGCCACTTCTTAATAAAGAGGGCAATATCAGATACCATGTTGGTGACTTCGGGGTATTGTCTTAAGTAATCAGCAACGGGTTGGTCCTGACCTGTCAAAGGACGAAGTTCTGGACGATAGTAGGGGTTGGGTAAACAGCGAACGTCGAAAACTAAATCGCTAGCAACAGGAAGGCCGTGCTTAAAACCAAAGGATTCGAACGTTAAGGTCATCGCAGCTTGAGGCTGTCCGACAAAACGTTTTACCCATTCCCGAAGTTGGGATGGAAGAATTCCTGTTGTATCCATCAATGAAGCGCCTGTGGAGATTGGAGCTAATAGTTCTCTTTCACAATTGATGGCTTCTTGTAGCGTGACAATCTGATCTTGGTGTGCTGCACTTGTTGATAGAGGGTGGCGACGACGCGTTTCAGAAAAACGTTTCACCAATTCTTGTGATGACGCTGTGAGGAACAGGATGCGAACGTCGTAGCCAGCTTTTTCTAACTTGCGAACATTGTGGAGGGAGTCATCAAAAGTAGATTGACTCCTCGCATCAATAGCAACAGCAGCAGCCTTAATCCCACGGTGTTTGAGGTCTTCGGCTACAGGATAAAGAAAAGGGGCGGGAAGATTATCGATGCAGTAGTAACCACAATCTTCTAACTGACGAATAGCAATCGATTTGCCACCACCAGACATACCGGTCACGATAATAAGTTGCATCATAAACCTCACAAAGCGTTTTTTATTCCGTTGAATCGTCAGTTGAAAAGTCTGGTTCGTAATGCAAGTCTGACGGAGGTGTCCAGTTATGAATCAGCTCGCAGACTTCAACTTCAGAGGTTGCTTGGAGCAAAGCATTACGCAAAGGCTTACAGGAGAACAAGGAAGCGGTTTCTCTCAAAATTTTTAGATAACTTTCATTGTCATCATCTGGAATAAGAAGGCACAAAAACAGTTGGACGGGGCGTCCATCTGGTGCATCAAGGCCAAGAGGAGAATTTGCTCTCAAAAAGACGGCGGCGGGTTCTGTAATTCCTGATACGCGACCATGAGGAATGGCACATCCACTACCAACACAGGTAGAGCCAAGTTTTTCTCGTGCAAATAAAGCATCAAAAGCGTCAGTGTGGGAAATGCCAGCAGAGGATTCAAACACCAAGCCAGCTTCTTCATATAAACGCTTACGACTAACAACGTTGAGGTCGAGGCGTATGGTTTCTAGGGTCAATAAAGGAGCAATTAAATTCATGACGTGATTGACGGACAAAAACCGTCGAAACGAACAATAGCAATCAGTGTACAGAAAACCAAACGCAAGTGTGGCTAAAAATGCTTTCGAGCTCTTGCCGAAGGAATGCCTGCATTTGTGCGGTATTTTGCAACTGTTCGTCGTGCGATCGTAATGCCCTTGGTTTGCAGTTGTAGGCAAATATCGTCGTCAGATAATGGATGACGAGGATTTTCTGTTTCAATGAGTTGAACGATCAAGGTCTGAATTTGAGTTGCACTCTGTTCAGTTTGTGTTGGCGTGGAATATGAAACTGCACTAAAGAGTGTTCTCATTTCAATAGTACCGTGACGGCAGGCTATAAATTTGCCAGATACAGCACGAGAAACCGTGGGTACGGAGAGATCCAACTCTTGAGCAAGTTGACTAATCGTTAGAGGGCGTAAAGCCATTGGGCCGTCATCAAAAAACGCCTTTTGATGAGCGAGAAGTTTATTGGCTAAGCGGAGTAACGTTTGTTGTCTAGCTTCAATGCTTTGAACGAAATTTTTAGCTTCACTTTTAAGTGTTTGCCAAGAGGTTGGGAACTGTTGCTTTATTGTTAGAGTTTCATTCGATGGGCGAAGACGAATGCTTGAGTGTACGGCTGGGTTTAATACAGCGTGAAACGTTCCATTGTGTGATTCCACTAAGACGTCTGGGACGATATAGAGCGTTTTACTTTCTCTTGCGATAGGGTAAGGATTTAAGCGCTTCAGTTGGGTTAAAGCCAAGGTCAATAAAGCGTTGTCGCACTTAAGGAACTTTTGGAGTCCGGTGATATTGTTGGCTGCAACATAGCTAAGCCCATGAATGACAATACGATCTAGTACATCAGCAACAGTGTCAGAGATGATACCGTCGTTTTTATAGAGTTGTATTTGCTGTTGAAGTGATTGAATAGGACCTGTGGTTCCTATGCCTGGCGGATCCATGGTTTTTAGAATGGTCAACGCATTTTCCCATTCCAATTGAGAGGCATCTAATAAATTGTGTTCTTGAAGAAAAGACGCATATAAAGCACTCAATTCTTCTATTGGTGTGTTGATAAAGCCCCTATCGTCCAATTCTTCAATTAAACAATCCACCAATACACGAAGGCGAGAGGGGATAGAGAGACATGCTAAATCAGAATGTAATTCGTCTCTAAAGGATGTATCTGCTGCAATATGCTCGAAGGGAGAGTCATCTGACGTTGCCATTTGCCATATTGCATAAGGAACGTCGATAGGTGCCTCAATCGGCGTGTCGACAGTCGCATCGGTGTCTTCGGATGAGAGGGGAGACGTTTCGCGCCTTTCCGTGGAATCCGCATCTTCTTTATCCAGAAAAGGATTTTCTTCGAGCATCCAGTCAATTTCTCCCAATAACTCAATCGTTGGCATTTGAAGAATGCGCAACGATTGTTGTTGATCCAACGATAGAGTCTGTTGTTGGGAGAGTGTTGTAAGTAGTCTATTCTCCATGGAGCCTTACATGCGGAAGTTTTCACCTAAATAGATTTTGCGAACCGATTGGTTATTTACTAATTCATCAGGTCTGCCTGAGGCTAAAACAGCCCCTTCATTAATGATGTAAGCGTGGTCACAGATAGACAGTGTTTCTCGAACATTATGGTCGGTAATTAAGACGCCAATGTTGCGCTCTTTCAAGAAGCGAACGATACGTTGAATTTCGATAACAGCAATGGGGTCGACACCAGCAAATGGTTCATCAAGCAAGATGAAGCGAGGATTGGCAGCAAGAGCTCGAGCAATCTCAGTACGACGACGTTCGCCGCCGGATAGAGAGATGGCTTGATTAGTTCTAAGGTGCTGAATTTGTAATTCGTCTAAAAGGGTATTCAGGCGTTGGTCAATTTCTTCCTTAGAAAGCGGCTTGCCCGTTTCATCTTCTTGCAGTTCGAGAATGGAACGGATGTTATCTTCGACAGAAAGCTTTCTGAAGACGCTGGCTTCTTGAGGAAGGTATGACAACCCCATACGTGCACGCTTGTAGATAGGCATATGGGTAATCGTTTGACCATCCAATTCAATCGCACCATCATCCGCAACAACCAAGCCGACAACCATGTAAAACGTTGTTGTTTTACCAGCACCGTTTTTGCCCAAAAGCCCTACAACTTCGCCTGACTTGACAGATAAGTCGACACCTTTGACGACACTACGGGGGCCATAATGCTTTTTAAGGTTTCTGGCTTCTAGCGTATGAATTTGCTTCTCGTTAGTTGTCACGAGTTGCTCCTTTTGAACAGCAAATTAGTTATTTAACTTGGTTGAATTGGATAAAGTTGTCCCTTGACGGGGTTGTGCATTGTTACGTGGTGCAATGATTGTCGTCACACGCTTGCCTTCGCCGCTATTCACTTCAGAGCGAGCATTACGCATGTCGTACACAATACGTTCGCCGCTCGTCATGTCCTTTTGTTGGCCATTTTCAGTGCGAGACAGTTTTGCTTGGCCAATTAAGGTGATTTTGTCCGTCTCTTCATCGTAAACGATACGTTGAGCTTTTCCGTGAACCCATTCCTCTACGCCTGGGGTTTTCGGATCTCGTTGTTGCTTAAAACGAGCAGGGGTGCCACTAAGGGTAGCGTGGCGATATCCTTTCGGCGTAATGGATAATTCCAAACGAGCGCCCGTGAGGTTGATAGAACCTTGGTCGACAGTCACGTTACCGCTATAGACAGCAGTTTGCTTGACCTCATCACCGTTAAATTTGTCAGCGTGGACTTCAATAGGCTGATTGGTATCGGTGCTGAGCGCCCAAGAAGGGGTCGTTGCGATAGCCAAAAGGCTGAGAGTTAGAAACTTTTTCATTTGGTAAAGATCTTGGCAGAACTATCAGGTTTATGTACTTGAGACTGGAATATTGAAACCACTTGATCTTGAAGTTCAATGGTATGAGCGACGTTGTCATATTTCATACCACCTTGAGCTTGCGTTGTATCGACTCCTCGACGCATAAAAACAGGATCTGGTGTTTCAAAACGATATGTGTCTAAAAAACCTTTCAGGTACTTTGTTTGGAAATACAAATCTGGTTCAGTGTTAAATGCAGCACGTGTAGCTGTCACATTACCAGAGAGTTCGATGGTTTCTAAACTATCGCTACTCCAAGCTTTATCACCTGACAATGTTAATTGAGGTTTTTGTGGATCTAAAGAGTAATAGCGAGGATCGGTAGTGTTGACGCGTTCATCAGAGTAATGATCCAACATACTAGCGGCGAGTCGTTGAGAGGCAATGCCACGCTCGTCGAAGTCAGTTAAAGTCACGTTACGAGCCGTGAAATCAGGACTCGTTTCGCTAGGAACATACTTCAATCCGGCAAGTTTTATTTGGATAGAGTAGTAATAGCTTGCACCGACCAAAAGTAGAAGCAAGGCGATCCCGATGATGGCGGTGACGCGTTCTCGAATAACAAGTCTACGATGTACCATTATTGACCAAGAACATAGGTTTTATGAATGAGTTTATCCCATATGCCTTGGGATTTGAGTATAAGCTCAGATAATTCTCTGACGGCGCCATGTCCTCCGTTAAAGGAAGATTGCCAATGAGTATAGTTCAATAACATAGGATTGCCATCAGCAGGGGTGGTTGCAAGACCAACACGCATCAACAGGGGAAGATCTGGTACATCGTCACCCATGTACGCAACTTCATCATCAGTTAAACCAGTCGCTTGAAGTAAGTCCTCAAAGGCTTTTGTTTTAAAGCGTTGACCTTGAGCGACACGGTGTATACCAAGTTCTTTGGCACGTTCTGCAACAATGGTAGATGTACGACCAGTGATAATCGCGATCTCAATGCCTGCTTTTTGCAACATTTTGATGCCCAGACCATCACGGACGTTAAAACATTTATAAAGCTCTCCGTTTCCAGAAATATTGATCGTACCATCCGTAAGCACACCATCAACATCCAGAGCGACTAAGCGAATCTTTTGAGCACGAGTTTGAACTGTAGTCATAGTAATTGATTTCAACGGAGGAAAATTACAAAACCTTAGCCGTCATCAGGTCGTGTAGATGTAATGCACCGATCAGTTGATTGTCGGCGTTAACGACTAACAATTGATTGCAGTGATATGTATCTAACATTTTGACGGCTGATGCAGCCAGTTCTTCTGGTGCAATGGTCTTAGGTGTACGAGTCATGACGTCTTGCATGACGCATTGACGAATGTCGCCGACGCGCTCGATCAGGCGACGTAAGTCGCCTTCTGTAAAGATGCCGGTGACGCGACCAGTGTGATCTACGACAGCTGTCATACCGATGTGTTTCTTGGTGATCTCTCTGACCGCTTCTAACACAGTGACATCTTGACGTACAGAAGGAATGTCCTCACCTGTTCTCATAATGTCCTGAACGTGAATCAGGAGTCGACGACCTAATGCACCACCGGGGTGGCTACGAGCGAAGTCTTCTTTTGTAAAGCCCTTGGCTGATAAACATGCCACAGCTAAAGCATCGCCAAGCGCAAGAGTTGCTGTTGTCGATGATGTTGGTGCTAAGTTGAGAGGGCAGGCTTCACGACTGACGTGACAATTGAGATGTACGTCAGAGTAACGAGCCAAGCTTGAGTTGGGGTTACCAGTCATGGCAATTAAGGTGGCGCCTTCACGCTTTAACGTGGGGACAATCGTGAGCAATTCATTGGTCTCACCGGAGTAAGAGATAGCTAACACGACATCATTGGCAGTGATCATGCCGAGGTCGCCATGAGCAGCTTCAGCAGCATGAACAAAGTAAGCGGGGGTACCTGTCGATGCAAATGTGGCAGCAAGTTTGCGGCCAATGTGTCCTGACTTACCAACGCCAGATACGATGAGACGGCCTTCGCAATGCAGGATACGAGTGACTGCATTGGTAAATTCTTCACCTAAGTGAGTGGCAATGTGTGTAAGAGACTCGGCTTCTAGCTTAAGAACCTCTTGCCCAAGTTGTAACGCGGCATTGGCATTAAACGTATTGGTATTGCCCATGTGAAGATCCTATATGAAAAAAGAAGTTAATCTTCTAATGATAGCGAAAAGCCTAGCACGATCTAAGCGACTTCGTGTAACAAAGGAAAAACCCCGTTATGTCACACCATAACGGGGTTGAAGAGTTAGGCCGTCAACAACAAGTTAGTGCTGAAGAATCTTGGAAAGGAACTGTTGTGCTCGTTCGGTATGAGGAGAGTTGAAAAATTCCTGAGCGGGTAAGCTTTCAATGATTTCACCAGCATCCATGAAGATCACACGGTCGGCAACCTTGCGGGCAAATCCCATTTCGTGGGTCACAACCATCATGGTCATACCTTCACGTGCCAACTGAACCATGACATCTAGAACTTCATTAATCATTTCTGGGTCAAGTGCAGAAGTAGGTTCGTCAAAAAGCATGCAGATGGGGTCCATGGCCAAAGCACGGGCAATTGCAACGCGCTGTTGTTGACCGCCAGAGAGTTGACCTGGGAATTTGTCAGCGTGCTTAAGCAAGCCAACGCGATCGAGGAGCTTCAATCCACGTTCTGTCGCTTCTTCACGGCCACGTCCCAACACTTTCATCTGGGCGAGGACAAGATTTTCGCGAATAGAAAGGTGAGGGAAGAGTTCAAAGTGTTGGAAAACCATCCCGACACGACTGCGAAGTTTTGGAAGGTTGGTCTTAGGATCTCCAACAGAGATACCGTCAACTACGATTTCACCTTTTTGAAATGGTTCCAATGCATTAACAGTCTTAATGAGTGTCGATTTGCCAGAGCCAGAAGGTCCGCAAACAACGACGACCTCACCTTTTTCGACATCAACGGAGCAGTTTTTCAGCACCTGAAAATTGCCGTACCACTTGCTGATGTTTTTAATTTCGATCATTGCCATGATAGGGGGGTATCCTGTGTCAAATAAAAGCTTAGTGAGCCTGAGCCGTACTCACTCTCATCTGCAATCGACGAATAAGCAGAGAGAGAGATAATGAGACGGTAAGATAGCAGATAGCAGCAAAAGAGTACATCAAAACGAGCTGTCCGTCACGCTGAGCGATCTTAGAAATCGCACCCATGAAGTCATTGCCGCTAATAACGTAAACAAGACTAGTGTCCTGGAAAAGAATAATCGTCTGTGTTAGAAGCACTGGCAACATGTGACGAATAGCTTGAGGAAGGACAACGTGCTGCATCGTCTGTCTATAGGATAACCCAAGACCGAGTGCGGCTTGAATCTGTCCTTTTTTTACAGATTGAATGCCAGCACGCATAATTTCAGCGAAGTAAGCCGCTTCAAACAAAACAAAAGTGATAATGGCCGTCATATCTGCCCCTATCTTGACGGGATGTTCTAGCCCTAAAATAAGTCGCAGAATTTCAGGCATTAAAAGAAAATACCAAAACAATACAAGCACTAAGGGAACGGATCTCATCAAGTTGATGTAGAGCTTGGCAGGGGCAGAGAGCCATGGCTTATTCGAAATATGGCATAACGCTAATAAAGTGCCCAAAAACAAACCACCTGCAGCGGTGATTGCAGTTAGCTCGAGGGTATAAGCCGCTCCAGCCAAGATATAGTTCCAACTACTGCTGATGGATGAGAAGTCAATAGACATGTTTTGGCTCCTTATTTGGATGCAATGAAGCCAGGAATGGCGCAACGCGTTTCAATCCAAGCCATCAGACGGTTAACGAAAAGTGCAATCAAGATATAGAGGAATGTGGCCCAAATATATGCGGCAAAAAATTGGAAGGTAGACTCTCCCATTTCGTTAGCGCGCATGGTGAGTTCTGGCAATCCAATGGTCATGGCGACTGCCGTGTTTTTGATCAAGTTCATCGCTTCGCTAGTAAGTGGTGGAAGAACAAGACGGTAGGCCATGGGAAGGATGACATAACGATATCGTTCAACGGCGTTAAAGCCTAATGCTTTTGCAGCATTTGGAAGACCGCTGGGAATGGATGAAATGCCAGCACGGACTTGTTCTGCAATACGTGAGGACGTGAAGAAGCCCAAGCAAATGAAAGCAGAGAGAAACTGACTATTTTCTGGTGAGGTATTAATAATCCATTCTTTGTAAGGAGGGATCAGTTCAGGAACGACGAAATACCAAATGAAAATCTGAACAATGAGAGGAATATTGCGGAAAAGTTCAATCCAAGCTTCACAGATGCCTCGAATCCAACGGTTGTCAACAGTACGTAATGTACCCACAATGGTTCCGAGTGTTAAAGCTAGCAAAAAAGAGGAAACAGCCAAAGCGACAGTCCAACCTGCACCGTGGACAAGGTATAGCCACCATGGGTCATCACTAAGCAATGAAGTTTCCCATAGGGTGTTAAGTGATATGTTTAGTGCCATGGCGATTTCCTCTTTTTATGTGGTTGTAGCCTGGGAATTCAATATGGAAAAAAGGGTCCCCGAACATTACTGTTGCTAGCCGGGATGTCCGGGGCCCTAAAAAACGTTAAATACCGTCACTGTTAGGATTGGCGAACAGTTCTTTAGTAACGCTATTCATCGGGAAGTTGAGGTTGATACCCTTTGGCGGAATCGGAGATTCAAACCACTTCTTGTATAGCGCAGCGAGACGTCCGTCAGCGATCATGCCTGTGACGGTGCGGTCAACCAAAGCTTTAAACTGTGGGTCGTCTTTAGCAAACATCGCTGCATACGGTTCGGTGGACAGGGATTCGTCAATAATCTTGAAGTCCTGAGGATTGGAAAGGTTGGCAATCTGACCAGCTAACAGAACATCGTCAATGATAAAAGCGGCTGCGCGTTTGTTGGCGACGAGTTGCATGGCTTCAGCGAAATCTTTCGTCATGAGGAGTCGAACCTTGATGCCAGCTGTCTTTTCAAACTTTTTGAGAAGAGCAACGGATGTTGTTCCCGAGGTGACAGCGACATTTTTGCCGTCGAGATCCTTCAGGGAGTTAATGCCAGAATCCTTCCAGACAGCAGCGGTAACCTGAATGCCAAAGTAGTTCGTGCCAAAAGCGGCTTCTCTCTGACGAACTTTAGAGTTAGTGGTGGAACCGCATTCGATATCAACAGTACCGTTCTGAATCAATGGAATTCGGTTGGCACTCGTCACAGCCTGATATTTGACTGTGAGATTGGGCATGTTCAGCTCCTTTTTCACAGCATCACTCACAGCTTTGCAAACTTCAAATGCGTAACCTGTTGGCGTGCCGTCACTCTGGAGGTAAGAAAATGGCACGGAAGATTCACGGTAGCCCAAAGTGATGCTACCGGTGTTCTGAATTTTTTTCAGGGTACCGGTCAATTCGGCGGCAGATACGGGGCTTGTGAAAAGCAAGCTGGCGCACAGTAAACCTGTGAGGGCGGAGGGCAATTTCATAAGTATCTCCAAAAAAACTTCAAGTAGCTGTTTCAACAAAAACAACAGCTCGTTATCTTTTTTCTTAGCAAGGAGCGTGCCAAAGGGGTAGGCTAAATATCTAATGCTTGAAATTGGTTGTGCTGGAGATGTTTAATTTGTATTTGTGTGATGTGTGTGAGTGTGGTTTTGGCAGGTTGCCTTTGTGTGCACGGGATGAGGGCGTAGAAGCAAAAGGCGCACCATTTTGGTGCGCCTTTTGGAGAATGATGGAATTATTCTGATCTAAAAGAGGGCTTACGGCCTTCAAGGAAAGCCGCAAGCGCTTCCTGAGCCTCTGCTGATTGATTTTGGCGGTGCCAAATGGCTTCTTCGGCTTCAGTCAGTTTGTTTAAAAGCTGATTTCTCGACATGGTGAGAAGTGCTTTGGTGGCATGCACTGCTTGAGGGGGTAAAACAGCTAAACGAGCCACTTTAGAAGCGACTAATTGGTCGATACTTTCTTCTTCCGCGACACCTGTAATGAGGCGCATATCTAAAGCTTCATTAGCAGAGATTGGTTCAGAGAGCATCAGTTTTTCAGCGGCACGTGAAATGCCTGCTGATGTTGCCATCATTATGGCTGCACCAAATCGAGGAGCGCGACCTAGAGCGACATTGGGAATCGAGAATAAGGCCTTGTCAGTAGCGTATACAAGGTCACAGTAAAGAAGCATGGTGAATGCTTCGCCGACGCAAGGGCCGTTGACTTGAGCAACAATGGGCTTGGGGAAGTTTTTAATCACTTCAAAAAAACGTACCATAGACTGGTCAAGGACATCGGGGGCGGATCGCATTTGCTCAAGATCGGCACCTGCTGAAAAAATATGTTCTCCACCTTGCAGAAGGACGACGCGAACAGACTCATCCTGAGAAGCTTGTACTAAAGCTTCTGTTAGCGTATCAAACATTTCGGCGTTAATGGCATTTCGCTTCATTGGATGATCAATGTTTAGGCGAAGGACACCAAATTCAAATTTGGACAGGATGGTCATAAGGTGAATCCTATGGAAATAATAAGAGTACGGCGCGCATTATAGGTTATTCGCTTTGTTCGAGTTGTTTGACCCAGGCATCCGTTTCTCTTGTTTCAGCAGAAAGTACTTTAAAGCCGAGGCGTTGCATCAATCCTTGCATCCCTTCATTCCCTTTAAGGACATGACCAATTAAAGAAGTGATGCCATGCTTTAACGCGGTTTTTTCGAGATGACCCATCAAAATACGAGCAAGCCCTCGCCTATGCCAGGCGTCTTCCACAACGATGCCAAACTCTGCGACATCTTGTGTGGTTCGTGTCCAACGAGCCATCGCACGGATTTCATGATGATCTGTCACGACCCAGGCCGATTCTCGTGCGTAGTCAATCGTACACATTTCACAAATGCGTTCGTCGGCTAGATGAGCTGCTGTATGGAAGCGCAGGTAGAACGTTTTGTCAGAAAGACGAGAAATAAAGGATTTAACTTGTTCGAAGTCACTCGACAATAATGGCTTTAAGGTAAGTTCCTCGTCCTTATTAGGGAATGTGCTTTCATTTTCAATAGGAGGTGGACAGACTGTTAAATGACTGAAATGAAGATCTGGAATAAGTGGTTCTTCGTTGAGATGGATTTTTGCATCAATACAGGCAACGCCGTTAAGTGTCCAAACAAGAGGATTTAACGTCATGTCTCGTATGGCGGGAATCATGCTAACTAAGAGTGAAATGCGGCACAGAATTTCTGCAAAAGCTTTCTGATCGGTAGGTGCAAGCCCTCTATAGCGCCCTAGTGCTTTAGCAATACGAGCTTTATTCACGAGGCGTAGCGCTGAATTGAAGGATAAGGGTGGCAATTCGGCTGTGAGATCTTGATAAATCTCTGATCCAAAGCCACCAGAACCAAATTCAATAACGGGCCCTAATACGTTATCGTATGAAATCGCAAGACGAACTTCACGAATGGTTTCGTGCGGCACCATTTTTTGGACAATGACACCGTCCATATTTCCGAAGGGGGTGTGGCGACTTAAGTTTTCAGCTAAGTGATGCCATGCCATAGCGAGTGCCTCAGTGTTAGAGATGTCAAGTATGACGCCCCCAACATCGGATTTACAGGAAATCGATTTGGAAATCACTTTGACGGCAACTGGCCAACCAAGTTTTTCGGCAGCGTCTTTAGCTTCAGCTAAGGTTTGGCATTCGATTGATGGTACGCTTTGAATACCTATGTGATCTAAAAGGCGTTCAACTTCGTGCGCTGTTAGCGTATGGCGTCCTTGTTCTCGGGCGCGCTGAATGATTTCTCGAGCCTTTTCTAGTTGAATATGATTGATGCTAGGCGTCCAGCTTGAAGGCGTAGACAGTCTTTCTTGACGTCGCTGAGCTTCCTTTGCAAGGTAGCTAAAAGCATGTGTTGCCGATACAGGGGATTGAATGGCAGAAATCGGTGCATTGGGTACGCTTCGTAATTGTTTGCGCACACTGCGAGTGATTCGATCACTTACCCAAGCTGTAATGACGGGTTTGTAGGAGCCTGCTGCGGTTTTTGCTAGTAATCGCAAGGTTGGGTCAATGGTCGTGACAGGACTAGGGGCAACAACGACAACAGCGCCGTCGATCATGGGATCCTGTAAGACTATTTGTAAAGTTTTTCGATACCGCTCTGCGGGTGCAGTAGCACCAACGTTCACGGGGTTTATGGCGATTTGTTGTGATGGGAACGCGTTGGCAAGCGCTTTGATAGATGGATTCGATAAACCGTGTAAATGGATCCCACGCTCTTGGGCGGCTGAGGCTGTGAGAGCGGCAAAGCCAGATCCGTTGGCAATCACCGCAAGTCGATTACCTTGAGGAAGTCTATTGGTTGCAAAAGCTGCCACAGCTGCGGTGAAGTCTTCAAATGTAGAGACTAATGTTGCGCCAGCACGTTCGACGAGTGCCGCAAAAGCTTTTTCGCCACCTGCATCCGTACCCATTTTGAAGCAAGCTATGCGGTCTGCAACATATCCTGAGCTCGTATTGGCTTTAAGAATGACGACATGTTTATTTTTACAGGCTGCATTAAGGGCGCTGTAAAACGTCCGTGGATCGCGAACGCCTTCAATATGTAGAGCGATAACGAGTGTGTTTTTGTCCTTGGCGTAATAATCGAGCAATTCGGGCATGTCTAGGTCAATGGCGGCACCTGTAGAAATCACGCCAGAAAAGCCAAGCTCTGCTTCTTGTGCGTAGTCTAATAAGGCCGTTCCGATCATCCCAGACTGGGTGATTAAGGCAATATTTCCAGGCCTAGGTAAGTTAGGCCAGTAACTCGCATTGACACCTAATCCTGGATTCATCAGTCCAAGTGAGTCAGGACCTATGAGGCGGATATGGTATTGATCGGCAATGAGTTGAAGTTTTTTTAGCCAAATTCTGTCACTGGCATACGCATTTTCGTCTGGTGTAATTAGTGCACAAGCTACGCCACGTTCTCCTGCTTCGATCAAAGATTTCAATATTCGATCAGCTCGTAACGAGATGACGGCTAAGTCGATGTTGCCAGGAACTTCGCTAATTTTGGCAAAACAAGGGCGCTCTCCAATGTATTTGTACTTTGGATTGATTGCCCATGCATTTTTGAGTAGTGGGGAATGCGCAATGGCTCTCCACACAAAAGAGCCTCGACTTTGAGGTCGGTCACTAGCGCCAATGACAGCAATATTTTCAGGACAAAGCGCGCGATGCAATGGGGGACGCGTGGTATTCAAGATGAACTCCCGATCGTGAGTTGCTCAATGGATTTTCTTAAATTGTGCTCCAAATACTACTAGTAAAGCAAAGTACGGAGCGATTTGGAAATTCGGTACACTGTAGACAAATATCCATTGAGGTATGTTGTCTCGTAGTCCATAGCTTCGTTCTAGGGGTATATATGAAAGTTTACGGTGAACCAACGCGTAGTATTCGATCCATCAATGGTGGAATGGCAGTCGAAATCGTTGATCAAACACTTTTGCCATATCGATTTGAAAAACGAATTTTGAGTGATTGGCGTGATTGTGTAGAAGCAATTCGAACAATGCGCGTTCGTGGGGCTCCCTTGATTGGCATTACAGGAGCCTGGGCTGTCGCTTTAGCTGTACGAGAAAATCCCGAAAACGAAGCCTTAAAAAAGGCAACGGATGTGATCGCATCTGCAAGACCTACTGCAGTTAATTTGTCTTGGGCTGTCCGACGCATGTTAAGTGTTTTGTTGCCACGAGATCCATCTTTACGACTTGAAATGGCAATTAAAACAGCTGAAGAGATGACCCAAGAAGATGTGTTTACATGTCGTGCGATCGGTGAAGCTGGGATGACGTTGATTTCGGATCTTTATACCAAGCTTCGTCGTCCTGTCAATATTTTGACCCATTGCAATGCTGGATGGCTTGCAACGGTGGATTATGGGACGGCCTTGTCTCCAATCTATATGGCCTTTGAACAAGGCACGCCATTACATGTGTGGGTCGATGAAACAAGACCGAGAAATCAAGGGTTACTCACTGCTTGGGAGTTAGGACAACATGGTGTGCCACATACCTTAATTGCTGACAATGTGGGTGGACAATTAATGCAACAAGGTGAGGTGGATTTAGTCATTGTTGGTGCTGATCGCATCACACGCCGAGGTGATGTAGCCAATAAGATTGGAACCTATCTTAAAGCCCTCGCTGCAAAAGATAATGAGGTTCCCTTCTACGTGGCCGCACCTGAGTCGACTATTGACTGGACGTCAACTGATGGAAAGCGAGAAATTCATATTGAGGACCGTAGCGCTTCGGAATTGTTAGTGGTCCAAGGAATGGATAGTACTGGACGTGTAGGATCGGTTCAAATTGCACCTTCTGAAATGGCAGTGGCTAATCCTGCTTTTGATGTGACGCATAACCGTTTTGTGACGGGCATTATTACGGAACGCGGCATCGTGAAACCCGTTGATCTGACAAGAGTGTTTAGTGACATGTTGCCAAAGGCGTAAATAGAGATGGATGTAGACAACAGAGTGTTGCGAGCTTCAATTATTGAATGTGCTCGCGAGATGAATAGACGTGGAATTAATGTCAATAAGTCGGGTAACGTATCGACATTGGCTTTAGACGATAAAGGAAAAAAAGGGTTTTTAATTACCCCGACGGGTATTCCGTATGAGGTTCTAGAGCCTGAGGATATCGTTTGGGTTAGTTTGGAGCATGGCGCGAGCAATGAAATGATGAAAGGTCATCGAACGCCATCGTCGGAATGGGAAATGCACGCTCGCGTTTATCTAATGAGATCTGATGTCTCTGCTGTAGTTCATACTCATTCATGTTATGCCACTGCATTGGCTTGTCAGGATATGGGTATTCCGCCTTTTCACTATATGGTTGCAATGGCGGGGGGCAAGTCAATAGATGTTGCTCCATACGCGACATTTGGTACGACGGAGTTAGCGAAGATTGCAGCGCAAGCATTGGCGCAAAAGAATGCTTGTTTACTCTCACATCACGGGGTTTTAACGTGTGCTCGTAGTTTGCAAGGCGCGCTGACCTTGGCAGCAGAAGTCGAAAATTTGGCACGACAATATACGATCGTACTTTCTTTAGGAAAACCAAAATTGATTCCCGGGGAGGAAATGGAAAAAATCCTTGTTAAGTTTGGGACGTATGGTAAACAATCCCAACAGTGTGATCAGGAAGAGGAGTGATGACGGTGTCTAAAGCTCCAGACAAATGGTTGAGAGTCGATGGGTCGGTCGTGTCATGTACTGAAAGTGTGAAAGTGCTCAATGAAAATTGGAAAGAAGCCTATGACTTGCTTCAGGACATGTATGAAGATGCTGTGCTTCTCGGTTGTGGTAAGGAGGCTTTTAAGATCGAATTGAAGAGAATGATCGAAGAGCTTCAGTGTGACTATGAGGAAAAATTACAGCCTATTGAAGCACGGTCTGCTTCTTAGAGAAGGAGATGAGCTATGTGGAAAAAGTTTGTCCAAGGGCTAAGCATTGGCTTAGCGTGTCTGTGTCTCACGGGGTGTTCTCATCCACAACTGATGGACTTTGGATCTCAGACGGATGTTGTGGAAGTTGAGCTTGGGGCGCCACATGCGCGTGTGGTACTGTCAGCTGGTGGGGAGCGTTGGGTTTATTCAATGCAACCCTTTGGTCAAGAGGTTTGGTGGTTAACTTTTGACCAGCATCATCGATTAGTTCGCAAGGAAGAAGTGCTCAATCGTGAACATATGGCGTTAATTAACCCCGGTGTTAGCACGCAGGCAGATGTGTGGAACCTATTTGGGCCTTGTGCACAAAAGTATACTTTCGCATTGATCGATCAAACGGCGTGGATGTATAGGTTCCGGGATGAAGGTGTCTTCGATATGGCCTGTTGGGTTCAATTTGATCAACAAGGTATTGTTACGGAAGTTGGTTTTACCACTGATCCATGGAAAGATAGGGATAATTCGTTATTCCTAAATATTTAAACAAGAATAGAAAAATGCAGTTAGAAGCATTCAACGATAGACTTCAAAAAATTCAGACTTGTGCGTCGGGGAGATGGCTTGAAATACTGACAAGTGCAGGTGTTTCAGATGATTTTTTGAGGAAAAAAGGGCGTCCTTGTCCATTGTGTGGTGGTACTGATCGGTTTTCGTTCTACAAAGAAAAGTCTGACGGCTATTGGTTTTGCCGTGGTTGTGGCTATGGCGATGGTCTTAAACTTTTACAGTTGTGGCGCAATGAACGTTTTACAGATACTCTAGCCTATTTAGAAGGCGTCTTAGGTCTCTCGACACCTGACGAGAAGCCGAGCAAATATGCGACAACAAAGGCACACGGTCAGTTTCGACAAGAGAAGTTGCAACGTTTATGGGATGAGGCTACGCCATTGGATCAGTTAGATGAAATGGATCCGGTCATTCTATATTTGCGTTCACGAGGGCTATCTCAACAGTCTTTAGAGCTAAGAAGTCATCCGGCCTTGGATTATTGGGAACTACAGGACAATGGGGAAGCTCAGTGTCAAAAATGGCCTGCGATGATTGCGAGGGTAACGGATGATGATGGCAATTTGGTCAGTCTTCATCGAACCTACTTATCTCAAGATGGTCACAAGGCACCCGTGGAGGCACCAAAAAAATTATTTGCAGGACACTTAGAGAAAGGGCTCGTTCGATTAATGCCTCCAGGTGAATGCTTGGGGATTGCAGAAGGTATTGAGACAGCTTTAGCTGCTCAAGTCATGCGAAAAATACCAGTTTGGAGTGCGATTTGCGTGGGTGGATTCCAAAAAATTACTAGCCTTCCAGATTGTGTTAAGGAGGTTGTTATTTTTGGAGATAACGATAAAAGTTTTGTTGGACAAGCGGGGGCTTGGGCGCTCGCTGCGAGACTGAGAAGAGATTTTCCTCAGTTAAGCATTAGAGTTGAAATTCCTGAAGTGGCTGGATTTGATTGGAATGATGTGTGGATGCGTCGCCGGGAAGGGAGTCGTAGACCAAGAAAATCGAATCGATAAATGAAAAGAGGGGGCCGTGAGGTCCCCTCTTTTATGGAAGTTAATTACTGATTATTGACCAGCAATTTCCAATTCCTTCTTCTGTTCGTTACGCAAACGAATGTGGAGTTCGCGTAACTGCTTTTCTTCCACTTCAGAAGGCGCGTGTGTCAGTAAGCACTGGGCACGCTGCGTCTTCGGGAAGGCGATCACGTCACGGATGGAGTCAGCACCGCACATCATCGTAACGATACGGTCAAGACCGAAGGCGATACCACCGTGCGGAGGGGCGCCAAATTGGAGAGCATCCAAGAGGAAGCCAAACTTCTGGCGAGCTTCTTCAGGACCAATCTTAAGGGCGGAGAAGACCTTTTCCTGGACTTCTTCTTTGTGGATACGAATGGAGCCGCCACCGATTTCCCAACCGTTGAGAACCATGTCATATGCCTTCGCATAGGCATGTTCTGGGTCGGAAAGAAGGAGGTCTTCGTGACCGTCGAGCGGGCATGTAAACGGATGGTGGCAAGCAACCCAACGCTGATCTTCTTCAGAGTATTCGAACATCGGGAAGTTGATAACCCAAAGCGGCTGCCAGCCCGGCGTGAAGAGACCGTGGGACTTACCAAATTCGGAGTGACCAATCTTGAGACGGAGAGCGCCGAGGCTATCCCAAACGATCTTGGCCTTATCAGCACCGAAGAAGATCACATCGCCGTCCTTGGCGCCAGTACGTTCGATAATGGTATGAAGTTCTTCGTCAGAAAGGTTCTTGACGATTGGGCTTTGCAAGCCTTCGCGACCCTTGGAAAGGTCGTTGATCTTGATGTAGGCGAGACCTTTGGCGCCGTAGATCTTAACGAATTCAGTGTACGTGTCAATTTCAGAACGCGGCATGGAAGCGGCGCCCGGGACACGCAAGGCAACAACCTTACCGTTGTAGAGAGATTTAACGCCAGAGAAGACCTTGAAGGTGGAGTTGGCAACAACGTCCGTCACTTCAACGAGTTCAAGATGAACACGAAGGTCAGGCTTGTCGGAACCGTACTTAGCCATGGCTTCATCCCAAAGCATGACAGGGAACGGATTTTTGAGCTCAACGTCCAAAACTTCCTTGAAAACCGTGCGGATAAGGTCTTCCATGATGCCACGGATTTCGTCCATGTTAAGGAAGGACGTTTCAATATCGACCTGGGTAAATTCAGGCTGACGATCGGCACGAAGGTCTTCGTCACGGAAGCACTTGACGATCTGATAGTAGCGGTCAAAGCCAGCAACCATCAATAACTGCTTGAAGAGCTGGGGAGACTGCGGAAGGGCGTAGAAGCAACCATCCTGAACGCGAGAGGGGACGAGATAGTCGCGGGCGCCTTCAGGCGTGGAGCGCGTCAACATCGGTGTTTCGATATCCACGAAGCCCAACTTGTCGAGGTACTTGCGGAAGGCCATCGTTGTGCGATAGCGCAAACGCAGATTCTTCTGCATCACTTGGCGACGAAGGTCGAGCACGCGATAGGTAAGACGTGTTGTTTCGGACAGGTTTTCGTCGTCAAGATGGAACGGAGGCGGTAAGGACGGATTGAGAATTTCGAGTTCGTGGCACAAAACTTCGATTCCGCCAGAAACCATTTTGTCGTTCTTGGTGCCTTCAGGGCGAGCGCGAACAACGCCAACAACCTTAAGACAGAATTCATTACGGCACTTATCAGCCGTGTCAAAAACGTCAGGGCGATCCGGGTCACAAACAACCTGAACAATACCTTCACGGTCACGGAGGTCGATGAAGATCACGCCGCCATGGTCACGACGACGATGAGCCCAGCCGAAAAGAGTCACGGTCTGACCGATGAAGGATTCATCAACCAAGCCAGAGTATACGGTTCGCATATAAGCTCCGAAAAAAAGACCAACAGTCCAGTTGGTACACAGTTACAACGACAATGCTTTGTATTTTGCAGAGCCGCAATAATATTGGCTGCGGCACAAAAGACCGTAGCAAAAAGAGACAACAAGGTCGAAAGAAAGACCTTTGCACACAATAAGTAAGTTTACTGCGATCAGGTTTAAAAAGCCTCGCACAAGGAATGGTTTGAATGTTTTTCCAAGAGAAACGTTGATCTCTTGATGGTCAATCCCTTATGTAAAAGACAAACACAGTTGCCTGAGGCACTAGTTCTTATTGTTGCTATTGGCTCGAGAGGCAGGAAGAGCTTTATGGCCGCCGTTAAAGTCAGTGGCAGCCCAACCAGATCCCTTTAATTCAAAACCAGGAGCAGAAAGCTCTTTGACCAATGTATCTTTGCCGCACTTTGGGCACTTCGTCAGAGGTTTGTCACTCATCTTTTGAAGGAAATCTTTTTCAAAGCCACAGTCGGTGCACTTGTAAGCGTAGATAGGCATGGTAACAATACATGTGAAAAAACGTTGAGAACAATGATTATAAGGAAGGAAAGGTGATAAGGCGTTGAAATCAAAAAAAAAAGAGGTCGTTGTGAAACAACGACCTCTAGGACTACTCGGTGAGGAAATTAATCTTCTTCCTCTTCACGTTGATACTTCGATGCCAAATCAGCCTGCTTGTTTGCAGGAACTGGTTGATAGCTGTCGAGTTCCATAGACCAACTGCCAGTCCCTTGTGTCAGAGCGTGCAGGCGGGTGGCGTATCCATCAAGTTCAGACAGTGGCACGGTACCAGTGATTTCCATCAAACCACCGGGCAAGGAGTCGGTACCTGATACCTGACCTCGTCGGCTTGCTAAGTCGCCAGCGAGGTCACCCATATATTGGTCGGGAGCGATGATTTCGATTCGTACAATCGGTTCCAAAATCTTCGGCGCTGCCTTAGAGAGTGCATCAAGGAATGCTTTACGGCCAGCTGCAACGAAAGCCACTTCCTTCGAGTCAACAGGGTGGTGTTTACCATCAAACACAGTGACCTTGACGTCTTGTAATGGATAGCCAGCAAGGTAGCCTGAGTCTAAGACTTCACGGACTCCCTTTTCGACAGCTGGAATCAGATTGAACGGAATGACACCGCCCTTGACTTCATCTACAAACTGGAAGCCTTCACCTCGAGCTAAAGGAGCGACACGCAGATACACTTCACCGAACTGACCTGCGCCACCGGTTTGTTTCTTATGGCGAGCATGCCCTTCGGCAGGAGCGCTAATCGTTTCGCGGTACGGGACACTGGGTACGCCTGTGACCACTTCAAGCTTGAAGTTTACCTTCATGCGGTCAAGGATCGAACGTACATGCATTTCAGTGAGGCCGCGAATAACCGTCTCATTGAGCACTGAGTCGTGGTCAACAGCCATTGTTGGGTCTTCAGCAAGCATCTTGTTGAGAACTTCACCCATGCGAGCTTCGTCTCCACGGCGAGACGGTGCAATCGCTAAACCAAACATGGGTTTCGGGAAGTTGATGGGGCGCATGCGAACGCCAATTGTCGAAGCGTCCGAGTGAAGAACCGAACCATAAGTCAATTCGTCGATCTTGGCCAATGCGCCAATGTCGCCCGGGCTTAAACGATCGGTTTCGGCAGTGTTCTTCCCTTGAAGAATTAACGGATGGGCAGCCTTGAAGCCCTTCTTATGGTCGTCAACATAGAGAGTTGTATCTTTGGTGATTGTCCCTTGGTGTACGCGGAAGATACCGATCTTGCCGATATACGGGTCGTTGACAACCTTAAAGACCTGAGCAATGACTGGTAAATCCTTTTCAGGACGTGTGACGTATGGTTCCCCTTCTGCGTTAATGAAAAGTGCATCGTTGGCTTCGGCAGGGCTCGGAAGGTGGCGAATAATGACTTTCATAAAGTCACGGATGCCAATCAGGTTCTTAGCGGAAACGAAGCAAACGGGAATAATCGTACCTTCACGCAAGGCTTTCGTGATCAACGGATGTAAGGTACGTGGGTCTACGCTGCCTTCTTCCAAATAGTGTTCAAGCATTTCATCGTCTTGTTCGATAATTTTTTCAATGAATGCTCGATGAACTTCAGAAACGCTCAAAATGTCTGCTTCACCTTCGTCACGATCGAAGCAATCGATCACGATAGAGCGGTTGTTGGCAGGAAGATTGATCGGCAAGACGCCTGGTCCCCAGACTTCTTGTAGATCTTTGAGTAACTGTTCTAGATCGACATCCGGGGTGTCAAACTTATTGATGACGATCATACGGCAAAGATTCCTTTCTTTGGCGATGTCCATCATGCGGCGAGTTAGGAGTTCAACGCCCTTAGTAGCGTCAATCACAGCGCATACTGATTTGACTGCGTCCAATGCGGACATGTCTTGCCCAATGTAATCAGGATACCCCGGGGTGTCTAAGACGTGAATACGGACTGGTGTCAAATCGGGAAGCGCTGTATCCACATGAGCAACAGCAAGTCGAATGGAATGTTGAACCTGCTTTTCCAATGCGTCGTTGTCACACATTGTATTGCCGCGCTCAATCGATCCCAATTCAGAGATCATGCCTGTACGGTAGAGCATAGCTTCAATCAAAGAGGTTTTACCGCAGGAGCCATGCCCCACCAAAGCTACGGTACGAAGATTTTCCGTTTCATAGTTGCTCATATTATTTCCTCTTCCTCAAAATTGAAAATGGCTAGTCAGGCCGCTAGTCTTCCCATTTTGCGCCGTCTTGACCGAACGTAGAGAGTTATGGTGCCAAGGCTTGATTTAAATCGACAAGTAGAGAAATAGAGCTAGTAGTTTTTACGAAAATAGGTCAAAATATAACGTTATGGTTGTAAAAAACATGAACTTGTCAATACTTTTCGGTTGAGTTCATCGAAATGGCAAGATGTTTAGGTAAGCGAATGAGGATCTCTAAGCCGTGAGGACGGATATTTCGAGCTTCAATGGAACCTTCATGTACTAAGACGCTTCTTCTTGCTATCGCCAATCCCAAGCCATATCCAGTGCCTGTAGCCTCGTGGTTGCCTCGTACAAATGGGGCAAAAATATGAGGTAGTTCGTTTTCCGGTAGCCCTGGGCCTTCATCTCGGCATGTAAAAAGAAAATATTGATCTTCTTCGGTCAGAGATAACTCTATTTTGGCGCCGTTTGGGCTATGTCTCAATGCGTTACGACCAATGTTGTCGAATGCTCTTGTGAGAAGACGACCATCTGCGTTAATCACTGGATCCCCTTTAATTTGAAGGTTGACAGTGATCGATCTAGATTCTCCTTCAAAACGAAGATTTTCAGCGACGCTTTCTACTATATCGGCGAGCCCCACAGCACTTGTGGGCGTCGTCACGTTATTTTCGAGACGAGCATAGGTCAAGATCGATTCAAGCAAATCATCAATGTTGTCAACTTCCTTTTGAATACGATTAAAGGTTGATGTGGTTCGTGAGGGCTCGCGTTTGGCTAATTCGATGGCCACACTAATGCGAGTGAGTGGGCTACGAATTTCGTGACTGACATCATGGAAAAGCCGCTGCTGTCGAGTGATCAGGGTTTGAATTCTGTCAGCTAAGTAGTCAAAGACTCTCGCAAGATTCGATACCTCGGTGTTAGTAGAACATAGTTCTTGAGGACTTCTAGTGTCCAATTCGCCAGAAGCAAACTGCTTCATTGCATTATCGAGTTGATTGAGGCTACGTGTATAAAGTCTTGCTAATGTCCATGACACCAATAAAGTCAGACCGATAGCAATCAGTAGGGCAATGCCGATAGGAAAATGGTAGATGTTGTGTGGGATTAACCGTACAGGAAATGGCGTTGTTCTAACTGCAAAAATATCCCAACGCGTTCCTTCTAGTTCAATGTTTTTGATGTATGCGTTGGCTGGGTAGCCAATCTCATAGTCTACAGGGGAATTACGAGCGTTTTTGAGGGTTTCGATGGCTTTAGGAGGCACTTCTCGACCGGAATACTCAACACCATCTGCGTTAACGAGATAGACGCTGGGACTATTGTTGAGCTCAGGGTTTTTTAACCAACGAATGAGAGCTTCACGTCCCCCAAAGTCATAAATACCTAATGCACAATCAACAGATTTTCTGGCAATAAAACGCCACTCAATGATACCTAGCTCAGTATTACGCTGGATTTGAGTTGTGTAGGAGACCATCCAGACGCCTACGGCAGTCACAATGATAATGAGACAGAAGCCAGTGAAAAGCCTGCCGAAAAGCGTATTGAAGTAGCGTTTAAGTATCATAAATATATCCTTTCGGCAGGAGTAGAGATTAGTAGAGCGGACTACGTATAACTAATTGGTAACCTACGCCTCTAATGCTTTCAATAGCGACCTGTTGATTAAGGACTGCCATGAGTTTGTGTCGAATCGATGAGACGTGCACATCGATGGCACGGTCATAGCGTTGCATGGCTCTACCTAAAACCTTTTGGTAGATTTCATCTTTGGGAACAGGGTGCCCTGCTTTACGTGCCAATACTTCAAGAAGGGTCAATTCTGTCCCTGTCAGTTCTAAAGAAATACCATTGGCCGTAGCAATTCTTTGGCTCGGATTGATTGTCAGCGGTCCGACAACGACAGGCGCGATGGCTGATGGCATCGCGGCCGTACGACGCAAAATAGCGTTGATTCTGGCTGCTAGTTCTCTAGGAGGACAGGGTTTGGGAACATAGTCATCCGCGCCAAGCTCTAAACCAAGAATTCGATCTATAGGGTCGCCTTTCGCTGTCAGCATCACAACAGGGATTTGGCTTGTTTCACGAATTTGTTTGAGAACCTCTACACCACTCATTCCTGGCATCATGACATCAAGAACGACAAGCTCGAACTCTTGTCGATTCATGAGTTCGAGTGCCTCAACACCGCAATAGGCTGGCACGGGTGCAAAGCCTTCTAGTTGTAAATAATCGACTAATAGCGTGACGAGTTCGATGTCGTCGTCAACAATCAGAATGGGACGAGGATGCTTGAACATGTTTACTGCAATAAAACAATATCAATGTGATATGGAACAACGAAAAAGCCCATGTTAACAAAAATAAAGAGTAAAAGTTTGTCACGCAAATGGTTCTTGTTATTAGTTTTCACTGATTCGTAAGGTAATTACCGCTTGGGATGTTGCAGAATGCTAGTTAGAAACAGCAGTTTTGATGACGTGTTGTTGATTGAAGAGATCCCGAGATTACAAAAGTGAAGGGCGCCTATGAAAAAAACTCGAAAGGGGTCAATGATTGCATTGGCTGTTGTTAGTCTTTTATGTGGGTGTACGACTCAGAAGTTGGATATGGAAACGCCTATTCAGCAAATGTCGCCTCGTGCATGGAGTAGTCATCTGTCAATGAGTGGGACCACTACAGATGTCACTCAGTTCTGGGAAGCTTGGAACGATTCTGAATTGTTGTCGCTCATCAAGAAGGCTAAACACTCCAATGCTGATGTCTTAACAGCCTTTGCGACTTTGAAAGCTGCGCGTGCGAATTTGAAAGAGGTCAATGCGTCATTGTGGCCAACGGCTAATGTCTCTGGCGAAGGTTCGCGTCGTCATAGTAATGGGGATAGTCATGAATCGTGGTCTGGTGGATTGGATGTCATTTGGACTCTAAATTTGGCTGGTGGTGAAAAAGCTAAGCAAGATGCTAAGTATTTTGATGTTTTGGCTAAAGCAATCGCAATATCTGATGTACAAGAAGTTGTTGCTTTGGAAACTGCTCAAACATATATCCGACTGAGATCTAATCAGGTATTACGGTCGATCACGAGAAGCACTCTAAAAAATTACGAAGAAAACGCAGATTTAGTTCGTTGGCGCGTGATGGCAGGGTTGGCCACTCAGTCTGAATTAGAAGATGCGCTTTCGCGAGTGGCGTCAACGCAAGCGCAACTTCGCAACTTAAAAGCAATAGAGGCCAATTACCGTAATGCATTGGCTCGTTTAACAGCCCAACCATTAGATAAGCTAGTCGTTGGTGTAGGAGAGATTCCCCGTGCTCCTATAGGGTTGAGTGTCGATATTCCTGCGCAAACTTTAATGCGCCGCCCTGATATTCGTAGCGCAAGAGCCATGCTTTTGAGTGCAGGTGCGAATTTGGAGAAGGCTCAATCAGACTTTTTCCCAACACTTTCTTTAAGTGGGTCAATTGGTACGCAAGCCGCCACAGTGGGGGCGTTAGGTGCTAGTGGGAGTGGTATTGCTTCTTTAATAGGTGCGCTATCGCTACCTGTTCTAAATTGGGGTGGATTACAAGCGAGAGAAGAGCTAGCGGAAAGTGTTTTAGATGAAGCAAAAGCTCGATATTTGGCTGTGATTGTGGGGGCTTTAGAAGAAACGGACAATGCCTTGCACGGTATTAAATCAGCTCAGGATCAGGCCGTCTATTTAGAACAAGCACTCCAACACGCACAACGCGCTTACGAATTGGCTTTGATGGAGTACAAAACAGGCATAGGTGACTACGCTATGTTGTTGGAAGCTCAACGAAGCTTATTGACAGCTCAAGAAAGTGTGAAAAGTAATGAAGCTGAACTTTCTCTGCAGCATGTTGCTCTATATCGAGCACTGGGAGGAGCATGGAATCCTCAAGAAGTGATGGGGGTTAAGGATAAGGAGGAACAACATCATGGGTAATGTGAACGAGAAGTCGAATGATCGCATCAATTTAGAGGATCAAAAAGGTCCTACATATGTTAAGTGGCTAGGCGTGGCTACACTCTTAGTGATTGCACTCGGCGGATGGTATTGGTGGAAACAGGCTCAGTTTCATGATGATGTGAAGTACGTCACTGAGCAGGTAGAAAAAGGAGGCATTCATGTCACAGTGTCTGCTGATGGGACGTTAGCCCCAGTGCGTACAGTCACAATTGGTTCCGAATTGTCTGGAATTGTGCGTGAAGTGCATGTTGACGTGAATGATTCGGTGACTCAAGGTCAGGCTCTAGTGACTTTAGATACGCGTAATTTGTTAGCCAAAGTGCAGCAATATCGCGCGGCATTACAAAGTGCCAAAGCAAACCTAGCTCAAAGCCAGGCTTCGCTTAAAGAAGCGGAGTTAAAACTAAAGCGCATGAGAAAACTAAATCGTTTGTCCCAAGGGACGATGCCTTCAAGAACTGAGCTTGAGTCTCAAACTGCCACGGTTGAAACTGTCAAGGCATCGGTTGCGGTATCTAAAGCCAATGTGTCGGATGCTGAGGCACTGTTGAAAACTGCTGAAACAGATTTGTCTAAGGCAGTAATTAAGGCGCCAATTGACGGAGTCATTCTGACTCGCAGTGTTGAACCAGGATATGCCGTTGCAGCAACCCTTCAAGCGGTAGAGCTATTGACGCTAGCCTCAGATTTACGTGCCTTGGAACTACAGGTTGCGGTGGATGAAGCGGATATTGGTGTTGTGAAAGAAGGACAAAAGGCGTTCTTTACAGTGAGCACTTATCCGAATAAACGTTTCCCTGCAACATTGAGAAAAGTGGCCTATGGCGCAACAACGACTGAAAACGTGGTGACTTATACAGCGTACTTAAATGTTGATAACGGGGCTATGCTTTTGCGCCCTGGTATGACTGCCTCTGCCACTATTTCAACCGCAGATAAAAATGATGTGTTGCTTGTGCCTAATTCAGCCTTCCGTTATCAGCCAAAGCTGACCACTCAATCGAGGGGAGCAACGATGCCAGGTATGATGCCTAGACGTTCACCGCATGCGGCGGGAACTAAAAAAGTTAAAGAGTTGGCTCAGCACGGAGAGTTGCAAAAAACGTTGTATGTATTAAAGGATAATAAGCCAGTTCTTGTGAATGTCGTCACTGGATTGACAGACGGTCTTCAAACGGAAATTGTATCTGGTGATTTAACTGAAGGCGATCAAGTGATTTTGGATCAACAAAAAGGAAGGTAGATTATGGGAATGCCTTTAGTTGAATTCCGAGATATTCACAAACGCTATGGGGTTGGTGAAGCTGCTTTTGAGGCCTTGAAGGGGGTCAATCTTTCGATTCAGGAGGGGGAATTTGTCGCGATTATGGGGGCTTCTGGTTCAGGGAAATCAACGGCGATGAATATCATGGGAGCACTTGACCGACCTACAAGCGGCTCCTATCTTTTTGGCGGCATCCATGTCGAAACTTTGACACGAGATCAAAGGGCTTTGTTACGTCGTAAATACCTTGGTTTTGTCTTTCAAGGCTTTAATTTGTTGGCACGAACGACAGCCTTGGAAAATGTGGAACTTCCATTGCTTTACCGAGGGATGAAGAGTTCTGAGCGACAAAAATTAGCAAGGGCAGCTTTAGATCGTGTTGGGTTGTCGGCATGGGAAAACCATACACCAGCAGAATTGTCTGGTGGGCAACAGCAACGAGTAGCTATTGCTCGTGCACTAGTTACCAATCCTAAATTGCTTTTAGCAGATGAACCTACAGGGAGTTTGGATACGGCTCGAAGTCGGGAAATTATGAGCCTATTATCGACATTGAATACAGAGGATGGCATCACTGTCGTTCTTGTGACTCATGAACCAGATATGGCGACATATGCCAAACGACACCTGCACTTTCGAGATGGGCTAATCATTGATGACCAACCTCAAGGAGTCGTTCGATGATTGGAAATGCCTTCTTACTTGCTATTCGTCAGATTTGGAGAAATCCGTTACGAAGTATCTTAACGGTGCTCGGGATTGTCATTGGTGTGATGGCGGTCATTACGATGGTGACTGTTGGTAATGGTGCTTCTCAAGCGATACGAGAGCAAATCGAATCCTTTGGGAATAACCAACTGATGTTGCGCCCTGGTATGAGATTAGGCCCAGGTCAAACGGTCGGAGCGCCTTCTTTTAAGATGGCTGACGCTGTCGCACTTAAACAACAGATTGCAGGTGTGTTAGCTGTCGCTCCGCAAACGTCAGCGTCGAGAACGATTGTGGCTAACGGTCGGAATTGGCAGACAAGCATCATCGGGACTGACAACAATTACTTCAAAATTGATAATAGAGAGATTGTCGAGGGAAGACTTTTTGAGTCTGGAGAAATGCTCGCTGGCTCAGCGGTCTGTGTGATTGGTGGCACGATTCAGAAAGAGCTTTTTGGGGAAGGTTCAGAAGTGATCGGTCGTACGATCCGGACAGGTGGTTTTTCTTGCCGCGTGATTGGCTTAATGAAATCCAAGGGTACGGCAGCTATGGGTGGAGATCAGGACGATTTGTTGGTGATGCCGATTCAGACAGTGCAACGTCGCATTCTTGGTAATACAAGAGTCGGAGCATTGTTGATTTCAGTGAATCCTCAGTCCGATCGAGATCGTTTGCGTGAGGCTGTGAAAAGTCTTATGCGTGAGCGCCGCAGTTTGTCAGATGGTGATGATGATAATTTTCAGATCCTGGATACGGCAGAAATTGCAGCGAAAGTTGCGTCTACAACACAAATTATGACCACGCTTCTTGCAGCAGTGGCTGCTGTTAGCTTGCTAGTGGGTGGTATTGGGATCATGAATATTATGCTGGTCTCTGTGACTGAAAGAACTCGAGAAATAGGGATCCGTTTGGCAATTGGGGCTTTAGAGCGTGAAGTGTTGCTTCAATTTCTGATCGAGGCCTTGATGTTAGGTTGTCTTGGGGGAATTTTAGGTGTGCTTTTTGCAGTGATAGCCTCTAAGGGGTTAGCGGAGATGATGGGGGTTCCGTTTCTATTTAACCCTGGAATAAATGTGCTAGCGTTTACGGTTTCTGCTTTAACGGGAGTAATTTTTGGCTATTTCCCGGCAAGACGTGCAGCGAAATTAGACCCCATTGAGGCGGTTCGGCACGAGTAAAAAAAGGGGGTGTTGCAAAAATCAGATTGTCCTGATCTTTGCAACACCCCCTTAAATCTTTAAACGCGTGGTAAAAGATTAGAACGGAACATCGTCATTGTCGAGTTGATCAATGGGCGCAGCAGTGGACACGGGCGTGGCCGAAGGTTGCGGAGCAGGACGCGGAGCCATTGCACGTGGCGCACTTTCAAAGCCATCGTCCATGCCTTGATGATCGGATTGACGACGATCTAGCAATTGAAGCGTTTCCCCAATGATTTCGGTGGCATAACGTTCGATGCCATCTTTGCCCTGATAGCGGCGAGTTCTGAGACGACCTTCAACGTAAGCTTGACTTCCTTTGCGCAAGTAATCCTTTGCAACTTCAGCCAGACGGCCAAACAATACAATGCGATGCCATTCCGTTTCGCTTACCGTTTGCTGTTCGGTATTGCGATAGCGGCGCGTGGTTGCGACGTTCAGCGTTGTAATTGCCGTACCACCGTCAGCGGTATAACGGGTTTCAGGATCGCGGCCAAGATTACCTACGATGATTACCTTATTGATGGAAGCCATAATTAACTACTAAAAAAAATTATCTATCAAACCTGAATTGCTTCACCTTGTTCATGTCGTTGGCGAAGTTTGGGTTCCTTTAACCCAAGCGCGAACATGAACCACAAAAGCATAGCAAATGTGGATGTAAAGAACACGGCTTCTGCGGAAAAATGTTGCGCAATCCAACCTCCAACGGCACCACCAACGAATAAACCAAGACTTTGTGTTGTGTTGTAGATGCCTAAAGCTAGACCTTTATCGCTAGGCGGGGCGATACGAGAGATTAGGCCAGGGAGCGTGGCTTCAAGGATATTGAAGCCGATAAAGAAGAGAGTAACTAAAAAAGCAATTTCCCAAACTGAGTGCATGAGAAAAGCAAAAAGGAAGAACACAACACTCAACACCAAGACGGTAATACGAAGCAAAGTAGTTGTTTTTTGATTCCGTTCAGCCCAAATGATGGGTTTCATCATGACTGCAAACCCAATCAACACCGCAGGTAAATAGATGTACCAGTGATGTAAAACAGGTAATCCCATTTGAACAAGACGAGTGGGAATGACGACGAAAAGTGCCATTTGAACGGCGTGCAAGCAGAAGATCCCCCAGTTGAGGCGCATGAGTTGAGGATCGAATGCAACCTTTTTCCAAGGTTGGTGTTGCTGTTTTTCATGCAAAGCATGAGGGTGATTGATGGTCGTATTGGGTACAACACGCAGCACAATCCAGATAGAGAGACAAGACAAAATGGCAGTGAGCCAAAATAGTCCAGGAACACCCCAAAGTTCGGTGAGCGGAGGGGCTATGATCAGGCTAAGTGCAAACATGAGGCCGATCGATGCACCGACTAGTGCCATAGCTTTAGTGATGACATGTTCGCGCACATGATCAGCAATTAATGCCGTCACGGCTGCTGAGATAGCGCCCGCACCTTGAATGGCGCGTCCGAGCATCACGGTCCAAATGGTGGTACCAAGGGCAGCGATTACGCTACCTATAACGAATAAAATCAGCCCGATAACAATGACGGGTTTACGACCAAAACGATCGCTAGCTGCACCAAAAGGCACTTGAAGAATGCTTTGTGTAAGACCATAGATACCCAGTGTCAAACCGACCAGGAAGCTACTGTCACCGCCGGGTAGTTGTTTGGCATAGACCGCAAAGACAGGCAGGATTAAAAAGAGTCCGAGCATACGTAAGGCAAAAACCCCTGCTAAAGAAATGCTAGAGCGCTTTTCTAAAGCAGTCATTTTCCCTGAGGGTGTCGTAACATCAGCGGTGGTTTGCATATGATATGAGCTTATATTTGTGTGAAAAGGTATCTTTACGCAAAGTGCTCTGACAGTCTATAGACAATTACCTGTGATTCCCCTTAAGAGAACGATTATTGTTTCAAAATGAAGTTCATTACTGTACGCGGTGCTCGCACACATAATCTAAAAAATCAAAATATCGTTATCCCAAGAGGCCAATTCACGGTGATTACCGGTCTTTCAGGGAGTGGGAAAAGTTCATTAGCTTTCGATACTTTGTATGCTGAAGGGCAACGACTCTATGTGGAGAGTATTTCAGCTTACGCACGACGGTTTTTAGAGTTAAGACCTCGCCCCGATGTAGATAGCATTGAAGGGCTTTCTCCAGCAATTGCCATTGATCAGCGTAAATCCACGGGTAGCAGTCGTTCCACCGTGGGAACGATGACGCAAATTGCAGATCATATGCGTTTGCTCTTTGCAAGAGTAGGTGTGCCTTATTGCCCAACACACAAGAAACCTCTCACGATGTCGTCGATCGCCTTTATCGTGGATCAGCTTTTACAATTCGGCGCGCAACAGAGAGTGATGATACTCGCTCCGGTCGCAAGAGAGAAGATCGGGGATTTTCGTTTGTTCTTCGAGAAGTTTCTTGCGGAGGGTTATGCGAGGTTTCGTATAGATGGAGAGACGGTGGTGTTAGACCAGCCGATCTCTTTGGATGATGATAAACCGCATGATATCGATATCGTTGTGGATCGTTTAAGGATCACTGTTGATGCGCGTGAGCGTTTGGCCGAGAGTTGCCAAAGTGCCTCTGAATTGAGCAAAGGACGTGTATTTGTTGAAGACATTGACGGCAAGAATAACTATGTATTCAGCACACGTTTTGCGTGCCCGTTATGCGAATTTACCTTACCTAAATTAGAGCCAGCCCATTTTTCGGCCAATCATCCTAAGGGTTGTTGCTCTTATTGCAATGGCACTGGGGTTGTTCGTGACTTTGATGTCGACAAGATTATTCAACATCCAGACTTATCGATCGAGGGAGGAGCTATTCCAGGATGGGATGCTCGCAATAGTGGCAAGTTCGAACGTATCAAAGCTGTTTTGGATTTGTTTCGTCTATCGGCGCTGAAACCATGGAAAGAAATACCCAGCCATGTACGTCACGTGATTCTATATGGTAGTCCTGAGACGCGTACCCTAGTCCCGCCGTTTACGGGGGTGATAACAGAATTGGCGCAGATGTGGGAGAGTGACACAACTACCGATCATATGCGCCAGGGATTGGAGGTGTATCGCTCGGAAGTTGTTTGTCCTGTGTGTCAAGGAAAGCGCCTTGGAAAAGAAGCTTTGTCGGTCTATGTGGGTGATGGTGAAGATTGCTACAACTATAGCGACATGGAGGCGTTACATGTTTCTCAGCTCTATGACACTCTAAAGACGCTAACCTTTAATAGGTTACATCGCCCAGTGGCAGAACGATTGCTATGTGAAATTACTAAGCGACTGATGTTTTTAAACGATGTTGGGCTAGGCTATTTGTCGTTAAATCGCCGTACTGATACGTTATCGGGTGGTGAGATTCAACGTGTGCGTTTAGCTGGGCAGATTGGGTCAGGTCTTTCTGGTGTGATGTATGTATTGGATGAACCGAGTATCGGGTTGCATCAGCGTGACAATGAAAAATTGCTCGGGAGTTTGCGAGCGCTCAAGGATCTCGGTAATACAGTTATCGTTGTTGAACACGATGAAGAGACTATGAGAGCCGCGGACTACATCATCGATATGGGGCCAAAAGCAGGTGATTTAGGCGGCTATGTGATGGCGGCGGGGAGGCCTGAAGCTGTGATGGCTACTCCTGATTCGATCACGGGACAGTATTTAAACGGCACGTTATCGATACCAGTACCTACACATCGTCATCGACCTAATCAAGGCTGGCTCGAGTTAAACGGTGCAAAGGGACACAATCTGAAAAATGTGACGTTAAAAGTCCCTGTTGGTCTGTTGACGGTCGTGACGGGGGTGTCCGGATCAGGTAAATCTTCTTTGGTCATTGACACGCTTTACGCGGCCATGGTTAGAGCTTTGAAGCGTACAAGAAGCGTAACGCCGCTCCCGTACGATGATCTAGAGAACTTTGATGTCTTTGATGGGGTTGTGATGGTGGATCAATCTCCGATCGGTCGAAGGCCAAGCTCTAATCCCGCGACGTATACAGGCATTTTTACGTATATCCGTGAAATCTTCGCGCAAACTCAAATGGCTCGCGAACGAGGGTACACGGCAGGTCGTTTTAGTTTTAACGTCAAAGGTGGTCGATGTGAGGCGTGCCAAGGGGAAGGTATTGTTTGCATGGAAATGCAGTTCCTCCCTGATATGTATGTTCCTTGTGAGGTTTGCCATGGGAAGCGCTATAACCGTGAAACACTTGAAGTGCACTATGCCGAAAGAAGTATTGCCGATGTTTTAGACATGACAGTTGAGCAAGCGCTACCGTTGTTTAAGAAATATCCAAAAATTAACAGAGTGCTTCAAGCGCTAAGCGATGTTGGCTTGGGGTACATCCGACTTGGACAGAGCGCTACAACGTTTTCTGGTGGGGAGGCTCAACGCATCAAACTAGCGACCGAGTTAGCACGACCAGAAAATGGTCGGACGCTTTATATCCTGGATGAACCAACAACAGGTCTCCATTTCCAGGATATTGTTCAACTTCTCGATGTCTTCCATCGCTTGATCAAAGCAGGTAATACTGTTTTGCTTATTGAACATAATGTGAACGTGATTCAATGTGCGGATTATGTTGTGGATCTTGGGCCTGAAGGAGGGGATGAGGGGGGCTATATTTTGGCTGAGGGAACGCCCGAAGAGGTAGCCAAGTCGCCTAAAAGTGTTACTGCTCCCTATCTTCAAAGTTTGTTTTGTCGACATAAGAAATGAACAAAAAAGTTTTGTTGTTAGGGGGACAGGGTCGATTAGCTAGAGCGTTATTGACGACACAGCCGCCAGGTGTGCTCGTCCAAGCGTTGTCCCGTGCAGAGTTAGATATCACAAACACACGGCGTTTTGAGACGTTCATTCAAACGTTTGAACCTCAAGTGGTGATTAATGCGGCGGCTTGGACAGATGTAGGTGGTGCGCAACAGCAAAGAGAAGCAGTTTTTGATGTCAATGCTGTTGCACCTACTAGGATTGCAAAAGTTCTATCAGAAAGACAAATTCCCTTAGTGCACTATTCAACGGACTATGTTTTTTCGGGAGAAGGAGAAACGCCGTGGTATGAAGACAGTGAACCCAATCCTAAAACTAATGGCGTGTATGGCCAAAGCAAGTTAGAAGGAGAGAAGGGATTAGGAGAAAGCGGCGTGAGTGGTGTGGTGATTCGTGCTGGATGGCTACATAGTGGCGAACGGGATTTTGTCGCTGCAATTTTGAACGCAGCGCTAGCGAAAAAAGCTTTAACAGTGACAGCGGCACAAGTAGGTACGCCGACGCATACGGCTACGCTTGCGACTTGGACATGGCAATTCTTGCCGTGCTTTGAAAAACAACACTCAATCTCAGTTGTACATTATGTTGAGTCTGGAGAGTGGGTTACACGTGCAGAATTTGCTCGTTATTTACTGTACAGCGCAGAGAAATATTGCACCAACCTGCAGCTGACAGCAATGGCAAATACTTTACATGAAGCTCGTGTCGGTTTAACTGTTACGCAAGATATTGATGCGATTCGTCCTGCCAATTGTCGACTTGCAACCAGATCTCCATCTAGATTAGCCCTGTTACCTCATTGGAAAAGGGGTGTGGATAAGTCTGTGGAAAATGTGATTAAGCTGAAATTGCGCACTTGAATAACTTAATAAATTAATAAAGTGATTCCTTAAAAATCAAAGAGATACATTATCCACGCTAGACGCCAAATCTAGCGTGGATAACTTAACCGCACAGATTTATTTTTTGCGGGACTCGAAGTTCCACGCATCATGGCACATGTCATCAATCGTTCGGGTTGCTGACCAACCTAAAAGATGTTGTGCTTTACTAGGGTCGCACCAATTGGCGGCAATATCTCCTTCACGGCGCTCAACAAGTTGGTAGGGAACTTTCTGACCACTCGCTTTTTCAAAAGCATGAATGACTTCTAAAACGCTGTAACCACGACCGCAACCAAGATTAATGGCAATCCAGCCAGTATTGTTCATGACATAAGGAACTGCTTTTGCATGACCGTCAGCTAAATCCATGACGTGGATAAAGTCTCGAACACCTGTCCCGTCTGGGGTTGGATAGTCATTGCCGAAGACTTTTAAATAGGGAAGAGTACCGTGGGCAACACGTGCTACATAAGGTAGTAGGTTATTCGGAATGCCGTTGGGATCTTCACCGATCAATCCAGATGGGTGTGCGCCGATCGGGTTGAAATAGCGTAGACATACGGCACTAAAAGATGGTTCTGCCCGGCATACATCGGCCAAAATTTGCTCAATATGTAGCTTTGAACGACCGTAAGGATTCGTTGCTTCACCAGTTGGACAGTCCTCTGTCAATGGTAGCGTGGCTGGCGTACCATAGACCGTTGACGAAGAGCTAAAAATGAGGCGACGAACACCTGTTTTCATCATGGCATCCAATAACACCAGTGTGCCATTGACGTTGTTGTCGTAGTATTCAATTGGTTTGTGAACCGATTCTCCAACGGCTTTTAATCCAGCAAAGTGTATAACGACGTCAATATTGGCAAGTGCTTTTTGCATGGCTACACCATCACGAATGTCGCCTTCAATGAATGAAGGGCGACGCCCTGTAATGGCATCAAGACGGTCTAAAACAGATGCGTCGGAGTTGGAAAGGTTGTCATACAAAACAACGTTGTGACCTGCTTCAAGAAGAACAACGGCCGTATGTGAACCAATAAAACCCATGCCGCCAGTGAGCAGAATGTTCATTATTCGACGAACTCCATGGACAAAAATGAATAAGGGAAGACGGTGGCATCATCTTAGCTTATTCATGAGATATCTCAAAGTCTTCAATCACAAAGGCTTGCTTGATAAGTCTCTTGGCTCGAAGTAAAGAAGGGGAGATTGTTATAATCACCAATTTTTAGAGGGCGCTATGCAAGAAGGTACCGTTCTTTGTTTTGATTTCGGACTTGCACGTACAGGTGTTGCTTCAGGCAATACCGTCACGCGCTCCGCAAATCCGTTAGCAATTATTCACGCAAAAACCAACGATGAGCGTTGGAGGTCGATAGAAAAGTTAATTGAAGAATGGGATCCTGTCTTTTTGGTTGTGGGAGTGCCGCGTTATGGTGACGGGACACCTAGTGAAATGACGCCTCGTTGTGAACGTTTTGCGCGTCAATTAGGTGGTCGATTTCATAAAAAGGTTTATACGGTCGACGAACGTTTTTCATCTGTCATGGTTGAGCACGGGACGGAAAAGATTGATCACGAGGCTGCTGCCGTTATTTTGCAGCAGTTCTTTGAAGAGCAGAGTTTGGTTGCATAAGGAAACGCGATGCGTTATTTGGTTGGATGTATTCGCCTACTAGGAGTGGGTTTACTGATTGTTGCCATTTTAAGTGTCTTGATGCTATTCCCATTCTTTCAACGGGAGACACGAGGTCGTTGGGTAAAGCGCTTATCATCCGCATTAATGCGAGTCTTTGGTATTCGGGTTTCAGTCCGAGGTCAGGTGCCTAGAGAAGAAGCGGCAGTTTGTGGCATTAGTACCAATGAACTCGGTTATATGGTGTGTTCTAACCATATTTCATTTGTCGATATTTTTGTCTTGAATGTGGTGCTACCTTGTCGGTTTGTAGCTAAAAAAGAGATTGCCTCTTGGCCAGTTTTTGGATTCATCTCTCGTAAAGTCGGCACGCTTTTTATCGATCGAAGCCGTAAGCGCGCTGTCATTGAGATTGGTGAGATGATGAGTTCTGCGATTCAGGAGGGGACAAACGTGCTGTTTTTTCCTGAAGGCACTACAGGCGGCGGTCGTTTGTTGTTACCTTTTTACGCTAATTTGTTTGAAGCCGCTATTCGCTCCAAAGCTGATGTGTTACCCATAACGCTTCGGTATACCTTGAACGGAGAAACTACAGAGTTGATTTCCTATGCTGGAGATATCTCTTTATTTGAGGTTTTAAAGAGGATTCTGTTTACACCAGGTTTAGGCGTTGAGGTCACGGTGCTAGATCCCATTTCGTCTGCAGATCAAACACGTCAGGTGGTATGCGCCAAGGTGTCTGCTCAGATGGCTAATGCGTTGGGCGTTCCCGATGCAACAGCCCAACGCGAAGAAGAAAGAAAAGCTCGCTTAGCGTCTTTGTAAGTATGAAGCTTATTTAAATTTGAAGGGGTCGGCCCAACAAGGACAGGGTTCTTGAAGGATTTTTCGATCAGGAAAGCGAACAGCTGTGAGTTGGCCACCCCACAAGCATCCAGTGTCAATCGCAATGATGTTAGGTCGTCTGATTAATCCCAGCATAGACCAGTGACCAAAACAAATGGTTGTATCGGTGGCGAGTCGGCTTTCATATTCAAACCAAGGAACGAGGTGCTGGGGAGCTGAGCCGATGTCCTCTTTTTGCTTGAAGTCTAAAGCGCCTGTTTGACGATCTACGAAACGCATTCTTGTAAAGCAATTCAAAATAGCCTGTAAGCGCTCGGGGCCCTCAAGCGAGTCATCCCAATCGTTGTTGCCATACATTTTCTTCAGCATCTTTTTCCATGTTTTGCTCTGTAACATGGTCTCAGCTTCTCTGGCAAGGAGTCGTGCTTTATCGAGGCTCCACAAAGGGTGGATGCCTGCATGGACAAATACCGCCTCTGGCATTTCGATCATGATGGATTGCTGGCGTAGCCATTCAATCAACTCGTCAGCATCAGGTGCATCAAAAATTTCTCCGATAGTATCTTTTTTATGAACCTTGCTTGCTCCGGCGGCGACTGCGAGTAAGTGGAGATCGTGATTGCCTAAAAGACAATGTGCTCGTTCGCCCATACTCTTTATTCGTCTGAGTGTTGCAAGAGAGTCGGGGCCTCGGTTAACGAGGTCACCTAAAAAAATCAAAGGTGCGCTCTCTGGAATTTGTTCTAGTAATCCTTCAAGGCTTTCTAAACAGCCCTGCAAATCGCCGATGGCATAGTAGGATTGCGTTGGCATATGAAACTCTAACGTGCTAGTCTTGCCGACATATTTTTAATCGCACCTCCTTCGGTAGAGGGAGGCTTAGTGCTTATTTTACTTTTTTTAGTCAGAATTCAAACGATGAAGCCAGTACGCAAGGTTGTTTTTCCAGTCAATGGATTAGGAACGAGATTTCTTCCCGCCACGAAAGCGATGCCCAAAGAAATGTTGCCCGTGGTCGATATGCCATTGATTCAATATGCTGTGGCTGAAGCTGCGGCAGCTGGGATTACGGAGATGATTTTTGTGACGGGACGCAATAAGCGTGCCATTGAAGATCACTTTGATTACTATCCTGAGTTGGAACGAGAACTTGAGGAAAAAGGTAAAGCGGAACTTTTAGGCTTAGTCCGCAACATTGTTCCTACTGGAGTGAAGTGTATTTATATTCGTCAGCCACAAGCTTTAGGCTTGGGGCATGCTGTGCTATGTGCTAAGCCTGTTGTTGGAGATGAACCGTTTGCGGTGATGTTGGCAGACGATTTGGTAGATGCGCCCAAGTCATGTATTGGCCAGTTAATTGCTGTACGTGAAGCTCAAAAAGGCGGTTCTGTTGTCGCAGTGCAAGACGTGGCGCCTGAGTCTACGAATAAATACGGCATTGTGAGTGTGGATGATACCAGTCAAAAGACTTCACAGATGCGTGGGATTGTCGAAAAACCTGATCCGAAGGTGGCACCTTCCCGCATGGCTGTGATTGGTCGTTATGTCTTTGAACCTGAGATGTTTGATTTTCTTGAAAAGGTGCAACCTGGGATTGGCCGAGAAATTCAGTTAACCGATGGTATTGCGACTGCATTGCATGCAGTGCCTACATATGCTCATCGTTTTGATGGAACCAGGTTTGACTGTGGCAGTAAGCAGGGCTTCCTAGATGCTACGATTCATTTTGCTAGAAAGCGTGGATTCAAAATTAATTAAGTCGTGACAACAAAAGAGGGTAAAAGTCAGATTCTTGGATCTTTCTCATACCCTCTTTTTGCTTGTTAAGCGCCTCTCACTTTCTTCAATAAGGCAGTGGTTGAGCGCTGGTGTTCAAACTGTACCGTGACGGCTTTGCCACCCCAGGTAGACACTAATTGTGCCTCTGGGAGGTCTTCAATTCTGTAATCTCCCCCTTTGACATAGATGTCAGGGTGTCCTAATTCCACCGCAGTCAACGGCACCTTTTCATCGAAGACAACAACAAGGGAAACGGACTCTAAGGCCGCTAGTACAGCAGCGCGATCTGCTTGAGTATTGATTGGGCGATCATCGCCTTTACCCAACTTTTTAACAGAGGCATCACTATTGATGGCTACAATGAGACTGTTTCCAAGCTTGCGCGCTTGAGCTAGGTACGTCACGTGACCTCTGTGCAAAATGTCGAACACCCCATTCGTCATGACAACGGGATGAGGAAGCGCCTTTGCGCGTGAAGATAACTCAGAAAGCAGGCAGATCTTGTTTTCAAAATCAGGCGCGGGCAAACGGGTACTCACGAAACATTCCTTTTAATGAAGTTGTTTAAACCAATCAGACTGAACAGCTTCTGCAAGACTACAAAAAGCCTGCGTGGCATCTGTGCACAGCGATGGCAGGGCCTTGCCGTCGGTTCCTAAGAGAATGCGTTCACAACAGCCAGCCGCCTTACCTGCGGTCATGTCCCCCGGCTTGTCACCAAACATGATCGATGTCTTGAGGTCGATATCTAGATCAGCGGCGGCTTTGAGTAACATGCCTGGTTCAGGCTTTCGACAAGTACAGCTCATTCGATACTGAGGCAGTGCTTTTTCTGGATGATGGGGACAGAAATACACCGCAGATAACGGCGCATCTGCTTGAGCAAACTGTTCTTTCATCCAAGAGGTTAACTTTTCGAAGGTGGCTTCATCATAGTAGCCACGACCAATGCCTGATTGATTGGTCACGACGACCAAAATGTAACCGGCGTCAATCAAGCTTTTGGCAGCTTCAAGGACGCCTGGTATCCATTCGAAAGCTTCAATTTCGTGGACATAGGCGTGATCAAGGTTGATGACGCCGTCTCTGTCAAGAAATGCTGCTTTTTTCATTCGTCAACGTTTGGGAAGCATTGCAAAAGATTGTGCATGTATTCGCGTGTGCCCTCTTGGACGGTTCGGAACTCAACATCGCAACCAGCCTTGCGGAGATTGTCGAGGTTGGCTTGGGTGAAGGCCTGATATTTTCCTTTGAGCGCTTCAGGGAATGCAATGTATTCCAGTTCGCCAGATTTAACGGCTTCATCGAGGGACAAGGCTGCATGACCATTTTGTTCGCGCAAAGTATTAATAACCGTTAATGCGACATCATTAAATGGCTGTGCACGACCCGTACCACAGTTGTAAATGCCAGAAACAGGCTTGTCGAGGAAGTGAAGCAGTACTTTGCAGACGTCACCGATATAGACGAAGTCACGAGACTGTTCACCGTTGCCAAAGCCAAGGCAACCTTCGAATAGTTTTACCTTACCTGTGCGACGGTATTGGAAATATTGATGGAAGGCAACGCTAGCCATACGGCCCTTATGTTGTTCATTGGGGCCGTACACGTTGAAGTAACGTAAACCGATGACTGGCGCCTTGAGCGAATTCAGTTCGCGACGAAGTACTTGGTCAAAAAGGTACTTGGAGTAGCCATAGACATTTAAAGGACCTTCGTAGCGAATATCTTCGATAAATTCTTGATGCGCACCATAAGTAGCGGCGGAGGAGGCATAGATGAATGGAATCTGGAGTTCTTGAGCCCAACGATAGAGATCTAACGTGTAGCGGTAGTTGTTCTCCATCATGTAGAGACCATTATGTTCCATGGTGTCGGAGCAAGCACCTTGGTGGAAAATGGCTTCAGGTTTCGGAGCCGTACCACGGCGAACGCGTTCGATGAAGTCACGTTTGTCAAAGTAGTCAGAGATTTGGCATTTGGCGAGATTCTGATACTTTTCACCACGTTCTAAGTTATCGACAGCAATCACATCAGTGATGCCTCGTGCGTTAAGCGCAAGAACGTTATTACAGCCGATAAAGCCAGCTGCGCCTGTGACAAGAATACTCATGACATCAATCCTCAAAAAGTTCTTCAAAAGAAACCGTGGCAGTACCTAGCTTGCCAACGACAATACCACCTGCACGATTGGCTATGCGTACAGCTTCTTCAATATTTGCCCCTGTTGCAAGCATGGTGGCCAAAATGGCGATCACAGTATCGCCAGCACCCGAAACATCGTAGACTTCACGGGCTTGGGTCGGAACAGTCAATTGTCCGTCTTGGTGATAGAGCGTCATGCCCTCTTCACTTCGCGTTAATAGTAAGTACCGAAGACCTAGGGCTTCACGTAAACCTTGTGCTTTGGTAGTCAACTCTTCTTCGGAGTTCCAAGCCCCGACGACTTGCCGCAATTCAGAACGATTGGGAGTCAAAATGGTGGCACCTTTATAGCGCGAGTAATCGTCACCCTTAGGATCTACAAGGACTGGAATGCCAGCATCGTTTGCCATTTCGATCATGCGAACGATATGGGAAAGTCCGCCTTTGCCGTAATCAGATAAGACGAGTACGTCATGTTGAGCCAGTAAAGAGCGGAAGCGGTCTAAATGCTGATTTAAAACTTCTTGAGCTGGCAAGGCTTCAAAGTCACAACGAAGCATCTGTTGTTGACGGGCGACGACACGTAATTTAACTGTGGTCGCTAAGGAGTCGTCAAACTGCAAGTAAGGCGTGATGCCTTGTTCGTGAGCAAAACGTTCGAGGGTATGACCAGGTTCATCATTGCCGACAACGCAAAGCAGTGAAGAGCTTGCGCCAACGCTAGCAATATTGACGGCAACATTGGCAGCACCGCCAAGTCGTTCTTCTGTTCGGCTGATGCGAACGACGGGGACGGGGGCTTCGGGGGAAATGCGATCGGCATCGCCAAACCAATAGCGATCTAACATGGCATCGCCCGTGACGAGTACGCGTGCTTTCTTAAGTAGGGATTTGTCCATATAACTTGAAAGTAGTCTCATGGCTACGTTGGATGAGGTTGTGCCTCGATTGTAATGGGTGTGAGCCCTTTTCGTCAGAGACTATGTAAATCAGTTAATGAAAGTTCATCGAGAAAGCCCCTCAAATTCGAAAAAACTGTTTCTGAATGTCATGAAATTTTGTAGGAAGGCAAGGAGGTGTGTTCTAAATTTGGGCTCTCTGCGCGGTTTAGCTACAATAAGTCAATTAAACACCGAAAACGTCAGAGTTAGTTTGTCGTTGGTGGTTCATGTTGAGGAGATAAGTTATGGCGCCCGACGCCTCCATTTTTAAGGCTTATGACATTCGTGGCATTGTTGATCAAACGCTGACTGAAGAAGCAGTTCGTCAAGTTGGTCGTGTGTTGGGGAGTCTTGCTCGTGAAGCAGGGCGTACCTCATTCTGCGTTGGACGTGACGGTCGTTTGTCTGGCGAACGCTTGGCGAATGCTCTAATGGAAGGCATTGTCTCCACGGGTATTGATGTGATCAATATCGGGATGGTTCCAACACCAGTCTTGTATTTTGCAACTGTCCATTATGAGAACGGTAGTGGCGTTGCTGTCACAGGCTCTCATAACCCTCCGGAATATAACGGTTTAAAGATGATGATCGGTGGTATTACTTTGTTTGCCGATCAGATTCAGGATATACGTCGTCGCATTGAATTTGAAGATTGGCATGTGGCAGAAAAGCCTGGTGAGATTCGTGAAGAAGATGTTTTGCCAGCTTATCTTGAACATGTGTTATCTGATGTTCGCTTAGCCCGTCCGATGCGCATTGCGATTGATGCTGGTAATGGTGTAGCTGGTCCCGTTGCAACGAAGTTGTTTAAGGCTTTGGGTTGCGAAGTGACTGAGCTTTACACCGATGTGGATGGCAACTTCCCGAATCATCATCCTGATCCTTCTAAACCTGAAAATCTGGAAGACTTGAAGGCGACGGTTCGTGCTGCTGGCTTAGAGGTCGGTTTGGCCTTTGATGGCGACGGTGACCGTTTGGGGGTTGTGACCAATGCTGGTAACGTCATCTTCCCTGATCGACAAATGATGTTGTTTGCCAAGGATATTTTGGTTCATCATCCAGGTGCTCAAATTGTCTACGACGTCAAGTGCACGCGTCGCTTGATTCCGTGGATTGAAAGCAATGGCGGTGTTCCGACAATTAGCAGAACGGGGCACTCTTTGGTAAAGGCGAAGTTGCGTGAAACGGGAGCGCCTTTTGCAGGGGAGATGTCAGGGCATTTGTTCTTTAACGACGGCCGTTGGCCAGGATTTGACGATGGCGTTTATGCAGGGGCTCGATTGCTTGAAATTCTGTCGCGCGAAAAGGATCCGTCGGCCGTCTTGGATGGTTTGCCAAGCGCTGTGAATACGCCTGAATTGCAAATCAAGATGGCTGAAGGAGAAAACAAGCGTTTCATCGAACGTCTTCAGCAGGAAGTGAAGTTTGATGATGCTTCTCAGGTGATTACGATTGATGGTGTTCGTGTGGAATGGGATGACGGTTTTGCTTTGGCACGTTCTTCGAATACGACTCCTGTCGTTGTCTTGCGTTTAGAAGGCGATACGCCAGAGGCTTTGGAACGCATTAAACAGACTTTTGCTACGGCGCTTTTGCAGGTAGAACCAACATTACAACTACCTTTTTAATGGGTAGAGCAATTTATGACTGATAAAACCAATTGGACATTACTGCCTTTCCTTCGAGATAGTCAGGGTGTCCCTACTACGATCACTGCTTGTGGTTTAAGACTGGATATTGCTCGACAGCGATTGACCGGGGAAGATTTTAACCGCTTGGTGGAGCACTGCCGTGCACGAGGTGTCGCTGAGGCTCATCAGCGTATGGTCAGCGGTGACATCGTCAATGTGTCTGAAAAGCGTGCTGCATTACATACGTCATTGCGAGCTTGGACGCCAACTGTGCCCAAATATGATGAGGTGGTGCACGAACGTAAGCGAATGTTAGAGTTTGCTACCCAAGTCCGAGAAGGGGTGTGGTTGGGTTGCCGCGGTGATCGTATTACGGATGTCATCAATATTGGTATTGGTGGCTCAGAAATGGGACCTCACGCGGTTTATCACGCATTGCGTCCATCTAATCCGTCCATTCGTCTCCATTTTTTATCAACGGTCGATGGTGTTTTATTAGAGCGAATCTTGGATGCGTGCAATCCACGTTCTACGTTGGTTGTCGTTTCTTCTAAGAGCTTTGGAACACGTGAGACGTTAGTCAATGCTGCGGCGGTCGACCAGTGGTTGCTAGATGCGGGTATTGTGGGCGCCGATCGTGCACGTCACATGGTCGTGGTTTCTGCCAATGCTGAAGCGGCTAACCAGATGTGTGTCCCTGAAGAAAATCTTTTCAAGTTTTGGGATTGGGTCGGGGGACGCTTTTCTGTTTGGGGTGCTGTCGGCTTGCCTTTAGCCATCGCTTTAGGTCCTGACGTCTTTATCGAGTTCTTACAGGGTGCGGCTGAAATGGATCGCCACTCTTTGACTGCACCTTTAGAGAAGAATTTACCCGCCTTATTGGCGATGTTGGCGTTCTGGAACGCATCGCGTTTGGATATTGGTTCTCACTGTGTTTTACCGTATGACGAGCGGTTGCGTGTGATTGTGCCTTGGTTGCAACAGCTTGAAATGGAATCGCTTGGTAAGAACCATACCCCTGATGGGCGTCGAATCCCAGGCCGTACTGGGCAAGCTGTGTGGGGTTCTAATGGGAATGAGGCACAGCATAGTTTTTATCAGTGGTTGAGAGAAGGTACGGGGCGCTCTAGCATTGATTTGATTTGGACGGAAATGCCAGGACATCGATATGCCGAACACTATCGCGTGCTCTTGGCCAATGCGCGTGCTCAGGCTGAGGCATTGATTATGCGAGACCCTGATAACCCTTGCTTTAATGCTGTGACAGCCATTGTTGTTGATGCAGTAACGCCAAGACGTGTCGGGGCCTTGATGGCTATGTATGAGCACAAGACCACGATGCTTGGTACGCTCTTCAGTATTAATCCGTTCGATCAGCCTGGTGTTGAGTTAGGGAAACGTTTAAGCCGCCGTGCTGAACGTGGCGACGACCCTAAAACTGCAGTGGCAGAAGAGGTGATGTTTAAGTGAAGATTCTCGTGATTAAAACCTCCTCTATGGGGGATATCATTCATGCGCTTCCTATTGTGACTGATATCAAGCAAGCCTTGCCTGATGCAGAGATTCACTGGGTTGCGGAGGAGAGCTTCAAGGAAATCCCGACACTTGCGCCTGGCGTGAGTAAGGTTCATGTCACTGCTTTCCGCCGTTGGCGAAAAGCAGTGATGTCGACGTCTGTGCGTGAAGAAATGGCAAGGGTTAAAGAGGCTTTACGTGCTGAACAGTACGATGTGGTCTTGGATATCCAGGGTTTAATGCGCTCGGCTATGGTGGCTCGCTGGACGGGCGTGCCGGCCTTTGGATATACCTGGGGTACAGTGCGCGAAAAAATGGCTTCCCTTGCCTATGCCTATAAATTGAATTTACCTGCTTCATTAGGCGCGGTTAGACGCTATCGTATGGCCGCCGCTCAGGCCTTGGGTTATAGCATCGATTCAGAGCATCCACTATTTGCTTTGAAGGCGACTGCTGAGCCATCTCTTGTTCCTGCGGGACCTTATGTTGCATTGGCTGTTAATACAAGTCGAGATGAAAAACTATGGCCCGAAGATGCTTGGATCAAGATCGGTCGTCGTTTAGCTGGGGAAGGGTTGCGGAGTGTTCTCTTTTGGGGCAACGAAGTTGAACATGAACGTGTGAAGCGGATTGCGATGGGTATTCCTGGTGCAGAAGTTGCGCCTCGAAAGGGACTTGCGCAAACGGCAGCTTGCCTAGCCAAAGCTGAAGCTGTATTGGGTGTGGATACAGGGTTGGCGCATTTGGGCGCAGCTTTAGGGCGTCCGAGTGTAGGGATCTTTGTTTCTACGCCCACGGAAATTTTGAAGTTGATTGGCGACGGCGCTGTCCAAAGTTTAGGCGGTATCGGTGAGTGTCCTTCGGTTGATCAGATTTGGGATGCTTATAAATCAGTAACGGGAGAGCAGGCGTGAAGATAACTCCGACCATGTATCGGGCTGTGAGTGTTGTGGCGTTACCCTTAGCAAGTCTCTATTTGATGTGGCGCTCTCGTCGTCAGCCTGCCTATAGGCAGTTTTGGGATGAACGTTTTGCATGGACGACATTTCCTTTAAAGACGCCGCGTCCTCGTGTCTGGATTCATGCCGTCAGCGTAGGCGAAACTAATGCTGCAAAACCTCTTTTAGAGGCAGTGCTAAAACGTTGGCCCGAGTGTGATGTATTGTTGACACACATGACGCCCACAGGGCGTGAGGCTGGTGCAAAATTGGTTGCGCTGGCGCCCGATCGCATTCATCAGTGTTATTTGCCTTATGACGCTCCGTACGCTGTCGAGAAGTTTTTTAGACAAACCGTACCGACGATCGGGATTATCATGGAAACCGAAGTTTGGCCTAATCTGATGAGTGAGGCTCAACGCTGTGGTGTTCCGATGATTTTGGCGAATGCTAGAGAAAGTGAGAAATCACGCGCTCAGGCTGCGCGCATCATCGATGTGATGCGTCCTGCTTTTAGTAGTTTTGCGGCTATTTTGGCGCAAAGTGAAGAAGATAAGGAACGTCTTGAAAGCTTGGGTGGCCGAAATGTTACGGTTTGTGGAAGCGTGAAATTTGATCTCCGCCCGAATTTATCTCAAGAGGCAGCCGCGAGAGCATGGAAGGCAACAATGGATCGTCCGGTCGCCTTAATTGCTTCGACTCGCCAGGGTGAAGAAGTGCGCTTTGCGAAAGCAATGGCTGAACGTCGAGATCTACTAAAGCGCGCGCAATTTTGGTTGGTGCCACGGCATCCACAACGTTTTGATGAGGTCTATCGTTGTTTGACTGAGGCCGGTTTAAATGTTTGTCGTCGTTCTGCCATTATGGATCCTGCAGATATTCCTTCAGATGCTGATATTGTTTTGGGCGATAGTATGGGCGAGATGAGCTTTTACTGCGCTTTGGCGGATATGACAGCTATGGGAGGGTCTTTTGAGAATCACGGCTCTCAAAATGTGATCGAGCCAGCGTTGGCTGGATCCCCGATTGTCGTGGGCCCGTCGGATTTTAACTTTGCTAAAGTAATTCGCGATGGATTGGCTGCGGGAGCAATGGTGCAGGTTCAGACGCCGATGCAAGCCCTGGATCAATTTGAACAATGGCTAGATGTGCCTGCCTCGAGAGTGCAGGCATCTGAATGTGCATTGGAATTTTCTCGTCAGTATGCAGGGGCAACCGAACGCATGATGACGATATTGGAGGTACTGTGGCAGAAAGCGCAAAAAACGGCATCCCTAACGTCGTAACGATTGCTGGGATTGACCCATCGGGTGGTGCAGGTGTATTGGCTGATGTGAAGGCAATCAGTGCCTGTGGTGCTTATGCCTGTGGTGTTGTCGCGGCTTTAACTGCACAAAATACGAAGGATGTGACGGGCGTCAGTCCTGTGTCGCCAGATTTTCTAAGAGAACAAATTGATACGCTTTTTTCTGATGTGCGTATTGATGCTGTAAAAATCGGGATGTTGGGAACAACAGCTTTGATTGAAACAGTTGCCGATGCCTTGATTCATTGGAAACCGAAATATGTTGTTTTGGATCCTGTGATGGTGGCCAAAGGTGGCGGAAGGTTGCTGCAAAGTGATGCTGTTGAAGCGCTGAGAGATCGACTGTTACCCTTGGCAACAGTGGTAACGCCCAATTTGCCTGAGGCAATGAGTCTTTTAGGGCGCACGGAATCTGTTGACGAAGAAGACTTCCCTGAAGTTGCACGAGCACTGTGGGAATACGTGAAACGCAAGGATGCTTGGATTTTCTTGAAAGGTGGTCATTTGTCTGGCGAAGATGCGTACGATCTGCTCTTTAATGGCGTTGTTTCTGTACCTTATTCGGCGGCTCGTATTCATACAAAAAATACGCATGGCACAGGGTGTACTTTATCTGCTGCTATCGCTGCTTATTTACCTCAGGAGGTTGACGTGCCAGCGGCGTGTCGTCGTGCCAAAGACTATCTGACTGGCGCTATTGCGCACGCAGATGAGCTGGAGGTAGGGCATGGTCATGGGCCAACGCATCACTTTTGGAGACTTTGGCAAGACAAATGAAACAAAATGTAATAAAGGGTTGACGGAATAAATTTTATCGTGCATACTTTCAATCCTCAACGGCGCATTAGCTCAGTCGGTTAGAGCAGAGGAATCATAATCCTTGTGTCCGCGGTTCGAGTCCGTGATGCGCCACCAAGATTTTAAAAGCCCCGTCTTCTAGTTTGAAGTGCGGGGCTTTTCTTTTATGCCTCGATTTCAATGGGTTCATTGAAGTCGAAATGATTAATTCATCAATTTATATCGTCACCGGGTGTAAACCGTGCAAGCGAAAAAACTTTACCTCCGCAGCTTTGGCTGCCAAATGAATGATTACGACAGTGGTCGTATTGCGGACCTGCTTCAGGCCGAAATGGGATATGAGCGTACGAATGAGCTTGAGGAGGCTGATCTCGTTGTTGTGAATACGTGTTCCATTCGTGAAAAGGCGCAAGAAAAGACATTCTCTGATTTAGGTCGTATCCGTGAAGTGAAAAAGGGTAGACCAGGGATGTTGATTGCTGTGGGGGGCTGTGTTGCCAGCCAGGAAGGCGAAAATGTGATTCGCCGTGCCCCTTGTGTTGACGTTGTGTTTGGTCCTCAAACTTTGCATCGTTTGCCAGAGTTATTGAAAAAACGTGTAAAAACAGGTCGACCGCAAGTGGATGTGACATTCCCTGAAATTGAAAAATTTGATCATCTACCGATGCCTAAGGCACAGGGCGCTGCGGCCTTCGTCTCGATTATGGAAGGTTGCTCCAAGTACTGTTCGTATTGTGTGGTGCCTTATACACGTGGTGAAGAAATTTCTCGCCCAATGGTGGATGTATTGCTTGAAGTTGCACAACTCGCGGATCAGGGGGTAAAAGAAATTACCTTGCTCGGGCAAAATGTGAACGCTTATCGCGGTGCTATGCCTGATGGCAATATCGCCGATTTTGCATTGTTGCTTGATTATGTATCTGAAATTGAAGGCATTGAGCGCATTCGCTATACGACAAGCCATCCGCGAGAATTCTCTCAACGCATTATCGATGCCTATGCGCGTTTACCAAAATTGGTGAACCATGTTCATTTGCCTGTGCAAGCAGGTTCGGACCGTGTGTTGGCTGCGATGAAGCGTGGCTATACCGCTACAGAATATTTAGAAATCGTGCGTAAATTGCGTGCTTTGCGTCCTGAGATTTCTATTGCGACTGACTTTATTGTTGGTTTCCCTGGAGAAACGGAAGAAGATTTTGAAGAAACAATGAAGTTGGTCGAAGCGGTCGGCTTTGATGCGAGTTTCTCTTTTGTCTATAGTCCGCGTCCTGGAACGCCGGCAGCCCGTTTGCCTGATGACACGCCTTATGACGTCAAGTTGGCACGTTTACAACGTCTGCAGTCCGTGATCGATGCTAATGCCACACGCATTAGTCAAACCATGTTAGGTACAGAGCAACGTGTACTCGTTCTGGGGCCTGCTCGCAAGGGTGAAGGCTTTTTGATGGCTCGCACTGACAATAACCGTATTGTGAATTTTGAAGGGCCTGAATCCCTCATTGATACGATGGTGCGTGTTAAAGTGACTGACGTGTATCCGCATTCGCTTGGCGGACAACTTCTTCCCTAAGGACAGATCGTCAAAAATGGAAAAAGAAATCATTCCGGAAACCCTTCGTTATTCGGCTGACGCTGGGAATGCAGAGTTATCAGCTTTGTGTGGCCCACTAGATGAGAACTTACGACAGATTGAAAACATTTTGAATGTTCGCATTAGCCGTCGTGGTGACGTATTTCGGGTGACTGGTGATCGGGAACAGGCTCGACGCGCGACGACGGCTTTAGCAACGCTGATGCAGCGCGTTAAACGTTCTGGTGAAGATTTGAACGTTGATGACATTCAGTGGCATTTTGTCGGTCGCGACGACGAATATCGTAGTGGGGCTATTTCCAGTCCTGAGGGCGACGTTACGTCTATCGATCTTAAAACTCGTCGTCGTGACTTGCAGGGACGTACGCCTAATCAGAGGCAGTATCTCAAAGCCATCATGGGACATGATATTAGTTTCGGGGTCGGGCCTGCAGGTACGGGGAAAACCTTTTTGGCAGTTGCTGCTGCAGTTGATGCCTTTGAGCGCGGGACGGTAGAACGCATTGTGTTGACTCGTCCTGCGGTTGAAGCTGGCGAACGTTTAGGCTTTTTACCAGGCGATTTGACGCAAAAGGTCGATCCGTATTTGCGTCCACTGTACGATGCGCTTTTTGATCTGATGGGTTTCGAAAAGTCCCAACGTTTGATGGAGCGACAGTCTATCGAAGTCGCCCCTTTGGCCTATATGCGTGGTCGTACACTCAATAATGCGTTCGTGATTCTCGATGAGGCTCAAAATACGACGCCTGAACAGATGAAAATGTTCTTGACGCGTATTGGTTTTGGCTCGAAGGCGGTGATCACAGGTGACATTACTCAGATTGACTTACCTAAGGGTGTGCCAAGCGGATTGAAACATGCCATTAAAATTTTAGATGGCGTCCGCGGTATCGCCATTACCCGCTTTACTTCTAAGGATGTTGTTCGTCATCCGTTGGTTGCTCGTATTGTCGAGGCGTATGAAGAAGCTGCTAAAGAGCAGGAAATGAAAACAAAGAAGGAAGAAGCGCATGTGTGAATTACAAGTTTCTTTACAAAATGCCAAGGCTTTTCCTGAACTTCCGAGCCGTTCTGTGATGGTTCGTTGGATGAAAAAAGCATGTGAACGCGACACGGTTGTGACAGTGCGTTTCGTTGACTTAGAAGAAGGCTTGGAACTGAACAAGACATACCGCCACAAGGATTATGCGACCAATGTTTTAACCTTTAACTATGCGTTAGAACCGACTGTCATGGCGGATGTGGCGATTTGTGTGCCTGTGCTTGTTCGAGAAGCGAAAGAACAGAATAAAGAGTTTCGAGCACATTTGGCTCATCTCTTAATTCATGCGATCTTACATGCACACGGATACGATCATTTAACTCAGGAAGAGGCTGAGGTGATGGAAGCGAGAGAAACCGAACTGATGCTTTCGCTCAAGTTCTCCAATCCGTATAGCGATCGTATTGGTATGGTCCACGATTGAAGTCTTGTTGAATCAAAATTATGTCGAACACCAGTGAACCTCCTAGTCCGAATAAAGGACGTACATTTCTCGATCGTCTAGCTTCTGTTTTTCATGAAGAAGAGCTTCAAGATCGAGAGTCTGTGTTGGCCATGCTGACTGAAGCACGTCGAAGGAATGTGCTTGATGATGAAACGTTTTCCATGATGGAAGGCGCGTTAGCGGTGTCTGAAACACGCGCAGGGGATTTAATGGTTCCACGCTCTCAAGTGAATGCTGTGGATTTGTCTGAACCGAGGGAAGTTTGGCTACCCAAGTTGATTGAATCGGGGCATTCACGTATTCCCGCGGTAGAGGACGATATCGATAACGTCTTAGGCATTCTTCATGCTAAAGACCTGCTCAAGATTTTGATGGATCCAACAACGAATCCGAAAACGTTGTTACGTCCTGCGCGCTTCATCCCAGAAACGCAACCTATCAATGTGCTATTGAGAGACTTTAAAGAAACAAGAAGTCACCTCGCACTTGTCATCGATGAGTTTGGGAGCATCTCTGGATTAATCACTATCGAAGATGTGCTTGAACAAATTGTGGGCGAAATATCCGATGAATTTGATCACGATGACAATCTCAGCAACATCGTGACTGACGGTGAAGGTCGTTGGCGAGTCAAGGCTATTACTCCGATTGAACAGTTCAATGAATATTTTGATTCAGATTTGAGTGATGACTATTGCGAAACGATTGGGGGGTTAATTACCGATCGTTTTGAACATGTCCCTCATACAGGTGAAATTATCGAAGAGAAGGGATTTCGCTTCCGCATCCTTTTAGGCGATGATCGCCAGGCTCGACTGTTAAGTGTAGAAAGGGCGGAATAACGTGAGCGAGATTGTCGCTTGGATAGAGCGTCACACGAAGGTTACTATCACTGGTGCTGCCCTAGGGTTAGGGTTGTTGTTTAGCACAGGCTTTGATCCTTTAGGTTGGCAATGGTTGGCGTTCGGCGCATTGGTTGCGTTCTTTTTTTTGTTTAACAGTCGAGTTTCGATAAAAGCTTCAGCGTGGGTGGGGTTTGTCTTTGGGTTGGGCTGGTTTATTCCAGGACTATCTTGGACGATGAACTCTATGGCGGTACATGGCCATTTACCATGGAGCGTTGCTGGATTGGGGCTTTTCCTTTTAGCCTGTGTCCTTTCCGTTTTTCCTGCAATTGCCTGTGCGATGGCACGCTTTTTTGGAAAGACTCATCAAACCTGTGCAAATTTTGCTTTAGCTGGCTTTTGGGTTTTGATGGAGTGGTGTCGAGGGGATTTGTTAGCTAATTTTGGATGGCTACAGCCTGGGTACGCTGCTTTAGATACCCCGTTAATGGGGTGGGCACCACTAGGTGGCGTTTATGCTGTAACGCTGATGATCTTTGTGTCAGCTGCTTTGTTATGGCAAGCACTCTCATGTCAGTTGAAGTGGGTTTGGGGGCCGGTCTTCGGTTTAATCATGGTATTTGGGATTGGTCAAGTCGCCAAGGATCATGCTTGGTCCCATGCTTCCTCAACCTTAGATGTCCGCGTTATTCAGCCTGTGTTGCCTATTGTGGATGCGTACACCAAGGCAGATACTGTTGCTCGATTAGAAAGCATGTTGCCAGAGGCTCAGAAGCCGTGGATGCCTTCTGATCGCCAAAGGCTTTTACTGACACCTGAAGGTGTTGTTAATGGGTTAGTCAGTCGTTTGCCAGGACAGGCTGCTAGCGCACTAATGAATTTGCAAGAAAAGTCTGAAGCTCTTGTCCTCTTTAATGGTTTTAGACAGGAAGGCCGTCGGGTCTTTAATACTTCTTTTGTCCTTGGAGAAGGGCACATTGTGTATCGACTGGATAAGAGAGAGTTAGTGCCTTTTGGGGAATTTGTACCCGCTGGTGCGCGTTGGTTTGTTGATTTGATAGGGGTGCCTATGGCTGATTTAACGCCAGGAGATGGCGTACAGCCTTTGTTACAAGTCGGTCAAACGCACATCGGTATTCTGATTTGTTATGAAAATTTGTATGGCAATGTTGTGCGTTCATTTTGGCAAACACATTCGCCAGACTTTTTGATTGTGACGTCCAATTTAGGGTGGTTTGGACATTCAGTGATTTCTCAGCATCTAGCGATGAGTAGGGTTCGGGCGATCGAAAGCGCTCGACCGTTGGTGAGTGTGAATAACAGCGGATTAAGTGCTGTCGTGAATTCAAAAGGCGAAATTGTTAGAACTTTAAGTGCAACCTCGCCCGATGCGATGACGGTACCTTTATTAGGTGCAACAGGGTCGCCGACGCCTTATATCCGTTTTGGTGCTTATCCGTTCCTCTTTTTAGCACTTCTTTTGGCTTTAAACGGTCTCTTTCTGAGAAGGCGAGAGCATAAGCTGAAAGATAAGCAGAAACAGAGCTTATAATTACTCTTTTGGCCTCTTTATCTTTTCGGTAAGGAGAACTCCCCTCAATTTTTGAAGAACAGGCGCCGACAAGAATCGGCGGCATAGAGAATGATTACCTTTCAGGAAGTAATCCTGCGCCTGCAGGAATATTGGAATCGTCAGGGCTGTGCCTTGCTGCAACCGATTGACTTGGAGGTCGGTGCTGGTACTTCTCATACAGCGACTTTTTTGCGTGCGTTAGGCCCAGAGCCATGGCGCGCTGCTTATGTTCAGCCTTCTCGTCGTCCTAAGGACGCTCGTTATGGCGAAAATCCGAATCGTTTGCATCAGCACCATCAGTATCAGGTGGTTTTGAAGCCTGCTCCCACAAATATTGTCGACCTCTACTTGGGTAGTTTGCGCGCTTTGGGTATTGATACGGAAGTTAACGATATCCGTTTTGTGGAAGATAACTGGGAAAATCCGACGCTTGGTGCTTGGGGGCTCGGTTGGGAAGTTTGGATGAACGGCATGGAAGTGACGCAGTTCACCTACTTCCAACAGGTTGGTGGCTTGGAATGCAAGCCGATCACTGGCGAAATCACCTATGGTCTCGAACGCTTGACCATGTATCTGCAGAATTGTGATAACGTGTTTGACCTGGTCTACACGACTTGGACGGATCCTTCTGGTCAAGAGCGTGTGCTGACCTACGGTGACGTTTTCCACCAGAATGAAGTTGAACAGTCTGTTTATAACTTTGAAGCTAGCGACTGTACCAAGCTTTTAGGTCAGTTTGACTACTATGAAAGCGAAGCCAAGCGCTTGATGGATTTGAACTTGGCGCTTCCGGCTTATGAAATGGTTCTTAAAGCTGGTCATACCTTTAATCTCTTGGATGCGCATGGGGCCATTTCAGTCACTGAACGTGCGGCCTATATTGCTCGTATCCGTAATATTTCTCGTGCGGTTGCTCAGAGTTACTACGATTCTCGTGAACGTTTGGGCTTCCCGATGTTGGCCGCTAAGGTTGCAGAATAAGGCGAGTGGAGGATAAGAAAGAAAATGACGAATTTGCTCGTTGAACTTCAGACGGAAGAATTGCCACCGAAGGCACTTGAAAAACTTTCGCAAGCTTTTGCCCAAGGCGTTGCTCAGCATTTGAACCAACGTGGTTTCTTGGCAGAAGGCAGTGTGACGACCGCTTATGGCGCTCCTCGTCGATTGGCTGTACACATCACGAATGTTTTTGCTAAGAGCCCTGACGAAGCGTTTACGCAAAAGCTTGTTCCAGTGCGCGTAGGTCTTGCCGCTGATGGAACGGCTACGCCTGCACTCACGAAGAAGATGGCTGCGTTGGGCATTACGTGTGATGTTGCCGACTTAAAGCGTGTGAATGATGGTAAGAACGAACAGTTGGTTTTTGAGGGTGTTCGTCCAGGTATCGAACTGGCTGAAGGTTTGCAGCAGGCTTTGGAAGCTTCTGTAAAGGCATTGCCGATTCCCAAGGTCATGACCTATCAGTTGGCTGATGGCGAAACGACCGTCGCTTTTGTGCGCCCCGTTAAGCATTTGACGGCACTCTTTGGTGATGTTGTTGTGCCAGTGAAGCTGTTTGGTCTTGATGCCGGTCGCGAAACGAGAGGCCATCGTTTCCATGTGTCCACGCCAGTGATGCTGACGAACGCTGACAGCTATGTCGAAGAACTTAAGGCTGCCAAGGTGATGCCTTGCTACGCCGAACGCCGTGAAATGATTCGCCAGCTCTTGATAGCTCGTGCCGAAAAAATCGGTGGAACGGTCATTTTGCCGGAGGATTTGTTGAATGAAGTCACCGCTTTGACTGAATGGCCGGTGATCTACGAAAGCGAATTTGAAGAAGAATTCTTGGCTGTACCAGAAGAATGTTTGATTCTGACCATGCAGCTTAATCAGAAGTATTTTGCTTTGCGCGATGCTAATGGTCGATTGATGAATCGATTCTTATTGGTTTCTCAACTTGAGGCCAAGGATGGCGGCGCTGCTATTTCTTCTGGGAATGCTCGCGTGGTTCGTGCTCGTTTGGCTGATGCGAAGTTCTTCTATGACCAGGACCGACTTGAAAAGTTGGAAGCGCGTGTGGATGGTCTAAAGCATGTTGTGTATCACAACAAACTTGGTACGCAGGCCGAACGTATGTTGCGCGTGAAAATGATGGCTGGTCAAATCGCCACGTTGATTGGCGCTGATCAGGCAAAGGCAGAACGTGCTGCAACCTTAGCTAAGGCTGATCTTCGTACGTTGATGGTGGGTGAATTCCCTGAATTGCAGGGGATTATGGGTGAATACTATGCTGTGTACGATAAGGAAGATCGTGAGGTAGCATTGGCTATTCGTGAACACTATCAGCCGCGTTATGCTGGTGACGCGCTTCCGTCAACGCCTGTGAGCTTAGCAACTGCTTTGGCTGACAAGATGGAAACCTTGATCGGTTTGTTCGGTATTGGTCAGATGCCGACGGGGGAAAAGGATCCTTTTGCGTTGCGTCGTCATGCTTTAGGCGTGTTGCGCATGTTGATCGAAAAGGCCTTGCCTGTTAGCTTGAATACGCTGATTGATACGGCCTGGGAAGCTGAAAAGAACGTTCCTGGTGTTGTTGATCATCGTGAAGAACTTCGTCAGTTCTTCCAGGATCGCTTGCGCGTGATGTTGCGTGATGCTGGTTATACGACGCTGGAAGTCGAGGCTGTTTTGGCTTTGAATCCTGAAAAGCTCGATGAATTGCCGAAGCGTTTGGCAGCCGTTCGTTCTTTCATGGCTATGCCTGAAGCCGATGCTTTGACGGCTGCTAATAAACGTATTGGCAATATCCTCAAAAAGGTTGAAGGTGAAGTGCCTACCGGCGTCAATGAGGCACTTTTGGTTGAAGAAGCCGAAAAGGCTTTGTTCGCTACTTTGGTTTCGGTTGAACCTAAGGCCATGGCTGAATTCGAACGCGGGGAATACGAAGCCATGTTAGCTACCTTGGCTGCTTTGCGTGGACCAGTAGATAGCTTCTTTGATCATGTGATGGTGAATGCTGAAGACTTGTCTTTGCGTGCTAACCGTCAGGCATTGCTCAAACAGCTTTATGTTGTGATGAACAAGGTTGCTGAAATTGCTCGTTTGGCCAAGTAAGTATCATCTTTAAATAAAGTCGCTGTTTTTTCAGCGATTATGAGGGATCCTTAACGGTATGATTCGTTTGGGATCCCTTTTTTCTTTAGAGGCCTTGTCTTCAATGTCTATTTTGCGTGGTTGGCTCTTCTATTTGGTTTTAAGTTTGACCATTATTGGTCTGACGGTATGTATTTTGGTGACAACGCCTTTTTTAAGCGTACAGCGTCGTTACGATCTTTTTTGTCGCCCGTGGGCTCGTCTTGTTTTAACGCTTTTGCGTGTCATTTGTGGCATCCGTCTAGAAATGAGAGGTATGGAGAACATGCCGCCCGCCACGGAACCCATGGTTGTTTTGGCAAAACATCAATCAGCTTGGGATCCGTTTTGGTTAGGTGCTTATTTATCGGGGCCGGCTTGTTTTCTTTATAAGAAGTCTATTAATTGGATTCCATTGTTAGGCTGGGTGGTTTGGGCTATGGATATGTTAGCCATTGACCGTAGCAAAGGGCGTTCTGCATTTGAAGCCTTTATGAAAAAAGGCCCAGTGAAGTTGAAGCAGGGATGGTGGATTTGTTTATTCCCTGAAGGAACACGCGTACCCCCAGGTGAACATGTGCGTTATAAGACGGGTGGTGCTCGCTTTGCTTGCCAAAGTGGTACGCCGATTTTGCCGATTTGTCACAATGCAGGACGTTGTTGGCCAAAAAATAGCATCGCAAAAAATCCAGGGACTATTGTGGTGAGTGTTGGTCCTGTTATTCAGACCAAAGGCCGCGAACCCCATGAGGTGACTGCAGAAGTCGAGGCTTGGATTGAGAATGAACTGACTCGATTGAGGTAAGGCGTGAGTAGTGAGCAACAAGTGTGGCGAACGGTTGAGGTTGTCAAGGATGGGCAAGGTCGCTCGATACGATATCGTCTGGTTTATTCGTCACGTATAAAGTCCAATATGACCTTGAAGGTCGACGGTGAAACATTGGAGATTTCTGTCCATTTGGCACCGAGGATGTCTGTGAACACGGCTGATCAGTTGGTGCTCGATAAAAGTGAGTGGATCGAGCATTCATTAGCCAAACTAGAGACGCTAAAACAGGAGCGAGAGGAACGTCGTCAGGCTGAACAGCTCTTTCATGGGGGAGAGTTGTTATTTCGAGGCGAAAAAGCACGTATTTGCTTAGACGCGTCACGTTCTTGTGTTTGCCGAGATGAACAGGGATACTGTTTGGCTCTAGCGATTCCTATGGGAAGTGAACCGAGCTTAGTCGAGAATGCTTTAGAAGCCTTGCTAAAAGTGGAAGCGCAACGCGTCATCGAAGCGTTGATGCAACCGATGTTGATGAGGGCATATCGACCACCTGTGAGCTGGGAGCTCTCAAGTGCTAAGACAAGGTGGGGATCGTGTAGTTCACGCCGAGTGATTCGATTCTCTTGGCGATTGATTTTTTTGGATGATGAGCTCATTCGCTATGTGATTGCGCACGAATTGGCTCATTTGATCCATATGGATCATTCATTAGCTTTTTGGGCTGAGGTTGAGCGCATATATCCGCCTTGTCGAGCTCAAAGAGCTCGACTAAAGGCGATAAAACACTTACCTTCGTTTGCTAATAAATAGAGCGTTAGACCGCATCCTTATGCGGTTGGAGGCGAGCGGCTTCTTTTGCAAGACGAACGTATGCGGCGACGTCAAGGGTTTCAGCTCGACTGCCAGGATTGACGTCGGCACGCTGAATGGCCTCTTCATCGAGAATGGTTGAAAGTGCATTGCGTAAAGTCTTACGGCGTTGCTGGAAGGCTAATGCGACCACTTGAGCAAACACTTCCATATCCACGGGTTCCAAGTTTTCAACTGGACGCGGTACCATGCGTACGATGGAAGACGTTACCTTAGGTGGTGGAACAAAAGCGCCTGGCGGCACATCAAAGAGTTTGTGCATGACATAGCGATACTGCAACATGACGCTCAGACGACCGTAGACTTTGCTACCTGGTTCGGCGACCATACGGTCAACCACTTCACGTTGAAGCATGAAGTGTTGGTCAATCACACGATCAGCCGCGCTCATTAGGGCGAAAAGTAATGGCGAAGAAATGTTGTAAGGCAGATTGCCGATGATGCGCAGGCGCTTACCTTCGAGTACAGTAGCCCAATTTAATTTCAGGGCATCTGCTTCGATGAGGGTCAGCTCCTCAGGCAAAAATTGTTCACGAAGGAACTGAGCAAGGTCTCTGTCAATTTCAACAGCTGTTTCATGGCGAGCCAAAGCAATGACTTCACGCGTTAAAGCAGCTTGGCCTGGACCAATTTCAACTAAGGCATCGCCCGGCTTTGGATCAATTCCACGGACAATGCGTTCGATCCAGTGGCGGTCATGTAAGAAGTTTTGACCAAAACGTTTGCGGGCTTTGTGCCCTTCAAGCCATTCTTGTTTCACGATTTTTGGAGAGGTAGTGTGCTAGTTTGAGAGCGGAGATCATGCTACGTTCGTCAGCTTTGCTAGTGCCAGCAATATCTAACGCCGTCCCGTGATCAACGGATGTACGAATATAGGGTAGACCGAGTGTGACGTTCACGCCGTCTTGGAATCCAACGTGTTTAAGCACAGGGAGTCCCTGGTCATGATACATACACAAGACGGCATCATATTGATCCCAATGGCCAGGGATGAAAGCTGTATCAGCAGGCACGGGGCCAATGACTTGCATACCTTTGGCTTGGGCACGCTGAAGCGCTGGTGTAATTGTTTCTATTTCTTCGCGACCAATATGCCCGTTTTCACCTGCATGAGGATTTAACCCCGTGACCAGGATGCGAGGCGAGGAAAAACCATAATCGACTTTAAGCGCATGATGGAGCGTTTCTAAGACCTCGTCTAAGAGCGTTCCTGTAATCGCTGACGATAAGGCGGCAATGGGTAAATGCGTGGTTGCAAGTGCAACTTTCATTGCATCAGGACGCTCATTCGACGTCAACATCATGACAACACGTTGTACGCCAGCTAAGTCCTGGAAAAACTCAGTGTGCCCAGTGAAAGGGATGCCTGATTCAATAATGATGCTTTTTTGAACAGGAGCAGTGACAATGGCTGCCCACTGGTTTTCCATGGCACCGTAATGGGCTTGACGTAAAGTGTTAAGCACATACGTGGCATTACGAACGTCTAGTTGCCCAGGTAAAGCTGGCGCGCCCAAAGGGATGTCTAGAATGCGAATATGGGCGGGTAGTGGCCAGGCAAACCCGAGACGGGAGGCTTCTTTTTCAAGAAGCGCTTGACTACCAATGAGTACGATTGGATCGGTAATCGAAAGAGCTGCTTTTAAAGAAACCTCCGGACCGATGCCGGCAGGTTCACCCGTGGTAATGGCAACAGGCCGGCGGTCGATCATTAGAAGTCTCCCTTGTCACGGATTTCGACGTAAGCGCGGTCACGTAACTCGCGTTGCCAATTGTAGGTAGCTTCGCCAAGTTTCTTCTCGCGAAGTTGTTGACGTGCCTGGATGCGCATACGTTGTGGATTGCCGTCTTTTTCGAGACGACGTTCCATCACCTGAATCAAATGGTAGCCGAACTGAGACTTAATCGGCTCAGAGACTTGACCAGGCTTCAAGGCGTTCATAGCTTTTTCAAAGTCTGGCACTGTGTCGCCTGGTTGTAACCAGCCTAAGTCACCACCACGGGTGGCGGTATTGTCTACCGAGTGGAGACGAGCCATTGTTGCAAAGTCGGTTTCGCCAGCATCAATACGGCGCTTGATGTCATTAAGACGATGCACAACTTCACCTTCCGGAGTAAGGTCGCTGACCCACATCAGAATATGACGAGCATGGGTTTGTTCAACAGGGCCACCTGCCAACTTGTGTTGAACGCCATCGCGCGTATCGACAACACGTACCACTTCCCAGGAAGTCTGATGTTTAACAACGTAGATATCAGGTTTTTTGCCAGCTTCTTTAAGCTTGTCGCTAATGACACTGGGTAAGGATTGCAAAGCGCGCCAACCAAGGTCACCACCTTGAAGTGCATCAGGTAAGCGAGAGAAGGTGGCCGCGAGCGTTGCAAAATCTTCGCCAGCACGTGCACGAGCAGCGATTTCTTCGGCCTGCTTCTGAAGCAATTCAGTGTTGTCTGGATGGTCGATCGGTAGAACGATGTGCTGAAGGTGGTATTCGGTCGTATCAGAGCCAGTGAAGCCTGCTTTTTCAGCTAAGAAAGCATCAACTTCGCTTTCAGGAATGACGATCTTGGCATCGACTTCGCGTTCACGAAGACGTTGCGTCGTAATCTCGTCACGAATTTCTTCACGGAAAGCGCCGAAAGAGACACCGTCAGCAATCAGGCGTTGACGCAACTGATCAACCGATAAATTATTTTGACGAGCGATTTGTTCAATCGATGCATTGACCATTTGGTCATCAATGCGGATCCCCGTTTCGCGAGCGCGTTGCATGATCGTACGTTCAGAGATCAAGCGCTCCAATACCTGAGCGCGCAACAAATCCATTGCAGGGAGCTGAATGTTTTGGCGGCGGAGGTTAAGAGCTACCACATGGGTACGTTCTTGTAATTCACGTTCCGTAATGACGTCGTTATTAACAACAGCGACGATGCGGTCAAGTTCCATCGGTTGCACGGCCTGTGCCTGTACGTCCTGAGAAACCGGTTCAGCATATGTCGTGCCGAAAGCGACGATGCCCATCGTTAACACGGCAATAGTCTTAAGCTTATTCATAGTAATCGTACTGTCCAATTCTGTCAGGGACCTGGGTAGTGGTCTGGTAACCCTTAATGTTGCGCTTGAGTTCTGCAAGCGGACTTGTTCCCATACTACCCAAACCATTGAGCTCGAGTTGTAAGAAGAAGTTCGATTCTTCGCTGTTGGAGGCCGTGGTGTAGCGCTGGGTTGCAAAGCGCAAGGTCCAGCAATCGTGGAGATATTCAACCCCAGCGATCATTTCAATCGGCTTCTTCTGCAACAGAGAATAGTTGTAGCGGAGGATACCGAAGAGGCGCTCTGTTAGCGGCCACTGAACGGCAAAGTCCACCTGTTTAATGTAGTCGTTGTTGTAATTCGTGAAGTCTTGGTTCTGCGAGTAGTTGTAGCGATAGTACAAGCCAATGAGCGACATTGGCTTTGGTTGCCAACGAACTCCAGCGGCGACCTTTTCAAAGCGATGACGCGCTGAAGAATACTGGCCACTCACATCGGCGGTTAAACTTCGCGTTAAACGAGCGCCAACACTGGCGAGTAAGTCACTTCGGACTTCTTCTGTGCGTGTTGCATCAGGTCCCAAGTTGTAATTGCCATTGGTATTAGGCACGTAAAAACTCACGCGCTGATCAGAGAAATAACGACGCTGACCGATGCTTGCACGGAAAAGTTCTAAACCAGAGGCTTGATCAAAGTAACGCGTAGACAACACGGTGGTGAGTTGGTTTGTTTCACTCACGCGGTCATAGCCAGAGAAAAGATTTTCGCTAAAGAGTGTGGCGAAATTGAGGTCCGCGATACTGGTATCAAAAACAGGGAGGTTTTCCTGGTTGCGATACGGTACCCACGCATAATAAATGCGCGGTTCAAGGGTTTGATAAGCGGCACGTCCAAACCAAGTGGTGTCACGTTCAAAGACCAAACCGCTATCGACACTAAGCATCGGGACTGTGCGGTGAGGATCTTTTTCATTGAACGTTGCTTTATCTCTGTCAGATAGGTCACGAAGCTGATACCACGTGCCTAAGAACGTTGCCTTCGGAACGACAAACCAACCAGCGCCACGGAAGGGGTAAGAAGCGCTTTGTTCGAACACAAAGCGATCCCCGTTCACCATGGAAGGGCTTTCAAAGCGAGTGGCATCGAGCGTTGTGTTGAGTTCAAAACCCTTCCAATTGCCGTTATAGCCATTGAAGACGATTTGAGGAACACGTTCGTACGGCTTGGTAGAGTGGATGCCGTTCACATTTAACGTCTGATTTTTTTGGACGTTAATCGCGGTATTCCAATAGGTTTCGTCGTAACGAATAGAGTAGTCTTGCGGCAAAACGGTTTCGGAAGACTCACGAATGTTGCCCGAAAAGTCCGTGATGAATTCGTCATCAGAAACGCGATTGTAATTGATGCGAGCGCTTAAGCGGTCTTTGCGATATTGAGAGTCGACGTGAATACTCGAACGATTCTCTTTGGTGATACGGTCATCAGGAAGGTAGCTGTAATCAACCACTGTAGAGAAATCGTTGTAAAGGAAGCGAGCTTCTGTATCCAACATAACGCCACGTTTAGACATCACGCGAGGTGTGAGCGTTAAGTCGTAGTTAGGGGCAATGTTGAAGTAGTACGGAATGGTCAAATCAAGACCACGCGTGGAGCTCATTCCGTAAGTCGGCACCAAAAAACCAGAACGACGTTCTTGACTGATCGGGAATGCGAACCAAGGCGTTCCGATAACGGGTAAGCCCATAAAGTTGAGTACAGCGCCCGTACCGCTCGCCGTTTGATCGTATTCGTCGATTTCGAGCTTATTCAAGGTAATGAACCAAGCCTCGTCGTCACGTTTACAGGTCGTGATTTTCGCGTCATCAAAGGTTGTCGTGTCACCAGACAAAAAGCGAATATTTTTAGCGCAACCACGTAAGTTACGCGGTGCGTATTCGTAGTCGGCGTCGTTCATGTCCCCAGTGCGCTGGGTGATCTTGAAACGCATGGACGGCCCGGAGAAGGTTGCGCCGAGGCGAGAAATTTTGGCATTGCCTTCGGCTTGCACTTCATCGGTAGCTTGCGTATAGGTGATACGATCCCCTTTAAGAACAGCGCCCGCACGTCGAATTTCAGCTTGACCGTATAAATGTAATTGTTCTTCAGGATTCCCTTCAATTCGATCTGCGGAGACAAAGCTCACAGAGTCTGTTTCTGGCATGGCACGAGAAGGATCCAAAGCAATGACAGACTCTAAAGCCACGCGATTGTTGGATTGAGTAGCCGTTGCAGGGATACTGTAAGCCATTGCGGCAACCGCTAAGCTCACGCTAATTGTGATCGGTCGAATAAGCGGAAATGACATGAATAAACTGGGGAAAGTGACAGCCTGAGGTCAGGCCTTATAGAATGACGGCAAAATAATTAAAAGATTATAAAGCCCCTCATCATGGCAGAGTGCCTGAGTCGAGGGAAAATCATCTCTGATGCCGATATGGATCTTGGATAAAAGGAATTTATGACAATGACCGCACAGAATGACAATGCGTTTTTTGATCAATGGTTGCAATCGTTGGCACCTCAGTATGGGCTCGATCTTTCAACGAAGACCCGAGCTGGTGCGGACGCGGGATTTCGCTCTTATCACCGAATTACAGCGGCTGATGGGAAAACATATATCGCAATGAACGCTGACGGGGAAACGCAAGCGAGTTTTGATGCCTTTCTCAAGATTGATCGCCTGATGCGTGACGAGGCTGGTCTAAATGCGCCCGAAATTTTCGCGACGGCTTCAGATCATCGTTTTATGTTGCTCTCAGATTTAGGTAGTGAAACATATTTGGATGTCTTAACCGAAGAAAACGCTGGTGTTTTGATGGATAAGGCAACCACGGCATTAGTGGCATGGCAGAAAATTTCTCGCCCTGGTGTGTTGCCGCTTTATAACCGCGAGGTGTTGCAACGTGAGATTGATCTATTCCCGGAATGGTATGTGGCACGCCATCGTGGTGTGACATGGAACGAAACGCAACAAAAGTGGTGGAAGATGGCCACGGATGCGATTCTTGATAACAATTGTCGCGAAGCCTTAGTGTTTGTCCATCGAGACTTCATGCCGCGCAACTTGATGGTCTCGGAGCCTATGCCGGGTATTTTGGATTTCCAGGATGCTTTGTATGGTCCGTTGAGCTATGACATTGCTTCTTTGATGCGTGATGCGTTCATTTCCTGGGGTGAAAGCTTCGTCCTTGATGTGACCATCCGATATTGGGAAAAGGCCCGTAAGGCGGGGCTGCCTGTTTCAGAGGATTTTGGTAATTTCTATCGTGATGTGGAATTCATGGGGGTTCAACGTCATTTGAAAGTGTTGGGTATTTTTGCCCGATTGAATTATCGTGATGGTAAGCCTAAGTATCTGGAAGATACGCCGCGATTTATCGATTACGTCCGCAAGACGTCTCGTCGTTATATTCAGTTGTCGCCGTTGACGCATCTGATTAACGAGCTCGAAGGTTCTGACGTTCAAGTGGGTTACACCTTCTAATCGAGTGCTAATAAAAAAAGGACATCCCCTTATGCGTGCATTGATTTTTGCTGCTGGTGAGGGTCGACGTATGCGTCCATTGACGCTGACGACCCCAAAGCCTCTTGTGAAAGTTGGCGGTGTGCCGATGGTTGTACGTCAAATTGAAGCACTCAAGGGTGCTGGTATTCAAGACATAGTCTTGAATGTGGCTTACCATAGCGCACAAATCATGGATGCATTGGGGGATGGAAGTCGATTTGGCGTACGTCTTCATTATTCCGTAGAAGGGCAGTGTGCCGAAGACGCTTTGGAAACGTTGGGCGGTATTGCAAAAGCACTCCCTTTGTTGGCAGCTGATGGTGATGCGGCTTTTGTCGCGGTCGCCTCAGATATCGTGACAGATTTTGATTACTCGACATTGATCCGCCGAGGCGAAACGCTGGAAGCTGATCAATTGGATGCTCATTTGGTGCTGGTGCCTAATCCTGCATATCACGCTCAAGGGGATATGACGCTCGATGCTCAACGCTTAGTTAGACCAATGCCTAAGACGCATACATTTTCTAGCTTGGGGGTTTACCGTACGTGTTTATTTGGGCATGTAGAACCCGTCAAGGCGAAACTCTTTCCATGGCTATGGGCTGCTTGTGAGCAGGGGAGGGTCTCTGGCGAGTGTTATGACGGACGCTGGTTAAATGTGGGCGATGCCAACGAATTACGCATTGCAGAGTCTCTGTTTGGCTAATTGATCTCATTCCGAGAGAGAGGACAAAGAAGACGTTAAAATACGGCTGACGTTTGATTGAGCCTATTCTTAGTGGCGAATAAATAGTGAAATTAGGATCATATACCGTTGACGTGCCTGTGATGTTGGCCCCTATGGCAGGGATGAGTGACTTGCCCTATCGCGAAGTATGCCGAATGTTTGGGGCAGGCTATGCCGTGGGTGAAATGACGACGAGTAAGCCTGAATTCCGATCAAGTCGTAAAAGTGCCACTCGTTGGGCTTGTGATGAGGAATCGGGGTTACGTGTTGTCCAGTTGCTTGGTGCTGAGCCTCAAATGATGGCTGATGCTGCGCGTTACGCTCAAGACTCTGGTGCGCAAGTTGTCGATATCAATATGGGGTGCCCTGCGAAGAAAGTGTTGCAAACGGCATGCGGCAGTGCTTTGATGAAGGATGAAGCATTGGTTGCGAAGATTTTATCGGCAGTTGTTGCTGCGGTAGATATTCCAGTTACGTTGAAAATTCGAACTGGGTGGGATCAAGATCATCGAAACGCAGAGACGATTGCTCGCATAGCGCAAAGCGAAGGGATTTCTATGCTTGTCGTCCACGGACGCACAAGAGCTGACGGTTTTCGAGGTCACGCAGAATATGAAACAATTCGTCGCGTCAAAGAGGCAGTAAATATTCCAGTGATCGCAAATGGCGATATTAATTCAGGGGCGAAAGCTGTCGCCGTGATGAAGCAGACGGGGGCCGATGGTGTCATGATCGGTCGGGCTTCTTATGGCAATCCATGGATATTTAATGAGGTTTGCGCCGCTTTGGGATGGGGGACTTTATTGCCGAAACCCTCACTTCAAGAAAAGCAACGGGTTATAAATCTGCACATGCAGCGACATTTTGACTATTATGGCGAAGCAAGAGGTGTGGTGACATTTCGCAAGCATCTGAATCATTATCTTTGTGGATTAGATGGTAGCGAAATGCTACTAAAGGCCCTTATGGCGAAACAAGGGGCTAAAGACCTGGCAGAATGTCTTAACCTCTATTTCGAAAGGGTTTCATAACATGTCATACGAGCGTGAACTGAAGAAACCTGGTGACGCGATTCAGATGAGACGACAAGGTCGTCCAAGAAAAAAGGTCGAGATCACCTATGGTCCTATTGATCCCGAGACTGTTTGGTCTGCAATGGAGTGTGATGAACCGAGCTTGCTGGATAAAGCTGTAGTTGCTCAATTGAATCAATATTTCACACAGCTTGAAGGCTCTCAACCACTTCCTTTGTATCCACTTGTCGTTTCCGCCGCAGAACGTTCGCTGCTGGTTTATGTGATGACATTGTGTCGAAGCAACCAAACTGAAGCTGCAAAATTACTTGGTATTAACCGAAATACCCTACACAAGAAACTAGTTGAACATAGGCTTGTGAACGGGTAATTTTCAAAAGGAAATAAACAATGAAAAAACAGGCTCTTATCAGCGTGTCAGACAAGACCGGCGTGGTCGACTTTGCTCGTGAATTGGTAGGTTTGGGCTACCACATTCTGAGCACGGGTGGTACCGCGAAGCTTCTCTCTCAGGAAGGTGTTCCCTGCCAAGAAGTGGCGGATTACACGGGTTTCCCCGAAATGCTGGACGGTCGTGTCAAGACCTTGAATCCCAAGATTCATGCTGGTATTTTGGCCCGCCGTCCTGTGGCTGAACACATGGCTGCGCTTGAAGCACATCAGATTGATCCGATCGACATTATTTGCGTGAACCTCTACCCGTTTGAGCAAACCATTGCCAAGCCGGATTGCACGTTTGAAGATGCGATCGAAAATATCGACATCGGTGGCCCGACCATGATTCGTGCTGCCGCTAAGAACCACGAATCCGTCGCTGTCATCGTTGATCCGACGGACTATGCAGCTGTTGTGGCTGAAATCAAGGCTGAAGGTGGTGTGTCTGCCGCGACGCGTTTGGCTTTGGCGAAGAAGGTCTTTGCTCATACTGCTCGTTATGACGGTATGATCACGAACTACTTGACGAGCCTTGACGAAAACAATGAACGTACCCGTTTCCCTGAAGTGCTTACTCGTCAGTGGGAAAAGGTTCAGGATATGCGCTACGGCGAAAATCCGCATCAGGCTGCCGCTTTCTATCGTGAAGCTTCTGTGGCTCCGGGTTTGTTAGCTGGCTATGAACAGCTTCAGGGTAAGGAACTTTCCTACAACAACATCGCTGACAGTGATGCAGCTTGGGAATGTGTTCGCTCCTTCGAAGCGCCGGCTTGTGTGATTATTAAGCACGCCAATCCTTGTGGTGTGGCCGTGGGTGTTGACTCTGCTGAAGCTTATGCCAAGGCTTTCCAGACGGACTCTAAGTCTGCCTTTGGTGGCATCATTGCTTTCAACCGTGAAGTTACGGGTGAATGCGCCCGCCAGGTTGCTCAGCAGTTTGCTGAAGTGATCATTGCGCCGTCCTTTAGCGCCGAAGCTCGCGAAGTGTTTGCTGCTAAGAAGAATTTGCGTTTGTTAGTTGTGGCCTTGGGTGGCGCTCATAACGACTTCGACTTCAAGCGTGTCGGTGGCGGCCTCTTGGTTCAGAGCCCGGATATTCAGCTTTGCGATGAAAGCGCCTTGCGTTGCGTGACGAAGCGTCAGCCGACGTCTGCTCAGATTGCTGACATGATGTTTGCCTGGAACGTTGCTCGCTTCGTGAAGTCCAATACGATCGTTTACGCTCGTGGTGGCATGACGTTGGGTGTTGGCGCTGGTCAGATGAGTCGTGTGGACTCCGCTCGCATTGCCATGATTAAGGCTGAAGAAGCTAACTTGTCGCTCGTTGGCTCTGTGGCTGCGTCTGATGCCTTCTTCCCGTTCCGCGATGGTCTCGATGTCGTGGTTGACGCTGGTGCTACGGCTATTATTCAGCCGGGCGGTTCTATTCGTGACGATGAAGTGATTGCCGCTGCTGATGAGCGTGGAATCACGATGGTCTTCACGGGCGAACGTCATTTCCGTCACTAATTTTTGACGGTCTTTGAGTTATGGTCTCCTCATTCCTGAGGGATGAGGAGGGCCTTGATAGAACGCAACCGCTCAATCCGAGCGGTTGCGTGTTCAGATAGGGAGTCATTTGTGACGACACTCAAATTTTCCCGACGCAAGTTGGTTGGGGCAGGTGTGGCTGCAGGCTTAATGACAACGCTACCTGCGATGGCTGAGTTACAGGTATCTATTACTGGGGTTGGGGCAAATCAGCTACCGATCGCGGTGAAGGTATTAGAAGGCACGAGTTTAGTGGGCGAAGATCTGAGTGCTGTCATTGGTGCCGATCTTGAACGCTCTGGTGCTTTTAGACTCATTCCGACTGGCGCTGAAGGAGCTCCAGAAGACCTGAGCAAGCCTGAGAGTTTGGCTCATTGGGCTCAGGCCGGTGCGAATGCTTTGGTTGTAGGTTCGGTCAATCAATTGCCTAATGGTCGTTGGGAGGTGAAGTACTTCCTTCACGATGCAGTGTCAAGCACAATGCTCGATTCTGGACAGTTTGTGGTGAGCAAAAAGTACATTCGCATGGCAGCACACCGCGTGGCCGACCGAATCTATTCGAAGTTGACTGGTGAGAAGCCTATGTTTGCTTCTCGTTTGGTTTATGTGTCTCAGTTGGGGCGTCGAGATTTTCGTTTGATTGTGACCGATAGCGACGGTGCTAATCAAGAAGAAGTGCTCCGCTCTGACGAACCGATTATTTCGCCAGTTTGGTCTCCTGATGGTCGAAAGGTCGCTTATGTCAGCTTTGAACGACGTAAGCCCATTGTGTTTATTCAAGATTTGACCTCTGGTGCTCGTCACGCGATTTCTGCTTATCGTGGTAATAATTCGGCTCCTGCTTTTAGTGCAGATGGTCAAATGATGGCCGTCGCCCTTTCAAGAGATGGGGTTACGCAGGTCTATTTGATGAGAGCTGACGGGACTGGATTACGTCGATTTACAAGAAGTTTTGGTATTGATACGGAGCCAGTCTTCTCTAGCGATAACCGTTGGCTGTACTTTACAAGTGATCGCGGAGGTGCCCCTCAGATTTATCGTCAGTTGTTAGACGGTAGCGCACCTGCCGAACGTGTCACTTTTGGATCTAGCTATGCGATTAGTCCGAGCATTAGCCCGGACGGTAACACATTGGCTTATATTTCACGTATTAATGGTAAGTTCCGCACGGCTGTGATGGATTTGACTACGGGACAAAGTACTCTAGTCTCTACGACAGACCGCGATGAATCACCATCTTTTGCACCGAACGGTCGCTTCTTGGTTTATGCCACGGAGGAACGTGGTCGTGGCGTTTTAGGTACGGCCTCGATTGATGGTCGTCTTATGACGCGATTGACTGGAAAGGGAGATATCAGAGAACCTTGCTGGGGTCCGATTCTACCTTAACCTACTCACTATAAAAATCATCCTTACTAATAAGATAGGAAAGACATCATGTCGTTCTCTTGGAAAGTTCTCGCAGCTTCGGCTGCTGTTGCTGCTCTGTTGAGTGGTTGCTCTTCCGTCTCTCTTGACGAAGGTGCTAAGTCTGGTACGTTGGCTGGCAGTCAGGTTGAAGGTCAGGAAGCGGTGAATCCGTTCACGGATCCGAATAATCCGCTTTCTCAGCGCTCTGTTTACTTTGCCTTTGACTCCTATGAAGTGGCGCCTGAATATATGCGTAATGTTGAAGCGCATGCTCGTTGGCTGGTTGCCAATCCTGGTGTGAATATTGTTATTCAGGGCAATACTGACGAACGTGGCGGTCGCGAATACAACTTGGCTTTGGGTCAGAAGCGCTCAGAAGCTGTGAAGCAACGTTTGCAGTTGCTCGGTGTGCCGGCCGATCGTATCGAAGCCGTCTCTTTCGGTCGTGAAAAACCGTTGGCTTTTGGGCATAGCGAAGAAGCATGGGCTCAGAACCGTCGTGCCGATATCGTTTATCCTACCGAAGTAACGGCTGATAAGCCTGCTGCTAAGTAAGGATAAGCGCTATCAACGATAGCCAAATTAGCCGGACGTTGCTTAAATCAGGCACGGCCGGCTGTTTTTTGTCCGTTCTTTATGGGTGTGAAAATCGAGTCGCCCCTTCACTGGAGTGTTGTATGACCATGAGATTGACGATGGCCCGTTTGGGGGCTCTGACAGTGCTGGCTAGCATTGCTAGTGGCGCGATGGCATTCGCGGATGATGATGCGCGACGCGCGATTTTAGATTTGCGTGCACAAGTACAGGCGTTAGAAGAACAGCTAACAAATACGCAAATGACCTTTGTGAATCGCCTGGATAGTTTGCAGAATCAAAATCGAGTCTTAACAGGCAAGGTTGAAGAGTTGACAAACGCCCTGAATATGGAAAAGCGTAGTAATCGTCAGCTTTATGCCAATATCGATGAGCGCGTAGGTAAATTTGAGCCTAAAGAAATTGAAGTCAATGGTGAAAAGTTTAAGGTGATGCCTCAAGAGCAGGCTGCCTATGATGCCGCTGTTGAAAGTCTTAAGGCAGGAGACTACAAGGACGCCTTGAAACGCTTCACGAAGTTTGTGACTGATTGGGAAAGCTCTCCATATCGTGCGGACGCTCTATATTGGCGTGGTTCTTGTCATTTTGCACTTGAGCAGTATAAGAGTACGATCAATGTGCAAAATCAATTGATTAAAGAGTATCCAAAGCATAGCCGTGTGCCGGATGCGATGATTTCGGTGGCGTCGGCTCAGGCTTCTTTAGGCAACGTTAAGGCCGCAGCGGCTACACTCAAAAAAGTGATCAAGCAATTCCCTGATTCTGAAGCCTCTAAATCGGCTAATCAACTTTTGAAGACTTTAAAGTAAGAGTTTATTCAACTAGTGAGTGTCAGGCTATAGGCGAAGCCTATGGGATAATGGCTTCAACGAGTGTTAGACCAGAAATTGAAGTGCTTGGTGACAAGCTACGATGTTTCTCCAATATCTGAACCTCAAATTTCGAATGGAAGTCTTGTTACAATGACCGTGGAAGGTGTCACAAGCATTTGTTGACACCTTCAGTACCTTATAACTGCCCGGACAATTTTGTACCCCGTGGAGTTTTTTCAAAAGAAGGACTTATGACTGATTTCAAGCAAGTTCGCGGTGCTGATCTGCTCCGCAATCCGCAGTTCAACCGCGCCGATGCCTTTACTCAGGAAGAACGTGACGAAAAGGGACTTCGTGGTCTTCTTCCACCTGCCGTGACGACTAAGGAACTGCAGGTTCAGCGTATGCTTGCGTTGCTCGACCGTTGCCCGACTGCTCTCGACAAGTTCTTGATGCTTGATAGTCTTCACGCAACCGATGAAGATCTCTACTTTAAGCTTTTAATCGAACACATTGATGACTTCATGCCGGTGGTTTACACGCCGACGGTTGGCGAAGTTTGCCAGAAGTTCAGTCATATCTACCGCTATCCTCGTGGCGCCTTTATCTCGATTAACGACAAGGGTCGCGTGGGTGAAATTATCGATAACTTACCGAACGAAGAAGTGGATGTGATCGTTGTGACCGACGGTCAGCGTATCCTCGGCTTGGGTGACCTGGGTGTGAACGGCATGGGCATTCCTTGCGGCAAGTTGTCTCTTTATACGGCTTGTGCTGGTATCGCTCCGGAAAAGACGCTTCCTGTGACGATTGACGTTGGCACCAACAACCAGGACAACCTGAATGATCCGCTTTATCTTGGTTTGCGCCAGGAACGTGTGACTGGCGAAGCTTATGACGAACTGATTGAAGAGTTCATGACGGAAGCTCGCCGTCGTTGGCCGAACGTTTTGATCCAGTTTGAAGACTTTGGCAATAATCACGCGTTTGATTTGTTGGCTCGATACAAGGATCAGTGCCTGTGCTTTAATGACGACATTCAGGGCACGGCAACAGTGGCTGTGACGGGTGTGTATTCTGCTCTTCGCGTGACGAAGCAGAAGCTCTCTGATCAGCGTTTCCTCTTCTTGGGCGCTGGTGAGGCTGCCACGGGTATCGCCGAATTGTTGGTTGATGCTATGGTCGCTGAAGGCATGGATCGTGCTGAGGCTTTGACGCATTGCTGCCTCTTTGACTCTAAGGGTCTCGTGACGTCGACTCGTGGTGATAAGTTGGCTCACAACAAGGTGCCATTTGCTCATGACTTGCCAAAATGCAAGACGTTTATCGAAGCAGTTCGCGCTTTGCGTCCGACTGGTATTATCGGCGTGGCAGCCCAGCCTGGTGCCTTTAATGCTGAAGTTCTTCATGAGATGGCTGAAATCAACGAACGCCCGATTGTGTTCGCGCTTTCGAATCCGACGTCTCGTGCCGAATGTGATGCGGAAACTGCTTATCGTGAAACGAACGGTCGTGCGCTCTTTGCGTCTGGCTCTCCGTTTGCTCCCGTCACGTTTGGTGAAAAGACCTTTGTGCCGCGTCAGGGTAACAACAGCTACGTCTTCCCTGGTTTGGGGTTAGGCGCAGTGTTTGCTAAGGCTCGTTGTATGCCGACCGGTATGTTCTTGGCAACCTCTCGTGCTTTGGCTGAATTCGTGAGCGAATCTGATCTTGAACAAGGTTCTCTCTATCCGCCACTGTCGATGGTTCGTGAAGTCTCTGTCAAGATTGGTGCTACCGTTGCTAAGTATGCTTATGACAATGGTCTGGCCAATAATGAACGTCCGGAAGACATTGAAGACGCTGTTCGTGCCTTCATGTATGATCCGAACTAAGCTGGCGTCTTAAACGAGATCTTTTGAATGCCTTCGTTATCGTTCAATAGATGGACGATAAGGGAGGCATTTTTTTCGCACGATGGATAGTACATATCAACTCAAGACAAGAGGCGTTGATGAAGGCACCGAGGGGTTGATTCTGGCTCGCTTGTATGGCGAGCCTTTGTCAACATGCCCAGAAGGGTTATACATCCCTCCAGAGGCACTACGTATCTTCTTAACTAGCTTTGAAGGGCCGTTGGATCTGCTTCTGTATCTGATTAGAAAACAGAAGTTTGACATCATGGATATTCCGATGGCTGAGCTTACAGAGCAGTACATGCGCTATGTGGATCTTGTTCGCGAAAATGATCTTGAGCTTGCGGCCGCTTATCTTGTGATGTCTGCAACGCTGATGCAAATTAAGAGTCGTTTATTATTGCCTTCAGTGCGTGTTCACGATGGCGAAGAAGTTGAGGATCCTCGAGCCGAACTTATGCGTCGACTCGAAGCGTATGAACAAATCCGAGCGGCGGCTTTGCGGATGCAGGCCTTACCTCGTATTGATCGAGACTTTCATGTAGCGTTTGCTGATCTTAATGTGCCTAAGGAGGTGCCATTGCCTGAGGTTAAGGCTCAGGAGTTGGTATCAGCTTGGAAAGATGTGGTGAGGCGATTACGGCTTCGTGATCGCCATAAGGTCAGTAGGCAAGAGCTTTCTGTTCGAGAGCATATGTCTGCGCTTCTACGTATGTTGAGACAGCAAACGATGGTGACGCTTTCTATGTTATGGGAGCAGACGCCAGATCGTGAGTCACAGACAGTGTGGTTTTTGGCGATGTTGGAGTTAGCCAAAGAGGAAATGGTCATATTGACACAGGCTGAGCCTTATGCACCGATCTACATCACGCTACCTGAGGGCAGTGATGAGGTTGTGTTACGCTGTCCAGATCCACTCAATACAGGGGTATTTAGCTAATGAAAAAGGGGATTGAATTGCTCAATCCCCCTTTTTCTAATTAGGCTTCACCTAAAAGCGCTCGCTTCGCAGCAGCTTTCTCATCTTGTTCTTTTAAGACGATTTTTGCTCTTGCCATAGCGAATTCCATGTTTGGAACTAAATTAGCGCCAAGTTGTTGTGCGATACCCGTACGTTTTAGCTGGGCTAAGGGGTGACCCGAGGCACCAGCAATGATCAATTCGTGATTGTGACGATGTAAAGCGCGGACAAAGACTTCAATCTGATCCATGGCCGAGTTGTCAATGTTCAGCAAGTCCGTAAAGTCCAAAACGACAATACGAGCAGCAGCAGATGAGGTGATACGCGTCGGATCCGTGACGTGTTCAAGTTTAGAAACCGAGCCAAAGAAGAGGGCCCCCTTAATGTGCCAAGCTTCAACTGTATCAGGTACGTCGAATGGTAAGGTAACGGGGGCGACGACGGTGAGGTTGTTCATGCGCATTAAGAAGAATACGCACGCGACAACCAAGCCAAACTGAACAGCTACGGTCAAGTCAAAGATCACGGTTAAGAAGAACGTGATCAAGAGCGTTGCCTTATAGGAGAGTGTCATTTGACGTAAGCGTAAGAATTCACGCCAATTTCCCATATTCCAAGCAACGAAGACTAAGATCGCAGCAAGTGCGCAGAGCGGAATGTTACTTGCTAGCGGTGCGGCGGCCAAAATGACCACGAGCAACGTGGCAGCATGAACCATGCCGGCAACCGGAGAGAAGGCACCTGACTTGATGTTAGTCACCGTACGGGCGATGGTACCCGTTGCCGGAATCCCACCGAAAAAGGGAACGACCATGTTGGCAATGCCTTGGCCCATCAATTCTTGGTTGGGATCGTGACGGTCGTCGGTCATTGTATCGGCAACACGGGCACAGAGCAAACTTTCAATGGAACCAAGTACAGCAATCGTGATCATTGGGCCAATCATCTGCTTCGCGGTTTCCCATTCGAGATCAGGGATTTGCAAGCTAGGCAAAGACTGAGGAATGCCACCGAATTTGGAGCCGATCGTTTCGACGGGTATGTTGAAAAGTGTCACCACGACCGTAGAAAGCACAAGAACAACCACCGTACCTGGCAGGTGAGCGAGCCAACGCTTCCACTGAGGACCACTCATCTGATAGCCCTTTGGCCAGAACTTGATTATAAGGAAGCTTGTAAGGGCGATGCCTAAAGCCCAGAAGTTTACCGTGTTGATGTGCGTGGCAATCGTATTGATTTGGCCAAAGAAGTCTGCAGGCATCTTGTTGACAGTGAGCCCTAAGAAATCTTTGATCTGCTGTAAGCCAATCATCACGGCAATACCGTTGGTAAAGCCAATGACGATTGAGACGGGGATGAACTTAATAAAGCCCCCGATTTTGAAGAGCCCCATGAAAAAGAGGAGCACGCCAGAACCGAGTGTAGCGAGCATTAAATTGCCCAAGCCGTATTGGGCAATGATGCCGTAGATGATAACGACAAACGCACCCGCAGGGCCACCAATCTGTACACGACAGCCGCCAAGTAGCGAGATTAAAAAGCCAGCGATGATTGCGGTATAAAGCCCAGATTCTGGCGGAACGCCAGAGGCAATACCGAAAGCCATAGCAAGAGGGAGTGCGACCATACCCACAGTTAACCCAGCGGAAATGTCGCGGGAAAGCATATGGGAGTCATATTCCTTCAAACTGTTGAGAAGGACGGGATGAAATTTGGCCAGTGGAACATGATGCATGAATTCACGGGCCGCTTCTTTAAAACTCATGACAATGAAAGTGAGGGGTCAGTAAAATTAGTTAATTGTAAGAAAAGGCACCCTCCTTGAGGAGAGGGTGCCTTTGTTCAATCGCAAGTTATCCTGAAATAATTGCTTTATTGAGCAAATAAATTCAAATTATCGGATGCGCATCCCCGGAATAGCGCCTGCGTGAGGTTCAAGAACGAATAGTCCTAAAGACTTATCGTCGGCATCAGAGGCTGCTAAAACCATGCCTTCGGAGATCCCGAATCGCATCTTGCGAGGTGCAAGGTTGGCAATCATAACCGTTAAACGGCCTTCAAGGTCGGTGGGCTTGTAAGCGCTACGAATACCAGAGAAGACATTACGGGTACGACCTTCACCAAGATCAAGTGTCAGACGCAACAGCTTGTTGGCACCCTCAACTTCTTCGCATTTAACAATCTTAGCGACGCGAAGGTCGATCTTTGAGAAGTCATCAATCGTGCATTCGGGAGCGATTGCTTCACCGCCCGGAAGAACGGGTTCTGGTTCCAGGGCTTTTTCAGGGACGAGTGCGTTCAGTTGCTTTTCCATATCCACGCGTTGCATGAGATGTTTGAAGGCCTTAATCGGATTAGAGGCGGTTAAGGGGGTATTGACGTTAGACCAGGTCAACGGTTCAATCGAGAGGAAGTCCTCTACACGCTGAGCCGTAGCTGGTAATACAGGCTTGAGGTAAAGCGTAAGCAGGCGGAAACCTTCGAGAGCGATCGAGGATACACGGTGGAGATCAGCTTGACGTTCCGGATTTTTAGAGAGTTCCCACGGCTTTTCCTGGTCAACGAATTCATTGATCTTATCGGCAAGCTCCATCACAACGCGCGTAGCGCGAGCAAATTCACGCACTTCGTAGAAGTGCTTGATTTCGTCGGCGCGGCTACGAATGGTTTCCAAGAGCGGATCATTCATTGCGTTGTTATCGATGCGACCTTCAAATTTCTTGAAGATAAAGCCTGCTGCGCGGCTAGCGATGTTGACATACTTACCGATCAAGTCAGAGTTGACACGCTGAGCAAAGTCGGCCTTGGTAAAGTCAACGTCTTCGACGCGGGAATTCATCTTGGCGGCGAGATAGTAACGAAGCCACTCAGCGTCCATGCCGAGTTCAAGATATTCCAACGGAGAGATGCCAGTACCGCGGCTCTTACTCATCTTTTCGCCGTTCACCGTCATAAAGCCATGTGCGTTCACATGATCAGGTACGCGGAAGGGCTTGCCAGCAAAATGAAGCATGGCTGGCCAGAACAACGTATGGAAATAAATGATGTCCTTACCGATGAAATGGATTTGTTCGGTGTTTTCGTCACGAAGGATGTCTTCGAAAGACAAATTGTTTTTGGCGCAATAAGCCTTGAGAGACGCCAAATAACCGACAGGCGCATCAAGCCAAACGTAGAAATACTTGCCCGGAGCATCAGGGATCGCGATACCGAAATACGGTTCGTCACGAGAGATGTCCCAGTCAGAGAGATTGCCGTCTTCGCCCAACCATTCACGGTCCTTAGCCAAGACTTCTTGCTGGACTCGTGGTAAACCATCCTTACCCGTGCCATTCGTCCAGTCACGCAAGAACTTCACGCACTGCGGATCAGACAACTTGAAGAAATAGTGCGTAGAGCGACGGATTTCAGGACGAGAACCAGATAACGTGGAGTACGGATTAACAACTTCCATTGGGGAGTAAACTGCCGAGCATTTTTCGCAGTTGTCGCCGTACTGATCTTCAGCGCCACAACGCGGGCAGGTACCCTTGATGAAACGGTCAGCAAGGAACATGCCTTTGACCGTGTCGTAGTATTGTTCAATGTCCTTGGTGTAAATCAGGCCAGCGTCCTTGAGACGACGATAAATTTCCTGACTTAATTCATGATTTTCAGGTGCATCGGTGCTGTGCCAATGGTCGAAGCTGATGTGAAAACCATCCAGATACTGCTTGCGACCCGCTGCAATTTCAGCGACGAAAGCTTGAGGAGTGATGCCACGCTTTTGAGCAGCGATCATGATCGGGGCACCATGCACATCGTCAGCCCCAACAAAGTGGACCTTATTGCCGGCCATTCGCTCGTGACGCACCCAGATATCAGCCTGGATGTACTCCATGATGTGGCCCATGTGGAAAGCGCCGTTTGCGTATGGCAATGCTGTCGTGACAAAAAGATTTCGCTGACTCATCGTCGTGTTTGATCCGAAAGTTAAATAAAAAAGGCTTCAGAAAAACTGAAGCAACTATTTATTGTACCGTAGCTCGTTATTCTGAGTGCGAGAACATACAGTCGAATTGGGCTTTAATCGCATCTTTAGTGCTTGCACAGGATAGAATGCATGTAATGCCACAACTGCGTGTACTCGCAGTCTATTTGGAGAATAAGTTTATGACGATTTCTACGGAAGCGATTAAAACAGCGCTGTCTGCTTTGATTGACCCAGTCACAGGCACTGACTATGTGTCTAGCAAGATGTTTAAGAGCGCCGAAACGGATGCTGAAGGGAATGTGAAGGTTTTTATCGAACTTGGTTACCCAGCTCGTTATCGTGCTCAGTCTGTCGGTGAAGCCGTTGGCGCTGCTGTCAAAGCCGCTGGTGCAACTTCGGTAGAGGTTAGTGTTACCCAAAATATCATTGCACATAAGGTTCAAGGTACGCTGCGCGTCATGCCTGGCGTCAAAAACATTATTGCTGTGAGTTCGGGTAAAGGGGGCGTCGGTAAGTCCACGGTGTCTGCTAACTTGGCGCTTGCCTTAGCGCATGAAGGTGCTCGCGTTGGTGTGCTCGACGCTGATATTTATGGTCCTTCTCAGCCGAAGATGTTAGGCGCTTCTGGTCAGCCAGTCAGTGTCGATGGTAAGTCCATTGAGCCGATGGAATCATTGGGTCTTCAGATTAATTCGATTGGTTTTATGGTCGAAGAAGATGATCCGATGATTTGGCGTGGTCCGATGGCAGCAGGCGCTTTGCAACAACTGATCACTCAGACCAACTGGCACGATCTTGACTATCTGATTGTTGATATGCCTCCGGGAACGGGTGATATTCAGCTGACGTTATCTCAGCAGGTGCCTGTGACGGGTGCCGTGGTTGTGACCACCCCTCAGGATATCGCGTTGATTGACGCTAAGAAGGGACTTCGTATGTTCCAAAAGGTCAATGTGCCGATTCTGGGGATTGTTGAGAATATGTCTGTCTTCATTTGTCCGCACTGTGGCGAAGTAGAACATATTTTTGGCGAAGGTGGTGCTCTGCGTATGAGTGAGCAGTATGGTGTGCCTTTACTTGGCGAATTGCCGCTTTCTGCTTCGATTCGTGAACGTGCTGACAGCGGTTGCCCGACAGTGGCTGCTGACCCCGATAGTAAGGAAGCATTGATGTATCGCGAAATGGCCATGAAGGTGGCTGGTGCTCTTGCTCGCTTGACGAAGGATTACACGGCACGTATGCCTGGCATTCGAGTCGTCAATGACTAAAGTGCGCTAGAGTAGCCAACAAACAAGGGGTGTCAAAATCAACAGTTGACACCCCTTTTAATTAAGTTACATGGCTGAGTGCCACAAATGGTGAATTAATCTTCGTCCATATTCGGCGTTTCAACGCCCAAAACTTTGTGAAGCTTAGGAGAGGTCGTTGTGTACTGCAAGAAAACACGCTTTTCCGGGAAGATGTAGTCACAGGCGGCAAAAGCAGCGAGCGCGCATTCATGGAAACCCGACAAGATGAGTTTCTTCTTACCAGGATAGGTATTGATGTCGCCAACAGCAAAAATGCCTGGAATGTTCGTTTCAAAGCGAGCAGTGTCCACAACGATCTGCTTACGTTCTAAGGTGAGACCCCAGTTTTCGATAGGACCAAGTTTGGGTTGCAGACCGAAGAAGACCAAGAGGTGGTCGAGAGGAATGCGACGCGTAACGCCGTCGGCACCGGCAACGAGCACTTCGGTGAGCTTGTCATCGGCTTCGTTAAACCCCGTGACCTGACCGACTTCAAACTGCATTTCCCAGTTTTCGCAAAGTTCTTTCATCTTGGCGACAGATGCGGCTTGTGCACGGAAACCGTCACGACGATGGACAAGCACAACGCTTTCAGCCTTGCCAACTAAGTTAAGGGTCCAGTCGAGAGCAGAGTCACCGCCGCCGCAGATCACGACATTCTTACCTTCGAAAATAGACGGATCCTTGCAGCTGTAGTGCAGTTGAGTGCCTTCAAACTTTTCAATACCCTTCACGCGTAACGGACGAGCCTGGAAGGAACCGACACCAGCTGCGATAATGACTACTTTGGTCATGAAACGAGAACCAGTGCTCGTTTCAACATAAAAGCGACCATCTTCCTGTTTTTCTACACGCGTTACTTCCTGGCCAAGATGGAATACTGGACCAAAATGGTGGTTCTGCTTCAGGAGGTTTTCTGTTAATTCATACGAAGAACAAACAGGAACGGCAGGTATGTCGTAGATGGGTTTGGTCGGATAGAGTTCCATGCATTGACCACCAACATTCTTGAGAGAGTCAATAACGTGGCACTTGATTTCAAGCAACCCTAATTCAAACACCTGAAAGAGACCAACAGGACCTGCGCCAACGACCACAGCATCAGTTTCAATAAGTTCGTCCGTATCTTCAGCAATGGTCAGGTAATCTTCGATAGCCATATTTATATTCAATTCGAGTTATAAAAAGGAGCCTTCTCATTAGAAGGCGATGGTGGCAGTATTTTCGCACGCTTCGAGGGCAAAATCAGCCTGTAAAACCATTAGTTTCGGTCTTTTTGCTTTTCAATCAACAGTTGATTGCGTAACTCTCGGAGTCGAGCATCAATTTGACTCATGGTATAGAAGTCACCGTCCGACGCTTTTTGAGCGAGGGAAAGCTGATAAACCGCGGCTTCAGTAGAACCTAAGAGTGCGTACATTTCTCCAGTATGGAAGTATTGCAAACTACGCTGATTGAGTTTTTCGTAAGAACGGGCCAAAAGTCCATGGTAGTTTGCACTGTCGGAGCCGAGCGTTTCGTTGTTACGTAAAAAATGAATGAGATCTTTATGTCGACCTTCTGCATAAAGTAAGTCAACATAGTTTTCGGCGATCATGGTCGAAAGCGGAAAACGGTCGAGTGCTTTTTTGGCTTGATCTAGTGCTTTCTGTTTGTCAGCTTTGTTCGTCGCAACGTCATACTCAGTACGCGTAAGGTTACGCACTAAGATGGCGCTATTGCCCGCTTGCATGGCCGCACGGGCATGCTTCAGAGCATCTTCAGATTGGTGTAACTGTTGAGCGACCACCGAAAGACCATAGTGGAGAATGGGAATTTCTGAGCCTGTGGCAATCTGCAGTCGACGGTTGAATTCTTTCTGGACCTTAAACCAACCGTCATGCCGCGTTTCTTGGAGAACTTCAAGACGTACTTGAATCAAACGGAAGTCCAAACTGTCACGATGAATACGTCCTGGTAACTGGCGAGTACGGTTTTCCATGTCGGACATGCGCTCGACAGTTAATGGATGGGTGGACAAATAAGCAGGTGCTGCTGACTCATAAAAGCGGTTGCTCGAGTGTAGACGCTCAAAGAAGCTTTCCATACCTTTCGGATCGAAACCGGCGTTATAAAGCGTTTGTAACCCAATACGGTCAGCCTCACGTTCAGCATCTTGAGAGTAGTTGAGCTGAGATTGAATCATGGCAGCTTGAGACCCCATTGCAACAGCTGCTGCGGCATGGCCGCCAGAGCTACCACCAGCACGTGCGGCAAGAATGGCAAGCAAAAGCGAACCGATGGTGATGGCCATATTGCTTTTTTGCCCCTCGATCATGCGGGCAATATGACGTTGAGAAACGTGTCCAATTTCATGACCAACGACACCTGCAAGTTCACTTTCATTTTTCGCGCTAATGATGGTGCCAGTGTGTACGGCAATATACCCGCCAGGGAGTGCAAAAGCATTTAATGAACTATCCCTAATTGGGAAGAAAAAGAATTGATAGGTGTAAGTATTGGCACGACTCACAAGTTGGTAGCCAAGGCGGTTCAGATATTCACTCGTTTCAGGATCGGTCATGTAAGTGGGATCTGAACGCACTTGAGTCATGATTTGTGCACCCAGTGCCCGTTCGTCGCTAGGTGATAATTCTGAGCCTGCTACTGTACCGAGACTCGGCAAGTTCAGATCGAGCGCTGTGGGGCCTGCAGACAATGCAGCGTTTGGTAGTCCTGCTGTCGTGCAGGCGGCGAGAAGCAATAACCAAGCTTTTGTTTTCATCATCCATCCTTGGAGTTCAGATACAGTTTCTCTAACAGAGGAAGATGTTAGACAAAACTGAAAGCGTGATGGTTATCATAAAGGGCTGATGCCCATAATTGGTATGGTTCTATGGCTCAAAACAAGGAAAGGTAACGAAAATGAGCGAACTGACACATTTTGATGAGTGCGGACAGGCACATATGGTGAATGTTGGAGAAAAGGCTGAGACCCATCGCAAGGCTGTTGCTAGTGGTCGTATCAGCATGGCACCAGCGACATTCGAATTGATTGCTTCGGGTTCGGCCAAGAAAGGGGATGTGTTGGGGATTGCACGTGTGGCAGCGATTATGGCTAGTAAACGTACGGCCGACCTGGTGCCCCTTTGTCATCCGATTGGCTTGACGCGTGTAGCTGTGGAATTCGAATTGGATCAAGTTCAAAATGCCGTCGAGTGCCGTGCGACGTGTGAGTGCTATGGCAAGACGGGTGTGGAAATGGAAGCCTTGACGGCTGTGCAGGTTGGGCTCCTGACGATTTATGACATGTGTAAAGCCGTTGATCGAGGGATGGTTATGTCTGATATCCGTTTGTTGGAAAAAGATGGCGGTAAGACAGGTCGTTGGACGGCTGATGTCTAATGAATCAAAAAAGGAGTGTTACGCTGATTGGGCAACACTCCTTTTTTGCACTTAAGTATCTGAAATGAGATTTAAAGCACGAGCCTCGTAAACGGCCTCGCCGCGCGAATGGACTTGTAATTTTCGGTAGATTTTCTTGATATGCGCCGTGACTGTGTGGGGCGAAATAACCAAGATGGTGGCGATATCGGAGAACGAAATACCTTTGGCGAGTAGTTCGAGAATTTCAAGTTCTCGATCTGATAAGTCTGGGATGTCTGGTGTACGCGTAGGATGCTCATCACGCTTTTTGAGTTGCATGGCGCGCAAAACATGGCGTGTAATCGCGGGAGACATCGGTGAGCCACCGCCTTTGAGTAGGCGAACGCAATTGGCTAAGTCTTCACTTGTGTTACGTAAAACATAACCTAATGCACCGCAACGAATCGCGGTCATGACGTAGGCTGGCTCGCTACGGAAGGTGTAGCAAAGCACATTGAGGTCAGGACGCTGGGCAACGATTGGCGCGTAAATCAGACTGGTTTGAACCCCACTAATCAAGACATCGGTGACTAAAACATCAATGTCCGAACGAAGATGTAAGAGGGTTTCAAGCTCACTACCTGTCGTAGCTGTACCGACCACGTTCATATCGTTACAGCTCAGAGAGGAACTAAGTGCGCGCACTGTGGAGCGGTTGGCCGCAGCTACTAAAACACGAATGCGAGACTTAGATTGTGGCTTCTCGTGAATGAGATGGGGTCTCGGTTCTGGAATGTTGCTGTGAGCAATGATGCGTTTGTGCTGAACGAGATTGACACTTTTTTCACGCTTGTGCAGTGGCGCAGTTGTTCGGAGATCAGGCTTACGAACAGAAGGTTGCTTAGCCGTCGGTTGCGAAATTGATTTTCTTAAGCAAACAACACGTCGAAGACCAGGTTTGCCAACCGCTCTAAGCTCGTCCGAGTCCGGGGTTTGACTAGTTGGGTTGGGGACAAAATTTAGAGGATCATTAGATGCAGTCATGGTGTAACTAAGCTTTTATAGGGTCGTCTGCAAAGGACAACGTTCGATGGTCTTCAGAAGAGGTATTGCGTACGTTATACCGTATTTTTGGGATTTCTGCGAATAACAAAAACGAAATCGTACGGATAATTATAAGAAAAGCGACACGTCGATCATTGTCGATATGTCGCTTTAACAGAAGGAGGTCAACTCAGAACGTTTATCAAAACGCAGTTATGCCTGGCGAATGATGAGTAATGGGACATCGCCCGTCGCAGCTATACGAGTAGCCGTGGAACCCATCACAGCAGCTTTGAAGCGGCCGTATCCATGAGAACCCATGACGACCAAGTCCAGCTTTTTCTTCTTGGCAAAGGCTGCAATTTCATCCCCTGCGTTACCAACCAAGCAGATTTCCTTGGTCTTAATGGCGGCTTTAGCAAACATGGGACGTAACGGTTCAACCGCTTCGTTGAATTCATCTTTTTGCAGTTCGAGTACTTCTTCTTCAGAGAGGGCAGGTAATGCCATCCCGGCCATATCAGGCATAACAGCACCAGCATAGTCGCTGACGACGTTGATGAGATAGAACTGAGCACCCGTGCCAAAAAGGGAAATATGCTTAAGGGCGTATCGTACAGCGGCGCGGCCATACTTGGAGCCGTCAATAGCAATGCCAACCTTGAGTGCATCATTTTGAGGCGCCGTCTTGTCGCGCAACATCAAAACAGGGCACTTGGACTTTGCTAACACTCCATTGGAGACCGAGCCGAAGAAGAGACCACGCAAGGCTGTTTGTCCGCGGGAGCCCATCACAATCAAGTCGGCACCGAATTTTTCAGCTTCAGCAGCGATGGCATCAGAAGCTTCTCCAACGATAAAAGTTTCCGAAGCTTGGAAGCCTACTTTGCTGAGTGCTTGGCGTACAGGCTGGAACACTTTCTCGGCTTCATCTTCGTAATAGCGAGTGAGAGAGTCCTGCCCTACGAGACGACATGCGCGAGCGGGTAACGGTAATTGAACGTTCAAAATTTCAATTTCAGGATTGCTACCGAGCAAAGTAGTACGACTGACGATAAATTCCACAGCATGCATGCTGTTTTCGCTTCCGTCAACGGGAACAAGGATTCTCATATAACCTCCTGTGAGTATTCTTGGGGACATCAAACTTTGCTTTAGACTACGGGGATACCGTTGATGCAAACGTTTCATCCTTGAAAATAATGTACTCTGAATTGTTGAAAACGTCGATTGAGAACAGGTTGCTAAGGGTGCGTTTTCTTGCTTTAAAACAAGAAAAAATGAAATAAATCATCGTTTGCTTTTCGATGTTTGTGTTTACAAATCAAATGTACGGACAAATAAGGAATTAATCATGAGTGTAACTACCGATGAACGACGATTTGGAGGAATAGGTCGTCTATTTGGTGAGGCAGTTGGTGCTCAATTGCAAGGAAGCCATGTGGTTGTTATTGGGCTCGGCGGCGTTGGTAGTTGGGCAGTTGAAGGACTTGTTCGTAGTGGCATTGGGCGCTTGACGCTGATTGATGGGGATACGGTCGCTCTTTCCAATACGAATCGACAGCTACCGGCGCTCGAAGGGGGATATGGTCGAGCAAAGGCGGATGTGCTTTATGAGCGTTGCAAAGCCATTCATCCAGATTGTCAGATTGAAGTTAAAAAAGTCTTTGTGACGCCAGACAATGTTCACGAAGTTCTGCCCAAAGATGCGCAGTGGATTGTCGACTGTATTGATGATATAAAAGGCAAGGCCGCTATACACGCTGAAGCAAGACGGTTAGGGATACGAACGGTTTGTGCTGGTGGGGCAGGCGCTCGTACTGATCCGTCTCGAATCGAGGTGTCTGATTTGGCTCGTGTCAAAGGGGACCCGTTGCTAGGCAAATTGCGCACGATCCTCAGAAAGGAATATGGGTTCCCTGTTGGCTCTGCCAATGGGAAGTCTCAACTCTTTAATATCCCAGCGGTGTATAGCAATGAACCGCTACGCCAACCAGGGGCTGATAGTTTGGCTGTTGTCGGTGCTAAGCCAGGCGAGCGGATTGGATTTGGGGCTTTCGTAGCTGTCACGGGTACGGCTGGCTTACGACTTGCCTCGATTGTGATTAACGATATTGCGGCCTCTATTGACGATGGTGATTTAGAATAAAGGTAATCTTATCTTTGGCATGGTTTGATGCCAAAGGTTAACCGTAAAGGATTTTTGACATGTACAAGCGAATTTTGGTTCCCACTGACGGTACTGTGATGTCAGATAAAGCCGTAGAAGGTGCCGCGAACTTTGCTAAGTCGCTCGGGGCTTCTGTGGTTGTTATTACGGTAGTTGAACCGTACTCCTATACCAATTTGTCGGAATATCGTCCTGAATCCATTGAACAGTACGACGAACGTGTGACGGCGGAAGCAGAGGATCGTTTACAGACAGCTAAGCGTCGTTGTGATGAAATTGGTGTGCCGACGACGACGTTGATGGTCAAGGGCTTTTCACCGGCTGAGTGCATTATTGAGCAAGCGAAAAAGCAAGACTGCGATGTGGTGTTTATGGCTAGCCATGGACGTCAAGGCTTCACGGCCGTCTTATTGGGCTCCGAAACCCAAAAGGTTCTGACGCATTCTCATATTCCTGTCATGGTTTATCGATAAGCAACGATTTAAAGCAGTGCGTTCTGATTGTTTCGGGTAATTTCTGTACAATTTTGACGCTACTTCAGACGTGTGATGGCGTCATTAAGTTTTTTTGATAGAGCTAGTGTCAGATTGATTGACTAGTTCTTGGGAGATATTTATGTCTGGACAGGACAGTATTGATGCAATGAACGTCGATATGGATACGACGAACCTCTATAAGGATGAAGTCGTGACCGATCGTAAAGTGGGTACGATTCGTATCTTGAAGCCCATTTTGCCGACAGGTGAACGTGATGAAGCACGCCCCTTGATCTTTATGGGCGAAGCACAGATCATGACGCAAATGGGACCGTTGCCGATTTCGTTTGAAATTCCGGCTGAAACGCTTGCTCAGGCTGTCGAAGCTTATGGTGAAGCTGCTAAGAAGGGTGTGCGTGACACCATTGAAAAGATTCAGGCCATGCGCCGTGAAGCTGCTAGCCAGATCGTCACGCCGGGTATGCCGGGCTTTCAGGCACCTCCCGCTCAGGGTAGCGGCCTTGTAATGCCGTAATGTTTGCTGACGGGTGAGGTACTGTGTGTGCCTCACCGTGGATACATGACAAAGACAATTCCATTTACTCGTGCCGATTTGGCACGTGCTAAAACCAAATTATTGCGCGATGGCCGTATTGCGAATGCGGTGGTTAGTCGTGTTGAGCTCGATGGTACGGTCTGGACTGTGAAGGATTTCTCTTCCCGTCCTTGGTATGTTCGATATACCGTCGCGCCTTTCTTGCTGCGACGCGAACTTTCGATTCTTGCTCGTTTACATGGGATAGAAGGGGTTGCTAAACAATCGTTCAGAATCGATTCATTCGCGATTGCGGTCAGTTTTATGGAAGGGGCGAATATTGGGCAGGTACCTCGTTCAATGGTGACTCCAGCCTATTTAGAGGCATTTGAGAAGCTCCTTCAAACCATGCATCGCCGTGGCGTCGTACATCTTGATGTACGCGGCGCTGGGAATGTCATGGTTCAACCAGACGGAAAGCCGGGTTTAATCGATTTTCAGGCCTCTCTTTATACGGGGTGGATGCCCAATTGGCTGCGCAAACTATTGGAAGATTTTGATATGTCTGGCGCCTTGAAAAAGTGGCAGAAATATCAACCAGAAGCAATGGGCGAAGATAGACAGCAAGAATTGGAACGCATTAACCGTTTGCGTCGATTCTGGATCTTCCGTGGTTATTTCGGTCTCAAGAAAGACTAAAACCTTTTAAGGTTGCAAATGCGCCGATTAAGTCGCGCGACAACCCCAATTTCGCTAAGATAGCGACAAATCCTTAGGTCTGTGAAGGCCGTTTTCATAAGTTTATGGTGCTGGTCAGAGGGGTTTGCCTCATGACTGGCGCTGTCATATTCGGAGCAACGATTTCAATATGGCTCAGTACGTATTTACGATGAACCGTGTCGGGAAGATTGTCCCGCCGAAGCGTCAAATTCTCAAAGACATTTCGCTCTCCTTTTTCCCTGGTGCCAAGATTGGTGTTCTAGGTCTAAATGGTGCAGGTAAGTCGACTCTTCTGAAGATTATGGCGGGTGTCGATACGGATATCGAAGGGGAAGCCATCCCGATGTCTGGGATCAATATTGGTTATCTTCCCCAGGAACCAGCCCTTGATCCGAATAAGACAGTGCGAGAAACGGTCGAGGAAGGTATGGGCGAAGTGATGCAGGCTCAAGAAAAGCTCAATGCTGTCTATGATGCCTACGCTGAACCCGATGCTGATTTTGATGCTTTGGCCGCTGAACAGGCTCGCCTTGAAGCAATTATTGCTGCTGCTGGGACGAATGTAGAAACGCAGATGGAAATTGCTGCTGATGCACTTCGTTTGCCGCCTTGGGATGCTGTCATTGGCCATCTCTCTGGGGGTGAAAAGCGCCGAGTGGCTTTGTGCCGCTTGTTGTTGTCTCGTCCTGATATGTTGCTTTTGGACGAGCCGACCAACCACTTGGACGCTGAATCTGTCGAATGGTTGGAACAGTTCTTGCATCGTTTCCCGGGTACCGTTGTCGCTGTAACCCATGACCGCTACTTCCTGGATAATGCCGCAGAATGGATTCTCGAGTTGGACCGTGGCGAAGGTATTCCATGGAAGGGCAATTATTCTTCTTGGCTTGATCAGAAAGAAAAGCGTCTTGAAATTGAAAAGCGTCAGGAAGACGCTCGCATGAAGGCGATCAAGCATGAGTTGGAATGGGTTCGTCAGAATCCGAAGGGGCGTCAGGCTAAATCGAAGGCTCGTTTGTCTCGCTTTGAAGAGTTGTCGAGCGTTGAATACCAACAGCGTAATGAAACGAATGAAATCTTCATTCCGGTTGCTGAGCGCTTAGGCAACGACGTGATTGAATTCAATCACGTATCGAAGGGTTTCGGCGATCGTTTGTTGATCGAAGACTTGTCTTTCCGCATTCCGCCAGGTGCCATTGTTGGTGTGATTGGCCCGAACGGCGCTGGTAAATCCACGCTCTTTAAGATGATTACAGGGCGCGAACAGCCCGATAGTGGCGAAATCAAGATTGGTTCGACGGTTCGTTTGGCTGCGGTTGACCAGATGCGCGATTCGCTTCCGAACGATAAGACCGCTTTTGATGCTGTCTCCGATGGGAACGATATCCTTCAAGTGGGCAAGTTCTCTATGTCTAGCCGTGCCTATTTGGGTCGCTTTAATTTCAAGGGTGGCGATCAGCAGAAGTTGGTCGGTACGTTGTCTGGTGGTGAACGTGGTCGCTTGCATTTGGCAAAGACCTTGTTGGCTGGCGGCAATGTATTGTTGCTTGACGAGCCGTCCAATGACCTCGACGTGGAAACTTTGCGTGCCTTGGAAGAAGCGTTGCTCGAGTTTGCAGGTTGCGCATTGGTGACCTCCCATGACCGTTGGTTCCTTGACCGTATCGCCACGCATATTTTGGCCTTCGAAGGGGATTCTCGTGTAGTCTTCTTTGATGGTAACTACAATGAATACGAAGCAGACAAGCGTCGTCGCTTGGGGGAAGAAGCTTGTCAACCTAAGCGTCTGCGCTTTAAGCCGTTGAAGCACTAAGACTCAATAAGCTTGATTGCGTTGTTGTCATCAAGCAATGAGTAAGATGAAGACCTGGGTGCTTACATCGTTATCGAAGCCTCTGTTGGTTTGGTGCCGACAGAGGCTTTCGTCGTTGTCGAATGTCAATGACATCCAACTAGTCGTACCGAGTACAACCGAATCACTTGAATCAATCTGCGTAGCTCTGCAACTCAATCCGCTTGATGGAGAGGATAATTTTGTTTCGATGCCGGGGGTTCATCGGATCAAGTGCCAGGAACTGACGCTTATTCTGATTCGATCGACTTCGATAGAGAAAAGTTTAAGTGAGTTGGTTCAGACACCTGATGTCGTGTTGGCTGAAGACATTTCGACACTTAAAGTGTTGCGTCATTTGATGGGCGATAAAACGGTGCTCGTCGTCCAAAAGACGGTCAGTTCAGTTCCACCTTATCTTGAACGGGTTGGCGAGAGCTATCGTCTACGTCAACGTACGGCTAAGGAGAGCCCACTAAGGAAGAAAGCGGATAAGGTTTTAATTGTGGGGGGTGGCTTAGCGGGTGCCATGGTGGCCTACGAGCTCAGTCAACGAGGCCGCGAGGTGGTGTTGGTCGATGCTGGCTGTGTGCCTGGTAGCGGCGCATCTGCGCTCTTTGCCGGACTGATTCATCCGCATTGGCAGGCCTCTGACTCGCCATTATTCCAATTAACTCGAGCAGGTTTTGAAGCCATGGTGAAGTGCTTGAAAGCCTTCCCTGATACCTTTATTTCAACAGGCGTGATGGACGCAGCATCGTCGTCTGATGAATTCAAACGTTGGCAAGAGGCTTGGGATGTGCAACAACCTCTTGCAATGCCAGAGAGTTTTGCCAAACTCTTAGATCGAGCTACGGCGAGTCGACGCACAGGCTTACCTCTATCTCAAGGTGGTTGGTTTTACGAGCAAGCAGGGCTTGTGTACGCAGGGCGATTGGTGAGAGGTTTGCTTCAGAGAAGTGGTGCGACTGTTTTATCTCATGTGAAAGTACGTTTAGAGCGTGATGATGGGTATTGGGTTGCTATCAACGAGCATCATCAAGCTGTCGCAAGTGCACCAGCTTGTGTGGTGTGTTCTGCTATGGGCTCAGCTGAGGTGCTTGGTCTAGAGTCCTTCCATTTTGGCCTTCATCCGCTATATGGTCGTATCTCCTTGCTGAGAGACACGGACTTGCCAACTTTAAAGTGCGCGTTGACGGGTGATGGGTATGTCGCCAAGACTAGTGATGGCTTTTGTGCGGTTGGTGCAACGTACGAGGCGGGCGGTGGGCCACAAATCAGTGCCTGGGAGGCCCATGAACATAATCTACAGACTTTTAATAAGTTAATGGGTGATCGGCCAGATGTGTTAGTTGCTGGCTTTTATGAAGGCATTCGTGCGGTGCCTTTAGATCGTATGCCGCTAGCGGGACGAGCGATGACGGCGAGTGAGCTTCAAAACCTTTCATTTAAAGGTGTACCTGAGTTAAAAGCGATACCTCGTGCAGACCAATTATGGATGTGTGCTGGGTTTGGCTCTAGAGGTTTGACTTGGGGGTTGAGTTGCGCGCAAGTCGTTGCGGCAGATATTTGTGCAGAGCCTTCACCTTTGGTTGCCAGTTTGGCGACTAAGTTAGACCCTGCACGATTTTTGCCTAAATTGCTGACAAAGAGGCATTAAGCTTTTTTGCCACAACACTGCTTATATTTTTTACCGCTACCGCATGGGCAAGGATCATTGCGACCAATGCGCGGTGTTTCGCGGGTGACAGGCTTATTAGGATCGATCAACTGCTTCAGATCGAAGACGGCTTTGACTAAGCCATACAGGGCATCCTCGAGATTCTTCGGCATTTCACCTTGACGATAGCCATCGATAAACTCTTTTGCCTGCTCGGGCGTTTCAAAGCTATCAGGGCTTAAGTTGCGAAGGATTGGCGTAGCTAGATCGGAGACCTCTTCGGACTGCTGATATTCCTCTGGCCAACGAAGCATACCGAAGAAGAAACCACTAGCCCACGGTTCGAGAGCTTCAATGCCTTCTTCATTGGTGATGACTTGGTCGTTTTCATCCACAAGCGGGAAAATGACAGGATCTAAGCCACCCTTGGCGGCTAAAGCGGCCTTAATTTCATTAAAACGAATATCTAAAAGCTCAAGGATACGATCATCCTCAGGTAGGGCGGCGGGGTCGCCGTCCATGCTGAAAATGTACGGATACATATCGGCTTTGCTAGGGTGTTCAGGATTGAGTGCAAAGGCGGTCAAAAAGCCGTCTGCAACACCAGCATCCATGGCGTCATCGAGATCAAGGGCGTCAATGCGTTCTTGGAGCTCTTCAACGAGCGTGCTATCCATGAGTTTTTCGTTAGACATCGAGATTTTCCAGTGTGGATGAGAAGATGACTTATCTTAACAAAGTGGCCTTGGTATTGCAGAGCAAGTAGACCGTAACGCCTTGTTTCATTGTGATCAAGAAACGGCAGTTTCTGCGACAATATGATTCGCTTCGAACTAACTACCTACAAAGGAAATTTTGATGTTTGATTGGCTTTATCTGCTACAAGCCGCTTTTTTGGGAATTGTTGAAGGTCTTACAGAGTTTTTGCCTGTGAGTTCAACAGGACACCTGATTGTGGCTGCAGATCTTGTGAACTTTAGTGATTCAACATCAGATACCTTTGTGGTGGCTATTCAGGCGGGAGCCATTTTTGCCGTTTGTTGGTATTACAAGCAGCGTATTTATCAAATTTTGAAAGGTTTATTTTCAGATTCTGTGCAGCAGAGATTGGCCGTCAACACATTGATCGGATTTATGCCTGCTGCAGTCGTAGGTGTGTTGGTTTCGGATTTGTTGAAGGAATATCTTTTCAACCCCGTCGCTGTTGGTTTAGCCCTTGTCATCGGGGGCTTCATTATTTTGTTGGTCGAGCGCTATCACGAACGTCATCAGATTCAACCTCGTGTGAAGGAAATGGATGATATGACGTATCTAGATGCCTTTAAGGTGGGGGTCGCTCAGTGTTTTGCGATGATTCCTGGGACCAGTCGCTCTGGCGCCACGATTATTGGTGGTTTAATGTTTGGTCTTTCTCGTAAGGCTGCGACGGAATTTTCATTCTTTTTGGCTATTCCGACGATTTTTGGTGCGACTATTTGGGATTTGTGGCAAGCGCGAGATATCATGGTTTCGTCGAATATTCCAGGTCTTTTAGTTGGAACCATCGTTTCGTTCTTCGCAGCCCTAGTGGTGGTTCACTGGCTTATTCGATTTGTTTCTCGTCATGATTTTAGGGTTTTTGGTTGGTATCGCATCGTGTTTGGTGGTGTCATTCTCTTAACGTGGATCACTGGTGTGGTTCAGTGGTAACACGATGGCAACAAAAAAGCGCACATAACGTGCGCTTTTTTGTTACTTGCGAAGGTAAACTAAATCCCAGATACCGTAGCCAAGGCGTTCACCGCGGGCTTGGAACTTCGTACGGGGACGATCACATAACGGGTTACCCATGACAGGGCTAAATTGACCAGCGCCATGAAGGTTCGTGAGAAGCGGTTCTGCTTCGAGAACTTCGAGCATTTGTTCAGAGTAGTTTTCCCAGTCTGTAGCACAGTGGATGTAGCCACCTGGACGAATACGCGAGGCTAATAAACCAATAAACGGCTGAGCGACGAGTCGGCGCTTATGGTGACGCGCTTTACGCCAAGGATCGGGGAAGTAAATGTGTACACCGTCCAAGCTGTTTTCTGGAATCATGTCACGAACGATTTCAACAGCATCATGGCGCACAATGCGGACATTCGTCAGGGACATTTCATCGAGACGCTTTGCTAAGGCACCGACGCCAGCAACGAATACTTCGCATCCAAGGAAGTTCACTTCAGGATGAGCCTGCGCAATCGCAGCCGTTGTTTCACCCATGCCACACCCGATTTCAAGAACTAACGGAGCTTTACGACCGAAAGCTACTTCAAAATCTAAATGATTGGGGGAATATTCCACCTGATATTGCGGCAAGGTTTCTTCTAAGGCGCGCTTCTGAGCAGCCGAAATATGGCCACGGCGCATGACAAAAGAACGGATGTGTCGCTTCTTGAGAGCTTCTAGCTCTTCAGGTGTCAATTCAGGCTTATCGCTTTGATTTTCCATGATGGGATAGCTCGGGACGCTCTAGAGGCGATGCCGACGAGATGATAGCTATAGATACGAAAAACCCGCCTCAAGGAAAGGACTTTTGAGATCCAAATGATGGCGGGATTTTGAAATTTGGAGCGGGTGAAGGGAATCGAACCCTCGTCTTTAGCATGGGAGGCTATTGCTCTGCCATTGAGCTACACCCGCAGAGAAGAGAATTCTAGCACGAATTGAAGACACGTGGCCTCTAATTCGTGCAGAAAACATTAATAGCGGAACTTTAGGTGGCTGAGAACCCACAGCGCACAAACAAGCACCAAGATAGCGCCTGATGTCATCAGCATGAAGGTCGGGGTCATGTGCTCGACGTCCACGACGATGTAACGGGCAACGGCAACGATAGCCAGTGCAACCGGGGTGCGAATAGGAATTTCACGCGTACCTAAAGCGGATCCTTTAACCATTGACAGGATCTCAATATAGAGGAACAGTAACAAGAGGTCCCCGAGACCTGCATTTTTGGTTTCAACCATGCTCCAAATAGATGAGCAGATGCCTACAAGAGCTGCAATAGCAATCGCGATCAGTGCAAAACCCTGAGCCACAGTAAGAACGGAGTTGAACTTGATGGCGGCTTCAGGGATTGGAGCGTGTTCGGAATCGTGGTGTTGAGGATTGTTTTGCTGCATGATGTTGATAGAAAAAATCTATTTAAGGTAACTCTAGTTGAGCTATTAGATATTACATCACCAAGAGCAAATCATCCCGCCTTTGTAGCGATTTTCTACAAATGATTTAACTTCAGGGGAACGGTACACTTTGATAAAGGTTTGAACCCAGGGTTTTTGAGCATCCTCTTCTCGTACGCAAAGAATATTTGCGTAGGGGCCATCGGCACGCTCCATGTAAATACCGTCACGTTGTGGTACTAAGCCCGCCGTGTCTGCGTAACTACCGTTAATAGCTGCAACATCGAGGTCTTCAAGACTACGTGGCAATTGCGCAGAGTCGAGTTCAATAATGCGAACCTTCTTGGGATTTTCAGTGATGTCTAGCACCGTAGCGCGAATGCCGACTTGTGGGTCGAGACGGATGAGTCCCTTTTCTTGGAGCATGTGAAGGGCACGACTTGCGTTGGTAGGATCGTTAGGAATACCAATGCGAGCGCCTTTGGGTAAGTCATCGAGAGACTTATAGCCTTTGCGTGTGTAGTACGTCAAAGGGAACGTGATCGTTGGTGCAGCAGATACAAGTCGATAGCCGCGATCAGCATTTTGCTGATCCATATAGGGTTTATGTTGGAAGGAGTTAATGTCTAAATCACCAGCAACTAAAGCGGCGTTAGGTTGGACAAAATCAGAGAACTCGACAATGCGAAGGTCGAGCCCAGCTTTTAGGGCGAGCGGTTTGACGAACTCCATGATTTCGGCATGAGGTCCGGCGGTAACACCAACGACTATCGTTTGCGGAGCGGCGTAGGCAAAGGGAAGGCTGTTGAGAAAAGCAGTGAGACCAACAGCGGCAAGTATGGATCGGCGCTTCATGAAAATATCCTTGACGGGTACGTTGAGTCCTAACAGAAATGGACTTGGTTCGCGCATTATGCCTGGGAATGGTTTGTTTTCGTCGGAAAGTCTGACGAACGATTGACGCGGTTGGAGTAAGTTAAGATAAAGACCTGAGAAATTGAAGTGTTTTCACGAAAAAAAGGGGGTGTTGCAAAGCACTGGATGACCAGTTGTTTGCAACATCCCCTTTTTTGGTGATGAGGTATTAGATTATTTGTGCGAAATGCGTCGAACGACCCAATCCCCAAAGCTTTGGATGCCTTGGACAAGAATGATCAAAATAAAGACCACAGTCCACATCACTTCTGGCATGAAGCGTTGGTAGCCATAGCGAATACCTAAGTCGCCCAGGCCGCCGCCACCGACAGCACCTGCCATGGCCGAGTAACCAATCAAACTAATGATTGAGATGGTGAGCCCGGCCACAATTCCCGGCATGGCTTCGGGCAAAAGAACCTTCGAGATGATCTGATAGTTCGTAGCCCCCATGGATTGAGCGGCTTCGACGAGTCCTTTGTCGACTTCACGAAGGCTCGTTTCAACAATGCGAGCGATGAAGGGAGCAACAGATAGCGTCAACGGAACGATAGCTGCCGCTGTGCCGATCGAGGAGCCAACAATGAGACGCGTAAACGGAATGATTGCCACCAGCAAAATGATGAACGGAACAGAGCGCATTGCGTTGATGATAGTGCCGAGGATAGTGTTGAGGCTAGGCATCGGTAAGAAAGAAGAACGATCCGTTACAAAAAGGATGATCCCTAAAGGAATGCCGGCGAGCGCACCAATACCCCCAGAAATAGCCACCATGATGATTGTCTCGAGGAAAGAGTCCCAAATCATCTGAATGAGATTACTTGACATCGTTGATCTCCTCTACAACAACACCGTTTTCTTGCATGAACGTGACAGCATCGAGGAATGCGGCACGATCGGCTTCAATCAAAACAGTCAACGAACCTAAAGTCTGACCTTGGACGTCATCGACCGTACCACGCAAGATGTTGAAGTCGATGTTAAAGCGTCGAGAACACTCCGAAATCACAGGGCGCGTTACGTCAGAGCCAGAGAAGGCAAGGCGAAGCAGATAAACCGCATCGCTATTGACGTGGCGAGCGCGTGCTTGGCGGAAGCGTTCAAGAATGGCTGGCGGCATGTCTCGAGCCATGACGTTGCCAATCAGCGCTTTGGTTGTTTCGTGTTGGGGTGCCATGAAGATATCGCACACGGATCCTGCTTCGACGATCTTGCCGTAGTTCATCACGACAACACGATTGCAAATTTGCTTAACCACTTGCATTTCGTGCGTAATCATGACGATGGTAAGACCCAGTTCTTCATTGATGCGCTTTAAAAGTGCGAGGGTAGCCGTCGTGGTTTCAGGGTCAAGTGCTGACGTAGCTTCGTCTGAGAGTAAGACTTTCGGGTCATTGGTGAGCGCACGGGCAATGCCAACACGTTGTTTCTGACCGCCTGAAAGCTGTGCGGGGTACTTATGAGCGTGTTCGGTTAGGCCGACCAACTTTAATAAGGGTTCGACCTTTTCACGAATGACGTCTTTGGGTGTGCCAACAAGCTCTAGCGGGAGGGCTACGTTGTCATAGACGGTACGAGAACTCAACAGGTTGAAGTGCTGGAAAATCATGCCGATAGAACGGCGACTTTCTCGAAGTTCGTCTTCAGATAACTCGGTTAAGTTACGACCATCAACAATGACGCGCCCTTCGGAGGGACGGTTCAATAAGTTGATACAACGAACGAGCGTGCTTTTGCCGGCGCCAGAACGGCCGATGATGCCAAAAATTTCCCCTGGCTTAATGTCGAGAGAAACGTCATCAAGGGCTTTGAATTCTCGACCTTCCGGCGTTTTGTACGTTTGAGTAATGTGTTCTAGTCTGATCATTTCTTATACGCGAAAGTGAGTCGCAGGTAAGGCTGATCGGCACAGTTTACCTGTTGTCGGGGTGTCGCGTGGTGGATGAAGAGAGATAAATGCTGAGTCAATTGAGGTATTACCTGTTGGAATCAACGGGCAAAAAAAAATCCTACTGAAAATTCAGTAGGATTTTTTTGAATCTTGGTGGGAACGCAGGGATTCGAACCCTGGACCGACGGATTAAGAGTCCGCTGCTCTACCAGCTGAGCTACGTTCCCAAATTGGGATTTGCTTGAGATGGTGGGAACGCAGGGATTCGAACCCTGGACCGACGGATTAAGAGTCCGCTGCTC